>BNJS01002435.1_pt1 | contig 420099 bp, 593 predicted proteins | sample 8540461 | NCBI WGS metagenome assembly BNJS01 (sample SAMD00202454, study PRJDB9452) | human saliva metagenome | isolation source: human saliva | place: Japan | reverse complement strand
GGTTACGTATTGTTAAGAGTACAGGAATGTCCAAAAATAAAAATACACGGCATTGCTGCACCTGCCGTATTACTCATACCGTCTCGCGGCTTGCCGCCTCGTAGCGTCTTTTTATTTTGGCTCACTATATCGATCGAAACTGCACATCACAGCCAATACCCATGAGGCAACCACCTGTCGCCTTTGCCGTGGAAGGGACAGCCGAAGGTCGCCCAGTTCGTGCCGCTGACGAAAGGCGACGACGAGCAAGGAAAACCGGCAACATTCGGAAGAGCATCGGCTACAGTGACGGCATTATGCGCAAAGCCCACCGCAACCGTCCGCTGACGGAAGCGCAAACCAAACGTAACCGATATTTGCCGAAGACCCGGTGTATGTGGTCGAACAGCTTTGGGTACGCTGCACTGTACCCGCTGCGCTGCCTGGCAGCCTATTTTGGTCTCAGCTCAAGCGAGCGCACAAAGCCATCTGAAGGCGATGCGTTTAAACCTGCTGAGCGGCCACAGGCTGGCGGTAAGTCTCGCATGCCGCCTAAAAGGCGGGCCCGATGCCTTACTACGCGTCCGGGGAGGACGTTAAGTATCTGGGCAAAATCAGGAGGTATTAGCGAAAACAGCCGAAAACCGTGTTTGGGTTCCGCTGTCGAAGGAAGGGGGCTGCAGTTGTCTCGGCCTTTGAGATGAGGTAACAGTTTGATTTAAACCAATATCCCAAATCGTTACGCAGGGTAGGAAAAGAGAGGTCGGTTATATTTTAGGGCTAGGAAGCAAAATCACCAAAAACAGTGATACCTTCTGAAATAAAATTAAAAACAAGTATCAAAAAGTTCAGCAGACTTTCTGAACTCACAATTTCTGCCAAATTTCACGGCTATTTGCCTTGATTTGACTGGTCGATAATCGCCAGATTAACCGGCATCAGTGCCGTAGAAGTATCAACACGCTATTCTTAAAATTACGTAGTAAACGGTTAGCGCTGAACGTGAGCAGCGAACCCTTTGATGGCGCAGCTGAACCTGGACGGAACTTCTACTTTGCGCGAAGCGCATTCGTGGCAAACGTGGTCGCGGTGCCAGTGGCAAACCATCGTCTTTGGGGTACTTAAACGAGGGCGACAAGGTCTACATGGAAATCGTCCCCGATGCCTCCAAAGCCACGCCATTAAAAGGTTATACGCTGGCCATATCTCCATTGAGAGCGTCATCAATACTGACGGATGGCGCGGTTATCACGGTTTGATTGATATGGGGATTTGCAAAGCATTTTAGTGTATCACGTGTGCAAAATGAGTTTGCCTCGTGAGCGCAAACACATTAACGGTACTGAGTCGTTTTAGAGTTATGCGAAACACTGTCTGATACAGTTTCTACATGTAGCAAACATACGTTTTTACTTGCATCTCAGGTGAAACCTGACTTTCGCTTCAATCACAGGCATGATACTCAAAGTACAGTACTGCTGAAAATGTTGCGGAATGATCCTTTAAAATGATTTTTGCTTCCTGCTTCCCTATTTTATTAGAAACCCTTAGCAAGTAAAAACTATTTTCATCTTCAGCATCTCAGCAGTAGCGGTCGCTCCCAAATAATATTTTCTGATTACTTTTGCCGGAACGCCTGCTGCAATACAATTATTTGGGACCGCTCTCAGTAATGAGAAAGCGCCAATAAACGAACCATCACCACGATTTCGCCCAAGATAGTTGTCTAATATGCAACCCAAACACGATTGCCAATTACAATATCTTTTCGAGATACACGCGTACCAGTGTCAGCATCATAAACAGACGAGCATCATCTGTTCGAATTTCATATTAGTGGCGAAGTACGCAATCATCCTCAATAGTGATACTTGTACTTTCAGCACATCATATAGACACCATTGGTACTTGTTGTTCCATTTCCTATTTTACGGTAACCAAATCTAATCGGAACATACCGAAAATACCTGCTCTTTCTCCTATTACGATAGTAGCATTACTTCCTTTAAATTCAATAAAAGTATTTTTGAGGTTTGAATTTTTATGCAGGATTACACGATTGTTTTACCACAACATTAGTACATTATTTAAAATTAGATGGCGCTTGAATAAAATTATTATATTCGTCTTGATAACACCCCACAATTTTTAATTTTTCATCACTATATTGGCAATAGGCAATATCGCCTTTTAATTTCTTTCTTTTATAATAAATTTATTGCCAGCATTATTGACTTTAAAAGTAAAAAGGCATTATCAATATTTATTTCGTTTTTAGTTTGTAAGCTAATGATTTCTTCTATGCCGTTTACTATTATTTTTAAGAAAAGTTCATAATTCCTCACAGGGATGTCGGTAATGTCGACACCTTTATAATTTTAGTGGCAAACCAACACTTATCATAAGAAATATTCGGATCTTTAGAATGCTGTGCAGTGAGTTCCTCATGATGTGCTTTAGCTAAGGGTTTTTACATAGCTGTTAGTTGAATTTTTAATGATTAACTGGTAGTTAATGTCACTATATTCTTTAGCATTTTGACCTAAGACTCATCCCTGATGCCTTCTATAAAAGAACGCTCCCAAGCAACTTAAATTTTTCAAGTCTCACGATAAAAATTTTTAATAGATTCATTTTGTTGTTTCCATGGTTGCATAATGTGAATAAATTAAGCTATAAGGTTATCGCATAATTATGTGGCTATTCTGTTTAATCAGGATAGGCAACAAAATTAAGATAATCCCCTATACTGGCGATAATTACTGTTTCTTTAGAAATAATATTAACTTGAAGTTTGCTGGTTGTCTAGGGTCTGTTGACATTCAAGCTCAGCCTTAAAACCGTAGCAACCAGATAAATGTTGGCAGCAAAAGATTCATCCGTCTTTCACAACGCATCGCAATCTTTTTAAACCCTTTATCCGGCAGAAAAGTTTTCAATCAGATGCCGCCATTTAGAGTTTCCACGGTCAGCTAATACTCTCCGTGTTACGACCTTTGCGTGGGGGATAACGGGCTCGATACCCTTTTGTGTCAATTCCTTAATCAGCCAGTTCGCATCAAAGGCTTTGTCGGCAAGCAGTGCACCAAAGCTTTTATCCTTAATCAGTGATAGGACGCCGCAAATGTCGTTGCGCTGTCCGGGCAGCAGTATGAAATCACAAATCTGCCCAGCATCGGTCAGGGCAAGGATTTTCGGTCGTCATCCCGCCTTTGATCGGCCGATTGCCTGTTTGAGCGTCCCCTTTGCGCCCTGACCGTCGCCGATGGGTTTTTTGACAATGGCGCCGTCTATCATGGTGTATTCATAGTCGGCATGTGTTCAGATGCGTGAAAAATATTTTGAAAAACATCTAATTGCACCCACCGGCGGTAAGCGGCGGTAAACGCTGTTCCAGTTGCCGAACTCCTCGTGGCAGATCGCGCTACGGACCGCCGGTGCGGACTATCCACAGTACGGCCTCAAGAAACAGGCGGTTGTCTTTGGCGGTTTTACCCGAGTCGGCTACCCGGACAAAGCGGTTCGATGGCTGCCCACTGGGCATCGGATAGGGTCATATCTGGTCATATCTGGACGATACTGTGAAAAATTGAATGTCAACAGACCCTAGTGCCTGCGCCGCAGCGAAAACATTCCCTTTCTGTCGGCATCAAAAACAAAACGCCCGTCCTGCACCGCCGCGTAAGTCTGCTGCTCCGACACAGGCTGCAAGCCCGCGGTTCCAGCATATATTTCCCCACCTCGTCGGGCTTGGCGGTAATCGCGGCGGTTAACTTGTCGAACAAATCGCGGCACACGCCGCCTACCGCCCAGCCTGCCGCCGCATCCTCCATACACTGCCCGTTCAACTCGTGCATATTTTCCGTAAACTTGCCCGTAAACGCGACGAAATTGCCCTCCGGCAACCCTTTGACCGGATAGCGGTAGGTCTTTTCGCCGTTCCCCTTCGCTGATTACCGGCTCACCCAAAAGGCAGTTTCGGCGCGAGCACCGCAATATCGATAAACTTCACGGTAGCCCGGTTTTGGCGTGGCATCAGCGCCGCATCGGCGGCAGGCTCTACCGCCGCCGCAGGCCGCCAGCGCCGCCGCCAAGAGGGGCAGCAGGCAGGTATTTTTCATCATCCGTCGGATTCCTCTGCAACAGCCGCCATTATAGACCCTTCCGCCCGCGGGGCACTAAAGGCCGTCTGAAAGCGCAGAGCACCGCCGCGCTGCGCCCGAGTGCCGTTTCAGACGGCCGCAAATAACGGTACAATCCGCCCCTTTCCAACCCGACCGAAACCGTCATGAGCGCATACGTCATCGCCGTCGCCAGCCAGAAAAGGCGGCGTGGGCAAAACCACCACCGCCGTCAACCTCGCCGCCTCGCTCGCGGCGGAAAACATGCGCGATGCTCGTCGTCGATCTCGACCCTGCAGGGCAACGCCACCACCGGCGGCGGCGTCGACGAAAACCGCCATCGCCAAAGGCGTCTACCATGTCCTGCTCGGCGAGAAACCGGCGTGCGCGAAGCCGTATCCGAAAGCTCCTGCCGGCGGCTACCGCGTCCTGCCTGCCAACCGCGCGCTGGCGGGCGCGGAAGTGGAACTCGTGCAGGAAATCGCCCGCGAATGCAGCTCGAAAAACGCCTTGGCCCGAAGTGGCCGACGACTACGACTACGTCCTCATCGACCGCCCGCCCACCCTCACCCCTGCTCACCCTCAACGGGCCTTGTCGCCGCCGACGGCGTCATCGATGCCGATGGTGTGCGAATACTACGCCCTCGAAGGCATCTCCGACCCGTCGCCACTGCGTGCGCAAAATCCGCCAGGCCGTCAATCCTAAGCTCGACATCACTCGGCATCGTGCGCACCATGTTCGACAACCGAAGCCGCCTGGCCGTGAAGTCGGCGAGCTGGCTCAGCCGCACACTTTGGCGGCAAACTCTTCTGCTGCCACCATCCCGCGCAACATCCGCCTGGCCGAAGCCCCCAGCCACGGCACTGCTCCGCCTGGCCTACGCGACCCCTGAAGCCAAAGGCACGCTGGCCTACCGCCAACTCTCCGCGCCGAGCCGGGTAACGCACGGGAAAGGCCGTCTGAAGACGGTTTTTCAGACGGCTCTACGTTGGTAAGATAGTATTTCGACCGATATGCGTAGTACGTTTTCTGTTTGAAGATGCATTTGATAATTAAATTATATTTACATTATTTTGTCTGAGACGAATCAAATTATTTTCTACTGTCTTTTCAATAAATATTCTAAAGCTGTGCCCTCAATATTGACTGACCACTTATACCATTATGTAGCTAGATTTTTCTTCTGTTTTTCTTCTCCCATGCGTTTGGCTCCTGCCTGTGCGTCTACCTCGGCGACGCTATTGCTGCTGCTCGAGCGACATTCTGCGGACTACGCTGCCGGGTTGCTTTACGCGCAAAGCCGCACAGGAGAAGCCTATCCAAGCACGATGCTGCGCTGTTGCCCCAGCGGTCAATGCCAATCTTCTCCATCAGCATCAGCCGGAGTCTGGCTCGCCAGTACCGCAGCAGAGGTTTGGAGCATTCTGTGGTCGAGCAGAGCTGTGCTTGATCGCGGCAGATGGTTTGACAACACAAACAGGGATTACTGCACAGCGCTAATTTCCAGCGCTACGCCGTGCGGCTTCCGAAACCGCTCTTCCAGGCTGCGTGACTCATTTCGATGTTTTATCTGCACAGGAGCTGCAGCGAGTCGCGGTCCGGAGATGGTAACGGCAGGCAGAACAACAGGTGCGTGCGAGCAGAGCCATGCGCCCAAACCAAAAGTGCAGCCACCAAAAATTGATGTGCAGGAAAGCCATGTCCGGTTATGATGCCCGCTGTTGCCAAAGGAAATGGCTGCCCTCAACCGGCTACATACAGCTTGCACGTAGCACTCTTTCCGAGATGACCGGCCTCGATGCCCGCGAAGCCGAAGCTCCCGCATTTCCCTCGCCGCTACCGGATATTCTGCAAGATAGACCCTCAGACCTATTGGCAGGAAAACGTTGACCGTAATAATCCCGGACTGGCCGTACAGCGGTTGGCTGCCGCTAATACCAGTGTTGCTCTGTCTCAGTCAGGGCTCGCCATTTTACCCCGTCTTAGCGCGCTATGTCAGCCGGTTATCAGGATTATCGCAGCCGCCAGGAATATGGCGGTCGCGGCCAAAACTCACCGCAGCCGTGGTGGTGCTACCGTATTCGTGTGCAGCTTGCTTCTCTCTTCAATAGCGGCCTTGCTCGTCAGCCAGCCGAGAAGCTGCTGCCCGCCCTCAATCAAAAGCAACATGCAGGTGAAAACAGCCGAACGCAGGATCCGCCAAGCTGTCAGCCGCGCTCTATCTCGATACTGTTGGACGGTGGTATCAGAGCAAAGCTCAAGAACGTTTGCTGAGGACTCACGCGCTAAAATCTCCAAGCTGCGGAAAAGGTCTTGGTCTCGTTTGAGTACCATCCCGGTGGTACAGGCGCGAGGCAGTACCGAGTCGGAAACGCAGCAGAAAACTCGCGGAGACCCGCTATGCTTGGCCGTCGTCTTACGCCGAACTGCTGCACCACATGCCGGTTTGCTTGATGGTGGTAGTGAACAGGAACGCTTTGCCCGCCTTGAAGGCATCGTGTCGGAAACTGCGAATAGTGGAAATGGTATAGTTGATCTACAGGGGTGCTGAAAAAGCATCATTAAAAAGTCAAAACAGTAGAGGCGTATCATCAAACAAAATACCATAAAATAATTTGGTTTAATCATTCTGAAAGTCAGGCTGTTCGTTTTGATTCCAAACTACTAGTATTTATCATCCCGATAAATTGTTCTGATTCATTTATTCTGACTCGCAATCCCATTATGCAGACTTTTGATACCGTTTCCTCACGCTCTTTCTGCCCTAATTCTGCTCGCCCACCTCACGGCATTGCCGCCAATCCGGCCGACATCGTCCACCGCTTCGGCAGCGGCAGCGCCGATTTGTCGCTCGACCAATATGCCGCTGGCGGCCAAAAGCCTCGGCCTGAAAGCCAAGCCGGTAAAGACAGACCGCCGCTAAGCCACCTGATGGCGCTGCCGGTTTTGGCAGGTGGCGGCGAAGACGGGCAGCACCTCGGTGCTCGCCAAAATCGACGGCGGCCGCTATCTGATTCAGGATTTTGGCGGACAGAAAACGCCGTGCTCGATGAAGCGCAGTCGCCGAACGCTATTCGGGCATCGGTGATTGCAGTTGCTCCCGCGCGTCGGTGCTCGGCGCTTGCTAAGTTTGATTTCGCTTTGGTTTATCGCCGTGGTCAAATACCGGCGCATTTTGCTGGAAGTGCTGGTGGTTTCCGTCGTTATCAACGCTCGCTCTGCCCTGATTGCCCGCTGTTTTTCCCGGCAGTGGTGATGGACAAAGTAAGCTGCGCATCGCGGCTTTTCCACGCTGGCGTAATCGCCGTCGGCCTGCTGGCGGTCAGCCTGTTTGATGTGGTTTTGGCGGGCTGCGCACCCATATCTTCGCCCATACCGCTTCGCTGCGCATCGATGTGGAACTGGGCGCGCGGCTCTTCTGCGCCTGCGACGCTTGCCCGCTGGCCTGTTTCGAGCGCCGCCGTGTCGGCGACCACCTGCGGCACGTAGTGCTGGACTGCCAAATCCGCAGCTTTCTCACCGGGCCCAGTGCGCTCACATCCGTGCTGGACTGTGTTTTCCCTTCATCTTCCCGCTGCTGGTGATGTGTGCACCACAGCGGCCGCTTTACCCTTGCGATTGTGCTGGTTTCCTGCCGCCGTGTGCGCGCTTTGGTCGGCCACCATCAGCCCGCCGCTGCTCAGACGCCGTCTGAACGACAACTCTCGCCCGCAAATGCCGACAACCCGGTCTTTTCCTCGTCGAATCCGTTACCGCTATCGGCACCATCGAAAGCCGCGCCGTCGAGCCGCAGATGACCCGCCGCTGGGATCAGCAGCTTGCCGCCTGCGTCTCTTCCGGCTTTCGTGTTACCCGCCCGCCACCATCGGCCAGCAGGGGCGTCTGTCATCCAAAAGTTGGTTACCGTTGCCACCATGCGCGCTGGGCGCGCGGGCTGGTGACTCGACGGGCAGCTTACCGTCGGCCAGCTCATCGCTGTCAATATGTTGCTGGGCAGCGCTGGCCGCTGCTATCCGGCTGGCGCAAGCGTGGCAGAGACTTCCAGCAGGTCGGCATTTCCGTTTTCCTGTCTCGGCGACATTCTCAACAGCCCCACCCGAAACCCTTCTTCCCGCCTGGCTCTGCCCGACATCCAAGGCCGCATCACCTTCGAGCGCGTCTCGCTTCCGTTACCGCCCCGACGGCGCCGAAATCCTGCGCGATCTCAGTCTCGACATCCGCGCCGGCGAAGTACTCCGGCATTGTCGGGCGCAGCGGCTCCGGCAAATCCACCGACCAAACCTCGTCCAACGGCTCTGATGCGTACCCGAGCGCGGCCGCGTTTTGGTGGACGGCAGCTGATCTGGCCTCCCGCTGATCCGCCTGGCTCAGACGGCAGGTCGGCGTCGTCCTGCAGGAAAACGTACTGACGAACCGCAGCGTGCGCGACAACATCGCCTTGGCCGACGGCGTGCCGCTCGAGCGCTACTATTCTAGGCTGCCAAGCTCGCCGGCGCTTCCACGACTTTATTATGGAACTTGCGCTGAAGGCTACGACACCGAAGTCGGCGAACAGGGTGCCGAGCCCGTCCGGCGGCCAACGCCAGCGCATCGCCATCGCCCGCGCCCTGACAGCCAGGACGCGCATCCTGATTTTCGACGAAGCCACCAGCGCGCTGGACGCTACGAGTCCGAACGCGCCATTATGCCAGAACATGCGCGCCATCTCGCCGCAACCGCACGGTACTCATCATCGCCCACCGCCTGTCCACCGTACGCATGGCGCACCGCATTATCGCCATGGACAAAGGGCAACCGTAGAAAGCCGGAACGCATGAAGAGCTGCTGGCGCGGGAAGAGGGCTATTACCGCTATCTCTACCGCTTGCAGAACGGGTAGAGAGCAGGCAGCTGAAGTCAGAAAAGGTGAGTTACAGGCTGCTTGTTGTGTAAATGCTGAGAAAGTTTTGATTAAGAACCGTTTATAAGGACGTATTGTAAGTTAGTAACATAATACTTATGAAGAGAAAAATATTTGGGGCTGTCCTAGATAACTAGGATAAATTATCTATTACCAATTGTTTCTAAAATGGAAATTTGAACTTTTTATTTCACTGTTGTTAAAACGCCATCGCTGCACTCCTTCAAATGCATGTTTCAAAATGCTCTTTTCGGGATGCCGATACAATTCTACGCAAATGCCGTTTTGCCTGACTCAAAAGTTCGATTCCGTTGATGTGGTCTTTGTTTTTCAGACAAAATGTGTGCGGTGGTTGATACGGAAATGGTTAATTCGCTCACATCCAATACGTCATAACCCTTGTGGTAATCCGTATAAACAAGTTGTGCTGGTTTAACCTGCTCCCGAATAATCGGCAGCAGGGTTGCCGTCTGCGTATTGGGTACGGCAACGGTGTAAACCTTGCCGTTGCGCTTCAACAGCCCGAATACCGCGTTTCCTGCTGCGCCACGACCGCGTTTTGCCTTTGTGGTGTCCGCCAAAGTAGCTTTCGTCCGCTTCCACTTCGCCATCAAACATTTCCAGATGGCTGCTGTTTTTCGGTAAATGAGCAGGCGTAGGCGATGGAAGTAATACGCAGCCGTGCTTTTTGTTGACATCTCCGCCAATTCGGCAGCCGTACGGGCGGTTACGCCTGCTACGAATAGCTCAATCAGTTTGTTTTTGTTTGTACTGACTCAGACGACTTTTTCTCACAAGGAAAAATTCTAACTAAACGGAATCTCCTGAGTTATCTAGGACAGCCCCAAATATTTTGGAGCTTGAAATATTCAAAAAGTATGCTGTTTCAGTTTTTGTACTTGAAGTAACCGCTCGTTCGACTGTCGACTTGTTGGGTGAGTAGTGCTGCTTTACCGTAAGTTCGTGAAATTATCAGTTACTACTTTCATCGGATAGCGGATATGATTTTTCGGACAACTACGTTGAATTTAGATGAGAGTTGTTTCCGGTGAACATCGCACCTGTTGTTCTTGCAAAGTACAAGTTCTGTTTTAACTTTTTAGTCCCTTTTCGAGCAGTTTTAAGTGCTGCGTTGGATGTAATTTAGGTCTTATCTATAATATAGTTATATTATTATTTTAATAAAGGTGAAGAAATGATTTGTAAAACAGTTAAAAAGACACCGGCAGAGCAGGAAATTAATGATTTGTTGGATTTTAAAGATGAAGATTATTCACGTGCTGTTGGTTCAATGAATAGTGCATATGAAGAGTTTAGGGCGGGCTTAGATAAGATTAACTTAGAAAGGAAAAATTCCTTTATTTCTAAAGCGAAGCTGCAGTCAAGAGGCCAAATTATACGAGCGGTTGTCAACGAAAGCTCAAGGGGAATATCAAAAAGTTTTAAAATGAAAATGTCCGGAAAATATATAAAAATAATAAAAGTTTTGCAAAAAACTTGAAATATTAAAGACGCAGCAAAGTGATTTGCAAAAAGCAATTAATTCTTATAAAAGCAAATAGTAAATTGTAAGACAAGCTATTAATGCTACTAAAAACGCGGAAAAATACAAGCTGCTAAAAATTATTGGGGGCGAGTTACGACATTTGCTGATCGAGACTACTGCAGCGATGGGCATTATTAGTATGGGCGATGCTGGAGGGTATTCAAACAGAAATTTTAGCAATGTTGGGCCTACGTCTTCATCATTTTTTAAAGGCGGATATGCTGGGGCACTTGCAGGAGCAGAATTCAAGGAACGCTTGCGGCTACGCTAGCATTGAGAGCATGACAGGAGGTGCTGGTTGGGTTGTTTTGGCTGGTGCTGCTGCTATTGGGGGAGCCGTTGGTGGTTGGTATGGATCCAAATGGGCGGAGGATTGTTGGGATGAATTTGATGAATGGCGAAATTTGAACTTTCGCACTCAATGGATATCGAGTTTACGACCTGATGGCTTTAGATCTTGATGGTGATGGCATTGAAACCCCTGCTGCTAACGGGTTCGGTGGTAGTCTGTTTGACCACGACAATGACGGCATCCGCACTGCCGGTGGTTGGGTTTCTGCCGATGACGGTTTGCTGGTTTGGGATAAAAACAGCAATGGCCGGATCGACAACGGTTCGGAGCTTTTCGGTGACAGTACACGTTGGTTAGACGGCAACAATGCTGCTCAGCGGTTTTCTGCGTTGGTTCAGCACGACAGTAACAGAGACAGTATTATGATAATAAAGATAATGTATTCAAACAATTGCGTATTTGGCGTGATCTGAACCAAGATGGCGTACCAAGAAGGAGAGTTGTTTAAATTAGCTGATCTTAAAATCAAAATCTCTGAATTTGACTCATCAGGATATAAACAAGACTTGGGGTAACGGATATTCTTGGTTCAGGTCGGCAGCTACACCAAAACCGACGGCAGTACTGCGCAAATGGGAGATGACAGTTGCAAAGTCGATCCACTTTATAGTCGTTACGTTGATACTGTTAAAATGACTGATAAACAGATGGAGGCGGCAAATCTTCAGTGCAGGTATTGGCAGGTTGCGGATCTGCGTGAGGCTGCTGTATTGTCGGAAATTTGGCAAATGCATTGGCATCTCATTCTTCGTCTCAAACCAGACAAAAGCATGGCACGATTGCGTAAGTTGATTCTTGAATGGGTCAAAAACAGACCCGCAATTTAGTCGGCAACTACCTGGCTTGTAACATCCCAGTCTGGCAACGGACAAGGTATTGCGCTTTTACGCCTTCAAATTGCGTTAGACGAAAAATGGGGTGGTTTCTTTAATAAGGAACATCTGCATGGAATCTTCTAAAGAAAAGTACGGATTCTTGATGCTTTTGCAGGGACGAATTCTTCCACACTGAGTTTTGGAACAAGTGCTCAGGCTGACAATATTTTAAAGTTATTTGAAACTTATGATAAATTAGCCAACGTGTTTATGAAAACTTGCTATTTTTAAACCAGATTACAACCTTATGTCAAAAGAAATTTCGGTTAAACTGCAAAAAACGGCAATTTCGAATTAGATTTGCATGGTGTTCAGGTAGCCTTGAGAAGGCCTTTTGCTAAAAATCAGGAAAAGCCTTTATCGATTTGGCTGAATTTGTCATTTATGGCGAAAAACCATGTCAAATCTTGGGGCGGTGCGGGAGCGTTGCTTTAGATTTTATTAGAACTGCGTGAAAAGTGGCAAACTAACCGATTGGATGAAAGCTTTAGGAAAAGATGATGACACCTTGCTCAATATACTAGAATGGTACTTGAGTAAATGATTATCTCAGAGGTGGTGAGGGTATTAGTATTATTTTCCGGTGGACAAGGAAACGATTATGTATGGGCGTGGAGGCAATGACATTTTTAGGGCGGCGGTTTCGGCAACGATCTACCTAGAAGGAGGAGATGGCAGCGACACCATCTCTCGGAAGAAAATTCGGCGAAGACACCATATCCAATCATGACGCAAGCGAAGCGCAAAGACACCATCCGCTTTACCGACGGCTGGAAACAAAGCCACTTCAGCTTCACCCGCAGCGGCAACGATTTGATAATTGCGGCTAAAACAGCACCGATAAAGTAACCGCTCAGCTACTTTCTGAAAGCGATGCGCAGGCAATTACCGCGTAGACGCTCCATCGAATTTTCCGGACGGAGCCGTCTGAATGTAGAAGCAGTGAAATCGTTGGTACAACGCGGTACGTCAGGAGAAGACGTCCTGTATGCCTATGCCAGGCAGCACACTGAACGGCGGAGCGGGGTAACGACACGCTGTACGGTTCTTCCGGCAAACGACAATCTGATAGGCGGAGCGGATAACGACCGTCTGGACGGAAACGAAGCCAGCAATGACAAACTGACGGAGGGGATGGCAACGACTATCTGTATGGTAGTAACGGTAACGACACCCGATAGGCGGTTTTCGGCAACGACTACCTAGAAGGAGGGAGCCGGCAGCGACGCACCATCTTCGGAAGAAAATTCGGCGAAGACACCGTATCTAACTACGACGCAAGCAAAGGCCGCAAAGACACCATCCGCTTTACCGACGGCTGGAAACAAAGCCACTCAACTTCACCCGCAGCGGCAACGATTTGATAATTGCGGTAAAAACAGCACCGACAAAGTAACCGCTCAGCTACTTTGAAAGCGATGCGGCAGGCAATTACCGCGTAGACGCCATCGAATTTTCCGACGGAGGCCGTCTGAATGTAGAAGCAGTGAAATCGTTGGTACAACGCGGTACGGCAGGAGAAGACGTTCTGTATGCCTATGCCAAAGCGCACACTGAACGGCGGAGCGGGTAACGACACGCTGTACGGTTCTTCCGGCAACGACAATCTGATAGGGCGAGCGGATAACGACCGATCGGACGGAAACGAAGGCAATGACAAACTGGACGGAGGGGGATGGCAACGACTATCTGTATGGTAATAACGGTAACGACACCCTGATAGGCGGTTTCGGCAACGACTACCTAGAAGGAGGAGCCGGCAGCGACACCTACATCTTCGGAAGAAAATTCGGCGAAGACACCGTATCTAACTACGACGCAAGCGAAGGCCGCAAAGACACCATCCGCTTTACCGACGGCTGGAAACAAAGCCACTTCAACTTCACCCGCAGCGGCAACGATTTGATAATTGCGGCTAAAACAGCACCGACAAAGTAACCGTCAGCTACTTTTGAAAGCGATCAGGCAATTACCGCGTGACGCTATCGAATTTTCCGACGGAGGCCGTCTGAATGTAGAAGCAGTGAAATCGTTGGTACAACGCGGTACGGCAGGAGAAGACGTTCTGTATGCCTATGCCAAAGGCAGCACACTGAACGGCGGAGCGGGTAACGACACGCTGTACGGTTCTTCCGGCAACGACAATCTGATAGGCGGAGCGGATAACGACCGTCTGGACGGAAACGAAGGCAATGACAAACTGGACGGAGGGGATGGCAACGACTATCTGTATGGTAATAACGGTAACGACACCCTGATAGGCGGTTTCGGCAACGACTACCTAGAAGGAGGAGCCGGCAGCGACACTTACATCTTCGGAAGAAAATTCGGCGAAGACACCGTATCTAACTACGACGCAAGCGAAGGCCGCAAAGACACCATCCGCTTTACCGACGGCTGGAAACAAAGCCACTTCAACTTCACCCGCAGCGGCAACGATTTGATAATTGCGGCTAAAAACAGCACCGACAAAGTAACCGTCAGCTACTTCTTTGAAAGCGATGCGGCAGGCAATTACCGCGTAGACGCCATCGAATTTTCCGACGGAGGCCGTCTGAATGTAGAAGCAGTGAAATCGTTGGTACAACGCGGTACGGCAGGAGAAGACGTTCTGCAGGCGTTTCTATGCAAAGGCAGCACACTGAACGGCGGAGCGGGTAACGACACGCTGTACGGTTCTTCCGGCAGCGACAATCTGATAGGCGGAGCGGATAACGACCGTCTGGACGGAAACGAAGGCAATGACAAACTGGACGGAGGGGATGGCAACGACTATCTGTGATGGTAATAACGGTAACGACACCTGATAGGCGGTTTTCCGGCAACGACTACCTAGAAGGAGGAGCCGGCAGCGACAATTTGCTCATCTTCGGAAGCATTCGGCGAAGACACCGTATCTAACTACGACGCAAGCAAAGGCAGCAAAGACACCATCCGCTTTTTACCGACGGCTGGAAACAAAGCCACTTCAACTTCACCCGCAGCGGCAACGATTTGATAATTGCGGCTAAAAACAGCACCGATAGCAACCGTCAGCTACTTTTTGAAAGCGATGCGGCAGGCAATTACCGCAGACGTATCGAATCTTTCCGACGGAGGCCGTCTGAATGTAGAAGCAGTGAAATCGCTTTCGGTACAACGCGGTACGGCAGGAGAAGACGCCTCCTGGCGTGCCTACAGCCAAAGGCAGCACACTGAACGGCGGAGCGGGTAACGACACGCTGTACGGTTCTTCCGGCAACGACAATCAGATAGGCGGAGCGGATAACGACCGTCTGGACGAGAAACGAAGGCAATGACAAACTGGACGGAGGTGATGGCAACGACTATCACCAGCAATGGTAATAACGGTAGCGACACCTCGATGGGCGGTTTCTGGCAACGACGATCTCTGAAGGAGGAGCCGGCGTGCCGCCGCGCCCGCCATTCGGAAGAAAATTCGGCGAAGTTAACACCGTATCTAATCACTACGACGCAAAGCGAAGGCTGCAAAGACACCATCCAGCTTTACCGACGGCTGGAAACACAAAAGCTACCTCAACTTCACCCGCAGCGGCAACGATTGATGATAATTGCGGCTATGACAGCACCGACAGGTGCAACCGCTCGGGCTACTTCTTTGAAAGCGATGCGGCAGCGGCAATTACCGCGCGTAGACGCCATCGAATTTTTCCGACGGAGGCCGTCTGAATGTAGAAGCAGTGAAATCGCGTTGGCACAACGCGGTACGGCGAGGAGAAGACGTTCTGTATGCCGGCGCCAAAGGCAGCACACTGAACGGCGGAGCGGGTACGACTTACGCTGCACGGTTCTTCCGGGCAACGACAATCTGATAGGCGGGAGCGGATAACGCGACCGTCTGGACGGAAAACGAAGGCAATGACAAACTGGACGGAGGATGGCAAACGACTATCTGTATGGTAATGACGGTAACGACAATTCCTGATGAGGCGGTTTCGGCGGCGACTACCTAGAAGGAGGAGCCGGCAGCGACACCGCCACATCTTCAGAAGAGGTTTTGAAATGATGTTATCAGCGAGCATGGCTGTTGATGGTGACAGCGGATGCTGCGTTTGGACAGCTGAAGTTGGTCGATGAATAATCAAACATGGGATCTGACTGATCTTGCAGAACCAATAACCGTCAAGATTCCGTGCGTGTACAAAATTTCTTCAATCACCCTAGTTATATTGTTGAACGTTTTGAGTTTTACGGATAAAGTGGTGCAGGCATCAGATTTTGCCAAGTACGCACAGATGGCAGACAATTTGGTGCAGTCGATACTGTATTTCGGTTCCCGCTAGGGAACTTCTGCCCGGTATCTCGCCACAAAATGCAACAACCTGTGTTAGCGTCTCTCCACTCTAAATAGAGACTGAAAAAGACCGTGTGAAAACGGTTCGTGAGAAGCACCCCTGTCAGAGGCTGGCGGGTGTGCTTTCTTTATTGAGATGCACAACCTGCTGTGTTATCGTGCTACTTTTGTCAAATCTTTTACAAAACTACGCCATGGGTATCCGCTTCCAAAGCCTATAAAAGAATTCTTTTCCGTTATCTTACTGTTTGGCGCAATGTTTGGTCGGTACGCACCAACTTGATCCACCGGTGCGAGATAAGACGAGCGTGCTTTTCTGCCCGCCCATCTGGAATTGGTCGAAACCCCGCTGTCGGCTGCACCCAAATGGACTGCACGGCTGGATTATGCTGTTTGCGCCTTGGCGCTGCTGTGGGCGTGGTCGGAAAAATCGATATTGTTACGGTGGCAGAAGGCAGAACCGCCCGAACAGCCGCAGAAACGCATCCAACCGCTGGAAACCGCCGTGTCAGATCGCCGCACAAAACGGCGAACACGTCAAGCCGGGCAGACGCTGGTTGAACTGGAAGGCATCGGCCCGAATCCGAGTATGCAGCCCGCCGAAGCGCTGCGGCAGCGCGGGTAACAACTGCGGCCACGAAGCCGTGCTAGCGGCGGCATTGAACAAAACCGCTGCCGCAGCTGGACAAACAGCGGGCGCAGCAATGGGCAGATTCCCGAAAGCGAACTTGCCGCCGCGCAGGTTTTCGGCGCAAAACCAGTACCAAACCTGGTCGGCACAGGATGATGCAGCTTCAGGCCGCCTCTGCGCGGCCATGAAGCGGAAAAACAGGTAACGCTGCCCAAGTGCGCAACTCGAACAAATCAGCGGCATTGAAAGCAAACGCACTCGCCGATTATAAAAACCGTGCTGGCGGAAAACTTCGCTCCCAACACGCGTATTACGAGCAGGAAAGCAAGCTTATCCAAAACCGCAAACGATCTCGCCGGCCAAAAAGCCAGATGCGCCAAAATCGACGAGAGCATCCGTCAGGCTCAGCAAAACCGTGTTCTCAATACCCAAACGCTAAAACGCGACACGCTTTGATGCTTTGCGTCAGGCCGATGAACAAATTGCCCAGCTCGACAGCCAGACCGAAAAGCCCGCCGGCGTGGCGGAGCTGATGAAGCTCGATTCCCCGTCAACGGCACCGTGCAGCAGCTGGCTACCCATACCATAGGCGGCGTGGTTACCGCCCAGCCGATTATGGTGGTAGTGCTGACGAAGAGCAGATGGAAATCGAAGCACTACTGCCGAACAAAGATATCGGCTTTGTCAAAGCAGGACAGGATGCGGTTATCAAAAATCGAATCCTTCCCTTATACACGCTACGGCTATCTCACCGGCAAAGTGAAAATGTCAGCTTCGATGCGGTGGAACATGAAAAACTGGGTCTGGTATTCGCCGTAACCGTTGCGCTCGACAAAAACTACCTGATGATAGACGGGCAGAAAGTCAATCTGACTGGCGGCATGAAACTATCACCGCCGAAATTAAAACCGGCAAACGGCGGGTGATTGATTATTTGCTCAGTCCTCTACAGACCAAAGTGGATGAGAGTTTGCGCGAACGGTAAACGATATACCGATAATTGAAGGGCCGTCTGAAAGCCCGTTTCGCTTTCAGACGGCCTGCCGTTCAGCCTATGCGTTTGAAGGGCGGCAGGCAGGCGAGGAGTTGGCGGCCGTAGCGTTGGGTGAGGACGCGGTTGTCGAGGATGGTGACGCGGCCGAGTCGCTTTCGGTCGGATGAGGCGGCCGGCGGCCCGGACGAGTTTGATGCCGGCTTCGGGCACGGTCACGGCTGAAGGTTGCGCTGCGCTGTTCTACCCAGCGGTTTTGCGTTTTTCGATGGGGTTGTCGGGCATGGAGAAGGGGCAGTTTGACTGATGACGACGTGGACGCAGGCTTCGCCCGGCAGGTCGAGCTCTTCGGCGAAGCTGTCGAGGCCGAAGATGATGCTGGCGCGGCCGTCGGCGAGGGCGGCGCGGTGTTTTTCGAGGAGGACGGCTTTTGGATTTCGCCCGCACCAGAATGAGCGGCAGGTAGTCTTCGGGCAGGCGCATGGCGACTTCGTTCATTTGTTTGCGCGAGGTGAAGAGGACGAGCGTGCCGACGGGTTCGGCGGCGGAGACGAGTTTGGGCAGCCATTCGATGACGGCGGCGGTGTGTTCGGCGGGCTGTTTGGGGCTGGCGGACAGGGGCGGGATGTAGAGTTCGCCCTGTTTGGGGAAGTCGAAGGGGCTGTCGAGGCGAGGGTTTCGCGTCGGGCAGCCAGACAAGGCCGGTCGAGCGCAGCAGCAGGTCGAAGCTGTTGAGCGAGCGCAGGGTGGCGGAGGTGAGGACGGCGCTGGCGGCGCGCCGCCACAGGCCGTTGGCGAGGGTGGCGGCGCCGGAGATGGGGGAGGCGGGAAGTGAGTCGCTTTTTGTCGCCGACGCGCCTCTCATCCATTTGGCCAGCGGTTCGCCGCCTTCGGGGGTGGCGGTGGCGAGCAGTTCCCACACGTCGGCGGTTTGTTCGCGCAGGCGACGAAGATGCCGAACTCGTGGTGGTGCGGCTCGATCAGGCGCTGTCCTGGTCTTTGTCGCGGCGGGCGGCGGAGAGGGCGTCGTTGGAGTTGGACGATGTCGGGCGAGGGCGCGGGCGGCGGCGGTGGTGTTACGACGAGGAGGTCGAGGGCGTCGGGGATTTTGCTGTCCGCCACAGCCAGACGGGGTCGGTGCCAGTCGTCGGCAGGTCGAGCGCAGGTTCGCCGTCCGAGCGGAACCGCCATCTCGTTGAGGCTGTCGAGCAGGGGAGGCGGCGGCTTCGCCGGCAGGTTGCCGGTTTCGCCTTTGTCGGTAAGGCCGACGACGCGGTCGAGCACGGGTGGCAGTTTGTCGAGCATCCACAGGGCTTGAGTTGAGGGAGGTTCGGCGGCGAAGCGGCTGACGGCTGGCGAGGTGGTGCGCTTCGTCGATGCAGTAGAAGCTGTTTTCGGGGGCGGGCAGGATGACGCCGCCGCGAGTGGCGATGTCGGAGAGCAGCAGGTATCGTGGCGACGACGACGTCCACCGTTTCGAGGGTGTCGCGGGCGAGGCAGAAGGGGCATTCGGCGGTTGGGACAGGCGTTTTTCAGGCAGCCGTGGCGGCCGTTGGTGACCTGCTGCCAGAGCGGGTCGGGGGATTTTTCCGGCCACTGTCGCGGTCGCCGTTGAAGCGGCGGGCGGAAAATTCGTCGGCGATGCTGTTGAGGGTGTGCAGATCGGAGGCGCTGGGTTTGTTGTCCCACAAGACGGAGGGCGGGCGGTCGAAACCGGCGAGCGTACCCTGGGCGTGCGTTTGCGTGAGCTGGTAGAGCTTGTAGGGGCAGAGGTAGCGGCCGCGCCCTTTGGCCAGGGCGAAGGTGAGTTCGAGGCCGCTGTTGCCGACGAGAAAGGGTAGGTCGCGGTGGACGAGCTGTTCTTGCAGGGCGACGGTGGCGCTGGACACAATGAGGCGTTTGCCGCGCGTTTGCGCCAGTGATGCCGCCGGCCAGCAGGTAGGACAGGGATTTGCCCACGCCGGTCGGCCCTTCGATCACGGTGATGCTCGCCTCGCGCTTGCGGCTGCCTTCGCCTCGCTCGGGTTTGCTGCGCGAGAAGGCGTTGGCCACCGCCGCAATCATCTGCCGCTGCGCCGCACGCGGGCGGAACTGCGGCAGGTTTTCGGAGATGGCGCGGTAGTGGTCGCGGATGGCGTTTTTTTCCAAGTCGGTGAGCATGCGTCAGACGCCCTTTTGTGTTCGGGGCGGATTGTAGCCGATGGCGCGTATCGGCGGCGGGGGCGACAAGAGGCCGTCTGAAAGCCGTTCAGACGCAGCCTCATTGCGCCCGCACATTGTTTCAGACGGCCTCTTCGCCGTCGCTGTCGACAAAGGCGTGGCGTTGTTGGTGCTAGGCTTCGATCGGCGTCGCCAGTAGGGAACGGCGTAGCAGCGGGCGGGCGGCAGTTGCCAGTCTTGGCGGGCGATGGGGCGCAGGGCGGCGACGAGGGCGGCTTCGCGCAAAGCCAGATTTGGCAGTCGGTGGTGGTGGGGCGCTTGGGCGACGGCGGCGGCGATGGCGGCGTTTTGTTCCGCACCGCCGATAAAGGCGCACGGCGACAGCCTGCGGGCGGACGAGTTCGGGCGGTCGGCTTCGTCGGCAGCAGCAGAAGACAGTGCCCCGCGCGTCGACGGTCTCTGCGCCATTTCTTCGAGCATGGCGGCGATGGCGAGCAGGGCGGTGAGGTCGCCCGCCATCAGGTATTCGGCGGCGGGTTTGGAGCATCGCGCCGCGTTTGGGGCGGCGATGCCGACGGTAGTCGCCCGCTTGGCGCGGGCGGCGAAGGCGGCGGCGGGACCGTGTTCGCCGTGCAGGACGAAATCGACGGTGAGGGTTTGCGGCGCGGTCGAAATGGCGCACGGTGTAGGTGCGGGTAAGCGAGCTTTTCGAGACGGTTCCCTCGCCATTTTGGGGCGGCCGTTTTCAAAGATGTCGGGCAGTTTTCGCGCGCTTTCGCCGGGGCTGCGGCAGGAGGAGTTTGAAGGGGACGCCGTGGCTTTCGCAGGGTAGTCGGCCAGCCTGGCACAAAAGACGATGCGGCGCATGTTTTTGCCGAGGGCGGCGCTGCTTTGCACCCGTACTCAGTGCGGGACGGGCGGTTGGTCATGGGGGTCTTCCTTATATATAGATGCGCTTAACTTCGTTGAAGCTGAGCTTTCAGACGGCCTTACGCAGGGCGGGCAGTGTTGCAGGGTGTGGATGGCGGCGCTCGATGATGGGCGGGACGAGGGCGGCAAGGTTGGTTTGCTGTCTCGTACACCCACATGTCGATCAGGCCGCCGGTGACGGCGTGCAGGTAGTGGACGGCGAGGTTGATGTCGAGGTCGGCGGGCAGTTCGCCGCCGCCGGCACAGGTTTCGAGGATGCGCCGCAGCTGCTGTTCCCACAGGCCGATGTATTTTTGGTGCGCCGCCATAATCGGCCGGGTTTCTTCGGTGAACTCGCATTTGGTGTGCAGGATGATGAGGAGCTGGCGGTGCGGGGTGTTGTGTTGGATGTGGTCGAAGATGTCGACAAACATGCGGCGCAGGCTGCGGCTGTCGGGTTTTTCCAGGCAGGTGGCGAAGGAGGCGCCACAGTCGGCGAAAATCTGTTGGAACAGGGCTTCGAACAAATCTTCTTTGTTTTTGAAAATGCCAACAGAGCGCGCCGCGTGTGACGCCGGCGTTGCGGGCGATGGCGGCAAGCGAGGTGCGGGAAACGCCGTTTTCGAGAAAAGTGTCGAGGGCGGACTGCAAAAGCTGCTCGCGGGTTTTTGGGGCTTCGGCTTTGGTTTTGCGCATAAAGATTGGAATGCCGGGGGAGATTTGTAAAAAAACGGCGCGCATTATAGATTCCGCTTTATTACATTCAAGGCTGTATGTATAATCCGCGCCCTCATCATAGCTTTGGCAGGCTGTCTGAAAGAGTTTTCAGACGGCCTGCCACGGTTTATTTTCTGTAATGTCAAAAAGATAAGGACAGAAAAACATGATACGGAACGTATGGCGTCCGGCGGCTCTGGCTGCCACCGTGCTTGTTGGTTTCTGATTGGCCCTGCGGCGGCGGAAAAGATACGCAGCAGGCACAGCAGGGCGACGGCGACGGCAAACAGCAGGAAGCGGCGGCGCAGCAGCAAATGCCCACGCCGACGGTGGAAGTGTTGACCGTGCAGCCTCAGGATATCGAAATCGGCGTCGAACTGCCCGGCCGTTTGGAAGCCGTACGCTCGGCCGACGTGCGTCCGCAGGTGGGCGGCATCGTCAAACGCCGCCTGTTCCAGGAAGGCAGCTTCGCACGCGAAGGCCAGCCGCTCTACCAGTTGGAAGACGCGTCCTATCTGGCTTCGCTGGAAAGCGCGCGCGCCCAGCTCGCTTCCGCCGAGGCGGCGCAGGCCAAAGCCACTGCCGATGTGGCGCGCTACCGTCCGCTGGTTGAGGCCGATGCCATCAGCCGTCAGGAATACGACGCTGCCGTCAGCGCCAAACGTTCGGCCGATGCCAGCGTGAAAGCGGCCAAGGCGGCCATCCGTTCGGCGCAGATTAATGTCGAACTACGCCCGTATCACCGCGCCGATTTCCGCCTTTATCGGCCAGTCGAACGTGTCCGAAGGCGCGCTGGTGGCGCGGGCGACACCACGGCGATGGCCAATATCAAGCAGACCGACCCGATGTATGCCAATGTGACCCAGTCGGCAACGGAAATCATGAAGCTGCGCCGCCAGATTGCCGAGGGCAAGGTTCAGCCGGTGGGCGGCCGCATCGAAGTGGACATCAAGTTTGAAGACGGCTCGACCTACGGCGAAAAAGGCTATCTGATGTTTGCCGACACCACGGTCAGCGAAAACGACGGGACAGGTGAAGCTGCGCGTCATCGTGCCCAATCCGCAAAACATCCTGCATGCCCAACTCTAGCGTGCGCGCCGTGATGGCGCAGTCGGTTATCAAGGGCGGTTTCGCCAGCCGCAGCAGGCGGTAACGCGCGGCAAGCAGGACACCGTGATGGTGGTGAACGCGCAGAGCGAGCCGGAAACCGCGCCCGTCGTCACCGTAGCCGCGCAGCAAAAACGGCGACTGGATTGTTTCAGACGTCTCAAAGCCGGCGACAAAGTCGTGGTATCGGGCACAACTATTGCCGCTGATGATGGGCGCGCAAACCGGTTCGAAAAAGGTTGCGCCCAAAGAATGGGTGAGGCCGTCTGAAAACGGCGCCGCCGCCGCACAGGCCAAACCGCAGGAAAACCTGAAAGAAGCAGCCGCTCGCCGCCGTCCAAGCACGCCTCTGCGCCGCAACAGGACGTTCAGACGGCCTCCGAAACCGCGTCTGCCGCCAACAAGGAAGCACGCACATGGCTAAGTTTTTTATCGACTGTCCCATTTTCGCGTGGGTAATCGCGATATTTATTATTCTGGCGGGCGTTATCGGCATCCGCGAATCTCGCCGGTGTCGCAGTATCCCAGTCGTGGGCGCGCCCACCATCCGCTGCAGGTCGCTCTATCCGGGCGCGTCGGCGCAGGTGATGGAAGACAGCGTGCTGGCCGTTATCGAGCGCAACATGAACGGCGTCGAAGGTTTGGACTATATGTCCACCAGCGCCGACAGCAGCGGCTCGGGCTCGGTCGACGCTGACCTTACGCCGGAAACCGACGAGAATTTCGCCCAAGTCGAAGTGCAGAACAAACTCTCGGAAGTGTTGTCGCAACTGCCCGCCACCGTGCAGCAGAACGGCGTTACCGTATCCAAATCCCGCTCCAACTTCCTGATGGTATTCGATGATGTCGTCTGAAAGCATGACGACGGAAGAAATCGCCGACTGACGTCGGAACGCAACATCACGCCCGAAATCCAGCGTCGTAGGGAGTGGGTGACCGCCCGCCTGTTCGGCTCGCAGCGTGCGATGCGCGTGTGGATAGACCCGAAAAGCTGCAAAACTTCAACCTGTCGGTAGCCGAAGTCAACGCGGCCATCTCCGCGCAAAACGTACAGATTTCCGCCGGCTCGATAGGCGCGCTGCCCAATGTGGCCGGCCAGACCATCTATGCCACCATCACCGCCGAAGGCCAGCCTGACACGCCCGAAGCAGTTCGGCAACATCATCGTCCGCGCCAACACCGACGGCTCCAACGTCTATCTGAAAGACGTCGCCAGCATCAATCTGGGCAGCCAGGACTATTCCACTTCCACCCGCTCAAACGGCAAACCCGCTGTCGGCATGGCCGTGATGCTGTCGAACAAGGGCAATGCGATGGCCACCGCCGCCGCCGTGCGCGAGCGCATGGACGAGCTCAAACGCTTCTTCCCCAACGACATGACCTGGAGCGCGCCTTACGACACCTCCAAATTCGTCTCCATCTCGGATTGAGAAGGTGGTGCACACGCTGATCGAGGCGATCGTGCTGGTGTTTATCGTGATGTTTGTGTTTCCTGCAAAACATCCGCTACACCCTGATTCCGACTATCGTCGTGCCGATTTCGCTACTGGGCGCGTTTGCCTGCCTGCAATACTTGGGCATGTCGATCAACGTGCTGACCATGTTTGCCATGGTGCTGGTGATCGGTATTGTGGTGGACGACGCGATTGTGGTGGTGGAAAACGTCGAGCGCATCATGACAGTCGGAAGAAGGGCTGCCACCGAAAGAAGCCACCAAAAAAGCGCTCATGAGCCAGATTTCCGGCGCGGTAGTCGGTATTACCGCCGTGTTGATTTTCGGTGTTCGTGCCGCTGCTTCTTCTCGGGTGCGCAGGGGCAAAATTCACCCAGTTTGCCGCCACCATGGCGATAGCCATCGGCTTCTCGGCCTTTCTTCGCCCTTCGCTCACCCCCCGCATTGTGCGCGACGCTGCTCAAACCGATTCCCCAGCGTCACCATGTCGAGAAAAAGGTCTTCTTCGGCTGGTTCAACCGCACGTTCAGCAAGGGCACGCACGGCTATGAGGGCTGGGTAGCCAAGCTGATGAAGCGCGGCGTGCCGATGATTGCCGTGTACATCGCCCTGGCCGGCGTGGCCGGCGTGCTGTACAAAAACATCCCCACCTCCTTCCTGCCGCAGGAAGACCAGGGCAGCCTGATGATGATGGTGCAGCTCAGCCCTGCGGGCGCAACCAAAGAGCGCACCGACGAAACCATGAAAGTGGTGGACCGCGCTGCAAACTATGCCTGAAGTCGACACCCACCTCACCGTATCCGGCTTCAGCTTCTGGCGGCTCGGGGCAGAACATGGGCTTCGGCTTCATCACCCTGAAAGACTGGAGCGAGCGTACCGATCCGATGAGCGGCGCGGCCGCCGTGTCGGGCAAAATCACCGGCGCGCTAATGGGCAGCATCAAAGACGGCTTCGGTATCGCCATCAACCCGCCCGCCATCATGGAGCTGGGCACCAGCTCCGGCTTCGAGCTGTACCTGCAAGACCGCAACAACAACGGCCACGAAGCCCTGCTGGCCAAGCGCAACGAGCTGATGAACAAAAATGCGCCAAAGCCCGATGGTTTGACGCTTCGGCCGTGCGCGCCTCCGGCCTTGAAGACGCGCCGCAGCTTCAAACTGGAAATCGACCGCGCCGCCGCCGCCGCGCAGGGCATCGATTTCCGTCGGTGCGCACCGTGTGGCGACAGCATTGGTTTCTGTCCCTACATCAACGACTTCCCCAACAACGGCCGTCTGCAAAGGGTAATCGTGCAGGCCGACGCCGCCTCGCGCATGCAGCCCGAAGACATCCTCGCGCTCACCGTGCCCAATTCGTCGGGCGTGGCCGTGCCGCTGTCCACTTTCGTGACCGCCAAATGGGAAACCGGCATGCAGCAGAGCGTGCGCTTTAACGGCTATCCGGCGATGAAACTCGAAGGTGCGGCCGCCACAGGCTACCCACCGGCCAGGTGATGGCCGAAGCGCAGCGTCTGGTCAACGAGCTCGAAGGCGGCTACAGCCTCGAATGGGCGGGACAGTCGCGCGAAGAAGTGAAAGGCAACTCGCAAACCTATCTGGTTTACGGCCTCGCCATCCTCGCCGTCTTCCTCGTCTCTGGCCGCGCTGTATGAAAGCTGGTCGGTACCGCTGGCTGTGATTCGTTGTGCCGCTGGCTTCCTCGGCATCGTCTTGGGCGTAACCGGCCGCAACAGCTTCTCGCCATCTTTCGGCGTGCCGCCGCAATATCTCAACGATATTTACTTTAAGGTCGGCATGATTACCGTGATCGGCCTGAGCGCGAAAACGCCATTCTGATTATCGAGTTTGCCAAAGACCTGCAGGCACAGGGCATGAACGCGGTAAAAGCCGCGCTCCAAGCCGCGCACCCGCGTTTCCGCCCGATTATCATGACCTCGTTCGCCTTTCATTCTCCGGCGTCGTACCGCTGTTCTTCGCCTCCGGCGCCAGCCTCCGCCAGCCAGAGAGCCATCGGCACGACCGTATTGTCGGCATGCTGGTCGGCACGATACCGTCCGTATTCCTCGTGCCCCTGTTCCATGTTGGCGTGCGCAAAATCTTCAAAACCCAGCGCGCACGAGACCGAACTGGTACACCAGCACGCCCCTCGAAGCAGGCGTGAGCGCGGAAGACGAGCCGCACGACAGGCACTAGCAAAAGGCCGTCTGAAAAACGCCAAACACGGTTTTCAGACGGCCTGTTTAAGGAGATCCCACGAAAAACATCGCATTCAAACCGGCCTCGCCGCCGTTGCGCGCAACCGCTGCCCTGTCGGCCTGCACCATGATTCCCAAATACGAAACGCCGCCGGTTGCCGTGGCGCAGCACTTTCAATACGACCGCGCTGGACAACGGCATACAGGCCGCCGCCTTGGGCTGGAAAGACTACTTCGCCGACCCGCGCCTGCACCGCCTGATCGACATCGCGCTCGAACGCAACACCGACCTGCGTGCCGCCGCGCCTCAATGCCGAAGCCATGCGCGAACACACCGCATCAGCCGCGCCGCCCTCCTGCTCCTCCCTCGGCGCAGGCAGCGGCGCGCCAGAAAAGCGCGGGCGACCCCAACGGCACCGGACACGGCGTGATTTCCGAGTCGTACAGCGTCGGCCCGGCGTCTCCTCTACGAACTCGACCTCTTCGGCAAAGCCCGCAGCAACAAACAGGCTGCCCTCGAAGGTTACTTCAACAGCGCCGCCGCCCGCGACTCCGCCCATCTCGCCCTGGTCGCCTCCCGTTGCCAAAGCCTATTTCAACGAGCGCACCGCCGAAGAAAACATGGCACTGGCGCAAAAAGTGCCTGCAAAAGCCGCGAAGAAACCTTCCGCCTCAGCGAAATCCGCCACAAAAGCGGGCGTGATTTCCGCCATCGACCCTGCGCCAGCAGCAGGCCCGATCGAAGCGGGCCAGAGCCGCCTACGCGTCTGCCGTGCAGAGCCGCGAACAGGCACGCAACGCCCCTCTCCGTCCTCATCAACCAGCCCATCCCCGATGATCTGCCCGCCGGATTGCCGCTGAATACAACATTCGTCTCGACCGCTTCGGTGCCGGCTTTGACTCCGACGTGCTCGCTCAACCGCCCCGACATCCGCGCCGCCGAACACGCCCTCAAACAGGCAAATGCCAACATCGGCGCGGCGCGTGCGGCTTTCTTCCCCAGCATCAGCCTCACCGGCAGCGTCGGCACGGCCTCGCACGAATTGAACAACCTGTTCCACTGCGGCAACGGCACTTGGGCGTTCGCCCCTCACCATCAACATCCCCATCTTCACCTGGGGCAGCGCTCAAAGCCAGCCTCGACGCCGCCAAAATCCGTAAAGAAATACAGGTCGTCAACTCACGAAGCCGCCGTGCAGAACGCCTTCCGCGACGTAGCCGACGCCCTTGTCGCCCGCGAGCAGCTCGACAAAACCTACCATGCCAACAGCAGGCAGAGCACCGCCTACGCCGACCAGCTGCGCCTCGTGCGCCTGCGCTACAAACACGGCGCATCCAGCGCGTCGACCTCTTGATGCGGAGCGCAGCAGCTACACCGCCGACGACTGCTCTCATCGCCACCCGCCTGACCATGCTGGAAAACATGGCCGATCTCACAGCCCTCGGCGGCGGCCTGAAACGGGCTCACGCTCGACGGCAGCGAAAAACGCCGCGCAGCGCCGCAGGCACGCTAGGGCGTGTTGACATTCAGCCGCGCTGTTTTTAGTGGTAGGCCGTCTGAAAACCCGCAACAGGGTTTTCAGACGGCCTTTTTGTCAGCGCGGACGTTTTCGTTCCGAATGGCGGACGTAGGCGGGAACGGCCTTATCGCATTCCTGCCGTCAACGCGGCATCGGCTGTTCTCCACGGCAGTCAGGCCGTCTGAAAACTCTGTTTTTGGGTTTTCAGACGGCCTTTTGTCTTATCCGCCGAGCATCAGTGTTCCGAGCGTTTGAAATGGTGCGGACGGAAGCCCAGGGCGGCGAGGGTGGTGAAGTAGAGGGTGATGCCCAAGAGCACCAGCCAGGCCAGTTGCAGGGCTTTTGCCAGCCGCGTATGTTGATCCATTCTGCCGGTCAGCGCCTGCGCCGCCCACAGCCCCGCGCCCATCACGGCCAGCGCGACGGCGAGTTTTGCCAAAAGCGTTTCCAGCCCGCGTCGGGAAAATAAAGCCCTTGACGCGCAGCAGGATGTAGAGGAAGGCGGCGTTGAGGCAGGCGCCGAGGCCGACGGAAAGCGACAGGCCGACGTGTTTGAGCGGCACGATAAAGGCGAGGTTCACAGCTGCGTTGTTATCAGGGTAACGACGGCCACTTTGACCGGCGTTTTGATGTTCTGCTGCGCGCAAAAGGCGGGGGCGAGCACTTTAATCATAATCTGGCCGATGACGCAGAAGGAGCAGGCGATCAGGGCGTTTTTGTCATTGGCGGCATCGTGCGCGCTGAAACTTTGGCCGACGAACATCGTCGCAATCAGCGGATAAGCTTTCAGCATCGCCAATCCGAGTGCGGCGGGGGCGGCGAGCAGGCAGCACAGGCGCAGCCCCCAGTCGAGCAGTTTGAAAAACTCGCGCGGGTTGCGTCCGCCCGCGTGTTTGGACAGGGTGGCAGGAGGATGGTGCCGAGGGCGACGCCGAGCACGCCGGTGGGCAGTTCGGCTGAGGCGGTCGGCGTAGTACATCCAAGAGATGCTGCCGCTTTGCAGGAATGAGGCGAAGATGGTGTTGATCACTAAGGAAATCTGCGCGACGCTGGCGGCGAAAAACGGCGGGCATCATTTGTTTGATAACGCGGTTGACGGCGGCGTTTTGAAATCGAGTTTGGGCAGGTTGAGAAAGCCCTGTTTGGCGAGCCAGGCAGTTGGAAGACGAGTTGCAGGATGCCGCCGACGAACACCGCCCAGGCCAGCGCGGTGATCGGCGGGTCGAAATAGGGCACGAAAAACAGCGAGAAGGCGATGAAGCGAGAGGTTGAGCAGGACGGGGGTGAAGGCGGGGATTTGGAATTTGTGGTAGGTGTTGAGTATCGAGCCGACGAAAGAGGACAGGGAAATCAGCAGGATGTAGGGAAACATAATCCGCAGAAGGTCGGTGGCGAGGGCGAATTTGTCGGGGTTTTTGAGCAGCCCGTGGCGGTGGCGGTGATGATCCACGGCGCAGCCAGCACGCCGATTGCGGTGACGACGGTGAGGGCGAAGGTGAGCATGCCCGCGATGTATTGCACGAATTCGCGCGTGGCTTCGGGCGATTTGGTCTGTTTTGTATTCGGCCAGGCACGGGCACGAAGGTTTGAGCGAACAGCCTTTCGGCGAAAAATGCGCCGCAGCAGGTTGGGCAGTTTGAAGGCGTGAAGAAGGCGTCGGCGGCGTCGCCCGAGCCGAAGACACGGGCGATGATCATGTCGCGGATAAAGCCGAGGATGCGCGACAGCATGGTCATGCTGCCGAGTTTGCCGAGGATGGAGAGCAGGTTCATAAGGGTTCGGTTTGACGGTGTGCCGTTTCAGACGGCCTGTGCGGCGAAAAAGGGCGCAGTGATAACAAAAGGCTGTCTAAAAGCCCTGTTTGGCGTTGGGGCGGGCTTTTTCAGACGGCCTTTTTGGTGCGTTTTACCGGTAGTTGAGGCCGTCTGAAAAGCCGTGGCGGTGGTTCAGACGGCCTGCGGGTTTTCGGCGTACAGGCTGTGGCGGCGGATGGTAGGCGGCTACCTGCGGCGGGATGAGGTCGTCGGCGCTATGGCTGCTTTTTCAGACGGCCTCTGATGTCGGTGGAGGAGATGTCGGACAGGGGGCTTGCAGCAGGCGAGGCTGCCGCGGCTCAGGGCGTATCCCGCCCAGTCGTGCAGTTCGGGCGGCAGGGCGGCGAGGGCTGAAACCGCTGCGGGCGGCAACGGCGATGTTGGTTTGCCGCACGAGCGTTTGCCAGCGTTTCCAGGTGTGGAGGGCGGCGAGGCTGTCGGCGCCCATCAGCCACCAGAGTTCGCCGGCGGGGAAGTGTTGGCGAAGATTTGCACGGTGTCGGTGTGGCGGCGCCGCCGCGCACGACGATGTCGAGGTCGGAGACGGCGAAATGCGGGTCGGGCCGCAGCCGCCAGTCTCGGCCGCGGCGAGGCGGTGGCGGCGGGGGTGCACGGGGCGCTTTTTGTGGTAGGGTCGCCTGCGGGCAGGAAGATGACGGTGTCGAGGCCGGTTTCGTCGGCAAAGGCGCGGGCGATGTGCAGGTGGCTGTTGTGGGCGGGTCGAAGGTACCGCCGAAGAGTCCGGTTTCTTTGCCGCTCATGGCCGTTCGGCCTCTGTCTCGGGCGTTGCCGTCGACGACAAGGGGTGAGTTTGCCGGGTGGTGGGTGGATGACGAGGCCGTGACGGTGACGGCAGTGGGCATGAGGGGTGGCGGCGATGATGCCGACGGTGTGGCGGACGCTGTCCTCGACGTCGCCAAAGCCGGTGTTGCCAGTTGTCGAGGTCGATGCCGGCGTTGGCAGGGTGTCGATGCGGTCGGCGGGAATGCCGTGTTCGGCGGTTTTTTCGAGGAAGCCGTCGGCACTCATGCCGCGCATGCCGCAGTCGTAGTGGGCGATGACCATGATTTCGCTGACGCGCAGTTCGAAAACGGCTATCAGCAGGCTGCGCATGACCGAGCCCCCAGGGTGGTTGACGAGGGCGCGGCGTTTTTGATGAGTTTGGCGTCGCCGTTTTTCAGGCCGAGGGCGCGGGGCAGGAGTTCGGACAGGCGGGTGTCCATGCAGGAGAGGATGGCCAGGCCGCGTTCGGGGTATTTGTTGCTGAAAAATTGGGCGTATTCGCCGGATTCGACGAAGTTGCGGTTGAAGTCGAGGATGTCGTCGAGGGTGTTGCCTGCGGCGGTTTCCTTTGGCTGTGGGTGGCGGGTTTCAGACGCCCTCTGCGAGACGGGTGGCCGTCTGAAAGCGGATAGGGGTTAGGTAGGGCGGCGAAGCGGCGGCGGAAGCAGACGAGGGCGGGGGCTTCGGCCGGCTGTGCGGGCGGGACGGCGATTTCGTCGATTTCATCATGAAGACGGTGTGGCTGCCGACCTGGTCGGTGCTGCGGTGCGGTTGCGCAGGTGCGCCAGCGCGCCTTCGATTTGCGTTGGCCGCTGCGGCCTCTGTGCCAGATGTGTATTCGAAGCGCTCTTTCGGGCGAGAGGGTGGTGAGGCCGGCGAAGTGTTCGGCAACGTCCTGCTGGTGCGGCGAGGATGTTGATGCAGGCGGCGCGGTTTTGCTGCAAAACGGGAACAATGGCGGATTGGCGGTTGATGCAGAGCATGACGGTGGGCGGTTCGTCGGTAACGGGGGTGACGGCGGTCATGGTGATGTCGTGGCGTCCGGCCGCGCTCGTTTGTGGTGACGACGTGGACGCCGGCGGCGCAGGCGGACATGGCGTCGCGGAAGGGGAGTTGCAGGGATGCGGCATGGGTTCGGTGTTTGCGGCGGTGGTGTCGTTGGGTCGATGCCGTTCCAATTTTTGTTGAAGCTTCGTTTTTCAGACGGCCTCTGGCTGCGGATTGGCGGAAAAAGCCGTGTTTGTTTTCAGAAACGGCATCCCTGCTTATGCCCCGAAGGGTGGCAGGCGGGAGCGGCTTTTTCTCGTCGTTTCTGCTGCGCATAGCCAACGCGGCAGGCGGGTATTTTTACCCGACACCGCCGCGTTGGCGGTGACGCTCCGCCAGGGCGGACGGCGTTTATTCAGTCGTCTGCGCCGCCGTTTTCCTTCGGGACGTTTGAGTGCGGCCAGTTCGCCCAAGAGGTCGTGCAGCTGGTTCATTTTTCGCGGGTCATCCGTTGCTCGATTTCTTCGTAGCGCTTGTCAACCAGCGAACGGGTGTTTTTCGCAGATTTGCGTACCTGCGTCGGTGAGTTTGAGGGAAGACACGGCGCTGGTCGTTGGAGGGTTTCATGCGGATCAGCAGGCCGCCCTGTTCGAGGCGGTTAAGGATGCCGGTCAGGCTGGGACGCAGGATGCAGGCGGCGGAGGCCAGTTCCTGAAAGTCCATAGTGCTGTTTTCCGCCAGAAGGCGGATGATGCGCCATTGTTGGTCGGTGATGCCCGCGTTATGCAGAATCGGACGGAAATACGAAAGCAGTATGTCGCGCGCCTGTAACATAGCAATATTGATGGAGGTTCGCTTGTAGCCCATACAGCACTCCTTTGTAACGGGTGATTGTTATGAAATGAATGTTTGCATTCTAACCGATAGTTTGAAATTAATCCATATTGCATAGGCATTGTGCCGCCGTTTTTACACCGTCCGATACAAAACGATACACTTTCTTGCGCCTACAACACTTCGCCGACTCGATTCTATCCGCCATAGGCCGTCTGAAAAACCGCAGGCGCGACAAGGAAAGGTTGGGCACGCTGCGGTATTCCGTCGCGGCCGGATCGATGCTTTTGAGCACGGCGGTGATGGTCATGCCGTGCGCCACCGCCAGCACCTCGGCGGCAGTTTTTGCGCGGCAAGGGCGATTTGTTTCAGCGCGGCGGCGGTGCGGGCGGTAAAACGTTCGTGGTTTTCCGCCAGATGCAGAGGATCGGCCTGCGCCACGGCATCGAGCAGCATAAAACGATCCGCCCAACGGAAGGCCGTCTGAAACGCATCCGCATCGGTAAAACCGTTGCGTTCGGCCAGCAGTGCGGTCAGCGTTTGCGCGTGTTCGCCTTCAAACCCGCCGAAACAGCATTCGCGCAATCCGCCACGTTCGGCAAGCGGCAAAGCCGCCTGCCCCGCGTGTTCGAGCAGCAGGCGCGCCGTTGCGTCGCTCGGCGCCGTGCTGGAAAACGCCGCATCAAACGCACGCCGCGCCGTGCCAGCTTGGCACCGAAATCTGCCGCTGCCGCATGGCCTTCTTCCGTGAGCGGCGAATCGCTCCATCCTTGCAGGCGGCCGAGCGTGTTGAACACAGTTTTGCCATGGCGCACCAGATAAACTTCCAAATCCGTCACCCGTCCAAGTCGTTGAAAAACAGGGGCGGCATCATTACGAGGCAGGCCGTCTGAAAAATAAAACTGCTTTCAGACGGCCTTTCCATTAAAAATGGCGCACATTTTTAAGCGAAGGAAGAGTTATGGCAAAACAACCGGGGCGGACTCCGGGCGCGGGTTGATTCGCTGCTGTCGGGCAGCATCGAAGACGGACAGGGCGACCAGCCTCACCGCCGTGCCGGTGGGCGACATCCGTCCCGGCCGCTACCAGCCGCGTGTGCAGATGGACTGACGAAGCCCCGCACGAATTGGCCGAATCCATCAAGGTGCAGGGCGTTATCCAGCCCGTTATCGTGCGCGAACACGGCCTGTCGCAATACGAGCTCATCGCGGGCGAGCGGCGCTGGCGGGCGGCGCAGATGGCCGGTTTGGCCGAAATTCCCGTCGTCGTCAAAAACATCAGCGACGAAACCGCGCTGGCCATGGGTTTGATTGAAAACCTGCAACGCGAAAACCTTAATCCGATAGAGGAGGCGCGCGGCCTCGAAACGCCTGGCCGACGAGTTCAGCCTCACCCACGAAAACCATCGCCAAGGCCGTCGGCAAAGCCGCAGCGCCATCTCCAACAGCCTGCGCCTGCTCGCGCTGCCCGGAACCGGTGCAGGACATGCTTTTACCAGCCGTTTGAATGGGTCATGCCCGCGCCCCGCTGACGCTGCCGGTGGTCGATCAGCCGAGCTGGCGCAGAAAGCCGTGAAAAACGGCTGGTCGGTGCGCGAAGTGAGCGGCGCAGCCAAATGGTGCACAGGCCGTCTGAAAAACGCGGCGGCAAAAGCCGTCCATCCCGATATCCGCAGGCTCAACGAAACGTTGACCGAAACGCTGGGCGTCAATGCCGAAGTCAAAAAGCGGCAACGGGCGCAAAGCGCAGAATCGTCCTCCACTTTCGACACGCCGGAAACCTTAGATGCGCTGCTGCAACGGCTGGGTGTGGAATTCCGTTAGGCCGTCTGAAAGCAACAGAACCTCAGCAAAACCGCGCGCCGCAGGCAGAAAAATAAAGCAGAAGCAGCCTGTTGCGTCGGTTTTCTCGCCAATTTTGTGTGGCGGCTTGTGATTTCGAAAAATTTTTGTTAAGAATGGCGCTCAGCACACAAAGGTCGTCTGGAAAATTTACCCGTGATAATCTTCCGCTGTTTTTCAAACGGAATATTTCACGAAATTTAACCAATCGGCTTGACGGAAAACAGGGCATTTATTATAGTGCCGAAGCTTAATGTGACCTCCACTGTGTGCGCCGATGGCAAAAATTTGTATCTGCAGTTTGCCGCTTTGCTGGCGGTTGTGCTGGCAAAGCGGTTTGGCGGCAGGAGTTCGGCTGCGTGTCTGCGGCAGCCGGTGGTGCGAGTTTCTCCTTCCCCGATAGTATGGTGTTGTTCTTAAATCTTTTTCCGCCGCGCGCCGCAATATGCGGGATATGCATTTATCGTCGGAGAAGGTTTAAGAATAGTGCTGGCGTTGGTGATGATGGTTTCGATATTTTGTCCTTTCCGTCAAAGCCTGCGGTTTCTCCCGTCTTTTTCGGTTTATTGGCCGTCAGCCATGTGATGTTTTTGGAAAAGCTGAATATTATGGCAAGCGCAAGCGAGACCATGACTGCGGCCGACTATATCAAACACCATTTGCAAAGTTTGACCAGTCTGTCGGATGACCAGCGCTGCAGGGTTGCAAAACATCGCCGATTTTTCCTATATCAATTTGGATGCGATATTTTTGCAGTGGTGCTGGGGGCGCTGGCTGCTTCCCTGCTGCGCCGTGCCGCGGTAAAAGCCACCGCCGGTGTGCCGGTCGTTTTCAGGCTGCGGTCGAGCTTTGCTTTACGAATTTGTCGACGATATGTGCAAAGGCATCATCCATAATGCCGAATCGCGCAGCCGTTGCCCCGCTCGGTCTGGACGCTGTTTGTTTGATTTTCCTGATGAACGCGATGGATTTGTTGCCGGTAGATTTGCTGCCGGTTACTTGGCAGGGTGCAACCGGTGATCACCATGCGCTGTTCCGCGTAGTGCCGACTGCCGATTTGAATACATCCCTGGCCTTGGCTGTCGGCGTTTTGCTGGTGTGTATTTATTACAATATTAAAATCAGCGGCAAAGGCTGGGTTCACGAGTTATTTACCGCTCCTTTCGGCCCGCTGCCCCTCGCAAACTTTTTGCTCAATATTTTGAGTTCTTGTCCAAAACCGTTTCGCACGGTATGCGGTTGTTCGGTAATATGTATGCAGGTGAATTCGGTATTCTGCTGATTGCCTTGCTCGGCGGTGCTTGGGCAGCTTCGGTAGCGTGGACATTGATGGATCCCGCTTTTGTTCCCTGTTCCATATCGTTGCCGGTGCGGCATGGGCACCTTTCCATATTCTGATTATTACTTTGCAGGCATTTCATCTTTATGGCTTTGGCTTTTGTTTATATCGGCCAGGCACATGATGCCCACTGATTTTTGTTGTTGGATAGCTGTTCTTTGCGTTTTTGAAGTTGTTTAATGTGGTTTAACCTTTTGTTTTAATTTAAGGAGTTTTTGAAATGGGTTTGATTGCTATTGCTTTGTGGTTTGATTGTAGCACTGGGCGCACTGGGCGCTTCTATCGGTATCGCTATGGTCGGTTCCAAATATTTGAATCCTCTGCACGCCAGCCCGAACCGATCGGTCCTCTGCAGACCAAACTCGTTCCTGATTGCCGGTTTGATTGATGCGGCATTTCTGATGGTGTAGCCATCGCGTTGCTGTTCGCCTTTGTTAACCCGTTTGTACAAGGCTGCCAATCCGCATACAAACTGTTCCGCAGCAAATGCGGAATCAACGTTTGCTGATTAACCCTAATCGAAGCGTTAAGTAAAGTGAATTTAAATGCAAACCTATTTGCGCAATTAATTGTTTTTGGCATTTTTGTTTGGTTTACCGATGGCGTATGTATGGCCGCCCATTGCCAAAGCCCTGATGAGCGCGCTGACAAAATCGCCGAAGGCTTGGCTGCCGCCGAGCGCGGAAAGAGCGATTTTGAGCAGGCAGAAAGAAAGTTGCAGAACTCTGGCCGAAGGCCGCAGCCAGGTTGCCGAATTGGTAGCCAATGCGGAAAACGGGCGGCTCAAATTGTGGAAGATGCGAAAAAGCCAGCTTTCTGCAGAAGCCGCAAGAATTACAGCGCAGGCAAAAGCCGATGTCGAACAGGAAACCAACCGTGCGCGCAAACATTGCGCGAGCAGGTTGCTGTTTTGGCTGTCAGCTGCGCCGAGTTGATTCTCCGCAGTGAAGTAAATGCCGCTGCCAAGCATGCGGATCTGTTGAGCAACCTGAAACAGGAGCCGTAAGTTATGGCTGAGTTCGCAAACACTGCCAGGCCTTATGCGAAAGCATTGTCTCGAGCCTCGGCAGATGAGAAACATCAAATCGAATCTTGGTTGGGCGGACTAAAATGAGTTGGCATGGTCTCGTGCAGCAGCCCAAAGTGGCGGCGCTGATTGAGATGCCGGCAGTAGCGGCGAATCTAAGGCAAATATTCTGCTTGGTTTGCTTAGCGACGAACAGGTAGCAAGAAATGATATATTCCGTAATTTTTGTCAGAGTGATTGCGGAAGAAAACGTTTTGCCGTTTTGCCTGAGATCTGCACCCATATCAAGATTTGGTTTTGCCACGCAACAGCGTTAAACAAGCGGTTGTCTTTAGTGCTTTTTGATTTTGCCAGCGAAGGCAAAAAGCCAAGATTGTTGCAGACTTGGAAAAGCATCTTAATACCCGTTTGGAAGCAGTCTTCAAAGTTGATCCCGAATCATTGCCGGAGTCAAGGTAGAAGTGGGTGATCAGGTTTTGGATCTGTCCATGCAGGGAAAAATTAAAAACTGTATGCGGCAATGATAAATTAGGAGAGTTTTCATGCAGCTTAATCCCTGCTGAAATCAGGTGATTTGCTAAAAATCTAAAATTGAAAATTTGATACCAAACAAGAACTGCGCAACACGTGGTACGGTTATTTCCGTAACAGACGGTATTGTTTGTGTGCATGGTTTGTCGGATGTGATGCAAGGCGAGATGCTTTGAGTTTCCTGGCAACACATTTGGTTTGGCAATGAACTTGGAGCGTGACTCGGTTGGCGCAGTAGTGCTTGGCGAGTATGCATACTAAAGAAGGCGATGAAGTTCGATGCACTGGTCGTATTTTGGAAGTTCCTATTGGTCGTGAATTGATCGGACGCGTGGTCAATGCGCTGGGTCAACCTATTGATGGTAAAGGCCCTATTAATACAGATTTGTTCGGCATCTATTGAAAAATCGCTCCGGGCGTGATTGCCCGTCAGTCGGCTGACCAACCGATGCAAACCGGATTAAAAGCCATCGACCTCGATGGTGCTGATTGGCAGAGGTCAGCGCGAACTGATTATTGGCGACCGCCAAAACCGGTAAGACAGCAGTGGCGTTAGGATGCACTGTCAATCAAAAAGGTACAGGAGTTATCTGTATTTATGTCGCAATAGGGCAAAAAGCGTCGTCTATCGCAAACGTGGTGCGCAAACTGGAAGAACATGGCGCAATGGAACATACCATTGTTGTTGCAGCAACTGCGTCCGGAAGCTGCTGCACCGCAGTTTATCGCGCCGTATGCCGGGCTGTACCATGGGCGAATTTTTCCGTGACCGCGGAGAGGATGCCTGATCGTTTATGACGACTTGTCCAAGCAAGCCGTTGCATACCGTCAGATTTCCCTACCGCTCCGACGTCCCTCCTGGTCGCGAGGCTTATCCTGGTGACGTTTTCATCCTCACAGCCGTCTTTGGAGCGTGCTGCCCGCATCAATGCCGATGAAGTAGAAAAACCGACTGAAGGTCAGGTAAAAGGTAAAACCGGTTCTCTCGACTGCGCTGTCCGATTATCGAAACCAGGCAGGAGACGTTTCCGCTTTCGTTCCGACAAACGTTATTTCGATTACAGACGGCCAAATATTCTTGAAACCGATTTGTTCAACTCCGGTATCCGCCCCGTACTAATGCCGGTATTTCCGATCACGCGTAGGCGGTGCGGCGCAGACCAAGGTGATTAAGCAGTTGGGCGGCGGTATCCGTTTGGCTTTGGCTCAATATCGCGAATTGGCTGCATTCTCACAGTTTGCGTCTGATTTGGACGAGGCTACACGCAAACAGCCGCAGCATGGCGAAGTGGTAACTGAATTGATGAAGCAAAAACAATTCAGTACCTTGAGATCTGCGAGATGGCATTGACGTTGTGGGCAATCAACAACGGTTCTACAGTGATGTGCCTGTTTCTAAAGCATTAGCATTTGAAGCCGAGTTTTTGAATTTTATCCGCACTCAGAATCCCCAAACGCTGGAAAATATTACTGCGTCTGGGGCGATGTCTGACGAAGACGAGCAAATTCTGACCAAAGCTATGGAATCCTTCAAAGTATCTTACAACTACACAGTGTAAGGATAAATAAAAGGAGTTCGAAATGGCCGTAGGGAAAGAAATTCTTACCAAAAATCCGTAGTGTTCAGAATACCCAAAAGATCACTAAAGCCATGCAGATGGTATCCACTTCCAAAATGAGGAAGACGCAAGACAGAATGCGCCTTTGCCGCCCATATGCGTGATAAGGTGCGTTTGGTAATGGGGACATCTTGGCACAAAACGCAGGAGAACCACGGCATTAAATTGTTAAGTGATCATCGTGAAATTCGCAGAGCGGGTTTTATTCTGATTACGACAGATAAGGGTTTATGTGGCGGTTTGAATGCGAACGTGCTAAAAAGGTTTTTTGCTCAAGTTCAGCATTATCAAGAGCAGAGCGTCGACGTTGATATCGTATGCATTGGCAGCAAAGGTTTGGCCGCTTGTCAGCGTATCGTCTGAATGTGATCGCCAGCGTGACTAATTTAGGTGATACACCCAGATTGGAACTGTTGGTTGGCGCACTGACCGAACTGTTCCAACGTTACGAAAAGAACGAACTCGATGTCATTCACATGGTTTATCTCGTGCTTTTTGTGAATACCATGCGACAAGAGCCTCGGATGGAGATATTGCTGCCGATTGGCAAAAATATTTTGAAGAGGCAAGCGGAGCAGCTAAGGATACACTGGGATTACCGTTTTATGAGCCCAGCCCTGTCGCGTATTGGAATATTTGTTCGCCGCTATTTGAATCGGTGGGGACCAGGTTTGTGGCATTATGACAACATGGCATCCGAGCAGCTGCACGTATGGTGGCAATGAAAGGCCGCTACCGATAACGCGCAACGCCATTAAAGGAATTGCGCTCGTTTATCAACAAATCCCGCCAGGCGCGATTACCACCGAATTGCCGGTAGAAATTGCGCTGCGGTGCCGCAGCCGTATAGTGTGGCAGAGCGCAGATCTGAATATTTAGGACATGATAAATGAACCAAGGCAAAATCGTACAACTATCGGTGCGGTAGTCGATGTGGAGTTTCCGCGTAGCACGCCATCCGCATGTTTACGATGCACCCAAACTGGTTGAAAACCGGACTGACACTGGAAGTCCAGCAGCAGCTTGGGCGACGGCGTCGTCTCGAACCATCGCGATGGCAGCACAGGACGGCCTGAAACGCGCTATGGCTGTGCACAAATACTGGTGCACCGATTACCGTACCTGTCAGAAAGCCACCCTGGGCCGCATTATGGACGTTCTCGGGTAACCCGTGTTGACGAGGCAGCCCGGTCGACGCTGCCCAAACCTGCGTTATCCACCAATTTGCAGCGCCCAAAGTTCGACGAACTCTCCAGCACTACTGAATTGCTGGAAACACGCATTAAAGTGATCGACTTTGCTTTGTCCGTTTGCTAAAGGCGGTAAAGCGGGTCGTTTCGGCGGTGCCGGTGTGGGCAAAACCGTGAACATGATGGAGCTGATCACAACACTGCTAAAGACGCACAGCGGTCTGTCCAGTGGTCGCTGGCCGGTAGGTGAGCGCCGTACCCGTGAAGGTAACGACTTCTACCACGAGATGGCAAAGACTCCAACGTATTGGACAAAGCGCTGCATGGTGTACGGACAGATGAACGAGCCTCCGGAAACCGATCTGCGTGTAGCCCTGACCGGTTTGACGATGGCTGAATACTTCCGCGACGAGAAAGACGAAAAACGGCAAAGGCCGCGATGTCTTGTCTCTTGTCGACAACATCTACCGCCACACTCTGGCCGGTACCGAAGTGTCGGCGCTGCTTTCTGGCCGTATGCCGTCTGCAGTGGGTTACCAGCCGACGCTTGGCGGAAGAAACGTGGTCGTCTGCAGAGCGCATTACCTCCACCCAAACCGCTCCATTACCTCATCCAAGCCGTATACGTACCGGCGTGGACGACTTCGACCGACCCGTCTCCCTGCCAGGTACCACGTTTGCCCACTTGGACGCGAGACCGTCAGTGTTGATTGCCGGATATCGCCTCCTTTGTGTATTTTACTGCGCGGTAGACCCGCTGGACTCGACTTCCCGCCAGCTCGACCCGATGGTGCTCGCCAGGAACACGCGACGCGCGCGCGCGGCGCAGTCGACCTTTTGCAGAAAATACAAAGAGTTGCGCGCGACATCATCGCCGGCCCTGGTATGGACGAGCGGTCTGATGAAGACAAGACTGACCGTGATGCGCGCCCGTAAAGATCCAGCGCCGTTTCCTGTCCCAGCCTTTCCATGTGGGCAGAAGTCGCTTTACCGGCTCGCCCGGCAACACGTTTCCGGCTGCGCATGATACCGTCGCCGGCTTCGAGCCGATTTCTGAGCGGCGAACACGACCATCTCGCCCGAGCAGGCGCTCTGGCATATGGTAGGCGGCATCGAAGAGGCTGCAGAAAAAGCGAAAAACCCGCTGATAGGGAGAGCGGCATGAGGCCGCGTGTTGAAAGTGGCAACGAATACAACTATCTGCTCGGGCGAGGCTGCCTTTGCGGTAGTACCGACCGCACAAGGTGAACTCGGTATTTACCCGCGACACGTAGCGCACGATGAGTTTGCGTGCGTCCTGAGCACTGACGTCTGCAGGGCACCCGGCCAAAGCGAAGAAACTCCTGGCTGCCATTTCTGCGCGGTGTCGAAGCACAGCCCGGACAAGCTGACCATATTGGCGACGTGGCCGTGCGGCAGCGAAATGGATCAGGCACGCGCTTGAGGAAGCGAAAGAGCCGCGGAGCCGTATCGCCCAAGCGGTTGACGACGAATCGCACAGCGCAGGCCGGCTTCTGGCCGCAGCGATTGCTGAACTCCAAAACGCTGGGACTATATCCAGCTCACAAAGACACAAATAAACTCTTCGGGATTTGATAGCTACCGCATGTCCGTGCTTTTTGTTTGATTGCAAGAGCATTCATAGAATAAGACGAAACTCAAAAGAAGAAAGAGAGATAGCGAGGAAAACAAAACCTCACGAGAGCGTTGTTATGCCTAGCTTGAAGAGGTGACCACGACAATCAAAACGCGGCGAGAAAACCGTCCTGTATTACCCATGTTGGTCTGCGGCTCGCTGCCTCGTAGCCTATTTTGATCGGCTATGAATAGTGAAAACGACACGGAAAAATATAAGCGCATAGTAGCACAGTGCCGGTTTGGCATTTCCAATGTATTAGAAACCCGTCTCGAGCCAAGCGGCGCAGCACCGTAGATTTTGTCTCAGACTCACCATACAGAGGGCGGGCAACAACCTCCTTCCGATCCAGATCCGACGCGGCCGAAAACGCGTCTGACAGGGCGAATCACATGAGTGTCGCATTTGTCTGACCGCCGCCTCGCTCGCAGGCTGCAGCGGCATCCCGCCGACAGCAGCGCATTGGTCGGGAGTCGAAAGTGAGTCGACGGCACACCTGTTCCGGCGGACAAGCCGAGTTATACGTCGACACCGAACGCACCGTGCTCTCCAGTCATGCGTTGCAAACCGCATGAACACCCGCTACACATCTGCCGGAGCAGGCCGTCTCATCTCGCTACACGCTTCCACACGCATGGCCTGCGGCGAAGAGCAGGGCCGAAGCTGAGCCGTACTCAGCAGCGCGTTTACCCGGAATCGAAGCCTTTCCGCACGGCCGCCGCAGCCTGCTGCTCGAAGACGGCTGCGCACAGCGCTGTTGCAGGCGGCAAAAGTCGGCAGTGGGTGTCGAAACCGCGTGAAACCGTCTGAAAATGCCACAGCCGTCCTGCTCGGGTAGAAAGCGGTGTGCATATCAGGCATTAAAACGCCAATGCTTAACTTCGTTTGCTGCTTTCAAAAACGTCACCCCGTGAGGCGGACGGTTTATCCAGACAGAGCCCCGTATTTTTGCGCTGCGTTGACTGTTTTAGCCGTGCCGTTCCAAGGAAAACCGTTGCAAAAATCGAAGGCCGCCGCATATAAAAGCTGACGAAATGATGCAGCGGCATTATTTGGGGTGCAAAACCGCAGATGGAAGGTCTGACAACCTGTTGCTAAGGTCTGTCCGGTCTGCAGCGGTTTCCGTACCATCGGCAGCCATATCTGAAAACATCAGAGCGATGGCAAAACAGGGACAAGCGGCTTTTACAAAACCGAAAGAGTTCCCTCGCGATTATCGCGTTGTTCCTGATGCCGCCCACTTCGACGGGTAAAACCGATTCACGAAATTGCCCGCCCTGCCGCTGCTGGTAAGGATCTAAATGACGTCCTGCACAGAGGAACATAATGGAAAAATATTTCGCGTCGGCTTTGTACCGCCCGTCCGTAATGAATAGGCTGCTGAACGCAAAGCTCACGAAATAAAACCCGCAATACGGTTTCTTGCTCCACCCGTGAAGCATACGCCCCATCGCATCATCAATTTCCGCACATAACCGCAGCCCGTTGAAAACCGTGCGTGGCTGCACCATACACCCTGCCGCACACACCACATTTGCATTATCTGCGTTTTTGTTCCGCGATACCGCCTTTCAGAAACGCCATTCCCGCACGGTTTTTGGCGGGAGCGGCCTCACCACGGCAAACCCCATGACCCTCGAAGACTACCTGCGCCAAACCGCCCTGGCGAAAAAACGAAGCCCGCCTGCTTGCCCAGGCCGCCACCGGCTGGACGCGCGGCCAACTCGTCACCCGCGACCGCGAACTCCTTGCCGCCCGCCGCCGCCGCCGCCCTCGCCGCCCTCGAACAACGCCGTCTCGAACGGCGAACCCGCCGCCTATATCTTGGGCAAACGCGACTTTCTACTGGCCGCCCTTCGCCGTCTCTGCCACCCTTATCCCCGTCCCGAAAACCGAACACCCGTCGAAGCCGCCCTTGCCCGCCTGCCGCCCGACGGCCGCGCATGGGACATCGGCACCGGCAGCGGCATCATCGCCGTCACCCTCGCCTGCGAACGCCCTGACGCACACCTCACCGCCACCGACATCAGCCCCGCCGCCCTCGCCGTTGCGGAACAAAACGCCGCCGCCCACCACGCGACGCGCGTCCGCTTCGCCTGCGGCTCGGTTTGACGCATTGCCCGCCGATCCGCCCTTCCACCTTTATCGTTTCCAACCCGCCCTACATCGAAAAACGACCCCCACCTGCAACAGGGTGACCTGCGCTTCGAGCCGCCAAGCGCCCTCACCGACTTTTCAGACGGCCTCCCTGCATCCGCATCCTCGCGCAGGGCGCACCGCGCGAGGCTGGCCGACGGCGGGTGGCTGATGGTCGAACACGGTTACGATCAGGGCGCGGTCGCCCGCGAAACTCTCGCCGCTGCCGACCTGAACAATATCGAAACCCCGCCCGACCTCGCCGGACACGAGCGCGTCACCATAGGGGCAAAGGCACGTCCGAAAAGCCGTCGCCCGGTCGTAACAGCTTTGGCAACCCGCTACCAACTGATATGATGCGGTCGTTTTGCTGCGTCGGCAGGCATCCTGAAAAACCCCTTTCAGGCTGCCTCTCTCTCTTAACAGAAAGGAATCCCTATGAAATTCCGTCCCGCCATCCTCATCGCCGCCGCCCTGCTGCTGGGCAGCGCGCCCACGCAGGGCAGCCTGAAAAGCCTGCCGTTGATCGACACCGGCTGCGCCGAAAACCTGACGCCTCAAAGTGCGGCCAGCGCTACCGCATCGACAGCCGTTCCGACGATGCCCTGCTCACAGTGGACGGCGACACTGGCTTTGCTGTACGCAACGCCAAAGGCCGCCGCCCTGCCCTCCGAGCTCGGCCACGACGGCGACAGCGACGCCGCATTCCGATTTGTCGAACTCGGGCAAAGGCCGCTACACCTTCAACGTAACCAAAAAGCGCGTACCATCAAACGTATATGCGTCAATGCCGCCAACTAAGCCTTGCCGTTTGGCAGGAAGTGGGCAGGCCGCCCCAAAAAAAGCAGCCCGCCCGCCAAACACCCGCAGGCAAAGAAGGCCGTCTGAAACGCTTTCAGACGGCCTCCGTCCGTTCCACGCGGGCAAGGAAAATCCGACCATGGCCGACCAAAGCCCCTCCTGCCGCAGGACAAATTTGACCTGGCTGCCGCCGAGCGGATCGCCGCCGCGCCCGCAGCCGTCCTTATCTCGCTGCTGCCGCGCTGCTCGAGATGGCTGCAAGACCCAAACTGGCCGTTAGTCGCTGCCGCTGGCTGCCGCCCTGCGGCCGCATCAGATGCTGTTCGACGAATCAACGGCTGCCGCTGCGCGGCGGCGATGAAGCTTGGAAACTGAGCTTTCTGCTTTATCTGGTCGACCGACTACACCGCAGGCGCCAGCCTGCGCGAAATCCGATCGCATCGTCGACAGTCCGACGGCGCCGAGCGCGAATCGGGGCGCGAACGAAGCGCCGCGGCCGCGCTGCGCCGCATCTCGAGGCCGTCTGAAAGCGCGGTTTTTACATAGGCGGAATGCCTGAATCCCCGTTATTTCCGCTGCGTGGCGATGGCGGCGGGTTTGGCGTGATGCGAACGGCAAGAGGCCGTCTGAACATTCCCGAAGCGGGTTTTTAGACGGCCTTTGCCGTTTGCGCCGCGCTGCTTTTTCTTTGCGCTTTTTGACAAAACCGCGCTGTTTAAGTTAAAACAGCGCCTTCCGCCGGATTTCGGGCGGGCATTATGACAACGGAGGAGAAACCATGCCGCAAACCGGTACACAAAAACTCTTTTTCGGACACCCCCGTCCAATTGTCGACGCTGTCCCACATCGAATTGTGGGAGCGTTTTTCGTTTTACGGCCTGCAAGGCATTCTGATGCTTTTATCTGTATTGCGAAACGTCGCGCGCGCGGCTGGGGGTGGACAAGTCGCTGGCGGGCAGCATCGTCGGCGCATACGGCGGCAGCGTCTATCTGGCGACGGTGTTCGGCGGCTGGCTGGCTGACCGTTTGTGGGGCGCGAGAAGACGCTGTGTTGTGTCGGGCGGTGGTGATGCTCGGCCATCTGACGCTGGCGTTCGTGCGCGGGCTGGCGGGGCTGCCGTGCGGGCTGGTGCTGATTGCGCTGGGCAGCGGCGGCGTGAAGGCGTCGGCCAATTCGATGGTCGGCTCGCTGTATGAGGATGAGAAACTGCGGCCGCTGCGCGACGCGGGTTTTTCGATTTTCTATATTTCCATCAATATCGGCGGCTTTTTCGGGCCGCTGGTGACGGGCGTGCTGCAAACCAAAGCGGGTTTCCACTACGGCTTCGGCGCAGCGGCGGTGGGCATGGCTTTCGGGCTGTGGCGCTACTGGCTCGGCCGCAAGAGTCTGCTGCACACGCCGCCGCCGCATCCGCTGCCGCAGGGGCAGGGCAAAATCGCTGCCGCCGTGGCGGCGGGCATGGCGCGGCGGTGGCTGCGCGTGTAGCCATCGGGCTGGCTGACGCTGGAAAATTTCCCCGCGGCTGCTTGTCTGCGTGCTGGCAGTGGTGGCGGCGTATTTTGTCCGCCTGCTGGCCAGCCCGCTCACGAGGAGCGGAAAAACAAGCGCCACATCATTGCCTCATATCCCGCTGTTTCTGGCGATCTGCCTGTTTTTGGGCGGTGTGGTTCCAGGTGACACGGTGGCGACGGTGTATTTCGACGAAAACAGTCAACCGCACCGTCGGCGGGTTTACGTCGTGCCGGTGTCGTGGAAGGACTCGGTGCAGAGCATGTGGGTGGTGCTGTCTTTCGGCCTGCTGGCGGCCTTGTGGACGAAAATGGGCGCGCGCCAGCCGAAAACGCCGCTGAAATTCGCCCTGTCGCTGCTGATTACCGGCGCGGCCTATCTGGCTTTTCGTGCCTTTCGTGTCTTCGGGCACGCCGATGCCGATGGTGCTGTTTTTCCTGTATTGCTGGCGATTACCGTGGGCGAATTGCTGCTCTCGCCGATTTCCTGTCTTTCGCCACCAAAATCGCGCCGCCGATGTTCAAAACGCAGATGGTGGCGTTGAACTCCTCGCCCTCTCCATCGGTTTCACGCTGGGCGCTGCTGTTTGACAAATCCCACCACGAAGGCGCGGACACGGGTTTCTATTGGCTGCTGTTTGCCATCGGCGCGGTGTCGGGCGGCGCGCTGCTGCTGCTGCGCCGCTGCTCAACCGCCTGCTCAAAGGCGCGGACTGAGCCGCCTCGTTTTAGCTCTTTTCAGACGGCCTGACGCAGCGTTGAGGCCGTCTGAAAACGTTTCCACCGATTATCCTGAGGGAAATGATGAGTACAGAAGAACCCGTCCGCCTCGTCCAAACGCATGGCCGAACTCGGCCTGTGTTCGCGGCGCGAAGCCGACAGCTGCATCGAACGCGGCTGGGCTGAAAGTGAACGGCGCGGCGGTCGTGCTGGGACAGAAAGTCACCGCCGCCGACCGCATCGATCTCGCCAAAGAGGCACACAGCGCAGGCGCAGCGCGTCACCATCCTGCTCACAAGCCTGTGGGCTCTGTCAGCGGCCAGCCCCGAAAAGGCTACCGCGCCGCCGCCGAGCTAATTACGCCGGAAAACCGCTGGAGGGCGACACTCAGCCGCATCGCGTTTAACCCCGCCCACCTGCGCGGCCTCGCCCCCGCCGGCCGCCTCGACATCGATTCCGTCGGCCTGCTGGTGCTCACACAGACGGCCGCACTGCCAAAGCCTGATCGGCGACAACAGCGGCACGGAAAAAGAATACCCGTGCGCGTGAAAGGCCGTCTGAACGCGGAAGGGCTCTCGCTGCTCAACCACGGCCTCACCTCGACGGCGAAAAGCTGCGTCCCGCCAGTGGAATGGCAAACGAAGACCAGCTTGCGCTTCGTGCTGAAACAGGGCAAAACGCCAGATCCGCCGCATGTGCGAACTCGTCGGCCTGCGCGTCGTCGGTCTTCAACGCATCCGGCATCGGCTCGCGTCAAACCCGGCGCGCTGCCGCCGGGCAATGGCGCTATCTCGCATCCGGGCGAGTTGTCTTTTGAGAAAACCGTCGCACCGCCTGCGTGGAATTCAAGAGGCCGTCTGAAAAGTTTCAGACGGCCTCTTTTGTAACAGGTTTGCCAATCAGGGCTGTTGCATCGCGCCCTGCCGCTCCCGCCGCGCTGAGCACTGAATACGATCAGCAGAATATAGAGAACGAAGGCAATGGCGACAAAAATTAGCCAGGCTTTGCAGAAATTGGCTTTGTTCGGATTGGTGGTGCTGCTGTCCCACACTAGCGCCATAATCAGGTTGACGATGGGAATGGCCAGCACGATGCTGGTGACGATCCATTCGCCGATGCCGATAACGGGCGCCTGCTGTTGGTAGCCGTATTGCGGCTGCTGTTGGTTCAACAAGGGATTGGAAGGTTGGTTCACGGTTAACGCTCCTTTAAAAGTCAGGGTCATACAGTTTGCAAAAATTAACGCGATTATACCCGGATGCGTTATTTCGTGCCATTTGCCGGGCGGCATTTTTCAGACGGCCTGCCAGTTTTTCGCGGCGGCCATGTCGGCGGCAATCTGGCGGCGAAGCGCTTCGATGTCGGAAAACTTTTCTTCGTCGCGCAGCTTGTGCAGGAAACGGACAAACAGGCGTTCGCCGGGCAGGCTGCCTTGAAAATCAAACAGATGCACTTCCAGCTTTCTGCCCGCCGCCGCTGCCGCTGACGGTGGGTTGAAACCGAGCTCGCCACGCCGCGCCGTTCGCCGAACGCGCCTGCGGCTTCGACGACGAACACGCCCGACAGGGCGTGGCGGTCGGCGAGATGGATGTTGGCGGTGGGCTGCCCAGCGTGCGGCCGAGTTTGCGCCCGTGCTTTGACGCGCGGCCGCTGAGCACACATAGCCGTGGCCGAGTATGGCTTCGGCTTCTTTTTCAGACGGCCTTCCCGCTAAGGCCAGGCGCACGGCGGTGCTGCTGGCGCGGCCGCCCGCAACCAGTATGCTCGGCGTGCGTTCGGTGGCGAAATCCGCCTGTGCCTGCAACATGGGCGAAATCGCCCGTTCTGCCGCGGCCGAAGCGGAAATCGTCGCCCTCAGTAGATAGCGCGTATCCAGCCCGCGCCGCAGTACGGTGTCGATAAAGTCTTCGGCGGGCATTTGCGAAAAAGCGCGGTTGAAACGCAGCACGCACATCGGCGTCGACGCAGCTGCCTCGCGCAGCAGGCGCAGCCTTTGTCGCGCAGCGGCGCTCGACGACGGCGGCTTTCTTTCACCGGCTGCGCGGGCGAAAAATTCGGCGGGCTGCGGCTCGAACAGCACGACGGTGCTGCACAGGCCGCGCGCGTCGGCTTCGGTTTTTCAGCCTTTGCAGGATGTGCAGATGGCCGAGGTGGACGCCATCGAAATTGCCGATGGTGACGGCGGATGGGACAGATTCAGACGGCAGGCGGCCGCCCGGAAAGATGTTCATGTGGTGCAAGACGGGTGGAAAAAGCGGGCATTGTAAACGGATTCGCACGGCGTTTACAGCCCGCCCCTGCCGTCGGCAAAAAGCGCAATTAAATCTGCCGCCTTATGTTTTTTCTTGTAAAATGCGCGATTTTTCGCGGCGGTGTGCGTCTGCCCGCCCTCCTCACTTCTCCGGGCTGTTTTTATGAGTTTCCGTTTCGACATTATTTATGAATACCGCGAAATGTTCCTGATTGGGGCATTGACCACTTTGGACTGACCTTCGTCGCCACCCTCGGCGGTTCGCTGCTCGGCCTGTTCGGCGCACTGGCGCGGATTATCCGCTTTTGAAAAAGGCGGCGCGCCGCTCAAAGCGCGCTGGCCTGGCTGCTGCGCAATCTGTCGGCGCTTTATGTGACGGTGTTCCGCGGCACGCCGCTGTTTGTGCAGATTTTCATCTGGTATTTCGTCTGGCTCGCCGCCCTGATCCATCCCAACGGCGGCTGGCTGGTAGACGGTCAGGCTGCCGTCGAGCTGCGCCGCAGCTACGGCGCGGTGATTGCCGGTGCTGGCGCTGACGACCAACTCGGGCGCCTACATCACCGAGATTTTCCGCGCGGGCATCCAGCCCATCGACAAAGGCCAGATGGAAGCCGCCCGCCTCGCTGGGCATGACCGCATCCGCAGGCAATGCGCTTCGTTCATCCTGCCGCAGGCCGTGCGCCGCATGCCGCCGCCAACGCCAACGAATTCATCACGCTGCTGAAAGACTGGCTCGCTGCTGTCGGCCATCGCCGTGGCCGAGCTGGCCCTACGTCCAGCGCACCATCTCCGGCCGCCACTCGATTTTATGAAGAGCCGCTCTACACCATCGGCGTTGATTTATCTGGCGATGACTTTGTGCCTGAGCTGGCTGTTCGTGGCTGGAAAAGCGCTGCAGCCTGCAACGGCGCTGAGGTTTTAGAGTTTGAGGCCGTCTGAAAAACATCCGCAAGGTGTTTTCAGATCGGCCTTTGCATGGCGGAACGGATGGCTTGGAGAAAGAAAAGGGCGGAATTTCCGCCCTTGTGTTTTACCCGATTGTCGCGCGTTGATAAGCACCACTTTCATCGCCTGATTCTCGGAGCGTGTTTGAACACGTCGTGAGCTTTTCCAGCTCGCGGAAAGTTGAAAGCGGTGGGTCAGCATTTTGTGTAATCGACGGAGCTGCTGGACACGGCTTTGAGTCAGCATTTCGGTGGTATTGCTGTTGACCAGGCCGGTGGTGATGGCGAGGTTTTTGATCCCACAGTTTTTTTCCAGTTTGAAATCGACCGATTGCCGTGCACGCCGACCACGGCGATATGACCGCCGGGTTTGACGATGTCCTGGCACATATTCCAGGTGGCGGGGATGCCGACGGCTTCGATGGCGCAGTCCACGCCGTCTGTCGCCGACGATGTCGAATACTTGTTTGGAAACGTCGCCCGAAGCTGGTTGACGGTATGGGTCGCGCCCAGCTCTTTCGCCAGTTTCAAAGCGGTTTTCGTCCATATCGCAGACGATGATGGCGGCGGGGCTGTAGTTGGGCGGTGAGAGCGCGGACATACCGACGGGGCCTGCGCCTGCGATGAAGACGGTGTCGCCCGGGTTTTCACAGTCGCCGCTTTGCACGCCGATTTCGTGGGCGGTGGGCAGGCATGCTCGGACAAGAGTGGGCGATTTCGTCGTTAACGTTTGTCGGGCAGCGGAATCAGGGCTGTTGTCGGCATAGGGCGTGCGCACGTATTCGGCCTGCGTGCCGTCGATCATATAGCCGAGTATCCAGCCGCCGTTGCGGCAGTGAATAGAGTTGGATTTTTGCAGTTGTCGCAGGTGCAGCATTTGCTGACGCAGGAAATAATGACTTTGTCGCCGACTTTGATGTTTTTCACCGCCTGACCGACTTCTTCGACGATACCGCACGCCTTCATGCCCCAAGATGCGGCCGTCGGCTACTTCGGGGTTTTTGCCTTTCCAAATCCCCAAAGTCGGTGCCGCAAATCGTGGTTTTGACGATTTTCACCACCGCATCGGTCGGGATCGATGATCTGCGGTACGGGTTTTTGTCTTCCAAAACGGATGTCGTTTGGCGCCGTGGTAAACCATTGCTTTCATAATGCTTTCCTTTCAGGACAGAGGGTGGACAAAACGAAAAACACCATTTATTCAGCTATAGAGTACCGATTGATAATATCTGTCAAATTATTTAATTATTTATGTTATGGTGACAAAAGGCCGTCTGAAAACCTTTTCAGACGGCCTTTGTTTATGTTAGTCACGCTTTATTTCTTCCGCCGCGCAATCTCTTTCGGGCAGCACGAACACGATGCTTTCTTCCGCGCCCTCGCCCTCGCGCAGAAATGTCGTGCCCCCAGTGCTGTCAGCACGGCCATCACTTCCCGCACCAGCACTTCGGGGCGGATGCGCCTGCGGTGATGCCGACCTGTTTTTGCCCTCGAAACCATTCGCGGCGCAGGTAGGAGGCGTTGTCCACCATAGGCGCTCGACGCCGCGCTGCGCCGCCACCTCGCGCAGGCGGTTGCTGTTGGACGAGTTGGGCGAACCGACGACGATCACGATGTCGCATTCCGTCCGCCAGCTGCTTCACCGCTTCCTGACGGTTGGTGGTGGCGTAGCAGATATCGTCCTTTCGTGCGGGACTTTTTGATGTTGGGGAAAACGCGCGTTCAGGGCGGCGATGATGTCTTTGGTTTCGTCCACCGACAGCGTGGTTTGGCTGACGTAGGCGACAGGCGGTCGGGATGGTCGGGCCACTTCGAGTTTTGGCACGTCTTCCACCGTCTGCACCAGCAAAATCGCGCCCTCGGGCAGCTGCCCCATCGTGCCTTCCACTTCGGGGTGCCCCGCATGGCCGATCATAATAATCTGATAACCCTGCGTATCCAGCCGCGCCACTTCCTTTGTGCACCTTTGTCACCAGCGGGCAGGGTAGCGTCGAACACGCGGAAACCGCGCGCGGCCGCTTCGTCCTGCACCGCTTCGATACGCCGTGCGCGGAATAAATCAGCGTCGCGCCGGGCGGCACGTCGGCCAAGTCTTCGATAAAACACCGCGCCTTTTTTCGCGCAGGGTTGTCCACCACGAATTTGTTGTGCACGACTTCGTGCCGCACGTAAATCGGTGCGCCGAATTCTTCCAGCGCGCGCTCGACGATGCTGATCGCCCGGTCCACGCCCGCGCAGAAGCCGCGCGGATTCGCCAGCATAATGGTTTTGCCGCTCATGCCGCATCCTTTTCAGACGGCCTGCCGTGTTTTTCGCTTGAAACCGTCAATCACCATCAGCACCGCGCCGACACAGATAAAAGCTGTCGCCACATTGAAGGCGGATAAGACCACGTTTCGCCGTAAAACAAGAGAAAAATCCACCACCTTGCCGTGGACGAAACGGTCGATCACATTGCCAGCGCGCCGCCGACCACCATTGCCGCGCCCAGCCGCCCGCTCAAGCGCCGAATTCGTCACCGCGCGCACCAGCCAGCGCGCATACCACGCCGCCAGCGCGACGAAAAATATTTCGCAGCCGCCTCGCTGCCGCGAGAAAGCTGAACGCCGCGCCGGTGTTGTATACCAGCGTGAGATCGAAAAATGCGGGATGACGGGCAGGCGCTCGTAGTCGGCGAACGTCGCCAGCACGGCGTATTTGGTGATTTGGTCGAGCACGATGGCCGCCGCAGAAAGCAGCCAGTAGCGCAGGGTGGATGGTGTTGCATATTTTTCGATTCCGCGGCCGACTGTTTTTCAGACGGCCTGTTGTAAACAAGGGCGGCATTTTACCCGATATGCGCGGCGCGGTTTCCGTTTTTGTGAAGCCGCAGTCATGGTGTTGCGCTATGAGTGAATTGCAAACAGACCTTGGGGTCTGTTGACAATCAGCCTTGCAGCGGTGCTTTTGGCAAAAATACCCGCCTGCCACGTCGTACGCGCAAGGTGTCCAACCTGCTGTGCTCCTTGCATCCGCGAATTTTTCCTCAAAACCGTCTCGCAAGCTGAATGTCAACAGCCCTGGCATCAGGCCGTCTGAAAAACGGGCGGCTCGGGTCTCTGGCGAGAAACCAGATGCCGGAGAGGTGAGGGCGATGCCGAGGACTTTCTGCCAGGAAAAGGTTTCTTTGAAAACGAGCAGGCTGACGGGGACGAGCAGGAGGGCGGCGGTGCCGTTGACGGCCGCGCCCGACCATTGCGCCGAGCCGCCGCTGCGGTAGGCGAGGAGGAAACCGAGTTCGATCATGACGGTGCCCAGCGACACCAGCCACACGCGCGGGTTGGCCAGCGCGGGGAGGAGGCCGTCTGAAAACCTCACCGTGCCGAAAAACGGGGCGGCGGCCAGCGAAAATGCCAGCGCGAAGCTGTAATAAAGCGCGAGCAGCAGCATGGGGTTGCCGCCGATGTGCAGGGATTTCGGCCGATGTGGTAGCAGCAGTTGCCCAGTGCGGCAAGAAACAGAAAAAGATACAGCGGTTTCATAGCGAATGGCGGTAGGAAGATACGGGCGGAACGTTTGGCGGAGTGCCGCGTTCAGACGGCTTTTCGGTGTCAAACATCTCAAAGCGGTCGTTTTCCATTTCCGGAAATCAGCCGGTTGATTTCTTCTATGCGCCTGCGTGCAAAAGCCGTCGATTCCCTAGATTGCAAGGCGTGAACCTCAAAGCCGTTCATGCGGTGTGCAAACACGTCATAACCGTATTCTGCTATGAGTTTTTCGGTCAGTTTGCCGGTGTCGGCAGGAATGTTGCAGGTAAGTGCCGCGCCGATTCTCGACCATGCAAATTGCAGATTGCTGTTCCAACCCATCGGCATCGATGCCTCGTAAAAACCTTGTTGTAATGGTATCGGTAGGCTTCGGGCGCAATGCGGTAGGCAGTCATGCCGCCATGACCGGAATATGAGCCGTAGTTGTTCTTATCAGGGGCGCGGCGGCAGCTTGGCGGCAGGCAGTGCGGCGGCCAGCAAGAATGCGGGTGCGGTTTGGTGGATTTTGTCATGGTTTGTAACTCCGTTTGAGTGTTGCGCCGTCTCGAAAACCGGCAGAAAACTACATGTTTTTGAATGACAACGGTTTCAGACGGCCTTACGCCGCTTCCCAATAGTCGATATAAAGCTGCAATTCGAGATTGTTGCGCCATTCGTTGGCAACGGGGCGGTACACGGTGCGCACGTATTCGGGGATGTCTTCGCTGCACCGCCAGAACATGGCTTCAAATTCCCGGCCGTCTTTTTGCAGCCAGGCTTTTTGTGTTTGCCCTCTGCGCCTAAGTTTTGCTGGCGCACGACGCGGAAGCAGTCGGTGAAGCTGGGCGGGGCGAAGCCTTGTCCCCACACTTGGCGGGCGAGGTTTTGCGCCTGCTCGAGCGTGATAGCGCCTGCGGCGAGGCTGCCGTCGGTGATGAAGGTTTGCGACAAGTCTTCTTCGCGCACCATTTCGCGCACGGCCTCTTCAAAGGCCGTCTGAAAGGCGGGGATGTTGCGCTCGAGTATGCTCAAACCGGCCGCCATCGCGTGGCCGCCGAATTTCAAAATCAAGTCGGGGTGGCGTTTGGACACCAAACCGGCGCGTCGCGCAGGTGCAGGTTGGGAATGGAGCGGCCGGAGCTGCGCACTCGCCGTTGTCGGCGGGGGCGAACACGATGGCGGGGCGGTAAAAACGGTCTTTCAGGCGGCCGGCGAACGATGCCGACCACGCCCTGATGGAAGTCGTCACGGTAGGCCACGAGGGTGGTTTGCCCATCGGGCAGGGTGTCGGGAAAGGCGTTGAGCGCGTCTTGCAGCATGGATTGTCTCGATTTCGCGGCGTTCGATGTTCAAATCGTTAAGCCGCGCGGCGAGGGTTTGCGCTTCATCATCGCTTCAGCAAGCAGACAGGCGATGCCCAGCGACATATCGTTGAGCCGTCCGGCGGCGTTGATGCGCGGCCCGAGCGCAAAGCCCATGTCGAAGGGCTGGGCTTTTTCCAGTCGCGCCGTGCTACGTCAAACAGGGCGCGATGCCGGCGCACTTTTGCTCGAACGCATCCGTTTCAAACCCTGCGAAAACGAGATGCGGTTGTTGTGATCGAGCGATACTTACGTCGGCCACCGTGCCCAGTGCCACCAAACTCGAGCACCGGCCAGATTCGGCCTCTTTGAGGCCGTCTGAAAAATATCCGCGCCGCCGCAATTCGGCACGCAATGCCATTAATACATAGAAAATCACGCCCACACCTCGCCAGGCTTTTTGCTGGCGTGCCGCAGCCGCGCTGGTTGGGGTCTCACAATAATCGCAGTTTGGCACTTCGTCGGCCGGCAGGTGGTGGTCGGTAACGATAACGTCTCATCCCAAAGCCTGCGCCCGTGCCACGCCTGCGATGCTGGCGATGCCGTTGTCCACCGTTACCAACAGGTTTACGCCCTGCGCGGCGGCAATGTCGGCCAATTCGGGTGTGAGGCCGTAGCCGTGTTCAAAGCGGTTGGGCACGAGAAAAATCCACCGCTGCGCCCATCGCGCCCTAGCCCGCCATGCCGACGGAGCAGGCGGTGGCACCGTCGGCATCGTGAGTCGGCGACAATCAGGATTTTTCTTTGCGCCCGATGGCATCGGCCAGAGCGCGCGGCGGCGGTTTCGCAATGGGTGAGCGTTTGGTAGGGCAACAGCGCGGCAAGTTTGTCGTCAAGCTCAGCAGGCGACACCACGCCGCGCGAGGCGCACAGGCGGGCGGTAAGCGGGTCGGCACCCGATTGGACAGCGGGTTTTGGCAGATGTCTTGGTCGACTGAACGGGTTTGGATGTGTACGGCGGACATGTGGGGCTTTGGTATTTGTATTGAATGCAAAGGGCTTTGAGGCCGTCTGAAAAGCGTTATTCGGGCAAGGCAAACGGAACGTTCATGTCTTTCAATCGTTTGCGGGCAACCGCCAATTGCTCTTCGGTAAACAGCGTTTTCCATGGGTCTGACAAAACCAGATATTCCATGCTGATTTTCAGGGCATCGTAACCGCCATGAAGAAACAGTTGGGTAAAGCCTGCCGATGGATTGGAAGTAGCGAGCAGTCTGTCCGCCGCTTCTTTGCCGCCGTAATTCAGAACCATCCGTTTAAACTCCAGTGGACGGTACGGCTTGGGCAAATCCCACGCTTTGTCGTAAATCGCCAGCATGGCGGCGTGAAACCCTTTGTTCCAAGTTTGATTGTGTCACTATCTGCGCCTGTTTCGTGAGTGAAAAACGCGCGATTATAGCTTTCAGACGGCCTCCCGCCACGGCAAGGTCGCTATACTGTAAACCGTTACACCATAATAATGCGTTATAAATCATTATCTTAAACTTGCATTGCCGACAAATGGGGCTATAATGCCGCACCTTCTTAACACCAACCGAAAAGGAAACGCCATGAGCAACTGTCAAACCCACGAAAACCACAACCATGTCCACGGCGCGGGCTGCGGCCACACCGCCATCCGCCACACACGCCGACGTCGACTCACCCGCACGACGGCCACCTGCACCACGAACACAACGGCCACTACGACGAGCACGTCCTCGAAGTGAACGACACCAACGCCGACGGCTGCCACCCCGTCCACACCTCGCGGCAGCCACGTCCACGGCGCAGGCTGCGGCCACGAAGCCGTGCCGCACGGCGACCATGTGGATTACATCGTCAACGGCCGCCTGCACCACCAGCACGGCGACCACTGCGACGACCACGGGCCGGTGGAAATCGTCGGTTGATTCGGTTTGTTGGAAGAGGCCGTCTGAAACCCGTTTTTGCGGTTTCAGACGGCCCTTTAACGATTGCGCGTAGGGCGTGTGCGTCCAGCAACGCACGCGGTTTGCTGACGACGGCGCGCGCTTGTTGGCAAACGGCAGAAACCTGTTGCCGCATCAGCGCAGAAAGGCCGTCTGAAACCTGTTTTTGCGGTTTCAGACGGCCTCTTTAAAACGATTGCGCGTAGGGTGCTGCACAGCAACGCACGCGGTTTGCTGTTGCCGCATCGGAGGCCGTTTGAAAGCGACGGCTTCGGCACGGCAGGCATCTCTGAACGCCCGTCATTCCCACGTGAGCGGGAATCTTGCGGCGACGTTCGAATTTTTGAATAAACAAATTGCCGCATCCGTTCCAAAAAGATTTCCCGCCTGCGCGGGACATGACGGCGTTTCGAGAGGTTTTGGGCTTGGCAAAACCGGCAAAGGGCAAAAAGCCGCTGCCAAAGGAAGGCGTCTGAAATCTTTCAGACGGCCTGCTACAATGGCCGCCCGCAGAGCTTTTGACAGGAAAACCGAAAATGGACACTATCCGCCCTTCCGCAACCACCAGCCGCAGCTTGGCGCCGACGTTTACACCCGACCCCTGCCGCCGTTGTTATCGGCTGCGGGAGCCTGGGCGACGGCGTCGGCGGGCCGTTTCGCCGTCGCGCGGCGACGTGAACTTTTATCCGCGTCGGCGCGCGCAGCAATATTCAGGACGACAGCGTGCTGCACGTTTTGCGGCGCGTCTGCCGCCAAAACCCGGCGGCTCGCCGCTGGTGTTAGCGAAGACGTCACCGTCGGCCACCGCGCTGTGCTGCACGGCTGCACCGTCGGCAACCGCGTGCTGATCGGCATGGGCGCAATCGTGCTGGACGACGCGGTGATCGAAGACGAGGTGATACTCGGCGCGGGCAGCCCGTGCCGCCGCGCAAACGCCTCGACAGCGGTTTCTACACCGGTTCGCCTGCCCAAGTCGCGCGGCCGCTCACCGATGCGGAACGGACGTTTTTGCAGCGCTCGGCGCAAAACCTATTCTAGAAACGGCGCGGGCGTATCGGGAAGGCGTGGCACAAGCGTCATAACGAGTTGAGGCCGTCTGAAAAACGGGGTTTCAGGACGGCCTCAGTGTGTGCGGAGCGGCATTCGGCGTCAGTTCTTCCGCCGCACATTTTTGCAGGGGCTTGGGTGTAGGATGCTTTGTTGCGCCGCATTTTGTCTGCCGTGCCGATATTTTTGTTTGCCGTTTGGTCGAATGATTTCATCTCTTTGAATTTTCGGGTGAGGTGGCCGGAATCGCGCAGGCGGCGGTAGAGTTCTGCCCGCGCGGGGAATTTCTGTGCGACGGTATTTTCGGCGCGGCGCAGGCCCTGTTGTTCGGTTTGACCGTTGATGGCGGCGTCGTTGATGACGTAGAACAGTTCGGCGCCGAGGCGGCAGGCGTAGCGGTTGGCGTTTTCTCCGAGCCTGCGCGGGCAGGGCGGCCAATGTGAGTGCGGCCAGGCGGTTGTCAGGACGGTTTTCATGGGGTGCTTTTTGCTTTTGAGGCCGTCTGAAACCTTTTGGGGTTTCAGCACGGCCTCTGCGTTTGGCGGCGGGCGGGTCAGTCTGCGGTGTGCCAGGGTTTCGGCGGCGCCGTTGTGAATTCGGGTTTTTCGCCGCCCCCAGAGGGTGTCGATGTCGTAGAAGTCGCGCACGGCCGGCTGCATGATCGTGGACGACGAGGTCGCCCGCGTCAACGAGCGACCATTCGCCGCTTTCGCCTTCGCTGCCGAGGATGTCGAAGCCTCGCTTCTTTCAGGCGCACGGCAACGTTGTTGGCGAGGGCTTTGACTGGCGGGTGCCGTCGCCGCTGGCGATGATCATGCGGGCAAGAGGAGGTTTTGTCTTGGGTCTCGAGGACGGAGATGTCTTTACTTTGATGTCGTCGAGGGCTTCGACGGCAACGGCGACCATGCGCGTTGGAGGTCGTGCAGTTCTTGTTCGGTCATGTGTTTTCCTAAGGATTGCGAAAGAGGCCGTCTGAAAAGGGTTTCAGACGGCCTTTATGCCTGCGTTTATGCGGTGGCGAAGGTAACGCCGGGCCAGCTGCGAGCCGATGACGGCGCTGCGGATGGCGGCGAGGGCTTTGGGCGCACGTAGTTGCGGCGGTAGGCGAGGACGACGCGCCGGCTGGGGCTTCACCGGCAAACGGGATGATGCTGAAAAGCATGCGGTCGTTTTCGGTGAGGGCGGTGGCGGGCAGGACGCTGATGGCCAAAGCCGCCGCAACCATGTGGCGGATGGTGTTGATGGAGCTGCCCTGCAGGGTGTTGGCCAGGCCGTTGATTTTTGTTTGGCGGCCGTCTCGTTTGCAGTTGTCGAGCACGTTGTCGCGCACGCAGTTGCCTTCGGTGAGCAGCAGTACCTGTTCCTGATGCCAGTTCGTGTTGGGTGACGGCGTCGAGTTCTTCGAAGGGGTGGTCTTTGGGGATCGATGACGAAGAAGGGTTCGCTATGCAAGCTGTTCGGTGACGATGCCGGTTTCCTGAAACGGTTCGGCCACGACGATGGCGTCAAAGCTCGCCACGTTTGAGGGCTTCGGTGAGCAGCGGGTGTGGTTTTCTTCGAGCACCGCAGCGGCATGTTGGGCGCGATGTCGCGCAGCGACAGGATGAGCTTGGGCAGCAGGTAGGGGGCGACGGTGAAGATGAGGCCGAGTTTGAAGGTGCCGTCCAGTTCGTTTTGTTCTTGGCTGGCCAGTCGGCGGATGACGTCGGCTTCGTCAAGCACGCGGCGGGCTTGGGCGACGATGCGCTCGCCCGCTTCGGTGGTGATGACTTCGTTGCTGCTGCGGTCGAACAGGGGTACGGATAGTTTCTTCTTCCAGCTTTTTGATGGCGATGGACAGGGTGGGCTGGCTGACGTTGCAGCGCTGCGCCGCTCTGCCGAAGTGCGTTTTTCCTGTGCCACGGCGACGATGTAGCGCAGTTCGGTCAGGGCCGTCGTTTCGGCCTTTTTCTGTTGGTCGGGCAGGGTGATGTTGAGTTCGAGCACGTCGAGGCCGTCTTGTTTTTCCTGCGAGATGCGGATGTCGTCGAGCGATACGTTGACGTATTTCGACAGCACTTCCAGCGGCTCTTTTTGCAGGGTGGGCAGATAGTCGGGCGCCTGCGCTTTTGACGCGCTCTTGGGCGATGATGATCTGCAGGCGGTCGCGGGCGACTTCGGCGGATTTGGGTTTTTGCCGAACAGCATATCAATCAGCGACATATCAACCTCCGAAGATGCGTTGGAAGAAGCCTTTTTCTCGGCTTCGAGGAAGCGCATTTCGCGGTTTTTCGCCCAACAGGCGGGCGATGACGTCTTTGTAGGCTTCGGCGGCGACGGCGTCGGCCTGGTGGATGACGGGCTCGCCGGCATTGGATGCCTGCAAAAACGTTTTTGTGATTCGGGAATGACGCCGATCAGGGGATGCGCAGGATGTCGGTGATGTCCTGCACCGACAGCATTTCGCCTTTTTCGACGCGCTCGGGCGAGTAGCGGGTGATGAGCAGGTGTTCTTTGACGCGGCCGCCCTGTTCGGCTTTTGCGCGATTTGCTCTGCAAAATGCCCAGAATGCGGTCGAGTCGCGCACGCTGGAAACTTCGGGGTTGGTGGTGACGATGGCTTGTCGGCGAAATAGAGCGCCATCAGCGCGCCCTGTTCGATGCCGGCGGGGAGTCGCAGATAACGTATTCGAAGCCCATTTCGCCGGTGAGGGTGTCAAGCACTTTTTCCACGCCTTCGCGGGTGAGGGCGTCTTTGTCGCGGGTTTGCGAGGCGGGCAGGATGTAGAGTTTGTCGCAGTGTTTGTCTTTGATGAGCGCCTGGTTGAGCGTGGCTTCGCCTTGGATGACGTTGATGAGGTCGACACGACGCGGCGCTCGCAGCCCATGATGAGGTCGAGGTTGCGCAGGCCGACGTCGAAGTCGATAACGGCGGTTTTGTGGCCGCGCAGGGCGAGGCCGGATGCGATGCTGGCGGAGGTGGTGGTTTTGCCCACGCCGCCTTTGCCGGAGGTGACTACGATGATTTTGCCACTGTGTTTCCTTTTTGGGGCTCTCGGGGGTGAAAAATGATACGGCAGCCGCTATGCGTACTCATGGCCGCGATGACCAAACGTCTTCGTGAAGGATATATTTGGACGGCGTGTCTGTCCGAGTGGGCGGGAAGCTTTCGCTCGAAATTGCGGTAGGTACCCGCGATGGACACCAGCTCGGCCTGCATGGAATGGATGAAGATGCGCGCGTCGCGGCGGCCTTTCGCCCTGGCCAGCGCACGGCCAGCGTACATCGGGGCGTAGATGTGGATGTTGCCGTCGGCGATCAGCTCCGCGCCTTCGCTCACCATGCCGGTGACAATCAGGTCGGCGTCTTTCGGCGTAAACCCTGCTGGCCGGTGCGCACGGGTTCGGCAACGAACACCGTCGGGTGGCCGGACGGTTTGGCCGGTGCGGTTTCGCGCGCGGCCGTCTGCGGCGCGGGCGCGGCGGCGGTGCTCGTTCGGGGAGTGTCGCCTGCGGGCTGCAAACGCCACGCCGTTGGCGGCAGCGATTTTCGCCCAGGTTTCGTCGCTGTGGCGCAGGGCGGCCACCGGCAGGTGGCGCGAGCGGAAAAACGGCCAACAGCGCGGGGATGTCCACGGCGGCCGGACGGAAAGCCTGCATATCGAGCAACAGCGGCAGGTTCAGCCGTGGTATCTGCGCGGCGCACTTGTCGAGCGCCGCGCCCACAGCCGCCGCATCCGCGCTGTTCAGGTGCACGGCGAGGGCGTCGGTGCGGGCGGACTTGATTTCAAAAGCGGCTTTCATTTCTGCATTACCATAAATTTTTAATGGTGGTAGTTTACTGTATTTGCCGACGGGCATCAATTTCTTTACCGGAGGCCGTCTGAAAGCCGAGTATCGGCACGCGCTGAGGGCTTTCAGACGGCCTTTACCCGTTTCGGCTATAATCCGCGCTCTTTCCGACAACGGCGCATTGCGACGATGATACGTTTCGAACAAGTTTCCGAAAACCTACCGCGGCGGCTTTCAGGCATTGAAAAAACGCCGTCTCCGCATCGGCAAGGGCGAGATGATTTTGTGGCCGGGCATTCCGGCGCGGGTAAGTCCACCATGCTCAAACTGATTGCGGGCATCAGCAGGCCGACTTCGGGCAAGGTGTGGATCAACGGGCAGGACACAGGCCGTCTGGAACGATGATCAGGCGGGTTTTATGCGCCAGCACATCGGCATCGTTTTCAGACCACAAAATCCTGTTCGACCGCAACGTGCTGCAAAACGGCTGCTGCCGCTGCAAATCGCGGGCTACGGACGCGCGAAGCGGAAAAAGCGGGCGCGGTGGCCATTGAAAAAGTGGGGATTGGGCGGACGCGAAGCCGCCGATCCAGTCACGCTTTCGGGCGGCGAGCAGCAGCGCTTTCGTGATCGCCCGCGCCGTCGTCCACCAGCCCGGCCTCGCTGATTGCCGACGAACCCTCCGCCAACCTCGACCGCGCCTACGCGCTGGACATTATGGAACTCTTCAAAACCTTCCACGAAGCGGGTACCACCGTCATTGTCGCCGCCCACGACGAAACCCCTGATGGCCGACTCACGGCCACCGCATTTTGCGCTTACAGGAAGCGCAGGTTCGCCGCATGACTTACGCCGCACTCCATCTCGAAGCCGCGAAAAACGCCGCCCGCAGCCTCGCTGCGCCAGCCCGTTGCCACCCTGCTCATCCTGCTGATGCTGGCTGCTGCCATGACCCCGCCGCTTTGCCCTGTATCTGCTATAGAGAGCAGCCGCGCTCGTGCTGGGCAAGATGGGCGAAACGCCGCAGATTACGCTCTATATGGAAACGTCTCGCCGCCGATGCCGACAGTGCCGCCGTGAAAGAGCCTGCTCGCCGCCGATAAGCGCGTCGCCAAAAGCGAGTTTGTCGGCAAGGCGCAGGGTTTGGACGAGTTGAAAAACAGCATGGGCGGGAAGACATCGTTTCCATGCTCGACGACAACCCGCCGCCCGACGTGTTCGTCGTCACACCAGCATGGGCACGCCCGCCGAAACCGAAGCCCTGCAACAGGAGCTTTCCAAGCTGCCGATGGTTGAGTCTGCACGGCTGGACACCGAATGGCTGCAAACGCTTTACCGCATCGACAGCCTCGTGCGGCAGATACTCGCCTTTTTGTCCGTCACCCTCAGCGTGGCTTTCGTTTTGTGGCACAACACCATCCGCCCTGCAAATTCTCGCGCGCAAGGAAGAAATCGAAATCGCCCGCCTGCTCGGCGCGCCCGCGTCCTTTATCCGCCGCCCCTTCCTGATCTGGCCGCCTTGCAGAGCGTGATTGCCGCCGCCGTCAGCCTCGGCCTGTGCGGCTGGCTGATTGCCGCCTCCCCGCCCGCTAGTGGTGCAGATTTTTCCGCCCCTACGGCATCGACATCGTCTGGCGCTTTTTCCGTCCCGCCGAATGGCTGGCCGTGTTCGCTATTGTGATTGCGCTGGGCATCGCGGGCGCCTGGCTCGCCACCCGCCGCCATCTGGTCTCACTCAAAGCGCAAAGCTGACGGGTGCGCGTTCGCCGGTGGCGTATTTACCGACCTCGACCCGCTGAAATGCGTGCTGCCGTTTGAGCGTTTCCTTACTCAAAGCTATTTAATTTATGGGGCTGTCCTAGATAACTAGGATAAATTATCTATTACCAATTGTTTTCAAAATGGAAATTTGAACTTTATTTCACTGTTGTTAAAACGCCATTCGCACTCCTTCAAATACAGCTCAAAATGCTCTTTCAGGGATGCCGTTAAATTTACGCAAATGCCGTTTTGCCTGACTCCAAAAGTTCTCGATTCCGTTGATGTGGTTTTTGTTTTTCAGCAAAATGTGTGCAGTGGTTGATACGGAAATGGTTAAATTGCTCACATCCAATACGTCATAACCCTTGTGGTAATCCGTATAAACAATGTTGTCAGGTTTAACCTGCTCCCGAATAATCGGCAGCAGGGTTGCCGTCTGCAGTACGTACGGCAACGGTGTAAACCTTGCCGTTGCGCTTCAACAGCCCGAATACCGCGTTTTTCCTGCTGCGCCACGACCGCGTTTGCCTTGTGGTGCCCGCCAAAGTAGCTTTCGTCCGCTTCCACTTCGCCATCAAACATTTCTAGATGGCTGCTGTTTTGGTAAATGAGCAGGCGTAGGCGATGGAAGTAATACGCAGCCGTGCTTTTTGTTGACATTCGCCAATTCGGCAGCCGTACGGGCGGTTACGCCTGCTACGAATAGACTCAATCAGTTTGTTTTGTTTGTACTGACTCAGACGACTTTTTCTCATAAGGAAAATTCTAGCTAAACGGAATCTCCTGAGTTATCTAGGACAGCCCCTAATTTATATTAAATACATACATGGATACCATTTTTCTTGCGACGGCATCATTGCCGAATCACTACCACATCGGGCTTGCGCTGCTGGTACTGGCTTCGCTGGTCGCCGGCTATATCGACGCGGTGGCGGGCGGGGCGGGCTGATTCTGATTCCGCGTTTCTCATGGTCGGGCTGTTGCCGCAAACCGCGCTGGCGCAGGAAAAACTCGTGAGCACCATCGGCACGGTAGCGGCAATTAAAAACCTTTATGAAAAGCGATTCGATTATTTGGAAAATCGTCCCTGTCGGCATTGTTTCTGCTCTGGCAGGGGGCGTATATCGGCGCGAAAAGTCATCCCGCTGCTGCCCCCATGCCATCAGCTTCATTATTCTGGCTTTTCTGCCCGTCGAGCTTTGGCAGCCACGCTGTTTAAAGCGCAGGCTGATTGCCAAGTCTGACGACACACAGCGCGGCAGAAATCAAAAATCGGCATTGGCCGTATTCCTAACCTGTCTGACCGTCGGTTTTACGACGGCTTTTTCGGGCCGGGTACGGGCGGTACTTTTCATTATCGCCCTATTCCGATCAACCGCCTGACCTTGCTGCAAGCCTCAGCCACTTCAAAATCTTCAATTTTTGCTTCCAACATCGGCGCATTTGTGCCTCTTTGTGCTGGCGGGGAAAATGGCATTTCTCATCGGCGATTCCGATGATTGCCGCCATCTGGTGGCAACCATTTCGGCAGCCTGCACGCGATTTACAGCAACGGCGAAAATTATTAAAAAAGTATTGGTTGTTACCGTAGGGCTGATTATGTGTACGATGATTTACAAAGCTGTGGCAGGCTGAGGTTTAAAAACTAAAACCCATAGGCCGTCTGAAAGCCTTTCAGACGGCCTGTTATATAATGTGCGCCGTTTTCTCCGCCGGATTCCATCATGACCGACCCCGCCTACATCCCCTGCGCCTGCATACCGAGTTTTTCGATTACCGACGGCATGGTGCGCATCAAAGAAGTAGTCAAAAAAGCGCAGGAATACGGCCTGCCTGCGCTGGGTATCAGCGATTTGATGAACGAGTTTGGCCTGGTGAAATTCTACAAAGCCTGCCGCAGCGCGGGCATCAAGCCGATTGGCGCGGCGGACGTGTGGATCGGCAATCCCGAGTCGCCCGACAAGCCTTTCCGCGCGATGCTGATTATCCGCAACGAGGGTCGGTTATCTGCGTTTGAGCGAGCTTTTTAACCGCCGCCTATGTCGGCAAAGCCGCAATCTGCACCATGCCGAGCTAAACCCGAATGAGCTCTCCGAGGGGCGACAACAGCGGCCTGATCTGCCTTTCGGGCGCATTTGGGCGAAGTGGGCGCGAACCTGATGAACGGGCATGAAGACGCGGGCGTGCGGCGGCCTGAAATACGCGGCGGTTTCCGAACGCGTTTTATTTGGATTACAACGCCTGCGAGCGGCCGGAATGGGAAGCGTCGGTATCGGGCAGCGTGAAGCTGGCCGAGGTGGGGCTGCCGGTGGCGGCGACATCCGGCGCAGTTAGTGAACGAGGCGACTTTAACGCGCACGAGGCGCGCGTGTGCATCGCCGGCTGGGTTGCGTCAGCGATAAAAACGTCCGCGCGATTTTTACGCCGAGCCAGTTTTTCATTCCGCTGAAACGATGCTGGAACGTTTCGCCGACTTGCCGAAGCCTTGGAAAACACGGTGGAAATTGCCAAACGTTGCAATATCCATATCACGCTGGGCAAACTCCTGCCCTGTTCCCGACGCCCGACGGTCTGTCGCTGGATGATTATCTGGTGAAACTATCCAACGAGGCCTGGTGAACGCATGGTTCAGCTTTATCCCGACAGACGGAACGGGCGGCGAAAATGCCGGAATATCAGAGCGGCTGATTTTGAGTTGAACATCATCATCCAGATGAAATTCCCCGGCTATTTTCTTATCGTACAAGACTTTATCAACTGGGCAAAAACGCACGGCTGTCCGGTGGGGCCGGGGCGCGGTTCGGGCGCGGGTTCGCGGTGGCGTATTCGCTGAAGATTACCGACCTCGACCGCTGGAAATACGCGCTGCTGTTCGAACGTTTCCTAAACCCCGAACGCGTTTCCATGCCCGACTTCGACGTGGACTTCTGTCGGGCAAAACCGCGGGCGCGTGATTGAATATGTGCGCGAAAATACGGCGCGGAGGCGGTGAGCCAGATTGTTACTTTCGGCACGATGTCGTCCAAAGCGGTGATTCGCGACGTGGGGCGCGATGCTGGAGCTCACCGCTGTTTACCCTGTGCGACAAAACTGTCTCAAAGCTGATTCCGCTGGAAGCCAACAAACCTCTGGGTTTGGACGATGCACGAAGCAGAGCCGCAAATTCAGGAATTGATCGAAGCGGAAGAAGCGGACGAACTGATTACGTTGGCGAAAAAGCTGGAAGACCTGACGCGCTCCCAGGCGTATGCACGCGGGCGGCGTGTTGATTAGCGCCGGGTAAGATTTCCGATTACGGCCCGTCGTATCAGGCGGACGAATCCGCCTCGCCCGTATCCATGTACGACAAGGGCGACGTGGAAGACGTGGGTTTTGGTGAAGTTCGACTTTTTGGGTCTGCCAACCTGGACCATACGAAAATGGCGCGAACAACATCAAAAACACCACCGGCGATATTGTCGATGTCGGCAAACCCGCTCGACGACCAACTCGCCTACAAAAATTTTCCGCGACGCAACACCACCGCCGTATTCCGGTTTGAATCCTCCGGCATGATGCTGAAACGGCGCACACACCACAAGTTTGAAGAACTCATCGCCTTCGTATCGCTCTCACCGTCCGGCCCGATGGACAACATTCCTGATCGTCGCCCGCATGAAAGGCGAAAAATTCAATACATCCATCCGCGCTGGCATCGATTCTCGAGCCGACCTACGGCATCATGGTGTATCGGGAACCGTGCAGGCGGTGCGAGATTATCGGCGCGCTATCGCGCTCGGCGGCGCGGGATTTGCTGCGCCGCGCGATGGCAGCCCGAAGAAATGGTGAAAACACCGCGAAATCTTCGCGAAGGCGCCCTGGCCAACAGGGCATCCCGCGCGCCATCCGACGAAATTTTTCAACTACATGGATTCGCCGGCTACGGTTCAACAAACTCCCACGCCGCCGCCTACGCCCCTGATTTCTATCAGACGGCCTGGCTCAAAGCCCATTACCCCGCCGAGTTCATGGCCGCCACCATGTCGTCCGAACTCGACAACACCGACCAGCTCAAACATTTCTACGACGACTGCCGCGCCAACGGCATCGAGTTCCTGCCGCCCGACATCAACGAATCCGACTACCGTTTCACGCCGTATCCGAACATGAGTAACCGCTACGCACTCGGCGCGATTAAAAGGCACGGGCGAAGCAGCCGTCGAATCCATCATCGCCGCGCGGCAAAGCGGCGGCAAGCTTTACCGGCCTCTCGACTTCTGCAGCGCGTCGGCAAAGAACACATGAACCGTCGCCCCTCGAAGCCCTGATACGCGGCGGCGCGTTTGACAACATCGAACCCAACCGCGCCAAACTCATCGCCAACATCGACTTGGCGATGGACAACGCCGAACAAAAAGCCGCTAACGCCAACCAGGGCGGCCTGTTTGACATGATGGAAGACGCCATCGAGCCGGTGCAGCTTGCCGACGCGCCCGCATGAGGCGAATCGAAAAACTGGCCGAAGAAAAACCGTCATCGGCTTTACCTCCGGCCACCCTTCGGCCCTTGCGAAAAGAAACCGCCAATTCGCCCCGTCCGCCTGAGCCGTCTGGAACCGCAGGACAGCGTGCGCGTGGCCGGCTTCGTTACCGAGTGCGCACCATCATGGGCAAGAGCGGCAAATTCACCGTCGTCCCGCTCGAAGACCGCAGCGGCACGGCCGGAAGCGAGCGCGTGTCCGGCGAGCCGCTGGAAGAAGGCGCGACCGCCTCAAAACCGATCAGGTTTTGATTGCCGAATGCCGCGTCAGCCGCAGCGACTACAACGGCGGCGAATTGCGCGTCAGCGGGCACAGCATCACGAGACCCGCCGCAGGCGCGGAAAATTCGCCCGCAGCCTCACCCTTACCGCGGGCTTCGACAGCGACACCGCCGCCCTGCTCGAACTGCTCGCCGCACGGCGCAGCGGCCGCGACGGCATCCCCTGCACGTGCGCGCACCGCAACGACGGCGCTCTCGGCGAACTCGACCTTGCTCGCCGATGGCGTCTCAACGCGGATGCCGCCCTGTTCGGAACAACTGCAGCAGCTGCTCGGCGAATACGGCTCAGCGTCGGCTGGTAGAAACACAAAAGCCGCCGCCTGCGGCGCAAAAGAGGCTTTCGGGATGCCGCCGGAAGCGTCGTCTGAAAGCCTGTCAGACAAAAACACCAAAGCAAAAACAACATAACGGGTATAGAAATGGGAAAACACAAAACCAACCTGACACCGCCGCCCTGTTCGCGCAAATCGGCGAACGCGCAACTACCGCCGCCGCCGCACCGTGCTGCGCACGCCCTCGGCAGCAACCCTATGCCGCCGTTTCAGACGGCCTCAAGCACTGGCCGCCGCCCCGTCAGCCTGCGTCCGCCGCCGCCGCCCTGATACCGGCGGCCTGCAGACCGACGGACGGGACGCCCAGGCAGCAGGCTGCCGCCCTGCTGTGCCGCCTGCTGCGGCGCGGCGAAACCCCAGCCGTCCGCGCCGCCGCCGTTGCCGCCCTGGCCGAACGCTGCTGCAGCGGCACCTTCGGCGAAGAAGACGTCTGATCGAGCCGCACCTTGCTGTCGCCGCCGACCGCCCCTGCCGTCGTCCGCGCCCTGGCCGATGCCGCCGCCGACTTTCCCGCCAATCCGCGCAACGTCCGCTTTCTTGTCGAAAACCGTCGCCCGCGCCGCCCTCTGCCGCCAAAGCCGCAGCGCGTGGCCTGCCGTGAAAACTCACGCGCCCCTGCCGACGCCGGACTGACCGTGCCGTCGAAGGCGCCCTCGGGCACAGAGCGACACTGCCCGCCCTGCGCCGCGAACCTCGCCCGTCTCGGAGCCGCTGACTGCCGGTTTTAAAACGCCAAAGATGCAGTCGGAAAAATCTCCCGACAACGTCAGCGGAGGCCGCCTTTCAGACGGCCTCCGCAACCGACAATAGGCAGTCCCCGCCTTCAGACGGCCTCATACCGCAGACAGGCCGTCTGAACCCCAAACGGAAGCCCCTGCATGACCCAAACTCCTTCCAGCCCTACATCGCCGCCGTCGCCACTGCCCGGCGCGGCGGCTGGGCGTGATCCGCATTTTCCGGCAAAACCTGCCGCCTTGGCGCAGCAAATCAGCGCGTGCAAAACGCCAAACCGCGCCTTGCCTTTTACACTGATTTTCTCGATGCCCAAGGCCGCGCCATCGACGCAGCGGCCTGATGCTCTATTCGCCGCGCCCGCCAGCTTCACCGGCGAAGACGTGATTGAGCCAGGCCATGCGGCGGGCCGGTTGTCATGCAGATGCTCTCGCGCTGCTTGGAACTCGGCGCGGTTGGCCGCTGGGCGAATTTCACCAAAACGCGCCTTTCTCGGCAACAAACTCGATTTGGCGCAGGCGAAAGCGTGGCCGACCCTCACCGACGCGTCCAGCCAATCGGCCGCCCGCATGGCCGTGCGCTCGCTCAAAGGCGCGTTTGCAACACATCCACGCGCTGGTGGACGACCTCACTCACGCTGCGGATGCTGGTGGAAGCCACACTCGACTTTCCCGAAGAAGACATCGACTTTCTCGAAGCTGCCGACGCATCGCGGCAAGCTCTCGCCGGTTTTGCAAGGCCGTCTGAAAACCGTGTATTGGCGCAGGCGCAGCAGGGGCGGTGTTGCGCGAAGGCATAGAATGTCGTATTGCGGGCGCGCCAAATGTGCGGCAAATCCAGCCTGCTCAACGCGCTGGCGGGCGACGACTATCGCCATCGCTACCGACATCGCCGGCACCACGCGCGACACCGCGCGAACAGATCACCCTCGACGGCATCCCCGTACACATCACCGACACCGCCGGCCTGCGCGACACCGACGACACCGTAGAAAAATCGGCATCGAGCGCGCAGAAAAGCCCTGCCGAAGCCGATGTCGCCCTGATTCTCATCGGACCCGGCCGAAGCAGACAAAAACGCGCGACATCCTCGCCGCGCGCCGAATCTGATTGAAATCCACAACAAATCGACCTCGCAGGCACCGCGCCGAGGTCTTTCAGACGGCTCACGCTTGAGAGCGCGCGGACACGCTGATTGCCCTTTCCGCCAAAACCGGCGCGGGCTTGGATTTGCCCAAAGCAAGCCCTCGCTGCAGCAAATCGGCTGGCAGGGCGAAAGCGAAAGGCCTGTTCCTCGCCCGCCGCCGCCACCCACGCCCTCGAAACCGCGCAAAGCAGATTGGACAACGCCGCCCGGTGCGGCAACAACCAGATTGAATTAATGGCCGAACACCTGCGCCTGGCACAAGCCGCGTGCAGCGAAATCACCGACGAATTCACCGCCGACGACCCTGCTCGGCGTAATTTTTCTCGCGTTTTTGCATCGGCAAATAAAGCGCGGAAGCCGTCTGAAAGCGTTGCGCAACGCTTTCAGACGGCCTTACCATATGCGCTATAGTGAACCAACACGAAAATCTACGGCGTTGCTGCGCGCGCCGTACTCATACTGTCTGCGGCTTGCTGCCTTGTATCTTTTCTATTTTGTTTCACCATCCTGGAGGATTTGACGAACATTTACATTCTAATCAGGGGTATAGAGGTCGCTGGACCAATTTGGGGTGCAGTAGGTTAATTGATAGAGCGAGCAATGTTGCAACAACTTAAAAATGTACAAGATAGGAGTATATTATTATGTTTAGTTTGAAAACAGCAGTTAAAAATTTTGGGGCTGTCCTAGATAACTCAGGAGATTCCGTTTTTAGTTAGAATTTTCCTTATGAGAAAAAAGTCGTCTGAGTCAGTACAAACAAAACAAACTGATTGAGCTATTCGTAGCGAGGCGTAACCGCCCGTACCGGCTGCCAGATTGGCGAATGTCAACAAAAGCACGGCTGCGTATTAGCTTCCATCGCCTACGCTGCCATTTACCAAAAGCAGCAGCCATCTGGAAATGTTTGATGGCGAAGTGGAAGCGGACGAAAGCTACTTTGGCGGACACCACAAAGGCAAACGCAGTCGTGGCGCAGCAGGAAAAACGCGGTATTCGGGCTGTTGAAGCGCAACGGCAGGGTTTCACCGTTGCCGTACCCATGCGCAGACAGCAACCCTGCTGCCGATTATTCGGGAGCAGGTTAAACCAGACAGCATTGTTTATACGGATTACCACAAGGGTTTGCGACGTATTGGATGAGCGAATTTAACCATTTCCGTATCAACCACGCGCACATTTTCGCTGAAAAGCAAAAACCACATCAACGGAATCGAGAACTTTTGGAGTCAGGCAAAAACGGCATTTGCGTAAATTTGACGGCATCCCGAAAGAGCATTTTGGTTGTATTTGAAGGAGTGAATGGCGTTTTAACAACAGTGAAATAAAAGTTCAAATTTCCATTTTGAAACAATTGGTAATAGATAATTTATCTAGTTATCTCAGGACAGCCTCAAAATTTTCTAATATTTATGGTCAACTTTCTCGTAAGGAGATCGATTTTGGGGAAATTATAATTGACGAAAAATATTACAAGATAATGCATATATCATTAACTATTTTTTTCAACTGATAACATTAAATCCTCAAATTCATATAGGGTCAGCTTTAATTTAATTTTTCGCTTCATCTGAAAAATCAAGAAGGCCCTAGTAGGATGGCAAGAAGCCATAAACATAGAGAATTATCTCTATATAGCTAATCAAAATGACGAGCCTATATTAATTTCAAAACCCTGGAATCTTTTCTTTACGATTGGGGTCAAAAGAACCTAAAAATAGCTTCTTCTTTTAGGAGATTTTGACAAACATTGTCTGAAATAATGGCATTGTCGGAAAAATTCTTTTCGAAGAATAATAATAATGATGTATTTTATTCTAGAGGACGATGAATTTGATTGCTGAACTTAATGTCAGTCAAGCTAAACTAAGTATTGAAGTAAAAACTTCTATAATTTTTCTTTGAATAATTGAGATAACAAGCAAGCCGTAGCCTGCATAAATTTTTCAAATTTGATAGGTAGCGAGCCGTGCACGCATGAAACCTTCAGTCCCGACGTAGGGGTGTGTGCGGTAAATGCCGCCTTTGCAACGACACGGAAAAACAGATGTTCCAACCGAAAATGCTGCTTCTCTGGCTGGCTGCCGCGCTGGGTGTGTTCGGCCTGCCCGAAGTGAAAGAGGCGCAAAAATGGCTGCATCGGGCGCAGGCCTGGGCGCGGCAGATCGAGCGGCCGCAGGCCGAAACGCCGCGCAAAGCGCCGCAAGGGCGCACGGTGCAGGCCGAGGCGGGCGGCGTTACGAAGGGCGGGTGACGGCGGTGCACGACGGCGACAGCAGTGCGCGTTACCGACCGCGACGGCGCGAAACACAAAATCCGTCTCGCCTATATCGACGCGCCGGAAACCGATCAGGCTTTCGGCACGGCCAGCCGCGATATGCTGCGCAATCTGGTGCTGGATAAAACGGTGGAAGTGCGCGTTGCCGACGTCGACCAATACGGCCGCGAAGTCGCCTATCTGGTTCGCAGACGGCCTCGACGTCAACCGCCGCCAAATCGAAAGCGGCGCGACTGGCACTATTCCATCGCCAAACGGCAGCAGGCCGAGGCGGATTTCGCCGCCTACTCCGTCGCCGAAGCCGCCGCCCGCGCAGGCCGCACCGGCCTGTGCGCAGCACGCAGCCCGCTTGCGCCCTGGCAGTTTCGCCGCCAGCGCGCGCAGGCGACAGTAAAACAAAACAGGCCGTCTGAAAAAGCGAAAGCGCCCTTTCGGACGGCCTTTCCGCCCGCAAGGGCCGTCTGAAACCATGAACAAGCAAACCCGCCAAGAAATTTTCGCCCGCTGGCGCGGCCAATCCTCATCCGCAAACCGGAAACGCAATACGGCTCGCCCTTCCAGCTCTTGATTGCCGTGCTGCTGTCAGCGCAGGCTACCGACAAAAGGCGTCAACAAGGCCACCGCCCGCCTGGTGTTTCCCGCCGCGCCCACGCGCGCAATATCTGCTCGATTTGAGCTGGAAGGCGTGATGGAATACACACGCAGACCATCGGCCTTTTACAAAACCAAGTCCAGACACATCATCGAAACCTGCCGCATCCTTTTTGGAAAACACGGAGGCGAGTGCCGCAGACGCGCGAAGAACTCTAAAGCGCTGCCCGGCGTCGGCCGCAAAACCGCCAACGTCGTCCCCACACCGCCTTCGGCCAGCCCGTGATGGCCGTCGACACCCACATCTTCCCGCGTCGGCAACCCGCATGAACCTCGCCCCGGCAAAGACGTCGCGAAGTGGAAGATCAAAACTGATGCGCGTCGTGCCCAAAGAATTTCTGCTCAACGCCCACCACTGGCTCATCACTGCACGCCGCTACGTCTGCAAGGCGCAAAACCGCTGTGCCACCAATGCATTGTGAACGACTGTGCGAACACAGCAGGCAAAACCGTCGAACTGCCGCCGCCCGCCGCAAAAGGCCGTCTGAACCCCAATCATAAAAACAAACCATGCACACCGCCCCAACCGCACAAAGGCCGCTCCCGCCTCAAACACACGGGAATGACGTTTCCGAAACCCGTTCAGACGGCCTCAACGACACCTTCGCCGAACGCCTCTATCCGCTGGCAGAAAAACAACACGGCCGCCACTAATCTCCCTGGCACAGCCGCGACCCTACCGCGTCTGTGCATCCGGAAATCATGTTGCAGCAAACCCAAGTCGCCACCGTCGCCGAATACTACCCCCGCTTTCTCGCCGCCTTCCCCACTGTCGCCGACCTCGCCACCGCCCCCGAAGACCAAGTGCTCGCCCTCTGGCAGGGCTTGGCATGACAGCCGCGCCCGCAACCCCACCGAGCCGCCAAAACAACCGTCACAGAGGCACGGCGGAATATTCCCCGACTCCAGCGCCGCCTCGAAACCCTCAGCGCGTCGGCCGCAGCACCGCCGCCGCCATCGCCGCCTTCGCCTTCCACCGCCGCGAAACCATCCTCGACGGCAACGTCAAACGCGTCCTCTGCCGCGTTCTTCGCCCGCGACGGCAACCCTCGCCGACAAAGCTTTTCGAACAAACCCGTGGACACTGGCCGAAAGCCTGCTGCCCGCCGATCCCGCCGCCATGCCCGCCTACACCCAGGGGCTGATGGATCTCGGCGCCACCGTCTGCAAACGCGGCAAACGCAATGCGCCGCCTCGCCCGATGGCCGACATCTGCCAGGCAAAAAGCGCAGGCCGCACCGCCGAACTGCTCCCGCCGCGAAAACCCGCCCGCCGTGCAAACCCTGCCGCTCTACTGAGCTTGTCACTGCGCTGCCGCGCAGGCGCTCCCTGCTAGCTAAAAACGCCCGCCAAAAGGCAGTCGGGGCGGCCTCTACTGCGTCCCCTGTTTCACCCTGCCGAAACGTGCAGGCCGCCGCCCGCCACGGCATAGATTCAGACGGCCTCGAGAACAAGCCCCCGTCACCACCGCCTCACCCACCGCCTGCTCTTCATCACCCCTCGCCGCCGAATGCGCCCAAACGCCCGCCGCGTGTGAAGAACCGTTTCAGACGGCCTGTGGGCGCCGCCACGAGCTCCTGCCCGACTATGGCCTGCCCAAACCGCTGGCGGCGTATTTGGACGGGATAAGGCCGTCTGAAGAGACTTTCAGACGGCCTTTTTGCCTGCGGCGTCAGGGTGTGTATTGGGCATCATGCCGTTGGGCGGGGAGCTGCCGAGACGTAGCCGGTGTGTTTCATTTTGCCGGCGATGCGGCCGGCTTCGTCGCCGTAGCCCCAGAAGCAGTCGACGGCACAGCGCCTCTGATGGCGCTGCGGTGTCTGCGCCATGATGAGGCGGTTGAGGCGCAGCCGGTTTCGAGGTGGGCGGTGGCGAGGAAGAGGGGCGCCGAGGGTGATGTAGTGTTTGTCGACCGCGCCGAATAGCCGCCGGTGAGCGGTGTGCCCAATGCGCCGATGGGGCCGTGCGCCGTTGTCGGGCAGGGCGGAAGAAGACGACTGGGGTTTTGGCCGAGCACTTCGGCCAGGCGCTGCGGGTTTTGCCGCATGTAGTTTTTGATGCCCTGCATGTCGGTTTGGGCGAGGGCGAGGTAGCCGCGATCGCGGCGCGTAGCGGCGACGGAGACGTAGGGGTGTCTCGTTTTTGTCGGCATAGCCCAGGCGGATGTAGCGGTCGTCCGTTTTCAGACGGCCTGAACCTTGGATTTGCAGGAAGAAGAGTTCGACGGGGTCGGCGGCGTAACCGAGGACGGGGGCTTTGCCGTTGAGTGCGCCGCCGTTGATTTCGCGGCGGGTGTGGTAGGGGACGAAGCGGTTGCCGGCAAAGCGGCCTTGAGGGGCTTTTGCTGCGCCTCGTTCAGCGGGGAAGGCGGCGAGGTTGGCGGTGTAGGCGCCTGCGGGGTCGATAACGCCGCTGTTTTGGCCGGTTTGGCGGATACGGACGGTGGCTTTGCTGTTGCGCGGCAGGGCGGCGGGCAGGTCGACGGATACGAAGTCGTAGGGCACGCCGTAGATGGGGAAGCGGGCTTGGGCGGAGGGCGTCGCGCTGCCGTGGAGGACGGGTTCGTAGTAGCCGGTGACCGTGCCGGCGGCTTTGCCGCCGCCGGCAACCTGCCAGGGGGTAAAGTATTGTTCGAAGAAGCGGCGGGCGGAGTGTGGTCGCGCGGGGTTTGCGCGGCCTGGCGCGCAGACGCCTCGCCATTCGGCTCGGCTTCAAGTTTTCGCAGCCTTTGAGGAAGGAGGCGAGGCTGTCGGCAAGGGCTGCTGCGGCCATTGCGGCAGGGCGGCGTAGCTTGCGGCGGTGAAGCGCGCGTCGCCGCTGGATGCGGTGGTGCCTCGCGGGCACGGTAGGCCTGCGGGCCTGGGGCGTGCGGTAGGGAGGGTTGTAGGGTTTGGGCCGGGATGGGCGGGCGAGCGGGTTTTTCGATGTGCAGGCGGCCAGAATGGCGGCGAGCGAGGAGAGCGGGTGCGGGATGCGGTTTTGTTCATTTTAAAACGGAGGCCGTCTGAAAGAGTCCTGCTTTCAGACGGCCTGAAAAACGTGGGAATGGAAAACGGGCGGCACTGTAACACAGGCCGCGCGCCGTCTCAGTTTGTGCGGGCGCCGCGGCGCGGCGAGGCGGCGGGCGGTTAAACAGCGGCGACTTCGGCGGCGATGTCGTCCGGCGCGCATAGAGGTTTCGCCGATAAGGAAGATGTGCACGCCGTGCGACTCGCATGAAGACGATGTCGTCCCGGCTGCGGATGCCGCTTTCGCGCGACGACGGTCTTGCCTGCCAGATGCGGCAGCAGGCGCAGGGTTTGGTCGAGCGATACTTCAAACGTACGCAGGTTGTGGTTGTTGACGCCGACCAGCGGCGTGGTAAGGCGGGCGCATTTTTCAGCTCGGCTTTCGTCGTGCACTTCCAGCAGCACGTCCATGCCCAAAGCGTGCGCTGTCTGCTCGAAAGCGTTCGAGTTCGGCGGCTTCGAGGGCGGCGGCGAATCAGCAAAACGGCGTCCGCACGGCGCGCGCGCCTGGTAAATCTGGTATTCGTCGACGATAAAGTCTTTGCGCAGCACGGGCAGCGACACGGCGGCGCGGAGCGGCCTGCAAATATTCGGGCGAGCCTTGAAATATTGTTTGTCGGTGAGCACCGACAGGCAGGCCGCGCCCGCGCGCGTTCGTAGTCGGCGGCGTGTTCGGCGGGCGGAAATCGGCGCGTATCAGCCCTTTGGACGGGCTGGCCTGATTTCGGCAATCACGGCGGGCAGGCCGGCGGCGTGTTTGGCGCGGACGGCCTGCAAAAACCGCGCGGCGCATCGGCGTCGGCGGCCAGTTTTTCGATTTGCGCCTGCGGCACGGCGGCACGCTCGGCGGCGACTTCTTGGACTTTGGTGGCGAGGATTTTGTTGAGGATGTCGGTCGCGGCGGGGACTTGGCGGCGGGTTGCAAAGCGGCGGATTATGTAGGCCGTCTGAAAAAGTTGGCAAACGGCATCAGGCCGTCTGAAAAAGCGTCTTTCAGACGGCCTCTGCGTAAAATTGTCTGCAATTTTGTTGCGCTCCGTTACAATGCGCCTTTTTCGCGCCCTGCGGCGCGGGTTTTGCTAAAGAGGTTTGCATATGATTGAAACAATCCACCACTGGGTGAAGGAAATCAACTCGCCCTTATGGAACGGCCTGATTTTCCTGCTGCTGGGCACGGGGATTTTCTTCACGCTGGCGACGGGCTTCGTCCAATTCCCGCCTGTTTGGCCGCAGCGTGCGCGAGATGCTCGGCGGGCGCAAGGCGGTGTCCGACCCGCACGGCATCACGCCGTTTCAGGCTTTTGTTACCGGCCTGGCCAGCCGCGTCGGCGTCGGCAATATCGCGGGCGTGGCGATTGCCATTGCCAACGGCGGGCCGGGCGCGGTGTTCTGGATGTGGGTAACAGCCTTAATCGGCATGAGTTCGGCTTTTGCCGAGTCGTCGCTGGCGCAGCTCGTTCAAAATCCGCGACCATGACAGCGGCCAGTTTCGCGGCGGGCCGGCTTATTACATCCGCACGGGTTTGAAACAAAACTGGCTGGCGGTGCTGTTTTTCCCTCAGCCTGATTTTTCTGCTTCGGACTGGTTTACAACGCCGTGCGGCCAATACCATGGTGGCGGCGGCGAAAAATTCCTGGGCTGGAACGCACAAGCTTTCTCGGCGTCGGTCTCGTTATCCTCACCGCGCCGATTATTTTCGGCGGCATCCGCCGCGTGTCGCGCGTGGCCGAAATGTTGGTGCCGGTGATGGCCGTGCTTTATCTGGCGATGGCGCTCACATCGTCGCCACCACCTGCCGCAGGTGCCGCACGTGTTCGGTCTGATTTTCGACAATGCGTTCAGTTTCAACGCCGCAGGCGGCGGCATCCTCGGCGGCCTGATTTCGCGTGGCGATGGAGCAGGGCATCAAACGCGGCCTGTATTCCAAACGAGGCGGGACAGGGTTCCGCGCCCAACGACGGCGGCGGCGGCCGATGTGGAAACACCCCGTGTCGCAGGGCGATGATTCAGATGCCTCGGCGTGTCGTCGACACCATCATCGTCTGCTCTGCACCGCCTTTATCGTCCTGCTCTCGACCGACGTGCCCGCCGGGCTCAAAGGCGCGGAGCCGACGCAGGCGGCCATCGCCGACACGTCGGCGCGTGGGGCGCGCATTTCCTCACCGTCGTGCTGTTTATGTTTGCCTACTCCACCATCATCGGCAACTCACGCCTACGCCGGGTCAATGTCCAGTTTATCAACAGCCATTGGCCTGACGATGGCCGTGTCCGCACGGCGGTGCTGGCGATGGTGTACTTCGGCGCGGTGGCCAACGTGCCCGTGGTGTGGGACATGGCCGACCTGACGATGGGCACGATGGCGCTGATCAACCTGAGTTGCCATCCTGCTGCTGTCGCCGCTGGTGTTCCTCGCTGCTGAAAGACTACACCGCCAAGCCGCGTATGGGCGAAGACCAGAATTCAAACTCTCGAACACCCCCAGCCTGAAACGGCGCATCAAATCGGATATCTGGTAAACCGCGCCCGCAGAGATGAGAGAGGCCAGTCTGAAAACCTTTCAGACGGCTCTTTGACATCGCATAGGTGTGTGCCGCAGGCACTGCGCGTTTGGGTTTGCAAAACCGTTTGGCGGAGACCTTTGCAGAATTTCCCTCAAAATCCCCTAAATTCCCACCAAGACATTTAGGGATTTCTCAGAGAGCACCTTCTTCCGGCAAACCGCCCAAGCCATGCGATTGCCAAAACACATCGACCGCTTCCCACTATTGAAGTTGGATCAGGTGATTGATTGGCAACCGATCGAACAGTACCTGAATCGTCAAAGAACCCGTTACCTCCGAGACCACCGCGGCCGTCCCGCCTATCCCCTGTTATCCATGTTCAAAGCCGTCCTGCTCGGACAATGGCACAGTCTCTCCGATCCCGAACTCGAACACAGCCTCATCACCCGCATCGATTTCAACCTGTTTTGCCGTTTCGACGAACTGAGCATCCCCGATTACAGCACTTTATGCCGCTACCGCAACTGGCTGGCGCAAGACGACACCCTGTCCGAATTTGCTGGAACCGATTAACCGCCAACTGACCGAAAAAGGCCTAAAAATAGAGAAAGCATCCGCCGCCGTCATTGACGCCACCATTATTCAGACCGCCGGCGGCAAACAGCGTCAAGCTATAGAAGTCGATGAAGAAGGACAAGTCAGCGGCCAAACCACACCGAGTAAAGACAGCGATGCCCGCTGGACAAAGAAAAACGGCCTCTACAAACTCGGTTACAAACAACATACCCGTACCGATGAGGAAGGCTATCGAGAAACCGCACATCACTCCCGCCAATACCCATGGAGTGCAACCACCTGTCGCCTTTGCTGGAAGGCATTGCCGAAGGTACGACCGTCTATGCCGACAAAGGCTACGACAGTGCGGAAAACCGGTAACATCTGAAAAGAACATCAGTTGTTGGACGGCATTATGCGCAAAGCCCACCGCAACCGTCCGCTGACGGAGGCGCAGACGAAGCGCAACCGATATTTGTCGAAGACCCGTTATGTGGTCGAACAAAGCTTCGGTACGCTGCACCGTAAATTCCGCTATGCCCGGGCAGCCTATTTTGGGCTGATTAAAGTGAGTGCGCAAAGCCATCTGAAGGCGATGTGTTTAAACCTGTTGAAAGCGGCTAACAGGCTAGTAGTGTCTCGTTGCCGCCCTAAACAAGCCCGCCGGATGCCCGATTATCGGGAGCGTCCGGGGAGGATTAAGGGGTGTGAAAAATCAGGGGTGATTTAGGGCGAAACAGCCGAAAACCTGTGTTTGGGTTCCGGCTGTCGAAGGAAGGGCTTTTTGCAAAGGTCTCTGGCGGTTTGTCGGAAATCGAAGAACGCGTGCATTGCGAAGCAACACCCCCACGCGTTGGCGGGAAAGAAATATCAGGCCGTCTGAAACCCGAAGCGGGCTTTCAGACGGCCTCTTTGCCACGCGCCCGCTCAATAACGGTGGCACAGAACAAATCGCCTTTTTCGCGTCCGCCGCGTAGCAGGTCAGACCCATCGCGGCGGCATTGGCGTTTTTCGCCTGCGCCCCCGCCTCGCCGTTTACCAGCGTTTTACCGCTTTTGTCGGTCTGCACCGCAACGGCGGTGTTTTTCAGCTTCCATTTCAGCGAGCCGCCCGCCGCGTCCTCACATTTCCGTAACAGTGCACGCCCCTTCGGCGGCGACGCTGCCGTTTTTGTAATGCACGCACTGCTGGCCGCTTTCCTTTGCACGCGCCGTAGCGCGGAAACGGAAAGCAGACAGAGCAGCGCGGCGGCCAATTTCGTTTTTCATCATCAGAGTCTCCTAAAAAGTATGACAGGCCGTCTGAAAAGGCGGCAGGGCGGATTTTACTCCCGAAAAAGGGCCGTCTGAAAGCGCGCCGCCACCGGCCTTTCTCGCTTGTCAGACGGCCTTTTTCCCTACCCGCCGCCGCGAAAGCGCGTATAATGCCCGCCGTTTTGACTTCCCCATCCGTTTGCCCGAGAGAATCCCTATGTCCACCCTCACAAAATACAAACGCGTCCTGCTCAAACTCTCCGGCGAAAGCCCTGATGGCGGCGACCTTCGGCATCAACCGCGACACCATCATGCAGATAGTCGGCCAGGTGGCCGAAATCGCCAAAATGGGCGTGCAGGTCGGTGTGGTCGTCGGCGGCGGCAACATCTTCCGCGGCGTGTCCGCCCAAGCGGGCAGCATGGACAGAGCCACCGCCGACCACATGGGCATGATGGCCACCGTGATGAACGCCTCGCCCTCAAAGACGCCTTTGAAAGCCTCGGCATCAAAGCTCGCGTCCAATCCGCCCTCTCCATGCAGCAGATAGCCGAAACCTACGCCCGCCCCAAAGCCATCCAGTATCTCGAAGAAGGCAAAGTCGTGATTTTTCGCCGCCGGTACGGGCAACCCTTCTTCACCACCGCACCGCCGCCGCTCTGCGCGGCGCGGGAAATGAACTGCGACGTGATGCTCAGCCACCAACGTCGACGGCGTGTACACCGCCGACCCGAAAAAGACCGTCGGCCACCCGCTACGAAACCATCACTTTGACGAGGCGCTCAACAAAAACCTCAAAGTGATGGACGCCACCGCCTTCGCCCTCTGCCGCGAACGCAAGCTCAACATCGTCGTATTCGGCATCGCCAAAGAAGGCGCGCTCAAACGCGTAATCAGCGGCGAAGACGAAGGCACGTTGGTGCACTGCCGATACGCGGCGGCGTTGTGCCGCTGCCGCAGGCAGTTTTAGAACATAGGCCGTCTGAAACCCGAATATCAGGGTTTCAGACGGCGTTTCGGTTTGCTGCCGCGGCTGGATTAGTCTTGTAATCCTCAAGCGGCGGGCAGGTGCGACGAGATTGCGGTCGCCGTATACGTCGTCGACGCGTTTGACGCTCGGCCAGAATTTGTGTTCGCGGTTGCTGCGGCAGGGGGAACACGGCTTCTTCGCGGCTGTAGGGGTGCGTCCATTCGTCGGCGAGGTCGTCGGCGGTGTGGCGGGGCGTTGACAAGCGGGTTGTCGTCTTTCGGCCAGGTGCCGTCGATGACTTTCCGCACTTCGCCTCTGATGGATTTGAGTGCGGCGATGAAGCGGTCGAGTTCGGCTTTGCTCACTCGGTGGGCTCAATCATCAGGGTGCCGGCCACGAGAAGGAGACGGTGGGGGCGTGGAAGCCGTAGTCCATCAGGCGTTTGGCGATGTCGGTTTCGGTGATGCCGCTCGGCTTTGAGGGGGCGCAAATCGACGATGCACTCGTGGGCGACGCGGCCGTTTTGCCGGTGTAAAGAATCGGGTAGTCTTCGCCCGATGCGGCAACGATGGTTGGCGTTGAGCAATGCCCATTCGGTGGCCTGTTTCATGCCTTGTTTGCCCATCATGGTGATGTACATCCAGGTAATCGGCGGGATGGCGGCCGAGCCGAAGGCGGCGGCGGATACGGCGGTTTCGCCTGCACTCGCGCTGCGGGTGTCGGTGAGGGTATGGCCGGGGCATAGGGGCGAGGTGGGCTTTGAGGCCGATGGGACCCATGCCGGGGCCGCCGCCGCCGTGGGGGATGCAGAAGGTTTTGTGCAGGTTCATGTGCATACGTCTGCGCCGACTTCGGCCGGCTGCATGATGCCGATTTGAGCGTTCGATGTTGGCGCCGTCCATGTACACTTGGCCGCCGTTGTCGTGGATGATTTGGCAGATGTCGCGGATGCCTTCGTACACGCCGTGGGTGGACGGGTAGGTAATCATCAGCGCGCCGAGGGTGTCTTTGTATTGTTCGGCTTTTGGCTTTGAGGTCGGACACGTTGACGTTGCCGTGTTCGTCGGTATCGACCACGACGACTTTCATGCCGACGCATGGCGGCGGTGGCGGGTTGGTACCGTGGGCGGATTTGGGAATCAGGCAGACGTTGCGCCTCGGGTGGCCCTGCGCTTCGTGGTAGCGGCGGATGGCGACGCTGCCGCTGTATTCGCCTTGTGCGCCGGAGTTGGGCAGCATGGAGATGGCGTCAAAAGCCGGTGATGGCTTTGAGCGCGGCTTCGAGGCTGTCGATGAGTTCGCGATAACCTTCGGCCTGATCGGCAGGGGCGTAGGGTGATGTCGGTGAACTCGGCCAGGTGATGGGCAGCATTTCGCTGGTGGCGTTGAGCTTCATGGTGCACGAGCGAGAGAAATCATGCTGCGGTTCATGGCCAGGTCGCGGTCTTCGAGTTTTTTCAGGTAGCGCAGCATTTCGTGTTCGGTGTGGTAGCGGTTGAACACGGGGTGTTGCAGGATGGCGTCGCTGCGCAGCAGGCTGCCGTTCAGACGGCCTTTGACTTCGTCGGAGAGCGTGAAGGTCTGTTTGCCGGTAAAGATGTAGTACAACACGACCAAATCTTCGCGGCTCGATTCTTCGTGGAAGGCCACGGCGATTTGTGTATCGGCGGCGCGGCGCAGGTTGTAGCCCAGCGACAAGGCCGTCTCGAAACACTGGTCGGCTTTTTCTTTGCTGCCCAAGTCCACCAATACGGTGTCGAAAAATACTTCGTGTACGACTTTGGGGCCGTCTGAAACCAGCGCGTCGGCAAAGGCCGAAGCCAGCGCGTGAATGCGGCGGGCGATGCGTTTGACGCCTTCGCCGTGGCACACCGCGTACATGCCCGCCAAATTGACCAACAGCGCCTGCGCGGTGCAGATGTTGGACGTGGCTTTTTCGCGGCGGATGTGCTGCTCGCGGGTGGAGAGCGCCATGCGCAGTGCGGGTTTGCCCGATGCGTCTTTCGATACGCCGATGATGCGGCCGGGGGCGGAGCGTTTGAACTCGTCTTTAAAGGCAAAATAAGCCGCGTGCGGGCCGCCGAAGCCCATCGGCACGCCGAAACGCTGCGTGTTGCCCAAAGCAATGTCCGCGCCCATCGCGGCAGGCGATTTGAGCAGAACCAGGCTCATGATGTCGGCGGCCACGGCCACAACCGTGCCTTTTTCTTTCAGACGGCCTATCGTGTCGGTTAAATCCACCACATCGCCGTCGGTGCCCGCGTATTGCAGCAGCGCACCGAAATAATCGCCCTCAAAGGCCGTCTGAATGTCGCCGACCACCAGCCTCGAAGCCGAAACACTGGCACGGGTTTTCATCACGTCCAGCGTTTGCGGGTACACGCGGCTGTCAACAAAGAAACGCTCCGATTTCACCTTGCCCACGCGGTGCGCGCATCGCCATTGCCTCGGCGGCGGCCGTCGCCTCGTCCAACAGCGACGCGCCCGCCACTTCAAAGCCGGTCAAATCGATGCACACCTGCTGGAAATTCAACAGGGCTTCCAAACGCCCCTGCGCGATTTCCGCCTGATAGGCGTGTAGGCCGTACCAGCCCGGGTTTTTCCAATACATTGCGCAAAAATCACATTCGGCAGGGCGGGTAGGGTAATAACCCAAACCGATATAGCTTTTTGTTGATTTTGTTTTTCGCCGCGATGCCCTTGATTTTCAAAAAGCGCGTCGGCATCGGTGAGCGCATCGGGCAGGCCGAGTTCGGACGGCATCACGGGATGCTCTGCGGCACAGTATTGTCCACAAAACCGGCCATGTCTCGCTCTGCCCAAAGCCGCTGCAAAGCGCGGCCTCGTCGGCAAAGCTGATGTGGCGCGAAGCAAATTCGTTGTTGTTAAAGAGATCGGATAGTTTCATGTTTTTCCTTTGAGTGGGTTGGCATGAGGGCCGTTCCCGCCTACGCGGGAATGACGTTTCTGAAAACAGGCGCGGCAAAACGCGCGGATTGTAACACCGTTGCCCGCGTTTTCACGTTGGCGGAGCGGTGGTTTCAGACGGCCTCAAACACAACGGGGCAGGGGCTGTAGCGGCGGTACGGGCGCGGCGGCGGAAAAATTGTCCTGCAGGGCTTGAATTCGCCTGCCGCAGCCCTATTTTCCCCGCCGTTGGGTCGGGCGGTGCGCCGTCCGACTGCCGATTCGACCGCAAAGGTCTGCTTTTTATGACTGTCAACTCAATGGAGATTTTTATGACTATCCGTCCCCTGCACGACCGCGTCGTCGTCAAACGCTTGGAAGCCGAAGAAAAACCGCCTCCGGTATCGTCCTGCCCGGTGCGGCCGCCGAAAAACCCGATATGGGCGAAGTGATCGCGTGGGCGCGGGCAAAGTCGGTAAAGACTGGCGAACGCCGTCCGCTGGATGTCAAAGTCGGCGACAAAGTGATTTTCAGCAAATACAGCGGCCAAACTGTAAAAAGCCGACGGCGAAGAGCTGTTGGTAATGCGTGAAGAAGACATCTTCGGTATCGTTGAATAATTGTTGAATTAAGTTTCAGAACCAAAGGCCGTCTGAATCAAATATGAAGTTTTCAGACGGCCTCGAACAGATTTTTCAATATTGATTTGGAGAATTTAAATGGCAGCAAAAGACGTACAATTCGGCAATGAAGTTCGCCAAAAATGGTAAACGGCGTCAATGTATTGGCAAACGCCGTACGCGTAACTCTGGGCCCTCAAAGGCCGCAACGTGAGTGGTTGACCGCGCATTCGGCGGTCCGCACATCACTAAAGACGGCGTTACCGTCGCTAAAGAAATCGAACTGAAAGACAAATTCGAAAACATGGGCGCGCAAATGGTGAAAGAAGTCGCGTCCAAAACCAACGACGTAGCGGGTGACGGTACGACTACCGCTACCGTATTGGCGCAAGCCATCGTTGCCGAAGGCATGAAATACGTTACCGCCGGCATGAACCCCACCGACCTCAAACGCGGCATCGACAAAGCCGTGGCCGCGCTGGTGGGCGAATTGAAAAACATCGCCAAACCCGTGCCGGAAAAATCCAAGGAAATCGCCCAAGTGGCCTCCATTTCCGCCAACTCCGACGAAGCCATCGGCGACATCATCGCCAAAGCCATGAACGAAGTGGGCAAAGAAGGCGTGATCACCGTCGAAGACGGCAAATCGCTGGAAAACGAAGTGGAAGTCGTCAAAGGCATGCAGTTCGACCGCGGCTACCTGTCGCCCTATTTCGTGTCCAATATCGAAAAAACAAATCGCCGAACTCGACGCGCGCCGTTTGTGCTGCTGTTTGACAAAAAAATCAGCAACATCCGCGACCTGCTGCCCGTTCTGGAACAGGTTGCCAAAACCAGCCGCCCGCTCCTGATTATCGCCGAAGACGTGGAAGGCGAAGCCCTCGCCACCCTCGTGGTGAACAACATCCGCGGCATCCTGAAAACCGTGGCCGTGAAAGCCCCGGCTTCGGCGACCGCCGCAAAGCCATGCTGCAAGACATCGCCATCCTCACCGGCGGCACAGTCATCGCCGAAGAAGTCGGCCTGTCGCTGGAAAAAGCCACCCTCGACCAACTCGGCCAGGCCAAACGCATCGAAGTGGGCAAAAGAAAACACCACCATCATCGACGGCTTTGGGCGACAAGGCGGCAGTAGAAGCCCGCGTCGGCGAAATCCGCAAACAGATCGAAACCGCCACCAGCGACTACGACAAAGAAAAACTGCAAGAGCGCGTTGCCAAGCTGGCAGGGCGGCGTGGCAGTGATCAAAGTCGGTGCCGCTACCGAAGTCGAAATGAAAGAAAAAAAGACCGCGTGGAAGACGCGCTGCATGCTACCCGCGCAGCCGTTGAAGAAGGCGTGGTTGCCGGCGGCGGCGTAGCCCTGTTGCGTGCTCGTGCCGCTTTGGAAAACCTGCACACCAGCAATGCCGACCAGGACGCGGGCGTACAGATCGTACTCCGCGCGCGGTTGAGTCCCCGCTGCGCCAAATTGTTGCCAACGCAGGGCGGCGAACCCAGCGTGGTGGTGAACAAAGTGCTGGAAGGCCAAGGCAACTACGGCTACAACGCAGGCAGCGGCGAATATGGCGACATGATTGAAATGGGCGTGCTCGACCCGCCAAAGTCACCCGCTCGCGCTGCAACACGCCGCGTCCATCGCCGGCCTGATGCTGACCACCGACTGCATGATTGCCGAAATCCCCGAAGACAAACCGGCCATGCCCGATATGGGCGGCATGGGCGGAATGGGCGGCATGATGTAAGAGGCCGTCTGAAAAGCCTGACGCGCAAGCGTTGAAAAACAACACCCGCAGGGTTTGCGCCCTGCGGGTGTTTTTGTTGTTGAGGCCGTCTGAAAACATTGTGTTTCGTACCGCCGCGCAGCAAAAAGGCGGCGCAAAAGATCACAAAAAGCAGCCTGAAAACGGGAAACCGGCTTTCAGGCTGCCCAATCCGGCATGCTGTGCTACATTCTGCCACCAACACCGACGTACAAAGGAAACCCCCATGAACCTTATCCCCACCCTTGCCGCCTGCCTGCTGCTGGGCGGCTGCATGACCGGCATCATGTGGGAGCGTGTGGCCGGCGACCAGTACGAATTTGCCGCAGACGAGGCGACAACATCACCGCCTTTGCCGTTGCCACTGCCGACAGCAGCCAGTTACGGCAGCCTGATACTGGTGGGCGAAAAATACTGGTACGTTTTAGACCAAGGAGAGGAAAACACGCAGCGCTTGGCACAACTGCGCGCGCAATTTCCCTAAAAGCCTTTTCTTTTAAAAAGCAAAGGCGATCTTGAAGCTAAACAAGCGCTACAAAAACAACACCTTTGTTTTAGAACGCCGCGAAGGAGAGAAAGGCTCGTTCCGCAGCGAATACTGCCTGGGCTACCAAACCGACAATCCCGCCGAAGCCAAGCAATTGGCCGCTTTGGCTTTGACAAAAACCGGACGGCTACGAAACCTGCAGCGCGGTTACCGGAAAAATGTACGCCGTCGGCAATTTGAAAGTTCCTCGCGAATACCGTTTCGAGAGCCGTCTGCCGGTGCAATTAGGCCGCTCTTACGGCAAATCCGCCCCGCCGGCCAAAAAGTCGCCGCCGCCCTGCTCACCCCATTGGCTCTGGCTGCCGATGCTGTTGCCACGGTCACGGTGTATCCGATCATGTTTCGTAAAGCCTGGTTCGGGGATATTTCGATGTAAAACATACAAAAGCAGCCTGAAAGCGGAAAACCGGCTTTCAGGCTGCTTTCAAATTTTTCAGACGGCCATCGCCTGAAACACTTCTTTGGCGGCGGCCACGGTTTCTTCAATCGAGCTCAGGCGTATGCGGCGGAGACGAAACCGGCTTTACCGTAGGCGGAGGGGCCGAAGGCGACTTGTTTTATCCAGCATGCCGTGGAAAAAGGTTTTTGAAGCCGTCCACGTTGGAGCGCGCCATGTCGCCGTAGTTGCGCGGCAGGCCGTCTGAAAAATACAGGCCGAACATGCCGCCCACGCTGTCGGCACAGAAGGCGACGCCTGCAGCCGCGGCGGCAGCCTGAAAGCCTTGCACCAGCTGTTCGGTACGCGCGGTAAGATTTTTCGTAGAAGCCCGGCCGCTGGATGATTTCCAGCGTTTTCAAACCGGCGGCGACGGCGACGGGGTTGCCGACAAAGTGCCGGCCTGATACACGCCGCCCAGCGGGAGATGCAGGCCATGATGTCTTTGCGGCCGCCAAACGCCGCCAGCGGCATGCCGCCGCCGATCACTTTGCCCATGGTGGTCAAATCCGGGCGTGATGCCGTGCAGCGACTGTGCGCCGCCAAGCGCGACACGGAATCGGTCATCACTTCGTCGTAAATCAGTACCGCGCCATGGCGGGTGGTCAAACTCGCGCAGGGGCTTTGATAAAGCTTTCGAGACAGCCGCACCAAGTTCATATTGCCCGCAAACGGCTCAACGATGACGCAGGCGATTTCGCCGCCGATTTTTCTCGAAGGTTTTCTTCGAGCTGGGCAACGTTGTTGTATTCCAGCACCAGCGTGTGCTTGAGTGAAATCGGCTGGCACGCCTGCGGACGACGGGTTGCCGAACGTGAGCAAACCGCTGCCCGCTTTCACCAGCAGGCTGTCGGAATGGCCGTGGTAGCAGCCCTCGAATTTGACGATTTTGTCGCGGCCGGTAAAACCGCGCGCCAGGCGGATGGCCGACATGGTCGCTTCCGTGCCCGAGCTCACCAAGCGCACCTGCTTGACACTGGGCACGAGTTTGGCGATTGCTTCGGCAATCACGATTTCGCCCTCGGTGGGCGCGCCAAACGACAGCCCGCCCAAAGCCGCTTCGCGCACGGCTTCAACCACTTCGGGATGCGCGTGGCCGACAATCGCCGGCCCCCTACGAGCCGACATAATCGATATAACGCGTGCCGTCGGCATCCCACATAAAGCGCCCTCGGCTTTTTGGATGAAGCGCGGCACGCCGCCGACGCTGCCGAAGGCGCGCACGGGCGAATTGACGCCGCCGGGGATGATGGCTTTGGCGCGGGTGAAAAGTTGTTCGTTGCGGGTCATGGAGGTTTCCTTTATTTTTGATGCGGATGGGGTTGGAGGCCGTCTGAAAATGTCTTTAATCAAACTGCCTGCGGGAGAGTCGGTTTCGGTTTTGACATCGTGGCGGAAACGGTAGTCGGCCACGGTGTCGCCCTCGTAGTCGATGCACAGCTTCCATGTGTCGCTGCGGCTTTTCATGTAGAAAAATTGGTCGGCAGGAAATTGTAGAGCGGCAGCGACGACGTGCGATAACCGTAACAGCCGCCGTTATCGCGGGAGGACTTGCCGGAACATGGTTTCGATGTCGGCGCGGGTGGTCTGCCCTCTGACGATTTTTGCGCCAGCGATTCTTCGTTTTCGCGGCGCAGAAAAGCGCTTTTCGCGCTGATGGAAATCGGAGGCGCAGGCGGCAAGCAGCAAAATCAAAACGGGAAGGCGCAGGCGGCGCACGGCGGTTTTCAAACGGATAAAAAAACGCGGCATTTTACCCTGTTTTTCACTGCATTGAAGCTGCGCTTTCGGAAGCGCAGCTTTCGCACTAAAAGCAGGAAGGGTTTCCCGCCGCGCGGCCTGCCGCCGCAATACAAAAACGCTTGACGCGGCGCGGAAGGCTCATTATTATGCGCTCTTCCTTTCTTACTTGCGGGTCGTTAGCTCAGTCGGTAGAGCAGCGGACTTTTAATCCGTTGGTCGAGGCGTTCGAATCGCTCACGACCCACCAATTTAAAGCCGGGTTTTCAACCCGGCATGCCTGCATGGCCGCTATGGTTTTTGAGTTGGTCGGACGCGGTGAAAAACGCCGCCCGTTTGATGGGGCGGCGTTTTTGCGGAAACGCTCTGCGTATGCCTTTCAGACGGCCTCAACCTGCCCCGCCCTGTTTGGCTTCCAATTCTTCCCATCTTTCCAGTTTTTCCATCGACTCGTTTTCCACCGCTTCCGCACGCTGCTGCAATGCAGCGGCTTTTTCGTAGTCGCGGAAGACTTCGGGGTCGGACAGTTGCGCAGCCAGTTCGTTTTGCTCAGTTTCGAGTGCGGCGATTTCGTCGGGCAGGGCGTCGAGTTCGCGCTGCTCTTTATAGGAGAGTTTGACGGTGCGGTTGGCCTTGGGTTTGGCGGACTTGGCGGGTGCGTCTTCGGTGGCGGATTTCGCAGGTGTGGCAGCCTGAAAAGTCTGTTCCCGCGCTTTGGTGTCGAGATAGTCCTGATAGCCGCCGACGTATTCTTTCAGACGGCCTTCGCCTTCAAACACGATGCTTTTGGGTCACGACGTTGTCGAGAAAGGTACGGTCGTGCGACACCAGAAACACGGTGCCGTCGTAGTCGCGCAGCGAGCTCTTCCAGCAATTCCTGCGTGTCGATGTCCAAATCGTTGGTCGGCTCGTCGAGCACCAGAATATTGGCCGGGCGGGTAAACAGTTTGGCCAGCAGCAGGCGGTTGCGCTCGCCGCCGGAGAGCGAAGACACGGGGCTTTGCGCGCGGGCGGGGTGGAACAGGAAATCTTCCAAAATAGCCCATCACATGCCGTTTTTGCCGCCGATTTCCACAATCGTTGCCCTGGCCTAAGGTGTAGAAACACGGTGTCGTTTTTCGTTGAGCGCGCTGCGGAACTGGTCGAAATAGGCGGTTTCCTGCTTGCTGCCGAGACGGATCTTGCCCGAAGTGGGCGAGTTCGCCCAAAATCAGCTTTTAAAAAGGTGGTTTTTACCGATGCCGTTGGCGCCGATCAGGCCGATTTTGTCGCCGCGCTGAATCACGGCGGAGAAGTCACGCATGATGGGTTTGCCGCCGTAGTCGAAGCTGGCGTGTTCCAGTTCGGCGATGATTTTTGCCGCTTTTTCGCCCGCATCGAGTTTGAACGACACCCTGCCCCTGCCGCTCGCGGCGCTCGGCCTCTGGCGGCGCAGTTCTTCCAAGCGGCGCACGCGGCCTTCGTTGCGGGTGCGCCGCGCTTCGATGCTTTTGCGTATCCACGCTTCTTCCTGCGCGTGGAATTTGTCGAACAGGCGGTTGTGCTCGGCTTCCACCGCCAGTGCTCTTCGGCTTTTTCTCGCTGTAACGTGCGAACGAGCCGGGATAAGAACGCAGGATGCCGCGGTCGAGTTCGACAATGCGGGTGGCGATGTTGTCGAGAAAAACGGCGGTCGTGGGTGATCACAATCAGGCTGCCTGAAAAAGCCGCGCAGCAGGTTTTCCAGCCAGATGATGGCGTCGATGTCCGAGTGGTTGGTCGGCCTCGTCGAGCAACAGAATATCGGGCTTCTGCACCCACGGCTTGGGCAAGGGCGACGCGCTTTTTCTGGCCGCCGGAAAGGTTGGCGATGGTTTCGTTTTCCGGCAGGCCGAGCCGCCGATGGCCTGGCGCACGGCGGCATCGAACTGCCAGCCGTTTTGCGCTTCGATTTGGTTTTGCAGCGCGTTCATTTCGGCGGCGAGTTCTACGTTTTCAGGCTGCTTTTCCAGTTCCGAGGCACCGCATGATAGCGGCGCAGCACGTCGCGCAGGCTGCCCAGCCCTTCGGACACGGCGTCAAACACCGTTGATTGCGGGTCGAAAAACTCTCCTGCGGCACATACACCGTTTTCAGGCCGTTTTGCAGCACCAGCTGGCCGTCGTCGGGCTTCTGCACGCCGGCGAGGATTTTCAACAGCGAGGACTTGCCCGCGCCGTTGCGCCCGATCAGGCCGACGTGCTCGCCGGCGTCGAGTTGGAAAGCGGCCTTGTCGAGCAGGGCGACATGGCCGACGGCAAAGACCAGGTTTTCGGCTTGGAGGATGTTCATGGGTTTTGGGTTTCGACAGGGAATGGCAAAGGGCGGATTGTACAGGCAAAAGGCCGTCTGAAAAGCACGGAGCATGGGTTGGGAAAAGGCCGTCTGAAAGTTTCAGACGGCCTTTGGTTCTGCAATATTGTCAGCGCGACACGGTAAAGCTGCCACAGCGCCCAGGCGCAGACGGAAAGTCCGGCGAAGAGGCGGACGCGGCGGTTTTGCAGCAGGGTTTTGAGTTGTCCGGCAAACCAGCCGAAGGCCAGCAGGTTGGGCAGGGTGCCCAGCGCGAAGCAGAGCATCAGCAGGCCGCCGTGCAGGGGCGCTGCCGCTGCCGAGGGCGTAGAGCGAGGCGCTGTATACGAGACCGCAGGGCGGCCAGCCCCACAGCAGGCCGACGGCAAAAGCGAGGCGGGCACGCTTTTGATCGGCAGCAGGCGGTTAAGCAGCGGGTTGAGGCGTTTCCAGATCGGTTTGCCCGCGCCTTCGATATGGCGCATAAGGTCGGACAGCCCCCGCCAGATAAAGGCCGAGCAGCAGCAGCAGGATGTTGGCGGCGAAAAACAGGGGCGGTTTGCACGCCGCGCGTCTGGTCGAGGGAAATGCCGAACTGGCCGAGCGCGCCGACGATGAGGCCGATGGCGGTGTAGCTGGAAAGGCGGCCGAGGTTCATCAGAACGATGAGCCACAGGCGGTTGATGTGCGGCGGCGGTTGCGGGGCGAAAGGCGGAGGAGAGCCGCCGCACATGGCCAGGGCAGTGGCCGCCGCCGAAGAAGCCGAGCAGAAAGAGGGTGAGATAGGAGAGGTCGTTCATGGTGTGTGCGGGTGAGGCCGTCTGAAAAAGGGGAAAACTGGCTTTCAGACGGCCTAAAAGCGTTCAAATCACAAAATCTTCCGCCGCGTCGGCCTGTTTGCGGTACTGGCCGGGCGTGAGGCCGTAGGCTTTTTAAAACGCCTTGCCGAAGTGGGTTCTCGAGCCGAAGCCACAGGAAAGGGCGACGGAGAGCACCGAATCTGCGCCCTGTTTCAGCATGGCGGCGGCCTGTTGCAGGCGGATGCGGTTGACGAAGGCGTAGGGGCTGGTGCCGGTGTGCGCTTTAAACAGGCGCATTAGTTGGGCGCGGGACACGGTGGCGGCGTCGGCCATTTCCTCAATCGTCCACGCGCGCGCCGGGTCGTCGAGCACCGCCTGAATCACGCCGCGCAAACGGCGGTCGCGCCAGCCTTTGAGCAGCCCCTCGGGCAGCGGCCGCACCGGATGTTCGGCCAGAAAAACGCGCACCAGCGACACGCAGCAGCACCGCCGAGAGCGCGTCAACCACCGCCTTCGAACCGGGCTGCGGCCTGTCGACCTCGGCCTGCAACAGCGACACCAAATGCGGCAGCGGCGTGCCGCGCATATCGAGCAGCACCGTTTCCGGCAGACCCGCCATCAGATCGGCCTGCGTGTCATAAGAAAAGCGGGCGCAAAACAGAGCTCAAATCCGCCGCGCCCGTGCCGCTGTGTTTGAGCGTGAACGCGCCGCTGCGCTGTGCCGCCACCGCTGCGCCGCTGTTGCTGCAACCGGCCTCGCTGCTCAACACATGGGCGGCGGTGCGCGGAAAAACACCACGTCGCCCGCGCGCAGCCGCCGCGCCTTGTCGTCGGCATCCGCTTTTGAGCCAGCACTCGCCGCCCGTAACGATATGTACCAGCCCCTGCCCGCGCCGCCTCCTCGTGCCGCACATACCATTCGCCCTGAAACAGACACTGCACATCGACGCTGCCGCTCACCTGCGAGAGCGCCGCAGCTTGTCGAGAATATCCATTTTGCGCCACCTCATGATACGATTTGCAGATTATAATACTATAAAACCCGCAATAATGGCGGCCTTTCAACAATACATACCCCGAAAGGAAACCGTCATGTTTAAAGACTGGCCCGAACACACCGCCCACGTTAAAAAGCCTTCGGCGAAATGGGCAAAAACACCCGAAAATGCTGCAAGCCTACGGCACATTGGAACAGGCTGCCGCCGCCGAAGCCCTCGACGCGAAAACGCGCGAACTGATCGCCATCGCCGTCGCCATCACCACCCGCTGCGAAAGCTGCATCAGCGTCCACGCCGCCGCCGCCGTCAAAGCGGGTGCAACCGAAGGCGAAATCGCCGGCGCACTGGCCACCGCTATTTCCCTCAACGCCGGTGCGGCCTATACTTACGCCCTGCGCGCCTTTGAAGCGGTGGAAAGCCAAAGCTGAAAACCGTCTAGGGCCGTCTGAAATAATGCTTTCAGACGGCCTTGTGTCTGCACGTATTTGTGCCGTGATTACCGAAAGGAAACCCGATGAAAAAACTCCTTCTCCCCGCCTTCCTCGCCGCCGCGCTGCTCGCCCAGCCCGCCTTCGCCCTGTCGCCCGCACCTGCTAAAACGGTGCAGCAGGCACAGGAGAGCGGCGTCTGGATGAGACGTACGCAGCCCCGAAGAATACGCCGAAGGTCATCTGTCGGCTGCGCAAAGACATCCCGCTCGAACAGATTACCGCCAAAATCGCCGAAGCCGTGCCCGACAAAAACGCCCCTCCCGTCAACCTCTACCGCAAATCCGGCCGCCGCGCCGGCCTTGCGCAAGCAGATGCTGGAAAAAAACTGGGCTACACCCGCGTCACCAACCACGGCGGCTATCAGGATCTCGTCGCCAAAGGCATGAAATAACAGCCCGTTTGCCAAAAGGCCGTCTGAAACCCTTTCAGACGGCCACTTTTTCCAAACGTCTCAACTGTGAAAACCATAAACTGAAGGAGAACCGAATGAATATGAAGCGAAAAATTTTGCCGCCCTGGCCGCCGCCCTGTCGCTGTTGCCTGCGCTGGCGCGCAAACGGGAACAGCGCAGCCTCCGACGAACGTGCACAGCGTCACCAGCCGCTACGGCTTCGACGAAACCGTTTCCCGCCTGAAAAACGCCGTAGAAGCCAAAGGCATGACCGTGTTCGCCCTGATCGACCACCGCGCCGCCGCGCAAAAAAAGCGGGGCTGGACATGCAGCCGGCCACGGTGATTGTGTTCAGCGCACCGAAAGCGGGAGCACGCCGCTGATGGTGAAAAGACCCCGACTTCGCCCTGCGCCTGCCGCTCAAAGTGCTGGTAACGGAAAACCGACGGGCAGGTGCGCGCCGTCGTCGCTGACACCCTGTGCCCTGATTGCCGACAGCGGCATTTTCGGTGGCCGACGTGGAAAAACACGCTCGACCGTGTGCCGGCGCTGATTGAAAAAACCGTCGGCGAATAGGGCGTTGACATTCGTCTTGTGGGTATTTTTGCCAAAAACACCGCCGCAAGGCTGATTGTCAACGCGCCCTAAAACGCTGAGCGCAAAATGAGCTGAGGCCGTCTGAAAAACTCCGTTTGAGGGTTTTTCAGACGGCCTTTCGTTTACCCAGGCGTAAGTAACAAATTTACTGCTAAATCAGAGAAGCAACGCACTAAGTAACAAATTTACTGCTGCAAATTCATTTTCTAGCAAAATGATCCTTAATAAAACCTTATCTTATTACCCTTACTCATACCATGATGGCATTCCAGTCTGCGCTTCATATCCGAGAACGCACCATCCAATAAATTAGTAGTATTCGGGATATTGAGATCAGTATATTGCTCAAACACAAACAGGTTATCCATATTCCGTTTCAAACTGAAATACGCACTTCTGAGTCTCGGATGGGTGTAGTGTGTTTTACCTGTTTCAGGATGGGTCGTCCGCTCGTTTAGGTAGTGTCGGTATCGTTCAAACCATGCTTTCAGGCTGCTTTCAAAGTCTGCTCTACGGCTGCTTTTTAAGCTCAGTGCCAATCGTCAAAGTTCTTTGCCCGCAGCCGTTTGCGGATTGCGCGTTAGATAGCGACCAACGGTTTTTGACTTGATGGAAGTGGCAAAGTTGTACAGGGATATTGGGGAATAATTGCGGCAGTCCTTTACGACCATCGCAAACAATACTTTGTACTTCAATACCTTTGGCTTTCAGGCTGCTTATGGCTTCGGCGTACAAGGTATTGGTTTTCGTATTTGACTTCGGTTACGGATGAGAGCTTTTGCCGCTGATGCTGTCTAATAGAACCATAACGCCGAAGCTGTGCCCGAAGTAAGTATCCATAACAACATTGGCACACTTAGGTGTGGCAAATTGGGCTTTGGGATTGGCTTTTTTGAGATGGCGCAAGATGGTTTGACGGCTGCATCCGTAAGTTGCGGCAAGTTGTGTGGCGGTTTGTTTGCCTACGGTGTAAGAGTGCCATAGTGTTTGTGGATTGATGCGGTTGCCGCCGTTGAAATACTTGTTACAACATTTGCATTTGTATCGTTGGCGACCTTGATGCTTACCATTCTTTTTGACCTGTTTTGAGCCGCAAAAAGGGCATTTTTTGTGTTCAAAGGTTTTGACTCCGCTTAAAGTCTTGTAGCATAAGGCTTGCGGGGGTTTTGGGCAGTAAATTTGTTACTTACGCCTTTACCCACAATCTCTGTGGATAAATCTGTGTCACAACTTGCGGGTAAACGGAAAAATCCCTATCGCGGCAACCGGCCGCTTAAACTGCCTAAAAATATTCGAAAATCAAAACATATAAAAATCAATGAATTATACATTGCGCTGTTAGGCGGTTTTAGAACAGCGTACTAAATTTCCAGAAAACAAACCGGTGTGAAATTGTGCATAAACGAAGATTGACAAGCCCGCCGCGTCCTTTTCAGACGGCCTGAAACTGTCCCGCCTCCTGTTCGGGGCATAAACGCAGGAAAACGGTTTCGCGGTACAATGCGACCTCGTTTTTACAAAGAAGAACAATGCCATGAAAGCCAGCCAGTTTTTCATTTTCTACTTTAAAAGAAGCCCCCGCCGAAGCCGCGCCTGGCCAGCCACAAGCTGATGATTCGCGCGGGTTTGATCAAAAGCCAACGCCTCCGGTTTGTACACCTGGATGCCGATGGGTCGCGCGTGTTGCGCAAAGTTGAAAACATCGTGCGCGAAGAGATGAACCGCGCCGGCAGCGTCGAATTGCTGATGCCCGTGGTGCAGCCTGCCGAGTTGTGGCAGGAATCCGGCCGCTGGGAGTTTTACGGCAAGGAACTCTTGCGCCTGAAAGACCGCCACGAGCGCGATTTCTGCATGGGGCCGACCTGCGAAGAAGTCATTACCGACATCGTGCGCAAAGAAATCACCAGCTACAAAGCAGCTTCCCAAAAAGCTTCTACCACATCCAAAACCAAATTCCGCGACGAGTGCGCCCGCGTTTTCGGCGTGATGCGCGCGCGCGAATTTGTGATGAAAGACGCCTACTCCTTCCACGCCGACTACGAATCGCTGGTGCGCGACGGCTACCAGCCGATGTACGACGCCTACTGCCGCATCTTCGACCGTCTGGGGCTGAACTACCGCCCCGTCGCCGCCGACACCGGCAGCATCGGCGGCACCGGCTCGCTGACAGTTTCAAGTGCTGGCCGACGGCGGCGAAGACGTAATCGCATACGGCGACGAAACTCCGACTACGCCGCCAATATTGAATTAGCGCCACCCTGCGCCTGAGCGGCGACAGACAAGCAGCCTGAAAAACGCTGGAAAAAGTCCACACCCCGACGTCAAAACCATCGCGTCTCTGGTTGGAGTTTCTCAGTATTCCCGTCGAACAGACACTCAAATCCATCGTGGTGGAGGGCGAAGACGAGGGCGAAATCGTGTTGCTGCTGTGCGTGGCGACCACGAGTTCAACGACATCAAAAGCCGAAAAACTCGCCGGCGTAAAAAGCCCCGCTGACGATGGCCGCGCCCGAACTTATCCGCGCCCAATTCGGCGCCGACGGCGCTCGCTCGGCCCCGTGGGCTTTAAAGTGAGTTTACACCGCTTTCGCCGTAGAAAAAGGCGCGAGACTGGGTCATCGGCGCGAACGACAACGGCTGGCACTACACCGGTTTCAACTTCGGCCGCGACGCCGCCGAGCCCGAGGTGCCGATTTGCGCAACGTGGTTGAGGGGTGACGAGCCCCGACGGCACAAGGCCGTCTGAAACTCGCGCGCGGCATCGAAGTCGGCCACGTTTTTCCAATTGCGCAGCAAATACTCCGCCGCCGCAGAACGCCAGCTTCCTCGACAACAACGGCAAAGCGCAAATCATGGAAATGGGCTGCTACGGCATCGGCATCACCCGCATCGTGCCGCCGCCATCGAGACAAAAACAACGACGAGCGCGGCATCATCTGGACCGACGCCATGGCACCTTCCAAGCCGTGATCGTGCCGATGAACTCACAAAAATCCGACGCCGTGCGCGAAGCCGCCGACCGCCTTTACGCCGAATTGCAAGCCGCAGGCGTGGACGTACTGCTGGACGATGGGAGACAGGCGCGCCGGCGTACTGCTCAACGACAGCGAGCTTTTGGCATCCCCACCGCCTCGTCATCGGCGATCAGGGGCTTGAAAGAAGGCCAAAGTCGAATACGCCCGCCGCACCCGACAGCCAAGCGCAAAGCATCGCGCTGGATGAAGCCGCCATAAAAGTAGCCGCAGCGGTGAAACAAGCGTAAAGCAGCGAAGCACAAAGGCCGTCTGAAAGATGTTTTCTCAGACGGCCTATCACCGCAAGCAAAGGAACTCCCATGCCGCTCACTTCCCCGCGCTCTGCCGCATCGCGCCATTACCGCCTTTGCCACCCTGTCGCCCGCGCAAAACACTGGGCGGACACCTCGCCGCCGCCAAGCACCAGTGCGACCGTCTGGCCGCCGCCTTCGCGGAAGGCTACACCGTCCAATCCGTGCGCATCGTCGCCAACCCTTCGGCGAATATCTGGACACCAGCAGCCCCGCTGCGGCCAAACAAGGCTCGCAGCATCCGCGACATTCTCGGCAGTCTCAGCAAAACGGGCTGCGCATCCGCTTTGCCATCGGCGACCCTGCAGCGCCGAAGAAATCGCCCTGCTGCCCGAGTTAATCCCGCGACTACGGCGATTTGAGCAATGCCTGCGTCAACATCGCCGCCGACGAAAACACGGCATCCCGAACACGCCCAAATCGAGGCGCTGCACCGCCGCCGTGCAAGAAATCGCCCGCATCACCCGCGCGGCGAAGGCAATTCAACTTCACCGTCAATTTCAACTGCGCGCTGATCCCTACTTCCCGCCGGCTACCACCGCGGCGCACAGAGCGACTGCATCGTTGTCGGCGAAACGCCCGACCTGCTCGCCGCCGCACTGCGCGCCTCAAACCCGCCTGCCGACCAGTCCGCCTTTCTTCGGGCTGCCTACACCGCCATGCGCCAAAGCCCTGCAATACCACGCCGACCGCGTGCGGAAATCATTGCCGCCACCGTATTGGACGGCGGCTGGCGCTATGCGGGCATGGACACCTCCGCCGCACCGTCAAAAACTGCACCTCGATGGCGGAAATCTACCGTCTGCTGCGCGTACCGCGCTGGCGCGGCAGGGCAGCATCGAAAAGCCTCCGCCCTGCTCACCCGCGTGTTCAAAAACGCTGGAAAACGTCCGCGCCATCGGCTTCTCGGGGCTGATGCTGGCGGTAACCGAAGACAGCGGCCTCGCCTAAAGCCAGTCAAATCCCCACCTTTGATCTGCGCGCCTTGCTCACCTACAGCAGCGTCTGCGGCATCGGGCTGGACACCGTTCCCCATCCCCTGGCGACACCCCCGCCGACCGCATCGCCGCGCTGATGCGCTGACACCGGCACCATGGCCTTCCGCCTGAACAAACCGCTCACCGTGCGCTTTGTTCCCGTACCCAGCCTGAAAGCGGGCGACATTACCGCCTTTGAAAGCGACGATTTGTGCAACTGCGCGGTGCTGGCGGTACAGTAAGCGCGGCAAAGGCAGCCTGAAAGCGTGGTTTGGGGTTTCAGGCTGCCTGAGCGAAACAACAGCCTGAAAGACTGATTGACACGTGGGTCGAGTATTTATGCCCGACAAACACGGCTGCCATACAAGCGAGCTTGGTGTCGTTGGTGCACTTGTTTGAATAAAAGGCCGTCTGAAAGGTCGATTAAGGTTTTCAGGCTGCCTTTTGCCGTTCGCGTAAATCTAAAAACAGCCTGAAAGCTGCAACAGCACTTTCAGGCTGCTGTAAACACGCAGATCGGGAATTTATGTCCGGCAAATTGACAACAAAACAAAAATGTCGGGCATAAATGTCCAACCTTGTATATCGGAACTTCCGTATCATAGCAACGAAAACCGCCCGCCGCCGCCCGCATCCGACCAAGGCAAACAACCGTTGAGTAGCTCAGGGAGCGGTCGGGCAACCCATCGACACAACCGGACAGTTGCCGGACAACACAACCGAATGCAAGGCAGGTTTATGATGAGTACCCAATACAATTACGCAGGCATCGACATCGCCAAACGAAACTTCGTCATCGCCGTCTCGTCTTTTGTCTAAAACAAAACCGAAACCAACAACCCCAAAGGGCATCGCCCATACCGTCGAATACCTTAAAAACACAACGTCGCCCTCGTCGTGATGGAAAGCACCGGCGGTCTCAGTCCCGCCGCCAAAAGCCATCCACCGCGCAGGCATAGCCGTGATCATCGCCAACCCGCGTCAGACGCATCAGTTTGCCCAATCGCGGTCGCTGACCAAAACCGATGCCAAAGATGCCCAAATGCTCGCCTTCTTCGCACGGATGATGACGCAGAAAGAAGGTTGGCAAACCATGCTCTACCAGCCGCCCACCGAAGCGGAAGAAGTGTTGGAAGCATTGGTTAACCGCCGCAACCAGCTGGTGGATATGCGGACTGCCGAGAAAAACCGTCTGCATCAGGTTCACGAAACGCAAAGTCGAAAGCGTCAAACAACTGATTGCCCATTTTGACCGGCTGATTGACGAATTGGACAAACAAATCGATGACACACCCACACGCATTTTGACGGCAAAGCCAAAGTGGCGGAACAAATCAAAGGCATCGGTTCGATAACGACGGCTACGCTGATGGCAATGCTGCCCGAATTGGGACGGCTGAGCCACAAACGGATAGGAGTCTGATCGGTATTGCCCCACCGAGGAGAGCAGGAAACCAAATTCAAAAAGCCGCTGCTTCGGCGGAAGGTCTGCGGTGCGTAAGGCGCTGTATATGGCCACCGTAGTGGCGATGCGGTTCGAACCGTTTGTTCAGGTTTCTACCAACACCTGCTGTCCAAGGGTAAGCCGTATAAAGGTTGCCGTTACGGCATGTATGCGCAAACTGCTGACGATATTGAATGCCCGGATGCGTGATTATTTTGCCGAAAACAGTACCACCGAAAACGGTATCAAACGGCGATTTGAGTTTTTGGTATTTTTGCCCGACGGGGTGAAAAATACAGTTGCTACGCATTACCACACTCGGTTTTGCATCATCGGCGTGCTTGTTTCAGCAAAGGCCATCTGAAAGCGTTTTTGGGTTTTCAGACGGCCTGTACCATCGCGGAAATCAAGCCGTTTGCGCCAGCCATTCATCTGCCACGCGCGCACGGCGCTTTCCGCCTCCGCCAGCGACTGCTGCAAACGCTCACCACCAGATTCGTCGTATTCCGCCGCAATGCTTTGCACGTCGGTAATGCCGATGTGAGGCGAAGGCGGTGCGCACCGAGGCTTCGACGTGGTTGGCGTGATCCGCCTGGCCGCTGTCGTAGCCGTAGTCGCCGCGGGCGGAGACAATCAGCAGACGTTTATCTGCGTCCGCCAGCATCGGCCAGTAGGGTTTGCCCGCGCGGCTGCGGTCGAAGCCGAAGGTGCGGCCGACGCGCACGATATTGTCGATATAGGCTTTGAACTGGGCGGGCGGCGCGAAGTTAGTACATCGGTACGCCGGCCACGATGATGTCGGCGGCGATGAGTTCGTCCACCAGCGCGTCGCTTTCGCGCAGCACTTCGTTCATCCACGGCTCGCGCGCTTCGGGCGGGGTGAATGCAGCGTGTATCCAGCGGCCGCTCACCGGCGCAGGCGGGTTTTGCCCGACGTCGCGGTAAACAATGCGGCTGTCGGGGCGCGCCTGGCGCCAGCGTTCGACGAAGCGCGCGCTCAGGCGGCGGGTGTGCGAGACCGTGAGCGTCTTCGCCGGAAAATGCCGCTGCGGGCGCTGGAATCAATAGTGTAAAAATCGTGGTCATTCGCTGTCTCCTAATCAATGAGGCGGCGATTTTGCCGCTGGCAAATGCCGCGAAAAATGGTGTTTTGCAGCCGATAAACGCGATTTTTCATCCCATAGTGAGCCCAAATGAAAAATCTACGGCGTTGCTGCGCCTTAGCTCGAAGAGGGCGGTTTTCTACGGCATTAAAAATGCCAAGAAAACCTGCCCCGTACTACCTGTACTGTCTGCGGCTTGCTGTCTTGTATCTTTTTCATTTTGACTCACTATATCTATGCCTGTGAACCACATTCCTTTTCCCTCGGTGCGCTGCATGCCTTTGAAGCTGCGGCGCGGCTGGGCAGTTTCAAAGCCGCCGCTGCCGAACTTTCGCTCGAGCGCCACCGCCATCAGCCACCGCATCCGCACGCTGGAAGCACAGTTGGGCAAAAGCGCTGTTCGAGGCGCCGCACCCGCGCCGTGGTGCTGACCGTCGAGGGGCGGGTGCTTGCCGAAGCCGTCAGCAGCGGTTTTTGCCGCCATCGCCCAAGCCGCCGAACGCATCCGCCGCCCCGAGCGTAGGCGCGTGGTGCTGGCGCTCACGCCCGAGTTCGCCGCCCGCTGGCTGGTGCCGCGCCTTGCCGCTTTTCAGGCTGCCTGCCCGATGTCGGCTGCACATCCGCACCGTTACCGCCCCACCGATCTCGCGGCGGGCGAGAGCCGATTTGGCGGTGCGCTACGGTGGCGCGCACGGCGCCCGGCATCGAAGCGGTGCCGCTGTTTGACGAATCGTTTACCGCCGCAGCCGCTCCCGCGCTGGCCGTCAAGCTGCCCGCCAAACCGCAAAACTGGCCGCTGCTGCATCTGGACTGGCACAAACCGCAGGCGCCGCCGACTGGACGGGCAGGCGCAGGCGGCAGGCGTTCCGCCGCATACCATGCAGGGCGGCACCGCTATTCCGACGCCGGCCATCTGATTCAGGCTGCCCTGGCCGGACAAGGCGTCGCCCTGCTCGGCCGCAGCCTGCTGGCCGAAGAATTCCGCCTCGGCCTGCTGCAAAGCGTGTCGGATATTATCCTGCCAGCCAACCCTATTATCTGTGCCGCACCGCCGGCGTTGTACTGTCGCCCGCGGTGCGTGCGGTGGTGAGGGTGGTGGGGTGGTTGTCGCAAACGGCCGACAATGACTGCGGCACGCTTTTGCCGTAATGCCGCAGCGGTTTTTCAATCAAAAGGCCGTCTGGAAAGCTGCTGCGGGCTTTCAGACGGCCTGATCGTTGTTCTGCATGGGAATGCCGCCAAGACAAACAAGAACGGCATGCGGCAATTTCCGATAAATGTTGTGCTATGAATGACACGATTAGAAGGTGTCAGACATAACCGCTGAAAAGCGGTTGTGGTGGCAGAGGCTCTATCGAAATCAGAGATTATACACATGATTTATATAAATAATTTTTCATCAAATTATAAAATACCCCAAAAATACCCCCATTTTGCAAAGGTCAGGCGGTTTTTAGGGGTGGTTTGATATTTTTGACTATCCCTCCGTATCGATTCATCCCGCCGTATGCGTTCCCTGTATGGCGGGATTTTTCCTGATCGGCATGGCTTGGCAACGGCGTGGGCGGTTTTTCTGTTCTATCAGGGTGTGGCGGGGTGGTCTGCGGTCAAATAGGCAGGCAGGGGAGGCAGTCAGGCGGGCGGCAAAAAGCGTATAAATATAAAAATGTGTTGTTACCGATTGTTAGCCGTTGTTACCGTTGTTACCGCGCTGTTAGTTACTGATTTGTATATGTAAAAAGGTAACAACATATGACAAATGACGTTGTTACCGTGTTGTTACCCTCTGTCGAGTTATGCTTTCAAGTTATTGATTATAAAGCGGTAACAACACGGTGACAACAAAGGTAACAACATAAAAACGGCCTTTCAGGGTCATTTTATTCAATATATTCAGTAATTAGCACGGTTGGTCAACAACGGTAACAACACTTTTCGCATTTTCTCGCGCGTATAGCGTTTTTGAAATTCAACAATCGGCGCATTTTCGCCTGATTGTTTTCCTGTTTGTTGATGATTGGGCGGGCGGGTTTGGCCGCCTGAATAAAAAGTAGGTTTTTGTTAACCTCGCAAAAAGCCGCCTTGTTTGGCGGCTGGTGTTTTTCTGGCTGCTCCTCTTTGGGCATTATCTGAATCGTTGGCGGAGCGGTTTTCTTGAATGGTGGCAAAAGCCGCCTTTGCGGCGGCTTAGTGTTTGAGAGGGCAAATCGGCGGCTGCCCGTGCGGGCTGCCACATGATGGCTTCAATGCCTTTGTTTTTACCAGTGTCAGCAGCTTCCAAGGCCGCGCCGCTGGGTTTTTATGCCCCGCTCCCAATCGAAAGCTTGGTTTTTCCCTACGTTCAAATGGATGGCAAAGGCGGCCTGTGTCAGGTCTTCATGTTCGCGGATGGCGCGGATTTGTTCGCCCTGTCAGCGGCTCGGCTTTAGTTAGAGCATGATTTGTCAAAACGCTTCATTTCCGTATCGCTCATTACGCCCGCTTGGTGCAGGCCTTGCGCGGTGTCATGTATGGCGGCGAAAAACTTCGCTTTTTGTATTTCATCGGTTATATCTCCGTCAGTGTGCTGTTTTTCAATAGCTGCCGCTATTTGCGTATCGGTCATTGCAAGCATGATTTCGGCGGCGGCCTTTTAATTCAGTCAGTTCTTCGCGGCTGATGTTTGCGCGGTCGTTTTTGGCAAATACCAGCTGAAGAAGGCTTTGTCGCCCTTTCTGAAAATAATCAGACTCCGGTAGCCGCTGCTTCTGCCCTGTCCTATCTCGGGCTATGCGCTGCTTGATAACGCCGCCGCCTAAATCGGCGTCTATCAGGCCGTTATCTGCCCTTTCGGCGGCTTCGCGCAAGTCTGCGTCTGTAATTCCTTGTTTGGCGGCAAAATCGGGTTATGTATCTGTTTTTGAATATCCGCATGCTGTTCTTTCTGTAATGCTGGGCATTATATCGGCGTTGCCTGCTGCCGTCTAATCCGATGCATTGCTGTGCATGCGGTCGGCAATAAAAACACCGGCAGCGGGGCTGGTGTTTGGGTTTTTCGGAGTGCTTTAAAAAGGCTTTCAGACGGCCTCACTCTTTGTCCGTCCGTTTCGGGCGGCTCTGCTCCTTGAAAGACGTAAAAGCGGCCTTTGTTTTTGCGCTGGAACTTCCAGCCCCTACCGTTTTCGGGGCGTATTAACCAGCCTGATTTATGTAGCACTATGCAGGCCTTGAGATATGTCCGCGCCGTTTAGAGTTTCGTCGGCCAGCACGGGCGGGATTATCCAAAACTCATCTATGCCTGCGGCGTTTAGTGCCGCATCGGGGTTTGGCCGTCTGTAACCTGCGTGATTGCGGTCGGTGTATGGGTCGTTCCATTGGGCAAAGCGGGGGGAATCGGCAAAGCGGTTCATGAAGTCGGCCATGCGTTTGATTATCCTCGTTGTCTTCGTATTTGCCCGTGCCGTTGACGGCCAGTCGTCAAAACACTGTTTGATTCCCTGCCGTGCCGATACCTGCGGGCAGGCCTGCAAATGTCGGCAGCCAAACCAGCGGCGGCGGCCAGGGCGAAGCGGCGGCGATGCGGTAGGCTTGGCCGTTCAGTTCGGGCAGGGTGGCAAGAAAGGCGGCAAAGGCGGCGCGGATGGTGTCGGCGGACAGGGGTTTGCGGTTTGGCCGCCCATGCGCGGATTGCCGTCCGCCGTGGTATTGCTGGGCGGCGGCTTTGAGGTGGTCGGACAAGGCCGCGCCGTTGGGAAAGCCGTCAGGTTCTCAGTAAATGCCGTGCAGTAGTGAGCGGGATGCTCGGCAGGCGCACGTTTTGCCCTGCCTCCCGTGTTTCGCCCGCCCGCTCCATGTAGCTAGGGCGTATTCTCCCGTTGAAAACAGCAGTACGCGCCATTCCTGCCCTTCCCTGTTGCCGCCGTCTTTCGCGCCCTGTGTTTTGGATTTGCCGTTGATAACGGAATGAGGCGGTTTTGCTGACGGTTCGCGGGTGGGCTTCGCCGATTTCGTCAACACCAGCAGGCCGTCGTTGCGGGCAAGCTGGTTGACCCAAATCCGTGCCGCGCCATGCGGCTTCTGAGGGCGTTAGGGCTGCTCGTAGACGGACAGGCCGACAAGGGCGGCGGTGGTTTTGCCGTCGGATGAATCGCCGTAGATGTGGAAGCCGCCGTTTTGCTCGTCCAAAAAGGTGCAGAAGCGCGGCCAGTGCCGTGCCGATTGCCAGCAGCAGGCAGCTGTTGCCTGCGGCGTAGCGGGCAATATGCTGTTGCCAGTCTTGCAGCGTGCCGCTTCGGGTGTAGGCAGGGGCTTTGGCTGGTGTCGCCGTTGTAGATGACGCGGGAGGCTTTACGGGCCGTCTGAAAGGATTTCGCCGCTGGGCAGGATGTACGCGCCGCTCTGCCAGCCTGCTTTGCTGGTGACGGTAGGGGTGGTTTTGCCGTCGGTTTGCAGGTAGTCGGCCAGCAGTTCGCGCTTGCGCCGCCCGCTCATGACGGTCGGGCCGTAGCACTTGCAGGCGCTGCCAGCATGGGGGCGTGCCGATGTCGGCCATTGCCAGCGCGGCGGTTTTGCTTTGGCGGGTCAGGGCGTCGCGCCAGCGGGTTACGCGGTAGTGGCCGCCGTTGGCGTCGATGCCGCGCCCTATCAGTTCGAGGCCGTTCCCGAAAGGCGCAGGGGCGGCTTTTCGATAATGCGGCCATCTTTGTCGGTTTCGGTGTGGATGTAGTAAACGCCGCTGCTTTTTGCACTCGAAGTAGGGGCGGGCGGCCACGGGTTCAAAGTCGGCGGCGGGGTCGTTTGCTGCTTTCATTGTCGTTTTCCTTTTCGCGGGTGTAGCGCATATGCCTACGCCTTGTTTCCTCGTTCCAAACGTCCAGCGCGTCGGATTCAGGGTTTTCAGGCTGCCATACGCCGCCGCCTATGCCTGCGCAGGCGGCGCGGCGGGTCAGGCTTCGGCGGCTTTCTTGCCTGTTTGGCTGTGGTCGTTGTCGGCGGCAATCAGCAGGGTTTGCGTTTCAGACGGCCATTGCAGGGATTGCGGGCCGTGGGCGGACAGGGCGGCGATGGCGGGGATGCGCAGCTGCCATGCGGCCAGGGGCGGTTTCTATGCCTTCGGCGGCGATGATGCGGCCTTGCGCGTCAGGGCTGCCCAAAATGCACAGCTGCGCCTGTAAACGCTCCGCGTATCGGGTGCGCCATTTTTCTTGGCAGGGCAGGGGGCTTCGCCGGTATCGGGATGGATGCCCGCAAACTTGCAGAATCCGCCGCGCCCGTCGGCTTGAAGATAGGTTTTATGCAGCCCTTGCAGTGTGCCGTCAGGGGTACGGACAGCGGCCAGCAGGGCGGGAAAGCTGCCGATTCGTTCAGGCTTGCCGCCGCGCTGTGTCCAGTAGGGCGGGGCGGGATGGCAACGCAAATCGGCGCATTGCATGAAAAGGCCGTCTGAAAGGCCGCGCCCTTTGAGGTACAGGGCGGCGGGGCTGTCAGCCAAGGGGCGGCGGCGTCGAACAGGGCGGCCAGTTCGGGCAGTTTGTCCCGTTCGGCTTTCGGTGCGGCGGCGGGGGCGATGCGCGGGGCGGGGCAGTTTTCAGACGGCCTTGCCATGCCAAGCAGGGCGGAAACCTGATTTACAGATTCCGTAAAGCTGCAACAAACACCAGCATAATCAGGTCGAAAGCCGCTGCCGCTGCCGCATTGGTTGCAGATGCAGCCGCCGCTCTCTTGGTGGTTGGTGTAGCGGTAGCGGTTGCGCCCGCCGCAGTTTGGGCAGGGTTGATGCTTGCGGGTATTCAGCAGCTCTTGCGGGATGCCCTAGCGCGGCATGGATGGCAGGGCCAGCGAGCCTTGCGCGGCAACTGAGGTCGGACAGGTCAAAGGGTTTCATGCGCTTCGCTCCTTTCGGGTGGTTCTCCCAATGTGTCCCCAATCAGGCGGAAACAGTGCCAACAGCAAATCGGTTTCCGTTGCGTCGGCGGGCAGGGCTTCGATTTGTGCCGTTACCCATTCCTGTATGCGGGCTTCGCTTTTTGCCGCTCATTGCGTTCTCCTTTCGGGGGTTTATGGCAGGGATGCCCATGCTTTCAGGGGCTTGCGCCTGAAAGAAAAAAGCGCGGCAGGGTTTGGCTGATACGGCTTTTCCTGTACGGGGTTTTTTGCGGCGTAGAGGGTCAATGGCGGCCTGCGCCTGTTCGGGGGTGGGGTATGCGCCAAGCGTTGCCCAAACGTGTGTGAAGGCTTCGCCCGCGCGGGCTTTTGGGGTTGGGGATGGATACGACGGCGATAAACATTGTTTTGCCTTTCTCCCCGTACAACGGGCGCAATAAGGGCTGTAGTGCGCTTTTGGCGGGGTTTGGGGGTGGGAAAGGGGTAGATATACCGCGCCGCAAAAGGCCGTCTGAGAAAGCCTGTGCGGGGCGGGAATGGGGATTAGCAGCCTCGTTCGGCGGCAACGTTGCAAATTTCGTCTGCTAACCGCTGCCCGCAAATGTTGTCGGCGTCTTCGGCAAGGCATCCAAGCATGGTGATATTGCTCCATGCCTGCCGCCGTTTTGCTCGCAGGTTTTGAGGTTGTCCGCGATAACGGACGCATGAAAGAGCGAAGTTGCCAAGGCGCAAAAGGGCGTCGGAAATTTGGCAGTAAAAGCTCGTGCGGGATGGTGATGGTTTTTCGGGGGATTGGATAGAAGTTTTCATGTTTACGCCTCCCTCGCTTCGGCACGGCAAAGGGCTGTGCAGATGTCCCGCGCGCCGATGGCGTCGGCGTCCTCTGCCAAGCCGTCCAACATAGTCAGTTGCGCTTTAATCAGGGGGCGCAGTCGTCGGGCAACAGGCTGAAAAACAGTGGCCTTGATGGTTTGGACGTTTTTACTCAAAGGCGGCAAGTTCGTTCAGGCCGTCGGCGACTTTGGCAATACAGGCTGAAAGAAATGGGGAAAGACGGGTTTTTGCGCGTCGGCGCGGGTGGGGTTTGCCATGATTTGGCCTCCGTGATTTTTGAGGTTTGAGAATCCCAAATTGGGGCGGTGCTCTCTGGTATCACGACACCAGCCTGCGCCTTTACGGTTGGCAGACACCGCCATAGCTTGACGGCTGCGCCTGATAAAAGTTTTCAGACGGCCTGAAAGATATAGGCGTGAAAAATCGGCGTTTCACCCCTGCCGATTCGGGCGTGATGGAGAGAGGCCGTGATTCTGCAACCTCTGCGGGGGTTGTCAAGTTCAGACGGACTTTTTCAGCACTTCGCCGAAAGGTTCGATAATTTCGGCCAGCGCGGCGGCGTGCTGCGGAAATGCTCCGTTGTAAGACGGTCAGCAGCTGTGCAGGGGTATGCACGGACTGCGCCAGGGCGGAAGCCTGCGGCATCATCCGCTTGTTGGCGGCTACGGTTTTGGTCAGCGCGTCGGCCAGCGTCGCCAGCACTTCGGCGCGCTTGGTTGCCGGTGTCTGTGTATCGGCGTACAGCTCTTCCGCCGTCTGCGCGTAAATATTCGTCGTGCGGCGGACGATGTCTTGCGTGACGGTTTCACCGTCTTCCAAAGCGCGGGCTGCCCGCAGTCTGTTCCAGTCGTCGCCCGCCGCTTTGGCCTCGGCCTTCCATGCGTAGGCGGTTCGCAGGCATATCCCGCAGTCTGCCGCCGCCGTTTCCATGTTTGCGCCGTTGACGTAGGCACTGCGCAGTGCTTGGCGTGTCGTTTCGTGATGCATGGTTTGTCCTTTCATTCGTTGCGCTTGAGGATGTTGAAGATTGCCCTCTGGCTCAATCCGTAGCGGCGGGCAAGGGCGGCGGGGGTCATACCCATGCCCGAACCTTCCGCCATATCGTAGGCGGCGCGGATTTCGCGGTTGCGCAGCACTTCTCGCGCCTTGCGGCATGCCGGTATGGCAATGCCGCGCTGTTGTCCGTGGCGGCGGCAAGGCGCAGGGGCGGCGGCTTCACCGACAAGGGCGGCAAGACGGGCGTTACACCGCCTGCCTTGTACCGTTGCGCCTTTGGCAACGGGGTATTGTTCCCCGCCATGCTCGGACACCAGCAGCAGGGCGGTTTGCGTACCGGCCACGGTTTCCAGTTGCAGAAAGGTATCGGGCAGGTAGGGGCGGACAGTCGGCGGGTTTTCGGGTGTGAGTTTGGGCAGTTTCATGTTTTTCCAATCCGAAAAGGTTAGGGGTGGTTGCTGGTTTGAATCGCACATGTTAGTGCTTGAAAACGGTATTTCACGCAATAAAACGGCAGAGAATTGCAGTCATGCAGCGTATAAACACCGCGCTTGACGGTTTTGCCGTGCTTGTTCTCATGGGCGGACATCGGTGCAGACAACGGGGAAGCCCGCCGCCCTGATTTCGTCGGATGCGCGTGGTAAAGGCCATAATGCCCATCTGCGCGGCCTGATAGTGGGTGAGGCTCTGCCGCTTTGCAGGATGGCGAGTATTTGGGCGTTTTGGCTGTCGGGTTTGAAGGGATGGGCTGCGGGTTTCATGCGCTCCCTCCCTGTTGCGTGCGGCCGCCAAGCGCCCGATATAGGCGTTTACCGCTTTCCAGCCATCCAGTAACGCTTGCCGATACCTTGAACGGCTTAGGGAAGGCGGGGTCATGGTGTCGGCTTTTTGGGGTTGGATTTGCGTGCCAAACGGCGGAGGGAGAATGCTCAACCGCTCGGCAACCTGCTTGACGCGCGCAGGATGACAGGGGCGGCGGGCTTTTCGGCGGCCGTGTTTTGTTTGTGCATGGTTGCTTTCCGTTTCATTGCGTTGGACACGGGGCGGATGAGTAGGCGGGCGGGCGGCTTTCCCCGCAAAGTTGCGTTTCAGTACAAACGCCACTTTTTGCCTCGCCCGGTCGGAACTTGGGAAAGCAAAGGCCGCCTGAATGGTGTTTCAGACGGCCTTTTAATCGAGCGTAAAAAGCCCGCATTTCTGCGGGCGCGCGGTTTCGAGACGGCCTTCACTCAAACGGGTCAAACAGTTTCACGCCCGTGCGTTTGAAGTCGGCGGCGTTGCGGGTAACCAAAACCAAACGGTGCTGCTTGGCGGTTGCCGCTATCATGCGTCATTTTCAGGGCTGTATCGGGGATGTGCAGGGCGGCGCAGACGGCGGCAGTTTCCGGCATCTGCGGGCAGGATGCGCCCGCTGAAAAATCTGCTTTACTCCGTCAAACCATGCCCGCAAGCGCGCGCCTGCGCTTTTGTCTTTGCGCTCCATGCCCTAAAACGCCTCTTTCGAAACTCCATCAAAACAACGGCGCAGGTGTACAGGTCGTCTTGTCTCTGCCCTGCCAGCCATGCAACCAAGCCCGCGCTTGCCGTGCCGCGCGGGATTTTCCGCATTTCGCTGCAGTTACGTTGGTGTCCAGCAAATACGTTAATCCAGCTCCACGGGACGGCGTTGCGCGGTGCTGCGCGGCGGGATTTCTAGCTCGATGTCTGCGGCATCGGGCAGGGCGGCAAGGGCTTCAAGTATGCTTTTTGGCTTGCCGGACAGCCGCAGAAATTCCGCATGGCTCATCAAAACCAAATCGGGCGGCCTCTGTTGGTTATCAGCACGAGGGGCGGCATGGGCGGCCTTTTTGTGCCTGATTGGTGCGCTGGTTAAATTCGCGGCTGCTGTAAATCTTCATGGCGCGGCCTTTTCTGCTATCGAAGTTGATACGGGATTATAGCGCATTGGACGGGATGGGGCGGCGTTATTCGCGGTTGGATACAGACCGCATAATTGGCCGCGTCATGGCCGATTGCGGACAACGGGCAAAAAAAGCCGCCTTTCGGGGCGGTTTTTCTGTTTGGCTGGTGTCCGTTTCGGTTTTCGGGTGTGCAAATGCCGCTTGCAGGCGTGTGGCTGCGTTTTTAGGGGCTGTTCGGATGGCGGGTAATGGGTAGGATAGCTATCAGGCGGAAATCCCCCGTATTTTGCAATACAGGCGCATTTGCGGCGGTTTTGGCTTTTCCAGTCGTCTGAAAAGCAGGCCGCAAACAAAAAGTGTAACCACTGTAACCACTATGTAACCACATAAATTTAGTTAAGTGGTTACGCGCAAACCCGCATGGATAAAGGCTTTCAGAGAAGTGTAACCACTGTAACCACTAAAAACGCGTTTTCTCGCGCGTATAGCGTTTTTCAGGCTGGCAGAAAAAAGCGCCGGTATTGCGGGCGCCGGAGCTTAGGTTTTACTAAGTTTTCATATGGATACAGCCTTGATTCATGCAGGCTTTTTGGCCGCTTCATAGTGCCGCCGCAGAAATTCCGCATACCATGCCAGCATTTCATGCCTTTGCGGCAGGTATTCCGTGCGGTGGTATGCCGCTCTCACTTTGTTTTGCTCCACATGGGCAAGCTGCCGTTCTATCACGTCTGGCGGGTAGCCGTTTTCGTTCAAGACGTCTGTTGCCAAGCTGCGGAAGCCGTGCGGGGTAGCAATGCCGCTGTAACCCATGCGCCCCGTGAGGTAGCTCAACGTGTTTTCGCTCATGGGCTTGTCAGGGTTGCCGACGGCGGAAACAGATAGCGGCTGTGGCCTGTGCAAGGGCGTGCAGCTCTTGCAGCAGTTCCAGCGTCCAATCTGCCAGCGGCACGATGTGCGGGGCTTTCATTTTCATTTTTTCGGCAGGTATGCGCCACTCCCGCGCTTCAAAGTCAAAATCTGCCCATTCCGCTTTTGCGAAGTTCGCCCGCCCTGACAAAGGTCAGCATGATGATCAGCATGGCCAGACGGGTGGGCTGCTTGATGTTTTCGTGCAGCAAGCGGCGGTAAAACTCCGTCAGTTCCGATTGCGGCAAAGCGGGCTGGTGTTTTTGTTTGGGTGCTTTGATCACGCCCGTCAGCGGTACGGCGGGATTGTTTTCCGCCCGCTCGGTGCGTATGGCGTAGTTGAAGACGGCTTTAATGCGCTGCAAGACGGTGGCTGCCGTATCCAATGCGCCGCGCTTGGCCACGTTTTCAATCACGGCCTGAACCTGTTTGACGGAAATGCCGTTTATCGGCTCTTTGCCTATGGCGGGCAGAATATCCGCCTCAAAGCTGCGCCAAACTTTGGCGGCATGGGCAGGTGTCCAGCGCGGCAGCTGGTAGGCGTGCCATTCGCGGGCGATGTTTTTCAAACGTGTGCAAGCCGCCGCCCGCCGCTCTGCTTTTGGCCTGTTGCAGTGATGCGGCGGGGTCGATGTCCCTTAGCCGATCCGCCCGCGCCTGTTCGGCGGCTTGGCGGAGCTTCCAGCAGGGAAACGGCGGGGTATTTGCCGATTGAAAGCAGTTCTCTTTCCCGCCGATGCGGTATTTCAGCCGCCACAGCTTGCCGCCTGCGGGGTAACGGCCAAATGCAGGCCGCCGCCGTCTGTCAGCTATGGGGCTTTTCGGCGGAGCTTGGCGTTCTTTATGTGGGAGGTGTTGGTTTGTCACAGAGTAGTAAGAACAAAAACGGGGGAAGAATTTGAAAGAAAACAAACATGGCTGAAAACAGGCCGAAATTGATTGCAAAAAGCGCGACTGCCTATAGCAGATTCGCGCTTTTTGTCACGGAACTGTCAGAAAGCCGTCAATTGCTGATACCGCAGTCCCACAGGTAGCGGCCGTATATTTCAGTAATGGTCTTCGGAATGGGATAGAGTCTAAGTCGAAGGTGGGATACAGCCCTTTGTTGGGGTTGTCGCTGATGATACGGAAAACAGAGGGGGCGATTTTTTGCAGGCGTTTTACTTTCAGCTCGTTATCCTGTCTGAACAGATAGATGCCTTCGTTGACAAACTCGGCGCAGGCCTGCCAGACACCGTTCCGCGGTCGATGATGGTGGGGAACATGCTGTCGCCCTTGATACGCGTGCAGAAGCAGCGTTCAGGCGGGATGCCCAGATATTGGAAGAACGAGGCTCTGAACCACATGGCTTCGGTTTCCACGTCCCAAACGATGCTGCCCGCCCTGCGCTGGCAAACACGCTTGTATGGTAGCGCACGGGCACGATTTCGGCGGTATCCTGCTTCTCCGACCAGTCGGCATATTCCTTCACCATCTGCCGCATGGATGCGGGCACGGCGGGCAGGCGCGCGTTTTCCCGGCTGTCTGCCCTCTCATATATATAGGCTTTGCCTCGGAGGCTTCCCGCTGCGGGCGGCCTTTTCTTTGCAGCAGTACATCGAGGCACGCCTTTTCTTTTAATTCCTCAATAACATAGTCCGAGGCGTGTAGATTCTCTTCACGCCTCCTTTGCCTCCTTGCGTTTCGGCTTCTTGAAACAGCCAGCTTTCGCGTTCTACTTTGTATGGATTGCCCGCTTCGTTGCGGGAAGGCTTCTCAATTTAAAATCACCAACAAAATCATATATTTCAACAATGCTGAATTTCAAACCTATTCATTTCCAAGTTAAGCCTCCAATCATAGAAATAAACTTAGAAATTAATTGCCTTTAAATAACAATCTGTTACGAGCAAAACATGGAAATATCTTGGAAATTCATGTTGCGATTTCTAAGTTTTATAATGTCCACACGTCAGGAAACGGAACTTTAAACATTCTACCTGAATTTGAACGCTTGCTCTTTAACAACTTGGAAAAGCCAAAAGCGGGTATTTGTCCCGCAGAAACTGGAGCATTGAACAGGCCGTCTGAAACAGTCGGACGGCCGATTAGATCGGTTTCGTAGGAAGGAAAGGTATGCACCCTGAATTGATATATGCGGAAATAAAAATGCGCAGAAAGTCTTTGACAGAATTAGCTGATGATTACGAATTAGAGCCCTACAACCGTTATGAAAGCATTAAAAAAACCAAGTTTGGCGGGCGAAAAGGCAATTTCCGACTTTTTGAATATCCCGCTGCACAAGCTTTGGCCGCAGCGATGGACAGTGGATGGCCGACGGATACGTCCCCGTTAGAGCGCACTCTATATATTAAGGAAGAAGCGGCATGAAAAATTATTTTTCAATTTCCGAGCTTTTTGGAAATGAACTTGGAAAATCTTCCAAGAACGGTTCGTGGGCTGACTTATAAAGCCGATCGTGAAAAATGGATTTGGAAAACATCATCCGATAAACAGGGAGGCCAGGGTGTCAAAAAACTCTACACCCCACCCCCTGAAATCCTGAAAAAAATCCAAGCCGTGAAGCTCAATCGGGCGCTGGCGGATGCAGGGTGGAGATAGCGCCGCCCTGCCGCCATGCCGCTGCCTGTCACGGTATCCGACCTGCCTGCCTCTCCGGCTGCGGCTGTTCCGGCAGTTTCAGACAGCCTTTCCGCCGCTACTGCATCTTGGTTATCAAGCACCGCCACCGAGGCGCAGCGTAACTGCGAAGCGCGCGGATGGCGGTGTTGCGGAAGTGGAAAAGCTGATGGCGGATACGGGGATGGGTAGAAGCCGTGATTACCTCGCTGCTGGTGCAGGCGAAAACGGAAGAGCAGCCGCGGCTGGCCAATATGTTCCGCCTGGCCTGCGACAAACGCGGCGGGTCGGGCGGTTTGCCGAGTGTGCGTACCGTCAAAAGGTGGTTCACACAGCGCGAACGTAACACCCTGCTGCCGCAGATTTCCTCGCCCGATATGAAGATGCCGCCGTGGCTGCCGCTGTTTATGCAGTATTACAGCCGCCCGTCCAAGCCCAGCGCGGCGGATGCCTACCGGCTGTTTCTGCTCGAGCTGGCGCGGAAAATGCCCGACGTATCACCGCCGAGCATCCACCAGGTGTACCGCGCCTTGGACAAAATCGGCAAGGTCACCCGCGAAATCGGCCGCATGGGCGATCGGGAGATTAAGAACATCAAGCCGCATAAGGCACGCAAGTTCATGGCATCTCAAACCCGCCGCCGTCTACACGGCCGACGGCCACCACCTTCGACGCGGAGGTGCTGAATCCGTTGAGCGGCAGGCCGTTCCGCTCCGAAATCACGACGGTGGTAGACGTCGGGACGCGCCGCTGCATGGGCTGGAGCGTGGGGCTGGCGGAAAGCGCGCTGACGGTGTTGGAAGCCTAAGCCATGCCAGCCGCAGCGCCATCGGCGCGGTGTGGTATGTCGACAACGGCAGCGGTTTCAAAAACGCGATGATGACCGACGAGGCCACGGGGCTGATGGGGCGGCTGGGGATGACCATCCACCATGCCCGCGCCTACAACTCGCAGGCCAAAGGCGCATCGGAGCGCAGCCATAACATCTTCACCCGCGCCGCCAAACGCCTGCCGACCTATGTCGGCAAGGATATGGACGCAGAGGCGCGCGAGGCCATGTTCCATTGGACGCGCGGCGAAATCAGGCTGCAGGGCGGCATCATCAACGCGCCGATTCCGACATGGGACGGCTTCAAGCAGTACATCGAAGCCGTGATTGCCGAATACAACGATATGCCCCACCGCGCCCTGCCGCAGATTTACGACGCCGACGGCAAGAAGCGCACATATGACGCCGAATGAGTTTTGGGCGGTAAAAACGGCGCATTTCGGCCAGCCGCCGAAAGTCGCGCCCGAAGACGAAGGCCTGCTGTTCCGCCCGCAGGTGATGCGTACCGTGTCGCGCGGCAAAATCTCCATGATTGAATAACACCTATTTTTCTGCCGAATTAGCAGAGTTCCACGGCGAACGCCTGCCGGGGTCGGCTACGACGTGCAGGGACGCAAGGTGGGTGTGGATATGTGACGATGAAGGCCGTCTGATTTGTAAGGCCGAATGGGAAGGCAACGCCACGGCCTATATGCCGCAGAGCTACATCGAGCAGGCGCAGGACAGGCGCAACGATGCCGCCCTCGAGCGCAGCGATACCCGCCGCGCCAACATCCTTGCCGAGCAGCGCACGCCTGCGCTTGGAACATCAGGAGAAAGCGTGTCCATCGGCGGCATGGTGTTGGATTTGAACAACCTGCCGCAGTTCGGCGAGGTGCTCGAAGCGGAAAATCTTGCCCGAACAGCGGAAACGCCGCCCGTATCACAGGCGGCGGCAGAAGATAAAGGGTGGAAAGTGCCGAGCGACAAGGCCGAACGCTACGCCCTCTACTGGCAGATAAAGGACGAGGCCGAATTTGCCCGAAGCGGCGCAGCGTTTCGTCCGCCGTTACCCGAACAGCGCGGAGTTTCGCGGGTTTAGTGGTGTTTTTGAAGAAAAGCAGGATGATTTTTGAACTTTTTAAAGGGTGAAGCAGTGAAAGAGCAAAATCGAAGAGAAAGCATCCGGATGCCGGACACGAAACCCTATCTGCCCAAGAAAAGCAGCAGAAATAGAGCGGCACCGACAGGAACGGATGCGGGAGCGGGTAAAGGTACGGAGGCAGCAGATTATCGATGTTTTAACTCGCCGATGACGGGTCGTAAATATATTCGGTTGTGCCGCGTCCGCCGTGGCCTTCGGGAATCGTGTCGTCCAGTTGGTTAAGTAAGGATGAAAAATCCGACCTTTCCAGCCTGCCCGATTCAATATCGCGGCAAATCAGGCGGGCGATAATACGCATCAATCCTTCAAGTTGCTGGTCTTGATCGATAATTTTCGTTTCCAAGTCCGCAAGGCGGTACAACAGTTCTTCTTCTTTCATTTTCAGACGGCCTTTCAGGTCAAAGCACAAAAAAAATGTGCGCGGTAGCCGCCGCGCACGGTGTCAAACAAGGCTTGCTTTAACGGAGTAAGCTGATTTAACGGAGCAGATTTTAAATGAAAATAGCCAAAATCACCAATATTGCGCTGGCCAACGCGGCGATGGCGCAGCTTGTCAACCGTCAGGACGGCCTGCCCGGGCTGGGCGTGCTCTACGGCCCCTCGGGCTACAGCAAAACCACCGCCACGGTGGCCGTCGCCAACCAAACACGCGCCTCTGTACGTACAGCTTCGCAGCGCATGGACGCGCAAAACCTTTATGGAAAAGGTGTGTGTCGAGCCAGGGTGTGGAAAAAGGCCGCAACACGGCCGAATGTTTGGACAACATCTGCGCCCGACTGGCCGCTTCGCAACGCCCGCTGATTATCGACGAGGCCGACTATCTGGTGACCCGCAGCGGCATGGTCGAACTGGTGCGCGATATCTACGAGGGCAGTCAATCGCCCGTCCTGCTGGTCGGCGAAGACGATGCCCAACAAGCTCAAGCGTTACGAACGCTTCCACGGCCGTGTTTTGGCGTGGATACCGGCGCAGCCGGTGAGCAAAAGCCGACGCGCAGGCGTTGGCGCAGGTATACTGCGCCCACGGTCAGCATCGCCGACGAGGGTGATCGACAAGCTGCTGGCCGTGTCGCACGGCTCAGTTCGCCGCGTGGCGGTCAACCTGGTTAATCTGGCCGAACTGGCCGACACGCAGGGGCTGCGACGAAATCACCCCTGTCCACCCTCAAAAGAAGCGAAAGGTTTTGACTTACTCGGGCGGAAGCCCCGGCGCGGAGGCGGCCATGAGGGGCAGGCAAGGGAAAAACTGTGGCGGTTTTTATGCGGCAGCGGCGTCTGCACGATACGCGAACGGCAGCATGTCGGCATCCCGTTTAAAACGGCCTACCACTATTTCCGCCAGTGGGAACAGAGCGGCGGCGTGCGCGCCGACGCGGACAAACGCTACCGCATCGCTGAAAACCGCGCCGAAGCCCCGCGCCTGCGCCAAGACGGCAGCGAAATCGGCGAAAGCACGGCCTCGGTGATGTGGCGCACCATGAAAATCCTCACACCTTCACCCGCGACGAAACACGCCCATGTTGCGATCACGCACCCGACAGGCAGGGCGGCCGTTACCCGCTATGTCCGCTTTTTAAGCAGGGCGGGTTATCTGCGCGGCGCGGGCGGGCAAAGACTGGCGCTGGCCGCCAATACCGGCCCTGCCGCCGCACGTTGGCGAAGACGGCACGGTGTACGACCCCAACACCGGTAAAACGGTGTTTAGAGGGAGGACGGCATGACCAGAAAGCCCGTCACAAAACAGCCCTATATGGCCGAAAACTGGTTTGCAGTGCTGAAAGCGGAAGTGGAACGCAGCAACCTGCGCGATGTCGGCGCGGCAATCGGCTACAGCAAAAACGTCTTTAAGCATGATTTTGCGCGGCACCTATCCGGCAAAACCGACAGCGTGGCCGCAGCCGTGGACTGTCGTCCTACCGCTGCCCGCACAGCGGCGGGCGGTATCCGCCACCATCTGCCGCAGCATCGCCGACGAGCCGCCGCCGACGCATAACCCCATCAAAATGCAGCAGTGGCGCGCCTGCAAAGCTGCGAAACGGCCGAAAAAGACAAGCCCTTGATACGGCAATAATTTTTGCCTATCGTTTTTAGAATAAAACATATGTTTTTAAAGAATTTTAAGATGAACAGCGAAATCAGACTGAGGCATTGGATAGGCGGGGCGCTGATTGCTTTGGCGTATCCGCCGCCCCTCCTGCGGCCTGCAACCGGCAAAGCGCAGACAGTCCGCGTTATGCGGCAGGACATCCCGCCCGCCCGGGTTGGCCGCACCCGTCAAAGAAGACGCAATGAGCCTCGGCATAGACCCGCCGATGCCTTACGGGCCGACCGACGAAGAAGCTGGCGGCGATGGGATACAGATTTTGAATCAGGCCGTCTGAAAACGGCGAAAGGCAGAAAACACAATGAGCAATTGGAACAAACGCAACAAGACCCCTACGCATGGGGACAGGTATGCACGGCAGCAAAGCGCCGCGCAGCAAAACCTATTATCAAATGCTGCGCGAAAGGGACGCGAGGCGGCGAAACAGGCCGCCGTCGGCAAAATCAGAGCCAAATACGGCCGCGACGCCATTAAAAACGGAGACGGCAGCGATGTTTAAAAACCTGTTGAAAATCTGGCTGGCACTCACCGCCCTGTTCGGCACGGCCGCAGCGGCCAGGTGCGGCCTGGGCATCCTGATGGTCGAAGCGTTTTTAAAGGAGTGTGTCATGGATAAACAAAAAGCATTAGAAAAATCAAAAAGTGCCTGGCTCTACAGCAGATCGGCCAACGAGGCACGAAGCGGCGCAGGCGCTCAAGCAGGCGCAGGCGTTGATGAAACAGTACGGCATCGGAACAGAAATCAAATTGTCGGATGTGGGCGAATTTGGCGCACAGGCGGCAATGACGCTACCGCAATGGCATTGGAATCTGACAGCCGTCTGCGCGAAAGCCACTGACTGCAACAGATATCTTGATGTGGCACTCGGCGAGATGGTGTTCGTCGGCGTGGCGGGAAAACAAGAGCTTGCCGCCTACGCTTACGAAGTCCTGCTGCGCCAACTCAGAAAAGCAAGGCGCGAGTACATGGCGACCGAACTGAAACGGGTCAGGATTGCCAAAAACAAAACCTACCGGGCCGACTGTTTTTGCGAAGGATGGGTAAACACCGTTTGGCGGCAAGTTCGCCTCTTTGCCGGAAGCAAAGAAGAAGCAGAACTGGTCGAACGCTACCTTGAAGGCAAAAAACTGACCGATGCCAAAGCACGCACGGTGTCAGCCTCATCCACAGCAAAAGCGGCTGGAGGATACGACAGGTTCCGCGGTGCTGAACAAGGCAAAGAAGCGCAGCTGCACCATGCTATGAATGGCACGGACGGCGTGGAAGCAAATCGGAGGCGCGAGCATGAACCTGCGCTGCCCCAACTGCGGCGCGGTACACAGCCTAGACAGCCTGCTCGGCAACGACGATGCGACGCAGCTTTTAAAAGCTGGTTGTGGGCTTGGATGCGGAAATCGGCCGCGCCGCCATGCGCTATATCGGCCTATTCCGCCCCGCCAAAAAGCCAACTCAGCTTCGGCCGCGTGGCGCGGCTTTTTGGAGAACTGCTGCCCGATATGCGGGCTGGCAAAATCAGCCGCAACGGCAAAACGTATCCTGCCCTACCGCTGCATGGATATACGGTTTTTAATGCCTGCGTCTCCGCGTAATGACCGGCCACCTGACTCCCCGCTTAAATCGCACGGCTACTCTCGCAATCATCGCCGCATGGCGGGGCGCGGCCTCTGACCCCGCCCCGTCGCAGACAGCAAAACCGCCGCCCCTGCCGCCGACAGCAAGCTGCGGCAAGGCATCAGCGCCCTGACGCAGTGGGCGGGAGACGACGGCTTGCGCCGCCACCTTGCCGCAGGGTTTGCCGTTTTGGCGGCGGGCAACCTCAAAGGCCGCCCAGCCGCGCAGGACATGGCCGCCGTTGCCGAAATCTGGGCGCAGCAGATTGAAAGCCGCGAAACATGGTACGAAGACACCGACCCGCCGTTTTCAGACGGCCTTCAAACAGCTTTCCGCACTAGGTTGCCGAATGGCCAGACGTGCGCGACCTGCTCCAAATCCTGCCGCCGCGCCTGATTCCCCGCCCGTCCCTGCCACAGCCTGCGCCCGATAGGGAAAAAGGCAGGCAGGAAATCGCCAAAATCAAACGAATTTTTAACCAACCCCAACCCGAAAAGGAAAAGCAAAATGGCGGCAGCTAAAAATCCCGCACCAAATCCCCCGCCCTGACGGTATCGGTGCAAACCCGCGACGAAGCCGTCGAAGCCGTGCGCCGCCTCGGCGACATCGGCCGCGAAGCCCAGCGCATCGCCCACGACCTGAACGACAAAGTGGCCGCAATGCGGGAAGAGGCAGATGCCGCCGTCGCCCGCTGCGGAAGAAGCCGCCGCCCTCGAAGCCGCCGTCCACGCCTGGGCGAACGCCAACCGCGACACCCTCACCGACGGCGGCAAGGGTCAAATTCGCCGACCTCACCACCGGCATCATCCGCTGGCGCAACAACCCGCCCAGCTGCCGCGTAACAGGCCAGGACGCAGTCATCGCCCTGATGCAGGGCGACGCGAGCAAATCTGGCCGCTTTTGCGCACCAAAACCGAGGGTCAACAAAGAGGCCGTCTTAAACGAAGCGGCATTCTTCGAGGCCAACCCGCTGCCCGGCCTGAAAAATCGTGCAGGGCAAAGAGTTTTTGTGATTGAGCCGCACAATCAGGGTGGCGTAAATGGCAGAAATCACGATTACCATCAAAGACACGCCGCAGGGCGCGGTATATGAAGTAAAGGGCGACGCGCCCGCCACCTACGAAAGTCATTGCAGGGAACAAACGCCCAATCGCTGACTTGGTCTCTTTTAAAGGCTGCTCGAGCACCTGCTGCGCAGCGGCGGTATCAATGCCCTAAGCATTAGATGCCGTCTGAAACTCGAGGCGGCACCCGCCGCCCTTTAAGACCTGCTACAAACAAGGAAAAAAACACCATGAAAAAATACATGTTTGTGAGAATGCCCGACCAATCCGTCTGGCGCGTCCCCCACCCAAACCATCGCCGACAACCGCAACGCCTGCTATGACGGCATCGGCAAAGACCCGCAAGAAACCCGCGCCGAAACCGCCGCCCTGTTTGAAACCCCCGACGAAATCGCCGATTGGGCGGAAAACAACATGGACTGGGACGAAGTCCGCCCCCACGCCCAAATCGTCAAAAACGGCGAAATCGACTATCAGGCGGGCTGGTGCGAAGGCGACAAAACCTTTTCCGACAGCGAAGAGATGGAGAAATAGCCATGTGGTACAAACAACTATCCGCATTTTTGGCTGCCATCCCTCCGTCTGCCGCGCTGCTCGAAAGCCGCCCTGCTGACCGCACCGCACCAACCGCCCGCAGGTTTGGACTGGTTCGCAGAGGTTTGTCCCGCCGACACCCTTCTCAGGCGACCCTGTTTTCAATACCGACGAGCTGCCTCGGCTGCCTTCAAACGCGAAGAAAAGGTGCTGCCTGCTGCCGTTATCCGCGAACAGGTGCAGAAACGGGTCGACAAAATCGAACGCGAAAAAGCCCGCACCGTCGGCAGGAAAGAGAAGCAGGAGTTGAAACAGCAGATTATCGACGACCTGCTGCGCGCCCTGACCCGCAGCATCCGCACCAACGGTCTGATTGCCGGAAACTGGCTGCTGGCCGACACCGCCGCCGCACCGAAGGCGGAAAAAGCTACTCACCCACCTGCGCCAAGCCCTCAGCGGCCTCGATGCCAGGCTGCCGCACGCAAGAATCACACAACCTGATGACCCGCTGGCTGCTTGCCGGCGAAGCGGAGGCGGCTTCGATTTGGACGACAGCGCGGTTTTTGATTGGCGGCGGCGACGACGCCCGCGCATTAAAAATCGACCGCAGCGACCTGACTCGCGAAGACATCGTCCAACACGTCAAAAAGCGGGATGAAAGTGTGCGAAATCGGTTTGATGTGCAGGACGCATCTCCTTTGTCCTGACCGCCGACCTCACTCAAACGCATCCGCTACCTCGACATACTGATGCAGGAGGCCGAAGGTGGCGACGATGCCGCCTCCCTTGCTTTTTGCCACGCAAATCATCGCGAGCCGACAACCTCACCTCCCTCTTGGGCGAGGTTGGCGGGTTGGCGAGCGGATTGGAAGAGTGAGATGAAATGCTGGCTGATCGAATTGATACATAACGTAGACATTACGTGCAACATACTGTTTTTCATGTTGAACCTGTTAATCATCATCGCATATGCGAAAAACGAAAGACGTTGCTTTGTGTATCGGCAAAAGCATCCGCCGCCTGTGGTTTTGCCTGTTTGGCTGGGGTGCTGCTGAGTACCGTCGCGGGAAGTGTTGCACAAACTGTTTTTAAACCCGCGCGGCACGGCCTGCCGCATCAACAACTTGGGTAAAACCATGAACAAACCCCTGACCGGTGAACAAATCGCCAAAACACGGCGGCATGAGCAAACGCCGATGCCGCCCGCGCCCTCGAAGCCGTCACCCTTGCCCTCGGCAACGCCCTAATGGGCGGAGAAAGATCAACATCCCGGCTTCGGCGTTTGAAGCCGTTGAAAAACCAGAGCGGCAGGGGCGCAGCGAAAAACAGGGCGAGGCCGTTACCATCGCCGCCTACAAAGCCGTGAAGTTCAAAGCGGCCAAAGCCCTGAAAGACGCCGTCAACGCCTAGCGGCCGTCTGAAACGGCAAATCCAAGCGGGTTTCACCCGAAGCCCCGCTTCCGTTTGCCCTCGTTTCTATAATAGCATTAACCCTTTTTAACAAAGGGTGATGATAATGAATGAGGGATAACTGCCGCAGGCAGGGCCGTCAACCGAACTGGTGGACGAATACAGCCTGAATCGTTCTGTTTAAAACAGGCGCGGTACATCAGCTGCTAGTGCAATATAGAAGATTCATATTCTCGCTGCACAAAGGGCTGGCGCAGCTGCTGGACGGACGGGATTTTTGAATGGGTGGATTTTGATAAATGCGTTGCTTTCTGTGAGAAATACGACATTCGGCCGTCTGCATACTGGTTTTTAGACAAAAACCGCAAGAGCCGGGAAACCCTGAAAGATTTTTAGAAACGCTGACCGTTCCCGAAATCAAAAGGCTGGCAAAGCAGAAAGGCATAGCCAAACTGCCCGCCCGCAAAGCGGAAATCATTGAAAAGGTCTGCGCCGAAGCGGATTTGCAGGATTTTGAAGCGGATATGGAGGCCGCCCTGCAAGAGCGTGGAGAAACCTACCGCGCGGCGGAATTCATGGCGAAATGCGAAGCCCTTGTCCGCGACGTTTGCAGGAGGGGCAAACAGTATCCGCCAAATTCAACAAGACGCCGCAAGCGGTCTTGTGTTCAGATACAGCATCTTCGAACAAAGCGAAAACGACAGGAAATGGCCTACCTGATGATGGGCGGCTACCACACCGCCGAAGACGGCCAAGGCGGGCTGAAATCGCTGCCGCCGTTTTTCCCGGGCGATTCGGCGGTCTCTGCCGACTGGGACAGGGAGCCGGAGCCGCGAAACGGGTTTTCCGCGGATCCTGCCGCATATGCGGCGCAGCCGCAGAAGCATCCCTGCTGCAAAGCCGGCCTGTCGGCATGGTGCAAAGCAGCGGAAATAAAAAGGAAAATACTCGCTTTCCCGATATATAAAACAGATAGCCATCGGTTTTTCGGTATTGATACTGCTCGCTGTTTTTAAGAGCTTGTCAACCGCAGACCGGTTCAGATTCGTATTTTTCGCCATCATGCTGCTGCTTCCGCTTCTTGTCTGGTGGATTTGGCGCGGCATCCGCAACGGGCGGTGAAAACAGTTGCAATGATTCTGCGTTTGCCGTAGAGTAGTTTTAGGTGCTCAAAACACCTTGATTACTGTACGGACATAACGCCCCGACAGCGCGAGTTTTTACGCCTGTTGGTTTCAGACGGCCTGTTCTCGGCTGTCTGCACCGCCTTATGGCCGAGTGTGTGAGAATACAATACCCGCAAGGGGAATAACTCCGCCGCTTACAGTACGGTTTTGAGCACTCGGCCGCCCATGCGGGCATTCTTCAAAATCTCCTCTCAAAAGGAATACTGTAATGACATCTCAACCCTTGGTGCGCCATTCCGGCAACCGTCTTATTACAACCTCCTCGCAATCTCCAATAACTTTCAACAAAAAGCACAAAGATGTGCTTCGTGCTGTTGAAAATTTAGAATGTTCACAAGAATTTAGAAAGCGCAATTTTGCGCCCACGTCTTACAAGACCTCACAAGGCGAGTTTTGACCCGCCTACGAAATCACCCGCGACGGCTTTGTTTTCCTCTGCATGGGTTTCACCGGCGCACAGGCCGCGCAGTGGAAGGAAAAATACATCGAAGCCTTCAACCGCCTCGAAGCGGAAATCTGCCGCCGTCAAGCGCAGCCTGCCGTTGATGCCGCCGCGCTCGAACGCCTGCGCCAAGCCTATCTGGACGACAATCCCCAAATGGCCGACCTCTTGCGCTACCGCGACGCGGGTTTTGAAGCAGACCGAAGCCGCCCTCCTGCTGGGCATCTCGCCGCAGACCGTGCGCGAACGCCTCAAAAAGGCCGCCGCGCTGGGGCTGTGCGACTACCGGCCGTCCGAAGTTCTGGCCGAACGCGGCCGCCTCGGCATGGCCGCCCTGCGTGAAAAACAGGCGTTTGCGGCTTTGCAGATGAACCTGCCGCTAGGAGGATGAGCCGTGAATATCACCGTAACCCTCACCGCAAAAGAGCCTGGGTCGCCCTCGATTTCTGCCTGTTCACCCTCGGAGCTGCTGGCCGATTATGAAGACCAGCTGGAAGATTTGCATACCGGCTTCAATCCCTCGCCCTGACCGCCGTTGAAAAAGGCGGACTGCTGCCGCAACGCGGTTTGGCAGGCTGCGAAATAGCTCGGCCAACTGTAACCACGATGGTTACAGTTGGACAAACGACGCAAAGGCCGTCTGAAAACCCGATTTTTCGAGTTTCAGACGGCACTTTTATTTTCACAAAATGCAAAAATATTTGACTACGCGAAAAATATCGCGTATAATACAACTCATCGGGAAGCAAGGTGCAAGCCCGAACAACCAAAAAGGAATATGAAATGCAAGTACGAATTATCGAAAACAGGCGAAATCGAGCCCTTGGCAATCTACGCAAACGGATGCAACTGGGTAGCTGATTTAATCGGCAATCATGACGGTTTTGGAAAAGATACAAGCTGCCAATTCAAGGCGGTGGACGATGAGGAACTCGGCCTTGTGTATGAAACCAGTCAGGCAAATTTCGATTGGTGGGAAGACTGCATCGCAGGTATCGAACACAAGGACAGGATTGCCGAAACCCTATGCGGAAAAAGCATGGTTGGGATGCGGTTTATGAAGTCTTGCGCCAAGCCGGAGGTTATGACTTGGAATACCAGGCAAGAGCGGACATCGCAGCGCTTGAAGAAGCGTTTGGAGAGATTGAAAAATAGAAAACAGACAGCGGGCAGCATCAGGCAAGCCCGCTCTCCTTTAGGGAGCATCAGATGCGCATCAAATCAACTCTGTATTCGCTGTTTCAGCGGTTTTCCAAGCCGACCTTTCGGGCGGTTGCCAACGATTATTTGGACATTGCCTTAGCCAACTGCTGCGCCCACGTCCAAAAATACACCCGCTCCCGCTTTGATTTGTGGGTTTATCCCCGCATCGGCAGCCTGCGGATAGACAGGGTAAAACCGCAGCAGATTATTGACTGCGTGCTGGATTTTCAGGCGGCCGCCCCGTCACAGTCGCGCCGCCTGCTCCAAGTGATTAGCGGTGTATACCGCTACGCCAAGGCCAAAGGGCTGTGCGACAGCAACCCTGCGGACGGCTTGGGTATTGTGCTGACGCCCTATCAGTACAAAGGGATTTAACCATATCGCACCCAAACAAATGCCTGCGTTTTTGGGCGCAGTGGACAACAAGGGTCACATTGACAAAGCCGCCGTAACCGCGTTTTGGCTGATTGTCTACACCGCCGTGAGAGCGCGGCGAAGCGGTCAATGCCGCACGTGGACGAGTTGGATTTTTCCGCCGCCGAATGGACTATCCCCGCTGCCCGCATGAAAAACCGCAAGCCCCACACCGTGCCGCTGTCACCGCAGGTATGCGCCATGCTGCAAGATTGGCTGGCGGAGCGGCGTGCGTGTGGTATCGACAGCCCGTTGCTGTTCGGCGGCATCGGCGGACACCGCCCGCTGCAAGTTATTACGCAGGCCAAATGGCGCGACCGCATGACCCCTGCACGGCCTGCGTAAGGTGTTTTCCACCCATGCCCATGAGAGCGGGCTGTGGTCTGTGGACGCCATTGAGCTGCAACTGTCGCACACCATCCCCGGCGTGCGCGGTGTGTACAACAAGGCCGCCTATATGGATGAGCGCCGCTGCCTGATGGCGTGGTACGCCGATGAGGTAGACAAATGGCGTGCGGCGGGCAGGGGCTTGATATAATGGCCTGTCTGCAAAATTTGGGATACACCATGCAAGCCAAACAACCGAACGTTACCGCCGCCTATTGTTTCTGACCGTATTGAGGCTGCGAAAAATGTCGCCTGCACCGCCACCAGACCCGAAGGCGTGTCCGAAAGGGCATGGAACCGCTGGGAAAAAGGCGAATCGGTCATGCCGCAGGAAGTGGCCGACAATCTGGTTGCGCTGATTGGCGAGAGGCAGCGCATCGTCTCCGAGTTGGCCGACAAGCGTCCCGCCGTTTGGCAGATTCCGCCCGCCGACACCCTGCAGCAACGGCGGCTGTTGTCCTCCGTGGCCGCCGAAGCTGCAGCGATGGGCATCGCCGTGCAGGAGGCCGAGGAATGACAGACTATCCCGAAACCGGCTACACGCCCGCCAACCTGCGCCACCTGCGCGGCATCCATGGTCTGACGCAAACCGAGGTGGGCAGACGCACGGACACCCGCCCTGCGCACCGTGCAAAACTGGGAGGCCGACGTACACAGCAAAGACCACAGCGGCATGCCGCACCGTAAATGGGTAAAGCTGCTGGAAAGCCTGAAAAAAGAGGAATAAAACACTTGACTGCGCGAAAATATCGCGTATAATACAACTCATCGGGAAGCAAGGTGCAAGCCCGAACAACCTAAAAGGAATTTGAAATGAACAAACTTTTGGATACGGAAATGAAAACAGGCACAATTGAGAAAAAGTGGATGCGGAAATTGCCAAGCACTGATTGCCGAATCGGCCAAAATCAACGCCGAAGCAAGATGGTATCCGATTATGATTGCAACAGGGCTTGGTAACCGCCGTAGCCGCCGCCCTCAACCGTGATTGGAAAGTTAGAGCAGGAGCCCCGCAAGGGGCTTTTTGATACAGAGGCCGTCTGAAACCCGAAAAACAAGGGGTTTCAGACGGCCTTTTATTGCCCGGCAAACGCTTAAAATACTATATATGGTATTTTTACTGTATAATCAGCATTATTTTTACAACATATAGTAAAAAGCGAGGTATGTATGAAAGCAGGAGCGCGCTGATCGCCAAAATCAAAATCGCCCAGAAGGAATTGGGCATGGCCGACGAGGCCTACCGCGCCATGCTGATGCGCGTGGCGGCAAAAACTCCTGCGCAGCGATGGATACCGGGGAGCCTGAGGCGGTGCTTGACGAGATGAGTGCGCTTCGGCTTGCGCCCAAAAACTACGGCCAAAGACAAATACGGCAAACTACACCTGTGCCGCACGGCCGCCGCGCCGTTGATGGACAAAATCGAAGCGCTGCTCGCCGACGGCGGCTACCACTGGAACTACGCCCACGCGATGGCGCGGCGGATGTCTCAACGCGACAAGGTGGAGTACTTTGGACAACGACCAGTTGCGCAGGCTGGCGGCGGCTCTGGTAGATTGCCGCCAACCGCAAGAAGAAAGGGGCTTGAAATGCGGGCTGAATACGGATTTACCGGGCGGCGCCTGCCTGCCGCCGCGTGATTTTTCCATGACGGAGGCGGATTTTGCCGACATCCGCCACCTGCTACCGGAAAGCGTGCTGGGCATGATTCAGGTGGCGGGCTTGGAAGCGGCCTTTGCGCTTATCAAGCGTTACGGCGGCACCCATTTTCCCATCGGCAAAAACCAAACCAAAGCGGGGAAGCTGCTGCATGCCATGCTGGCCGACGAGGTTGGCGATGAGGTGGCCGCCCGCCTCGGCCGCGCGTTCTACGCCGCGCAGCGCAGCCTCTGGCTGCCCAAATGCGAAGGCGCGGTATTGGAGCCGCGCGACCGTTATATCCGCCGCCAGTTCGACGAACTGACGGGGCGGGACAGATACCGCCTCACCGCCCAACAGGCCACCCGCTCGCTGGCACTGGCGCACAACCTGACCCAGCGGCGGATTTGGTACATCCTCGAGCAGCCGGACAAAACCCCCGAAACCGCCGTCCAAGCCGCGCTTTTTTAATTTCATCAGCTTCCGCCCATGCTTTTGCATGGGCTTTCTTTGCCTGCGTCCGGGCGGCGGCAGGCAGAAGCGCCGCCCTGCGGCCGTCCGCCCCGCGCGGGATGCAGGCCTGACTGAAAAAGTTTTTGAAAGGTTTGAAATGGCAGACAGATTCCTCTTTTATCGACCGCGTACTCGCCCACGAAGGCGGCTACGTCAACCATCCGCAAGACCCGGGCGGCGAAACCAACCACGGCATCACCCTGCGCACCGCCCGCGCCAACGGCTACGCGGGTGCAATGCGCGATATGACCCGCGCAGGCGGCGGAGATTTACCGCAGCCTTTTGGCAGGCGCTACCGTGCCGCCGAGATACCCGAGGCCGTCGCCTTCCAGTTTCTCGACGCCTGCATCAACCACGGCTACGGCAACGCCGCCCGCATGCTGCAACGCGCCGCAGGCGTGGCCGACGACGGCGTGATCAGCGACATTACCCTGGCCGCCGTCAACGGCATGCCGGAAAACGACCTGCTGCTGCGCTTTAATGCGGAGCGCATTGTTTTCTACCAAATTAAGCACCTTCCCGACCTTCGGCAGGGGCTGGATGCGGCGCGTGGCGCAAAACCCTGCAACACGCGGCCGCGGACAACGCGGATTGAGGAGGCGCGATGAAAAAGATACCACAGCCCTATGCCTCGTCTCTGCTGGCCGACCGCAGTTTTCCTGACAGTATCCGCATTTCGCCGCCGCGCGTGGCCGCCCTGCGCCAACATCCGAGCCTGAAACGCGGCAAAAGCGGAGTGGCGGCGGCCAAACGCGCGGCACGGCGCAGACAGTGCGCCGGTCATGAAACTGCTCAAATGGCTTGCCGGCCTTATCAGCAACCCCGCCACCGGCCAAATCTCGCACACCAAGTTGTGGGCGAACGTACGCTGCAGGCGTGCATGACTGAAATTTGCCGCGATGCCCGACGCGCCCGAATGGGCTGGTGGGCATACGGCGCGATGGTCGGCGGCTATGCCCTGATTAAGCGCGGCATTGCCGCCGTGCCGCAGGTGGCGCAAATCGTGCGCGACAAGGAGGTGGGCGATGAATAGCCCTGCCTGTCCGCTGCGGTTTGGTCTTTGCCGCCCTGCTGGCCGTCGTCGGCGCGTATCACGCAGGGCTACAGCCGCCGCCGCCTTTGAAGGCGAAGCGGAAAAAGAACGAATCGTCGGCGAGTGGCACAAGCAGGCCGCCGCCTCGGCGCAGGCCTATATCGCCAGAGTGAAAGAAGTGCAGGCCGAACGTGAAAAAGAAACGGCGCGCCGAACGGCTCAATCGCCGCACTGGCCGATGCCCGCCGAAAATCGACGTTCAGACGGCCTCTGTTGAAAAAGTGAAAACCCCGATGTTTTGCAGAAAGACGGCGGCACTTTTAGCGGCCTTGGCGCGACAGCCTGCGCCTCTACAAACGCGCCTCGGTTATTGAGACGGTGGAAGTGCCGGGTGATGCCGCCCGTGCCCGCCGCGCTTATGGATACGCCCGTGCGCCCCGCGCCGCCCGCAGCGGGTACGCCCGCCGCCCTGTTGGAGCACGCCGCGCGTTTCGGCGCGTATGTGCAAAAACTGGAAACGCTCAATCAGGGCTGGCGCGATTGGGCGGCAGGCCGTCTGAAAGGGGAAACCCATGAATTATCAGGATTTGGTTGCCCGCACCATTGCGGTGAAGGCCGCCGATTTGGAAATGGGCTTGAGCCGCGCCCGCGAGCAGCGCCCCTTTATCGAAAGCGTCAGCCGCGTGCTGGACGGCATGGCCGCCGCCTGCGCGGTACGCATGGACAGGGAGTTTAAAACCGTGTTCAACGTGGAAATCGGCGAGAGCTACGCCGACACCGTAGCGGCGGTGCGGCGCGAACTGGCGGCACGCTTTGACGTGGAATCGAGAGACGGCGACGCATTGGCCGTCCACAGCCGCGAACCGCAGGGCTTTTCCTGCCGCGTGATTTTCGGCGACGTGCCGTTTTAAGGGGATTTGAATGGATTTTGAATTTGCCTTTAAAACCCTGTGGGGGCTGGCGACGGCGGCGGGCTGGTTTTGGGTCAACGGCATATCGGGCCGTCTGAAAGAGTCCGAAGCCCGCACCGAGCGGCTCAAAGAACAGCCTGCACGACGTCAAGCTGGCCTACGCCACGAAAAAGAGGCCGAGGCCGACCGCAAAACCGTCACCGACGCCCTCTACCGCTTGGAAAAACAAGATCGACAAACTGGCCGACAAAATCGACCACAAAGCAGACAAGAGCTAAACATTATGGAAAACAAAGACTCTATCCTCGCCGCACTGGCGCGCATCGAAGCTAAGCAGGACGACCTGTTGAAAAACCAGGCCGAAATGGACGTGGAGTTGCAGCAACCGCAAAGACGTGAAACGCACGGCGGCCGTGTACGGCGGCCTCGGCGGCGTCATCGTCTCTACCTTCTGGGAGCCGCTGCGCGCCAAACTGGGAGTCTGACATGGCACACCCCTGCAGAAACCCGCGACAAGCTGCGCGGCCTCTATATCAACGGCACGTCCCTCGAAGTGGCCGCCGCCATGTGCGGCGTGGCCTACGGCACGGCGCGCAAATGGCGCGACACGGCCAAAGACAAGGGCGACGACTGGGACAAACTGCGGGCGGCCTGCACCTTGTCGGGCGGCAGCATCGAAGACCCTCGCCCGCGCCATCATGACGGGCTTTTTGGTGCAATACCAATCGACGATGACGATGTTGCAAGACACGTCGGTCGAGGAATTGCCCCCATCGGAGCGGGCAAAGCTGCTGGCGAGCCTGTCCGACGCGTTTACCAAGACCGTGGCCGCAAACAAACGGGTATTGCCCGAAATACAGGAATCTGCGATTGCCATTAAAGTCATCGAAAAACTGTTTGCCTATATTGCAGACCGGCATCCCGATATGTTGGCTGCGTTTGATGAGGTGCTGCAAGGTTTCCAAGGTGTTATTGAGAAAGAATTTTAATCATGCAGGGAAAGTTAAGCTGTAATGAACTGCGCGCCCGAATGTCCGCCATACGGGCAGACATCAACCGGCGCATCAGTGCGGCGGATATCGGATTGTCTGCCGCACCTGCGGATATTGCCGAGCGTCGCGCCAAAGTGATGCAGTGTACACCCGAAGCATTCCGTTTTTCTGCAAGACTTATCTGCCGCATTATTTCCCCGACGACAGCGAATCTGTTTTCCATACATGGGCATACACAGAACTGCCCGAAATCGAAAAAGAACCGGAGTCGGTCTTGCAGGGTTGCGCGGCATCACGCGGCGAAGCGAAAACATCGTTGACCGTACAGGCGTTTTCCCTTTGGCGCGAAGTGCGCAATGCCAAACACAATACCGTCATCGTGTCCGACACCGAAGACCAAGCCGACGCCATCGTCGAAGCCATCAAAACCGAACTGACCGACAATCCCGCGTTGCAGTTGGACTTTCCTGAAGTTTGCGGGCAGGGGCAGGTATGGCGTATCGGTGAAATCCGAACCCGCCAAAAATAACCAGTTCAAAAGCCTATGGCGCGGGACAGGGGCATCCGCGGCGCGAAAAAGGCGAGGTGCGCCCCGATGCGGTCTATCTCGACGACTTGGAAAATGAAAACACACCGAAAAACATCCGCCTGCGCGACAAACTGACCAAGTGGATAGGTAGTGTTATCAATCCTTTGGGTGGTGTGGCGCGAAGTGCGACATTTTATATGTCGGTACGATTTTATGTTTGACAGCGTATTGGCGCGGGTGTTAAAAACCCGTTTTGGCGCAGTGTGCGCTTTTCCGCCATCATGAAGTGGCCTGTCAATATGGACTTGTGGGCGGAATGGGAAAAACATCTACCGCAATACGTCGAAAGAAAACCGCGCCAACGAAAAGGCGGCTCAGGCGTTTTACGAAGCAAACGAAGCGGCAATGTTGGAAGGCAGCGAAGTGAGTTGGAGCAAACGACCGCTTCTCGCCCTGATGAAAAATCTGCGCCCGCGACGGCATCCATGTTTTTAACTGCGAGTACCAAAACCAGCCGGGCAATCCCGAAAATGCGATTTTTGCTGATTATTTGGACAACTGTTATTACCGCACCCTGCCGCATGATGTCGTGTATTTTGGTGCGGTTGACCCTTCGCTTGGCAAACAGGGTAAAGGAGCCGACCCGTCCGCCATTCTGGTCGGCGGCTACCAACGCGCCACAGGTACGCTGTTTGTCGTTGAGGCATCCATTAAGAAACGTGTCCCGAGCCTGATTATTCAGGACGTCATCAGACTGCAAAAGCAATACGGCTGCCTGCTGTGGGTCATCGAGACCGTACAGTTTCAAGAGTTTTTCAAAGACGAGCTGATTAAAGAGGCGGCAAAACAGGGGCGCATGTTCCGGCACGTGGAGTTAAACCAAGCGCAGAAAAAGTGATGAGGATTGAAAGTATCCAACCGCATTTTGCTAACGGATTTATCAAACTGTTGCCGGAGCAACGTGTATTGATTGAACAGTTGCGGAGTTCCCCGATGCCACCCACGATGATGGCCCAGACGGGCTGCATATGCTGTGGATGGCGGCCACCAGCGGCAGCCGCGCGCAGGAGGTGCGGCGGGCAATCGATTTGCCCGATCCGTCTTTTTCGGACAGTTTCTAAGGACATCCCATGTCGAAAACAAGAAAGACAAAGCCGTAAAACAAGAGTTGAAAACGCTGGTAGCGGATACCGCAGCCGCGCTGAACAGTTTCGGCTCATCGGAAAGCAGTGACGAACTGCTCGACCGTTTGGGCTTGAGCCGCGAACGGGTGTTTGCCGCCGTTTCCTCCGACGACGAGGTGGAAAGCTGCAAAGAAGACCTGCGCACGGCGATGATGGCCAGCGGCTGGCGGCTGTAGCGGCGACGGCACGGACGACGCGCAGACCGACCGCATCTACCGCCGCGTGCGCCGCCACTTGGGCGCGTTCGTGGAGCTGGCCTTGACCGCGCGGCTCAGCGGCTACGCGGTCGGCCGCTATGTGTGGAAGGTGGAGGAAGACGGCTTTTATCACACTGGACGCGGTGCGCGACCGGCGCGACGAATTGAAAAAATACCGGCCGCAGCGCGACGGCACGCTCAAATACAACGGCGAAAAACGGCGAAGAAACCGTCGATACCACCGTATTGCACCTGTTTCTCGCCAACCGTCCCACCGCCAAGAATCCCGCAGGCGAGATGACCGTGGCGCGGCTGTATCCCGCCGTCGCTCTGCGCAAACAGGGCATCCAGTATGCCTACCAATTTATCAAACGCTACGGCCAGCCCTATCTGATCGGCAATACACCAACGGCGGCGGCAGCGATAATGTCGGCACGGTATACAGCCTGCTCAACGGCGGCGCGGCCACCATCGACACCGAAGACAGCATCGGATGCTCACCAACCCCGCCACCGGTACCGCCTTTGCCGAAATCGAGCGGCTGGCCAACGCCCGCATCCAAAAGCTGCTGTTGGGCAAGGTCAAAACCGCCGATTTGAACAGCGGCAGCCGGGCGGCGCAGGAAACCGAAGAAAACGCCCGCCAAGACCGCATCGAAGTCCCTATCTGACCCTGCTGTCTCTGGCCGTGCAGCACGCGGTGGACGCGCTGGTGATGGTCAACGAGCAGTGGGGCGTGCCGGTAAAACACAAAGGCGGGCTGTGGTTTGAGTTCGACGAAGAAATCAAGGTCGACAAGGCGCGGGCGGAGCGCGACAAAAATCTACGCCGACATGGGCTACGTCAGATTCACCACGGATTATTACGAAAAAGTGCTGGGCTTCGAGCCGGAGCATTACGAACTGGCCGAAACGCCCGCAAGGCCGTCTGAAAGCCGCGCTTTGTCCGCTTTATCCGTGCGCCTGTCCGATACGCATTCAGACGGCCTTCCCCCACCGAAGCCGCCGACCGCGCCGTTATGCAGCCGAAAAATCGCCGCCATCCTCGCCGCCCTCTCCGAGGGCCGACGGCTACGAAGCTCTTTCAGACGGCCTTAAACGGCATGGACTTGTCCGAGGGCGACTGTTGCTGGTCGACAGACTGGTCGGCGAATCGGTACGCGCGTTTGCCGAGGGATGGAACATGGAAAATAAAGGGTGCAAATCCGCTTCAACACCCTCATCGACCGCGCCGCCCTCGATTTTCTCAAAAGCAAAAAGCTGCTGCCCGGTTTCTCGCACTACGACGTCTGGCTGTACGAACACGCCGTCGCCTTTACCGTGGCCAAGATGATGGACGCCGATATACTGGCCGAAACCAAGGCGGCCGTGGAAGCGGCAGTTGCCAACGGCACAGGCTGGCACACCTTTCAAAAAGCGTTTCAAACCCTATCTGATGGCGCGCGGCTGGTGGGGCGAATCGGTCATGGTCGACCCCGTGGACGGCGTGGCCAAAACCGTGCAGCCTGAGCGGCACCCGCCGCCTGCGCACCATTTTTCACACTAATTTTCAAACCGCCCATGCGGCCGGACAGTGGATGCGCGTGCAGGCGGCCAAGGAAGAGCTGCCTATCTCAAATACCTGCCCAGCGTGGCAGGCGAGCGGCAGCGAGGCGCACAAGCGCTATTACAACCTTATCCCGCCGGTGGAGCACGAATTGTGGAAACAGATATTCCCCGCCCAACGGCTACGGCTGCCTGTGCGGCGTCGTCCAGCTTACCGAAAAACAAGCCCTGCGCGAGCGTGCCGAAGACATCGAAGCCGACCCCGACGCCTTCACGCCCGAGCAAATCGAAAACAGCAAAAAGGCCGTCTGAACGACACGCCCGACATCAAAAACGGTGGAAGTGACCAACCCGCGCACGGGCGAGTCGTCCCGCATCCCCGCCGACATCACCCCCGAGCTTCGCCCACAGCCACGGCGACCGGATAGCGCATTGCGCGAACTAGCCGCCGCCAAACATGGTCATGGCGTTTGCCAACCGCGTAGCGAAACAAACGGATGCATATGTGCAAAGCAAAATAATCCGCCCGAACTTTATCGGCGTGTCGCCAAACCTGACGCTTGCCGCCAATAAAGGCGGCCTGTCCGACCCGCAGGGTTTTGTTTATGCTAACGCAGGGCGCGGGGAGCAATCGGCAAAAATTCCGCCGGGCAAAGCCGGTGCGGCGGAAGCGGTGGAACAGAACGGGCGATACTATCTGCTGGAATACGGCAAAGGCGGCGTTTCCTGTCGGAGATGACGGCGGCGCAGTATGAAAAACGAAAAATCGAAGCCACGGACGGAATTGGGCGGCGAGGTTTTCACCCTCCGACTTCGACGTAATGAACGAATTGATGCCGACGCTGATGAAGAAATACGGCGATACGGACCGGGCGACCGGCTGGCTGCTTTCGCTCATACCACCGTCGGCGGCAGCGATGTCAACAGCGAGCTGTTTCTCAACAAGGGGCGACCTGTCCGCCATCCGTAACCTCACATGCTGCGAAACTTGTCCGCGCTTTGATCGGTTTTTGAGAAAGCGCCCAAGCGTGCCGGTGATACCATACGCATGATAGATTCGGCCAAGTTGCATAATGCCGAGGCCTTTATGGCGGCGCATGAGGCGGGAAGCTACGTGCGTTACAGCAACTGTCAGCGCCGCCAAGAAAAATGGGGCGTTGGCAAGGATATGGGACATTAGAATTTTCATTGCAGGAAATCAGGCGTAGATGTCCAGAACCTGTCCCACTACGGCCACGAGTCGGAAATCCTGATGCCGCGCAACACGGTTTATCGGGTTATCAGAAAAGAGAAGAAGGGGAAATAACCGAAATAACCCTTGAAGAGGTAACGGAATTGCCGCAAAAATGCCGCCGTAGTGCAATTAAGCGCGATAGGCTGAATTATGGAAGACAAAGGATATTACGCCCCAACCAAAGAAGAGGCGGGCAAACACTGGCAGGAAATACTCGATATCGCCGGAGTATCGGAAGAGGATATGCTGGCAAGGGATGCAGAGGCTGCCGCAGGCAAAAGCTGGACTGCCGACAGCCTAGACAAAGCCAGCCGCTTCTCGTCGGCGCAGATTGAGGTGTACAAAAAATACAATATCGGCACTTACAACACCCTGTGGGACAAAGTGGCCGCTATGTACGAGACGGGACTGATCCTCCGCAAGCGCCCAAACCCGCCCCTGCGGCGGGTTTTTCACATCCCTGCCGACGCCCGCATTGCGAAAACCCCGTTTAAAACCCCGTTTAAAATCGCGCAGGATTGCCGAACGCCCCCGCGCCTATAACTTACCATACCCGAAGCAGCAAACCCCTTTAAAACGCCGTTTTCGCGCATTTTGCCGAAACGGCGTTTTTTTCGTTTGCGCGGCGGCGTTTGCGCAACCGTGGAGATACGACCACGGCTGGCGTGCGGCCGCTGTAGTGAAGCGGGACGCACTGCCCGCGCGCAAGGCCGCCGCGATAATGGCGGCATGAACAAGAAAAACCCCCACCCTCGACTTGCGCCTCTCCGAAGGGGCGCAGTGGCAGATTGCTTTCGCTTGCCGGAGACGCGCCGCGCCGCTTCTCCGGTATTGCCAACAGCAGGGCCGCCCTTCGGCTACGGCAGCTATCAGATGGTTGTCGACTTGACGGCATCCGCCTGAAGACAAAACCGCCGTCCTGATTGACCACGACGGCCGCCAGCGGGCGGGCGTGTGCACGTTGTCCGTCGTTCCGGACGGCCTCAAAGCCGACGGCGTGCTGCTGGACAACGCCCACGGGCAGGGCCGTGGCGCAGGAATCAGACGCGGCTTTCCGTGGGAAATGTCTGCCCATGCGTCAAAAGCAGAACGCGTCGAGGAGCTGTCTGTCGGTGCGTCGGTGCAGGGTAAACGGCCAAACCGTCACCGGCCCGATGATGATTACGCGCGGCTGCACCATCCGCGAAGTGTCGTTTACCGCCGTCGGTGTCGACGCGCAGACCCATGCCGCCGCATTGAGCGGCTTTGCCACCCCAACCCAAAGCCCGAAAAAGGAAAAAGCACCATGTCCATGACCCCCGAAGAAAAGGCGGAATTTGACGCGATGGCGGCCAAACTTTCCGCCCTCGAAGCCGAAAAGGCCGGAGCCTGCAACAGGCCAAACAGAAGGCCGAAACCGACGCGAAACTGGCCGCTGCAGGCTTTAAAAAGGGCGAAGACGGCAAGTTCTCCGGCCTCTCCGACGCCACCTATGCCGTGCTCTTGGCCGCCGACCCCGCCGCACTGGACGCCGTGATTGCCGATATCGCACCCAAGCCGCAGGAAAAAGCTCCCGTCCCCGCCGCCCTACTGTCCGACAGCGAAGGCGGCAAAGCAGCCGAAGAAGGCGGCGCGAAGCTGTCGGCCGCCACCGGCGAAAGTTCTTTAAGCAAAGGAGCACACTGATGTCTAATTTGGTCGAAACCCTGCGCCCCGTGGTCGGCGCGTTTTTTTGAAATACGAGGCCACGCCCTTGACCCGCGTTGCCGTGACCGCACCCAAAGGCACGAAGGCCGGTACGTTTGTCGACGCCCCGTTGCGCGACGGCAAAAAGCTGTTAGCACTCACGGACGAGGGCAGACGGCAAAGTGCTGGTGCAGCCGCACAACTGCGTGATTGACCTGTCGCTGGTCAAAGAGTCCGACGTCAACGCCGCAGCCTCCACCGGCGGCAACCTCGACGGCCTGAAAAAGACGGCGACCCCTACGGCATCGTCTACCAAGGCACGCCGACAGCTCAAACGGGCAGGCCGTCTGCTTTCAGACGGCCTCAACCCCAAACACACAAAGGAAAAACCATGCCCTTATCCTCTGAAAGCAGATTCGGCGTCCGCGCCCTCACCGAAGCGGTGAACCACCTGCCCGTCACTCCCACGCAAATCCGCGACCTCTCCATCTTTCTGTCGCGCCATCTGACCACCACCCGTCGTCGACGTGGGAATTACAGGACGGCGAGTTGAAACTCATCAACACTACCCCGCGCGGCACGGAAGGCCGCGGCATTGCCGACAAAACCCGCAGCGCCTCACAACTTCAAAATCCCGCATCTGTCGGTCAACGACGTTGTCCGCGCCGACGACGTGCAGAACGTCCGCGCTCGGCGGCACCCAGGCGAAAACCGTGGCGCAGAAGGTGGAAGAAAAACTGGCCGACGGCAAACTCAGCCCTCGAAATGACGCGCGAGCATATGCGGCGCTTGCGCTGTTGGGCAAAGTGCTGATGCCGACGGCACGGAAATCGTCGACATCTACAAAGCCTTCGGCCTGCGCCGCAAAACCTACGAGTTCGACCTTGCCAACGCCGCCACCGAAGTCGGCCGCCTGATCGACGAAAACCATTACCGCCCAACGCAAACTGCTCAAAGGCGCGGCGGTGTCCGGCTACGTCGCCCTCTGTTCGCCCGGAATTTATGATGGCCTTGAAATACCATCCGAAAGTGCAGCACTGGTACGAACGCTACCGCGACGGCGCGCTGTACCGCGAGGCGAACATCAACCGCGTGGAGTTCGAGCACAACGGCATCAAATTCATCCAGTACGACGGCGATTTCGGCAGCGGCCGCGCCGGCATCGAAGCGGGCAAAGCCGTTCTGCTGCCCCTGTCGCCGCGCCTGTACATGGAGTTCTTCGCCCCGGCCGACATGAATCAGACCGTGAACACCATCGCCCCTGCCGTACTACGCCAGCCGCGAGAAGCTGCTCCACGACAAAGGCTGGAGCCTGCATATGCAGTCCAACCCCCTGCCGCTGGTGATGCGTCCCGAACTGGTCTGCACCCTGGCGATGAAGTAGGGCAAAGGCCGTCTGAAAGCGCACAACGGCTTTCAGACGGCCTTATGGAGAAAACGCATGATTACCCGCGAAGACATGGAACAACGCTTCGGCGCGGCGGAAATCGACGCGCTCACCGACGGCAGCGAAGACACCCTCTCAGCCGCGCCATCGAAGACGCACAGGCCGAAGCCGCAGGCTATCTGGCCGCTGCCGGTTTCAGGCGGCCTTTTAATCCCGTGCCGCGCGTCCTCGTCCTCAAAAATCTGCGACATCGCCCGCTACTACCTCCATCAGAGCGGCGACATCGATATTGTCGACAGACGCTCAAAGCCGCCGTGGCGTGGTTTCAAACCCTCGTCCGCAACCCGAAGATGCTCGGCGGCGACGAGCCGGACAGCGGCCAAAGCCGCCGCCTCGCCCCTATGCCGTCATACCCAACCGTGCGGAGGACTTTGATGCGCTTAACCGTAAATTCTGAACTGCCCGAAGTGCAGAACACATCAACGCGCTTCTACTGCGTTTTTAAACGGCGACCTCACCCGCCCGATGGCCGGTATCGCCGCCATACTCAGAAAGAAGCACAACCAAGCGTTTCCATACTCAAAACCGCACCCGACGGCAGCCTGTGGGCGGGGCTGAAACCCGCCACCCTGCGCGCCAAAACCAACGCCAAAGGCAAAACGCGCGGCGGCATCTTGCTGACTAGGGCGACCTGTTCCGCAGCCTGACCAGTTTTTGCTAACGACAAAATGGCCGTTGTCGGCACGCCGCAGCTTTACGCGCAATACCACCAAACCGGCACCCGCCACATGGCCGCCCTGCCCCATCTTCGGCCTGTCCGGACAAGACCGCCAAGACATCCGTCAATCGCTCGCCGACTGGCTGGAAAAACATGGAGCAAAACCATGACGCCCTACACCGACAACATCCTTGCCTGTTATTCCGACCTGTTGGAACGGCTCGCATCCGTTCCCGGCGTCAAACGCGTACTCGAAGCCCCCGACCTCGAAGCCTCGCCGCCGACCGCAAAATCCGCCCCGACGACGGCGCGGTGTATCCGTCTTCGACGGCTTCACCCGCCGAAACCGCAGGCAACGCCGCCAACCTGTCACTGCGCCTGAGCTTCAGCGTGATTTTGGCCAAACGGCAGTACGCCCCCAACAAAATGCAGTACGGGCAAGACGGCGTCGGCGAAACCCTCACCGCCCTCATCCGCGCCTTGCAAAGGCTTCGTACCGAAAAACGGCGAAGGCAAAAGCTCACTGCCACCCCCCTTCGCCGCCCGCGCCGCCCCTGCCGATCACCTACGACGAAGGCTACGCCTTTTTTCCCCTACGCTTTGAAACAAGCGTCATTACCACCCTCAACAGGAGATAAACCATGAGAACCGAAGACCACGGCTTCAAGTTTGCCGGTACGGTACAAGTACGCAACCGCCGCGAAAAAGACAGCGGCTTTTTACTGACCTCGGCAACACCACCGCCCCTCAAAACCTCGCACAGCGCCGACACCAAAGAGCGCGTCAGCCGCCGCAAAGACACGCACGGCCAGGCGCTGGACATCATTAAAACGCCCAAACCGGTGGAAATCTCGCTGGAATTGGACACCTTCGACAAAGACAACCTTGCTGCCGCCATGATGGGCGCATCCGCCATCATCCCCGCCGCCGCCGTCACCGTGACCGACGAAATCATCGTTATCGGCAAACGCGGCCAGGGCTACAAACTGGCCCACGGCAACATCGACCCCGCCACCGTCACCGTTAAAAAGCCGACAACGACAGCGCGAGTCGACGCCGCACAGTACACCGTCACCGCCGCCCCGGCCTGATTGCCCTCGCCGCCAACGCCCCGCTGCCCGACGGCGTGGAGCCCAAAGTGTCCTACAAAACCCGCGCTGCAGGCGGCTACAAAATCGACGCCGCCGCCGTCAGCGAATTGGAGTGGGAAATCATCGTCGACGGCACCAACACCGTCACCGGCGAAGACGGCATCCTGCGCATTCCCTGCGCCAAACTGGCCGCCGACGGCGACTTCGACTGGTTCAAAGACGACTTCAGCACTCGCCTCCTTCAAAGGTACGGCGGTGCTGGCCGACGGCAACACTGCACCATATACCTTTTGAAGCGTACAGGTAAGGCAGAAACAAACAGGCCGTCTGAACGTTCAGACGGCCTGTTTGTTTCTTTTATGACCTACTGCCTTTTTGCACACTTTACATGACAAAAAGCGCGCAAAGGCCGTCTGTATGTTTCAGACTGGCTTTCCCTGCCCTCCATCCACTCGCGGCAGATTTTCAAAAGGGCTTGGTGCGGCTGCGCCCGCTTCGGCAATGGCCGCGTCGATAACGTCCATTTCGGCAGCTTTGGCCTGAATGCTCAAACGGCGGTATTCGCCGCTTTTCAACTTGGCTTTGTTGATGGCGGTGGCGGTTTGGGCGTAGCGTTTTTGGCTTCGGGGAGGGGTTTGACACGGTTTTGTCCTTTCGGTTAAGATGGTTTGCAAGTTAGGGAGTAGGGGCGGTCTCCTTAGCCCCGCCCTGGTTTAGGTTAATCAACTGATTTTATTACCAAGCATTTGACGATACCAGTAACAAAATCAACAAGATTAAGAACTTATCCATTTTCATCACCTCCTTTCTTTTTCGGATTTCCCGCTGTGTCCGCAGCGGGATTTCTTTATTTGGAAGTTCTTAATCTCAATGGGTGTATTTTAGTTATAACTAAAATAAAAAGTCAAGCATTTTCGCAAAATAAAAGGCAAAGGCCGTCTGAAACCGATGATTCAGACGGCCTTTTTGTATCTTTTTCAAACGTTGTTCAGCGCGGCCAATGTACCAGCACCGCCGCCGCCAAGAGTGCGGACGACAGCACCGCGGCGGCGGTCAGGAGCAGCTGCAGGATCGTTCCACTCCCGTTTGCGGCGCGGCACAACCGGCATGGTCCGCCGGTTGGCCAGCAGAGATGCAGCAAACAGAAAAACAAAACATATCCCATAAATACCCCCGTAGTGAACCCCGTCCGCCCTTTTGGTGCGGGCGGTTTTTATTATCCGTATCAATTTAACAGATTTTTAAAAAGGGTTGTGTATGTCGGCGGCAAAACATCAAAAGCGGGTATCGAAATCTCCGCAGAAGTCAAAGGCGAGGAGGTCGTTGCCAAAGCTGGCGAAAAACCATCGAAGAGGCGGGCATCGACACGGCGGCGCTGACGGAGCGCGGCAAGGAATTGTCGCAAACCTTCGCCAAACTGGATAAGGCAAGTGCGCTGGCCGGGCAGTTTAAAACCCTGAAAACGGAAACGAAAAACGTGGCCGACGCGCTGGCGCAGGCGCAGGAAAACCGCGTCTTTTGGCGCGGGCGATGGCGGCCAATCCCTCAAAAAGACTTGGAAAAACAGTTCATAGGCTGCCGCCGCCGAAGCAGGCCGTCTGAAACGGCAGAAGGCGGAGCTGGCCGAACAGACGCACCAAACCCGCAAGGCTTTGGCCGAGGCGGGCGTTTCCGCCAAAAACCTCGCACAGGAAGAGCGCAGACTGGCGGCGGAAAGTGAAAAGGAGAAAAGACCTGGCGGAACTCAACGAGGAGGCGCAGCGGTCAAACGGTTGGCCGACGCGCGTATCACGCTCGGTCTGCACGTTGATGCGCAGGCACGGAACGAATTGCAGCGCATCAACCGCACCTACGCCGAATTGAAACAAAACGGCAATTTGACCAAAAAAGAATTAAAGGCCGCCACCGCCGCCTACGAGCGAGAACTGCGCCGCCTCAGTCAGACGATGGACGGTATTCCTTCCAAAACAAAACCGCCATTTCATCCTCCATTTCCGGCATGGGCGCACCATGCTGGCCGCTGCGGGCGTGGGCGGCGGCATTTCGGGCGGTCAGCGAGGGTTTGCAGCGGATTTTGGAAACGACGACGGAGTTTGCCGCCATCCGCAGCCGCATGGAATACGCCTTCGGCGGGGCGGAGGTGCGGCGCAGCAGATGGAATGGGTGAAGGGGCGTGGCCGCCGAGCTGGGCTTGAACTCAAATCCGCCGCCAACGGCTACGCACAACTGGCCGCTGCCACCAAGAACATCAATATGTCCACCGAGGCAACGCAGCAGGTGTTCAAGGGCGTGGCCTCTGCCGCCGCATCGATGAACCTGTCCACCGAAGAGACCAACGGTGTGCTGCTGGCGCTGTCGCAGATTGCCGGTAAGGGCAAGGTCAGTATGGAGGAGCTACGCGGCCAGTTGGGCGAGCGGCTCACGCCCGCAATGGCCATTGCTGCCAAATCGATGGGCGTCACCACCGCCGAATTGGAAAAATGGTGGAAAACGGCATTGCCGCCGAAGACTTCCTGCCCAAGTTCGGCGCGGCGATGGAAGAAGCCTTCGGTGGCATCGGAATCGGCCTCCGCTGCGGTCAACCGCCTAAAAAACCGCCTCGACGAACTGATGCTCAAATTCGGCGAAGCGGGCGGCATTTCCGATGCTTACAACGCTGTTTTGGCCGATGTCGGCGCGGGTTTGGACAAGCTGGAAGCCGCGATGGACGGCCTCGACGGCGCACTGACGGGCAGCCTGTCGGATGCCTTTGTTTCCGCCTACGATACCGCCAAAACCGGTGCGGCGGAAGTGGCGCACCTGATTGAAACCGTTATCGGCTACATCAACGAGGCAGGGCAACGCCCTCAACACCCTGCTCGGCGGCAGCGGGCAGGATTTCGACATCCTCAAAGCGGGGCTGGACGGCGTCAACATCCCGCTGGGCGCCATCAAAGACGGCTTCGCCGCCATCGGCATTGCCGTCGAAGCCTTCGCCGGTGCGGCGCAGTCGGCCACCGCCCTGGTATTGGAAGGTCTGGCCAAAATCAGCTTCGGCGAAACGGCGGCCAACTTCGAGCGGGCGGCGGCGGATATGAAGGCTTCGGCGGAAAAACACTTCGGCGAAGCGGAAAAACGTGCCCTGTCGTTCGAGTCGGCCGCCGTGCCGCAGCCAAGCACTCGATGGAAACGGAGGAGCAGCGTTTCCGCGCGTTTGAGGCCGAAAGCCCGCACCACCTATCAGACCGCCGCCGACGCAGCCGTCAAAGCGGCGGAGCAGGCGAAAAGTGCGCAGGAAGCCGCCGCAAAGGCTCGTCGGCGAAGCCGCAGCAGAAAGCGGCGCAGGAAGCGGCCGACGCGGCGCAGAAAACCGCTTCCGCCGCCGCCAAAATCCGCCCTGAAAGCCGAGGGCGAATGGCAGAAAGCCGCCGTGGCGGCGGGCTTGGCCACCGAGGAAATGGCGAAAATCCGCCAACCGCTGGCCGACGCGGGCATTGCCGCCGCCGACACGGCGGGCAAAGTGGCCGGCATCGGCGGCGCGGCCGAAGCGGCGGCGCAGAAGTACGTGCCGCCTTTGAAAAAAATCGGCGTCGACACCGATGCCGTTAGCGAAGGCATCAGCGCCAAGGCGAAAAAGGCCTTTGCCGACTTTCAGACGGCCTCGAGACCGCACGCGAACAGGGTATCAACGATGCCCGCCTGATACGCAACGGCTTCGAGCAGATGATGGGCAAACTGCAAAGCAAAGCCGAGTTTGCCGCCTTCCGCGAGCAGTTGGCCAAAAGCGGCCGCACCGCCGATTTGACCCGCGAACAAATCAAACGCCTCAACGAAGCCGCCGAAAACGGCGCATCCGCCGCCAAAACCGCCTACGACCGTCTGGCGCAGGCTGTCAGAGACACATCCGACCCCGCCGCCCTGCAAAACCTGTCGTCACAAGCCAAACAGGCCTTTTTCAGACGGCCTGATCACCGCCGCGCAATACGACCAAACCCTCGCCGAAGTGAAGCGGCGCAGCGCCCGAAGTGGCAAGGCAGAGCGCGACAATGGGCGAAGCGGCGAAAACCGCCCACAACGAGGCCGCCGCAGCCGCCCGCAGCCATGCCGAAGCGGCGGCGGACGCGGCGCAGGCGGCGCAAAAAGGGGCGCAACAGCAGGCCTCGGCCGTGCAGGGGCGTCGGACAGGCCGCTTCCGGCGCGGTACGCCGCGTCACCCGCCTGCACGAAGTGTTTTCCACGCAGCACGGCACATTGAAACTGACGCGCGAAGAGGTTCGCCGCGCTGAACACCGAAATCGACCGCTTCAACGCCGACAAGCCCGAAAGCATGAGCGTCGAGCAGTTTATGCGTTACCGCAAAGGGTTGCAGGCGGTGAAAGACCAATTCGCCGCCGTCATCGCCAACGCCAAAGAGGCGGGCGACACTGTGGCGCAGATGGCACGCGACGGCACAATCAGCCAGCAGGCACTTGCCCGCGCCACGCTGGCCGCCGCCGAGGCCACCGGCAAACTGGACAAAACCTCGCTGGCCAAACTGCACGCGCAAATCGACGAAGCGCGGCAGAAGCTGCGGCAGATGCAGGACGAAGCGCGGGAGCGCGTGAGACTTTGGAAGCCGAACTGGCGGGGCTCAACGGCAACGAAGAGGCGGCGCACGAGTTGGAAGCCCGCCGCAAAATCGACGCGTGGAAAAGAAAGCCGCCGAAGCCTCGGACGCAGGCGCGGCGGCGGAATACCAAAAATCGGCCGAATTGCAGGAGCAGATTTACCGCCGCCAACGCGAAAAACGCGAAGCCGAAAAGCAGGAAAAACAACGCGCGGCGCAGAAACCCGATTGGGAAGCCCTGTCCGAGCCGAAAGTAGACATCCCCGCCGCTGCCGCCGACGGGCTGGTAAACGATTTGCAACGCGTGCTGGAAAAACGCGATGCGAACGTGGCCGACGCGGCGGTGCAGGCGACTGAGTGGAACAGCTTGTCGCCGGACTGCGGCGGATGACATAAAGAAAGGCCGTCTGAATGACCTGGCAACTGAAACGAAAAGACACGGGCGAAACCCTCGCCCCTGCCTGCCGACTTGCAATGGCAGGACGAAATGGACTGGAGTGCGGTGGCGCAGGCCGCGCCGCAGCGCACTTTGTCGGGTGCACTGCTGATACAGCAGGGGACAAAGCTCAACGGCCGCCCCGTCACCCTTTGCAGGCGATTGGGCGTGGCACAGACGCTCGATTTGCTGCGCCTGCGCGAGTGGGGCGACGTGCCGGAGCTGGTGATGACGCTGGCGCATCCCGACGGCCGCAGCTTCGACGTGATATTCCGCCTGCACGAAAAGCAGTTTGCCAAAGCCGAAGCCGTGGCCTTCTGCGCCCCCGAAACCGACGACACCCCTATCTGGCAAACCATTAACCTCATGACGGTATGACACCACGGCTAAAACCAAACTGACGCAGCAAGACCTGCAAATCTACCCCTCGCAACGCTCTCACCGACACCGCCGACGGCGGCGGCCTGATGGTCGGCAGGCCGCTCACCGGCGCGGACAACGAACTCTTCCCGCCCGTCTCCGACGCCGACCGCACGCTGGGCGACTTCGGCGCGCGGCTGGTTTATCCGGGCGTGCTGCGCGGCGACGCCGAGCCGCTGTACGGCGCACACGTCATCATTTCCGAGCCGCCCGAGGCGCCAACGTCTCCTTTCTGCCTTCCGTGCCAAGCACTACGGCGAGTCCCGCGCCGACATCCCTGCCGCGCATCGAGGCTTACAGTGTGCCGACCATCGAAAGCCGCATGACCCTCTTGGGGCGGCATCTGGCCGGTTCGCGCCTGGTGCAGGCCTACCAGCGCACGGAAGCGCCGCTGCCGAAAGTCGGCGAACGGTATTGTTTGAAGACCGCAAACGCAAGCGGCAGCAGTATTTCCGCATCACCGCCCTGTCCGACGAAATCCGCACCTTTGAAATCGTTTTGCCCAACGGCCAAACCAAAGAAATCCAGCGGCGCGTGCTGAAAATGGAAACGGCCAACCCGCTGGCCGACGACCACTAAGGGCGTCGATTATCTCTGTCGAAGGCTACGGCAATGCCGATACGCTGATTCTGGAAACCCATGTCGCCGACTCGGCCAATTATTACGGCGTGCGCCCCTGCCGAAAAACTGGCCAAAGGCAGCGCCGAGGCGAAAGTGGACGGCATTTTTGAAAAACTCGTCCCCACCGCCACCGTCGAAACCGCCGAAGCCGACGTGCATCCTGTCTCCGCCGAGGCGTGGATACCCTCCGCGCCGCGCCGCACCGTGTTTCAGACGGCCTTGGCCGTGTCGGGCGACATTTGGCTGGACAGCCCTCGTACCGCCCGGCACGGTCGACATCGACGGCTCGACGGACAACGCGCGCGGCCGAGCCTCGTCAAAAACGGCGAAGCGGTGCAAATCGACTACCGGCGCGGCCTGATTCAGGGCTTGCCCGACAGCTTCGGCCTCACCGTATCCGCCGTTCCCGGCTCGCTGCAAAACGCCGCCCGTTTCGCCGCCTTTGTCGAAGTCAAAGACAGCAACCAGGGCACGCAGTGGGCGCCGCTGCTGCAGCCCGCGCCCGCCCCCGGCAGCCTGTCGGTGTCGTTTATGGCGCAAGGCGTGTGGTACGTCCTCAAAGACGCGGGCGACTACATCCTGCGCGACGCGGCAGGCGAAGCCTGCGGCACGGTATCGCCGACCGGCTCGGCCGTCCTGTCTTTAAGCGCCCTGCCGGATGTCGGCAGCCGCATCGTCTTTTTATGGGGCGACAAAAGCGCGTTTCAGACCTACGACGCCAAAGACGCGGGCGAAGAGCCGGTCGTCAAAACCCTCGGCGGCCGTGCCGTCATCCCTGCCGCAGGTGTGGACACCATCAAGCCCGGCACGCTGCGCCTGACATGGAACGGCCAAACCGCCACCGACGAAGCAGGCCGTCTGAAAGGCGGGGCAACGGGCTATGTCGACTACTACGGCGGCCGCTGCGCCGTTTCAGACGGCCTCACCGCCGCCGCCGTGCAGATTGCCTATCAGGCTTATACCGGCAAAGCGAAAGAAGGCGCGGTGGGCCAGCAGACGGGCGGCGAGCTGGACCTGACACTCGGGCCGCACTCGCTCCCCGGCAGCCTGTAGCCTGCGCGTGGCCTCACAGCCCGCGCCCTCGTGCAGACACAGGGCTGGGTGCAGATGAAATACAACCGCATGAAGGCGGGCGACTGGTTTACCACCGCCGCGCAGGTCGTGCAGGCGGAAAAACACGACCTGAAACTGGCCTACGACAAAAAAGAAGTCTTCGGCGCGCAGGAAATCACCTTCACCGACAACGGTGCGGGCGGCCTGATGCTCGACGGCAAAACCCTCACCGGCGCGACGGTGGACTCACGGCACGGGCAGGGTGCGCATCCCCGCGCTCGACCGCCTCGGCCTCGCCGATAGCGGGCTTCGGCTGGGACGTCGGCAACCATCAGATACTGCCGGGCGCAAGCCAGCGCCGACTTCGGCCGCGAGAAAGTCGTCACGCAGGTGGCCTACCAACCAAGCCGCCGCCTACCGCTGGCACGACAGCGACGACACCCGTCAGGTGCGCTTCACCGAAACGCCGTCCAACGTGTGGGCGAACGATCGGCGGCACACTTTCGGGCAGCCGCCCGTGCAGGACACCTGGGCGTTTGACCTGGACGGCGTGAAAATCATCGAGCGCGGCGGCGTGCTCTACCGCAACTTCAACCCTGCAGACCGGACGCGGCGACGTGGTAGGCCGTCTGAATCTGGAAAAACGGCAACGTGCAGATTGCCGACGCCGCGCTCAACCCTGTCTCGGCCTGAAAGTCACCGCAGGCGTGGTATCGACAGACGCCAAACCCGCCTACCGCTTCTGCGCCCGTGTCGGCGGCGCGCCGGTCAAACCCGAAAGCTTCACCGTCTACGCCACGGGACGCGACGGCCTCTTGGCCGGACGCTCCGACGCCGACGGCAAAATCACCGGCGACTTCACCGGCGAAATCGACTACCGCACCGGCTTTTTCACCGTCGGACGGCAAGACGGTTTCCTGCTCCGACACCCTGCGCTACAACGCCGTCACGCAGGGACGACATCCCGCTCGATTCCTCCATTATCGGCATCGACGCCGTGCGCCTGCTCGCCGACGGCCGCGTGCCCATCTATCGCAAGGGCGACATGGTGGTCATCGGCAACCGCCTGAAACAGGACATCGGCAGCGCCTTCACGGCGGGGCAGAAAATCACCCTCGATCGGCAGAACTCGACCGCCTGTGCCTGATCGACGCACAACGCAAACACGTCACCGCTGACCGTTACACCGCCGACCTTGCCGCCGGTAGTCGCTTACCTTTGCCGACCCGCTGGACTTGTCGGCCTATCAGATGCCGCTCACCGCCGTGCAGGCGTGGGAGGAAGAAACCGCATTGCCCGCGCCGATATCAGGCCGTCTGAAACTGCAGTTTCCGTCTCCCCGCGACTATCCGCGCGAGGGCACTTTACGTTTCTTCCGCCCTGATCGGCGGCGACCTCTGGTGCGCGCCTGAACCCTTCTCGCAGCAGGCATGGAGCAAACACTGAAAGACGAAATCGACGGCGACGAAAACTCGCCCGCCTCGACGTGCGCAACTACCCCTTTGCGCTGACCAGTGACGGCGCGGTGACGCAGAGATGGTTTATCCAGTTTACCTCCGACACCCAGTTCGAGCCTGTACGGCGAAACCCCTCGGCCTGGTGGCCAAGGCGACACCTCACCGACCTCGCCCCTCGCCAACCCCGCCACCGGCAAACCCTATTTCACCTCTGCCGCGCCTTTGCCTTTCGGCGGCGGCTGGGCGCCGCGCAACTGCATCCGTTTCAACACCTACGGCACGCCGCTGCCGGTGTGGATACTGCGCCGTCCAGCCGTCACCCGAACGGCAAAGCAGGCGCGACGGCTTTACCGCCTGCCTGCGCGGCAACACCGTGGCCGAAGATTGAGGCCGTCTGAAACCCTTTTTAAAACATTGTGAGCCCATGTCGGCGACACAGTTGCCGCCGACATAAGAAAGGACAAAAACCATGCTGCAAACCACCCGTTATCCCGTCACCCTCTACACTTCCGCCGACGAAGGCGCGCCGCAAATCTCCAACGCGGCGGGCGCATTGAAAACCGTCCTCAAAGCCCGCCTGTCACCGGCTACGGCACCAAGCAGGGCGCAGGCTGGGAAGTGCTGTTTGAGGAAAGCAACAAAATCGCCCTCAAAAGCGCCGACGGCAATCGACGGCGCCGCCTCCATGTCAACGACACCGCAGGACGCACCGCCCAAGTGTCGCTGTATCAAAAGACCGAAGGCTTTGAAAAGGCAAGGCCGCATCCGAGCGCCGCCCCGTCAGCTATGCCAACAGCACTGCTACAAAAATGGCTGCTGGCCGCCTGCGCACGTGGCTTTGTCTTTGTGTCCTTTCAGGCGGCTATTCGTCCTTTCTTTATCTGTCGGACTTCCTTCGCTGGCCGCCGCCGACACCGGCAACACCCTGTTTCTGCCGCAGGGCATAAACCAAAGCGGCAACTACTCATCCTTTTCGCCTTCGGGCTTTAATATCAGCACCTCACCAAACCACCGGCGTTATCCTCAACCGCCGACGGGCTGGCAACGGGCGTGGAAGCGTCGTTCGCTACGGCGGCCGCGGGCGTGCAAAGCAACGACCCTGCCTTATCCCTCGCCTGTTTCCGGCGGCTTTGAAGCCTTCCCCGCATGATTGTGGAAAGAATCGGCGACAAACGCGGCATACGCGGCCTCCGCCCGGCATCGCCTCGGTTGCCAACAACATGGCCGCCGTTCCCTTCGGCACGGCCTTCGACAACATCGACGGCAGCGGCGACACCTTTTGTCTACGCCTCGCTCGGCGACAAAGACAAATGCCCCGTCCTCATCAACACCGCCGCCTGGGAAATCTGACATGGCCAAACGTCTTTTTGCCCACGGCCTGCTGCGGTTTGTCCCGCCGCGCCACGGTCGCCGCCACCGCCGCCTGTGGCCGCACGGCCTGTTGCGCCACTACGGCCGCACCCACGGCGCAGGCATCATCGCCGGGCGCGGCGTCGGCATTGTTACCGTCGGCGGCGTGCCCGCCTCGCGCCGCATCCCGCTTGTCGACCGCAGCAATTTCCGCGTGCCGCCCGTGTGGAGCAATGAGAGCGGCAACTACCTGTTCGATTATCTCGACACCGATCGCGAATACCTGATTATCGCCCTCGACCACAAGCGCCAATACGAACCCGTCGCCTACGACTACGTCCGCCCCGTCGAAGATACGCCATAGGCCGTCTGAAACATGAGCACCCATCCGACAAGCTGCCCCTGCCGTTCAGACGGCCTCTTGCCGACAAAGACGCCGCCGCGCTGCCGCTGCCCTTTGTCCGCCTGTTGGGACAGGACGACGACACCCCCGCGCCGCCGCCGCAACCGCCGCAACCGCAGCCGCCGCAAAACCGCTATGCCCCTGCTGCCGCCGCCTTCGCCTTCCCCAGCGCCGCTGCGGCGTCAACCGGCATCTGCCGTAGCGGCCGCGCCCTCGGCCTGCGCACGCAGTCGGACTACACGGGTGTCGCCACCGAAGTCCTGCCGCTGGCCGCCTGTTGGCGCACAAGCATTGCCGGTATGCCGCCGCTCTACCTCTCGCACCGTTCAGACGGCCTCCGCGCAACAAAGCCTCGCCGCCTGCGCCAACCCGCGCCGCCGCCACCGCCGAGCTCGCGCCGCTGCAACACAAGCCCGACAAGCGGCGGGCGTTCCCTGACCGGCTGCACCTGCGCTGTTCAGACGGCCGCAGGCAGGCCGCACCGCTGCGTCGTCCAAACAGTCTCGGCACAGCAAAGCCTCGCCGCCTCGCCGCCGCCTGTCGCAGCCCCTGCCGCAACGCTTTGCCGCCTGTTTCGCCCCGCGCTACACCCCGCCCGCCTCCGTCCCCTGCGAATGGTGGACGACATCCCTCGTTCCGCCCCGGCCCGAGCCGGACACTCCATATTTGCGGCAAACGCCCGAAGGCCGACCGCCTGCCGCCGCCGCTGACCCGCAGACACATCGCCCACCATGCCCACCACATCCCGCTGCCCTTCGCTTTGCCGTACCCGCGCATTCACACCCTGTATTGAAGGTTTATATGATTCGCCACCGCATCTCCGCCTCCTTCGACGACGGCCAACCGCCTGAACTCTTGTCCGCCTCCTTCACCGCCGACACTCTCCGGCTACTGCTGGCAGGGCAGCTCACCGTCCCGCCCTGACGACTTCGCCCGCCTCAATATCGACTCGGCCGCACCAAGGGCAAAGAGGCCGTGATTACCGTCACCATCGACAACGAAAGCTTCGTCATCCTCGCCGAGGAATACCGCGACAACCGCGCCTTTTGCCGACAAAAGCTACACCGTCACCGGCCGCAGCCCCACTCGCCCGCCTCGGCGCGGACTACGCCGCACAGCGCGGCGGCCTGATCGACAACCCCGCCTACGCCCGCCAAATCGCCGACCAAATCCTCAAATACACCGGCGTCAAAATCAAAGCGTGGCAGGCCGCCGACTGGCTCATCCCCGGCGGCGTCTACTCCACCGAGGGCAAAACCCGGTGGCCGTCTTAAACGAACTGGCCGACGCGGCGGGCGCGTTTGTTTACAGCCATCCCTCCTGCCCGAAATCAGCGTCCTGCCCTGCCGCAAAACGCCCGCCTGGCAGGAAGCCGACGCCCGCCCCGATACCACCGTTCCCGCCGCCGTCATCACCAAAATCAGCGGCAGCCAGCGCGTCCGCGCTGAAGCCAACGGCGTCTTCGTCTACGCGGAACACGGCCAGCGCCGCGCCGCCGACGTCCACAAAAAAAGGCAGCAGCCGCGAACCCCCGCACCGCCGCCCTCACAAGCGTGCTGGTACACCGATTTGCCCGTCCTCGAAGCCGCAGGCATAGCTGCCCTCAACGAAGCGGGCACGCACAAAAGCGAAAACGTCACCCTGCCCGTAGCCGACCAATACGCCCTGCCGCGCGCCGAACTGGGACAAATCTGGCAAATCCAAGAACCGTCGGGCAACTGGCAGGGGTACGGTAACGGGCGTCACCCTCAACGTCGACATCGAAAACGACGCCCCCGTCGTCATGCAGACTGTCAACATCGACCGCTACTTGGGTTAAGGAAAAAAACATGAACCTCTACCGCCGCCTCACCGACCTGATGAAACGCGAAAGCCGCGCCGCCGCCAAAATCACCGCCTCCCTCGGCGGCGGTACGTGGGAGGCCGAAACGCAAAGCGGCCGCACAGTCATCCTGCGCGGCCACGGCGAAACGGGCAAACGGTTTTTACGACGCAAACACCGCTCATCCTCGCCCCCGCCCCTGATTTGGATATAACGGACATCGCCGTGTGAAGTGAAGCGGCGGAGGACGGGCGGGATTGTTTGGAAGCCTAGAATGGGGATATTGGAACAAGGGAAAGGGAAGGGAGAAATTTAAAGAGGGACGGCGACGCGGAAGTGATGGGACACCGCCGCGCCAGCCAAGCAGGAATGAGCCTGCATTGACTTCGAGGCCGTCTTGTCTGTACAGACGGGCGGGATTCTAGACAAACCGGAAGGAAATGCAATGAATTACCGCGAAATGCGCTGCAAAACCTGCAACAAAACTGTTGGGCAAAGGCAACGGCACAGTGGAAATCAAATGCTGCCGCTGCAAAACCGTCAACCGTTTCAACTGATTTTTCAAAGGTTTTTTCACAGAGTGCCGCGAGCACCGTATTTTTCACACAGAGCCGCCTCGACGGCCTTTTCGAGAGGAAAATATGGATGCGCCAAGCACCTCAAATCCCACCGTCGGCAGCCTGTTCGCAGGGCATCGGCGGCTTCGACCTCGGCTTTGAACAAGCCGGATTCAAAACTGCGTGGCAGGTTGAAATTAACCCCGTCTGCCGCACCGTCCTCGCTAACTCGATTCCCGCATGCCGTGCAGCACGAAGACGCAGACCTGCCTCGCCGCACTCCCCGTGTCGATGTTGTCGTCGGCGGCTTCCCCTGCCAAGACGTTTCGGCAATGGGCAAACGACGCGGCCTCGCAGGCAGCCGCACGGGGCTGTTCTTCGACGCAATGCACATCGTGCAAACCCTTCAACCGTGCTGGCTGGTGCTTGAAAATGTCCCCGGCCTGCTCTTTTCAAACGATGGCCGCGACTTTCCAAACAGTCCTGAAACGCTTGCCGAATGCGGGTATGTGGGATACTGGCGCGTGCTGGACAGCCGTTATTTCGAGTCCCCACAAAACGCCGCCGCGTATTCGTGGTCGCAGGTTTTCGAGAGCTGCCCCCAATCGAGCTGCTGGGTGATGCCGGAACAGTGGAACGTATATCTGGCAAGACGGAAGCGGGCAGCCCCTGGGCGGACGCTCACCCTACGCTGCTTGCAGGTTTCGCCGACGGGACAAATATCGACATCTCGGGTGGAAATATCGTCGCTGTCGCCGACAGCAGGCATCAGATGGTTGAGCGGGCGCGAGAGTTGAGCATCATGGGCTTCGGCGCGGACTGGATGAGGCCGACGCTGCGGAAGCTAGGGCTGCGAAACGCCGTCTGTCCGCAAGTCGCCCGTTGATTGCCGAAAAACTCATCAAAACCTTCCGATAAATCAAACCAAAAGGCAGAATGCCGCGAGCATCTGCCATCTATGACAAAAACAAACCACCATACCGAAAGCCCCGCTGCCGTCTTCGTCGGGCAGAAACGCCATTTTTCAAACATTTCAAAGCCGCCCTGGATAACATCCCCGCCGACGGCACAGACTGGACAATCGTTGACGTCTTCGGCGGCAGCGGTCTCTTGTCGCATGTGGCCAAACGCTGCAAAACCCGCCGCCCGCGTCATATATAACGACTTCTGACGGCTACGCCGACCGCCTGCGCAGCAGCTACCCGACACCAACCGCCTGCGTGACAGACTGGCCGCGATATTGGACAACAAGCCGCGCGAAAAAGCGGCTGGACAAAGACACCAAGTCCGTTGTTATCAACGCCATCGAAAACTTCGACGGCTATAAAGACCTCAACTGCCTGCGCTCATGGCTGCTGTACAGCGGCAAAGAAGCTCCGACGCTCGAACACTTATATAAGGAGACCATGTACAACTGCCTGCGCCGCAGCCCCTATCCCGAAGCGGCGGACTATCTGGACGGCCTCGAAATCACAAACGAATCATTCGAGACCCTGCCCCCCTGATACGCAGGACGGGAAAAACACCCCTGCTGGTACTCGACCCGCCCTACGTCTGTACCCAGCAGGGGATGTACGCCAACCAAGCCTATTTCGGCATGATTCCCTTCCTGATTCTGACTGCGATGGTGCGGCTGCCGTTTGTCTTTTCAGCAGCACCCGCAGCGAGTTTGCCGCCTACCTCGAATACCAGGCAGCACCGCCCGCAGGAGTGGGCGAAATGGGCGGGCTTCGAGCATGTCAAAAATCACGGGCGGCATCTCGAAAACCGTCCGCTATAGAGGATACATGATTTACCGATTCACTCCCGAACAGGCAGCCAACAGAAAAGGGGCTGGCGCGCTGTTTTCATTATTTCCAGTCTGCAATCAGCCGAAGCACTGCCACCAACAGTAGGCGTATCTGCTGGCACGCCGTGCCGCCCGACCATCTCCGCATCCGGCCGCATCGCCATCCAGCAGCGCACCGCGCTGTTTATGGCGGCATTTACCGGTTTGTCCTGCCTCAGGCCGTCAACCACATAATCGGCAAAAGTGCCCGCCGTCCCTACCGTCCAGCCATGCCGCAATATCGCCCGCGTCTTCATGCAGCGTTGCCCGCCTGATGGCGTGACACCGCCGTGTCCCATAAAGAGGCGGCATTGAAGCCTGGCGAGATGCATCGTGCCGTAAAAAGCCGAAAATCAGGTTTTTGGGTTTGGGGTGTTTTTCATGTTTGGCTCCTTGTTCAAGACAAGAGCATGTTGCCGCACACTGGGACACGAGGCCAAGCAGAAATGGAGATAAAACGGGAGAAATTTCGCGCGAGCTTTTGTCACCGAGACCAAACGGCCAGTGACAAAACGCAAAGCGCGACAAAACTCGCGCGACGTTACACTTTTATTTGGCGGTCGTTTAGGGCAGCTTTTGGGATATCGGTATTTCGGGATACCCCAAATATACCCCCTGAAATTGGTTGCTTCAATTAGACGGGATTGGACGGCGTTAGACGGCGGGATTAGCTTGAATCAGGCGCAAAGCCTTGTGTATCGGGCGTTTGGTTTACGGCGTTAGACGGCGTTAGACAAAAAAAACCGCTGAAAAGCGGTTATGGTGGCCAGAGGCAGGATCGAACTGCCGACACACCGGATTTTCAATCCGTTGCCTCTACCAACTGAGCTATCTGGCCTTGCGGAAAGACGGCATTAAATCATGTCCGTAACCGAGAGGCAAGGAATATTTTACAAAAATCCATAAGTGGCTAATATTTTTCATGCTTTAATTCGGCAGGGAAGTTTATTCCGTGCTGCTGCGCCATGCCGCGTGGCGCAAAAGGCCGTCTGAAAGCGAAGTTTCAACGAAGTGGAAACCTGTTTTCAGACAGCCTTTTTGCCGCTTGTTTGTTTATTTCGGGTTTTTCTCAATCAGGGGCGACGAGTTGGTCGATGTAGCCTTGGACGAACCCGCGCGCCGATTCGGTGAGTTTGCCGTTTTCGTCAAACAGGGTGGGCGAGTTGCCGAGGAAGACTTCGGGCTGGCCGGTGAGCGGCATGTTGAAGTAGGGATAGGGCGAGACGCAGGTTTTTCTGCGAGCCAGAGCGCCCATTTTGCCGACGGAGTGGCTGATGATGCCGGCGGGGGTGTTTTTCCAGGCAACGTCGGCATTCGGTTTCGAGCCGATGTCCACGGCGTTTTTCAGGCAGGCGGGTACGGTGCGGTTGTTTTCGGCGGTAACGAACAGCACGCCGTCGGACGCTTTGATGGTTTCGCGGAAGGCTGTAGCTTTCGGGCGTGGGGAAATCGGTTTCGCTCGGGTCGTCGTAGTCGAAGTTGTAGAGCGGCAGGTGGCCGATTTCGACGATTTCGGGCCCTCATAGCCCGTGCAGGGAACATGGAGATGGTGTTTTGTGCGATTTTGCGGGCAAACGAGCCTTTGCGCAGGCTGCCGACCAAGATGCTGACTTTTTTCGCCATTTTGCTTTCCTTTTCTGATGGGTAAACGAATCCGCCTAAGGCGGGGACGGCAATGATAATAATTGTAAAAACCATATGGTGCAAGCGCGGCGCGCAGACGGACGAGATGCTGTTTCAATGCTAAAATGCCGCCTTTTCGAGGCCGTCTGAAAGGGGCGGATATGCAGACACTCGACACCCGAATTACAGGCACGCGCCGCCAAAATCAAACCGTTGGTGATGGACGTGGACGGCGTGCTTTCACCGACGGGCGGATTTTTCATCCGCGACGACGGCGAAGAAATCAAATCCTTCCACACCTCGACGGCCACGGCCTGAAAATGCTGCAGCAAAGCGGCGTTCAGACGGCGTCATTACCGGCCGCGACGCCCCTCCGTCGGCGTGCGCGTGCGCCAGCTCGGTATCACTTATTACTTCAAAGGCATACACGACAAACGCGCCGCCTATGCCGAGTTGCGCGAACAGGCGGGCGTGGCCGAAGACGAATGCGCCTTTTATCGGCGACGACGTGGTCGATTTGCCCGTAACGGTGCGCTGCGGCTCGCCCGTCGCCGTGCCCGAAGCGCATTGGTTTGCCAAACGCCATGCCGCCTACGTCACCCAACGCAGCGGCGGCCGAGGCGCGGTGCGCGAATTGTGCGACCTCATCATGCAGGCACAGGGCACGCTGGATGCCGCCCTTGCGGAGTACGTCAAATGAGCGGCAAACGCAGTTACGGCTGGCTTTTTCCCGCTGGTTTTGGCAGGCGCGCTCGGCGGCCTGTCCGCCTGGCTCGACCGCATCAGCGCCGTCACCGTCGAAGAAACCGCCCTCAACCCCAACGAACCGCAATACCTGATGGAAGGCATCGCGGGCAGGCGTTTCGACAAACAGGGCGATCTGCAGGAACAGCCGACGCCGAATCCGCCCGGCAATACCCGGAACGGCAAAGAAATCGTTTTTCAGACGGCCCCTCGCTGCAAGTGTACGCCCAGGGCGAAAAAGCCTCACCAAGTCGGCAGCGAAGAACGCGCCACACCGTCGACAGCCGCAAAAATCCTGTTTGAAAACCAAGTGGTGCGACTAAAGAAGCCTTTCGGCGGCAAACCCGCAGGCCGCCTTTCCACCGACCGCCTCACCGTCGACACCGCCGCTAAAACCGCCGCCACCGACCGCCCCTGTGCAGTTTGCCTACGGCCAATCGTCAAGGCACGGCCGACGGCATGACCTACGACTACAACCAAGGGCTGCTCAAACTGCCCGCACGAGTGAAAAGCCACCGTTTATGACCCGAAAAACCCTTCTTAACGCCGCCGCAGTCGTCCTCCTGCTTGCCGCCGCCCAGGCGCACGCCCTCGAAAGCGACCGCAAACAACCCATCGAAATCGAAGCCGACCAGGGCGAGCTCGACCAGAAAAACCGCTCCACCACCTTCAGCGGCAACGTTCCATCAAACAAGGCACGCTCAACATCCGCGCCGCCAGCGTCAACGTCGTGCGCAGCGACGACGGCCAGCAGCACATGAAAGCCAGCGGCAGCCCCGTGCGCTTCGGCCAAAACCTCGACGGCGGCAAAGGCACGGTCAACGGCGAAAGCTCTCGCAGGTCGAATACTCCTCCGCCACCAACGTCGTCCGCCTCAGCGGCAACGCCAAAAGTCACGCGCGGCGGCGACAAGGCCGAAGGCGCGGTCATCACCTACAACACCCGCACCGAGGTCTACACCGTCAGCGGCAGCAAAGCGGCGGGCGGCAAAGCGGGCAAACGCGTTAGCGTCGTCATCCAGCCCGACAGCATGGGCAAAAAACAAAAATAAAACGCGCCGCCCTGAGACGCAAGAGGCCGTCTGAAAGCCCTGTTTAGGGGATTCAGACGGCCTCTGCATACCGCCGCCGCATCTCACTTCCTCCCGCGCGGGCTCTGCACCAAAGCGCGGGGGAAGGTGAGGGAGGAGTGGCGGTTTGCCAAACTCGCTTGTCCGCCGCACTAAGCTGCAAATGTTGCCGCAGCAGGTATGCGGAAGGTATGCGGATCGAAGTAAAAAGGCCGTCTGAAAGCCCGAATATCAGGTTTTAACTTCGTTGAAGCTTTGTTTTCAGACGGCCTTTTCAGACGGCCTTTTTGCTGTTCCTGAATTTCCGCTTCTTACCTGCGCCTCTGTCCAGCCCGCGCGCGGAGGAGGGTTTGGGCGGGAGCGGTATTTTTGCAGAAACGCCTTTTGGGCAGCCGCCGTATCCCGTCCGATATTTTTGCAGCGGCAACTGCCGCGCCCCGACCATTCTGCGCAAACGGATAATGAATATGGCGGCCGCTGTTTCAGACGGCCTGTTCCGCTGGAAACCGATACAATCGCCCTTTTTCCGCAGGCTGCCGCCATGACCGTTCCTCTTCCGCCGCTCGACTACCGTTTTCCGATCCCGCCCGCGCCCTTGTCGAAAGGGACGGGCTGGTGGGCGTCAGCGCCGATTTGGACACCGGGGCGGTTGCTGGCGGCCTACCGCGCGGGCGTGTTTCCGTGGTTTTCCGAAAACGGGCTGTTCCACTGGTTTGCCACCGCGCCGAGGGCGGTGCTGCTGCCGCAGAATCTGCGCGTCGGCCGTTCGCTGGCGAAGACGCTGCGCAACAAACCTTATCTTGTTACCGCCAACCGCCGTTTTGCCGACGTTGTCGCCGCCTGTGCCGCCAAACCTCGCCTGGGGCAGGACGGCACATGGATTGCGCCCGAGTTTCAGACGGCCTACACGGCGCTGCTACAGGCTGGGGCACGCGCATTCTTTCGAGTGTTTTCGCCCGACGGCTGCGGCCGTCCGAAACTGGCGGCGGGTTTTACGGCGTGCAGATCGGGCGTGTGTTTTACGGCGAATCGATGTTTCGCCGACGCGCCCGATGCGTCGAAACACGCCTTTGCCTCGCGCTGTTCCCTTTCTCGCCCGCTGCGGCATCGCGCTGATCGACTGCCAGCAGGACACGGATCACCTGCGCCGCTTCGGTTCGCAAACCATGGATTTTTCGGATTTTTCAGACGGCCTTGCGTACGCTGAACGCGCAGGCTTTGGCTGCGGACATTGGCGCTGCGGTGGTGGCGGATAATACGGCGACGCGGGCGGACGTGGAGCGGGTGGCTCTTTAAATTAAAAGAGCGAAAGGCCGTCTGAAAGCGGAGCTTCAACGAAGTTAAAAAGGGTTCAGACGGCCTGATTCCTGCGGATGAGGTTTCTCCGCTGCTCCGTATGCTCGGTAACGGGTCGGCAAAGTGGAGGCCGTGTGAATCTTTCAGACGGCCTTCGCTTTATCTGCCACTGACGGACGTTTGCAGTTTTCCCGCACGTTGTTTTAAACGGCAAAAGGCCGTCTGAAAAATTCAGACGGCCTTTTTGCCGTTTCAGCCGCTTTGCGGGCGGCGCGTGTTTACGTTTTGTCGGCCATGTGGTAGGCGGCGAGGGTGGTGCGGTAGATTTCGTCGTCGAGAGCAGAGGGCGGTGACGCGGCGGCGCAGGGCGCTGCCGAAGCGGCGGCGCAGGGCTGGTCGGTGGCGAGGGTTTTTCGACGGCGGCGGCGAAGGCGGTGCGGTCGCGCAGCGGTGCAGTAGCCGGTGACGCCGTTTTCCACCATTTCGGCGATGCCGGCCACGTCGTAGCTGACGACGGCGGTTTCGTGAGAGGCCAGCTTCGAGGATGTTGTTGCCGACGCCCGCGCCGTGGTCGCCTGCCAGGTCGGGGGTGTTGAGCAGGATGTCGGTGGCGGCGATAGGCGTCCAAATCGCGCACCGCGCCGAGAAAGGAGACGCGTCCGCCCACGCCCAGGGCGGCGGCCTGGCGCTTTCGAGCGCGGCCCGTTCTTCCCCTCGCCGGCAATGTGCAGGCGGGTATTGAGGCCGCGTTGCAGGGAGGAGCGAAGGCGTCGAGGGTGAGGTGGACGGCGCGGACTTTGTCACGCGCGACAGCGTGCCGAGGGCGATGTGGCTGCGCGGCGTTTTCGCGGCGCGGCGGGTATCGGCGGCAGGGCGTTGTAGGTGTAGGCGGCGCGTGCGGCGGGAAGCCGTGGCGGACGAATTTGTCGCGCTCGTGGCGGCAGTTGGCGATGAGGAAAACGCCGAGGCGGGCAAACAGGCGGGCGATTTTGGGATAGGTGGCAGCGTCGAGGCCGCGGGCGTGGTAGAAGGTTTTGGTCTGCGGCGCGGCGGCTTTTGGCAGGCGGGGGCGCAGGCGGGGACGATGCGCGCCATCTGGCAGTGCGACGATGTGCGGCTGCTCGCGTCGCAGCAGTTTGGCAAACGCCCAGCCGGCTTTGAGGTAGCCTGCCGCGCCGCCGTAGAAATCGAGGGCTGCTAACGGATTCCTGCCGCCTGCGCCTCGTGCGACGAGCGGGCCGTCGGAGGCGGCGAGGACGACGTCGCGGCCGCGCTGCGCGAGCAGGGCGCCCAAACGCAGGCTGGCGGTTTCCGTGCCGCCCAGCCCGCGCATGGAGGTGGCGAGGATGATTTTCATGGTGGGTTTTTGTTTTCCGTAGGTTTCAGACGGCCTGAGCTGTCTGAGCGCCGTCTGAAACGGTGGCGGGTGTGTTTGCGCGCTCAGACGGCCGCCCGCAGCGGTTCAGCGGCAGACGGTTTGTCTGACGCTTTTCCAGTTCGCCGATGTCGTCCGAGTGAGGCGGCCGTTTCCGCGCCGAAAGCAGCGTGATTTGGCGGGCGAAACCCCGGGCGTCGGGCTTGGGCGATGATGATTACTGTGCCTGCCGCGCTTCGATGTTCTGCCAGTAGCGGCGGTCTTCTTCGTCGAGCGGGAAGCCTTCGTTGATTTCGTCGAGCGACCTCGCCCGCCGCCAGCCGTTCGGCCACCGCGTGCTGCGCCGCCAATATGGCCTCGGCCTGCGGCGGAATAACGGGCGGCAGCGGTTTTTCTTCAACGGCAACGGGTTTGGCGGCGCGCGGCTTCGGTTGGGGCGCGGCAGCCTGCGCGGGCTGTTCGGCGGCTTCCTGCGGAAACAGCGATTTGCCTTTCGGGCAGCGCCAGCAGCACGCCGATCAGCGGGCGGCGGCGGCAAGGCCGAATAGCCCAGCGCCATGCCCGCCAGCGCCATGCTGCGCCCGCCCACGCCGAGGCGTTTGCTTTTGCGTAGGCAATGTGTCCGGCCAGCATGGCGGCGGGAGCGGCAAGCAGCAGCAGCAGCGTCCAGGCCAAAAATGCCGCAGATCAGGGCTGGCGGGGGCGAAAAAGTGCATTGTCGCGGCGCAGGAGGAGGAGGGCTGTCGGTCGGTCTGGCTCGCGGCGGTTTCCGTAGTCGTTGGCGGCAGCAGCGCGCACAGTAACCGCATTCTGTCTTTATACCGAGACGTCGTCTGCCCGTTCCGACTTCGTTGAATCCCTCGCTTTCAGACGGCCTCAAAGCCTTGACAGCCCCCGTTCAGGCTCTAAAATGCCGCACGATTTTCCGGAAACCCTATGAAACTGATTATTCTCGACCGCGACGGCGTGATCAACCGCGACCGCGACGACCGTCAAATCCGCCGACGAGTGGGTGCCGCTCGAAAGGCAGCATGGACGCCATCGCCTTCCTCGCCTGCGGTTAACCCGTTGCCGTCGCCACCAACCAGTCCGGCATCGGTCGCGGCCTTTTACCAGTGCAGCAGTTGAACGAACGTACGCCAAAATGCACAAGCTGGTGCGGCAGGCCGGCGGCGAAATCGACGGCATCTGGTTCTGCCCGCACACCGCCGCTCGCCGACTGCAACCGCCGCAAGCCCAAAAAGCGGCATGGTGGAAGACATCATCGGCCGCTTCAACGCCAAAAGCCGCCGAGGTTTATATGGTGGGCGACAGCCTGCGCGACTTGCAGGCCGTGGCGGCCGTCGGCGGCCGTCCCGTGCTGGTGTTGAGCGGCAAACGGAAAAGAAAACGCTGGAGGAACACGCGGGCGATCTGCCGCAGGGCACGCAGATTTTCGACGATCTCGCCGCCTTCGCCCAATCACCTGATGCACAAGGAAAACAGGAAAACGGAGGCCGACCATGCTGCTTGCGCGTAACCTGCTCTACTGGCTGATACTCGTCGTCAGCCTCGTCGCCATGTTTCCCTTCCTGCTCTTGGGCGCGCTGATACCCAACGGCGCGTTTTGGGTCGGCCAGCAGTGGGTGAAAGTGCTGATGTGGTCGCTGGAAAAACGTTGTCGGTCCCTCAAATACCGCCTTGTCGGCGCCGAAAACATACCCGACAGGCCGTCCATCATCTGCGCCAAACACCAAAGCGGCTGGGAAACCCTGGCCCTGCAGGAAATCTTCCCGCACCAGGTGTTCGTCGCCAAAACGCGAGCTGTTCAAAAATCCTTTTTCGGCTGGGGGCTTGAAAAATCGTCAAAACCATAGGCATCGAACGCGGCAGCGCAGGCCAGCGCACAGTTGGCCAAACAGGGCAAAGCGCGGCGCGACGAGGGCTACTGGATTACCATTTTCCCCGAAGGCACGCGCGTCCCCCCCGGCAGCAGGGGGCGCTACAAAAGCGGCGCGGCACGGATGGCCAAGCTGTTCGAAATGGACATGGTGCCCGTTGCCCTCAACAGCGGCGGAGTTCTGGCCGAAAAACTCGTTTTTGAAATACCCCGCACGGTAGACGTGATTGTCGGCCCGGTTATCCGCCACGACAGCGGCAGCGAAACGGAGCTATCCGCCGCTGCGAAGAGTGGATAGAAGCGCGTCGTCTCGAAATCAACGGTAGGGCCGATGGCGCGGCCGACGCCGTAAACCAAACCCGTACCGCCGCAATATAAAGGCCGTCTGAAAGGTTTCAGACGGCCTTTTATCTGCTATAATCTGGGTCTTTCAACCGCTTACTAGTCAACATATTTCAGGAGTTTCCCGCGGCACTCGTCTCCATGCGCCAGCTGCTCGATCATGCCGCCGAAAACGGCTACGGCCTGCCCGCCTTCAACGTCAACAACCTCGAACAAATGCGCGCTATTATGAAGCCGCCGATTCGGTCAATGCGCCCGTTATCGTGCAGGCTTTCGGCCGGTGCGCGGCAAATAGCCGGCGCGCCTTTTTGCGCCATCTGATTTTGGCGGCCGTCGAAGAATCTTCCGCACATTCCCGTCGTCATGCACCAAGACCACGGCGCGTCGCCCGACGTGTGCCAACGCTCCATCCAGCTTGGTTTTCGTCGGTAATGATGGACGGTTCGCTGATGGAAGACGGCAAAACGCCCGCGTCCTACGAATACAACGCCGAGTTACCCGCACCGTCGTCGGTTTTCCCACGCCTGCGGCGTATCGGTTGAAGCGCGAAATCAGGTGTTGGGCAACCTGAAACCGGCGAAGCGGGCGAGAAGACGGCGTCGGTGCGGGGGCAAACCGTCGCACGACCAAATGCTCACCAGCGTCGAAGATGCCGTGCGCTTTGTAAAGACACCGGCGTGGACGCGCTGGCGATTGCCGTGGGCACTTCGCACGGCGCGTACAAATTCACCCGCCCGCCCACAGGCGATGTGTTGCGTATCGACCGCATCAAAGAAATCCACCAAGCCCTGCCCAACACCCACATCGTGATGCACGGCCCGCTCCGTTCCCCAAGAATGGCTCAAAGTGATTAACGAATACGGCGGCAACATCGGCGAAACCTACGGCGTGCCCGTGGAAGAAATCGTCGAAGGCATCAAACACGGCGTACGCAAAGTCAACATCGATACCGACCTGCGCCTCGCGTCTACCGGCGCCATCCGCCGCTTTTTGGCCGAAAACCCGTCGGAGTTCGACCCGCGCAAATATTTGGCGAAAACCATCAATGCGATGAAGGAAGTCTGCGTCGCCCGTTATCTGGCCTTCGGTTGCGAAGGTCAGGCGGCGAAAAATTAAAACCGGTATCGTTGGAAAAATGGCCGACCGCTATGCCAAAGGCGAGTTGAACCAAATCATCGGTTAAACGTCGAAACGGGTAAGAGGCCGTCTGAAAAGCTGTTTGGTGGTTTTCAGACGGCCTCAGCCTTGATGAGAAGTGAAAAATAATGAAGCAACAAACGGGAACGGTTGTCCGCTGGCGGGACGACAAAGGATGCGGCTTTCTCCGCAGCGATGCCGACGGGCGAGGTGTTTTTCCATATCAGCGAATTTTTGTGCCGGCAGACGGCCGCAGACGGGTGAGCGCGTTGTGTTTCAGACGGCCGAACGCAAAGGCCGATTGCAGGCCGTGCGGGTGCAGGAGCAGGCTTTCGTAGAGCGCAAGGAAACGGAAAAGGCGGAATAGGGAACGGCTGCGACAGCAACAGCAAGAAGCCTTTGAGTCCGGCCAAGCGGTGCAACTGCTGATTGTTATTGCTCTTTACGCCGCCCCTTGCTGCCCTATGTGCTTTTCGGCAAACTGTCGTGGCTGATATTCGGCTGGTATCGTGCTGGCTGGTGTATCACTTTTACGCCTATGATTTCGACAAATATGCGGCGCAGACGGGCGGATGGCGTACGCAAGAAAGCACGCTGCATATACTGTCCTCGCAGGCGGTTGGGGCGGCGCGCGCTGGCGCAGGCATATCTCCGCCACAAATCACAGAAAGCGTCTTTCCGCAGAGTGTTTTTCATAACGGTTTTCTGAACGCGGCAGCTTTACTCGTATTTTTGCTGCCCATCCTCCTTTGCTTGCAGTCTTTGGCGGCCGGTAAAAACCATACAGGCCGTCTGAAAGCAGAGCGCAGCACACGTTTTTCAGACGGCCTGTTTTCCGTTTACTTCACAATAACAAAAAGCAGAATTTTTCCTTGAAAATACAGCCGCTAATATAGTATAGTGCGCGCCCTTGGCCTTTTTGCGCCAAGGTTTTTATTTTTGTCAAATGGTCAGCCAATCGTAGCTGATCCCTTTAATTTAAGGAAAAATAATCAGTGACTTTAGGTCTGGTTGGACGCAAGGTCGGTATGACCCGCGTGTTCGACGAACAGGGTGCTTCTGTTCCGGTAACCGTGTTGGAAATGACTCTGAATCGCGTCACTCAACTGAAATCCGAAGATACCGACGGCTATACCGCCGTTCAGGTTACCTTCGGTCAGAAAAAGGCAAACCGTGTCAACAAAGCCGAAGCTGGCCACTTTGCGAAAAGCAGGCGTGGAAGCAGGGTCGCGGTTTGGTTGAATTTGCCGTTTCTGCAGAAAAATTAGCCGAGCTGCAAGCCGGCGGCGAAGTGACCGTCGCTTTGTTTGAAGCAGGCCAGTTGGTGGATATTACCGGTACCTCAAAGGTAAAGGTTTCTCCGGTACCATCAAGCGCCACAACTTTGATTCCCAGCGCACTTCTCACGGTAACTCGCGCTCCCACCGTGTCCCCGGTCTCCATTGGTATGGCACAGGATCCCGGTCGCGTATTCCCCGGGTCAGCGCATGGCCGGCCAGTACGGCAATACCCGTTCTACAGTTCAGAATCTGCAAATCGTCCGCGTTGACGCCGAGCGTAACCTGCTGTTGATTAAAGGTGCCGTTCCCGGGTGCGGTAAACAGTGATGTGATTGTGCGTCCCAGCGTGAAAGTAGGGTGCGTAATGGAATTAAAAAGTAATCAATGCACAAGGTCAGGTTTGCAGGTAGTTTGTCCGCTTCTGATGCTTTGTTCGCGCGTGAATACAATGAAGCTTTGGTTCACCAGTTGGTTACCGCCTATTTTGGCTAATGCCCGTTCCGGCAACCGTGCCCAGCTGACCCGTGCGGAAGTGAAACATTCCACCAAAAAGCCGTGGCGTCAAAAAGGTACCGGCCGTGCCCGTTCCGGTATGACTTCTTCTCCTTTGTGGAGAAGCGGCGGTCGCGCGTTCCCTAATAAGCCTGATGAAAACTTTACCCAAAAAGTAAACCGTAAAATGTACCAGTGCGGGTATGGCTTCCATTTTGTCGCAGTTGGTACGTGATGAACGGTTGTTTGTTATTGACGAATTGTCTGCCGAAACACCCAAAACAAAAAGCATTTGCAGAACAGGTAAAAAACTTTGGTTTGGAACAAGTATTGTTTGTCACCAAACAGCTTGATGAAAATCTGTATTTGTCTTCGCGCAATTTGCCTAATGTACTGGTGTTGGAAGCACAGCAAATCGATCCTTACAGCCTTTTGCGCTACAAAAAGTAGTGATTACTAAGGCTGCCGTTCAGCAATTGAGGAGCAGTGGGTATGAATCAAGAGCGTTTGACAAAAAGTAATTTTGGCTCCCGTTGTTTCTGAAAAAGAGCAATATGCTAGCTGAAAAAACGCAACCAAATGACTTTTTAAAGTGTTGCCCTAATGCGACTAAGCAGGAGATTAAGGCAGCTGTTGAGTTGTTGTTTGGTGTGCAGATTGCGTCGGTTACTACTGTTACAACCAAAGGTAAAACCAAACGGTTTGGCCGCACAGTGGGTCGTCGCAGCGATGTTAAAAAAGCTTATGTAAGCTTGGTTGAAGGTCAGGAACTTGATCTTGAACTCCGCTGCTGCGACCGTAGATAAGGAATAAGTGGAATGGCTATTGTAAAAATGAAGCCTACCTCTGCTGGTCGTCGCGGTATGGTTCGCGTTACCACAGAGGGTTTGTATAAAGGCGCACCGTATGCTGCGTTGCTCGAAAAGAAAAACTCTACCGCAGGCCGTAACAACAACGGTCATATCACTACCCGTCATAAGGGTGGCGGTCATAAGCATCATTACCGAGTGGTGGATTTTAAACGTAATAAAGACGGCATCCCTGCTAAAGTAGAACGTATTGAGTATGATCCTAACCGTACCGCCCATATTGCACTGCTTTGTTATGCAGATGGCGAACGTCGCTATATTATTGCTCCAAGAGGTATCCAGGCTGGTGCTGTGTTGTTGTCTGCAGAAGCAGCGATTAAAACGGGTAATACTCTTGCCGATTCGCAATATCCCGGTGGGTACTACCGTGCATTGCATAGAAATGAAACCTGGTAAGGGTGCCCAGATTGCCCTGTTCAGCAGGGGCTTCCGCCGTTGTATTGGCGAAAGAGGGATTTATGCCCAAGTCCGGTTGCGTTCGGGAGAGGTGCGGAAAAATTCATGTTGATTGTCGTGCAACTATCGGTGAAGTAGGTAATGAAGAACAAAGTCTTCAGAAAATTGGCAAAAGCCGGTGCAAATCGTTGGCGCGGTATCCGTCCTACTGTTCGCGGTGTTGTTATGAACCCTGTAGATCACCCTCATGGTGGCGGTGAAGGCCGTACTGGTGAGGCTCGTGAGCCGGTAAGTCCTGAGGGCACTCCGGCTAAAGGTTATCGTACTCGTAATAATAAGCGCACGGATAATATGATTGTCCGCCGCCGTTACTCAAATAAAGGTTAATTGATATGGCTCTGTTCATTGAAAAAGGTCCATATGTAGACCCTGCATTTGCTAAAAAGTAGATGCGGCTCGCGCAAACAATGACAAGCGTCCTATAAAAACATGGTCGCGTCGTTCTACTATCTTGCCTGATTTTATTGGACTTACTATTGCGGTTCATAATGGTCGAACCCATGTTCCCGTTTTTATCAGTGATAACATGGTTGGTCACAAGTTGGGTGAGTTCTCATTGACCCGTACCTTTAAAGGCCATTTGGCCGATAAAAAGGCTAAAAAGAAATAAGGTGAATCATCGAGAGTATCTGCAAGTCACAAAAATGCACGAATTTCTGCGCAGAAAGCTAGATTAGTAGCGGATTTAATTCGTGGTAAGGATGTCGCACAAGCGTTGAATATTTTGGCTTTTAGTCCTAAAAAGGGAGCTGAATTGGTCAAAAAAGTATTGGAGTCCGCTATTGCCAATGCGGAGCGATAATGAAGGTGCTGATATTGATGATTTAAAAAGTTGTCACTGTATTCGTGGGATAAGGCAGCGTCGTTAAAACGGTTTCAGGCTCGTGCAAAGGGGTCGGGGTAATCGTATCGAAAAAGCAAACTTGTCACATAAATTTGACAGTGGAAAACTAAGGAAAAGCTATGGGACAAAAAGATTCATCCGACTGGCTTTTCGCTTGGCGGTAACAGGACTGGTCTTCAAAATGGTTTGCTAAAATAGTGATTTCCCAACTGTTTTGAAACAGGATATTGATGTTAGAGAGTATTTGCATAAACGATTGGCAAAATGCATCTGTTGGTCGTATCGTTATTGAACGACCGCAAAATCTGCTCGTGTAACAATTTTCTCTGCTAGGCCTGGTATGGTTGATTAGCCGTAAAAGGCGAGGATATTGAAATATGTGAAGCGTGATTTGCAAAAACCTCTTGGTGTGCCTGTTCATGTCAATATTGAAGAAATTCGGAAGCCTGAGTTGGATGCGCAAATTATTGCTGATGGTATCGCTCAACAGTTGGAAAAACGTGTCCAATTCCGTCGTGCCATGAAACGTGCAATGCAAAATGCTATGCGGGTTGGTGCAAAAGGCATTAAAATTATGACGTCAGGCCGACTCAATGGTGCCGATATTGCCCGTAGCGAGTGGTATCGCGAAGGGCGGGTTCCATTGCATACTTTGCGTGCCAATGTTGATTATGCAACTAGTGAGGCTCATACAACCTCATGGTGTGATTGGTTTGAAAAGTTTGGGTTTATACGGGTGAAGGCAAAGAATCGACTCAGGTGAAATCTGAGTTGGATAGTAAACGCAGAAAGGCAGGTAAAAATGCTGCAGCCAACTGAGACTAAAAATATCATCAGCAACACAAAGGCAGAAATACTGGTATCGCTACGCGTGGTAACTCGGTAAGCTTTTGGTGATTTTGGTTTAAAATCTGTGGGGCGCGGACGATTGACTGCTGAGACAGATTGAAGCTGCTCGACGTGCAATGACTCGCCATATCAAAACGTGGCGGACGTATTTGGATTAGGGTATTTCCTGATAAAACCACCACTGCAAAGCCTATTCAAGTGCGTATGGTGGTGGTAAAGGTTCTGTCGAATATTATGTGGCAGAAATTAAGCCTGCGTAAGATACTTTATGAAATGGATGGGGTTGCTGAGTCATTGGCTAGAGAGGCATTTGCTATTGGCCGCAGCTAAAACTACCCATTCCAACAGTGTTTGTAGTCAAACAGGTGGGTAAACAATGAAAGTTAGCGAACCAAGAAATCAATCTGTTGAGCACGGTGCATAATCATCTGTTTGAATTGTTAAAATTTCAATTTGGTTTGCGTATGCAAATGCTACAGGACAATTAAGCAAACTCAGTGAACTGAAAGCCTCGTCGTGAGATTGCTCGTATTAAAACTATCTTGGCTGAAAAGGATGTAGAATAATGGAGCATTTAAAAATGTCCGTGCTTTTGCAAGGCAAGGTAATGCAATAAAATGGACAAAACAGTCACTGTGCTTGTTGAGCGTAAAGTTAAGCATCCTTTATATGGGAAGGTTATTCGTCGCTCAACTAAAATCCATGCTCATGATGAAGCTAACCAATATAACGTTGGAGATATAGTGCTTATTGAAGAAAAGTAAACTCATCTCTAAGACGAAAGCGTGGTGGTGGCTGGTGCTTGTTGAAAAGGCACGTGCTGTATAGATAGATTTAAATGGACAAAAGCAGGCTTGCGGTTTAGTATCTGTAAACTCGTTTCTAGCTTAGCTTTTCTTCCAAAGTTTCTTCTTTGGGGCCAAAACAGCTTTGAGCTCAATCTCATTTAAATTTTAGATTAAACAAATTAATTTGTGTTAAATTTAAAATAACTTAGGATTAGTTGGATTTTAGAGGCAAAATACATGGATTCAGATGCAAACAGTCCGTAGATGACGCTGATAATTCTGAGCTCGTCGAGTGATGTGCATTACGATTATTGGTGGGTCGAGCGCCGTTATGCAAGTGTTGGTGATATTATCAAAAGTTGCTGCGAAAGATCGCTGCCGCGAGGTCGTGACAGGGTGATGTCGAATGCTGCTATGTGGTCTCGAGTTAGACAAAGGTAAAGTGCGTCGCGGCTGATGGAGCACTAATAAAGGTTTGATAATAATGGCCGCCGCCAAAGTTGACTGCAGACTAATAAATTGGAGCCCATGTACACGTGATGTTTTGGGCCAGTGACGCGAGGTTTGCGTACTGAAAAGTTTATGAAAATTGTTTCTCTGGCTCCAGAAGTTCTGCAAAGGAATTGTGCGTGAATAAAATTACGACAAGGGTGACCGCGTTATTGTTCCGGCAGGTAAGGACAAAGAGTAAGAGCGGTATCGTAACTTGCATCAAAGGTTCAAAAATCTTAGTAGATGGTATTAACCTCGTGAGCATGTGAAACCTAATCCTGCCTCGAGGTGTCGAGGTGGGTATTGTTAAAGTTTATAAAGTTCATGATATCTAATGTTGCCGTTTCGAACTCGAGTACTAATAAGGCTGATCGTATTTGGATAAAATTTTATTGAAAATGAGAATGGAGCGATGCGAGCGGGTGCGGGTGTTTAAATCTAGCGGTGTTATAGTTAATACTTTAGAGGGTTGATTGATGGCTCGGTTAAAAGATTTTTCTATACTAGTGCATTGGTGCCTGAATTGATAAAAGCGGTTCGGGTACAAGGTGTCATGGAGCTGCCCTGTATGAAAAGATTACTTTAAATATGGGGTGGGGAAGCTGTTGCTGATAAGAAGGTCATGGAATATGCAGTTTTGATTTGGAGATGATATCAGGGCAAAAACCTGTTGTTACTGTGGCTCGTAAATCTATTGCAGGATTTAAGATTCTGCGATAACTACCCGTTGGATGTAAAAGTAACTTTTTGCGTCGTGAACTGAATGTTTTGAGTTTTTGGATCGCTTGATTACTATAGCTTTTGCCTCGTGTCAGAGATTTTTCATTAGGGGTAAATAACAGATCATTTGATGGTCGTGGTAATTACAATATGGGTATTCATGAGCAAATTATCTTTCCTGAGATAGAGTATGATAAAATTGATGCTATAAGAGCCTTAATATTACCATTACAACCTCTCAAGCTAGGACAGATGAAGAGGCCAAGAGCATTGTTGGCATTGTTTAAATTTCCATTCAAGGGTTAATTATGGCTGAAAAGCTCTTTATTAATCGAGTAAAAGAGCGCTCTTGCCGAAGCGTTATGAGAGCGCTACTATCCATTATCAATAGAGTTCAAATGCAACGGATGCTGAGAAGTTTGAAGCACGTTTGAAATTGCAAAGTATACCTACAAAATGCATTGCCTGTTCGCCAAAAGCGGCCATGGCTTACTTTAACTGGTAGAGCCTCGTGGTGTTTGATTTCGTAAGTTTTGGTTTTAGGCCGTATAAAAATTCGTGAAATTGCATGCGGGTGAGATTCTGGTGTAATCAAAGCTGGCTGGTAAAGTGGAAGATTAAAATGAGCATGCATGGTCCTATTTCAGATATGCTGACACGCATTCGTAATGCGCGCAGCGTGCAGGGAAGAGCCATTGTGCCAAATGCCCTCGTCTAAATTAAAAAGCAATAGCTTCCCGTATTGAAGGATGAGGATATATCGAGAACTTCATAGTTTCTACTGATGATAAACCTTTGTTAGTCATTGAATTAAAATATTATTCAGGACGTCCTGTTATTGAGCAGATAAAACGAGTCTCTCGGCCTGGTTTGCGAGTTTATAAGGCATCCGCTGCAATCCCTACTGTAATGAATGGTTTGGGAATTGCCATTTTAAGTACCTCTAAAGGAGTTATGACGGATAGAAAAGCTCGATCTAGAAGGTGTTGGTGGCGAGCTGTTTGTATAGTAGCTTAGGAGGTTAGGAAAGATGTCTCGTATAGCAAAAAATCCAGTGGTAATCCCTGCTGGAGTAGATATAAAAATTGAATCAGAGGTCTTGACAGTAAAAGGGAAGAATGGTCAGTTGACTTTGTCTTTGCCCCGTAAGGTAAATGCAGTATTTTCTGATAGGCAACACTGTATTCCTATAGCTGATAGAGAGGCAGATTCCTTTATCTGGAACCATTCGTGCTCTAGTGAGCTAATATGGTTAGAAGGTGTCGCCGAAGGGTTTGAAAAGAGGCTGTTTGATAGGTGTGAGTTACAGGCGCAAGCGCAGGGTAATATTTTGAATTTATCATTGGGTTTTTCTCTGTCCCTGTATATCAAATGCCTAAAAGGGGTAGCAGTTCAACTCCATCTCAAAACAGAAATTTCGTGACTGTTTGGTGCGGATAAGCAGGCTGTTGGTCAGGTAGCATCTGAAATACAGGCTTTTCGTTCTCAGAGCCCTATAAGGGAAGTTCGCTATGTTGGCGAAGTTGTGGTCGCGAAAGAGGCGAGAAAGAAATGAAAGTTTAAAATGGATAAGCATATAGCTAGACTGTCGTGCCAGAAAAACTCGGATTCGTATTTCTGAGTTAGGAATGGTGCGCTTGTGTGTGTTACGAACAAACGAGCATATTTATGCTCAAATAATTAGCAGTGATGGAAGTTCTGTCTTAACATCAGCTTCTACTTTTAGAAGTTGACGTTAAAAAGTGCAGTTGAAGTCTACTGGAAATGTGCTGCTGCAGCCGTGGTTGGCAAACGTATTGCAGAAAAAGCAAAGTTGATTGGTATTGATCGGGTTGCCTTTGATCGTTCTGGTTTTCAATATCATGGTCGTATTAGAGCTTTGGCAGAGGCAGCGCGTCAAAATGGCTTAGCTTTTAAAATATGATGTAAGTTGGAGATATCGAAAATATGGCAAAACACATGAAATTGAAGATCGGTGATGGTCTTATAGAAAAAATGATTTCCGTGAATCGTGTTACAAAGGTAGTTAAAGGTGGCCGAATCATGGCTTTCTCTGCGTTGACAGTAGTCGGTGATGGGGATGGCAGAATTGGAATGGGCAAAGGTAAGTCTAAGGAAGTTCCTGTTACTGTTCAAAGGCTATGGATCAGGCTCGGCGATCAATGATAAGTTCCTAGTAAAAATGGTACAATTCATCACGAGGTTATTGGTATCATGTGCTGCTACACGTATTCATGACAGCCCGCTAAAGATGGTAGTGGTGTAAAAGCTGGTGGTCCGATGCGTTTAATATTTGATGCATTGGGAATTCATAATATTTCAGCCAAGGTTCACGGTTCTACGAACCCATATAATATCATGCGAGCTACCTTTGATGGTTTTGGGGAAATTATATACTCCATCGGATTGCTGCTAGAGAGGTTTATCCGTGGAAGATTTTTGGGAGGTTAGAGTAATAATGTCTAGAACCAAAAATAAAAATAACATTAATAAGTTTAGCTGGGACGATAGCAGTCCATCGCTGCATGCGCTAAAAGGGCTAGGATTGCAGCATAGGCATCATAGCGTTGAGGTTTTAGAATACGCCTGAGAATATTGAATGATTAATAGATTAGCTATCTTTTGAAAGTGGAGTATTAAAATGTATTTAATTCGATACATCCCGCATTAGGGGCTGTCCATGCAAGACGCCGCGTAGGTAGAAAGTATTGGTAGTGGACTAGGAAAAACAGTCTGGTCATGACCATAAGGGTCAAAAGTAGAACAGGAGGATTCCATAAAAATAGGTTTTTGAAAGGTGGGCAAATGCCATTTGCACAGCGGCGTTTACCAAAAGCGAGGCTTTAAGTCATCCTCTGCGAAAACTAACTGAGCAAATTTCTTTGAACTTGCTGCAATTACTTGATATTGAACAAGTTGATTTACTAGCGCTAAAGAAAGCTGGAATAGTTTCCTCCTGTGTACAGTATGTAAAAGTTATTGCAAATGGCTCAATTGAAAAGTCTATGTAGTTAAAAGTTGAAAGTGGCAGCAGGAGCTAAAACAAGCTATTGAAGCTGCTGTTGGACGGGTAGAATAGGATAGCATAGTGGCAAATAGACAGCTGATTTTGAGACTATTTAGATCTGTTGAATTAAAGAATAGATTGCTGTTTTTATTGGCGGCACTGATAGTCTTTAGAATTGGTGCACATATTCCAGTACCTGGTGTTGATACTTCTGCCCTTGCAGAAATTTATAAAGGTCAGAGTAGTGGAATTTTGGGAATGCTGAATATATTTTCTGGCGGATCGTTAGAAAGATTTAGTATTTTTGCGATTGGGATTATGCCCTATATTTCTGCCTCTATTATTGTGCAGCTTGCCTCGGAAATTATTCCTTCTTTGAAAGCTTTAAAGAAGGAAGGTGATATAGGAAGAAAGCAGATCACTAAATACACTAGATTTTCTGCTGTTATTCTTGCTATCTTTCAGGGTTTTGTAGCTGCAACATTTGTTTTTCAGCAGGGAGTTATTGTTATTCCTCAGGTTGAGTTTTATTTTTTAGCTCTGATCTGTTTGGTAACAGGCACTATGTTCTTAATGTGGTTAGGAGAGCAGATTACAGAACGTGGCATTGGAAATGGAATTTCTTTAATTATTACAGGCTGGTATTTGTGCTGCAAATTCCATCAGGGATAGTTCAATTATGGAGTATGACTGTTTCTGGCAAGTTGCTTTTCAGTTTTGTTTATTCTATTTTCAGCTATTGTATTAATATATATAGTTGTATGAATCTGCGTTAAGAAAAATTCCTATCCATTATGCTCGGAGACAAATTTTAGGGGGCAGGGAGCGCATCTACCATTTAAATTAAATATGGCGGGTGTACACCTCCAATTTTTGCTTCAAGTGTTATTCTTTTTCCTGTAACTATAGTTAATTGGTTTGAAATAGTTATTCTGAACTTCAGAGTTTGCTTTGAGTTTTCAACATGGCACTATTGGTTATATAGTACTATTTGCATCATCTGTAATTTTCTGTTATTTTTATACGGCTTTGATGTTAGCCCTAAAGAAAATGGCTGAAAATTTAGAGTGGTGCATTTTGTTCCTGAGCATTCGGCCTGGTGCTCAAGACCGCATTTTATCTTGAGTCTGTGGTAGCAGATTGACATTATGGGGAGCAATTTATATTACAATAGTTTTGATTTAATCCCTGAGCTTTTATATCTAATATCTCATTTGCGTTGGGATGGTACGTCACTTTTTGATTCTTGTTGTTGTAACAATGGATTTCAATATTCAGATATCTTCATATGGTATGGTTCAGCAATATGAAAGTCTGATGAGTCGTACTAATAGGTTAAATTAATAGTTGGTAAATGGAATGGCAAAAGAGATACAATACAAATGCAGGGAGATCTTGACACTCCCAAATGCAACTCTCAAAGTGAAGCTAGAAAATGGACATGTGGTTTGGGGTATATCTCAGGAAAGATGCAGTAGCCATTACATCCGCATTTCTCCTGGGGATGAGGTGACTGTCAGAACTTACGCCTTAGAGTTTATCTCGTGCACGTATCAGTATTTCGAGGCTAGATAATTTTAAAAGGAAATAAAAATGCGCGTACAGCCATCTGATTGAGAAGTTGCCGTAACTGTAAAAGTTATTAGGCGTAATCAGGTGGTTCGTGTTATTTGTACCGATCCAAGGCATAAACAGCGCCAAGGATAGATAGATTAAAATTTAGATTTAGTTAAAGAATCTTATAGATAAAAGGAATATTTATGGCTCATGTTGCAGGGGTGAATATCCTATAACGCACATATTGTGATTGGTTTGCAAACAATCTATGGCATTGGCGCTACTCATGACAAGTCAATTTGTGGAGCAGCTGGTGTGTCATTTGATGTTAAAGTTAAAGATCTTGATGAATACAGTTGGAATCTTTGAGGGAGCAAGTTGCTAAGTACGAGTTGAAGGGGATCTACGCCGTGAAGTGACAATGTCTATTAAACGATTAATGGATATGGGATGTTATCAGGGGTTTTCGTCATCGTCGTGGGTTTGCCTTGTAGGGGCAGCGGACTAAAACGAATGCTCAGTACTCAAAGGCCCGTACATAAAGCAATTTCAGGCAAAAAGTAATTTTAAGTTTGTTAATGGCTAAAAGCAAATACAGCAGCTAGAGTGCGCAGAAAAATACGTAAAACTGTTAACGAAGGGTATCGTACATGTGCACGCCTCTCTTTAATAATACGATAGTTACCATTACTGATCGTCAAGGCAATGCATTGTCTTGGGCAACTTCTGGAAGGTGCAGGTTTTAAAGGGTTCTCGCAAGAGTACACCTTTTGCAGGCTCAGGTTGCTGCCGAATCTGCCGGCAAAGATTGCACAGGAGTATGGTGTAAAAATTTAGAAGTTCGTATTAAAGGTCCTGGGTCCTGGTCAGGAGTCATCAGTTTCGTGCGCCAATGCACTTGGTTTTTAAGATTACCAGTATAACGGATGTAACACCTTTGCCACACAATGGTTGCCGTCCCCCGACGCAAATTTAATATTTGGAGTTATTTAAGATAGGCACGCTACGCATGGGTCCTCATGTATAAACTTTCTCGTAGAGAAGGTGCTAATTTATTCCCATAAAGTGCACGTCGCTCATTAGAATCGAAATGTAAGTGATACTGTTCCTGGTCAACATGGTGCTAAAAAGCGCAAAGTCTTTCAGGCTGATGGCTTGCGGTTGCGTGAAAAGCAGAAAATCCGTCGTATGTACGGGGTTTTGAGCGCCAATTTAGACGTTATTTTGCCAGAAGCCGATCGTCAAAGAGGGTTCTACTGGTGAACTTTACTACAATTATTAGAGTCTCGCTTAGACAATATTGTTTATAGGATGGGATTTGGTTCAACTAGGGCAGAGGCTCGCCAACTTGTTTCACATAAAGCAGTTGCTGTAAATGGACAGGTTGTTAATATTCCTTCATATCAAGTACGTGTCGGTGATGTGGTTTCGATTCGAGAAAAGAGGCAAAAGCAGGTTCGAATTCAAAGCTTTAAACTTGGCTGGACAAATAGGTTTTCAAATTGGGTGTCAGTTGATACAACAAGAATGGAAGGTATTTTTAAAACTAGGCCAGATCGCTCCGAGTTGACTAGTGATATTAATGAGCAGCTAGTGGTAGAGTTTTATTCTAAATAGAAGCTAGCCTAATGAGGGACAGTTTAATGCAAAATAGCACTTCCGAATTCTTAAAACCACGGCATATTGATGTAGATACTATTTCTGCGATAAGGGCAAGAGTATCTATGCAGCCATTTGAGCGTGGTTTTGGTCATACTCTTGGTAATGCTTTGCGCCAGTGTCTTACTGTCATCCATGGATGGGTTTGCTCCGACAGAGGTTTCTATTGCAGGTGTGTTCACGAATATTCAACATTGGATGGTATTCGAAGAGATGTTGTCGATATTTTATTGAATATTATGGTGTTGTTTTTAGCAGCTATCGGGGCGTGAGTGGAAAGTTCACTTAAAAGTTAAAAATCAGGCGTGGGCGCAGTACTGGCTCGTGATATTGATTTGCCTCATGATGTTCAAAATTACTCAATCCTGAACATGTGATTTTGCCATTTGGCTGAAGAATGGCAGTATTGAGATGGAAATCAAAAGTAGAACAGGGTCGTGGTTATCAACCTGCTTCTGGTCTTCGTGAAGCTCGGGGTGAGAACAGTATTGGCGCTATTTATCTAGATGCCAGTTTTTCACCGATTAGTCGGGTTAGTTTTGAAGTTGAATCTGCGAGGGTTGAACAGAGAACCGATTTGGATCGTTTGATTTTAGACATTGAAACGGACGGCTCTTTAGAGCCTGAAGAGGCTGTTCGTAGCGCAGCACGTATTCTTATCGATCAGATGTCGATTTTTGCTGATTTACAGGGCACTGCTTTGGAGGAAGTAGAGGAAAAAACTCCTCCCATTGATCCCATACTGTTGCGTCCTGTAGATGATTTGGAACTAACAGTTCGTCTGGCAAATTGTTTGAAGGCGGAGGATATCTATTATATTGGTGATTTGATTCAACGTACTGAGACGGAGTTGTTAAAAACACCAAATTTGGGTAGAAAATCTTTGAATGAAATCAAAGAAGTATTAGCTTCAAAAGGTTTGACATTAGGATCTAAACTTGATTCTTGGCCTCCTGTAGGCTTGGGACAAGCCGTAAGTTTGAATATTAGCGAAAAATGACATGCGTCATCGTAGTGGAAACCGTAAATTAAATCGTACCAGCAGCCATCGTGCAGCGGCTATGTTACGTACATGGCCAATTCGTTGCTTACCCATGAAACTATTGTGACGACTTTGCCAAAAGCAAAAGAACTGCGTCGTATAGTAGAGCCATTGGTTACTTTGGGTAAAAAGCCTTCTTTGGCTAATCGACGTTTGGCATTTGACCGTACTCGCGATCGCGATGTGGTAGCTACATTATTTGATGATCTGAGTTCGAGGTTTTGCTAACCGTAATGGCGGATATTTACGCATTTTGAAATGCGGTTTCCGTCAAGGCGATAATGCCCCTCTGCCCTAATTGAGTTAGTGGATAAAGCAGAAACAGTTGCTGAATAAGTAGAAAAACCGATTCTTTGGGATCGGTTTTATTTTTCTGTAAAGTTATGGGGTATGAGTTTTGGGGCATACTGACAGATAAATTGGCTATAATTCTTTCGCACAAATTGAACAGAAAGGGTGCTTTATGAAAAATGATTTTATTGTCCTGCGTACTGTTGCTTAGCTCGCAAATGGCTGTGGCAGGTAGATTTCTGCCGAAGGATATACGTTTAGCTGTTCTAAAAAGCGTTGATTATCCTACATGTTGTGCTTGCAGGTGATGGATGGACGTGGACGCAGATCCTGACTTTGGGAATTGTTGATAACAATAGAACTGAAGCGGAGGCTCGGGTAGTATTCGACTGAAGATACATATAATCGGTTTATTACGAAAACACAATTACCTACCCAAGGGACAGCCTGTGGGTGTGTTTTTGATAGCCAAGGGCAAAGTTAAGGAGGTTTGATTTTAACGCCGAAAAGAACGCAAGAGTTGAAACAAAGAAAATAGGATCGCTTTATCAATACAGCAGGGATTGGTTAAAATAAATTTTGCAATAAATCAGTGCGCACAATTTCAAACCCGAATACATAACGGCAGTTATGTATCCGGGTTGATTGTTTGAATATTTACCCACCATGGTGGTTGTCGTTTTGACTCCTGTCTGTAGATGGTAATAAAGCGTAATCTAGTGATTTGATTTTTATTTTTAGAAAAATTGCTCTATAATCCGCCGCTTTTTACAACAATCAGCCCCGCAATTACGGGCAACCTGAGAAAGAACCAAACCATGAAAAAAGTCTTTATCCGCACCTTCGGCTGCCAAATGAACGAGTACGACAGCGAAAAATGCTTTCCGTTTTGGAAGAAGAACATGGAGGCATCGAACAAGTCATCCGAACCTGATGAGGCCGATATCATTTTATTTAATACTTGTTCCGTTCGGGAAAAGGCGCAGGAAAAAGTATTTTCCGATTTGGGGCGCGTTCGTCCGCTAAAGGATAAAAATCCTGATTTGATTATCGGCGTGGCCGGTTGTGTTGCCTCCCAGGAAGGCGAAGCGATTGTCAAGCGTGCTCCCTTTGTCGACGTCGTGTTTGGCCCGCAAACCTTACACCGCCTGCCCAAGCTGATTGACGACAAAACACACCGGCCGTCCGCAGGTCGATATCTCTTTCCTCGAGATTGGAAAAATTTGACCATCTGCCTCCCGCCCGCGTAGACGGCGGCGCTGCGTTTATCTCCATTATGGAAGGCTGCTCAAAATATTGTTCTTTCTGCGTCGTCTCTCTACGCGTGGCGAAGAATTTTCCCGACCGCTCACCGATGTGCTTACCAGGAAATTGTGGCTAGGCGCAACAAGGCGTAAAAGAAATCAATTTGTTGGGACAAAAGCGTCAACGCCTATCGCGGCCCAATGGACGACGGCGGTATCTCGTGATTTTGCCACTTTGCTGCGCATCGTCCATGAAATCCCCGGTATCGAGCGCATCCGCTTCACCACTCAGCCACCCGCGCCGAATTTTCCGATGCCATCATCGAGTGCTACCGCGACCTGCCCAAACCCTCGTTTCCCATCTGCACCTGCCGATTCAAAAGCGGCTCCGGATCGCGTCCTCTCGGCCTGAAGGCGCGGCTATACCGCCTCGAACACAAATCCATCATCCGTAAACTGCGCGCCATCCGCCCGGACTTATGCTCTGAGCAGCGATTTTGATTGTCGGTTTCCCCGGCGAAACCGAGCGCGAATTTGAGCAGACCCTGAAACTGGTGAAGACATCGCCTTTGACCTGAGCTTTGTCTTTATCTACAGCCCCGTCGGCACACCGGCAGCTAGTTTTGCACGACGATACCCCGCATCGAGAAAAGTGCGCCGCCTCGAAGCGCTGAACGAAGTTATCGAGGCTGAAACCGCACGCATCAACCAAACCATGAGTCGGTACTGCACAGCGCCGCCTGGTTGAAGGCGTGTCGAAAAAGATCCTGACCAATTACAGGCGCGACGACCAACAACCGCGTCGTCAATTTCACCGGCAGCCCTGACCTGATTAATGAAATGGTTGATATCGAAATTACCAAAGCTTTCACCTTCTCGCTGCAGGGGCAAACTGTTTGCGGATACCTGAGACGGATAATAGTGGCACTTACAGCGTAAAAAGGACGTTTAACATAAAGCTGCATATGGGGCTGTCCTAGGGGTCTGTTGACATTCAATTTTTCACAGTATCATGACAGATATGACCAGTATACCTCTATCCGATGCCCAGTGGCAGCCATCGAACCGCTTTGTCCGGGTGAAACAAACCGACCCGGTAAAAACCGCCAAAGACAACCGCCTGTTTCTTGAGCCCGTACTGTGGATAGTCCGCACTGGCAGTCCGTGGCGCGATCTGCCACAGGAGTTCGGCAACTGGACAGCGTTTATCGCTTTCGCCACTGCCGGATGCAATTACGATGTTTTCATATTTTCACATCTGAACACAAATGCCGACTATGGAATACACCGCGATAGACGGCACCATTGTCAAAACCCATCGGCACGGTCAGGACGCAAAAAGGGGACGTTCAAACAGGCAATCGGCCGATCCAAAGGCGGGATGACGACTCAAAAATCCTTTGCCCTGACCGATGCTTTGGGGCAATTTATGTGATTTCATACGCTGCCCGGACAGCGCAACGACATTTGCGGCGTCCTATCACTGATTAAGGATAAAGCTTTGGTGCACTGCTAGCCGACAAAGCCTTTTGATGCAGACTGGCTGATTAAGGAATTGACACAAAAGGGTATCGAGCCCGTTATCCCTCCACGCAAAGGTCGTAACACGGAGAGGTGTTATGACCGTGGGAAATACAAAATGGCGGCATCTGATTGAAAACTTTTTCTGCCGGATAAAGGAGTTTAAAAAGATTGCGATGCGTTGTGAAAAGACTGGATGAATCTTTTTGCTGCCAACATTTATCTGGCTGCTACGGTTTTAAGGCTGGCATTTGATGTCAACAGACCTAGGGCGTGTCTGACAATCAACATTTTCGGCGGTTTTTCCGTCCTAAAACGGCATCTGCCGCGTTAAAAAATACTCGTCTATGGGTGGCATAGGCTCGCATTTTTGCCTTGCATCTGCCGTTTTATGCCAAAAAACTGCTAAAAGTTGGAATGTCAACACGCCCTAGGGTCTGTTGACAATCAGCCTTGCGGCGGTGTCTTTTGGCATACCCGCCTGCGTCAAAAATGCTCTGCAAGGTGTCCAACCTGCTGTGCTTTCCTTGCATTCGGGCATTTTACTCAAAAACCGCTTCGCATAGCTGAATGTCAACAGCCCCTAGGGTGTGTTGACATTCAATTTGGGGCATCCTAGATAACTCAGGAGATTCTGTTTTAAGTTAGAATTTTCCTTATGAGAAAAAGTCGTCTGAGTCAGTACAAACAAAACAAACTGATTGAGCTATATCTGCAGGCGTAACCGCCCTGACGTACGGCTGCCGAATTGCGCGAATAGTCAACAAAAGCACGGCTGCGTATTACTTCCATCGCCTACGCCTGCTCATTTACTGCACAGCAGCCATCTGGAAATGTTTGATGGCGAAGTGAAGCGGACGAAAGCTACTTTGGCGGACACCACAAAGGCAAAACGCGGTCGTGGCGCAGCAGTGAAAAAACGCGGTATTCGGGCTGTTGAAGCGCAACGGCAAGGTTTACACTGTTGCACCATGTACGCAGACGGCAACCCTGCTCAGCCGATTATTCGGGAGCAGGTTAAACCCGACAGCATTGTTTATACGGATTACCACAAGGGTTGATGACGTGATTGATGTGATGCGAATTTAACCATTTCCGTATCCCACCGCACACATTTTTGCTGAAAACAAAACCACATCAACGGAATCGAGAACTTTTGAGTCAGGCAAAACGGCATTTGCGTAAATTTAACGGCATCCCGAAAGAGCATTTTTGAGCTTGTATTTGAAGGAGTGCGAATGGCGTTTTAACAACAGTGAAATAAAAAGTTCAAATTTCCATTTTGAAACAATTGGTAATAGATAATTTATCCAGTTATCTAGGACAGCCCCAAAGGTTATACGCGGCCATATCTCCATTGAGAGCGTCATCAATACTGACGGATGGCGCGGTTATCATGGTTTGATTGATATGGAATTTGCAAAGCATTTTAGGGTGTATCACGGGCAAAATGAGTTTGCCTCGTGGAGCGCAAACACATTAACGGTATTGAGTCGTTTTGGAGTTATGCGAAACACTCATCTGATACAGTTTCATGGCGTAGCAAACACACGTTTTACTTGCATCTGAAAGAAACTGAATTTCGCTTCAATCATAGGCATGATAATTTGTACAAAGTACTGCTGAAAAATGTTGCGGAATGATCCTTTAAAAGATGATTTTTGCTTCCTAAGCCCAAAATAAATACCTGCGGCGCGCGCGTTGTATGTTTCACGCCATCTGTTCAGGTGGCTGGGCTGCTTCAGCGGGTGGCGGCGGGCAGGGCTTGTTTGAAAGACGTGCCGAGCAGGCCGCCGTGGGTGAGGTCGGGATAATGGCGGTATTCGGCCGCCAACCCTTGTCCGCGCAGTTTGGCAACAGTTTTTCCCCGCGTCGGCGGGATACGGAGGCGATAACGGCGGCGCGTTTGGCCAGCATGTCGGCCTGTTTGGCGTCGGCGGGGCTGTCAGGTGCGCTTTGCCGCTCCAGCAGCAGGCTGCGGCCGCCGTAGAGCATCCGCTGGCGGCGGCGCGTTCGGCGTGAGCAACATCAGGCCGTTTTGCCACCACAGGGCGGGGTCGGCGGCGATATAGCGGGTGAAGGCTTTGCAGGCCGCTCGAACAGGGTGTAGAGGACGAACAGGCGCCGTAGGGAATGTCTCACAGGGTTTGCCGCGCGGGGTCGGTGCGGGCGGCGCTGTCGACGGCGGGACGGATTTTTGCCGTCGATAAATTCGAGCAGGGCAGGCGCGCGCCGTTGCGCCGTCCGTCCATCGGCTGGTCGGGCAGGCTGTTGCCGGACAAACTCGGGCGGGGTGTAGTCGTAGGCGCGGCGGGCGGTGTCGAAGCGCAGATCGGTTGCAGCCGATCAGCACCAGCACGGGCGGGTTGGCGGACAAAGTCCTCGCAATCGCGGGCGCGGCAAGGTATTCGGGCAGGGCGTTGCCGTCGAGGGCGTAGAGGACGGGATAGCCTGTGGCGGGAGGCTGGCTGTCGGGAATGCCGAGGAAAAACGCGGTAGGCTTGGCCGTTTCGGTCTGGAAAGCCAGGGTTTGGAAGGTGTAGCGCGTCGCGACGCGGTAGGGGCGGAGAGATCGGCGGGACGGTACTCTCGCTGTTGGGCGTGGCGGACGGTGCGGCGGCGGCAAGGGTGGGCAGCAGGGCGAGGGCGCGGCAATAAGGGCTTTCAGCGATGTTTCCGACGGATTGGGACGGTAGGAATCTAAGGGAAAACGAGCGGCGGAGGAAAGTCCGTCTGAAAGCGCGGCGATTTGGTTGGAATGTCGCTTAACTTCACTGAAACTGCATTTTCAGACGGCCTGATGTGGAAAAACAGGCGCACCCGTGCAAGTGCGCCGTTTGACCTGGCTTCGACGAGAGTCCGAAGTATTTTTACAAACTAATGTTTTTTTAAATTATAAAACCTGTGGATAAATTTTCTGTTACCCACTCAGTTACCCAAAAATTTTTGAGGGCTGTCTAGATAACTCAGGAGATTCCGTTTGCACAGGAAATTTTTCTTATGAGAAAAGTCGTCCGAGCTCAGTACAAACAAAACAAACTGATTGAGCTATTCGTAGCAGGCGTAACCGCCTGCGGCACGGCTGCCGAAAGTGGCGAGAATCGTCAACAGCACGGCTGCATATTACCATCGCCTACGCCTGCTCATTTACCAAAAACAGCAGCCATCTGGAAATGTTTGATGGCGAAGTGGAAGCGGACGAAAGCTACTTTGGCGGACACCACAAAAGGCAAAACGCGGTCGTGGCGCAGCAGGAAAAACGCGGTATTCGGGCTGTTGAAGCGCAACGGCAAGGTTTACACCGTTGCCGTACCCAATACGCAGACGGCAACCCTGCTGCCGATTATTCGGGAGCAGGTTAAACCCGATAGCATTGTTTATACGGATTACCACAGGGGTTAGTGACGTATTGGATGAGCGAATTTAACCATTTCCGTATCAACCACCGCACATTTTGCTGAAAAACAAAAACCATATCAACGGAATCGAGAACTTTTGGAGTCAGGCAAAACGGCATTTGCGTAAATTTAACGGGCATCCCGAAAGAGCATTTTGAGCCTGTATTTGAAGGAGTGCAAATGGCGTTTTAACAATAGTGAAATAAAAGTTCAAATTTCATTTTGAAACAATTGGTAATAGATAATTTATCCTAGTTATCTAGGACAGCCTCAAATCGCTTTGGCGTTTTTAGGCATTCGGCATAGGTTTTCGGCATGGGCGTTCAGGCATGAACAGCCTGATTCAGGGTGCGGGCTATCCATTCGTTCAGGCTGATATTGTCCGCCGCCGCCGCCGCTGCCGCCGCCGCGTGGATTTGCGGGCTGACTCGCACGCTGAAGCGGCCTGAATAGTGTTTGTAGGGTTCTATGCCGCGTTCTTCGCAGACGGCCAAAAATTCCCGCAGGCTGGCTGCGCCCTCTTTGCAGGTCTGCGCCGCGTTGTCGGCGTAGAAGTCGCGCCGCCGTTCAGTCCCAAAAATTCGCCCCGCAGCAATTCGGTTTCGGGGTCGTATTGGATTAGGGCTTTATGCCCGTTTATTGTCATCAGGTTGTTCATGGTTTCACTCCGTTTGCTTCGCAGCCATTTGCGCACGCTTGCAACTGCGCCTTTGTGTCCGTGTCAGCCGGGATGCGGTCTGTGGAAGACCTGTACTTGTCCGAACAGAATCACGGCCACGCGGCTACCGCCCGCTCTTCTATTTCGCCGCCCAAATCGACAAACAGGGCTTCGATGTCCGCTCATTTGATGCCGCCGGGTATCGGGCGGCAAATATCAGGGATAAGGTGCGCTGGTGTTTTTCTTCATAATGGGTAACACTGTAATTTAGTACCCATGATACAGCAAGGGCAGCAGGGCGAGCAAGGCTGCAGGGTGTGCCGTCAGGCGGCGAGGCAAAGTTCGGCGGCATTTTCCGCTTTTGCTGTCCGCGCTATTTTATTGCGCAATAATATGCTGCTTTTTGCTAAACATTTCCCTTAAGCACGATTAACAAAAACAGCAGGCAAAAAATGCGCGTGGGAGGCAGGGGTCTAGAAAGCGGGTGCGTCTGAACTTTTGCGCCCCTGCCCCTGCCGTTGTCTCTGCGCGGGCGGCGGGGCGGGGCTTGCGGCGTCAGACGTCCAGCCTGAACAGGCGGCCTTTTGCCCTGTGCCTGTCCGTAGGCGTAGCCGTCGGCCAGCCGCCGAGCTTCCATTTTCAACACTATCAGGGTTCGCCGTGTTCGGTCTCGATAACGGGTTTTGATGATGCCGACGAGTGAAAGCCGCTGTCCCGCTTCGCAGGCAGTCAGAGCGCGGCAGGTTTCGCGGTCAAAGGCGATGATGTCGGCGGGCAGGGATGCGGCGGGAAAGCCGCCCATTTTGTGGCCGTCGCTTGCCAGCATCTTGGCGATGGCGTAGGTGCTGCCGCGCCGCGTTTTTCATCATTTTGGGTTTTGCAGCAGTTTCCGCTGATTACGCCGTCTATCATGCGTGTGGCCTTTCTGTTAATATTTTGCAAGAAAACGGGGCGTTCAGACGGCCTTTGCGCGTGTGCCCCGTGTTTTTGTTGTTTCTCTTATCCGATGCTTTTAAATGATATTTTCTGTTTCGTATATTTCTCCCTATATGCAATTTCAAAATCCGAAAAATAGGGTGGGATTGATGGGGATGAAATGTTAAGACGATTTTTATTCAATATCTTAAAACCGATTTTTCAGCACCGGCAACCCCTCCGCCTCCTATTTTTGTGGGGTTGGATGGGATTTAGGAGCTGTCAGGGTAGGATGCAGGGCTGGACGCGCCCAAACCCCATGCCAACCCCACATCATCCCCACACCCTCAACGGATTTATTTATCATAAACCTTATAAATATATGATTATAATAAGTCAAAAACTACATATTTATTTCTGACCCCAACCACCACCAAAATCAGCAAAACATATCAGTACGTGCGGGAAAAAGCGGCGGAGGAAAAAGCGGATGCGGCGCGTCGCTTGCCGATATGGCGGCGGCGGGCTGCGCCCTTTACGCGCCCGCTTCGCCCCATTCTGCGGGCGGCACTTCGCCGACAAGGGCGTAAAGCGGCCGGGGATGTTGAAGCGGCGGGCAAGGGCGGCGGGAAGCGGTTTTTATTGCGCGTTTGCCGCCGCCTGCTTTTTCGGTTTACAGCCATCCGCATTCTGCCAGCACGCGGCAGACGAAAGACCGTTCAAAGCCTTTGCAGATTTCAGCTTCAAAGGCTTCATCCGTAATGTAGAAGGTGCTGTATCCGTGCGGGTTGTCCCGCTCGCCCGCGTGCCGGTTGCCCGCCACTCTGAAGCCCGCATGGTTGCGTTCGGTTTTGTAGCCGTCTTCTCCGAAATTGCGCAGGTCGGCGGAAGCGTTCGCCGTAGCCGTCACGCGTCAGGAAATCGCGGGCGTTGGCGATAATCTGCCGCTCTTCGCGGTTGCCCGCGCCCTCCCGTTCGTGCCATGCGTTGAAACACACCAGCACGCCCGCAAAGGCTGTTTCCTTGTCAAAGCCCGTTATGTCCCATTCGCAGGCAAGGGCGAGGCCGACGGCGGCCATAGTGAAGCGTTTGGACACGCGGGCGGGCTCGGGAATCCATGTGCGCGGGCAGACGGGCGCAAAACTCGCTTTGCAGGGGCTCAGACGGCCTCTGAGGGCTTCAGGGGTTGTCGGCCATGCTGTCAGCCAGCCGTTGCAGGTAGAGCGCGGAACGGTGCGCCGTAGCAGCTTCGCGCGGCTTCTTCGAGATGGGACAGCGCAAAGCCGCGCCGTCGGCGAAGCCGTGCAGGAGGTCAAAGGCTTTGAAACCTTTGCCCTGCGTCGGCGGGGACGGCAGGCAGGCGCACGGCCTGTCCCGCGTTCCATTCGTAGCCTGCGGCTTTCAGGGTAGTGTTCGGCGTCAAATTCGCCCGTCGATACCGCCAGCACGCGCCACGTGCGGCGGGTGCGGTTGCCGCCTGCGCCTCGCCTTGCAGCTTGGATGTGCCGTTGAAAACGGAACAAACGACGTCTTCTCACGGTTTTGGTCTCCTCTCCGATTTCGTCGAGGAATATCAGACCGTCATTGTTGGCGGCGGCTTCGTTGTCGAAAACCGAGGCTAGTCCCTTTCCATTGGACTTTCAGGCCGTCAGGGGTTGCCGATGGCGGAGAATGCCAGCAGGCCGGACGGGGTTTCTGCCGCTGCCCGATGCGCCGTAGATGTGAAACCGCGTTTTCCAGCCGCAGGATGCGCAGCAGCGGGGCGGCGAACACCGCGCCAGGGGCGAGGCTGGGGCGGCTGTTGCCCCGATATAGCGGCCTATCTGCTCCTTCCACTGCGCCAAGTCTCCCGCCACGGCATAGGCTTCTTTTTGCTGGTGTCGCTGATGTAAATCGCTTGTGGCAGGCGGTTTTGCGATGATTTCGCCGCCGCGGGCAACGCGAGCAGTAGCTAGTCGTCCGTCCAGCCGCCGCGTTCGGTAATCTGCCACTGTTCTGCGCTGCCTTCCCATTGCAGATAGTTGGCAGCGGGCGGCCATGGTTGCGCCGTTTTGGTTGACGCCGATACCGAAGCCGCGCAAAAGTGCCAGCCCTCACGCGTGCCGACAATTTCCAGCGGAAGGCGGCCTGTTTGGTTTCGGCTCTGCCGCTGATGCCGTGGCGCAGATACTCGATAACGCGGTATTCGCCCTCATCCGCGCCTCTGACCGCGTCCGACGATTTCCAGCGGGTCGCACAGCCTGACGGGCGGCTTGTAGTATTCCATGCCGTCTTTGGTTGTTCCCACGTCGTAAAACCAAACGCCCGCCCGCGTGCCGGTGCGGATGTTTTCAAAATAGGCTTTCAGCGGCTCGCTGTCGGCACTGCCTATGCCCTGTAAGGCCTCAAAATCGCTTTTCGGGGCGTTTTTGCGCTGTCGGCAGCCTTTCCCTGCGCAGGGCTTCCGCGCCTTCCTGCGCGGCGTTTTGACCGTCTGAAAGGGATTTTGCGTCCGCGCCTGTATCCGCGCCGCCGTCGAGGCCGTCTGAAAGGCCATTTTTACTGTTTTCGTAATCGCTCATGCCGCTGCTCCTTTCGCTACGTTGGCCGTCAGCACGTCCAGCGCGTCCGCGCCCGTGCCGTCAGGCCGCCAGATTCTGAAAGCGTCCAATTTGCCGTGATAGCGCCGTTGCAGGGCGTAGGTGGCTTTGATGCCCGTTCCCGCCGCGCGTCGTTGTCGGCGATAACGGCCACTTCGCGGATGTTGTCGGGCAATACCAGCGAGGCGATGCCGTGGGTACTGCCGCACGCCCATACGGCCACGCCCGAGCGACAGCGGGCGGCGAGGGCGGTTTCTATGCCTTCGCACACGGCCAAAACGCCGTTTTCAGGCTGCCGAACAGGCGGATGGCCGCGCCTTTGAGGCTACCCGCGCCGACGTTGCGCATTTTCTTGACGGGCAGGGGCTTGACGGGGTTTTCGGGTCGAAGATGCGGGCTTTGAAGGGCATGTCGTTCCAGCCCCATTGCGCAGATAGGGTCAGGTGCAGGCCGCAGGGTTCGCCCGCCGCGTTTCAGGAACAGGGCGCACATGGCGGAAGTGTCCAGCGTCTGCCCGTCGTGCCGGTAGGCCGTTTTTTCCAGCCAGCGCAAATCGTCGGACACGGGCAGATATTCGGGGGCGGGAATGCCCCGGTTGAAAAAGTAGTCGGCCAAATCGGGGGCGCGGGCAAAGGGAATCCCCGCCTGCCACACGTCCAGCACGCGGCGATGGCTTCTGCGCCCGCTCCGCGTCGGTATCGGGCGGAGTTTCGCGGCGCGGCGGCAGAGGGCGGGGCGGCTCTTTCAGACGGCCTCCCATGCCCAGCAGGGCGGCCACGGATGCCACGGATTCGGCAAAGGGGTATCCGAACACCAGCATCAGCAAATCAAGCCGCTGCCGCCTTCGGGCGTGCATTGGTTGCAGATGAAGCCGCCGCCGCCCTGATGGTCGGTAAAAGCGGAAGCGGTCTTTGCCGCCGCAGGCAGGACAGGGCTGATGCTTGCGGGTGTCCAGCAGGGCGCGGGAACGCCCAATGCTTGCAGGATGTCAGGCCGAACGCCCGTGCGCGGCGGCTTTGATGTCGAGCGAGGCTTGCCGTGTACGGGCGGGATTTTTGTGCGGTTTTGTCATGGTTTTGCTTTTCGTCAGGGCGGCAAACGCCCGCGCTAACGGGCAAATGCCCGTTAACGGCTTTATTTCGGCGTTTTAAAGGGGTTTGGAGATAGGGGAAGGGGGGTAGCCCTGCCTGTGTGGAGAAATGCGCGGAAAACGCGGTTTTACGCCGTTACGCGCGGTCGGCACTGCCGCACAGCAGCAAACCACCGTCCAGCCGCGTGCCGTCTGAATCAGGGCGAGGCGGGCGCAGTCAGGGGCGGTTGCGCAGCTTAGTGCGCCTGTTCGGCGGCTTGGCGCAGGGTGTCGGCGTGTAGTATCGGAAGGATGCGCGGGCTGTTCATGCGGCTGCCTCCTGTGTCTGCGCGGCTTCGAGGCCGTCTGAAACCCCGCAGGAGGGCAGGCCGCCGCGCTGGTGTTGTTCGTCTACACGGAACACCAGCCAATCCGTGCCTTTGCCCGTGTACACCATGCCGAAGCGCACGGACGGATAGGCGGCACGCAGGCGGCTGCAGGTATTCCAGCGCGGCTTGTGCGCTGCCCTATCGGTATGCGGCATGTGCGAGCGGCGCGGCGGTTTTCGGCTCGCAGAATGCGGCGGGCGGCAGTTTGCGGGGTTTAGCCATGTCCGCCTCCTTTCACTGCGCTTCTGCGGCCTCTGCGGCGGCGCGTTTCGGCGCAGTCGTCGAAGCCTGCGCGGTAGGCCGTCTGAAACACCAGCCGCGCGTTGATTTCGCCCAGTTCGCGCAGCGTGCCGCCGAACTCCCGCGCCATGACGGCGCACAGGGCGGGTAACGGCGGGGGCTTCCACGCGCGTAAACCTTGTCGGCGGTTTTCGTTGGCCTCCATCAGTCCGCCGACGGTTTCCAGCACAAAGGCAAAGGGGCGGGCGGCGCAGTCGGCGCGTTCGCGCAGGGCTGTCGGCCTCTGCGGATGTCAGGCCGACAACGCCGTCTTCGTCGATGCAGCCGCAGTTTTGCCAGCAGGGCGGGCAGGCCGCCCCAATCGTTCAGGTTCAGCCTTGCGTCCATGCTATGCCCCTCCTTTGGCCTGATTGCTGCCGAAGCCGAAAACCGCCCAAATGCCGCTTGACAGGCGGTAAAGCATGACAGTTCCGTTATCGGGGTTTTGTGCCAGCTTGTCGGCCATGGCGCGGGCTTCGGCTTCATTTTTGGAATCGTAAAGGACGGTCATGTGGCGCATGAAATCGCTGACCGGGCGCGATACCACAAACTCCACTTTCGGACTGTTCGCGGCTTCCTGAAAAACCGCACGGCTGAATTCAGCGGGATTGGACACGCGCCCTTGCTTTGGACGTTGGGAATATCTCCGACATCATGAAAATGATGAAATCTTTCATCAGTTTGTCATTGCTGTTCATGATTACGCCTCCCCTGCGACAACGCGGCAGACCGTCCAAGTTCTGCCCTGTTGCACGATGTTGAAACGGTAGGCGGACGCGTCGGACACCGTCAGGCGGTCGATGTAGCGGCAGGCTTCGCGCAGGTTGCGGAAGGTGCGCAGTTTTTGCGAGATTAAAGGGCGCGAGGAATGCGCGGCGGATTTTGGGCATGATGTTGCTACCTTTCACGTTGGGTCGATATGCCCGCGCCCACGCTGTCAAACGTGAGGGCGGGGCGGACAAAGGCGGGTTGACAGACCGGGCAACGTGTTCCCGGCAGGCGCAAGGCCTCCCGCCCCTGCCGCCCCGTGAAAGGTGCAACAAGGGAAAGAATGCAGACGTAAAAATGCCGCCCGATATGGGATAACGGCGGCTTGTCTGCCACGTTGTCTTAGGGGCTGTCAAAACCCTGTTGCGCGATTGAACGCAACGGGCGGATTATGCCTGCCGCATTGCCGCCGTCGAGGCGGGGCGGAGAAAAACGGGGATGAGGGTGTTCGCTGCGCTTCTCCTTTGGTGTCAGCCCGCAGCGGCAAGGCGTTTGTCCAGCCATGCTTGCAGGCGGTCGGACGGCCAGCCTCGGCGTTGAGCGGCAATGCGCACGCGCGGCGGAAAATCCGCGTCCGTAGCGTGCGGGGTCGTTCAGGTTGCCCTTTTGGCGTAGACGGCGGCGCGGGAAAGTCCCGTTACCGTCGCTGACTTCTTTCAGGCGCGATTAAGCGGAAACCGTTTTTCTGCAGTGTTCACTCCTACATGGTTGCAGATGTATTCCCCGTTCCGCTGGTGTTTGCGGCGGGATGCGGCGCATGGTAGGAGCGGGGGGACGGTGGCGATACCCGCTAACGGCGTCAGTTACGGAAGTAACGCCGTTGACTTCCGCCTTCGGGTAATCAAAGGCCGTCTGAATTCAGACGGCCTATCATCGCCTCATTTCAAATTCTTTAATCCATTCCCTCACAGTCTTCTCACTCAACAGCTGTTCGCTCTCATGCAATACGGTTCGCTGCCTCATGGCGGCAATAACGGCGTTTTCATAGCTTTTCAGCAGTTGCCTGATTAATTCTGCCTTGCCGCCCCGTTCAAACCCCTTGTCTGCGCAGGGCTTTTTCCATCTCAGGTAGGCCACCCTGTTTTTAAAATCCGTTTTGAACGATTTGGGCAACGCCTGCAGCACGGGCGGCGGCGGCCTGTTTGGACTGTTTGTGCTGCCGGTTGCTTAACACGCTGCTCCCCAAAAGCGCAATCGAGCCATCAGATGAGGCAGCCATCCGCCATAGGGCGGCATATGCGGCTTTGTCTTCCCTGTCTGTTTCCCCTCCCTGATGCTGTCTGTGGCCCGCAATCAGCGCCACGGCAGGCAACTTACGGGAAAACAGGGCTTCGCGCTCCCGTGCCTGTGATGTCAAACGTCAAGCCGCAGCGGCGCAGGAACAGGATGACTTGCCAGTTGCATTGCAGCAGACGGCGGTAATCCGATATCAGGGCGCGGGGCTGATGCCGTCGGACAGGGCGGCGGCACGGGCAGCCGCAACTTCGCGCTCACATCGCCGCCGTATCGGGCAACAGCACGCGCAAAGCCTCGATATTGACCGCATACACCGCCCGCACGCGCCCGTCTGTGTCGAGTCTGCAGTGCGCAGCGTATTCAAACAAAGCCTTTCATCCGTCTGCCCCGCCTTTCTCAATCACAACACCGCACGCGCCGCCTTTAAGGCTTCCACCGCCAGTTCCTTTTTCTGCTTCCCTATACCGCTCTTGCAGCCAGTCGGAATAAAAAGCAGGCGATTTCCCGCCGCTCTTGCAGCATATCGGCGCGGAAATACGCCCTGACGATCTTATCTTTCACGGTAGTGCCCCAGTTGCCTTGCGGATAACCTCCACGCCGCGCCTGTTTTTCCGTCACGACGTCGGCAAACAAAGACCTGAAACCGTGTTGTACCACCTTGCTTTTTCCCGCGTGCGTGCTCGTCGCCCATCAGCTTGATGCGCTGGTTTATGGCGTTTTCCGAGATGGTCGGATTTGCGCCGCCTTTCCTGCCGCTGGGAACAGATACTTTTGCCCGCCCGTGAGGGCGTGCGAAACTCTTCAGCAGGCTCGATAGTCCAGTCAGACAGCGGAATCAGGAAATCATTGCCCTGCTTCATGTTTTCCGCGGCATAAACCACGTTTTGCGCTCCCCGGTCGATGTCTTCCCACCTGCCCAGCCTGAACGATTTGCTGCGCGTGGCCCGTCAGCATGGAAAGCTTAACAGGGGCCAGGGAGCGGACAACAGGGCTGCCGCCCGTTGCAGATAACTTTTAAAAACTCTTTAACCTCGTTTTGCGGGCAAGGCGGGCTGGTGTTCTTCCTGTATTGCGTCAGGTTGCGGCTTTGGTTTGGCGGTGGGATTGAACTCAATCAGCCCTGCCGTGGCCGCGTAATCGAACACTTGACTGGCCGTTTGCAACACCTTCACCCGCTTCCGCAGGGTGCCCTGCCGTTCAGATGCTCCTAGAAAGCCGCCGCCATATCAGGGCGCGTCAGGGCGGTAATGTCTGTCCCCCTATCAGGGATAAATATGCCTGTCCAGCCGTCCCTGATGTTAGCCGCCGTCTTGGCTGCCAGTTTGGGCGCGTAAACGGCAAACCATAGCTTCCGCCACGGCACGGAACAAGCGGCTGTCCGTTCCGCTAGCGCGGCGCTTGGCTTTGCGGTTCAGCGGCGCTGACGCCCTCCGCAGCATATCCTGTAACGCTGCCCTGCCGCCGCGCCTCGTCAGCGAGATTTCGAGAAAGATGGCTGTCTCTCAATCTGTTCTTTCTTCCGCCCCGCTTCGTCCACCGATACCTGAAATGCCACAGCCGCGCCCTTGGGCTTTACCAGCAGATACAGGCCGCCGCCCGTCCGAAAGTTTTCAGAGGCTTGTCCTGCGGCTGGCATTTCTTACGCGCATATCCGTCAACTTCTGCGAGAAACTCGTTTTTGGGTAAACAGAAAAAGCCTGAAATCCCCAACCATCCGCAAGGCTTGCAGGGCGGACTTTTGGGTATCGCGTCCGCCACACGCGGGCAAATCCGCCGCCAAAGGCCGTGCGCGGGCTGTTTTTGCGGTATCGGTAGGGCAACAGGTTATCGGTCAGGGCTGGGAAGCCACCGTTATTCGTAGAGCTTGAGAGAAGAGCAGCGGCAGCCGACAGGCGTCAGAGCAGGCAGCTTTTGAATCGTATCCTTCGCCATGCGCGAATACAGCAAAAGCCTTGATATACGGCACATTGTCATCATCGGCGGAGCATCGAAGGTTACAGCCTTTCCCCGGCCATCGGACACCAGCGGCAGGCGGGCGCGTCGTAAAGCAGACGGGCAGGCTTTCGGCTGAAATTTCACAAGATACTATTTAATTAAAATCAAATGGTTATGAAAAACCTCCTATGATTTTCCGCCTGCCGCCTTTGCTGGTGTCGATACCCACTAAAATACCCAAAATTTTTGTTGCTTCAAGTGGGAATCAGAGATTTAGAAGACGATAAAAAGCCTTGAAACGGATTCAAGGCTTGATGGACAAAGTGGGATTTTGTAGACTTGCGGAGGAGATAGCTGACCTTCCAGGATAACTCCGTTTTAATGTTTGGCCTCGCCGACAGGAATCAGAACCTGTATTTTTACGCTTAGGAGCATACGTTCTATCCGTTGAACTACGGCGAGCGAAAAATCAAATTTTGAAAACAGCTAGTTAAAGGGTTGATTTAAGACACGCGCGCCAGTGCTTCTTCGGGCAGTTGGCGCTGTGGCGCCGTCGCTTCGTTGACAGGCAGGTTTGCGGAGACAGGCGAGGGGCTTGGTCTACCGCTTTTGCGTGCCTGCTGCGCGGCGTAGGCGAGCGCGTCCGGAGGGCGGCGACGTGGGGCATGGATTTGTGCGAAGCGGCTGCGGTCGGCGTTTTGCGGGGCGTCGCGCACGTCCTGCGCGGCTTCAGGGCCGCCTGGCGCATCAGGTAGACTCAGCGGTAGGTGGAGCACGCCCTCGGCCAGGTCGTCGCCGACGTTTTGCCGATTCCGGCCGGGTCGCCGCAATAATCCAGAATGTCGTCGACGATTTGGAAAGCGGTGCCGACATCGCTGCCGTACATGCGCAGGGCGGCTTCCTGCTGCGGCGTGGCGCCTGCCAGTATCGCGCCGGACGGGCCGCGGCTCAAAGAGCTTAGCGGTTTTGTATTGGATGACGCGGACGTATTCTTCTTCGCTGATGTCGGTGTTGCCGATGTTCATCAGCTGCATCACTCGCCCTCGGCAATGATGTTGGTGGCGTCGGCCATGACTTCGAGGATTTTCATGCTGCCCGAGCCGACCATCAGTTGGAAGGCACGGGTATATAAGAAGTCGCCCACCAAAACGGCGGCGGCGTTGCCGAACAGGTTGTTGGCTGCTCGCGGCCGCGCCGCATATCGCTTTCGCTCGACCATGCTCGTCGCGCAGCAGGGTGGAGGTGTGGATAGAATTCCACCATCGCGGCAAGGGAGTAGGAAAGCTTAGTCGTCGTCGTAGCCCTGTGCCGATTTGCCCGCCAAGAGATGGTGATGATGGGGCGCAAACGCTGCCGCCCGCGCCGATGATGTAGTTACCGATCTGCGAAATCAGGGCGACTTCGACTGCACCGCGCGTTCGACCACCTGATTGACGCGGCCGAGGTCGGTGGCTAGGGTTTTGTTGGAAATAGGGGCAGATGTTCGAGCATGGCGGTATCGGCGGCGGGAAAAGTTGCTGCGCGGCGGGCGAAGTCGGAAAGCGCGGGATTGAGCACAAAAGGCCGTCTGAAAACGGAAAGGGTCTGGGCAGACGGGGCGGTGATACGCTGCGCCACGCGGTTTGACAAAACAGACCCTGCCCGCGAATACGCCATTTCGCGCATGGTGCGCGGAATTTTACGAACCGAAATCCCATTTATGGAGTTGAGTATGTACGCGGTCGTAAAAACCGGCGGCAAACAATACAAAGTTGCCGTTGGCGAAAAATTGAAAGTAGAGACAGATACCTGCCGAACTCGACAGCCGATCAGACGACTGAAGTTTTGATGATTTGCTGACGGCGAATCTGTAAAGTAGGCGCGCCCTTTATCGAAGGCGCGAAAGCAACAGCCAAAGTAGTAGCGCACGGCCGCGGCGAGAAAAATCCGCATTTTCAAAAATGCGCCGCCGCAAACATCTACCAGAAACGCCAGGGCCACCGCCAGAATTTCACCCAAATCGAAATCGTGGCCATCGCCTCATTTCAATCCAAGTCAGGAGTATCCAACATGGTAAAAAGCAGGCGGCAGCACCGCAACGGCACGATTCGAAGTAAACGCTGGGCGTGAAAGCCTACGGCAACGAGCTAATTCCCGCAGGTTCCATCATCGTGCGCCAGCGCGGCACCGATTCCACGCAGCGCGACAACGTCGGCATGGGCAAAGACCACACCCTGTTCGCCGAAAGTCGGCGGTTTATGGGAATCTGCCGTCAAACAAACCGTCTGAACGACCAAAACCGTGAGCGTGCGCCCCACCGGCGCCCAGAGCGTAAACGGCAGACAGTATGCAGCGAACCGCGTCCTTTGGCGGGTATGCTCTTGCCGCCGCCCGCGGCGCGGGTATCACGCAGCATGCGCTGTCTTTCACCGATAACTTGGAGGCCGTCCTGCATTTGAGGCTGACTTCACCAACCGAACGCCGCATGGCGAAAACGGGGCAGCCGAAAGACACACAATGCGCCTGCCCGCATCCCGTTCTGCCACGTTTCAGACTGCCTCCCACGCCGCAGATGCGCACGGCGCCGCGCTATAGTGCAGCCGTCTGAAACACGTTTTGCCCGCCTTGTCGCAACCCCTGTTTTCAGACGGCCTATCCGTCATTTCTTTTCCGACACCTTTCCCGAATGATGCTCGAAACCCTGCTGGCGCTGCCGCTGTATGGAAAAACTGCTGTTTGTCGTCCACGACATCCTGCTGGTTTTCTGCGCCTTCTGGTTTTACCCAAAGCCTGAAAGCCGATTACGACAACGAATGGGCCGACCCGCCAGCTGGTATGCGCTGGCCGCCACCACCACCTTCACCGTGCTGCTCTTCGTGCGGCTGAGCACCGCGCGGTAAACGCGCTACATCAACTCGCGCATACCGCCGTCGCCCTATTCGGCAGCTTTGCCCATGCTGGCGCTCAGCGTGCGCTGTTCGAGCGCCAGCTGCGCCCCTCGCCCTGCCCGTGGTGTTTTCTTCCAGATGGGTGGTGCCATTGCCGGTTCGCGCCTGCTGCGGCTGATGCTTACCGAGCGCAGCGAGGCGCCACGGCGCGGCGGCGGTGATTATCTACGGCGCGGGACAGTCGGGGCGGCAGCGCGAGCTCGGCAGCGGTGCAGCGAGAATACCGCCCGCCGCTCTTCTGTCGACTTTGACAATCCCGCGCCTGCAAAACACCACCGCTCAGCGACCTGCCCGTGTTCGCGCAGAAATCGAACGGCTGATCAGACAATACGGCATCCGTAAAATCCTCCTCGCCATCCCCAGCGCGGGCGCGCAACAGCGACGCGACATCCTGCGCCGCCTCAGAGCTCTATCCCCTGCAAGTGCTGCCGTTCCGGCATGAAAACCTGGTCGACGGACGCATCCACACCGGCGTATTGAAAATCCGCCGCCGACCTTTTGGGACGCGAACCCGTCGCCCCGCTCCCCGACCTGATGGCGCGCGATATCGCGGGGCAAAAGCGTGATGGTCACCGGCGCGGGCGCTCTATCAGTTCGGGCTGTGCCGCCAGATTATCTCTCTGCGCCCGCGCGGCTGGTGCTGTTCGAGTGTCGGAATTTTTCCCTCTACACCATCGAGCGCGAAGCTGGCCGAATGGCGGCAGCAGCACGGCGGCGGCTGCGAAATCCTGCCGCACAGGCTCGGTGCAGGACGAAGGCCGTCTGAAAAAGCGTCATGACCGCCTTCGCTGTCGACTACCATCTACCACGCTGCCGCCTACAAACGTCCCCATGGTTGCCCTCCATACCGTCGAAGGCGTGCGCAACAACCTTTTTCGGAGTACACTCGCCTGCGCCGCGCCGCACAAAGAAAGCGGCGTCTCCACGCTCGTCCTGATTTCCACCGACAAGGCCGTACGCCCCCACTAACACCATGGGCGCGAGCAAACTGTGGCCGAACTCGTCTTGCAGGCGCTCGCCGCCGAACCCGCCTGCCGCACCCGTTTTTGTATGGTGCGCTCGGCGCATGCTCGCCTCGTCCGGCTCCGTCGTCCCGCCTTTGAAAAACAAATCGCCGCCGGCGGCCCCGTCACCCTCACCCATCCGACATCACCCGCGATTGTCGGCGCATCCCGAAGCCGCCTTAACTCGTTATCTCAGGCCGGCGCGATGGGCAAAAGGCGGTGACGTGTTTGTGCTTGACATGGGCGGTCCGTCAAAATCATCGACCTCGCCCGCCAGAATGATCGCCTCTCCGGCCTCAGTGAAAGACGACGCCTGCCCGCAGGGCGACATCGAACTCCATCACCGGCCTGCGCCCGGCAAAAACTCTACGAAGAACTGCTGATCGGCGACAACGCCGCCCACGCAGCCACCCGCGCATCCTCACCGCCAGCGAAACCATGCTGCCCTGCCGCGCTCAGTGCTTTTGTTTCGACCAAATCGCCAGCCGCGACTGCGGCGACCAGCCCGAAAATCCGCCGCCTCGCCGCCGCGCGCGCCGCCTTCGAGCCGCAAGACGGCCTGTGCGACCCTGGTGTGGACGGCACAGCACGGAAAGGCTGAACACAAGGCATCGGGCCGTCTGAAAACCTGTTTTTCCGTTTTTCAGACGGCCTCGTCATATTACACAGTCCCGTTCGCAGCGTGGGAAGTTTTTCGAGGCGGCGGGGCCGCGCGAGGCAGGCAGAGCCAGACGGTGAGAAAGGGCGGGGCCCGCTGGCGGGGTGTTTTCGGCAGTTCGTACCAGGGAAGCTGCGGCTGTTGGTGGTGGGTGAGGTGTAGGTGGTAGTTGAGGAAGACGAGGCGCAGCCAGCGCAGAACATAGAGGTTCCATGCGCCGTTGTGTTTGTCGAGCGGCGAGAAGGCGTGGTCGGTGTGCTGCAGCGAGCTCCACGCGAAGGGCGAAGAGCGGCGTAGCAGGCGAGGCTCAGCCCGTCCATGTCCAGCCCAGCGTCCATGCCAGCAGTGTGCCATGGCCGCGCCGGGCACTTTCGAGGCGGGCGGCGGCGTGGGCAGGCTGTCGGGTGCGCCGATGTGAAAGTCGTCGGCGCCGAGTCTCGTACGCCGCCGCGTTGGCCGAGCGCGTGATCAGGCGCGGCGGACGGCGGCGGGTGAGGGAGGCGTGAGACGAGGCACGCCGAGGGCGTGGAGACGATCGGTAAACGCCGGTGTAGATGGCGTACCACTGGGCGTATTTCAGCCACCAGGACGTCGCCTTCGTGCACGATGTCGAGCAACGGAGGCGGAGCGGTTGCTGCGGTGGTGTGAGGGTGGAAGACGCTTGGACGGCGAGGCTGGTGGGGAAACCATGCCGCCATGATCGCGTCGCAACGCCATTCGGTCGAACGGCCTCCCGCCCGTTGGCGGCGGGGGCGAACACGCGTGCACGCATTCGTGCAGCAGGGCGAAGACGGTGCGGTTGCTGGAGCGCGGCAGCAAAAGGGCGGCGACGGCAACCGGCCACGGCGCGTGCAGAGGCGGCGGTGAGCAGGGCGAGTGCTGGCGGCGGAGGCGGCGGCGGAGGACAGGAGGTTGCGGGGCGATGCTGCATGGCGGTTTTCGTGGCGGGAGGCCGTTCCCGCCTGCGCGGAATGACGGCTTCTGAACGGCGAGACGGGGATTACAGGCTTTCGAGCGTGCTGGTAACGCGCGTGCTCCAAGGCGCGCGCCGTCGTCGGCGCCGTCGAGTCTCGAGGCGCATATTTTGAGCCGCGACAGCCGAGCGCGCTCTTTTCAAAAACGCCAGACAGGTAGCGGGCGACATGAGCGTGGCGGGCGCGGGAGAGGGTGGCCGGGCGGGATGCCGATGGCGGCGAAGGCGAGGGTGCTGCGTGCGCTCTTCGGGCGGCGCGTGCCAGGGGCGACTTGCGGCAGAGGGGCGAAGATGCCGCTGGCACGGGAAACGCCGACGCGGCTGCTCATGATGCCGCTGCTGCCGTTGCGGGTGTAGCAGCCAGTTCGACGCGCCCGCCGGAAGCCGCCGCACCAGCCAGCAGCCGCCGCCTGGGCAGGATGCGGGTGGCAAAACGCGCTGCGGATGCCGCCCTCGGTGCGGGTGTCGAATGCAGGACTCGCCCTCCGGGCGTGCGTGCACGGGTGGACGATGGCCATGTGCGCGTCGCAGCCAGTAGACGGATCATGGCGCCGGTCGGCGCTGATGGTGCGGGAAGCGGTGAGGCGCAGGTGGCCGTTGTCGGCATACGGGCAGGGGCGGCGGTTCTCGCCTTTCGGCCAGCGGCGCGGCGCAGCGCAGACGAAGCGCAGCGTTCAGCAACGGCATGCCTGCGCGCCGATGCGGCAACCGGGGCGGTGATGGGGGAGGCCGTCCAGGGCGTTTGCGGCCTGATTTGCAGCCGCAGCTGCAGCAGAGGGTCGTCCCCTGACGGCAGCTTTGGTGCGCCCATGCGGCAGAAGGCGTCGGTGGCGCGGAACGCCGTCGGCGTCAGTGGTAGATACCCACTGCGCGCCGAGGCGGCCGCTGCGGACTTCTGCATGAAGTGAAGCCGCACCCGGGCGAAGTGGGATACCAGCAGCGCCAGCAGCGCATTGTGTTTCGGCGGGCTGTCAACAAGTGGGGTTTCCAAGTTTGCTGTTTTATAGTGTTGCTCGAAATGGTGTTCGGTTTGTGTTTAGACGGCCTCAGCCGTTTTCGTCGATCAGGCGGCGGATGTCGCGCCTGGGTTGCCTTCGAGGATGGAGCGAAAAGGGCGAGCTGGCTAGTTTGCGTAACGCCTAGGTTGGCGATGGCTTGCAGCGCGGCAGGGTGAAGTTAGCGGGCGTTGAGCTCATGGTTTTCACGGTATTTCAGTTAGAATGCCCGCCTTATATTCTTCGGGGTAGCAAAACGCGGAATGACGTTTGAAATGTTCAGCTGAAAAACGGGCGAGTGATTGGCGAATTTCTGCGGCGGGCTGAGGAAGGGGGTGTACACACAATCATGGACGGTTTCGGCGTGCGGTAGGTGCTCTTTAGGTATCCGCCATGCGCGGCGGCGTGATGCCGTCTTTGCCGCCGGCGCCTCGGCAACACGGGCTGGCGATGCGCAGGGCGCGGGCGTCGGCGCGTTCGGCGGCTGGAGGGCGGCGCCGCGCGGCGGCGCGGCGACGAGATGTCGGCAGCAGTGGGCGTCGACTATCCGCCGCGCTTCGCGTGTGCAGAAGCGGTTCCGTAAAAACTGCGGCTATATTCGCAGGCCCTGCAAGAGCGGCAGCATTTTGTGCAGCGTGGCGGGCGAGACTTGCGGGGTTGCCGCTGCGGTGAGTCATGAAGGAGGCGGTGAGGCACAGACGGCGTACTTTGTGTGGATGGCGGTGCGGCGTGTGGAGACCAGGGCTGCCGATGACCAGCCCGCCACGTCGCTGTTTTCTGGGCAGCGTCGGCCAGTTCGTCGGCGGCCGTTTCTATCGAACGCGCCTGCAACGGCGCCGCCGTGGCCGGCAGGTCGGGCGCACCCGCCAGTGTGCGGGCGCAGCGGGCGCAGGTCACGAACACGCGGCCGCCGGCCGCCCGCGCCGTATCGATAAACAGGATGATGGTGTGTTCGCCGCGAAATCTTTCCTGATTAAGCCGTTTGACTGAGTTGCAAGCTGCGCATTATGCCAGCGCGGGCATTGGGTGCATTCAGGCCAGGCGGCCGATTTGGTTGAAAACCGCCACGTCGCCTGAGCGTTCCGCCCGCAGGCAAGGGCGCGGGCGACGGTGACGACTGCGGCGTGCCAAAAGAAGCCGCCGCCGTTTGATTTGTTGCGGTCGCCGTGCGCCTACGCCGCCCAGTCAGCGGCATCTCCCACGAATTCAAACACTCGTTGCTTGAACTGCGCCGTCCGGGTTCAACCGCCTGATGGCTGCGCGTCGCCGCCGTGGCTGCGTACCGCTTGCAGACGGCATACTCGGCGCTGCTGAGCCGAGAGCAGCAGATGGAGCGCGGCTCAACCAGCACTGGAACTCGCCCGCCTGATCGCGCCGTTTTTCCGCTCTGCCCGTGCTGCCCGAGCACCGTTTTCATGACGGCCTTCCCGCCGCAGCACACTGGCACTACTTTCGCGAGCGGCGAAAAACGCTGTGCGGGGCTGCTTTGAGGTGCGGCGACGCTAGAACGCAATCTACCGTTACTAATCGACGACGATAGCGCACAGACGCAACATTGGCCGAACTGGCGCCGGATGTTCAGACGGGCAGAGCGGAGCGCGCTTTTCTGCTGGACGCTGCACAGGCGAAAATGCAAAGGCCTTGACGCGCCGCGCGGATGTGTAGTGCGCGCTGTTTTGCGTGGCTGATTTCGAGAAGCTGCACTGTTGTTTTGTACCAGCCGAAATCCTGCAGAACACCGGCAACATCATCCGCCTCCCTGCGCCAATACCGGCGCGCTTTGCACCTCGTCAAAGCCAGCTCCAGTTCCCCGCTCGACTCGGCCAAATGAAACGCGCGGGGCTGGATCATCACAGAGTTCGCCAGCCCCACCTGCCCACGAAAAATTTCGCCGACTGCCCCGCCGCTCGCCGGCCGCCGCATCTTCGCGCTGACCACCAAAAGCGGCACCCGCCCCTGACCCAGTAAGGTCTTTCAAGCGGGCGACGTTTTCCTCTTCGGCGGAAACGCGCAGCCTGCCGCCGACATTCTCGACAGCCTGCCGCCGAACGGAAAATCCGCCTGCCGATGCGGGCAAACAGCAGAAGCACGAATTTGTCGAACACCGTTGCCGTCACCGTATTCGAAGCGTGGCGGCAAAACGGCTTTTCAGACGGCCTCCCTGAACGGCTTTGCCCGAAAAGGCCGTCTAAGCACAAAAGCAACCACCCGCCGCACAAGAAGAAAACAGACGCGGCAACCTCCTTCAACTCCGGAACGGGATCTTGTTTTTGACCCAACCAACGCCCAATCCCCCTCGGCCTTTCGCCCTCGCCCTCACCGCGCGCCGCACCCGCAACCGCCCGCAGCCCAATCCCAAACCGCCCCCTGCAGCAGACAACGCCACCGCACCTCCCCGCCGCCTGCCGCCGCGTCCGCCCAAAAACCGCCGCCGCGCCTGTCAGAAAAACTGGCAGACTGCCCGCGAAAACGTAAAGTCGCCAAAAGCAGGCAAGCAAAAGCCGCGTAAACCAAGCTGACGCGTAAAACCGCCAAAACCGCATTCAACCAAACCGGCCAAAAGCCTCATGGTACGGCCCCGGTTTCACGGCAGGAAAGACCGCCAACGGCGAACGTTTCGACATGAACACCCTCACCGCCGCCCACCGCACCCTGCCCATTTTCCAGCCACGTCCGCGTCACCAACCTTGCCAACGGCCAGGCGTCGTCGTCGCATCAACGACCGCCGGCCCCTACCATGGCAAACCGCGTGATGGATCTCTCAAAGCCGCCGCACAAGAACTCGGCTTCATCCGCACCGGCGCGGCGGGTGAAAATCGAACAAATCACCACTGAGACGCCCTGAGCGCAAAGAACAAAAACCGCCGCAGCGGCATCGTGACTCGACGCCAAGGCCAAAGGCCAAACCGCCATCTGAGCGCCGAGCGTTGCCCAACCCGTGCCCTGCACGGGTTTTTGCGTCCTGCGCTTAATCCGCCGCTTTCGGCCGTTTTGCAAACGGCCTCCCGCCTCGAAGGAGAACCCACGATCGGCAGCTCACCGGAAAACTGACGGAAAACACCCGCCGCAAATCATCATCGACGCCAACGGCGTCGGCTACGGGAGTCGACGTGTCGCATGCAAACCTTCTACAACCGCCGCCCGTCGGCGAAAACCGTGCGCCTTTACACCTGATCTGGCTGCGCGAAGACGCGCACCTGCTGTTCGGCTTTTGCTGACGCCGCCGAACGCGCCACCTTCCGCCACTAATCAAAGTCGGCGGCATCGGCGGAAACCGCCCCTCGGCATCCTCTCGGCCATGAGCGCGAAGAATCCTGGCGCAGGCCGTGGCGCAGGAGGACATCAAACGCCTGTCGTCCGCCCTCGGCATCGGCAAAACCGCCGAGCGCATGATTTTGGAACTGCGCGGCAAACTCGCCGCCGCAGGCATTTCAGACGGCCTCTTCGCTCCGGCCGCAGCCGACGGCGGCAGCGACGACATCGTCAGCACCCTGCTGGCGCTGGGTTACAGCGAGCGCGAGGCACGCGCCGCCGTCGTGCATCGCCCCCGGCACGGAAGCGGCCGAAGGCGTGCGGCTGGCGTTGCGGAATTTGACGAAATAGACAGGCCGCCCCGCCGATGATGCGCAGAGGCCGTCTGAAAACATATGCCTGCTTTCAGACGGCCTCTTGCGTTTTGCCCCGCACGGTATGCGGACGGCGGATAAAAACAGCCGCCGCACATTCCCACAATATGCAGCGGCCTATCCTAAAAAGACTCCGCTTCCCGAGCGGAGCGACAGCGGTAGGGCTGTCGGTTTTACCGTAATGTATTTGTTTTTCGATGCCGTGGCATCCGTTAAGAACGACCGACGCGCTGTGCATCGGTATGCATGGACGCCAAGCGTTGCGCCATCCTGCGGTGGCGGTAGGTTATTAATTTATCATAATGATTTGTAAAGAAAAATAAAATTCCTGTCGAAAAGCGTCGGCAAACCGTTTTTGAAAGGCGAATATTTTTGTTTCTTTTTGCCCTGCACGCATTTGCGGAAACTGCAGCTCTGTGCGCTGTTTTTCGGCAGACATGGGGCATATCGGTGCAAAAGATCGCCGCCGAAAGGTTGAGGCCGTCTGAAACGGTTGAGGCCGTCTGAAACGGTTGAGGCCGTCTGAAACGGTTGGAGGCCGTTCTGAAACGGTTGAAGCCGTCTGAAATGGTTGAGGCTGTCTGAAACGGTTGAGGCCGTCTGAACGGTTGAGGCCGTCTCGAAACGGCTGGAGGCGTCTGAAACGGTTGAGGCCGTCTGAAACGGTTGAGGCCGTCTGAAACGGTTGAGGCCAGTTCGAAACGGTTGAGGCCGTCTGAAACGGTTGAGGCCGTCTGAAACGGTTGAGGCCGTCTGAAACGGTTGAGGCCGTCTGAAACGGTTGAGGCTGGTTCGAAACGGTTGAGGCCGTCTGAAGTTGAGGACTGTCGAAAACCTGTTGCAGGTCGAGACGGCCTCTTTGGTTTGCGGCGGCGGTTTACGACACGACTTCACCGTTTTTGCGCTGCTGTTCGCGCTGCGGCTGACGCATCTGCTGGGCGATGGTCAGGATGTTGTCTCACGACATAGTAGAGCACCAGGCCCTGCGAGGAAGAAGAAGAACATGACGGAGAACACCAGTGGCTATGATTTTCATCATTTTCGCTTGCATCGGGTCGGACGGCGGCGGGTTGAGGGTGGTCTGGAACATCATGGTGGCGGTCATCAGCACGGGCAGTGATGAACCAGGGGTCGTGGCGCGACAGGGTCGGTAATCCAGCCCAGCCACGGAGCCTGGCGCAGTTCGACGGAGCGAAGATCGCCCAGAGAGCCGATGAAGATGGGATTTGCGGCAGCATGGGCAGGCAGCCGCCCAAGGGGTTGATTTTTCGTCGCGGTACATCTGCATCGCGGCCTGCCGTATGGCCATGCGGTCGTCGCCGTATTGTTTTTCAGGGCTTGAGTTTGCAGCGAGTGACGCGCATTTTCGCCATGGATTTATAGGCGGCACTATTCAGCAGGAAAAGGACTATTTTGACGATAATGGTCATGCAGGACGATTGCCCAACGCAGTTGCCGGTAGTAGCCGTCAGTTTGTCCATCAGCCAGAAGAGGCCGGTTGCAGGCCAATGTACGCAGCCCGTAGTCTTTAATCAATTCCAAATTATCGGCGATTTTGCCGAGTGCGGAAGTGGTTTGCGGACTGGCGTACGGAAATACCGAAAGCTCTGCTCATGCCGTTGTCAGCTCAGCAGGAAACGATGACGCCGACGGAATAAAGGTTGTCGCTGCGGCGTTGATTTCGATGCGGCAAGCACAGTGGCAGCTACACGCTTTGTCCGCCTTTCGGTTGCAGAACCGAAGCCGAGAAGAAGTAGCGTGGCTCATACCAACCCATCCGGACTGCGTTTTACGCCTGTACTCGCCTGGTCGCGGCCTTTTTCGAAGTCGCTGTCGAGGTCGCCGAAGGAGACTTTTTGGAAGTCGCCCTGCGGGGTGTGGAGGATCGGGGCCGGTGTGGCTGGACATGAAGCAGCCTTGTCCGGCGGGGTTTTGTTGTCGCGCACCACGCGGTAGGCGGCGGCGGCTTTGACGGGCGGCGGCTGCGGGTTGGTGACGCCGATAGCGACGTCGATCAGGTAGCTGCCCTGGGTGAAGGTGTAGGTTTTCGGCGATTTCGAGGCCGGATGCGGTGGCAGCGGTGAGGCGGACTGGGCTTTGCCGTTTTCGAGGGCGTATTGTTTTTCGCGCTTTTGAAGCCAAACCCTGCGTCAGGCTGCGGCTCGGTTTTCGTCGATAAGGTCGGATCTGGGCGATGTAGTGCCGCTTTGGCCGTTTTCAAAAGAGGACGAAGGGTTTGCTTTCGTCGTCGGCAGAGTTATGCTGAGCAGGTTGAGGCCGCGCAGGTCGCCGCTGGTTTCGTCGATAACGGCGGCGACGGTGCTCGGTGGTCACCGTGATGGGAACGGTGGGGCTGAGGGCGGTTGCGCGCGGCGGCTGGCTTGCACCTGTTGCTGCTGCGCGGCGGGCTGCACTTTCGGCTGGGGAACATGCCTGTTCCCAACCCAGCAGTATCGGCAGGCAACGGCAAAAATACGGTCATTCTTTGGCGTCCATACGGATGCTCCTGTGGTGTGGTTCGGATAACGGCGGGAAGGCTGGGTCTGAAAGTGGCAGGGCTGTCGCCGCTGTCGGGCGGTGTCCGATCAGCAGCGCGCCGCAGCATAACAGATTGTGCGTGGCGGCATCAAATGATTTGTTCCTTATCCGTGTTTCAGACGGCCCCAATGCGCGGAGGCCGTCTGAAAAGGAGATGCGGCGTTTATGTTTCGTCGCACAGATAAAGCGCGTTTTGCGGCAGGACGTGGCGGCAGAAGCGCCATTCGCCCGCCGCCATCATCGTCGATGTATACGTCGGGCCGGGCAGGAAGGCGGCGAAGCAGTGTTCCAGTTGCAAAAACGCGCGGCTTCGCGGGCGTAATCCGCGCCGCCGCTCTACGCGCACAGCGTCGCGCTCGGCGGCCAGCCGTTTCACGGCCTCGACGGCGGCGGAATCGGGATGCGCACGCGGCCTGCGCTGCGCAGCAGGGTGTCGTCGACATCGACGAAAACGGTTTTCGGGCGGCGGTTCATTGTTTGGCTGTGCCTTCGTATCGGAAAAACGGGAAAACTGTCGCAATGCTGATTGTTAACAGTCGCTAAGGCACGGGATCGTATGGCCGTGGCCGCCCCAGGGATGGCAGCGGGCGATGCGTTTCACGGCCAGCCAGCCACCTTTTGAGCGCGCGGCGGCGCACGGGCTTCGGCGCGGGCGTATTGCGAACAGGTCGGCGTGTAGCGGCAGCGCGGCGGAACCAGCGGGCTGATGCGGTATTGGTAGAACCGGACCAGCAGCTGCAGCAGGCGGGACATCACAATTTTTCCGCCAGCAGACGCGAGAGTTCGCTGCATGCGGCGGCGGCTTCGCTCCCGGCCGAAGGCGCGGCGCACGCGCACAATGAAATCGCGGCGGCAGGGGCGGCCTTGTGCCGTCTGGAACCAGTCGCGGATGACGCGTTTACATAGTTGCGCTCGTGGGGCGCGGCGGGCGGTCTTCGACACCACCAATCCCAGCCGCGCATGGCCGCGCTCTGCCGGTTCGAATACGAGGAATTTGCAGCAGGTGCAGCGCAGTTGTTTCTTTAAAGCAAAAACGGAAGAAAAATTCTTCCGTTTTCAAGAGGCGGTACTGCCTGCCGAAGCGTTCCAACAAAGTCTCCGCTACACGGCCCAGGCGTTTGCGGCCTTGGCGCGGCGGGCGGCGAGAACGGCGCGGCGCCGCGGGATGCGCGAGCGGACGAGGAAGCCGTGGCTGCGTTTGCGTTTGCAACGGAGGGCTGGTAAGTGCGTTTCATGATGTTTCTCAATCGGTTGGGAATAAAAACGCGGGATTACAAAACCAAATCGCCGTTTTTGTCAATCAAAAACAGCGGTCGGCCTCTGTGCGGGCATTTTTCAGACGGTCTTTAAACAGGCTTTGCAGCCGCCGCGCGCGGGGCGAGCGTGCGCGGCGGCGTATTTCCGCCATAATCCGCCGCCTTGCGCGCTCACTTGGGGTTTTGCGCCCATCGATGATTTTTCGATGATTTTTCTTTATGAACGCCAAGACGCTTGCCGAATTTCTGGCTGCTTTCGCCTGCGCCGTCTGCACGAAACGCCGACGGCGCAGCAGTCTGATACTCTGGATTGCGCCGCTGACCGTGGGCGAAGAGGCGGCGCGTGGGTGGTATACGGCAAAACGCAGTGTGTTAGCAATATGCTGCAAAAACCAGTTTGCCGCCAAATTCGAGGCCGTGCGCGCTGAACTTGCGCCCGCACAGCCGCCGCTGGTGTTCAAAGCGGGGCGCGGCGCGTTTATCCGATGGCGGCGGAAAGGCTGTCTGAAAAATCGGCGCAGACGCCGCGTCCGTTTCCCAATCCGACGCAGCCGAAACCGCCGAAACGCAAACCGCGCCGCAGGCGCAGGCCAAGCCCGCCGCTAAACAGAGCGCACAGGACATTCTGGCCGAACGTCTGAAAAACCTGCCCGCCAAACCGCGCAAAACCAAAACCGCCGAAGAAACGCCTGCCGCCGCACCCGCGCCCGCCGCAGCGAAGAGCCGCCGACAACCGCGACGCGCCGCACGTCCAATCCAATCTGTCGCCCGAATACACTTTCGACACGCTGGTGGAAGGCGAGGCAACCTGATGGCCGCCGCCGCCGCCAAATCCATTGCCGAGAAACCCGGCGGCAGCTACAACCCGTTTTTTCTCTACGGCAGCACCGGCCTGGGCAAAACCCACCTTGTGCAGGCCGTCGGCAACGAACTGCTGAAAAACAATCCCAAGGCCAAGTGCGCTACATGCACGCCGACGAATCACATCCGCAGCCTGATGAGCGCTCTCGCAGCAACAACTACGATCACCTTTCAACAGCACACCGCCAATACGACCTGCTCATCATCGACGACATCCAGTTCATCAAGGGCAAAGACCGCACGATGGAAGAATTCTTCTATCTGTCACAACCACTTCCACACCGAAAAACAGCTTATCCTCACCTCGCGACGTGCTGCCGACCAAAATCGAAGAGCATGGACGACCGCCTCAAATCGCGCTTTTCCTGGGGTTTGACGCTGGAACTCGAACCCCTCGAATTTGAAATGCGCGTCGCCATTTTGCAGAAAAAGGCCGAAGCGGCCGGTGTGACCCTGCGCGAAGACGCCGCCTTCTTCATCGCCAAACACATCCGCTCCAACGTGCGCGAACTCGAAGGCGCGTTCAAGCCGTCGAAGCCAGCAGCCGCTTCCAGAAAAAGCCCATCGACATCGACCTGGCCGCCGAAGCCCCGCGTGACATCGTCGCGCAGCGCCTACAAAGTCATTACCGCCGAGCTGATACTCGACACCGTCGCCAAACACTACCGCGTCAAAATCAGCGAGCTGCTCGGCAAAAAGCGCACGCGCAACATCGCCCGCCCGCGCCAGGTGGCCATGAGCCTCACCAAAGATCTCACCAACCTCAGCCTGCCCGCTATCGGTGACGCTTTTCGGCGGCCGCGACCACACCCACCGTCATGCACGGCATCGAGCCGCTGCATGCGGCAGGAAGACCCCGAGTTGGCGCAGGGACTACGAAAAACTGCTGATACTGATACAGAACTGAGCTCAGACGGCCTCTAATATGGTGAGCCAACACGAAAATCTACGGCGTTGCTGCGCCTTAGTTTCGAAGAGGGCGGTTTTCTACGGCATTGCAAATGCCGAGAAAACCCTGCCCCGTACTATTTGTACTCGCCTGCGGCTTTGCTGCCTGTATCTTTCCGTGTTGCTTCACTACATTAGAGTTATTAACATTAAAGGGTCGTCTGAAAACAAAAATCCGCCTTTCTCTTAAATCAAATAAGGAAAACCCATGCTGATACTCGCAAAGCCGACCGCGACAGCCTGCTCAAACCCCTGTAAGCCGTCACCGGCATCGTCGAACGCCGCCACACCCTGCCCATCCTTCCAACGTTCTCCTCGAAAAGGCGCACGGCCAGACCAACATCCTCGCCACCGACCTCGAAATCCAAATCAGCACCGTCGGCCCTGAAAGCGAAGCGGGCGACTTCCGCATCACCACCAACGCCAAAAACCGCAAGACATCCTGCGCGCCCTGCCCGAAGGCGCGCAAGTCGCCCTCGACTGGGCGCAAAACCGCCTCACCCTCAAAGCGGGCAAATCCTGTTTCGCCCTGCAAACCCTGCCCGCCGAAGACTTCTGATGAGCGTCGGCGAAGAAGTCAGCCCGCCTTCTCCTGCCGCAGGAAACCCTCAAAAACCATGCTCGCCCTAGTGCGAGTACAGCATGGCCGTGCAGGACATCCGCTACTACCTCAACGGCCTCTGATGCAGACCGAAGGAAACCAGCTGCGCCTCGTCGCCACCGACGGCCACCGCCTCGCCTACTCCGCCGCCGCCATCGAAGCCGCGACCTGCCCAAGGCCGAAGTTATCCTGCCGCGCAAAACCGTGCTCGAACTCTTCAAACTGCTCAACCGTCCCGAAGAGCAGGTCAGCGTCGAGCTGCTCGGCAACCAGGTGCGCTTCCGCTGCAACGATTCCGTCATCGTCAGCAAAAGTCGTCGACGGCAAATTCCCCTGACTTCAACCGAGTCATCCTGCTCGACAACGACAAAATCTTCGTCCTCAACCGCGCCAACCTGCTCCGGTGCCTTGGAGCGCGCCGCCATCCTTGCCAACGAAAAATTCAGAGGCGCCCGCCCGCACCTGCAACCCGGCCTGCTTAGCGTCGTGCAGCAACAACGAGCAGGAAGAAGCGCGCGAAGAACTCGAAATCGCCTCACCAGGGCGGCGAACTCGAAGCCGGCTTCAACATCAACCACCTCATGGACATCCTGCGCAACGTCCACGCCGAAGACATCCAGCTTGCCTTCGCGACGCCAACCGCTCCACCCTGTTCACCATCCCCAACAACCCCAACTTCAAATATATCGTCATGCCCATGCGCACTGGCGCGCACCAGCACCGTCAGGCCGTCTGAAAAACTGTTTCAGACGGCCTCTTCCCTATCTGAACCCCCAAACACCGCCATGAAAAAGCCCCCAAATCCTTCTGAAGAGGCCATGAAACGCCTCGAAACCCTCACCCGAGGCCATGCAAAACAGCCGACATGCCCCTCGAAGACGCCCTTGCCGCCTACCAAGAAGGCAGCGCCCTCGTCAAATACTGCCAAACCAAACTCGCCGAAGTCGAACAAAAACTGCACATCCTCGATTCAGACGGCCTCATCAAGGAATTCGCCCCCGATGGACAATAGCGACCTCAAACACTGGCAGACACAGGCACAGGCGCAAACCGAACTGCTGCTCGCACGCCTGATGCCGTCTGAAAACCAACTCCCGCAAAGCCTGCACGAAACCATGCGCTACGCCGCCCTCGACGGCGGCAAACGCCTGCGCCCCCTGCTCGTGCTTGCCGCCTCCGAACTGGGCGAAGCCGTTCCCGATGCCGTCGAAGCCGCGATGGCGGCCATAGAACTCATACACGTCTACTCCCTCGTTCACGACGACATGCCCGCCATGGACAACGACAGCCTGCGGCGCGGCCGCCCCACCCTGCCACATCCGCTACGGCGAAGCCGCCGCCCTGCTCGCGGGCGACGCACTGCAAACCCTCGCCTTCGACCTCCTCAGCCGTCCCACCGCCCTGCCGCCGCAACGCCAGCTGCACATGCTCTCCACCCTCGCGCGCGCCTCCGGCAGCCTCGGCATGGCGGGCGGGCAGGCCATAGACCTCGCCAACGTCGGCCGCAGCATCACCCAAAGCGAACTCGAACAAATGCACAGCCTGAAAACAGGCGCACTCATCCGCGCCGCCGCCGCCCTCGGCGGCCTCAAGCTGTCCCTGACCTGACCGACCACGACCTGCAACGCCTCGACCGCTACGCCGCCCGCCTCGGCCTCGCCTTCCAAGTCATAGACGACGTACTCGACTGCGAAGCCGACACCGCCACACTGGGCAAAACCGCCGGCAAAGACGCCGACAACGACAAACCGACCTACGTCAAACTCATGGGCCTGTCGGCCGCACGGCAATACGCCGAAACACTCGTGGCGGAAGCACTCGAAACACTCGAACCCTTCGGCAGCCGCGCCGCACACCTTCGCGGCCTCGCCCACTCGTTACCGCGAGGGAAAAACTGACCTGCCTCCGAAAACACAGAGGCCGTCTGAAAACGCGACACATCAAGTTTTTCAGACGGCCTTCATCCTAAATAACGGAAACGATGGCTGACAAAACAACAAAACAATCAATATAAAATCCCGCAAAACAACCACAAATATAGTGGATTAACAAAAATCAGGACAAGGCGGCGAGCCGCAGACAGTACAAATAGTACGGAACCGATTCACTTGGTGCTTCAGCACCTTAGAGAATCGTTCTCTTTGAGCTAAGGCGAGCCAACGCTGTACTGGTTTTTGTTAATTCACTATACAGCAAAACACACCAATCTCGGCCTATTTAAACGTCGCCAACCGTCAACCTCACCCGCAAACGCAAGAAAGGCACACCCATGTCCCTCAACCCCGTCTACCTTTTGGAACCCGCAAAACTTCCCCGACCCGCAGGCCATGCTGCCCGACGGCTTCGACGCGGCACACCGCATCGTCTCCGAATGGGCCGACCGACCCCTGCCGCAAGGCGCGGACACAAGCGCGTTTGACAAACTGGCCGGATACATCGCCGAAGCCGCCCGCAGCGGCAAAGCCTCGGCCGACTTCAAAGCCGCTTACGCCGATATAGGAACCCAAATAGCCGAACAACTGAAAAGCCGCGCCGTACTCGAACTGTACGAACATTATCTGGAGCTGATGCCGATACTGACCTGCCGCAGCGAAAGCCTCGGCCTCGTACTGTACGACGCCAACGGCTACCTGTTGCTGCCCGACGGCCGGGAATACCCCGACCAAGAAACCCAAGACGAAATCACGGCATACTGGCGGCAGCGCGAAGCCGAAGAATAAAAAATGGCGGCAGGAAAACAGAGGCCCTGCCGAAGAACATCAAAGACTTCTACAAATACTTCCGCCCCAAAGTGGACGAACTGATGGCGCGCCACGGCTTCGAATACGCGCCGCATTTGTTCAATACCGAGACACACAAACGCAAAAATTGGAACCGGACGTCATCATCTACGCCAAACCGATGACAAACGGCCAGCAGACGATATACATCAACTACGAAGATATTTATAAAGACGGCGAGTACAGCGGGCTGTGCTTGGAGTGGTATCTCGGATAAAGAAATGGAGCGTATTTACCTGCACGAGCTGGACAATATCATCCTAACTTACGGAGAAACCGAGAAAAACAATTGATTGCCGGTGGAGGGGAATATAGAGTACTACCTGACCCAAATGTGGTACCACACCGGCCCGTCAGTCAGCTACAAAACCGAAACCGAGATAGAGGCGCTGCTGGCTCTATTGGGATCAGAAGCTGCGGAAGTGGCGTGGATTGATACTCTACGACGATGTGGAAACCTATCGACCGCCATATGATTTATCAGGACAACCCGGAAGATTCGTCGAAGTACGGGTTCTACGCGGCAATACTGCCCCGCCGCCTGGTGATCGCCTATCTGCGCGGGCAGCGGGACGGCGGCCTTGGCGGACGAATGGCTGTAGTCATGAAGAACTATGCTTCCATAAACAAACACAATAACCATAGATAATTTGGCAAAAACCGTTCCTTATCTTGAGAAATTGAGTGGCCAATAAGCATTGAAGGGGCGGGCTATCGCCCGCTTTCCGTATCTCCCGCCCCGCTTTAAAAACCACCGAAAGAAAGGCATACCCATGTCCCTCAACCCCGTCTACCTCTGGAACCCGCAAAACTTCCCGACCCGCAGGCCATGCTGCCCTGACGGCTTCGACGCGGCACACCGCATCGTCTCCGAATGGGCCGACCGACCCCTGCCGCAAGGCGCGGACACAAGCGCGTTTGACAAACTGGCCGGATACATCGCCGAAGCCGCCCGCAGCGGCAAAGCCTCGGCCGACTTCAAAGCCGCTTACGCCGATATAGGAACCCAAATAGCCGAACAACTGAAAAGCCGCGCCGTACTCGAACTGTACGAACATTATCTGGGCTGATGCCGATACTGACCTGCCGCAGCGAAAGCCTCGGCCTGTACTGTACGACGCCAACGGCTACCTGCTGTTGCCCGACGGCCGGGAATACCCTCGACCAAGAAACCCAAAGACGAAATCACGGCATACTGGCGGCGGCGAAGCCGAAGAACAAAAAAATGGCGGCAGGAAAAACAGAGGCCTGCCGAAGAACATCAAAAGACTTCTACAAATACTTCCGCCCCAAAGTGGACGAACTGATGGCGCGCCACGGCTTCGAATACGCGCCGCAGCTGTTCAAAACAGGCGTCATGAAGGATGTTTGGCTGGATGTCAATTTGCTGATTTACGCCAAACCGACGGCAACCGGCCAGCAGACGATATACATCAGCTACAGCAATTATTACGGCGACGGCAAATACAGCGGTCTGAACTTGAGATGGTTTCTTTCCGACGAAACTGTGGAGCGCATTTACCCTGCACGAACTGGATAACTTAAAATCCGTATCAGATATATATTGAAAAACAATTAATTGGCGGAGGAGTGGATATGGAATACTACCTCTCAAAACATGGTACCACCCCGGTCCGTCGCTTTACCAAAACAGAAACCTGAGATAGAGGCGCTGCTGGCCTACTGGGATCAGAAGCTGCGGGAAGTATCATGGATCGATACCTACGACGATGTGGAAGTTTTCATATTGCCGCCAATTTGGAAGAAATCGGCAGGCTGCACCTCCGTATTGCGTGATTTCCTACCTGCGCGGAGTAAAAGACCCCATTGCCGAAAAAAGAAGAGTGGTTGCCGGACTTATCAGATGGTCGGCAGGGAAGAGGAATCGCATGGAAAAATCGGTTTCCTATCTGATAAAACAAACAGAAGGAAGAAAGTTAGACGCAGGGGCATCCGTTGCCCCTTTTTCATTTTTAACCGCTGACAGAACGCGCACGGCGGCAACGGCACGAACCGTCTACCTTGGCAGCCCAACCCCACCGCCGCAAAGGCATCCGTCGGCATCGGCAGGTTTGCGGAATCGGTAAAGGCCGTCTGAAAACACGATACATCATGTTTTCAGACGGCCTTCTTTATGGCTGCCGCATGAAGCGGTTTCAGCATAAACGGTAATATTTTTTTCATTGCATACCGCCCTGCCCCATATCGCCGTTTCCAGACGGCCTCACTTATAATCCGAATCATCCCAACCCTCTGAAAAGCGAGAATCCCATGAGTTTCAAAACCGACGCCGAAATCGCCCGCGAAGCCGCCATCCGCCCGATACGCGAAATTGCCGCCAAGCTAGGCATCAGCGAAGACAAGCTCGAGCCATACGGCCACTACAAAGCGAAAAATCAATCCCGCCGAAGCCTTTGCCCCTGCCCGACAGAAAAGGCCGTCTGATTTTGGTTACCGCCATCAATCCGACCCCTGCGGGCGAAGGCAAGACCACGGTAACCATCGGCCTGGCCGACGCATTGAACCACATCGGCAAACAGGCCGCCGTCGCCATCCGCGAGCCCCTCGCTCGGGCCCCGTGTTCGGCATCAAGGGCGGCGCGGCCGGGCGGCGGCTACGCGCAAATGCTGCCGATGGAAGACATCAACCTGCACTTCACCGGCGACTTCCACGCCATCGGCGCGGCCAACAACCTGCTGGCCGCCATGATCGACAACCACATCTATCAGGGCAACGCCTTGGGTATCGACCCCAAACGCGTGCTGTGGCGCCGCGCCGTCGATATGAACGACCGCCAGCTGCGCAACATCGTCAGCGGCAACGGCAAACCCACCGACGGCGTGCTGCGCCCCGACGGCTTCGACATCACCGTTGCCAGCGAAGTGATGGCCGTGTTCTGTCTCGCCCGCGACCTGGCCGACTTTGAAAGAACGCCTCGGGCAACATGCTCGTCGCCTACGCCAAAGACGGCAGCCCCTGTCTTCGCCTGCGATCTCAACGCCCAAGGCGCGATGGCCGCGCTCTTGAAAGACGCGCTTAAACCCAATCTGGTGCAAACCATCGGCGGCACGCCCGCCTTCGTCCACGGCGGCCCCTTCGCCAATATCGCCCACGGCTGCAACTCCGTTACCGCCACCCGCCTTGCCCTGCATCTGGCCGACTACGCCGTTACCGAAGCCGGGCTTCGGCGCCGATTTGGGCGCGGAAAAAAATTCTGCGACATCAAATGCCGCCTTTCCGGGCCTGAAACCCGATGCCGCAGTCGTCGTCGCCACCGTCCGCGCGCTCAAATACAACGGCGGCGTGGCCAAAGAAGAGCTGGGCGCGGAAAACCTCGAAGCCCTGCAACGCGGCCTGCCCAACCTGCTCAAACACATCACCAACCTCAAAACCGTCTTCGGCCTGCCCGTCGTCGTCGCCATCAACCGCTTCGTTTCCGACACCGACGCCGAACTCGCCCTGATTCAGGCTGCCTGCGCCGAACACGGCGCCGAAGTCGCCCTCACCGAAGTATGGGCGCACGGCGGCGCAGGCGGCGAAGAGCTGGCGCGCAAAGTCGTCACCGCCATCGACAACCAGCCCGCCAATTTCGCCTACGCCTACGACACCAACGACAGCATCCCCGACAAACTGCGCGCCATCGCCCAAAAAATCTACGGCGCATCCGACGTCGAATTCAGCGCCGAAGCCCGCACCGAAATTGCCTCGCTGGAAAAACTCGGCCTGGACAAACTGCCGGTGTGCGTCGCCAAAACGCAATACTCGTTCAGCGACAACCCCAAACTCTTGGGCTGCCCCAGCGGCTTCACCATCACCGTGCGCAGCCTCACCCTGTCGGCCGGCGCGGGCTTTCATCGTCGCCGTCTGCGGCAGCATCATGAAAATGCCCGGCCTGCCCAAAGTGCCCCTCGGCCGAGAAGATTGATGTGGATGAAAACGGCAATATTACGGGGTTGTTTTAAACAGTGCAAACCCGCACTAGTGGCAAGAGGGTCGTCTGAAAAACCTGCAAAGCAGGTTTTTCAGACGGCCTCAACTTTCAGACGGCCTCAACTTTCAGACGGCCTCAACTTTCAGACGGCCTCAATCTCTCAGACGGCCTCAACTTTCAGACGGCCTCAACTTCAGACGGCCCGTTTTCAGACGGCCTCAACTTTCAGACGGCCTCAACTTTCAGACGGCCTCAACTTTCAGACGGCCTCAACCATTTCCAGGCAACAGCATTTGCCGCTCTAAAAACACCGTTTGTCGGATAAAAATATCGCTTGATAAAAATATTGACTAAATAAAACGTTTTGCACAAAATCCGTTATGCGTGCATAACTGCGCCCACATCAACAGCGGATTTTGCAGCGGCGCTCAGCCGCCGTCAGGAAATCTTTTGTTTTTGTGTATTCTCTCTGTTTTCAAGCTCCCCGTTGCGGGGGCATTTGTCCGGCGTTCCGCTTTCTTCGTAACGTCGCCGCTCAAACGGCCTGCGCCATTAAATCATTCATGCAAAATCCGAAAATAACTCGTTTGCCCGCCGCCGAGCAAAGGCGCAAGATGAGAGCATCACCGCTTTTCCATTTTCCCCAAGGAGACCATCCGACCACATTCCACTCTCCGCTACCCGCGCATCGGTGCCAAACGCGAGTCTGAAATTCGCCGTCGAAGCCTTTGGAAAGGCGCCAACCAGCCGAGCCGACGCGAAACTGCCGCCGAAAATCCGCCGTCCGAACTGGGCGGCGCAGAAAAGCCGCAGGCGCGGATCTTAGTGCCCGTCGGCGATTTTTCTCTTTCTACGACCATGCTCGACATCTGTGCACGCTTTGGGCGCGATTCCCAAACGCTTCGGCTTTCGACGCCGCCAAACTGACGCCTGCCCGGAATACTTCCAGCTGGCGCGCGGCAACGCCACCAGTTTGCGATGGAAATGACCAAATGGTTTCGACACCAACTACCACTCAGATCGTGCCCGAATAGGCATGCCGACACCGAGTTTTCCGTGAAACGCAGCCAACCTGGTCGCCCAAATCAGGAAGCCAAAGGCGCAAGGCCACGACATCAAACCGACGCTGGTCGGCCCCGCGTGACCCTGCTGGGCTGGGTAAAGAAAGACAGCATCGCTGCCGCGTCAGACCCTGCTGCCCAAACTGCTGCCCGCTTACGCGCAACTCTGCGCGAGCTGGCCGCCGCCGGTGCCGACTGGGTGCGAGATTGACGAGCCGATTCTCGCCGCCGACGCGCCGTAGCGCATATCTCGACGCCTCGCCGCGTGTATCAGAACTGGCCAACACCGGCGTGCGCATCATCATCGGCACCTCATTTCGCTTCCGTCGCCGAGCATCTCGACCTGCTCAAATCCCTGCCCGGTACATCGGCGTGCACATCGACTGCGTACGCGCCCCGAGCAGCTGGCCGTGTTTGCCAACGGCTGGCCGGACAACAAAGTGCTGTCCGTCGGCCTGATCGACGGCCGCAACGTTTGGCGCGCCAACCTGAACAAAAGTCATCGACACCCTCAAACCCGTTCAGGAAAAATTCGGCAACAACCTGTGGATCGCCCCCAGTTGCTCGCCGCTGCACAGCCCGCAGGATTTGGCCGTTGAAGAAAAACTCGACGCCGAAATCAAATCGTGGATGGCCTTTTGCCGCGCAGAAACTGGTCGAGCTGGGCATCGTCAAACGCGCCTTGGAAAACGGCAAAGACAGCGTGAAAGACGCGCTGGCCGCTTTCCGATGCCGCCGCCGCCGACCGCGCCACCAACAAAAACATTCACAATCCCGCCGTACAAGAACGCGTCAGCAGCCCTGGAAAAGCAGGCGAAGACCAGCGCAAATCGCCCTTCCCCGCACGCATCAAAGCACAGCAGGAATGGGATGAAACTGCCGCTGCTGCCCACCACCACCATCGGTTCGTTCCGCAAACCGCCGAAATCCGCCAGGCGCGCGCCGCCTTCAAAAAGGCGAACTCTGGCCGCCGATTACGACGCCGCGATGAAAAAGAAATCGCCTACTGCGTCGAAGTGCAGGGAAAAACTGGAAATCGACATGCCCGTACACGGCGAAGCCGAGCGCAACGACATGGTGGAATACTTCGGCGAACAGCCGCCGGCTACTGCTTTCCACCCAGTTCGGCTGGGTGCAGAGCTACGGCAGCCGCTGCGTCAAACCGCCCGTGATTTTCGGCGACGTCTCCCGCCCCGCACCGATGACCGTTTACTGGTCGTCCTACGCGCAAACCCTGACCAAACGCCCGATGAAAGGCATGCTTACCGGCCCGGTTACCATGTTCAAATGGTCGTTTGTGCGCGACGACATCCCGCTGTCTGTCGTTGCCAAACAAATCGCCCTCGCCCTGAACGACGAAGTTTTGACTTGGAAAAAGCCGGCATCAAAGTCATCCAGATTGACGAGCCCGCCATCCGCGAAGCCATGCCGCTGAAAAAGCGCAATGGGACGAATACCTCGCCTGGGCCTGCGAAGCCTTCCGCCTGTCCAGCACCGGCGCCGAAGACAGCACCCAGATTCACACCCATATGTGCTACTCCGAGTTCAACGACATCCTGCCCGCGATCGCTTCGATGGACGCCGACGTCATCACCATCGAAACCTCGCGCTCGGATATGGAACTGCTGACCGCGTTCGGCGACTTCAAATACCCCAACGACATCGGCCCGGGCGTGTACGACATCCACAGCCCGCGTGCCGACCGAAGGCGAAGTCGAACACCTGCTGCGCAAAGCGATGGAAGTCGTGCCCGTCGAGCGCCTGTGGGTCAACCCCGACTGCGCCTGAAAACCCGAGGTTGGACGGAAACGCCGCGAAACAGCTCGAAGTGATGATGGCCGTAACCAAAAAACTGCGTAACGAGTTGGACAACAAACGCTAAACGCGCGAAAGTCCGATTACAGAGGCCGTCTGAAAACCGCGAAAAAGGTTTTCAGACGGCCTTTTGTTTGCCAGCACCGCCGAAACCGTTTATAACCGCCCGCGTCCACAACCAGCAAACACCCATGCCCCTGCGCGACAAACTGCCCAACCCCCAGCTGCCCGAAACACACCCGCCGCGACATCCAATCGCGCGAGAGCTACCACCTCTTGAAAATCATGTCCGAATTTCTCGAAGCGGGTGAAGAGCCGCGTGCCGTGCAGCCGCCGTCAGCATCTACGGCAGCGCCTGCATCCCTCGAACACCCTGACTCATCTCTTGGCCGAACAAATCGCCCGCACCCTGTCCGACGCAGGGTTTTCCGTTATCTCGGGCGGCGGCCCGGGCATCATGGAAGCCGCCAACAAAGGCGCGTTTGCCGGACGCAGCCCCGCCGTCGGCCCTCAACATCCTCCTGCCGCACGAACAGCACGCCAACCCCTATCAGGACCCTGTCCGTCACCTTCCGCCACTTCTTCCCGCGCAAAGTCATGTTCGTCAAACACGCCGTCGCCTACGTCGTCATGCCCGGCGGCTTCGGCACGCTCGACGAACTTTTGAGAGCCCTCACCCTCGTGCAGACAGGCAAAAACGCCGCACCGTCCCATCATCCTTGTCGGCCGCAGCTTCTGGCAGGGCTTCGCCGACTGGATGGAAAAACAGCTCGCCGGACGCGGCCTGATTGCCCCGAGCGACATGGAACTTTTTGAAATCCTCGACGACGCCTGCCGTGGCCGAGCGCATCTTCCGCCACTACGAAAACTGCACCGACGGCTTCCGCATCAACGCCAGCCGATTGAGGAACTGGGTCTGTAAAACAGCGCCGCCGCCAGCAACACCGTTTTTCAGACGGCCTTTGCAGAAAAACCATTCGGCCAGAAGCCGCCGCCCCGGCATCGGTGGCACATCGGCGCACACCGTGCCGCAGACTTGCGCCGCATCCGAATATCGGTATCTTGCCCCGTCCTCCCGCCCCTGTAGGCCGTCTGAAAACCCCATTCCACACACAGGAAAACCCATGAGCTTCAAAATCCAACGCGAAGAAGAACAGCGCGACGAAAAACATCCCGCAGCAAGCCGCCGCAGCAGCCGCAGGCCGCCACCGAAAGCTGGGAGCGCGACACCCTCTACAAACTCCTCCTGAGCGTCGACAAAGAACAACGCAGCAGCCGCTTCTGGCGCAACGTCTGGCGCGGCGTCGGCGCGCTTTTCGCCGCCACCCTCTTCACCTTCCACAGCTGCGCCACAGGCAGCTTCGACAACAGCAACGGCCTGGAAAAAGTCCTCGGCGCAAAAAGCAAAGCGCACACCGCCGTCATCAAACTCGAAGCGTCATCGGCGACGGCCACCAAGACCAGTCGCCATGCTGCGCGACGGTCCTCGAAGCCGCCTAGTGCCGACAAAAACGTCAAAGGCATCATCATCCGCGCCAACTCCCCGGCGGCTCGCCCGTCGTCTCCAACACCGCCTTCAACGAAATCCGCCGCCTCAAAGAACAGCACAAAGACATTCCCGTCTACCTCGTCGCCCAAGACCTCTGCGCTCCGGCTGCTACTACATCGCCGCCGCCGCCGACAAAATCTACGCCGACCCGTCCAGCCCTCGTCGGCAGCATCGGCGTCATCGGCGGCGGCTCGACTTCACCGGCCTGATGGACAAACTCGGCGTCAAACGCCGTCTGAAAATCGCAGGCAGCAACAAAGGCATGGGCGATCCCTTCACCCCCGAAACCCCCGAACAGCAGGCCATCTGGCAGCAAATGCTCGACCAGATCCACGGCGAATTCATCAAGGCCGTCAAAACCGGACGCGGCAGCCGTCTGAAAAACAAACGACCCGCAAATCTTCAGCGGCCGCATCTACACCGGCATCGAAGCCAAAGAAACCGGCCTTATCGACGGCTTCGGCAGCGTATACAGCGTCGCCCGCGACGAAATCAAAAACGCCCTGAACTCGTCGACTACACCCTGAAGACGATAGCTTCGCCCGCGCCCTCAGCCGCCGCCTCAACAGCGAAGTGCGCGACGGCGTGCGCGACGGCCTGCAAAGCCTGCACAACCAAAACTGGTAAACGGTAGAGAGAGGCCGTCTGAAAACCTTTTCATCGGGTTTTCAGACGGCTTTACTCGCCACTCTCACGCAGGCGTGAATGATGTCAGGAAATGTTCAGACGGCCTTTCGGATTTTGATGCTAGTGAATATGCTTTCAGACGGCCTTTCAGGATTTTTGGTTTCGTTGGAATTGCGCTTTCAGGCAAACTGTGCGGCCGTCTGAAAAGCAGCCTGAGAACGGCGGGCAACTGCCTTTCCTCTCCCGCCTGCGGGGGCTAGGTGGGGCTAGTGCCGTGGCGGTAATTTCTACAAGCGGCGGACAAGCGGGCTTTTTGCAAACTCGCCACCTCCCGCTAACCCTCCCCGCGCTGAAGGTGGGGGAGGTAAGGTGCGCGGTAGGATGTTCGGTTTCAGATGGCCTTTCAGGATTTTGGTTTCGTTGGGACTGCGCTTTCAGGCAACCTGTGCGGCCGTCTGAAAAGCAGCCTGAAAGCGGTTGCGGCAACTGTTTTCCCTCTCCCTTTTGCGGGGAGTGAGTTTGGTGCGCGACGGGGTTGGCGGTTTCAAAAACGGTATCCCGGCGTAGGCGTGAGCAGCATTTCGAGTTTTAGTTTGGCCGACGCTGCTTTGAGGCCGTCTGAAAAAGGGTTTCAGACGGCCTTTGCCAAAGCTCGTGCCGGAGCAGCCAGCGGCGGAGTTTGTCTTCGTCTTCTATATAAAGAAGGGCGGTTTCGGCTGCGGCGGCTTGGAGGGTGAGGACGGTTTGGTGCAGGATGCCGTGGCGGAAGTAGTGGATTTGCCAGATGTCGTCGGGGCGGCTGTCGGCGAGGAGGGCGGCAAGGTTGGTGCAGGCGCGGCCGTTGACGGCGGTGATTTTTGTCCCTGCGGGCAGAGGGCGGCGTTTTCGGCGCTGCCGCCGTTGAGGATGTGGGTGAGGACGGCGTGGTCGGTTTTTGCGTGAAACGGGCGCCGAGGGTCGGCGGCGGGTTCTGGCGGGGCGATGGGTGCGCCGATAAGGCCGCCGCCGTGGCTGCGGGGCAGGGGCGTATTGCAGGCCGATGCCGACGGTGTGCAGGCAGTCGGCGAGGGGGAGTTCGTCTGTCAGGTGTGCAAGGGCCATCTGAAAGAAGTCGGCGAGGTCGAGGCCGGTGATTTCTTGGCAGCGGGTTTGCCATTGTTGTTCTTCTATGCCACGTTGTGGCGAGCCAGTCGCGGTAGAGTTGCCGCATGACGGTGTCGAGGAGTGGGCGCCGCTGCTTTTTGCCGGATGAGGAGGTCGAGGCAGAGGCGGCGAGGGCGCCTTGCTGGTAGTAGCTGACGAGGGCGTTGGGGGCGTTTTCGTCGGCTTTGTAGTATTTGTGCCAGGCGGTGCAGGGAGGATTGGGGCGAGGGTTTGTTTCAGACGGCCTTTGTTTTGGCGTACGCGGGTGATGTTTTTGGCCAGGAGGGTGAGGTAGTTTTCAGGGGAGATGATGCGGCTGCGGGCGAGGATGAGTCGTCGTAGTAGGCGGTGATGCCTTCGAATGCCCAGAGTTGTTCGGTGTGGTTTTCGCGCTCTAGGGCTTTGTAGGGGGCGAGGCGGCGGGTTTGACGGATTTTGACGTTCCAGGCGTGGAAGTATTCGTGTGAGAAGAGGCCGAGCAGTTCGGTGTAGGCGGGGTTGGCGTCGGTAAGCGTGCGGCGGCAGGCTGTTGCGGTCGGCGTGCAGGGGCGGTGCTGCTGCGGTGTTCGAGGGCCGCCGTAGAGGTTGTCGCCGAGGTGGAGGAGGAAGAGGTATTCGGCAAACGGGGAGGGCGGGGGAAGAGGGCGGCTGGGTTTCGCAGATGCGCTTTTACGTCGTCGCGCAGGCGTTGGCGATCGAAGTCGGGGTAGTGGCCGCTGAGGACGATGCGGTGGGGGATGCCGTGTGCTTGGAATGCGATGGTTTCGATGTATCCGAGTTCGATGGGGTGGTCGATGAGTTCGCCGTAGGAGGCCGTCTGAAAGGTGTTTTTGCCGACGGCAGGCAGGGTGGTGGCGGTCCGCCAGTTTTCAGGGCAGGTTTTTCGAGGACGAGGGTTTGGGTTTCGTTCAGACGGCCTCGAGGGGCGAAAAGGAGACAGGCGCCGTCGAAGAAGCCGCGTTCGGCGGTGAGGTGAGGAGGCGCGCACGGAGAGGTCGTAGGCGTAGACGGTGTAGCGGATGCGCCACTCGCCTTCGAGGGCTTCCGGTCTGCCAGGTGTTTTTGGCGGTTTGCCGCAGGGCGGCGGGGCGGCCGTTGTGTTCGGCGTGTATTTCGACGATGTGGCGGGCGAAATCGCGGATGGTGTAGCTGCCGGGCACCCAGTTGGCGAGTTTTAACACGGCGGATGTGGCGTGCGTTTTTGGGTGAAGGTGAGGGTGATGTGCCAGTAATGGGCTTTGGGGTTCGGGGGCTGAGGGTGTGGGTAATCATGATGAAAAATTTAATGGCTCAATAGGATTGGAGCAATGTTAAAATTAATTGATTGGTGTCAAATCATAAATTAGTTAAAATCTATAACCTTGTAAAGTGTATGGGAATTTAGCGTAAATATTGCCGCTTTGTCTTTGAGGGCGGGCTTTTTTTCCGCTTTCCAGCCATTATGGCAGCGTGCAAACAGGCTGCCAAGCGGCAGATTCCCGGCATGCTTGGTTCGGCAAAACGGCCGTCTGAAAAAGGTGGCTCGGAGCAAATTGATGGAAAAACGGCTTTGCGCGGCGGGTTTCGGCGTGCCGCAGAATCGACCGGATTTATTTTCCGTGTTTAATGGAGACTTTCATGGAAGCGCAAACTTATAACTACAGTGGTGCGGCAGTTCGCCGTCATGACTGTAGTTTGGGGATTGTGGGCATGCTGGTCGGCGTCATCGCCGCCGCGCAGCTTTTCTGGCCCGCACTCAATCTGTCTGAAATCGGCCCGTGGTTCCACTTCGGCCGCATCCGTCCCGCTGCACACCAATGCGGTGATTTTTCGCCTTCGGCGGCTGCGGTCTGATCGGTACGTCTTACTATGTGGTGCAGCGTACCTGCAACACCCGTCTCTTCGGCGGCTGGCTACCCGCATTCACGTTTTGGGGCTGGCAGGCCGTGATTCTGGCCGCCGCTGTCAGCTTCCCCGATGGGCTGGACGCAGGGGGTAAGGAATACGCCGACTGGAATGGCCGATCGATATTCTGATTACGCTGGTGTGGGGTGGCCTATGCCGTGGTGTTCTTCGGCACGATTGCCAAACGCAAAATCAAAGCATATCTATGTGGCAAACTGGTTCTATGGTGGTTTTATTCTCGCCGTCGCCCTCTTGCACATCGTCAACAACCCTCAGCCTGCCGGTCGGCCCTGATGAAATCGTATCCGATTTATTCCGGCGCCATCGATGCGATGGTGCAGTGGTGGTACGGCCATAACGCCGTGGGCTTCTTCCTGACCGCAGGCTTCCTCGGCATGATGTACTACTTCGTACCCAAGCAGGCAGGCCGTCCCTGTTTATTCCTACCGCCTCTCCGTCGTCCACTTCTGGGCGCTGATTTTTCACCCTATATGTGGGCGGGTCCGCACCATCTGCACTACACCGCGCTGCCCGACTGGACGCAGTCTGTCGGCATGGTTTTGTCGCTGATTCTTTTCGCACCCTCCTGGGGCGGCATGATCAACGGCATCATGACCCTCTCCGGCGCGTGGGGCAAACTGCGCACCGACCCGATTCTGAAATTCCTCATCGTTTCCCTGTCCTTCTACGGTATGTCCACCTTTGAAGGCCCGATGATGTCGATCAAAACCGTCAACGCCCTGAGCCACTACACCGACTGGACGGTCGGCCATGTACACGCCGGCGCGCTCGGCTGGGTGGGCTTCGTGACCATCGGTTCGGTCTACTACATGATTCCCCGCTTGTTCGGCCAAAAAGAAATGTACAGCACCAAACTCATCGACGCGCACTTTTTGGGTCGCCACCTCGGCGTCGTCCTCTACATCGCCTCGATGTGGATTGCCGGCGTGATGCAGGGTCTGATGGGGCGCGCTCAACGAAGATGGCACGCTGACCTACGCCTTCGTGGAAGGTGTGAAAGAAAGCATGCGTTTCTATGTCATCCGTTTTTCAGGCGGCCTTCTCTACCTGAGCGGCATGTGCATCATGGCTACAACGTTTACCGTACCATCGCGAACGGCAAACCGGTTGAAGCGGAAATCCCCGCCGTGGCCGAAGCGCAGCACCATTAATATAAGAAAAGACGGACTACCAAAAATGAAACTGCAACAATTAGTCGAAGAAAAAGTCGGCGTCCCTCATCGTGTTTACCCTGCTGGTGGTCAGCGTGGGTCTGCTGATCGAAGTCGTCCCACTGTTCTTCTCTCCGGCGGTTACCAAACCGATCGAAGGAGTCAAACCTTACAATGCCCTGCAAGTGGCCGGACGCGACATCTACGTGCGCGAAGGCTGCTCAACCGCCACTCGCAGATGATCCGTCCTTCCGTGCCGAAACCGAACGCTACGGCCACTACTCCGTGGCCGGAGAATCGGTTTACGACCGTCCTTCCAATGGGGTTCCAAACGCACAGGGTCCCTGATTTGGCGCGTGTCGGCGGCCGCTATTCCGACGAATGGCACCGCATCCACCTGCTGAACCCGCGCGACGTCGTGCCCGAGTCCAACATGCCCGCCTTCCCCTGGCTGGCGCGCAACAAAGTCGATCCGGCACAGGTTGTCGCCCACATGAAAGGCCTCAAAGCTTTGGGCACGCCCTACACCGACGAAGAAATTCGCCAAAGCTCCCGAAGAGCTGAAAGACAAATCCGAATTGGAAGCGGTAATCGCCTACCTGCAGGGGTTTGGGCTTGGCCTTGAAAAACGTAAGGTAACACCATGGACGTTAACTGGGCGCGCAGCCTGTTTACCGTAGCGGTATTCGTCAGCTTCATGCTGGTTCTGTACATCGTTCTGAACAAGCGCAACAAAACCAACTACGACGAAGCGTCGCGCAGCATCATCGACGACGACGACACCCCGCACGGCAGCGGTAACGACAACGACAGTCCCGCCCGTTAAACCCGTGGCACGGAGCTAAAAACAATGAACACAACATCCCATTTCACCAGTGATTTCTGGAACTACTACATCATCGGCATCATCGTCCTCAGCTTTATCGGCCTGATTTGGCTTCTGCTGTCGCAGAACAAAGTCAAGCCCCTGCCCAAAGGCGAAGACGTCAAAACCACCGGCCACGACTGGGACGGCATTGAGGAATACAACAACCCCATGCCCCGCTGGTGGTTCTACTCTGCCATCCTCACCTGGCTGTTCGGCATCGGCTACCTCGCCCCTCACCCCGGTCTCGGCGACTTCAAAGGCCTGCGCAACTGGACCAGCGTCGGCGAATACCGTGCCGAAGTGGACGCGGCCAGCAGGCCAAATACGGCGCCATTCACGCCAAATACGGCAAAATGTCCGTAGAAGACACCGCCAAACAGTCTGAAGCCCGCACCATCGGCAAAAACCTGTTCGACACCTACTGTATCCAGTGCCACGGCTCCGATGCCAAAGGCTCGCGCGGCTTTCCTAACCTCACCGACGCCGACTGGCTCTACGGCGGCACTCCGGAAAAATCCAGGAAACCATTACCAAAGGCCGCACCGGCATCATGGCCTCCTGGGGGCCCCAAACTCGGCGAAGAAGGCGTGAAAGACGTTGCCAACTACGTCCTCTCCCTGTCCAAACCTGAAGAACAATATGACGCCGAACGCGCCGAACGCGGTAAAGTCCTGTTCAACGGCCCGCCCTGCCAACTGCTTCACCTGCCACGGCGACAAAGGCCAGGGCGTCCGCGGCCTCGGCCCCAACCTCACCGACGATGTACGGCTGTGGGTGGCACGCAGAAAGCCATTATCGGAAAACCGTCACCAACGGCCGCCACAACCAAATGCCCGCTTGGGAAGGTTTCTCGATAAAGACAAAAAATCCACCTGCTGACCACGCCTACGTTTGGGGCTTGTCGCACAAAGACGGCAAAGCGCTGAAAACCGACAGCGAAAACGAACTGGGCAAAAAGCCGCCGCAGCTGCTGCGGCCGGAGCCGAAAGCCGAACCCGCCCCTGCTCCTGCCGCAGCTGCTCCCGAAGCCGCCGCTTCCCGCCCCCTGCCTCAGAAAGCAAAACCCGCGAAACCGCCGCCGCCAAGCTCTGAACAGGCCGCCGCGCCCTGCGGTCGACGGGCAAAAAAGTGTTCGACGGCCTATGCTTCGCTGCCACGGCGCGAACTCCGCCATTCCCGACACCCCGCGCATCACCCACAAAGACGAATGGGCGCCGCGCATCAAAAAGGCAAAGACACCCTGTTCAAACACGCCATCGAAGGCTTCACCGACAAAGGCATGATGCCCGCCAAAGGCGGCAACACCGCCCTCTCCGACGACGAAGTCAAAGCGGCCGTAACCTATATGGTGAACGAATCCGGCGGCAAATTCTAAACACCGCCCGAGGCAAAACAAAAAGGTATGCACAAAGAGCATACCTAGCGAAGGCCGTCTGAAAGCCCTCATTCCCGGCTTTCAGACGGCCTTTGGGTATTCGTAAATCAGTCCGTTGGCGCTGTCGGTGCAACAGCAAAAACGGTTGAAAAAGGGCGTAGCACAAAATGGAGGCTAAGTCTCAAGGTTTAACCGAGAAATAATCCTGAATAAAACCTAACCTTTATTCTTTCCATTCATCCCGTGATAACACGCCAAAAGCCGTTTTCATGTCCGGAGAACGCCGCTGCGACAGATTGGGCGTGATCTCGAATGCACAAATCAGGATAATGCTCAAACACAAACAAGTAAGCCAAATTCCGCAATACGCACCCTGATGTTCTTTCGTGTGTAATGCGATTTGCCTGTTTCAGTGTTAGCAGCAGTTCGTTCAAATAGTTTTGGTACCGCTCAAAACCACGTTTGCAGATTACGTTCAAAATCGGATTGCCTCACTGTTTTTCAACGTCAATGCCAACCGCCATAGCGCTTGCCCGGGCATCGGTTTTCGGGTTGCGCGTCAAACAGCGGCTGACGGTTTTAACTCTGATGAAACTGGCACTGTTTCGTACGGGAATGTCGTCAAACATCTGCGGCGGACTCGCACCTGCCGTCGCAGACAGCACTTGGGGATTGAGCCGCTTTGCTGCCGTCAAACCGCCCGCCGCAGGTGTGGCATTTGTAGCGTTGTCTGGCGTTTCGGCAGCCGTTCTTTTTGATTTGTTTTTGAGCCGCAAAAAGGCATTTTGTGTTTAAAGCCTTGAATCCTCTTTAAAGCCTTATGCGGGATAAGGCTATGCGGGAATTTTTAGCCTCCATTTTGTTACATACGCCCTCGAAAGATAGAAGGTCGTCTGAAAACCCGGAATCGGGTTTCAGACGGCCTTTTTACGTTTCAAACCCTGTTTAGAACGACATTTTCAGGCTGCCGCAGAAGGCGCGGCCGGGTTCGTTATAGGTTTGCGCGCTGGCATTGTTGGCACTACGGTAGTATCTGTTTGTTGAACAGGTTGTTGATACCGACGCGGGCGTTGAGGTTTTTGCTGAAACGGTAGCCTGCGTTGATGCCGACCAGACCGTAGGGGCTGACGGTGGCTGGTCGCTTTTTCGTAGCTGTCCTTGTTGTTTTCCCACAACGCCGCGCGATTGTTGCTTGCCGTAGTGGTGACGTTCAGGCGGCGTCGAATTTTTCGTCTCGGCTGCCAGTTCAGGCGCTGTTGACGGTGTATTTCGGAATCACCGACAGCGGGTTGCCCGTGCTCTTTATTCACCGACTTTGCGCATATAGGTGAAGTTGGTCGTCCATTTCAGCGTGCTGCAGCGGCAGGGTCAGGTTGCCTTCGAAGCTTTTCCACCAAAGCCTTGCGGGCGTTCGTCCAGCGGTAGAGTGCTGCCCAAATCACTCGATGGCGACAGGTTCGTTGCCGGCAACGATTTTGTTGCGGCAGTCGTTGTGGGCAGTGAGCCAGCGATGCCAGATAGTTGTTGCGGGCGAAATCGAAGCCGATCTTTGTTCAGGCTGGTCTCTGGCTCAGGCTTTTCGCTGCCGATCAGGTAGCAGCGATGGTGCTAGCGCTGACTTTACATCCTTGGCCGCGCGTGAAAGTGATGTAGTTAGGCTGTTTGATACAGGTTGGGCGCTTTTAGAGGCGCGGGCGACGCCGCCTTTTGATGTTCCAGCCGTCGCCGATTTTCTTGCACGAAGTTGAGGCGGGGCTCCAGTTGCCGCCCGATTTGCTGTTGTGGTCGAAACGAGGGCGGGAATCAGCCAAAAGCCGCTGCTGTAGTTGATGTGGTCTTCGACATACAGGGCGAAGTTTTTCTGGCTGTTTCTGCTCGCGCGGTTGGTGCCCAATCCTGCGAAGACGTCGGTTTTGCCTTGGTCGGTAAAGCCCTGTGTCATCGAACTTTGGTCGTCGAGTTGGTCGCGGATATATTCCCGCGCCGACGGTAACGACATGATTTCCGCCCAGTTTGAACGGGATATTGGCTTCGGCGGCGAATCGGCTGGTTTTCAGGGTGCTTTCGGTAAAGCGTTTGGGCGACTGGTATTGGCCTTCGGGGCCGCCCATCAGGCCTTCCACCAAATGTTCGTTTTCGGTGCGGTCGAATTGGGCAACGATTTTGGTGTCGCCCCAGCTCCAAACGCCTTCGTGGGTCAGCGCGTTGCTGATGCGTTTGAGGCGGGCGGTTTCTTCGCCGTAGAGCGATCTGGGTGAAGTCGTTGGGGTTGTTGTTTTGGTTGTCGCCTGCGTAGATATTGCCTTGGCGGCTGTACATGGTGTCCCAGGTCAGGGTTTGCTTGGCGTGATGCGCCAGGCGAGGCGGCTGGCAAGGTCACGGTTGCGCACGCCGTCGCGGCCTGCGCCCATGGTTTCGCCAGTGCACCAGGCGGCCGCCACGGTTGACGTAGCTGACCACGGTCGGGTTGATGTCCGCCGCGTCGGCGTCTGTTTTGTTCAGGCTGCCGTAGAGGCGGGAAGCCGACTTTGTCTCGACAACGGGGCCGCTGACGTTAAAGCCAATGCGGTTGGTTTTGCCTCTTTGCTGTCTTGCGGGCGGTTGGTAAACAGGTTCAGCGAGCCGCCATTCGCTGCTGACTTTTTGGTGACGATGTTCACCACGCCGCCGGCCGCGCCTGAGTTGCAGCGGGCGGCTGCCGGGCCCGCGCAGCACGCTGATGGATTCGATTTCTTCGGCGGCACCCAGTTGCTGTCGTTGCGCGTGTTGCGCCTGCCGCGCCAGCCGTAGCGCTTCGGCGTTGCGCGAGGGTGACGGGCGGCCGTCGATCAGATTAAGGTGTTTTCCGGACCCATGCCGCGGATGTCGATCTGGCGTTTGCTGCCGCGCTCGCCCTGAGGCGGTGTTGCCGGTGAGGCTGGCGCCCTGCATGGTGCGCACGATGTCGGAGATGTCGTTGACCGCAGGGCGGGTTTCCAAAATCTTTAGCGGTGATGCGCGACACGCCCAGCGATTGTTGCAGCCCGGCGCTGGGCGCTGACATAGACGGTTTTCCAGTTCGCCGCCTTCGTCATGGCGGTGTCGGCCTCGCGCAAAAGCGGCGGCAAGCGCCAGCGGCAGCACGGCCAGGGCGGAACGGGGAAAGAATGGTGTTTCATCGGCTTTCCCTAAAAATATTATGTAAAGCAAAATTTACAAAGACGGACTATAGCGACAGGTGCAGCGCTGCTGCCAACCAAAAACAGGAACAAATCACATTATTTCCCCCTGCTGTCGGCAGAATGCAACAAGGCCGTCTGAAACGGCATACGCGGGAAAGCGGCCGCGCCGCGCCATGGCAAACGGATTATTTGCTATACTCCGCGCTCTGCAAACGACACACTCTATGGAAAATACCGTCATGAACATCCGATCCGCCGCCCTTGCTGCCGCCGTCCTCCTCGCGCTGGCCGCCTGCGACACCAAAGTCAATAACCCGCAATCCGCCGACGCGTCTGCTGCCGCTTCCGAAGCACCCGCTCCCGCCGCCTCGGCGCAAACGCTCACCAGCCGCGACGGCGCGGTCAGCATTGCCGTTACCGGCAATTTCCAAGACCAAAGCGGCAACGCCGGGCTGCTGCCCGAAGGCACCAGCGCCGAAGAAGTGACGCTGCTGCAACGCGACGAAGACGCCGACATCACGCTCTCGGTTATCGATTTGGGCAAACCCGCCAAACCCGCCAAAGAATACTATGCTGGTTTGACAAGCGCCTTGCAGGCGGCGGGTTTGGCCGACCTGAGCGCGGGCGCGCCACCGAAAACCGGCATGGACTCATTCCTTCACCCAGGCCGACGGCAGCAGCGAGAAAACCGCATCGCCATCTACCATCCCGAAAAATCTCTACACCGGTCTGCGCCAACAGCGCCACCGCGGGCAACGCCCGTCTGGCCGAGCGCTCAAAGACGTGAAGCTGCTGAAAGGCCACGTAAGGTTGTCTGAACGCCAAAGCGGCCGTCTGAAAAGTTTTCAGACGGCCTTTTTGTCTTTTGCGTACGGATGCGGGTTCTACAAAAAGCCGATAATCAGCGACGTCATGGACAGCGATTTGCCGACGATTTCGTCGTTGAAAAATTCCAGCGGCTCTTTTTCGCCGCGCAGGGCAAGGGCGTAGAGCAAGGGATAGAAGCAGCGGCGGTCGTGCAGCGCCTGACGGATGGCGACGGGGTAGTTTTCCTCGTCGAGCAGGCGGTCGTAACGGCGACCGTTTGCCCATTTGTTAATCAGCTCGCGCGCCAGATCCGCCCACGGATAGGCGTTGCCCGGGCGGTCGGGGTGCCGCCAGTCCCTGCAACTGCGGATTGGAAACGGTGTGGCCTGTGGCAACGACAAGCACGCCTTCTTTACGCAGCGGCGCGAGTTTGGCGGCTAAAATCGAAATGCCCTGCGCGTTCAGACGGCGGTCGAGGCTGAGTTGGACGACGGGAACGGAAGCGTCGGGAACCAGGCGTTTGAGCACAGTCCATGCGCTGTGGTCGATGCCGCGCTGCGTGTCGGCCTCCGCCCCCAGCAGCGTGCAGACGCGTTCGGCCAGCTCTGGGCTGCCTGCGGCGGGATAGCGGACTTCGTGCAGCCCGGGCGGGAAGCCCGAAAAATCGTGCAGGGTGGGCGGCTCGGCGGCGGCGGTGACGCGGCTGCCTTCCGTTACCCATTGCGAAGAAACGCACAGCACGGCGCGGATTTCGCCGTCGAACTCGTCGAGCGTTTCGTCGCCGTAGTTTTGCCACTCTTCCGTGTAGGCATTGTCGCGCACGGCATTGAGCGGCTGCCGGGCAACGAAGAGTACGGGCAGTTTCATAACATTCTCCTGTAGCGAAGGGGCGCAGATGATAGGCCGCGGCGGCGGTTTGAGCAAGCGCGCGCTTTCAGACGGTCTGCAGCCCGAGAGTGAGTCAAAATACAAAAAGATACAAGGCAGCAAGCCGCAGACAGTACAGGTAGTACGACAAGGCGCAGCAACGCCGTAGATTTTTATTTTGGCTCACTATACAATGCCGCGTTTTCCGACTGACGGCACACACGAAAGACCCCATGAAAGCGATGATACTGGCCGCCGGGCGCGGGCGAAAGAATGCGCCCGCTCACCGACACCACGCCCAAGCCCCTGTTGCAGGTCGGGCGCGAGCCCCTTATCGGCTGGCACCTGCGCCGCCTCAAAGCCGCGGGCATCGAAGAAATCGTGATCAATCATGCCTGGCTCGGCCGCCAAATCGAAGAGCGTTTGGGCAGCGGCGCGGACTACGGCGTCTCCATCGCCTACTCGCCAGAAGGCGGTCAGGGTTTGGAAACCGCGGGCGGCATCGCCACCGCCCTGCCGCTGCTGGGGAACGAACCGTTTTTGGTCGTTAACGGCGACGTGTTCACTGACATCGACTTCGCCGCCGCGCACCAGGCCGAAACCCTGCTTTCAGACGGCCTCGCCCACCTCTGGCTCACCGCCAACCCGCCGCACCATCCCGAAGGCGATTTCGTCCTGCGACAAGACGGGCGCGTGCACAGCGAAGGCGAAGGCGTGCGTCTGACCTTCAGCGGCTGCGGCCTCTACCGCCCCGAACTCTTCGCCGCCACGCCGCCGCACCAAGCGGCCAAACTCGCGCCGCTGCTGCGCCCCGTTATGACGCAAAACCGCGTCGGCGGCACGCACCATACGGGATTGTGGGCTCGACGTCGGCACACAGGAGCGGGCTGGAAGAAGCGCGGCGTCTGGCGGCAGATTGCCAAATATAAGCCGCCGTCGGTGCGGATTAAACGGACAGAGGCCGTCTGAAAACCCCCGAACGGGATTTCAGACGGCCTCCCGCCTTTACGCCCCGTCCGTAAAGGGGTTTCGTTTCGCGGGCGCTCCATCCGCCGATACGGTTTCGCTGCTTCGTCCCAATTAACAGGACAAATGTCCTGCCGCATATTTTTGCAACGCAGGCAACGGCCAATCTTTACCGCCTACGCCGCCGTCGGCGCACGAAAATCGACGGCGGCCGCCTGAAAGCCCCTGAACGGGATTTCAGACGGCCTCCGCCTTTTGCGCCCCGTCCGCAGGCGTTTTCGCGGCGCGGGTATTTCCGCCGCCAATACACCCGCCCGATGCGGAATGGCGCGGGTCGGCAAACGCCGCCCCGTTCCCCGCCCTGTTTTCAGACGGTCTGCCCTCTGCGGCCGCCCGCCTTTCTGCCAGCACTCCGCGCTCTTTCACGGAGGGCGCGCGATGCGTTTTGTTTTTCGCTGCCGGTTTGGGCGGTGCTGGCAGACATGATTTACACCTTTATATTGAACGTGATGTAGAGCGTGGCGCTGGGGCAGCGCAAACCGCGCCCGCCGACGGCCTCGCCCGTGTCGCCCGAAATCGCTTTCAACGGCTTGCAGGCAGGGCCAACGGCGGCATGGTGCTGGTGGTCGGCTTCGGCCTGCTGGTGCTGCTGCGGCTCAACCGCACCGTGCCGCGCGGCGAGGCTGTCGCCCGTCGGCGTGCGTTGTCCACGCTGGGTCTGCTGGCCGTGCTGGCGTTTTCGCTGACTTCGGTGTGGCAGTGGGCTGGCGCTGCTGCGGCTGGCGGGCGGCGAGCCTGTGGTGTCGGCGGCCAACCCGCGCTACCTCGCCGTGGCCGCCCTGCCTGCCCTTTGTCGCGCTGCTGTGCCCTGTGGCGGCTGGCGGGCTGGTACCGCATCGCCAACGGCACGCGGCCGCCGACGTGTCGGCGGACATCGGGCGGAACGGTTTCTAACCCGCCGCGCCGCAGTCACAAAGGCCGTCTGAAAAAACCTTTTCAGACGGCCCTGTGCTTTCAGACGGCCTCGATATGGCAAACCGTGCCCGTATGCCGTAGGGCGTGTTGCGCAGCAACGCACGCGGTTTCTGAATCCCAAAGCGCGTCTGAAAGACGCCTGTCCGACAAACAGAGCAGTAGGTCAGACATTTATGCTCGACAAATTCTTTTTGTAAAAGTTCCGGGCATAAAATGCCCGAACTACGGATTGCAACAGAATAAAAAGGCCGTCTGAAAGGGCTTTTCAGACGGCCTCAATTTGTTTTTAAACGGCCTCAACGCGCTCCTGTCTGCGTATCAGCCACACCGCCCAAAACGGCGAAGATCAGGGTGGGCAGCACGGCGGCGATAAAGGGGCGGGATGCCGTAGAGCCTAGTTGGTGAAGCCGAACAGGCGTCCGGCGAAGCGGGAAGGCGAGGCTGAGGCAGATGCCGCCGAAGAGTTTCAAGCCCATATTGCCGTGGCGTGTCGATTGCGGAGCGAAGGCCAGGGCGACGAGTGCCATGACGACGGTGGCGACGTGGCAAATGAGTTTGCGCCACCATCTCGATGCGGTAGAGGTCGGTTTTCTGGCGGTTGTCTTCGAGGTGGGCGATGGTGGGAGGTCAGCGCGGTGACAGACATTTGGTTGGGGCTGACGAGGAGGACGTCGAGCAGGCCGCTGCGGATGTCGGCTCGCCAGTTTTCGCTGTCGTGCCGCTCGGCGCACGCGCTCTTTTTCGAGGATGCTGCGACGGACGTTCTGCAGATGCCATGTGCCGTCGGCGGCAACTGTGGCGGCGTCGGCCTGCCAGCTTTCGGCCAGTTGGAAGGCGTCGTTGAGGCGGAAGGCTTTGATGCCGCGCAGGCTTTTGGTCGGGCAGCATTTCGCGCACGTCGACGATGGTGCTTTTTCTTTAATCCACAGGCCTTCGGCGCCGGTGCTGATGCGGCCGTTTTTGGCGGTGGTTTTGGTTTTTCGGCGAGCGGTTGGCGGCGGGTGCGGCGAATTCGCCGAGGGCGGCGGTGGCGCAGGCGAATATCAGGCCGAAGGCTAAGAGGATAGCGATGAGGTTTTTGCTGCTCATGCCGCTGGTTTTGATGATGGTGAGTTCACTGTTGGCAGCGAGGCGGCTGAGGGCGGCGAGGCCGCCGATTAAGACGGCCAGCGGCATCATTTGGTAGGCGTGGTCGGGGATTTGCAGGACGTATTGCAGCATTTTTGGCGCTGTTGTAGCTGCCTTCGCCGATGCCGCCTGCTTCGGCGACGACGCCCGAAGAAGCTGTACAGGGCCAGCAGGGCAAACATGGCGTAGAGGCTGGTGACGCCCAGTTGCCGGATGAGGTAGCGGGTGATGAGTTTCATGGTTTGCTGCCTTCAGGGCGGCTTTGAGCACGTGGGCAAAGGGTTGCGCGGGCAGGAGCGGACGCGCAGTAGGAGGAGCGGCGGCAAGCATCAGCAGGTGCAGGGGAGAAATCCCGCCCAGAAGCTGATTTTGCTGTTTTTCAACGGCTTTGCGCAGGAAGGTGAGGCCGTTTTGGTAAATGAGGAAAAGCCCTATGCGCAAACAGGATGTTGTAGGTGTGCCGGTGCGCGGGTGAAGCAGGACAGGGGGACGGCGAGGATGCAGAGGATGAGGGCGGCCAGCGGCTAAGGCGTACATGAGTTCGGCGCGGTATTGCGGGTTGTCGCCGCCGATGAGGTTGGCGGTGGGGATGGTGCGGCGGTGGTCGATGGGGTTGATGATTTTCGGGTGGCGCTGATGACGAGGCTGAGGCGCTCGAAGCCGACGCGGTTGTAATCGGCTTCGCTGGGGATGCCGCTAACGGTAACCCTGCGCCAGTTCGAGCGTGCGTTTGTGGTCGCTGAGGGCGAAGCGGCCTCTTTGGCGAAGACGACGTTTTCCCGTCCTTACCATCCTGCTCGCGCAGAAAGAGGTTTTCATGACGCCGGATTCGGTGTCGAAGGTTTCGACGAAATACACGCGGCCGTTGCGTTTGCCCAGCGTGCGGAACTCGCCTTCCACCAGCGACAGTTCCTGTTTCTGCTTCAAAAGCTCGGCAAACCTGCGGCTGCGTGCGCCCGCCCACGGCAGAACGGAAAGCTGCATCACGGCAATCAGCACGGCAAAGGGCAGGGCGAAGGCAAGCACGGGACGCAGCCATTGTTTCAGCGACAGGCCGCAGGAGAGCCACACCGACATCTCGCTGTCGCGCCAAAAACGCGTGAGCACGGCGAGGGTGGAAATATAGGCGGTGAGTACCAGCAGAAGCGGCGTCATGCCCAGCGTCCAGAAGCCGATCAGCGCGGCGACGGCGTCCACCGCCACGCGCCCGTCGGCGGCACGGCCGGAGCAGGTTGACGGCCTGCGTGGACACCAGCACCGCCAGCACTCACGGCGAAAATGCCGACGGCGGCGAGGGTGAGTTCTTTAATGAAGTTTTTGGCGGTAAATCATAAACGCATTATCGGCAAAGGCCGTCTGAAAAGGCGCGGCGGCGGTTTCAGACGGCCTGAATGATGGAGTACAATCCCGCCCGCTTTCAGCAGCAACCGACAGGAAATTAGGAAAATGGAATTTCATCACAAAAGCCGAATCTTTGCAGCCGTAGGCCGCAGGCGCGGCGCTCTATATCGTCCGCGAAAACCTCCCGGCTGCCGCAGGCGAAACCGCTGCCCTGCTGCTTGCTTCTGCTGGAAAACGGCGAAACTTTTTGCCGCCGCGCAAACCGTGTCCGAAGGCAAACTGCGCGCTGTTGCCGTCTGCCGCCCTGCTGCCTTCGCCCGCGCCGAACTCGAAAAAGCCGCCGCCGAAGCTGCTGCCTGGGCGCAGAAGCAGGAAAGCGTTGCTGTCGACTTGTCCGCACTGGATGCCGCCGAAGCCGCGTCGGCCGCCGAAACGCTCGCCCTCACCATCGGCGCGGCGGTTTACCGTTTCGACCGCTTCAAAAAAGAAGCCAAACCCGCCAAGCTGCAAAGCGCCGCTTTTTACGCCCTCGAACACGCTGCTGCCGTTCAGACGGCCTTAGCCGCCGCCGAAGCCACCCTCCACGGCATCAACCCTGTGCAAAGACCTCGGCAATACCGCCCCCAATGTCTGCACCCCGCAATACCTCGCCGAAACTGCTAAAACCGAAGCTGAGAAATCGGCGCAACAGCGAAAATCCTCGATAAAGAATACATCCGCGAAAACATGGGCGCGTTTTGGTCTGTTGCCAAAGGCAGCGTGCAAGACCCCTATCTGATCGAGCTGCGCTGGGAAGGCGCGTCCGACCCCGCCGCCGCGCCCGTCGTCCTCGTCGGCAAAGGCATCACCTTCGACTCCGGCGGCATCTCCCTCAAACCCGGCGAAGCAATGGACGAAATGAAATACGACATGTGCGGCGCGGCCAGCGTCATCGGTGCATCTCGTTGCCGCCGCCAGCCAGGCTTCCCATCAACCCTCATTGCCGTCGTTCCCACCTGCGAAAATATGCCCGACGCCGGCGCGAGCAAACCCGGCGACATCGTCACCGCCATGAACGGCACCACCATCGAAATCCTCACTCACCGACGCCGAAGGCCGCCTCATCCTCTGCGACGCCCTCACCTACGCTGCACACCCGAGCCTGCCGCCCTGGTTGACGTCGCCACCCTCACCGGCGCCTGCATCATCGCCCTCGGCCACACCGCCAGCGGTCTGCTGGCCAACAACCAGGAGCCTGGCTCGACCAACTCCTCGCCGCCGCCCTGCGCCACCAACGACAAAGCCTGGCAGCTTCCCCTGTTCCCCGAATACAAAGAACAGCTTTCAAATCCAACTTTGCTGACCTGCAAAACATCGGCGGTCGCCCCGCCGGCACCATCACCGCCGCCGCCTTCCTGTCGCACTTCACCGAAACCCACCCGTGGGCGCACCTCGACATCGCCGGCACCGCCTGGAACTCCGGCAAAGAAAAAGGCGCCACCGGCCGCCCCTGTCCCCCTGCTGCTGGAATTCCTGCGCGGCAGAGCGTAAACCCTTCCGCATAGCGCCGTCTGAAAACCCGATTAGAAAGGTTTTCGACGGCCTTTCCATTTTCAGTTTGCGCATTGTAAAGCGCCCGCAGCCTCTGTCGGAATGTTTGAGGCGCGTGCGTCGCAAGGCACACCCCCTGCTCAGATAAAAGGCCGTCTGAAACCATAAACAGGTTTTTCAGACGGCCTCACCCTGCAAAAACTCATCCGGCAAACGGCGCGATAGTTCACCGCTTCGCCGCAGGCATCGGACAACACTTCCGAGAGCATCGGCGAAAAATTCGCGCTTATCGCGCGTGGCGAGCCATTGCCCGCCCTGTTCGGCGAAATGGTAGCCGCCGCTTTTGGCCGCGATCCACACTTCCTGATTGGGCGTGTGGCGGTTCACCACCACCTGCGTGCCGTCCTCCGCCTCAATGGTGAGCACATTGCCCGCGCGCTGGCAGTCGAAATCCGAGCCGCCGCCGTCGATTTCGTCTTCTATATGGCAAACAGCGCGTCCGAATGCTGCAAAAATTCACTTTCCGTCATCATTTGCTTTGTCAGATTGCTAAAATGGTGCATCTTGCCGACAGGAAACGCAAAAACCATGAAAGACCCCGTCGCGGGCTCGCACTGGCCGCCTTTCTGATGCTGGCCGCCTGCGGCTTCAAAGGCGATCTCTACCTGCCCAAAGAAAACGACAAAGCGGGCTTCGGCGCGGTGCAGACCGGCCTGAAAAAAACCGCCCGCCCCGCCAAAACACCCGCACAATCCACGGAAACCCGACCACGACCCTGCGCTGCGAAAAACCTCAGCTACACCGGCTGGCTGAACGCTGCGGCACGCCGCTCTACGTTTACAGCCAAGCCGCCTCGACCAGGCTCTTTCCGCCTACCAAACCGCCTTTGCCGCCCTTAATCCCCTGGTCTCGCTACGCCGTCAGCCAACGGCAATCTGGCCGTCATCCGCCGTTTCGCCGACCAGCAGCGGCTTCGACATCGTTTCGACGGCGAACTCGCCCGCGTATTGGCCGCAGGCGGCAGCGCGGCGAAACCATCTTTTCCGGCGTCGGCAAAACGCGGCGGAAATCGAGTTCGCCCTCAGCGGCATCGCGCTTCAACGTCGAAAGCCTGCCCGAACTGGAGCGCATCAACGCCGTTGCAGGCCGTCTCGAACCTGCGCGCGCCCGTTTCCCCTGCGCATCAATCCCGACGTGGACGCGCAAACCCATCCCTATATTTCCACCGGGCCTGAAAGACAACAAATTCGGCATCGCCATGCGCGACGCCGAAGCCGCCTCACCGCCGCGCCGCCGAACTGCCGCACCTGCGCGTCGTCGGCATCGACTGCCACGTCGGTTCGCAGCTCATCAAACTCGACCCGCTTGTCGAAGCCTCGCGAACGCATCCCTGTTCTCGCCGACCGCCTCGCCGCGCAGGGCATCGCGCTGCAACATATCGACCTCGGCGGCGGCGTCGGCATCGTCTACCGCGACGAAGACACTTCTGATCCGCCGCTCACGCCGCCGCCGTCGAAAAACTCGTCGGCAGCCGCAAACTCGGCCTGATACTCGAACCTGGCTGCAGCCTCGTCGGCAACGCGGGCGTTCTGCTCACCCGCGTCGAATACGTCAAACACAACGAAAACAAAAACTTCGTTATCACCGACGCCGCCATGAACGATTTGATGCGCCCCGCCCTCTATCAGGCCTACCACCATATCGAACTCCAGCCGAAACGCCGTCCGCCGTCCCTTCGCCGCCGACATCGTCGGCCCGATCGGCGAAAACGGGCGACTTCGCCAAAGACCGCAGCATCGCGGCACAGGCGGGCGATTTGCGTGGTGCGCAGCGCGGCGCCTCACGCGTCGAGTATGGCGGCGGCACCACAACACCCGCCCCTGCGCCGCCGAAGCGCTGGTTTGCGGCAGCCAGCCCGCTTGGTGCGCCGCCGCGAAACCATCGAAGAAATGCTGGCTAACGAACAGGCATGCCTGAACGCGGCGGGCTGATTGTTGCGGATGAAAAAGGCCGTCTGAAAGCCCGATTCGGGTGTTTCAGACGGCCTTTACTGATGCTCCGCCACCACACCGTGCGATAAAGGGTTTGAGGCCGTTCCCGCGTAGGTGGGAATGACATTTCTAAAACCGTAGCGGCGGCCGGAACCTCAGCTCCATTTTGTTACTTACGCCTCTTTGGAGCGTTTTTAAAACGCTTCGCCGACTTTTGACGCCGCCTCGCGGTGTCCTGCGGGCTGGCGAGGGCGGCGGTGAGGGCTATGGCGGCTGAAGTCTTCGCCCTGCATGGCGGCGCGTGCCTGTTCGGGGCTGAGGGTGCAGGCGGTGTTTTGCCAGCGGGCGGCGAGAGCGGGGTTGGCGGGGCTTCAGCCGTCGAGCAGTTTATCGGTGAGGTCGGGGGCGGTTGCAGACGAGGACGATGCTGCAGCCGGCGGCGAAGGCTTTGTGCGGCGCGTTCGCGGATGCCGCCTGCCCGCCGCGCCTTCCATGGTGAGGTCGTCGGGAAAAGACTCGCGCCGTCGAAGCCGAGCCGTTGCCGCAGGACGGTTTGCAGCCAGTAGGGGAGTAGCCAGCGGGCAGCGGGTCGGCGGCGGGGTAGGCGACGGGCGGGCATGACGGCGGCCATGCCCCTCGGCGGCGAGTTTGGCGAAGGGGACGAGGTCGGCGGCTTCTGATTTCGGACAGGGGCGGGGGTCTTGCGGCAGGGGTGTGGTGGCTGTCACCTTCGACGTGGCCGTGGCTGAAGTGTTTGCCGCAGGCTTTCATACCGCCTTGCTGAGGCCGCGTGTGCAGGGCGAGGGCGAGGCGGGTGACGGTGTCGGGATCGGGATGGAAGCTGCGGTTGCCGATAACGGCACATTGTCCCCAGTCCAAATCGAGCACGGGGTGAAGGAGAGGTCGATGCCGCAGGCAGCCAGTTCGAGTAGCGAGAACGCGGCCGACGGTTTGGGCGCAGCGTCTCGGCTTTCGGCAGGGCTTTGTTCGTCCCAGATGCGGCCGAGGGTACGCATGGCGGGCAGGCGGGTGAAGCCGTCGATAAAGCGTTGACGCGGCCGCCTTCGTGGTCGACGGCGACGATGAGTTCGGGCCGGCGCAGGGCCTGATTTCGGCGACGAGTGCGGTGAGTTGTTCTTTGTTTTGGAAGTTGCGGCGGAAGAGGATGACGCCGCCTGCGGCGGGTGGAGCAGGCGGCGTTTTTCTCTTCGCTGAGGGTGTGGGCGGCGACGTCGGCCGCGACGGGGCCGCGCGGGAGGGTTTCGCGAAGGGGTTCTTTCGGGGATGCGGGTTGCTGAAACGAGCGTTAGACGGCCCTCAATGCAGGCATACGAGGCCGTCTGGCAAAGGCTTACTGCAGGTTGAGGGCGAGGAAGATGGTGCTTGTGCCGCGCCGTACCAGCAGGGGATGTTGTTCCCGGCTGCGGCGATGGCTTTGCGCAGGGCGTCTTCTTCGGTGACTTGCCTCACCGACGGCGAGGGATGTAGTCGCCGCGCCGCAGTCCGGCGCGCGCCGCCGCGCCTTCGGCACGCAGCACTTGCAGGCGTTTGCCGTCGGCGGAGGCTTCGTCTGACAGGGTGAGGCCGATGTTTTCGACGGTGAAGCTCTGGCTTTGCAGGCTGTCGCTGCCGTCTGCCGCGCTGCGGCGCTGCTGCGGCCGCTGTTTTTGTCGGCTGTTTGCGATAGGATTTTGTTCGACGGTTTGGCCGTTGCGCGCAGATGGTGAGGGTGATTTTTTGCTGGCGATGGAGCCGACCCGCGACGGGCAGGTCGTTGGAGGAAAGGACGTCTTCGCCGCTGACGGAGAGACGACATCACCCTGTTTGAGGCTCGGCGGCGGCGGCCGGGGCCGTCGGCAGGACTTGAGCGATGAGGGCGCTGGCGGTCTGGCCAGGCCGAAGATTTGGCGAGGCTAGTCCACTTTTTGATGATGACGCCGAGTCGTCCGCGCTGGACTTTGCTGGTGGTTTTGAGCTGTTCGGCGACGTTCATGGCGACGTCGATGGGGATGGCGAAGGAGATGCCCGTGAAGCGCCGCTGCGGCTGTATATTCTGCGAGTTGATGCCGACGACCCGGCCGTTGAGGTTGAAGAGGGGCCGCCGGAGTTACCGGGATTGATGGCGACGTCGGTTTTGATGAAGGGTGTAGCTCGTCGGGCAGGCTGCGGCCTTTGGCGGAAACGATGCCGGCGGTACGTTGCTTTTCAAAGCCGAAGGGCGCGCCGATGGCAGCCACCCATTCGCCGGTGCGCAGGGCTTTGACGTCGCCGATTTTGACGGCGGGCAGGTCGGCGGCTTCGATTTTGAGCAGGGCGACGTCGGACCGTTGGTCGGAGCCTAGTGAGTTTGGCGGGAAAATTCGCGTTTGTCGTTGAGGGTGACTTTGATGTTGTCCATGCCGCCGACGACGTGGGCGTTGGTGAGGATGTAGCCGTCGCGCTGATGATGAAGCCTGAGCCGAAATTTTGGTCTTTGTCGTCGTCGGGTCCCTGCAGCTGCGGGGCGTTGGGGACGAGGCGTTTGAAGAAGTTGGTAGAACGGGTCGTCTTCGGGGAAGGGACTGTCGCTGGTTTGGCTGTCGCTTTCGCTTTGTTTGGCGGCCTCGATGTTGACTGACGGTCGAGCCTTCCCGTTCCATCAGGCGGCGAAGTCGGCTAGCAGCATGGCGACTTTCTGCCTCTGTTCGGTTTGCAGCTTCGACGGGTTTGGCGAAAGTCCGTTCCTGACGGGCGGGGGGTGTCGGCGGTTTTGTTCTTTTTGCCGCAGGCAGCCAGTGCCAGCACGACGGCGGCGGCAAGGGCGAGGTGTTTGCAACTGGGTTTCACGGTGCTTCCTTTAGAATGCTTTTGAAATGTTTCGGCTTCGGGCGTTCAGGCCGTCTGAAAGGTTTGGGCTTCGTCGAAGCTTGTTTTCAGACGGCCTGCGCCGTGGTGCTTTTAAAACAGGTTGTCCATGTCGGAAGAGGGTTGGCGCTTGGGCACTGTGTTTTTCTTTCTGGGCTTTTCGGGCTTGGGCCTTGTTGATGGGTTCCAAAACGGGTTTTCGCCGTTGTTTTCGTTTTGTTGACCGGTTCGAGAACGGCTTCGCACCGGTTTTTCTTCTTTGCCGCCTCTTCTTTGGCCTTTCATTGGGCTTGGCCGGTTTGGCTGCGGCGGCGTCTGTCTGCGGGACGTCGGCTTCGGCGGCGGAGGCTTCTGGTTTTGCGCGGGCTGCTCGCTGCGGCAGCGCGGGTCGCCTGCGGCGGGCGGGACGGCGGATGCGCCGTTGAGCGACCATACTTCCACTTTTTCCGGCTGTGGCGCGGCGGGCTGCGGGCTGCTGCGGCGGGCTGTTGCAGTTCGTGCTAGACGTTGATGAGCAGGGCGGCAACGGCAACGGCCAGCACGAACACACAAATGCCCACAGGATTTTTCCTGCGCTCAGAGCCTTTTTCTTTTTCTGCTGCGCGCGTGCCGGGTGCAGGGGTTTCTCTGTTCATTTGCGTATTCTTCTAATCGGTTTGTTTATTTTTGCGGCGTGGTTTTTGGTAGAGGGTGACGACTTCTGCACGCCTGCAGTGGTGCTGACGCGCTGGGTGACGGCGAGCCTGTTCTTCGGGCGGAGGATGCCCATTGCGTAGGTGACGCGCGTCGTGGTGTGACGATTTTGACGCGGCCGGGGTGCAGACGCCGTTCACGCCCAGCATCATGGTTTTCACCTTTGTCGTGCTCCATGTGTCGGCGGAAATATTGTCGAGCGAGCGCGCCTGCGGGTTGACTTCGATGTAGTTAGAGTACCGCCTGCGCCGACTGCTCGGAACGCGCCACCTGTTCGACGTGAAGCGGCGTTCGGCTTCGCGGCCACTTTCTGCCCAGGAGCAGGATGTGGCGGTTAGCCGACCACGCTCAGGTTGGGCGTGAAGCCGATCGGTTTGGTTGTTTTGCCGCGTAGGCGCGGCGGCGGCGTTTTTGACGCGCAACTCGATGATTTGGTCGTCGGCCTGCGCGCCGGTGGTGCGGCGGTCGATAACCGACGATGCTGCCCGCCGCCGCGCCGCCGATAACGGCCGCGGCGCAGCCACCGAGCAACAGAGTGGAAACCAGGGCGGCAGACAGAGTTTTGATGGGGCGGCGCTCATTTCGTATCCTTTCGTAGAAAGGCGTTTGCCGCGCAAACGCCTTTGAAAATACACAGCGGCGCGTATTGTAGCGGGTATTGCCGCCGATGCGTAGGATGCGCAGGGTTTGTTGGCCGCCGCTTTCTGCGGCGTGGAGGCCGTCTGAGGCGGCGGGCGGATTTGGGCTTTTAACTCCGTTGAAGCTCGCTTCAGACGGCCTTTGTGATACAGCCCGCCTGTTTTTCCGACCAACCCCAAACATACAAAGGATACAGAATCATGAGCACGCAAGACCTTTCCGGCAAAGTCGCCCTCGTTACCGGCGCCTCGCGCGGTATCGGTGCAGCCATCGCCGACACGCTGGCCGCCGCAGGCGCGAAAGTCATCGGCACGGCCACAAGCGACAGCGCGCGCGGCTGCCATCGGCAATCGTTTGCGCGCAATGGGGCGGCGCAGGCCGCGTGTTTTGGATTCCGCCGCGCCCGACACCATTGAAAACCTGATTGGCGAAATCGAAAAAGAGTTCGGCAACTGGACATTTTGGTCAACAACGCGGTATCACGCGCGACAACCTGTTGATGCGGATGAAAGAAGAAGAGGGACGACATCATGCAGGTCAACCTCAAATCCGTGTTCCGTGCCAGCAAAGCCGTGTTGCGCGGCATGATGAAGCAGCGCGGCGGCCGCATCATCAGCATCACTTCGGTGGTGGGCGCAATGGGCAACGCGGGGCAGGCCAACTACGCCGCCGCCAAAGCGGGCTTGATCGGTTTTTCCAAATCACTCGCCCGCGAAGTGGGTAGCCGCGGCATCACGGTCAACTGTGTCGCACCCGGCTTTATCAATACCGACATGACCCGCGCCCCTGCCGGAAGAGACGCGCGGCATGCTCGAAGCGCAAACCTCGCTGGGCAGATTCGGCGACGCGCAGGACATCGCCGATGCAGTGCTGTTTCTCGCGTCCGATCAGGCCAACTACATCACCGGCCAAACGCTGCACGTCAACGGCGGTATGCTGATGCCTTGATTTGCTTTCTTGTTAAGATAGAGAGGCCGTCTGAAAGCTGTCTGTTCAGACGCCTCTTTGTTTTCGTTACAAAGCTATTTCACGCAACACCGCAAACATTTAATTGACGTACATTGCCTTTGTCCGCCGCCGTCCTATACTGGCGGCCTTTTCCAACCCGAACCGAAGAGGAGCAAAACCGATGAGCAACTACGACCGCGACGAATTTGAAGCACGCAAAGCAGCCATGCTGGAAGAAATCCGCGCCGTGATGGACGATGTGGAAGCGTTGTACAGCCAGGGCGTGGAGCAGGGTACGGAAGAAATCGAAGAGCTGAAAAGCCGCTTGGGCGGCAAACTCGAAGCCGCGAAAAAGAAACTGCGTCACTTTGAAGAAGAAGCCTCCGAAACCTTCTCTAAACGCCGCTCGGCCTACGCCAAAGAGAAATCCCGTCAGTTTGAAGACGAAGCGGGCGCGCAAATCAAGCGCCGCGCCAAGCAGGCCGACGAAGCCGTGCACGAAAAACCGTATTACGCCATGGGCTTTGCCGCGCTGGCAGGCTTGGTAGTCGGCGTGCTGCTGAACCGCCGTTAAACGCAGTCAGACAGAGGCCGTCTGAAAACCCTTTCAGACGGCCTCTCATAACTTCCGACACTCGGAGCGACGATGGTGTGTCAGACGAAAGAAATCGACCATGCCAAAAACCTGTTCGACAAAGGAACGGATCTCGTTGCCTTGCGCCTGCAAATGCTGGCGTTGGATTTGTCGGAGCAGGCGGAGCACCTTCGCCATCATGCTGTCGCTGCTGCTGGCGGCGGTGATGCTGTTTGCCGCCGTCGCTGGCCGTCTCCCAGTCTCGGCCTCAACCGCCTGCTCGGCGACGCTTGGAGCAGTGGGCGGTTTTTCGCCATAACGGCATTCCGCCCGCTGGCGGCGTTTCTGTTTTTCCCGCCGCATCGGCGCGGCGTGGCGCAAACAGCGTGCCGATTCTGTCCTGCCGCCGTGGCGGCCGTCCGCGACGACATCGCCTGCCTGCGCGGCGAAACGGCGGCAAAGGAGCGTGGTGATGAATGAGCGGCAGCGGCAGGCACGCGCGAACTGCTGGAACTGGAAATCAAACTGGCACGGCTGCGCGTGCAGGCCGCCCGCATCAAACGGCAGCAGGCGCGGCAGGACGGCGCGCGCAGGCGCGCTGAATCGGTTGGCGCTGGCGGAAACCGTCGCCGCTGCGGCCGCAGACGGCTGAGCGCAAAGCCGCCTCGCCGCCGCGCCGCGCAAAATCGCGCTGGCTGTGGCTCGCCGCCTGGGCGGCCTGGGCAGTTTGCGCGGCAGAGGGCGGCGGAGCGTTACGGCAACCGCATTAGGCCGTCTGAAAGCCTTGTTTGCCACGCCCGATGCGGCGAACCGGTTGGAACCCCATGACGAATCGGGCAAAGTGCCGCCGCAGCCGCATTCGGCGGCATTTGCACATTTTTATCATCGAATTTGGAGAAAAGACATGACAAGCCGTACCGAACGCGACCTGTTGGGCGAGCGCCAAATCCCTCAACTGTGCCTATTAGCATCCACACCCTGCGCGCGGTGGAAAATTTCGCATTTTCCGAACGCAGGATTTGACATTCCTCGAATTCTGTGCGCGGCATGGTGATGGTGAAACAGGCCGCCGCCCGCGCCAATGCTGAGCCGGCGTGTTGTCTGCCGAGTCGCGCAGGCCATAGACCGTGCCTGCGGCGAAGTGTTGGAAAAAGGCCGCCGCCGACCAGTTCCCGTCCGACGTTTATCAGGGCGGCGCGGGTACGTCGGTGAACATGAACACCAACGAAGTCATCGCCAACCCTCGCCTTGAAATCCTCGGCTACGCCAAAGGTAGCTGCGGCATCATCGACCCGATGGACCATGCGTCAACGCCAGCCAGTCCACCAACGACGCCTCACCCCACCGGCCTGCGCCTTGCCGTGTGAGCACAGCGCGCCGCCGCCCTGCTGGAAAAACAGGCCGTCTGAAAAACGCCTTCGAGGACAAGGCCGCAGCCTTTAAAGACGTGCTGAAAAATGGGCGCACCCAGTTGCAGGACGCCGTGCCCATGTCGCTGGCGCCGAATTTGCCGCCTTCGCCCGCTGGCTGGCAGACGAAGAGCGCCAACTTGCAACGCAATATCGACCCGCTTTTAACCGTCAATCTCGGCGGCATCCGCCATCGGGCACCGGCGTCAACACCCCGCAGGCTGCGCCGCTGGCCGTGGCCAAACGCTCGAAATCAGCGGCCTCGCCGTGCACCCTGTCGCCCGACTTGTTGCGGCACGCCCGATTGCGGCGATCACTGCCAGCGTCCATGCCGCGCTGAAACGTCTGGCGGTGGAAGTTGTCCAAAAATTTGCAACGATCACGCCTCGCCTCCGGCCCGCGCGCTGGCCTGAACGAAATCAACCTGCCGGAAATGGCAGGCCGGCTCGTCCATCATGCCCGCCAAAGTCAACCCCGTGATTCGAAGTGGCCAACCAGGTCTGCCCGTCATCGGTAACGACACCGTCTGTCGCCTCGCCGCCGAAGGGCGGTCCCAACCCAACGATGGAACCCGTTATCGCCCGCTCCTGTTTGAAAGCATCGAACTGCTCGGCAAACGCTGCACCCTCCCTGGCCGACAAATCGTCGACGGCATCACCGCCAACCGTGCCATCCCTGCGCTGATTACGTTTTCAACCCATCGGTATCGTCACCTACCCAACCTTTATCGGCCAATTACAACGGCGACAGTCGGAGAATCTGCGCGCAAACCGGCAAAAGCGTGCGCGAAGCGGTGCTGGAACTCGGCCTGCTGGATGCGGCGCAGCTCGACGACATCCTGTCGCCCGCCAACCTGATGAACCCGCAATACAAGGCGGTGACAGCGGGTTGCTGCCGACTAGTATACAGTTTACAGGCCGCCTGAAAAGCATTTCCGCTTTTCAGACGGCCTTTTTATGCGGATAGGGCAGAAAATAGCCGAAAAGTTCATTGTTAAATACCGTTAATCATAAAAATGAACCGTTTATCTGTTAACGAGTCACCCGTACAAGAGAAGCCGCTATGATGCGCGTCGTCTGATAGATATTTGCTTTTCAGCAAGTAAGTGAGTAAGACATTTTCCTGTAGTGTTTGGCAGCCTGTTTTTGCAGGTATGTCCGTACTCCCGAAGCCGTTTTTCAGACGGCCTTTTCCGACTACGTCCGATTGTTAAATTTACAACGCCGCAGCTTTTATTTCCGCAAACCGCACAAACAAAAGTGCGATTCAGACATGGGCATCAAAGTCGCACATCAACGGCTACTGGCCGCGACGGCACGCCGAGCATTGCGCGCCATCTACGACTACAACCTCGCAAGACCGACTGAAATCGTCGCCGTCGAACGCCAGCGCGCGGCATCGAAAACCAATCGCCCACCTCACCACAATTCGACACCGTACACGGCCGCTTTGCCGCCGATGTTTCCCACGATGAAAACCACCTCATCAACAACGGCCGCAAATCCCTACTTTCCACCTGCAACCCCGGCCGAGCCAGCCGTGGAAAGAACCCGGCGTGATTTGGTAATGAATGCACCGCGCTTTACCAGTAGCCAGCGCAAGTCCACCGTGAGAGCGGCGCGAAGAAAAGTGCGTTGATTTCGCCCCCGGCAGTGACGATACCGATGCTCACCGCGATGATGGTGTCAACGATGATGTGATTACTCGACGACATGACCGTGATTTCCAACGCCTCCTGCACCACCAACCGCCTTTGCCCCCGTGGCCAAAGCGTTGAGCGAAAGCGTCGGCACGTCAAAAGGCGCGATGACCACCATCCACGCGCTCACCAACGACCAAACCGTCACCGACGTGCGCCACGAAAGACCTGCGCCATAGCGCAGCGGCGTGGAAAACATGATTTCACCAAAACCGGCGCGGCCAGCCGTCGGCCCTCGTACTGCCCGGAACTCAGCAAGCGTTCGACGGCCCTCGCCATCCGCGTAGCCCACCGTCAACGGATCGCTGGTCGATTTGAGCCTCAAGCCGGACGCGACACTTCCGCCGATCGAAAATCAACGCGCTGATGAAAGCCGCCGCCGAAGAAGGCCGTCTCGAAAGGGCGTGCGGCGTACAACACCTGCCGCTGGTGTCCACCGACTTCAACCACACCACCGTCGCCAGTAGCTTTGATGCACGATTACCAAAAGTCGTCGACGGCAATATGGTGAAAGTGTTCGCCTGGTACGACAACGAATGGGGCTTGCTGCCAGATGTTGCAGTACCGCTCCGCGTATGACCGGCCAGGACGCGCCTGAATTCGCATAAGCCCGCGCTGCGTGGCAGAGATGAAGAGGTCCGGTCTGAAAGCCTGAAACGGGGTTTTTCAGATCTGCCTTTGTTTCACTTTCATATAGCGGATGCATTGATGGACAAAACTCTTGTGGCGGCGTTTCCCTGCTCAGGCGGCTGAACATTTTGGCCGTCTGTCTCTGGCTGCCTGCATTGCCGGCCAGCTGGCGGCCTCGCACTGGTTTGCCGGACTGTTCCTGGTCATTTCATGCCGCATTACGCGGCCGTCAGAGTTCCTGCTTGCCGCGCTGTTTTGTCCGGACGGCGGCGGCTGTTGTGGGCGGTTTGTGCGGCGGGTGCGGCGCTTTGGCTGATGCAGCTTTTGTTCTCGAGGAGACGCTGTCTGAAACGCGGCGCAGCCTGACTGGCACAACGTCCATCTCTGACAATCCGCAGGCAGCGGCGGAAACGGCTGCGCTATCGCCGCCGCGCCCGATATGCTGGTTTGGCTGGAAATCGATACGGCCGACGGGCTGGGCACAGCCGTGCCACCGTTATCCCTACGGCTGCGAACGCGAACTGACAGCCCGTTTCTGCCCTTAGCCCTGTGGAGCAGGCGGCCGCTGGACGCCCGCGAGGGCGCCTCGGCGATTATCCCCATATCCGCGCCCTGTCGGTGACACTGCTGCTTTACGCCCTCCATCCGCCGCCGCCGGCTGGCTGGCAGCGTTGCACGGGACAGGGACGCATTATCTGGCCGAAACCGCCCGCCTGATGGCTGCGGAAGACAGGGTGCTGGCCGTGGGCCGATTTGAACGACAGCCCTCTTTTCGCCCACCTTCCGCCGCTTTGCCGCCGCTGCAGGCCTCTAAACTGCAGATGCGCTTTTTACACGCCGACATGGCGGCCGTTTTTCCTTCAGATCGACCATAGCTCTGATCGCGCGGCACCGCCGCAGCGGTGCATCCCATGCCGTGGCGGCATTCCGACCACCGCGCTTTGTCGGTCGTCTGTAGTCTGTTTGTGGCGCGCGTCTGAAAGCTTTTTCAGACGGCCTTTGTGTTGTGCCGATACTGCAAATCTGCGGCTTGCCGCCTGTATTTTTCTAAGTTGTTTATATGCCCGAACTTTGCGAATGGGGCTGCCGAGCATAAATGCCTCGACCTGCAAACTGGTCTGTTTGTCCGGCAGTCGAAGAGAGCCGTCTGAAAGCCCGAACGGCTTTTCAGACGGCCTTCGGTTTGGCTGGACGGTATTGCCGCCGCGTCAGCGTTTCACGCCGCTCAGGCGCGCCCAGCCTTCGTCTCGTGGCAACGGGATCGAGGTCGAACCAGCGGCCGTAGATTTCGACAATTCCCTGCGCCTGGTCGGGCCAAAAAGTCCCGAAAGGACTGATGCGGCCGCCGCTTTTGCGCGGGCGGCGAGCATTTCGCCGAGCATACGCCAGCGGGTTGGCGAGAATGTGGCGACGACGACGTCGATTGTCCCGGCGGCAGTTCGTCGGGCAGATAGCAGCGCTCGCCGTGTTGTTTTGTTCGGCGCTGGCTTTCGGCGGCGGCAACGGCCTGCGGGTCGATATCCACGTGCCGTCGGCGGCGTGCGCCGAGTTTGAGGGCAGCGATGGCGAGGATGCCTGAGCCGCAGCCGTAGTCCAACACGCTTTCGCCGCCTTGCAGTTCTGTTATCCAGCCATTGCAGGCACAGGCGGGTGGTGGGTGGTCGCCCGTGCCGAAGGCTAGGCTCGGTCGAGCTGCAGGTTGACGGCCCACTGTCGGGCGCGTCGTGCCAAGAGTGGCGTAATCCACAGGCGCTCGGAAATTTTGATGGGCCGAACTGTGTCTGCGCCAGCCGCACCCAGTCCTGCGTCGGGCAGAAGTTCGGCGCGGTAGGGCGCGCGGGGGATGTCGAGCGAGGCGGCGGCGGCGGCCACAACGGCGGCCACGTCGTCGTTTTCGGCAAACAGCGCCAGCACTTTCGCTGTTTTGCCAACCTCGTCTGGCGGGCATGCCCGGTTCGCTGAAAATGGCCTGCTCTTCGTCCGTACCCGCGTAGGCGTCTTCGATGGCGGCGGAGAGTGCGCCGCGCGCCACCAGCGCGTCGGATGGGGTCTGGCGATCAGTCCGTTAACGATAAAGCGTGGTTTGCTGGCAGGACATGGTCGGGCTTTCAATCGGACTGGAGGAGGCCGTCTGCAAAAAGGCAAAACGGTGTTTCGTGACGGCCCCAACAAGCGAAAAATCTCAAAAATCGCCCCACAGTGTCTGCATCGCGGCGAGGGCGCGACGGGGCGGTTTCGGTCACGCAGCACGCGGCGGCCGAGGGGATTGGCGGGCGAAGCTCTGCGGCGGTGGCGGTGGCTCTTCCTGTTCCGTCCAGCCGCCTCGGGGCCGACGGCAAGGACGGCGTGCCGTGTCGGCGGCAGAGTGCAGACCGGTGCCGCTGCGCGGGCTCATCAGCAGGCGGGTGCCGCCTGCGGGCAGCAGCGCGCGAGCGCCTGCGTGAAAGGCAGCAGCGGGCGGATGGCGGAACGGTGTCGCGCCCGCTCTGCTCGCAGGCGGCCACGGCGATTTCCTGCCAGCGCGCCACCCGCTTGGCCGCGCGTTCGCTCGTCGCGCGCCACCGAGCGGGTGCTGCGACGGGGAAAATTTCGTTCACGCCCACTGACGCTTTTCTCGCACGATAAAGTCCATTTTCCCGCCCGCCGACACGGCCTGAACCAGCGTGACCGACAGCGGCGATCTGCTTTTCAGACGGCCTCGGCCAGAATCCGCGCATCCGCTTGCGTTTGCCGATGTGTTCGAGCACGGCCGGATACGGTAGCCGCCGCCGTTGAACAAAACGATTTTTCGCCCGCGCGGCAGCGCAAACGTGCAGATGGCGTGCACCACGGCGGCGGCAGGGAATGATCGCGCCCTCAGTGAGGGCGGCTATCGACAAAGAAGCGGGCGCATAGGGCGGTAAAAATCGGTTAATATAGCCCGCGATTATACAGGTGCGGCGCGCACGATGCACAGCGCGCGTCGCCGCGCAGACAGGCCGTCTGAAACCTTCGGCGGCCTGTACGGATAAAGGACGGCAACAGTGTTATAACCACAACGCCGGTGAAACACATCGCGCACACCGAAGTGATGCTGCGTCACGGCGGCCGCCAGCGAGAAGGCCGGACGGCAGCATTCTGTCGGAAGCCGATTTGGCGGCGCAGGCCGCTTTTTCAGACGGCCTGCGGCAGATTGCCGACTGCCCGATGCTCGGCGAGGAAATGGCGAACAGGGCGCAGCGCGACTTGTGGCTGCACAACCACGACGCGCTGTGGGTGGTCGACCCGACAGATGCACCACCACTCCTGTCAACGGTTTCCACTTCGCCCTCCGCCGCCCTGCTGCGGCAGGGCAGACCCGAAATCGGCGTTATCTACAACCCCTGCGTCCGACGACGCGTTTTACGCGCAGGCAGGCAGGGCGCGTTTCTCAACGGTCGCTGTTCTCGCCGCTGGCGCTGCGCGAAAAACTCCACCGCGCCATTGCCGGCGTGAAATCAAATACCCAGGCCTGGCAAACTTCCCAGCCGCATGAGCACCTCTCGCCCGTGGGCGGCATCCGCAACATGGGCAGTGGCACGCCTGACTGGTGCTACTCGTTGCCGACGACGGACGCATACGTCCACGGCGTACAGAAACCGTGGGACTACGCGGCAGGATCGCTGATTTTCAGCGAAGCGGGCGGCTGTCTCGCCACGCCAGCGAAGGCGACGATTTTTGAGCGGGCAGCACGTCTTCCAGCGCTCGGTCATTGCCGCCGCCAGCCCGCAGCCGTTCGAGCCGTGGCTCAAATGGATAGCGCAGCAACCAGTAATCCTGCAAACCGTCTGTTCTTGTTAAGATGCAAAAATTGCATCACGGCGGCGCAAGCCCTTATAATGCGCTCCATCAATCGGGCTCCAATCCTCGCCCGGCTGATGTTTTCGACGACGTTTTCCCCATATCGTATTTGGCCGCTCATTTTGAGCGGCATGTCTGTTTTCAAACCATTTGCACCGTTTGTTTGAAAATGCGCCATTTGTCGGAAAAGCGGTTTATAATGGCATCGCCTCAACGGTCGGACACAGACCCGCAGGCATCAGACAAACAAATATTACGGGGTAAAAATATGGAAAAACTATTCGGCACTGCTGCGCGCGGAGTGGCACGCGCCGTTGATCCGAAAAGCATCGTGCCGCGCGACTCACGGCGATTTGAAAAACACACGCCGCAAAGCGCTGAAACTGTTGAGCGCCGAAGAGCGTGAGACTGCTGGAATCTGTGACGCAGGCGGAAATCGGCCGCCAGACTGGGCGCGACACCGCCGCCCGCTACGGCATTACCGTCGGCGAGGCCATCGAGCACCGTGCAGGCGATGGACGACATCGAATCGTCGGTTGCATCGTTTTGTGATGTAATGGATCAGACAGAGGGCCGTCTGCGCCCGAATCAGTTTTCTAGACGGCCCGCTGCGTGCCGCTGCTATTGACACGTTGTGGCGGCGCGGGTGGAGTTTAGCGTCAGGCTCGTCCGAAACTCTGGTTTTCAGACGGCCTCGAAGCGGTAGCGGCTCAGCCGCCGTATTCCTGCCACAGGGTTTCCCGCGATCATGCGCTTCTTCGGCGGCTTCGGCGCGGACGTAGCTGCCGTCGGGCTGCATGATCCAGGCTTGGCAGTTGTCTTCCAACGCCAGCGTCAGCCCTTCGCGGATAACGCGCGCTTTGGCTCGCGGGGTTTTCGATCGGGTGCAGGTTTCGATGCGGCGGAAGAAGTTGCGTCCCATCCAATCGGCGCTGGGAAATATAGTGCCTTCCGCGCCGTTATTGTGGAAATCAGTAGACGCGGCGTGTTCGAGCCGGCGACCGATGATGGAGCGCACGCGGATGTTGTCCGACAGGCTGGCACCTGCGGGCGCAGGGCACACATGCCGCGCACGACAGGTCGATTTGCACGCCCGCAGCGCCGGGCTTGCAGAGGGCGTCGATGATGCCGGTTTCGATGAGCGAATTGAGTTTGGCGACGATGCGGGCGGGCGTCCGGCTTTGGCGTGCTCCGCTCGCGGCGGATGCCTTCGAGCAGCATTTGGTGCAGGGTGAAGGGGCTTTGGTAGAGGGTGTTCAGACGGCCGGCTTGCCCGAGTCCTCGTGATTTCCATGAACAAAGTGTTCACATCGGCGGTGATGTTTTCGTCGGCGGTGATGAGGCCGAAGTCAGGTAGATGCGCGAGGTGCCCCGGTGGTAGCTGCCCGTGCCGAGGTGGGCGTAGCGTTTCAGACGGCCTTCTTCGCGGCGGATGACGAGTGCCATTTTGGCGTGCACTCTGCAGCCGAACACGCCGTAAACGACGTGCGCGCCCGCGTCTTCGAGGCGCTGCGCCCAGTTGACGTTGTTGGTTTCGTCGAAACGCGCCATCAGTTCGACGACGACGGTGACCTGTTTGTGCCCGCCAGCGCGGCGCGTTCATCAGGGCTTTGGCCAGCCCGGAAGTCGTGCCGGTGCGGTAAATCGTCATTTTGACGGCGACGACGTCGGGATCGGCAGCGGTGCTCGCGGATGAGGCGGACGACGGGTCTGAAACGATTGGTAGGATGGTGCAGCAGGATGTCCCGAGCGCGGCGGCGTCGAGTATCGAGCGGGTCTTTTTCAGCGGCGCGGGCACGCCGCCGGTGCGCGGGGCGTATTTGAGGGTCGGGACGCCGACCATGTCGGCACGGGCCATCAGGCGCATCGAGGCTGACGGGGCCTCGACCTGGTAGAGGTCGGCGGGGTGAGGCGGAAATGGCCGAGCAGGAATTCGCACGCTGCTGCGGGCGGGTGTCAGTCACTTTCGAGGCGCACGCCGGCGCCGTATTCGCGGTCGTGCAGCCGCTTTCTGATGGCGGCGCGAGTTGGTGAGGTCTTCTTCGTCGACGGTCAGGGTCGCGTCGCGTGTGAGGCGGAACTGCTGGCAGCTGCTCACCCACATGCCGGGAAAAGCAGGTAGACGTATTCGCTGCAGGATGGACGACAAAAAGACAAAGTCGTCTTCGCCGCGCAGAGTTCCGACGGTAGTTTCACCACGCGCGGCAGGATGCGCGGCGCTTGACGATGGCCATGCCCGAGGAGCGGCCGAAGCGCGTCGCGGCCTTCGAGCTCCACGGCGAAATTGAGCGATCGGCGAGCGTGAGCGGGGAAGGATGGCGGGGTCAGCGTCGATCGGGGTGAGTATCGGCCATGCAGTTCGCGGTCGAAATAGCTTTTGATCCAGGCGCGCTGATCGGCCGTCCAGTTGCGGCGGCGGTAGAAATGGATGCCTCGCCTGTCCGAGCGCGGGTTGCAACCTCGTTGTTGAACAGGGCGTATTGTTCGGCAATCAGGCGGTGCGCTTCTTCCGAGGCGGCGGCCATGGTTTCGGCGGGCGTCAGGCCGCTGTCGAGCAGGCGGGCGGGTTGCGCTTGTAGTTCGCGCCGCAGCCAGGCCATGCGCACTTCGAGTACCCCGTCCAGATTCGACGACACGATGCACAAAACGCAGCCGCTCCAAGAGCGGCACGCGCACGTCCTGCGCCTGTGCCAGCACGCGGCGGTTGAAGGCGAGCAGGCTCAGTTCGCGGCAGAGAAAAACGGTCGGATCGGGGGCATGGCGGTCTCCCTTTTGTCTGTTGTCGTTCCTGTTCGGATTTTTCGGGGAAAACGGCGGCGGCGCAACCGTTTTCAGAGGCTGTCAGTATAAGTCGCGCGGCGGTGTTTTCGCCAGCGGGGCCGGTCTGAACGGGCTTCGGGCGATGCCGTTTGTTTGAAAGTATGACACACGTCAAACATTCTTTTTCGCTGCATGATTTACACAGCGGTTTTTGCGGGCGCAAGGTGTCCTTTAAAAACCATTCCAATACAGGAGCTATCGATGAGCATCAAAACACGAAAATACGGGATAACGAAATTTTTGTCTTCGGCTCGAACAAGGCCGGAAAACACGGCTTGGGCACCGCCCTTACCGCGCGGATGAAATACGGCGCGGAAATGGGGCAGGGCTTCGGTTTGCAGGGGCAGTCGCTGGCGATACCGGTGAAGGACGAGCGTATCGCAAGCTGCCGCTGGAAGAAATCCAAAGCTAGCGTCGATCTGTTTGTCGAGTTTGCTCAAAACCACTTCGACAAGCGCTTTGTCAACGCCCGTGGGCACGGCGCTAGGGCGAATACGGCGCGGCTGATATCGCACCGCTGTTTAAAAACGTTTCCTGATAACTGCCGCCCTGCCGCCGGAATGGGAAGACATTATCAAGGGGCTGTGAGGCCGTCTGAAAAAGCATCAGCAGGGCAGAGGCCGTCTGAAAGCGCATTTGCGGGTTTCAGACGGCCTCTTCGTATGGCGGGATGCCTGGGGAAGTGACAAGGCCGTCTGGAAACGTAGTTTCAGACGGCTCTGTAAGGTTTATTGCGGCTCTTGCGGCACATAGCCTCGCGACGGAATCGGCGCCGTCGCCGAAGAAGCAGTTTTCCATCTGCTGCGCCAGATACTCGCGCGCGCGCGGGTCGGCGAGGCTGAGGCGGTTTTCGTTGATGAGCATGGTTTGGTGGCGCGTCCAGGCCATCCATGCTTCCTGGGGAGACGTTTTCGAAAAATGCGTTTCTGCCCAGTTCGTTGGGCAGCGGCGGAATTTCATGCCTTCGGCTTTTGCCGAGTTTCACGCAGTGAACCATGCGGGTCATTTTCCTTTTTGCGGGTTTCAAACGCGCGCATTCTCAGCCCACGGGCGGGGTTTTGTATAGGAAGGGCGGCGGGCGTTTCAGACGGCCTGATCGGTTTTTCGCACAAAAAGTCGATAAAGCTTCGTACTTTGGCGCTGAGAAAGGTGCGGCTGGGGTAGGCGGCGAGAGGGTGGCGGCGAAGATGCGCAGTCGTCGGCAGCAGGCGCACGAGGCGGCTGCTTGCCAGTGTCTCTGCTGCGCCGTCCATTCGGGCAGGTAGCCCAGGCCGCAGCCGGCGAGAATCATTTTGTGCGTCATTTGCGTGTCGCTGCAGCACGGCGGCTTCTGGGGCGCAGGGCAGGCGCCTGCGGCCGCGGCTGACGGTCAGGCTGTCGACGTCGGTGCAGGCGCGGGCAGTACGAAGGGCGATGGGCGGCGGCTTCCTGCGGGTGGCGGGGGGTGCCGTGTTCGGCCAGGTGTTCGGGGGCGGCGACGAGATAGAAGGGATTTCGGCGAGCGGGCGCACGATCAGGCCGGGCGGCAGGCTGCGTCGGATTACGCGCAGGGCGAGAGGTCTGCGCTTCGGCGATCAGGTCGGCTTTGCGGCTGGCGAGTATCAGATCAAGGCTGACTGTGGGTAGCGGCGGCGGTGATCGGCGAGCCGTTGCGCAGAACATGGCACTCGGCAAACCACATCGGCATGGTGATTCTGAGTCGTCCCTGCGGGTTTCGAAACGCTGCCGGCGGCGCGTCTCGGCGGCGGTGTCGAGGGAGGTCGAGCGCTTCGGCGCAGCGGCGGTAGTGGCTTCGCCCGCTTCGGTCAGGTTCAGGCTGCGGCCGCTGGTGCAGGAGAGCTTGGCGCGGACGTGGCGCCTGAGATGGGAAACGTGTTTGCTGGCCATTGCGGTGGAGATGCCGAGTTGGCGGCGCGGGTGAAGCTGCTGCTGCTGCACCACTTCGCAGAAAAACCCCGAAGGCTCAGAGGGGTGTCCATGGTTTTTATTGTGAAAAGGGCTATGCGTCAACGGTGCGAGTGATAGATCCGCCGATATGCTTTTATCTATACGTGGCGTTTTACTGCACATCGACTAAGTGATTATCCCTGATGAACGCTTTAAAACTGTTTCGCCTCGCCAGCTGTGTTGCTGCCGCTGCGCATTGCTTCGGCCTATAGGTTTTATCCCGCACGGCACCGCCAGTTTTTCTTTCCCGCGGCTATAGGGCGGCGGCGCGCCGTCGGCATGTATCTGGCGGCGGCGATTTTGAAGGGGGAGGGCGCTGTTGCCGCGCTTCTTGCTGACGCGTCCGGTGGCGTTTATTCTCCGGGCCAGATGGCGGTGGCCTATTTTTCATGGCGCACGCTTCGCAGGGGCAAACGCGCTGTTCCCTGATTGCCAACGGCGGCGAGTCGGCCGCGCTGTTCAGCTTTGTGTTCCCTGTATCTCGGCCAGCAGCCGGCGGTGGCGGCGGTCGCTGGACAAACCTTTTTCTGCAAAAACCGTCTCGAATAAGGAGTGACGATACGTCTTACCAAACCCGCAACAGGCGGCCGAAGCGCCGCTCGGTGTACGCCCTGAACAAAACCCGCTGCTGCCGACGGGCGAAGCGGCGGCGATTGTCGAGACGCGGTGCGCCACACGCCTTCGTCTTTCACCGTGCAGTCCACCCGCGCGGTGGTGCTGTTTCGCGTGAACACGAAAAATCTGTGGCAGTTTGTCGAAGACGCGCTGTGCGCCGTCGTGCCCGCCGAGTCTTTCGAGCCGACGGCGCAGAAACTGGCGATGCTTTAGCCGCCGCCGTCTGGTGCTGTTTTTTAAAGACCAAGACGCTGGTGAAGGGGCTTGCAGAGCAGTTCCCCGCCCATGCCGAAAAATTTCCCGGTATGGGCGGATCACGCCGACGCCATGCACCAATACGCGGTCGGACGACGCTGGCTGCCGCGCGGCATCGGCGCCAATCTGCAGCACCACGCAATCCGCTGATTGATGCCGCGTTGCCCGCGAATGGAACATCCTTGCCGTGGAGCGCTGCGCGCGCCAGCTTTGGCGGCATCGCCGCGCTGGCGGGCGACAAAACCTTGCGCCGCTGCGGCTGCGCTGCGCGGCGCTCCGGCGCGTAACGGCGCTTGCTCGAGTACGCCGAAGAGGCCGTCTGAAAACACCGATTTCAGGGTTTTCAGACGGCTTTTGTGTTTCCGTGCTGGCAGACGGAAAACGGCGCAGCGCTCGCCCGTTTGCCGCAGCCTCGTAGGTCGCCGATTCTCGCATCAACGCGAAGCGGACGGTTTTGTTGCACGTTCGCGCCCGCTTTTCAGACGCCCTGAGGCGGCAATCGCGAGTGAGTCTGAGGCCGCCCGAAAGCAACCGCGTCAGGACGGCCTTTCCTGACGGCTTATTTTTCCGCTTTGCCCGCGAGCCGCCAAGGCTGCATACCCGGCCGTACGCGGCTGAAATCGAGCTGGTAAAATCTGCGCGTCGCCGATAGCTGGCTGTGGCCGATGCGTTTCCTGCATCGGCGCGGACGTCGCCCGCCGACCGCAACAGGTGGCTGGCGTAGCCGGGCGCAGCAGTGCGGGCGAGGTGTTGCGTGATCAAGTCAGCGCCGCCCGCCCAGTCCGCGCAGGCGGGTTTTTGCATTTGGCGGATGCTCAGGCGGCGGCCGCGCGCCAGCGAAGAGGCGGCTCGCCCGCCTGCGGCGGCAGCGCCGCGGCAGGTAGGCGGCGAGGGCGGCGGCGCCTTTTGTCGGTGAGCGGCACTGCGGCGGTGTTTTGCCGCCTTTGCCGCGCATCGATGGACACCGCGTGCTCTTCCGGCGGCGGCTGGCGTCCACAAAGTCTCCTCGCGCCGCCACACGCAGCGCTTCGCCGCCGTAGAGCAGTTCGAACAGCGCGCAGAGTCGCGGCGGCGCGCGCGGCGTCCGGCGATGCGGCAGCGCGGTCGGCGGCAGAGCTGCCATGAGCGGTTCGGCGCGTCCGACCGCTTTGGCAGCAGCCGCGGCGCTTTAAGCGCTTTCAGATGCCTCGCGTGGGCTGGCATCGAGCAGGCCGAGGCGAATCGAGAGGTAGCCTCCGCTCAACTCGCCGCCAGGCCGACAGCGCTGGCGCGCCAGCGTTGCGTTCGCCCAAGCCCCGCTGCGGACAGTCAATGCGGCGGCAGTGTCACGCGGGCCGACGGCGCTTTTCTGCCAGTGGCGCGGGCATGATGTCGGCGCTTGTGTCGAGGCAGTCGCGGCGGCGTGGCGGCGATGGTGCGCGGCGATTTGCGCTGCCAGCGCAGGGCGTCGAGATAGGCGAGCGCGCGACAGAATCTCGAGCTCGCGGCTGCGGAACAGCGAGGTTTCATGGCAGGTAGCGAAAGCGGGCGGCGGCGGCGGTGCGCGAGCCGTCTCGAAATCGACGCGCTCAGACGGCCCCTGTTTGCTTTTCCGTTTTTAAGTCTCGTGACGGAATCCGCTGTGCGCGGTACGGAAAGCGCCGTCTGAAAGGGAAGTAATGCCGGATACGGTCGGCGGCGTTTTTGCCAGCATTGCCGGCTTTTGAAGCGGGAAAGCACGATGACTCTCAGCCCGCCTCCACCGGCAATGCGGCCCGAGTACACTCGCTGGCAGATATGTAGCCAATCTGGTCTGTCCCGAATGCGCTCCACACGAATCGGAATCCGCAGGAACTGGCTGCCGCCGAGACCTGATGCCGAGGTCAGGGACGCCAATCGGTGCGGTGTTGCAAAACGCGAGGCGGTGGTTGCCGGGCTGAAGGATCGAGTCAAAGCAGCGCTCGATGGTGATCAAGCAGGGCACGCAGGTGAAAACATGACCCGTTTGCAGGAGGGCGACCGCCAATATCGGCTGCAAAACTCGACTGGCAGTGCGATGAATCGGAAATCGGAGTTTCAGAAAGAAGGTTTCGACGTATGCGGCTGCACCTCGACACAGCTTTTGAAGCGCCGTCTGAAAACCTGATTTGGGTTTTCAGACGGCCTTTTGTTGCTTTCAGACGGCCTCAACGGGTGCAGCTTCCAACGCGCCAGGGACGCTCACTGCCCGTAGCCTGCCGCGGCCCATCTCTGCACCGAACGACAGGCCTCGCGCCGTTGACGCAGCAGCGCAGGCCGCCTTTGTCTTTGAGCACGCGAAACACGTAAAGTCCTGGGTGTGAGTCGAGGCGGCGCGTGGCTGCGCACCCTCGGTACGCACGTGTTGTAACTCAAATCGCAGTGCTCGGTTACAGCGGCTTTCGATGCGTGATGAGTTTGTACGCGCCGCAGCCCGAATCAAATTTGCCCATGGAGGAAAACAGAGGCTCGCTGCTGACGATGTCCTCACGACAGATGCCGGGTCTGAACAGGTGGTCGGCCTGTGGCTGAAGGCGTACTGGCGGCGGTGGCGTGCGTGGGGTTACTTCGGTATTGCGCGTGCAGCGTGTGCGCTTGAGCCCGCATCGCTCGGTTTGTGGTAGAGTGGCGTTAGAAGCTTTTGCCTGCGGGCGCGCGCGCGTCGCCCGGCAGCGGCCTCGTCGGCCTCGGTGGATGTCGACGGCAGCAGCCAAGTGTCTTTAAATCAGTGCAGTCCTGATGGTATTCCTCGGCATCGTAGAAGCTTTGCAGCGGTTGGTTTTCAACCGCGATGGTCATTGGCTGTATCTCGCACCGCGCGCGAGGGCTTCACCAATCACGGCTTCGGCTCGTCGGCGTGTAGCACGCCGGTGCGGTATTGACGCCGCGGTCGCGCCGCTGTTTGCTGGAGGCTGGTGGTCGATAACGCGGAAGTAGTATTGCAGGATGTCGTCGAGGCTGAGTTTGTCGTGGCATCGTAGTGGCTATTTTACCGCCTCGGCGGCCGTCGTTGCTGATGCGACGTCTTGATAGCTTGCCTACGTCGCTGCTGCTGGCGTAACCCGATACGGCATCGGCCACGCCGTCGATGCGTTGGAAACTAGCTCAGGCCCCAGAAACAGCCGCCGGCCAGATAGATGGTTTGGTATTCATGGGTTTGACTTTCGCTTTTGTCTTTGGGTGTTGAATCTGCGGTTTTCAGACGGCCCTAGTCGGGCCCCGCTGTTGTCGATGAGCGCGAGCGCTTTCAGCTTCGTTGATGCTGCCTCGACGATGCGGGCGACGTTGCTGCTTTGTCGAGTACTGCCTCACGAGGCAAGCTACGCCGATGTTGAGGCTTTTGCGATGGTGCCGCCGCTCTGTTACTACAGGCGCTCGGGATAATTCAAGCCCGAATACCATTTTTGAACTCGCCGTCTTTTTCCGCCGAGAAAACCGGGCGAGGCCACGGTATCAGGTTGGCCGCTTTGGAAACGCTGGTCCTGCGTCCATTTTTCGGTGCTGGCTGAGTTCCGACAAACAGCGGACAGCCAGCTTGCCCAAAATTTAATCAGCGTGAGCTGTTTTCGCCAACAGGCGCGGGGCGGGTTGGCCGCGCGAATCTTCAGCACTGCGGAAAGCATCTGCGACGGCGCGGCTTCGGCTGTTTGCGCGTGCGTCAGACGCCGTGCCGCCGCCGCTGCGCCCAACAGCAGTGCGTAGCCGGAAGGATGTTCGTTTTGCATGGTCATACTCCTTTTTGCGGTTCGGATGGGCGTTAGACGCGCAGGAGCGCAAACCTCACAGAATTTCCGCGCCGCCGTATTTTTCAGACGGCCTTTTTCCGGGCGCGAAAGCCTGCCGCTATAATTCCGCCCTCAGACGCACTCCAAGAGATTCCCCACCATGAACATCACCGCCACCCTCGCCGATATTCTCCGCCACCGCCGCCCAAATCGAAGCCGCCGTGTTTCTCTTGACGACGGCGCCACCGTGCCCTTTATCGCCCGCTACCGCGCGAAGCCACGGCGCTCTGGACGACACGCGCCGTGCGCACGCTGTTGAGCGTTTGCAGTATCTGCGCGAGCGGAAGAGCGCCGCGCCGCCGGTGCTCAAATCCATTGACGAACAAGGCAAAACTCAGACGACCTGAAAGCCCCAAATCGAGCCGCCGACAACAAAACCGCGCTGGAAGATTTTGTACCGTCCTACAAACCCAAACGTCGCACTACAGGCGCAAACCGCGCGCGAACACGGTTTGCAGCCGCTGGCGATTTGCTGTTGGGCGAACAGCCGCAAGACGTGGAAACCGCCGCCGCGCCGTTTGTGAACGATAATGTGCCTGATGCCGAGCCGCGCTGGATGGCGCGCGCGCGATTTTGATGGAACAGTCTGCCGAAGATGCCGCGCTGATTGGCCGCCTGCGCGAAAAACTGTGAAATGAAGCTGAACCACGCGCAGGTTGTCGCGGGTGAAGAAGAAAAGGCGAAAAAATTCAGAAAGACTATTTTGACCACCGCGAAGCTGCGTGCACCATGCTTCCAGCCACCGCGCGCTGGCGGTTTTGCGCGGCGGCGCAACGAAGGCGTGTGTGAACATCGCGCTCAAATATCGCCGACGACACGCCGATTACCCGCTGAAAGCCGAATACGAGCAAACTCATCGCCACACAGTTTGGTGTCAGAAAAAATAATAAATGGCTGCGCGACACCGTGCGGCTGGCGGGCGCGAAGATTTTTCGTCGTTGAACTTGAAGCCTTAGGTCGTCTCGCAAAGCCGCCGACACCGACGCAATTACCGTGTTCGCCCGCAATCCTAAAGACTTGCTGCTCGCCGCGCCCGCCGGACGGCTGACCACTTTTGGGTCTCGACCTGGCTACCGTAATCGGTGTGAAATGCGCCGTGGTGGACGACACGAGCAAGCTGCTGATACGGTCATCGTCTATTTGCATCAAGAAAACAACATGTTGGCAACGCTGTCGCGCCTGATTAAACAGCACGGCGTGAGCTCATCGCCATCGCAGCAACGGCACCGCCAGCCGCGAAACCGAGCAAAATCGCGGGCGAACTGGTGCGCGGAATGCCGAAATGCGCACAAATCGTCGTTCGCCCCGAAGCCGGCGCATCGATCATTCCGCGTCCGAACTGGCGGCGCGCGAATTCCCCGATTCGACGTTTCTGCGCGGCGCGGTGTCCATCGCCCGCAGGCTGCAAGACCCGCTCGCCGAGTTGGTCAAATCGACCCCAAATCCATCGGCGTGGGCCAGCATCAGCACGACGCGAACCAAGCCAGCCGCTAAATCGCTGGACGCGGTGGTCGAAGATCGCGGAACGCCGTCGGCTGGACGTGAACACCGCCTCTGCGCCGCTGCTCGCCCGCATTTCGGGGCTGAACGCCACGCTGGCGCAAAAACATCGTCGCCTACCGCGACGAAAACGGCGCGTTCGACAGCCAGCAAAATTGCTCAGTGCTGCGCCTCGGCGAAAACCTTCGAGCAGGGCGGCGGGATTTTTGCGCATCAACGGCGGCAAAGAGCTGCTGGACGCGACGCGTCCACCCGAAGCCCATCCCTGTCGTCGCCAAATGCTGGCTCAACACAGCATTACCGCGCGAATCATCGGAAACCGCGAGCGCGTGAAGCAAACTGCGCGTCCGATTTCACCGACGAACGCTTGCTGCCGACCATTCTGGACATTCTGTCCGGAGCTGGACTCCGGCCGCGACCCGCGCGGCGAGTTTTTCAGACGCCTCCTTCGCCGAAGGTATTCACGAAATCAGAGATTTAGAAATCGGCATGATTTTTAGAGGCGCGGGTTCCAACGTCGCCAACTTCGGCGCATCGTCGTCGACATCGGCGTACACCAAGACGCTTGTACACATCTCTCCGCCCTTGCCGACCGTTTTCCGTGCAGACCCAGCAGAAGTGGTCAGCGGGGACGTCGTCAAAGTCAGGCGCTGGAAGTGGATGCTGCCCGCAAACGCATCGTTCTCACCATGCGCCTTTCAGACGACCCTGCATCAGGGCGCAGGCAAAGGCAGCCTGAAAACCGAAACACTACGTTCCGACAACCGAAGCAGCCAGCGCCACAGCGAAACAAAGCCCGCAAAACAGCGCGATGGCGGATGCGTTTGCATAGTTGAAGAGATAAGGCCGTCTGAAAAGGATAACCGGCAAAGTACATTTTTAATTCAAATAGGGAAAAATCGTGATGACAGAGCAGGAAATTAACGCTGCATTTCAGCAAAGGGTATTGATTTGCAGCGATCAAGAGTCTGTTAAAGAGGCAGTGGATATTGGCGCAGTATCAAACGTGAAGATTCACCCGAACTATGGCGCAAAAGCTCAAAGTTAATCTCGGCGTTACTTTGACGAGAAATGAGGGAGATGACGAAAGGAGCAATAGCCGCCTCACCAAAAACGTCGCTGGGCGAAGATTCGTTCGGAACAGCACTGCAAAGTCGTTAATCTCGGCGTTACTTTGGAAAACGAGGAGATGACGAAGGAGCAATAGCCGCCACCAAAACGTTATAAGCATGAAGATCTGTCTGAACAGTATGCAAAAAGCTCACTTTAATCTCGGCGTTACTTTGGGAAAAACGAGGAGATGACGAAGGAGCACATAGTTGCCCTACCAAACGTTACATGCGAAGATTCACCAGAAGCGTATGCAATGGCTCAATTTAATCTGCTGTTATTTTGGGGAGAACATGGGAGGATGTCGACGGAGAAGCTTTCACCTGCCAAAATGTTAAGCAGCAAGATTCACCAGAAGCGTATACAGCCTCAATTTAATCTCGAAGCGTTACTTTGGAAAAACGAGGAGATGACGAAGGAGCAATAGCGCAAACTAAAACGTTAAGGCATGAAGATTCACCACAGAAGCATGCAATGGCTCAATTTAATCTCGGCGTTACTGAAAAAACGAGGAGATGACGAAGGAGCAATAGCGCCCACCAAAACGTTGTACATGAAGATCTGTCTGAACTATAGTGCAAAGCTCAGTTAATCTGGTGTTATTTGGGAGAACAGGAAGATACCTGGAAGGAGCAATAGCGCTCAAAAACGTTAAGCGTGAAGATTCACCAGAACAGTATGCGAAAGCTCAGCTTAATCTCGAGTGTTTATTTTAGAGAACAGGAAAGATACTGAAGGAGCAAGTGGCTCACCAAAACGTTAAGCATGAAGATTCACCGGAAGCGTATGCAATGCTCAATTTAATCTCGAGCGTTACTTTTGGAAAAACAGGAGATGACGAAGGAGCAATAGCTACCACCAAAACGTTAAGCATGAAGATTCGTCTGAACAGTATGCAAAAAGCTCAAGTTAATCTCGGCGTTACTTTTGGAAAAACGAGGAGATGACAGAAGGAGCAATAGCTGCCCACCAAAAACGTTACATGAAGATTCAGTCTGAACTATATGCAAAAGCTCAAGTTAATCTTGTGTTATTTTGGGAGAACAGGAAGATACTGAAGGGAGCAATTACCGCTCACCTGCATGCATTAAACGTGAAGATTCACCGAACCATATGCAAAAGCCGTTAATCTTGGTGTTATTTGGGGAGAACAGGGATATCGACGGAGTAGTTTCCACCTGCCAAAACGTTAAGCATGAAGATTCTACGAAGCGTATGTAATGGCCTCAATTTAATCTCGGCGTTACTTTTGGGAAAACGAGGAGATGACGAAGGAGCAATAGCTGCCTACCAAAACGCACCAAGCGCATGAAGATTCGTCTGAACAGTACATGCAATGGCTCAATTTAATCTCGGCGTTACTTTGAGAACAGGAAGATACCGAAGGAGCACTACTGCCTCACTCGAAACATTAAACGTGAAGATTCGACCCTGAACTATACGCAAAAGCTCGATAATCTTGGTATTTGGGGAGAACGGAAGATGCTCTAGCCGAGCACTACCGCCTACTGAACATAAACGTGAAGATTCACCCTGAACTATATGCAAAAGCTCGGGTTAATCTTGGTGTTATTTGGAGAACAGGGAGATATCGACGAGTAGTTTCCACCTGCCAAAACGTTAAGCATGAAGATTCACCAGAAGCGTATGTCATGGCTCAATTAATCTCGCGTTACTTTGGGAAAACGAGGAGATGACGAAGGAACAGCGCTGCTCACCAAAAACGTTAGCATGAAGATCTCGTCTGAACAGTATGCAAAAGCTCAATTTAATCTCGGCGTTACTTTGGGAAAACGAGGAGATGACGAAGGAGCAATAGCTGCCTACCAAAACGTTAAGCATGAAGATTCGTCTGAACTATATGCAAAAGCTCAAGTTAATCTTGGTGTTATTTTGGGAGAACAGGAAGATACTGAAGGAGCAATGGCTGCCTACCAAAACGTTAAGCGTGAAGATTCACCAGAACAGTATGCGAAAGCTCAGCTTAATCTCGGTGTTATTTTGGGAGAACAGGAAGATACTGAAGGAGCAATGGCATGCCTACCAAAACGTTAAGCGTGAAGATGCGCCTGAACAGTACGGTGCTCAATTTAATCTCAGTGGTATCTTGAGAAAACAGGGTAATATCGAAGGAGAAATTGCTGCCTACCGCAAAAATATTCAACCGCATGATTCTCAGGAAGTGGCTACAAAGACTAAGCGAATCTCGGTTCTCACTTTTAGCAGAGCGCAGATACCAGAAGCAATTGCCGCATTCCGCAACATTGCATATCAGAGAAGATACAAAGACATATAAGGAATATTACTACCAGTTTGAAAGCAGAATAAAAATAGCCAACTGCACTTCAGAGTGTGCTATCAGGATGGTGAGAATTCCTGATTTTGTTGAAAACCTAATCCTCAAACTATTGGTTAACAAAAAACATAACCGAAGCTAGTTGCCCACTACACCCGCCCATCTACCGCGCAGGTGTGATAACCAAACATGACAGCCCTTCCAATTTCCGTCTGAGTACCATCGACCGTCAACGACCCCAGCGAAGGGGCGGTGTTCTACCAATATGTAGAAAATCCGGCAAGCTGCCGCCCGCGCTCACCAATGAAGCAGACAACCCTGCTGCTGCGGTTTTTCCTGTTGTTTCACTCAATCACGACAGCCTGAACCAGTTCCGACTGTATGGCAAAAAGAAAAACGGGCAGGAAGCATCGGTGAGCCTGGTTTTCAATGATTCGTTTTTCAGCGGCGAAAATCTGTTTTGCCATGCTTTCGGCCAACCAAACACGATAGTGCACTTTTGGCGAAAGCGGATGAAAGCAGCCTGATCGACGCCGAAATGCAGCCTTTGCCCCAGCTTCCTCTGTTTCGTTGTACGATCTTGACCCGCAGCGGCTATCTGTCGGTTGCCCATCGCGATAAAGCTTTCACTTTTATGCCGAAACACGGCACGACGATAAAGCGGCTGATCATAAGGCTGTCTGCGAAAAAGTCGAGAAGCAATCGGGGAATCTATCGAAGAAAATTGACGCTGGCCGAAGAAATCGAAAACCGATTTCGCTATAAGCTGGCGCAGATGGTGCGCGATGTGGCAAAAGACGCAGAAGACGATGTTTTTGAAGCCCTTGCCTTTATCCTGCAGCTGCCGCTGCTATCTGGTGAAACACGCCGCGTTTCAGGAAGAACAGGAATGCCGCATGATTTTATATGGCGATTTGCCCAACGACAAGCGTGTTCATACCGATTGAACGGCGCGTAGATGTATCTCGAATACTCCATCGGTGCGGGATTCGCTTAAAACAGAAATCTATCTCGCCCGGTGCGGAGCCGCATGATGATTTTTCAAACGCGAATTGCCTGAGCCATGCGAAAAACGGCAGCATCCGCCGTTCGCAGAATCCGTTTCGCAATAAAGCAAACCCGCCGTGCTAGGCCGTCTGAAACCTTTTCTCGACGGCCTTTTGTTATCTGTCGGCATAGCGGCGGGGCGGGTTCATGCGGGAAGCGGCTGCCTTTGATTTTGCAGGCTGGGGCCGCCGAAGTTGAGTCAGGCGGCGAGGGGGCTGCCGCAGGGCGTGGGTGAGGCGGTGGCGAGGCCGTCGGCGGCATCGGGCAGGCGCCGAGAGGCGCAGCACGCGCACGACCATGCCGAACTCCGTTCTTGGCGAGCTGTTCCCTGGCCGACGACGGCCTGTTTGATTTGCAGGGGCGGTGTATTCGCAGACGGGCAGGGCCGCGGATGACGAGGGCGGCGACGACCGCCGGTGCCCGGCCGAGCATGAGGGTGGAGGCGGCTGGCGTTGACGAACACCCTTTTCGACGGCGCCCGCTGCGGGCGGTATTGTTCGATGATTTGGCCGATGTTTTCGACGATGATGCCGATGCGTCCGGCCAGTTCGTCGCCGGGATGGGTTTTTGATGCAGCCGGAGGCGACGTAGCGATGCTCGCGGCCGACGATGTCGATGATGCCGAAGCCGCTGGTGCGGCTGCCGGGGTCGATGCCGAGGATGCGAGTTGATGCGGTCAGTGCGGTGGTTTCCGTGTCGGGGAGCGGGGCGGCGTTGTGCCAGAGGCTCCGGCTTTGTCCAGGCGTTTGATTTGCGCTTCGCGCTTTGCGCCGCGCTTTTGGTGAGCCGCTGTCGGTGAGGCGCACTTTGTTGCGGTTTGTGCATGCGGGTGTAGCGGGCGCCGCGTCCGTTGCGGTGGGCAGCAGCGTGCGGCGGCGCGTTGCTGATGCCGCAGTAGAGCGAGCTGCTGCCGAGAGGATAGGTGGGCGCATGCGGTGTCGGGCGGGCAGTGTCGGTCGCGGGAGGCCGTCTGAAAGTTGAGGATGAGGGCAAAGGCCGTTCTGAAACCTTTTTCAGACGGCCTGGTTAGATACCGCTGCGTGTGTTTGATGCGGTTGACGGGCAGGGGGACGATGTTGCCGTCGGTGAGGGCGAACCACCAGTAGCCGGTGCGGCCCGCTTCGGTGGCGTGGTCGACGCGGCAGAAGGCGAAGGCGGTGTTGTTGATGCAGCCGAAGTGGTGCGGCTGCCAGCTTGCGGGCAGGTGTTTTTCCATTTTTCAACGTCGCCTTTGGCTGAGGTGACGAGGCGGCATTCGCCCGTGCCTTTGGCAGACAGGGTTATTTGCCATGTGCGCGCTTCGCGGCCGTCTGCGATCCATTGTTTGCCGTTGAGGGCGAATTGCATCTGCATGGGGGTGGGGTTTTCGTTTTGGTCGAGCAGGACGTATTCGCCCTGGTCGGCTGCGGAAAAGGGCGGCGGCCAGTTGCGCGGCGGCGGTGAGGGCGAGAAGGGCGGTCAGGCTCAGTGACAGGTTTCTCTTTTCGGAGGGGAAGGCCGTCTGAAAAACTTTTCAGGCTTTCAGACGGCCTTGGGGATTACACACCCTGTTTCAGGCTGGCTTCGATAAAGCTCGTCCAAATCGCCGTCGAGCTAGCGGCTTTGGTGTTGCTGACTCTCGTGGCCGGTGCGCAGGTCTTTGATGCGCGAGGAGTCGAGCACGTAGGGAGCGGATCGGCCGCCCCAGCCGACGTCGGATTTGACTTCTTCGAGCGCCTGTTTTTCTTCGTTGCGTTTGCGCATTTCCAGCTCGAACAGTCTGAACGCGCATTTTCCATCACGATGCGGCGGTTTTCGTGCTGCGAGCGGCTGGATTGCGATTGACGACGATGCCGGTGGAATATGCGTGATGCGCACGGCGGAGTCGGTTTTGTTGATGTGCTGGCCGCCCGCGCCCGATGCGCGGTAGCGTCGGTGCGCAAATCAGCGGGGTTGATTTCACTCGAAGCTGTCGTCCACTTCGGGACAGACGAAGACGGAGGCAAAGGAGGTGTGGCGTTTGTTGTTGAACTCGAAGGGCGAGTAGCGCACGAGGCGGTGCACGCCGGTTCGGTGCGTAGCAGGGCCGTAGGCGTATTCGCCTTCGAGGCGGAGGGTGGCGTTGTTGATGCCGGCGATTTCGCCGTCGTCCTGCTCGATCACTTCGACTTTGAAGCCTTTGCGCTCGGCGTAGCGGTGCACATTCTGAGCAGCATGCCCGCCCAGTCTTCGGCTTCGGTGCCGCCCGCGCCGGCGGTGATGTCGATAAAGCAGTTGTTGGGGTCGGCGGGCTGGTTGAACATGCGTTTGAATTCCAAATCCGCCATTTGTTTTTCCAAAACCGGCCACGTCGGTTTTCGATGGCGGCGAAGCCGTCGGCGTCGTTTTCTTCGACGGCCATTTCAATCAGCATGCGGTTGTCGTCGATGCCCGAGGCGATGCCGTCGAGGGTGAGCACCACGCCTTCGAGGATTTTGCGTTCTTTGCCGATTTCCTGCGCGCGTTTGGGGTCGTTCCACAGTTCGGGATCTTCGGAGAGGCCGATTACTTCTTCCAGGCGGTCTTTTTGCCCTGGTAGTCCATGTAGTCGCGGATGTCGGCGCTGCGCTGTTCGGAGGTCGTTGAGCTGGTTGTTGGGCTGGCTGATGCGTTCGGCTTCCATGATGGTTCTGTTTGTTGAATAAGGGCGCATTTTAAAAGGATTCGCCTGTTTTTCCGCCACTTTGCGGCCGTCTGAAAGGTATTCAGACGGCCTCAAAGACAAAGTTTTTCAGTAGTGAACGAAATAGAAAATCTACGGTGTTGCTGCGCCTTGCCGTACTACCTGGTACTGTCTGCGGCTTGCTGCCTTGTATCTTTCCTATTTCGTTTCACCTATACAATGCGCCGCCCTTGATAAAACACTTTTTCCAAACACATGACCGCCCTTCCCCCTTTATCGCCCCATGTGTGCGGGCGAAGCCTCCGGCGATCTGCTCGGCGCGCACCCGATCGAAGCGGATACGCGCCTGCTGCCCGCAGGCGCGGTTTTATCGGCTACTCGGCGGCGCGCGCATGGCCAAGCTCGGCTTCGAGGAGCCTTTACGATCAGGAAAAACTCCGCCGTGCGCGGCTTTTGCTGAAGTGGTGAAACGCCCTGCCCGAAATCCTGAAAATCCGCAAAGGGCTGACCGTCGATATGCTGCGCCTGCGCCCCGACGTGTTCGTCGGCATCGACGCGCCTGATTTCAACCTGGCCGTGGAAGGCCGTCTGAAAGCGGCGGGCATCGCCACCGTGCATTACGTCAGCCCCTCCGTGTCGCGGCTGGCGCGAGCGGGTAAACAGCATCGTCAAACAGGCCAACCGCGTACTGTGCCTCTTCCCGATGGAACTGCAGGCTCTACCGCGATGCGGGTGGGCGGGCGGAATTTGTCGGCCACCCGATGGCGCAGACCCTGCCGCTGGATGCCGACCGCGCCGCCGCCCGTGCCAAAATGAAGCTCGACCCGCAAACGCCCGTTTTCGCCCTGCTGCCCGGCAGCCGCGTCAGCGAAATCGACTACATGGCACCGGTCTTTTTCAGACGGCCAGATTGCGCTGCAACGCCTGCCCGCCGCCCGCTTCCCTGCTGCCCGTGGCCACCCACGCCGCCTGCGTGCGCCTGCTCGAAATCCTGGCCAAAGACGAATACAAACGCCTGCCTATCCAGCTGATGACCACCCACACCGACCTGGCCTGCACCGCCGCCGACGCCGTGCTCGTCACCAGCGGCACGGCCACGCTGGAAGTCGCCCTGCAAAGCGGCCGATGGTCATCAGCTGGCTAAATCTCGCCGCTCACCTACGCCTATGTGAAGCGCAAATCAGAATGCCGCACGTCGGCCTGCCCAACATCCTGCTCGGCCGCGAAGCCGTACCCGAGCTGCTGCAAAGCAAGGCCAAACCCGCGCTGCTGGCCGACGCCCTAATCAAATGGTACGAATCACCCGAAGCCGTCGCCGCGCTGGAAAACGATTTCCGCGAACTGCACCTGACGTTGAAACAGGACACCGCCGCGCTGGCCGCGCAAAAACGTGCTGGAAGAAGCGGGCGTGGCAATCTCGAGACGCATTACAAGTGCCGTCTGAAACCGCAAAACGGGTTTTCAGACGGCCTTTGCCTGCCTCAAATCCGACGGTCAGCCGGTAAAGCGTTTGAATACCAGTGTGCCGTTGGTGCCGCCGAAGCCGAAGGAGTTGGAGATGGCGACGTTGATTTTTGCGTCGCGCGCTTCGTTGGCGCAGTAGTCCAAATCGCAGCCGGCTTCGATGTCCTGCTCAAACAGGTTGATGGTGGGCGGCGATTTTTGGTTGTGTACGGCCAAGACGCTGTACACGGCTTCTACGCCGCCCTGCCGCGCCGCAGGCGGCCGGTCGCGGATCTGGTGGAGTTGACGATGGCTTTTGCAAGGCGTGTTCGCCCAACGCGCGTTTGAGGGCTTTTGGTTTCGTTGGCATCGCCCAGCGGGTGGAGTGCCGTGGGCGCTGACGTAGTCCACGTCGGCGGCGTTCAGCCCTGCGTCTTTCGAGGGCGCGGGTTACGGCCAATGCAGGGCCTTCTTCGTTGGGGGCGGTGATGTGGTAGGCGTCGGAACTCATGCCGAAGCCGACGAGTTCGGCGTAGATTTTTGCACCGCGTTTTTGGGCGTGTTCGAGTTCTTCCAATACCAAAATGCCCGCGCCTTCGCCGATGACGAAGCCGTCGCGGCCTTTTGTCCCACGGACGCGAGGCGGTGGCGGGGTCGTCGTTGCGGGTGGAGAGGGCTTTCATGGCGGCGAATCCGCCTCACGCCGAGGGTGCTGATGGCGCCTTCGCGCCGCCGGCAATCGCGATGTCGGCGTCGCCGTATTTGATGATGCGGGCGGAGTCGCCGATGGAGTGTGCGCCGGTAGTGCAGGCTGAAACCATGCCGTAGCTGGGGCCGCGGTAGCCTTTGAGGATGGTAACGTGGCCGGAGATGAGGTTGATCAGCGAACCGGGAATGAAGAAGGGGTTGATTTTGCGCGCGCCGCCTTCGATAACAGCTTTGCCGGTGGCTTCGATGCTGGGCAGGCCGCCGATGCCGGAGCCGATGTTCACGCCGATGCGGTCTTTGTCGAGATTGGCAACGTCGTCGAGGCCTGCGTCGGCGATGGCCTGCGGGAGGGCGGCGGCGATGCCGTAGTGGATGAAGGCGTCCATGCGGCGGGCTTCTTTGGCGCTGATGTATTGGCCGATGTCGAAGTCGCGCACTTCGCCGGCGATTTGGCTGTTGAGGTCGGATGCGTCAAAGCGGGTGATGCGGCCGATGCCGCTTTTGCCGGCCAGTAGGTTGTCCCATGCGGTCGGGATGTCGTTGCCGACGGGGGATACCTGCCCGAGGCCGGTGATGACTACTCTTCGCTGACTCATATAAATCCCGCTCGCTGTCGGAATCGTTTCTGCGCTCTGTTCGGCGGCGGGTTGACGAGAACGACCCCTGTGTGCAGGCAAGCCCGCGCGCAGAGGCCGGAATGTCAAAGCCGCTTATCAGCCCTGATGTGCATTGATGTAGTCGATGGCAGCCTGAACGGTGGTGATTTTTCGGCTTCTTCATCGGGATTTCGCAGCCGAACGCTTCTTCCAAAGCCATCACCAGCTCGACGATGTCGAGAATCGGCGCCCAAAGTCGTCTTGGAAGAGAGATTCGTTTTTCACTTCGTCAACGGTTTGTTGCCCAGTTGCTCGGCAACGATTTTCTTTCACTTTTTGTCTCGACATTTGACATATTCGTAAGTCCTTGTTTTAAAAGCCTTGCGGCGGTGGTTAATGTAAAACTTAAAACGGGCGCATTGTACCCGATTGGTTTAGAGTTTTCCATCTAGTTTGACGCCCCGCTGCGGGTATCCGCTGGGCGGGGCATGAGCGCGGGCATCTTAGCATGGCGGCGATTTTGCCGGGACAAGCGCATTTTCCTTCAGCTTTTCCTGTGTTTAACCTTTGTCATGGCTTTTCTCCGCGCTTATGCTCTGCTGCAAAAGCGCAGCACGCAGGCCAGCTCGGCGGCGGTTTCTTCCTGCGTGCCGTTGCCGGTGTGGCCGCCACCGTCGGGGGCGTAGAGCCAGGTGCCGCCGCAGCCGCGCAGTTTGGCGTAAAAACTTCAAGGCGTGGGCGGGTGGACGCGGTCGTCGGACAGACTGCGGTAATCAGGGCGGCGGGTAGCTGAGGCCGTCTGAAAGGTTGTGGTAGGGCGACAGGGCGGCGGGTGCGAGGCGCATTTCGGGGTCGGCAGGGTCGCCGTATTCGCTCGATCCAACTGGCGCCGGCGGAGAGTTCTCGTATATGCGAGCATATCGGTGAGCGGCACTTCGCACACCAGCGCGCCCATGCTTTGCGGTTCGCGCACGAAGGCGGCGGCGGCGACCAGGCCGCCGTTGCTGCCGCCCTGCACGGCAATGCGTTCGGGCGAACTCATGCCGCGCTGCGGCCAATCGCGCACCACGGCCAGCAGATCGTCAGCGCTGCGGTGTTTGTGCCTGCCCTCGCGCGGCGGCGTGCCAGTGTTTGAACTCGCCACCGCCGCGCACTGCTGGCAACGCTGACAAAAGCATTCCCCTGTTCGAGCCAGTGGCGGCCGATGCTTTCGGGGTAGTGCGGCGGCTCGGGTTCGCCGAAGCCGCCGTAGGCGTAAACCAGCGTCGGCGTGTCGGGCGCGGCGGTTTTGCCGACATGGAAATAGGGTATCCGCGTGCCGTCGGCCGACTCTGCCCACAGCTGCCGCACTTTGATGCCGTCTGAAACAAACTGTTTCGGGCTGGCGGCGGCAGCACGCTCAGTTCGTTGACGTGCAAATCGAGGGCAAACAGGGTGAGCGGGTGGGTGAAATCGTCGGCGGCCAGATAGAGCACGTCGCCGCCCCAGCGGCTGGTCGGTGTTCAACGCGCCTGCGGGCAACTCGGGCAGGCTTTGTTCTTCCCATGTTTTGCCCGTCCATTTCCACGCTTTCAGACGGCCTTTCACGTTATCCAGCAGCGACACGGCGATAAAGCGTTTGCTGGTTTCCACGCTGTCCACCGCCTGCGTGTCGTAGTGCTGAACAGCAGCGCCGCCCTCGCCCAGCACGCCTTGTTCAGATTCACCGCCACCAGCGCGCCGCCGGATAGCTGGTTTGCCCGCCGCCACGGCTCGCGCAGCTTTGCACAAAGCTGCTCGTCCCGCGGTAGCCGACGATGCCGCAGTCGCGCGGCAGTTTGAGTTTGACGGCGCTGCTGTCGGGACAGCACCTGGTAATAGTCTTTGCGAGCCTCGCCGCTTCGATCAGGGTCGACGGCGAACCGAGGCCGTCGAGAGGCAGCGCCAGGCGTTGGCCATCATCCAGTTTTCCGCTACCTGCAACACGGGCAGGCCGTCTGAAAACGCCTGACCGCGTTCGAACAGCCACACTTGGCGCGGATAGCCCGATTCGGTGAGCTGGCGTTCGTCCCATGGCGGGGCAGACCCAGACGCTGCTTTTCGTCGCGCCACGAAATATGGTTTTTGCCCGCCGGAAAGTGGAAAGCCGTTTTCGACGATGCGCCGCCCGGCCAAATCGAATTCCAGCGTGTAGAGCCGCGTCGCCGCCCTGCCGCGCTCAGCGCTCAACAGCACGCGCAGCGGCTGTTCGACATAGTGCGACACGCCGTCGAGATAAACATCGTCGCCCAAAATTTCGTCGAAATCGGCCACGGAAAACAGCACCTCAATCGGGCAGACCGGCGCGGTAGGAGGCGGCGGAGCAGACGCGGTAGACGCCTTTGGGGAAAGTCTTCGCTCTGGTAAAAAGCGACATCCGCGCGCGGTGTTCCTGGCAAAAGCGGAATCGCCGCTGTCGCGCATGGCTTGCGCGATGTCGTCGCGCAGGGCGCAAAGGCGTCGTCGTTGAGCAAAGCGCGCCAAGCGTTTCGCAGCATGGCGGCGCGGCGAAAATCCTGCGTGGCGGGTCGAAAGATTGGGCAAACGGAAAACGGATCGTTAGCTCAGGCATGGTGTGAGGCCGTCTGAAAAAGAAGCAGCGGCGCGATTATAGCGAGGCTGTCTGAAACGTTTTCAGGACCGCCTCTGCGCTTGATGCACAATCAGCGCACAGCTTTTTGAACAGGATTTCGTCTTTCGGCGAGTGATCATGATGTGGGCTGCTTGCGGTGGGTTTTGGTGCTCATCTCACAGTGCTTCAGGAGTGTAGCCCGCCTCGTCGATGAAGGCGGCAGTGTCCACATTGTCGGAGCGGCTCGAGGCTGATGTCCATGGTCGGTTGCGGCCGCTGATGCGGGCAACGGCGTGGTTGGGCAGGGCTCTTGTTTGTTAAAACCGTAGGTCACGTTGATGCGTTTGCCCTGCTGGCAGTGGTAGCTGACGTTTTTGTTGACGGTGGGATTGCCGGTTTCGCCTATGGCGGTGCCGCTGAAGGCAACTAGGAAGACAGTGACGACGGCAGACAACAGTTTTCATATGTGTATCCTCAATAAAGTAGATTGATGAAAATCCTTTGCATGACACCCGCCGCAAAAGTGCCGCTGCCATACTAAGGCTTTTTCTGCGCAGTGCCAAAAGCGTATTCTGGATAATTTCTGTAAACGGAAAAACATGGGACGATAGCTTTTAACACAGACAGAGGCTGCTCTGAAACCGCCCGATGCCCCTACGGAACGGGGCCTTCCTCCGTTTCCGCCGCAGCGTCTCAGACGACCTGTCTTTCGTCAAAAATACGGGAAAAAGGCGTAAAATCCGCGTGAAATTTTCTTTATCCGCAGGCAGATTCAACTGCCCTGTTTTTATCAGGTGAAAAACATGACCGAACAGCACAATCCCGCCGAAGAAGCCCATATCGACGAAAAACCAAATCATCATATCCGCCGCGAAAAACCTGAACGCTATCTGCGCCGAACGCATCGTCTCAACGATTTTCAAACGCGACAGCTTCGCTGCCGAGCCGTACTGCCATACGATGCCTTAAAGCAAAGAAGAACTCGACCCGCAGGCAATCCCGGTAAAATCGCCGGCCGCAGATGGCTCAAACGCGATGGCAGGCCAGCTTTGCCACCGTGCAGGATACCGGCCAAATCCGCCCCTACATCAACAATCAGGGCGTGCGGACGGGCGCACGAAGACTTCCAAACATTGGGATCATGAGCATCGTCGGTGCGGAAGGTACCATTCAAAACCAACCACGGCGAGCCTGACCGTGCGCGTATCCAACGTGCGCCTGTTGTCCAAATCCTCGCGCCTGCTGCCCGACAAACACAAGGGTTTTGGCCGACCAAAGGCAGCGAAATACCGCCAGCGTCGTGTCGATCTGATTAGAACCCTGAATCGCGCGACACCTTTATCAAACGCAGCCGCATCATCCAAACCGTACGCAACTATATGGTGAACGAGCGTTATCTCGAAGTGAAACGCTGATGATGCACCGATTCTGGCGGCGCCACGGCCAAGCCTTTGTAACCCATCAACGCGCTGGATATGCCGCCTATCTGCGCATCGCGCCTGAGCTTTCACTTTGAAACGCTGGCGGTGCGGCTTTGGAGCGCGTGTTTGAAATCAACCGCAGCTTCCGCAACGAGGCATGAGCACGCGCCACAACCCCGAATTCACCATGATGGAATTTTTACGAAGCCTGCTGAACCCTACGAGCGCATGATGAAATGACCGAGGATCATCCGCGCAGCGCTAGGCGTCTGCGGTACTCGGGCTAAAATCAGCTACAACGGCAGAAGTCGATTTTGGAAAAGCCCGTTTGAGCGTTTGACGATTTTGGAAGCCATCATGCAACCGCGCTGACACCGACGAGCAGCTGCTTTTCGACAGCAGTGGCTGAAAAAGAAATCGTGCGCCTGGGAAAAGCCTGCGCCGCGCCTGCATCGCGGCAACTGGCCTCTGGTTTTGTGAGAGGCTGCGCCGACGGGCAAACTGTGGAACCCTGACTTTCATCATCGATTATCCGGTGGAAAGTCCAAACAGTGCTGGCGCGCGCCTACACCAAGCCTCGGCCTGACCGACCGTTTTTGAATTGTTTGTCGTCGGCCGCGAGCTGGCCAACGGCTATTCCGATTGAACGACCCGAAGACCAAAGCCGCCCGTTTCAAAGCCCAGTCGCACAAAAAGACGCGGGCGACGACGAACATGCACCATGACGCCGACTACATCCGCGCTGAGAATACGCCTGCCCCCCACCGGCGGCAGCGCATCGGCCCCGATCGCCTCGTGGTGATGCTGCTCACCGACGCCCGAAGCATCCGCGACGTGATTCTGTTCCCGCAGATGCGGCCGAGAACAGCTCGTTTGAGGTCGTCTGAAAACTTTTCAGACGGCTTCTCTTTTACATCTGACTTTGCAAAGAAACAGCCATGTTTCAAACAGCCCACAACACCGTCAAACAACTCATCGCCGATTTCAACGCCCACGAAGCCCACTACCGCTCGCCCAAATACCAAGAAGCCGAAGTGCGTGCCGACTTTATCGACACAAACTCTTTACCGCGCTGGGCTGGGACGTGGCGCACGACCACCAGAAAAACTACGAGCAAGAAGTCAAAGCAGAAAAAGCCCAACGCCAAGCCCAAGAAAAAGCACAAAAAACGCGCCGATTATGCCTTTTCCGTTGCACCCGATTTCAAAACCGTGCAATTTTTCGTGGAAGCCAAAAAGCCCAGTTTGACCCTGCGCCAAAACCGCGACGGCTATTTCCAAACCGCCAAATACGGCTGGAACGCGCAAACAGGCGTTTCCGTGCTGACCGACTTTGAAGAAATCGTCATCATCGACTGCCGCGCCAAAGCCCGATTTCGACACCATTTTGCAAAACGAGTTGCGCTATTTCAAATACACCGATTTTGAAAACGAAGAAACCTTCGGCGAATTTTACTGGCTGTTTTCGCACGAAGCCGTGGCAGAGGGCAAACTCGCCCGCTACATCGCCGATTTGCCCAAAGCCAAAGGCAGCGGCAAACAACTGCGCCTTTTGGGCGGACGCTATCTTTCCATCGACGACAGCTTTTTGAGCTACATCGACGACATCCGCCTGCATTTGGCGCAAGCGTTTTTACCAAAACAACCCACGCTCAACGCCTACCAGCTTACCGAAGCCGCAGCGCACCATCGACCGCCTTGTCTTCATGCGCTTTTTGGAAGACAAGCAAATCGAGCCGGAAACCCTGCTCCACAACATCGCCAACGCCGAAAAACCGTGGGCGAAATTCATCGCCGAATGCAAACGGCTGGACACCAAATACAACGGCATCGTGTTCAAACCGCATTTTGTCGATGAAAAAGACTTTCTCGGCGCAGACGAAACCGCTTTCCGCGACATCGCCTCCGACCTCGACCACACCAACACGCCCTACGATTTCAACTACATTCCCATTCACATTCTCGGCAGTATTTACGAGGCGGTTTTTGGGCAACATCATCAGTGATTGAAGAGGGTAAAAGCTGCGATTAAACAAAAGCCCGAAGTGCGCAAAGCGGGCGGCGTGTTTACACCCCAGAAATACATCGTGGACTACATCGTAGAAAACACAGTCGACGCAAAATCATCGCGAGGCAAAAACCCCGACTACATCGCCAAGCTCAAATTCGCCGACATCGCCTGCGGCAGCGGCAGCTTCCTTATCGGCGTATACGAATGCCTGCTCGACTACCACACCCGCTACTACAGCAATACCCCAAACAAGCCCCAAAACGCAGGCTGCCATTTCGACGAAAGCCAGCGGCACATGGCTGCTCAGCATCAAACAAAAACAGCAGATTCTGCTCGAACAACATCTACGGCGTAGACATCGACCTGCAAGCCACCGAAGTAACCCAGCTTTCGCTGTTTTTGAAACTGCTGGAAGACGAAACCATGGCCAGCGCAAACGATATGCAGGGTATTGTTTGCCGACAAAATTCTGCCCAATCTGAGCCGCAGACATCATGTGCGGCAATACCTAGTGGGCTACGAGATTATGGACGTGATGGGCGACGCGCTGGCGCAGACGACGAAATCCGCCGCAGCGTGAACCCGTTTGATTTTCAGACGGCCTTTTTCGCCGATGTGTTTGACGCAGGCGGTTTTGACGTGATTGTGGGCAATCCGCCGTACGTGAAAGTGTCCGATAAAGAACTGCTGGCGTATTTCAAGCAGCATTTTCAGCATCAGAACTACCACACGATTTATACCTGCTGTTTTTGAACGCTATCACGCGCTGCTCAAGAAAAAGGGCTGCTCGTGGTGATTGTGCCCAACACATGGTTGCAATCGGTAACGTTTACCGAAATCCGCAAACATCTGCTGGGCGATTACCGCTGGCAGAAGATTTTTTGCACGGCAAAAGCATATTTTTGACGCGGTGGTGGATACCCATGCGTGTTGGTGTTTGAAAAGGCCATCTGAAAGGCAAAAACCTGTTTGACGCGGACTTTGCTGCACCAAAGCACGGCGTTTTACCGGCAACGACCAAAACGGCTTTGATAAAAACGGCGGCACAATCAACATTCTCGCCAAAACCCGAAGCCGCGCCTGTTTAAAGAAAAAATTCAGGCTGCCTCAGAAACGCTGAGGAGCTGCTCTACTATCCACCGCGTTGGCGTGAAAACCGTTTCAAAAGGCAAAGGGCAAGCCCAAGCAAACCAAAGAAATCGTTGAAAACCAAGCCTTTTGTCAAAAGAAAACCAACCCAAGCCCGCAGGCGAACACTGGAAACCGCTGTTGCGTGCGGTAGCCTAATCAACCGCTACGAAAACCTGTGCACGAAGACAGTTGGATACAATACGGCGAATGGCTGGCAGAACCGCGCACGCCGTCATTTTTGAAGCCGAAAGAAAAATCGTTGTGCGCCAAACGGAGACCGCATCATTGCTACCGTTATCGGTAGAGACATCATCTGCCGCAATAATCTGCACATCGTTATCGCCCAACAGCGCAACCACTAAATTTTTGCTGGGCGTGTTAAACAGCAAACTGGCGAATTTTTCGCTATACCAAATCAACCCAGAACGCGGCGAAGCCTTGGCGAAGTAAAAAGCACCGTTGAGCAACTGCCCATACCCAAAAATCCGCACCGAAGCACAGCAGGCATTGCACGACGAAATCGTGAAATTGGTTGACCAAATGCTCGCCGCCAAACCCAAAGCCCGCGCGGCGTGTGTCGGAAAAGCGATAAAAATTTTCAAAGCTAACTTCATCGCCAATCTGGAACAGCGGATTAATCGGGCGGTGTACAAAAATCTACGGCCTGAACGAAGACGAAATCGCGCTGATCGGACAGGCCGTCTGGCGTGCGAGAAGCCCGGCCGGGAGGCATTTTTCAGACGGCCTTTCCCGGCTGCCACTGCTGCGTTAGAATCCGCAGCATTTTTCTCAGACGGCCTGCAACAAACTGTCTGAAAAACCGTTCTCTCTCTCAAACGGCCTCAACACCAACGGAAATTTCCCGCATGCACACGCCGCATCATCGTCGGCATCAGCGGCGCCAGCGGCTTCAATACGGCCGCGCCGCCCTCGAAATCCTGCGCGGCCTGCCCGATGTCGAAAGCCACCTGATTGTCAGCAAAGGCGCCGAACTCACCCGCGCCCTCGAAACGCCCTACACGGCAAAGACGACATCCTACGGTCTCGCCGATGCCGTCCACGCCGTCGGCAACCTCGCAGCGCGCCCGTGTCCAGTGGCTCGTTTCCCGTGCACGGCATGATTGTCGCCCCTGCTCCATGCGCACGCTGGCCGCCGTCGCCCACGGTTTTGCCGACAACCCGCTCACCCGCGCCGCCGACGTCACCCTCAAAGAGCGCCGCCGCCTCGTGCTGATGGTGCGCGAAACCCCGCTCAACCTCGCCTCATCTCGACAATATGCGCCGCGTCAGCGAAATGGGCGGCATCGTCTTCCCGCCCGTGCCCGCCCTCTACCACCGCCCGCAAAGCGCCGAAGAAATCGTCGCCCACAGCACCGCCCGCGCCCTCGGCCTGCTCGCCTCGACATCCCCAACAGCCCGCAATGGACGGGCGGAGCGGCGGATAAGGCCGTCTGAAACCTTTCAGAAACGTCATTCCCGCGCGGGCGGGAACGGACTCCAGCCCTCAAACCCCATACAGACACATACAAACGCCCCTTCCCGCCGACAAAGCCCAACCATGAACGCACCCTCTCCGCCGCCGAAAAAGGCCGTCTGAAAACCCATCTGCGGCGCGGCGGCCTCATCGCCTATCCCACCGAATCCTGCTACGGCCTCGGCTGCCTGCCGCGCCATGCCAAAGCACTCAGAACGCTCGTCCACCTCAAACGCCGCCCGCAGCACAAAGGCATGATTGTCATCGGCGACAGCCTTGCCCGCCTGCGCCCGCTGCCGCCTCGCTGCCAGAGTCCGACGCGGCCGCGCTGCACAACATCTGGCCGGCGCGCGAAACCTTTCTGCTGCCCGCCACCTCCGGCCTGCCGCCGCTTTTTGCGCGGCAAGGGCGCAACAAACTCGCCGCAGCGCGTGCCCGACCACGCCGCTGCTCGCGACCTGTGCCGCCTGCTCGGCACACCGCTGGTATCCACCTCGTAGCAACCGCGCGGGCAAACGTCCCTGCCGCAGCGGACGCGAAAGCCCGCCGCCAGTTCGGCCGCAGCGTGCGTATCGTCGGCGGCCGCTGCGGCCAGCAAAAACCTCAGCCGGATTACCGACTGGGCAACGGGAAAAACGGCTGCGCTGACCTTCACACCAAAAAGGCCGTCTGAAAACCGTAAAACGGGTTTTTCAGACGGCCTTCGTCTGCTGCTTATTTTTCAGCGAATCGCGGATTTCGCGCAGCAACAGTACGCTCTTCGCTCGGCTCGGCCGGAGCAGCGTCGGCAGGGGCTTCCACTTTGTTTTTCAGAGTGTTGAGGGCTTTCACCACCATAAAGATGGCGGAGGCGATGATGAGGAAGCTGATGATGCTGTTGATAAACAGGCCGAGGTTGAGTGTGACCGCGCCGGCGGCTTTGGCAGCGGCCAGCGAGGCGTAGCCGCTTTCGGGGGCGGGCACGCCGTCTTTTGAGGGTGATGAAGAGGTTGGAGAAATCCACGCCGCCGATCAAAAAGGCCGATAGGGGGCATGATAACGTCGTCCACCAGCGATTTGACGATGCCGGAGAAGGCGGTGCCCACCACCATACCGACGGCCAGATCCACCACGTTGCCGCGCATGATAAAGTCTTTAAATTCTTGTTTAATCGACATTTGTCTTTCCTTTTTTGTATGTTTGCGAAACGAAAGGCGGCGGTTTAAAGAAATCGCGCCGCCCGTGCGGCGGCGGCGCGATTTTCGGTTGGTTTTTCGGCAATGTGCGGCGGACGGGCGCGGCGGCGGTGCAAACGGTTTTTCAGCGGTGCAGGGCGGCGGTTTTGACCCATGCCAGAAGTTCGCGCGTGCGTTTGCGCAGGCGGTTGAGGCAGAGTCGCCGCAGTCGGGGCGGCGTAAAGCTGCGCTTTTTGCCTGGCCAGTGGCGGCGTGCCAGCCATTGAGCGCGCGGCAGGTGAAATCGTCGCTGACGATGGCAATGTGTTTTTCCGTTCCCAAGAGTACGCGGCTGAACGCGATGTTTTCGTAGGGTGCTTTCCGAGCGGTTTTCAACGGCGATGTCGCGGCGCGGCACGCCCTGCGGCTGCTGCCATGTCGCGCATGGCTTCGGCTTCGTTGCTGCCGTCGCCGTCGGTGCCGCCTGACATGATGAGCCGCCGCGCTTTTGCCCGCATGATAAAGCGCCACGCCCGCTTCGACGCGGCTGCGCAGACAGGGGATTGGGGCGGCCGTGACGGTTGACGGCGTTGCCGAGCACCACTGCCGTGCCCGCCGTCGGAGCGCCGTGTACAGGCTGCGCCGCCCGTTGTGCCAGCGCATCGAGCGCCAATATGCCCGCCGCCCACAAAAGCAGGCTCGCAGCCCGCCGCCACGCAAACCGCGCGCCGCATTCTGCGTTTCGCCATGTCCGTGTCCTTATCTTTATTGTCTGCGAAAATGCCGACGATAACACGCTTGAGGCCGTCTGAAACACGGCGGCGCTTTCTTTCAGACGGCCTGTACCGCTATAATCGCGCCCGCTCTCGAGGGAGTAGCCGTCCGTGCGCTGTTTCAGGCAGCGCGCGGAGCCTGCGTCAACACAATTGCCGGTCGGCATGGTGCAGGGTATCTTCCCGCCGGAAGACTGGCAAGACTTAGGGGCATACCGACGCATTCCGTGCGGGGCGTTTGGTGTGTCTTTTGTCTGCCCGCACGGTTTTTGGGATATCGAATGGAAGCCTTCCTCTCCTCCACGCTGGCCGTGCTGATTGCCGAAATCGGCGACAAAAACCCAGCCGCTCACCCTGTTTCTCGCCGCCCGCTTTGCCGACAAAAAGGCTGTTGTCGCGGGCATTTTCGCCGCCACTCTGCTCAACCATCTCGCCTCCGCCCTGTTCGGCGCGTGGCTGTTGCCCGTGTGCCGCCCGAAACGGCCAAATGGGCGGTCGGACTGAAACTTTGTCGCCGTGGCGCTGTGGCTGCTCGTGCCCGACAAAAGACGATGAAGGCGACAACGGCCGCTGGCTGAAATACGGCGCGTTCGCCGCCACGGCGATGCTGTTTTCCTGGCGGAAATCGGCGACAAAAGCGCAGATTGCCACCGCTACTGCTGGCCGCGCGCTACCACGATCTGACGGCCGTGGTGGCGGGCAGCGTTATCGGGCTGATGGCGACGCGCCCGCCACTATCTCGGCGAAAAATCACTACCGCCGTTCCGCCCGCACCGTGCGCTTTGCCGCCTGCGCCCTGTTCGCCGCGATGGGCGTGCTGACGCTGTGCGGCGGCGGCATCGCCTGTGGGCTGAACGCGGCAGGCAAAAGGCTGCCCGCCTGCGCAGCAATGGCGTTTCTAAAAAGGCGGTTTCGACTTGCTTGCAGCCGTGTTTTCAGACGGCCTGATGCCGACAAGCGTTTAAACACTCCAAACCCAAATTTTACGCTTGCGCCCGCTATAATCCGAGCCTTCGTTCCACCAAGCCAACCGCTAGGAAACTGTTTTACCTGCCTCTTTTTCTCGCTGCCCTCGGCGCAGCCCCGCTCTCGCACGGCGCAACCTATGTCTGCGGCAGCGGCACGTCCGTCACTTATTCCAGCGAAAAACTGACGCCTCTCTGTCGCGAATCGCAGCCGCGCGACTCTGCAGCGGAACAAGCGCCGGCCGACAAAACCGACGTTTGGGGCGACGCGTCTGCCGGCATTTTCGTGATGCCGCCCTCGGCGCAGCAGCTGGCCGACAATACGCCGCCGCCGAAAAATGACGGTGAAGCTGCGCAACCGCCCGCAAACCGCCGCCGTGAAAACCGCCGCGCCCGCCAAAGCCCCGTCCGCGCCGCCGCGCCGATCTACGCCGCCGTGAGCGCAAGCTCAGCCGCGACCAAATCCTGCAACGCGAAATCAGCAGCGAACGCGCCGCCCTCGTCCGCACCCAAAAGTCCGCCTCGAACAGGGAAATGAAAAGGCGGCAACACCGCCACGCTGCAACGCGCCGTTGCCGACCGCGAAGCCAATATCCGCGCCATCGAACGCGAGTTGAAAAAGTTCTGAGTCCGCGCGACGCCAACCCAAAAGGCCGTCTGAAAACCCGTTTTTCAGACGGCCTTAGCTCATCCGCGCTGCACAAAGGCGGCGTTTGCCCGAACAGGCCGCCGCCCCGTCCCTGCAAGGCTTTTCAGGTGGCCTCCCTGTGACTGCCGCCGCTGAATAATCCAGCAAAATCAGGTATAATCCGCCCCTTTCGCGCCGTCTGCGCCAGCCGTTTCCCACGCGGTTTTTCAGACGGCCTCTTGACAGTGAGAACAACGGTAAAAACTATGGCAGAGCAAAAACACGAAGAATACGGCGCCGACAGCATCCAGGTGCTCGAAGGCTTGGAAGCGGTACGCAAACGCCCCGGTATGTATATCGGCGACACACAAGACGGCAGCGGCCTGCACCACATGGTGTTCGAAGTATTGGACAACGCCATCGACGAAGCACTGGCGGGACATTGCGACAAAATCACCGTAACCATCCATGCCGACAATTCCGTCAGCGTGGCAGACAACGGGCGCGGTATGCCCACCGGCATCCACCCGAAAGAAGGACGCTCCGCCGCCGAAGTCATCATGACCGTATTGCACGCGGGCGGCAAGTTCGACAACAACAGCTATAAAATTTCCGGCGGCCTGCACGGCGTGGGCGTGTCCGTCGTCAACGCGCTGTCCGACTGGGTAACGCTGACCATCTACCGCGACGGCAAAGAACACTTCGTCCGCTTCGTACGCGGCGAAACCGAAGAGCCGTTGAAAGTTGTCGGCGACTCTGACAAAAGGCACGACCGTGCGTTTCCTCGCCAGCGCGGAAACCTTCGGCAATGTCGAATACAGCTTCGACATCCTTGCCAAACGCATCCGCGAACTTTCCTTCCTGAACAACGGCGTGGACATCGAATTAACCGACGAACGCGATGGCAAACATGAAAGCTTCGCCCTTTCCGGCGGCGTGGCAGGGGTTCGTGCAATACATGAACCGCAAAAAACGCCGTTACACGAAAAATCTTCTACGCATTCGGCGAAAAAGACGGCATGAGGCGTCGAATGCGCCATGCGGTGGAACGACAGCTACCAGGAAAACGTGCAGTGTTTCACCAACAACATTCCGCAACGCGACGGCGGTACGCACCTGACCGCATTGCGCCAAGTGATGACGCGCACCATCAACAGCTACATCGAAGCCAACGAAGTCGCCAAAAAGCCAAAGTTGAAACCGCAGGCGACGATATGCGCGAAGGTTTGACCTGCGGTTGTCCGTCAAACTGCCCGACCCCAAATTCTCGTCGCAAACCAAAGACAAACTGGTTTCCAGCGAAATCGGTCCCGTCGTCAACGAAGTCATCAACCAAGCACTAACCGACTTCCTCGAAGAAAAATCCGAACGAAGCCAAAATCATCACCAGCAAAATCGTCGATGCCGCGCGCGCGCTCGAAGCCGCCCGCAAAGCCCGCGAAATCACCCGCCGCAAAGGCGTGATGGACGGCTTGGGGCTGCCAGGCAAACTTGCCGACTGCCAAGAAAAAGACCCTGCCTTGTCAGAGCTTTATCTGGTCGAGGGCGATTCCGCAGGCGGCTCAGCCAAACAAGGCCGCGACCGTAAATTCCAAGCCATTTTGCCGCTCAAAGGCAAAATCTTGAATGTCGAAAAAGCCCGTTTTGAAAAAATGCTTGCCAGCCAAGAGGTCGCCACCCTGATTACCGCGCTGGGCGCAGGCATCGGCAAAGAAGAGTTCAACCCCGAAAAACTGCGTTACCACCGCATCATCATCGCGACCGATGCCGACGTGGACGGCGCGCACATCCGCACCCTGCTCCTGACCTTCTTCTACCGCCAAATGCCCGAACTGGTCGAACGCGGCTACATCTACATCGCCCAGCCGCCGCTCTACAAAGCCAAATACGGCAAGCAGGAGCGTTACCTCAAAGACGAGCTGGAAAAAGACCAATGGCTGCTCGGCCTCGCTTTGGAAAAAGCCAAAATCGTTTCAGACGGCCGCACCATCGAAGGCGCAGAACTTGCCGATACCGCCAAACAATTCCTGTTGGCGAAAACTGTCATCGAACAGGAAAGCCGCTTCGTGGACGAACTCGTCCTGCGCGCCATGCTGCACGCGTCGCCCGTCGATTTGACGTCGTCTGAAAAACGCCGATAAAGCCGTTGCCGAACTTTCCGGTTTGCTCGACGAAAAAGAAGTCGCCCTCGAACGCATCGAAGGACACGAAGGCAACCGCTTCATCAAAATCACCCGCAAGCTGCACGGCAACGTCATGGTCAGCTACATCGAACCCAAGTTCCTCAACAGCAAAGCCTACCAAACCCTCACCCAAACCGCCGCCGCGCTCAAAGGCTTGGTTGGCGAGGGCGCCAAGCTCTACAAAGGCGAGAGCGAGTACGACGTGGACAGCTTTGAAACCGCGCTGAACATCCTGCTCCAAAACGCGCAAAAAGGCATGTCCATCCAGCGATACAAAGGTTTGGGCGAGATGAACCCGAGCAGCTTTGGGAAACCACGATGGATCCCGCCGTTCGCCGTCTGTTGAAAGTGCGCATCGAAGACGCCATCGCCGCCGACGAAGTATTCGTCACCCTCATGCGGGCGACGAAGTCGAACCGCGCCGCGCCTTCATCGAAAAACAACGCCCTGATTGCGCAAAACATCGACGCATAAAACGTTTAAGGAAAACCATGGGCTACCCGCAACAAGCCATAGACAACATCCTCAAGCTGTCGGCCGACAAACGCTGCCTGCACGCACTGAAAAAAACATCGCCGAGGCGGAAACGCTGCATGTGTTGGCCGACGACGAAGGCGAATGCCGTTTCTGGGCGGACGAGGGCGGGGCAACTTTTTCTGCCCGTGTGGCCGGAGCAGGAATTTGCCGAAATGATGAAACCGAAAGGCGAATCGGTGTGGGAATTCGAACTGGAAGAATTTTTGCAGGACAGCGTTCCGTGGCTGGCCGAAGAGGGATACGGCATCAGCGTTTTTCCCCGTGGCCGCCCGTCCTGACAGCGTCGTGATGCCCGCCGTCGAATTTGCCGCCCGCATCAACACCATTCTGGCCGAAAGCTACGGCGAAGCGTTTGATTTGCCGTATCTGTAAGGCAAACGGCAAAAGGCCGTCTGAAAACCATATCCCAAGGTTTTCAGACGGCTTCAAACAGCAGAGACAGCCCGTGAACAAACGCAAAACGAAAAACCGCCAAGTCCACACTGCGCGGCCTGCCGTGTCGGCGCGGCGGGCGAAGCCTTGGAGAAACTGTCGGAAAAAAACTCTTTGCAATCGGCATGGTCACGGCGTTTGCCGCGCTGGTGCCACTGTTTTCCCTGATAGCGGAAATTGTGCGCGCCGTCATGGAAAACGGCTTTTCAGACGGCCTCTCCGCCACGCTGTTTGCCGCCGCGACATGGCGCTTTTTCTTTGCGCAAATGGCGGCTTTGGCGACGCTGTTCGTCCTTTATTTTATCGAAGAAGACGCCGAAGACGCAGGCAGCGAACCGCTCTTTGGCTCCAGCGGGCGGCTGCTCGGCATGGCGGGCGGCGGTGCATTGGCGGGTCTGGCAGCGGCGGACGTGCGCGGCGCGGCTTGCGGCGCGGCGGCGGGGCTGGTGGCGGCGCTGCTGATGCCGTGGCTAAAATACCTGCTGCGCCATGCTTCGTTTTAACGGAAAAAGCGAAAAGGCCGTCCCCTGCCCGAACAGGCAGGGACGGCCTTTTTCATGACAAAAACGCAGAGCCCGCGGGCGTGTCACGCTTTCGGACGGCCTTTTCAGACGGCCTTTATGTTCCGCTCCGCCGCCGCACAGAGAAAATCGGCGAACTTGGCGCACAGGCCGCTGTCGATGTCGTGCATTTCCTGCAACAGCAGCATCAGGTCTTCGCCGATGTCGCCCGGCAGGCGGACAGGTTCGCTTGTCGTATCGGGGCTCAGGAAAAACGGCTGATGCGCCGTATGCTGTGTTCGCGCCCCTCGCCGCCGCTCGCTGCCGCGCCATGAGATATTGGAGCGAACGCGCAGCCGGTGCGAGGTAATCAGGCCGTCTGAAAAGGCGGCGGGCAGGCTAAGTCTTCCGCCGCGCCGTCCGGATTCGGCCAGCGGCAGGATTTCGGCGGCGACAAAATCACGCCACAGCCGCATCGATGCTCGCAGTTGGGCACGGTGTTGACGATGTCCGAATCCCAAACGGCATCAAACGCCCGCCTGATTTTCGTTGGCGGCGGTTTTTTCTCGCGGCGGCGGTTGTTTTTGTTCATTGTGTTCTCCAAACGGAAGCGGCAAAACGCCGTTCTCTGCACGGGTTGGAAAACAGCCTACGCGGCGCCATGCAAAACTGCCGCAGGCGTTTGAGCTCCTGCCAGGCGGCGGCTTTCAGTCCGGGCTGGCGCAGCAGGCGGGCGGGTGGGGACGGAGAACACGGGTATGCCCGCGAACACCTGCGGCAGGGGCGGCGGCGTGGGCGGGGTGGTCGAAGCGGCCTAGCAGCAGCACGGCGGGATGCGCCGCACAACTCGCGTTCGGCCTGCACGCGGGTGGCGGCGGCTTCGATTTGCGCGGCGCTGGGGAAAAATTCGCTGTTTTGCAGCCAGCCTGGTGCGGCGCACGTCGGCGTCGGCCAGGCCGATGGCGGCGAACATATTGCCCAGCAGCACGCCTCGCCGCGCCGCCGAGCAGACGTCCGGCGGCGATGTCTTCCGGCGCGGGGCAGACGGACACGGCCATCACGCGGGCGGGGGCGATGCTGTCTGCGAGGGCGGCTTTTGTGTTCGGCCACGCTGCGGAAGACGGGCGCGGCGGCTTCGGCGGCGCGGCGTTCGGGCGGCGCGGCCAGTTGCGCGGCGCGCTCCCTGCGATTTGTAGTAGCTCGCCTATGCTGCTGCCGACGGCAGCCATGGCGGCAGCGCAGGGCGTTTTCAGACGGCCTTTGTGTTGCGGCCGTCCGAACGGCGGCGTTGCGGGTTGGGTCGGGCGCGGCAACGGGCGCGGCTGACGTCGGCGCGGGCGGCGCGGTGTTTTCAGACGGCCTGTGCGTTGCGGCCGTCTGAACGTCGGTTTGCCGTTCGTTTTTCCGCGTCGGCGGCCACGAGTTTCGCGCCCCGTTTCAGCCACATCGGGCCCAGATCGAGCGCTTCGTGCAGGTGGAGGTAGCGGCTGCTTAACATATTTTCTCCATAATCAGCGCGTCTTCGCGCGTGCCGTCGGGCAGGGAATATAGCCGCGCCGCCGCGCCGCGTCGGAAAAGCCGTGTTTGCGGTAGAGCGACTGTGCGGCAGCGTTCGATTCGCGCACTTCCAGCAGCAGGGCGGCTCACGCCGTTGGCGGCGCAGTCGGCCGACCAGCGGCGCAGCAGCGCGTCGGCATAACCTTGGCGGCGGGCGGCGGGCACGGTGGCAATCAGGTGCTAGCTCCGATTCGCCTGCCACGGTCTGCCAGACGATAAAGGCGGCGGGCGCGCCGTCGGCTTCCGCAAGCAGCACGGTGTCGCAGGCTTGGTTTACGGCCGTCTGAAACTGGCTTTCCGACCACGGCGACGGATTGCAGGCGCGGTCGACGGCGGCCAGCGCGGCGCAGTCGGAGGGCAGGGCGGCACGGATATTCATGCGCCGCCCGCCGCTTTTTGCGTGCCGCCCTGTTCGGCGGCGGTGAGGGCGATTTTGTCGCGCACATAGAGCAGCGAGGCGTCGGCGGCGTCGGTTGCCGCGTAAGCCCCCGTCTGCGCCAGACGCAGATAGTCCGCCGCCATCGGCATGGCGGGCGACCCGGCAAAAGGCGGCGGATCGGCCAGCGCGAAGGCGTTGCCGATGCCGTGCGTGAACGATACGCCCTCGGGCGGCACGATGTCGGCCGCGCGTCCGACCTGATAGGGGCTGAGGCGGCGGCGGTTTTCCGTGTCAAACCACGCGTAAAACACTTCGCCCATCCGTGCGTCCGCCGCCGCCAGCACGCCGCGCCCGCGCACCAGACAAGCCGCCGCGTCCAAACACGGCACGCCCACCAGCGGCAGGCCGAAGGGCGCGGCCAAGCCCTGCGCCACGCCCAGGCCGATACGCAGGCCAGTAAACGCCCCCGGTCCCTGTGCGTAGACAATACACGACAAATCGGCGGCGGTTACGCCCGCTTCGCCAAACAGCCGCCCGATCTGCGGCAGAACCAGCGCCGACTGGCGGCTGCCCGCTTCTTCGTGGCAGGGCAAACAGGGCGGCCGTGCGCGAAGAGGGCGAGGGAGAGGACGGAAGTGGAGGTGTCGATGGCGAGGACGGGGCGGGAAAAATCGGGCTGCATGGCGGCGGGGCGGGGTTGGAAAAGGGTGGATTATAGCAGGAGGGCCGTCTGAAATGCCCGGTGGGGCGCGCGGTTTGGGGTTGGACGGAAAACCATGCGGACAAGCAAAAGGCCGTCTGAAAGCAAAGCCGCAACGAAGCCAAAAAGCCGGTTCGGGGTTTTCAGACGGCCTTTGTCCCTTTGCGATGGGTCAAACAGCCGCCGTTTTCCCGCCGCCGCGGCTGCCCGCGCTTCCGCCGCCCCCTGCCTTTCGGTATCATGCCGCCCGACAAACCAACCACGACAAAAAGGAGCAGAACATGGCAGCACAAGACGATCTGAAACGCATGGCGGGCGAAAAAGCCGTCGGCTTCGTGCCCGAAAACGAATACATCGGCATCGGCACGGGTTCTACCGTCAACCACTTCATCAAAGCCTTGGCCGAAAGCGGCAAGGCCGTCAGCGGCGCGGTCAGCGGCTCCAAAGCCACTTCCGATCTGCTGGCGCAGTATGAAATTCCCGAAGTGACTTTAGCGACGTGGTGCGGCTGGCCGTTTACATCGACGGCGCCGACGAAGTGAACCACAGCCTGCAAATGATCAAAGGCGGCGGCGGCGCGCTCTTGCGCGAGAAAAATCGTCGCCAGCGCCTCGGAGCGCTTTGTCTGCATCGCCGACGAAAGCAAATACGTCGCTCGCCTCGGCCGCTTCCCGTTGCCCGTCGAAGTGATTCCCTCCGCCCGCTCGCTGGTGGCACGCAAGCTGCTTTGCGCTGGGCGGCGAACCCGAATTGCGCGTCGGCTTCATCACCGACAGCGGCAACGAAATCCTCGATGTCTCCGGCCTCGATTTGTCGCGCCCGCTGACGATGGAAGAAGAAATCAACAAAATCACCGGCGTGGTGGAAAACGGCCTCTTCGCCCGAGACACCGCCGACGTGCTGCTGCTGGCGCGCGCAGGCGGCGTGGAAACCATCACCATCGGCGGCTGAGTCGGCGCGCGCCGCATCAAGGCCGTCTGAAACCCTGCTTTCAGACGGCCTCAACCGCTTTCCGTTCCGAAAGGCCGTCTGAAAATGCCCTCCTCCCCAGAACCAATCTTCTCCGACACCGACCGCCGCCATATGCAGGCCGCCCTCACCCTTGCCCGCGAAGGCCGTTTTTCCACCAGCCCCAACCCCCGCGTCGGCTGCGTTGTCGCACGCGGCGGACAAGTCGTCGGACAAGGCTTCCCACATTCGCGCGGGCGAGGCGCACGCCGAAGTGCACGCCCTGCGCCAGGCGGGGGAACTCGCACGCGGCGCAACGGCCTACGTTACCTTTGAACCGTGCAGCCACCACGGCCGCACCCCGCCCCTGCGCCGAAGCCCTCGTTGCGGCGGGCGTGTCGCGCGTCGTCGCCGCCATGTCCGGACCCCAACCCGCATGTGGCCGGGCGCGGCCTTGCCCTCTTGGCGGCGGCGGGCATCCGCACCGAATGCGGCCTGCTGGAAGCCGAAGCCCGCGAGCTTTCAACCGCGGCTTTCTCTCGCGCATCGAACGCGGCCGCCCCTTCGTCCGCCTCAAATGCGCCGCCTCGCTCGACGGCAAAAACCGCCCTTTCAGACGGCCGCAGCCAGTGGATCACCAACGCCGCCGCCCGCGCCGACGTGCAGATACTGCGCGCCGAAAGCTGCGCCGTGCTCACCGGCATCGGCACGGTGCTTGCTGACGACCCGCTGCTCACCGTCCGCGCCTTTCCCGCCGTACGCCCGCCCGAGCGCGTCGTCCTCGACAGCCGCCTGCGTCTGCCGCAGACCGCCAAACTGCTCGCCGACGCCTCCGCGCCCGTCCTTATCCTGACCGGTGAAACCGACCCCGCCAAACACGCCACCTTCGCCCGTTTCCCCACGTTTCCCTCCGCGCCATACCGCTGCTTTCAGACGGCCTCCTCGACCTGAACGCCGCCCTCCGCGCTGGCGGAACAGGGGCATAGGGCGAAGTGTTGGCCGAAGCGGGCGCAACGCTGGCGGGCGCACTGCTGCGGGCGGATTTGGTGGACGAAATCGTGCTCTACCAAGCGCCGAAAAATCCTCGGTACGGCGGCGCGCGGCCTGTTTGAGCTGCCCGAAAACCCCGCCGCCCTCGCCGCCCAAGCACATTGGCAGACCGTGTCTGCCGACATTCTCGACGGCGATGTGAAATGGGTGCTGCGGCGGACAGAGGCCGTCTGAACGCACTTTCAGACGGCCTGATGGGAAAACTATAACGTGAAGCGGAAAGAAAAAATGGATTTTTGGGCACGGCTTTTGGCTGATTACGGGCATACATCTTCTGGCGGCCGTGTCGCCCGGCCCGGATTTCGTGCTGGTGTCGCAGCAGACGCTGAGTACACGGGCGCGGCACGGGGCTGCTGTCCGTGCCGCGCGTCAACAGCGGTTTCCGCAGGGCGGGGCATTGGATAGACCGCGTTCTCGGCACGGCGATGGCGGTGCTCGGCGTGAAAGTGATGACGGGCTGAGGCCGTCTGAAATGTGCGGGGAACATTTCAACGGATAAGCCCTGCCGTGCGGCAGAATGTCCAAAAGGCCGTCTGAAAAACCATATTCCAAGGTTTTCAGACGGCCTCAATCAGCGGAGACAGCCTGCAGAACAAACGCAAAACGGAAAAACGCTAAGCCCAGCGCGCGCGGCGCCTGCTGCTGATGCCGTGGCTGAAATGCCTGCTGCGCCATGCTTCGTTTTGAACGGCGAAAATAAAAAGGCCGTCTGAAACCCGTTCAGACAGCCTTTTCTTTACCGAACTTTACATTGTCGGATAATGCGCATTTTGCTCCATCCGACTACACACAAGGAATCCCTCATGGCATTTTTGAAACTCACCGACCAAAAACGTCTCCGGCAAAACCGTACTCATCCGCGCCGACATGAACGTACCGTTTAAAGACGGCAAAATCAGCGACGACACGCGCATCCGCGCCTCGCTCGCGTCCATCCGATACTGCCTCGACAACGGCGCGGCGGTTATCGTGATGACCCACCTCGGCCGCCCCACCGAAGGCGAGTTCCACCCGAAGACGACGTCGCCCCCGTGGCCGCGCACTTGGGCGCGCTGTTGGGCAAAAGAAATCAAAGTGTTCAACGACTGGCGCGAAAAACAAACCCGTTTTACAGGCGGGCGAAGTGGCGATGCTGCAAAACGTGCGCGTCAACAAAGGCGAAAAGAAAAACGATGCCGAACTCGGCCAAGCCTACGCCGCCTTGTGCGACGTGTTTGTCAACGACGCATTCGGCACGGCACACCGCGCCCAAGCCTCCACCGAAGCCGTCGCCGCCGCCGCGCCGCTCGCCTGCGCGGGCGTGCTGATGGCGGGCGAACTCGACGCGCTGGGCAAAGCGCTGAAAAACCCCGCCCGCCCGATGGCCGCCGTGGTTGCCGGCAGCAAAGTGTCCACTAAGCTCACCATCCTCGAATCGCTGGCCGACAAGGTGGATCTGCTGATTGTCGGCGGCGGCATCGCCAACACCTTCCTGCTCGCCTCGGGCAAACCCATCGGCAAAATCGCTGGCCGAACACGATTTGGTGGAAGAATCGAAAAATCATGGCCAAAATGGTGGCCAAAAGGCGGCAGCGTGCCCCTGCCGGGTTGACGTGGTAATCGCCAAAGAATTTGCCGCCGACGCCGAAGCGACCGTCAAAAATATCGACGATGTGGCGGCCGAGGACATGATTCTCGACATCGGCCCCCAATCGCCGCCGCGCTCGCCGCGCAGCTCAAAACAGGCGGGCACCATCGTGGGAACGGCCCGGTAGGGCGTGTTTGAATTCGACCAGTTTGCAGGCGGCACCAAAGCGCTGGCCGATGCCGTTGCCCAAAGCAGCGGCTTCTCCATCGCAGGCGGCGGCGACACCTCGCGGCCGTGGCCAAATTCGGCGTAACCGAGCAAATCGGCTACATTTCCACCGGCGGCGGCGCGTTTCTCGAATTTTTGGAAGGCAAAAGAGCCGCCCGCCGTGGCTGCGCTGGAAAAAAACGCGGCGCGTAAGGCTCGCAACGTTTTCAGACGGCCTTTGCACAAACAGGCCGTCTGAAAACGGGAGAAACGCCGTTTTGCCGTTGGCGCGGCAGACATGAAAAAGGCCGTCTGAAAATCCGATTTCGGGTTTTCAGACGGCCTTTTTGACACGGAGGCGCAGGAGCGGGACGGGCGGCAGCCTGCACGGCATCAGACGTCGGCGTCCGAACCGTGTTTCAGACGGCCTCTGTCCGCGCAAACGGCGGCACGGGGCAGCCGGCCTGGCGCAGCAGGGCGCAGGTTTCGTAAACGGGCAGTCCCATCACGCCGCTGTGGCTGCCGTTGAGGCTGCGCACGAAAACGCTGCCTATGCCCTGTATGCCGTAAGCACCCGCTTTGTCGAGCGGCTCGCCGCTTGCGACATAGGTGTCGATTTGCGCGTCGTCGAGTTCGGCGAAGACAACGGTGCTGGTGTGGAGGATGCTGCGGCTGAGGCCGTCTGAAAACAGGCAAACGGCGGTGAGGACTTGGTGTTCGTTGCCGGAGAGGGCGGCGAGCATGGTGCGGGCGTGGTCGGGCGATTCGGGTTTTGCCGAGGATTTCGCCATTGAGGACGACGGCGGTGTCGGCGCTGAGCACGGGGGCGGCGGGCGGTGTCTTGCCCGCGTTTTGCCGTGCGGAAAGGGCGGCGGCGTTTTTCGCAGGCCATGCGGACGACGTAGGCGGCGGGTCTTCGTGCGGACGGGGCGTTTCATCGATGGCGGCGGCAATGCATTCGACGCGAAAGCCGAGGGTTTTCGAGAATCTCGCGGCGGCGCAGGGCTGCCGGAGGCGAGATAAATGAGGGGTGCGGTCATGTCGGGTTTTTCCCTGTTTGCGCGGGGAAGGGCGGCATTATATCGGCGAGAGGCCGTCTGAAAGCGCCGCGCCCTGTTCAAATGCTCTCGGAACGGTGTTTCAGACGGCCTCTGCGCCGTTGCGGCGGCACGCTCTTCCGCCCGTCGGCGGCCGCGTGTCTGGCAAAAATGAAACGGTGTTACAATCCGCGCTCTTTGCCAACCCGTACCGTCTGCCGTTTCCCGCCATGAACCGCCCATCCGCCGCCTTTGTTTTTGTTCGCGCTCGAGCCTGCCCGCCGCCGCGTTTTCAGACGGCCTCTCCGATGCCGCAAAAGCAGGAGAGGCCGTCTGAAAACGCAGCGGAGCAGAAAGCCTTCGTTTGCCCAACGGATGAAAAAACCGCCTCGGCCTGAACAAGAAAAACGGAAGACGGGGCGGCGGCGCTGACGCCGAAGTTTCCCGTGACGGTGGAGGCCGCGCCCGCCGATGTGAAGGAAATGATTGAAACGCACCTGCCGCTGATTACGCAGCAGCAGGAAGAAGTGCTCGACGAAGAGCAGATGGAGTTTCTCGCCGAGGAAGCGCCCGAGCAGGTGCTGACGATGCTGAAAACCAAGGGTTATTTCAACGCGCGGGTGACAGTGTCGCGGCAGGGGCGCGGGCTATCTGGTGAAGGTGGAGAGCGGGGCGCAGACGACGACGGGCAATGTCAGCGTCGCCATTCTCGGCGATGTGCTGCAAGACGAAAAACCTCGGCGCATATTACCGTTCGGCTTTGGAAAACTGGGCGCTGCCGGTGGGCAGCGTCTTCAATCAGAAAGCGATTGGAGCAGCAGCAAAACCTCGGTGCTCTCGGCCGTTCGCCGCAAGAAATACCCGTTGGCGGAATTTTCCTCCACCCGCGCCTTGGTCGACCCGGCTAAGCGCAGCGTCGATTTGTCGGTGGCGGTGGAAAGCGGCAAACCGGTTTACTTCGGCGATTTGGAAATCAGCGGCACCAAGCGTTATCCCGAAAAGCGTGGTGCGCGGGCTGGCGCAGTTTGCCCCGGTTCGCCCTATGATTTGGACAAGCTGCTCGACTACCAGCAGGCTTTTGGAGCAGGACAGCCACTATTCGGGCGCGTCGGTGCAGGCCGATTTCGACAGGCTAGACGGCGACCGCGTACCGGTGAAAGTGACCGTGTCGGAAATGAAGCGGCAGAAGCTGGAACTGGGCGTGCGTTTCGATTCGGAATACGGCTTGGGCGGCTCGTTCGGCTACGACCACTACAACCTCTTCGGCCGCGGCTACACCGGCTCGGCGGTGGTCAATGCCGACCGCTACGAGCAAACCGTCGCCGCCGGTATCAGCCAGCCGCGCAACAGCCGGGGACGCTACTGGACCAGCTCCGTGTCCTACAACCGCAAAACCACGCAGAAACTCGAAACCGAAACCATCACCGCCGGCCTGTGGCGCGTTGCGCGACCGCAACGGCATCGAATCGCGGCTGGGCATCGAATATGTCGAAGACAAATCGAAAATTCCCGACGCCAAAATCAACCTCGGCCGCTCCTTCGCCACCATGCTCACCGCCTCGTGGAAAAAACAGAGCATCGAAACCCAGCTGCGCCCCGAAAACGGCTACTACCTCGACATCAAAGGCGGCACCACCCTCGGCAGCCTGATGTCTTCCTCGTCCATGCAGCGCATCGCCGGCGGCGCGGGCTGCTACTTCACCCCGAGAACAAAATCGGCACCTTCGTCGCCCGCGGCCAAATCGGCTTCGTCAACGCCAGCGACAGCAGCGATACCCCCGCCGTACTGCGTTTCCGCACCGGCGGCGCCACCTCCGTGCGCGGTTACGAACTTGACAGCATCGGCTGGCCGGCCCCTCCGGCTCTGTCCTGCCCGTCCGCGCCCTCGCCGTTGCCAGCGCCGAATACCAATACCCCATCAACAAAAGCTTCGCCGCCGCCCTGTTTTCACGACATGGGCGACGCGGCACACAGCTTCAAGACATGAAACTCAAACACGGCACGGGCATCGGCGTGCGCTGGTTCAGCCCCGTCGCCCCCTTTCTCCTTCGACATCGCCTACGGCCACCAGGACAAAAATCCGCTGGCACATCAGCTTGGGAACCCGTTTCTAAATGACCGCGACACACGACAAGGCCGCCGAAAGGCCGTCTGAAAGTGAAAAACCCCACCCCGTGCCGTTTGAAAACGAAGGCGGCGGCGCCAGCGGCGAAAGGCCGTCTGAAAACCCGAAAAAGCCGAAAAAGCCTGCCGCGCCGCCTTATCAAAAGCCCTGCTGTGGCTCCTCCTCATCCTCATTCTGACGCTGGCGGGTGCGCTCTACTGGCTCGCCGCCACTGAATCCGGCCTGCGCGCCGCCCTCTACCGCCTGCCCGAACTGGGCGGCGTGCATATCGGCAGCAAAACCCTCAAAGGCACGCTGTGGCACGGCTTCGAAGGCGACGGCTGGACAGTGCGGACACCCTCCGCCGACATCGAAATCAGCCGCCTCGCCTTCCGATGGCAACCTGAACAAATCTTTTCAGACGGCCTTTTGCACATCAAAAGAAATAGACGCGGGCGACATCCATATCCAAAAGCAAACCCACGCCGCCCAAAGACAGCCCGCCCGCCAAACTGCCCGACAGCATAGACCTGCCGCTGGCCGTACAGATCGACAAACTCTCCGTCGGCAAAATCAGCAGCGGCAAAGCCCGCACTGTCTTCGTCACCCGCATCGACGTCGCTTACGCCTACAACCGCCGCAGCCACAAACTCACCGTCTCCCGCCTCGTCACCCCGTGGAGCGCGCAACGACGGCACGCTGGAAATTCAGACGGCCTCCCCTTCGCCCTCAAAGGCGGCTTTGGCGGCATAGCCGTGCTCGACGACATCGTCAGCGAAACACAGCTCAAACTGGCGGGCGACCTCAAACAAACCGCCCTCACCGCCCGCCTCGCCAGCGGCGACGTCAAACTGAACGCCGACGCCCTCGTCAGCCTGTTTGAAAACCGCCTCGACAAACAAATCGACCACGTCCTGATTAAAGGCAGCGGCATCGACCCCGCCGTCTTCGCCGAAGGCGCGCCCGAAAGCCGACTTCGACTTCGACGCCACCATTGTCCCTCCGCACAGCGCGGACTGGCGCTCGAGGCTCGATCGACCTCGCCAACCGCGTCGCCGCCCCCGCCGAAAAACAACGCCCTGCCGGTACGCACCGTCTTCGGCGACTTCACCGTCGGCAAAGACGGCGTTTTTGTCCGTGCACGACGTCGAAGTCGGCCTGCTGGGCAAAGGCCGCGTCCTGATCGGCGGCCAAACCGACACCGACAAGGACACCTTCGGCATGAAGGCCGTCTTAAAAGACGTCGCCACCGCCGACCTCTCCGCCGCCGCCTACCGCGACACCCTCAACGGCACGCTCTCCCTTAACGGTAGCTACCGCGAACCCGAAGCGGCCTGGGACATCCGCACCGAACGCGCCCGAAGCGAAGGCCGTCTGAAAAATCGCCGCCGACACCCAACTCGGCCAGCGCACCCTCGAAATCGCCGCCGCCTCCGTGAAGCCCGACGACGGCGGCTCGCTCGACGCACACGGCAGGCTCGAACTTTTTCAACCGCCGCCTGCTGTCTGTCGAAATTGCCGCCGACCGCTTCAACCCCGCCAAACTCCATCCCGACCTGCCCGCAGGCAGCGTCAACAGCCGCGCCGTCCTCAACGGCGAATTGGCCGACCTTGTCCTGAACGGCAAACTGACGCTCGGCAACAGCACCTCTCCGGCGCCGTCCTCTCCGGCAGCGCCGACGTACAGTATGAAAAACAGCACCTCAGCCGCGCCAAAGCCGACATCGTCCTCGGCCGCAACCGCCTCAAAGCCGACGGCAGCTTCGGCAAAGCGGGCGACCGTCTCAACCTCGACCTTGCCGCGCCCGAACTCGACAAATTCGGCTTCGGCCTCGGCGGCGCGCTCAACGCCAAAGGCTACATCGCGGGCGACCCGAAAAACTGTCTGCTGACCTCACGGGCAGCGTGCGCGGCCTGCGCGTGCAAAAACGCCGTGTCCGTGCGCGAACTCGACTTCAAAGCCGCCGCCTCGCCCGATTACAGCCTGCCGCTCAACCTGCAGAGTGCGCGGCCGCGACATCGTGGCGGGCGGCAAAGACGGCACGCGCATCGACACCGTCAACGCCGCCGTCACCGGCACCGGCCTGCGCCACAACGTGCGCGCCGACGGCAACATGGCGATGGGCGGCAAACACTACAAACTCGACCTCGAAAGCCGACGGCGGCCTGAACAAAGACAATGTTTGGAAAGGCACGCTGGGCAGAGCTCGATCTGTCGGGCGGCTTCAACCTCAAACTGCAAAAACCGCCTCGCTCTCGAAGCGGGCGCGCAGCGCGTGGTGCTGGGCGCGGCGCAGTGGGCGGCGATGGGCGGCCGTCTGAACATGGAGCGCTTCGTTTGGGACAAACAAAACGGCCTCACCAGCAAAGGCAGCGCCGCCAACCTCAACGTCGCCGAGCTGCACAGCTTCTTCAAGCCGCCCGTCGAACACAACCTTGTTCTCGCCGCCGACTGGGATCTGACTTTACAGCCGCGACGCGCGCGCTTCCTCAACGTGCGCCAGCAGTCGGGCGACATCGTCATCCCCTACCGCAAACAGGCGCTCGGCCTGACCGGCCTCGTTTTGCAAACCCGCCTGCAAAACGGCCGCATCGACAACCAAATCTCCGGCAAAACCCGCTACGGCGAACTCTCCGGCAGCGTCGGCATCAGCCAGCAGTTCGGCAGCCCATCCTGCTCGCGCCCGTGTCCGGCAGCGTCAAACTCGACATCCCCGACCTGGCCGCGCTGAAAAACCTGATGCCCGTCGGCCAAAGCGTGAAAGGCAGACTGGCGGCCGCGGCCACCGTCGGCGGCCGCGTCGGCGAGCCGCAGCCGGGCGGCACGCTCGAGGGCAGCGGCCTTTACTACATCAACCGCGATCTGGGCGTCATTCTCGACAACGGCAGCCTGCGTTCGCGCTTCGTCGGCCGCGAATGGCAGATACAGGCGCTCAAATTCCAACGCGGCAGCGGCAGCGTCGCCCTTGCGGGCAGCGTCGGCTGGGGCGGCGGCATTCCCGTCGTCGATGCCTCGGCCGTGTTCGACAAATATGAAATCCTCGACAAACCGCGCCGCCGCCTCGCCGTCAGCGGCGACACCCGGCTGCGCTACACCGAGAAAAACGGCATCACCCTTACAGGCCGTCTGAAAGTGGACGAAGGCCGCTTCGGCATGCAGAAATCGGGCATGCCGACGCTGGACGACGACGTGGAAGTGATCGGCGAAGCGAAAAAGAACCCTCCGCCGCCGTGCCCATCAGCATGGACATTGCCCTTGATCTCAACGACAAAGTCTATTTCAAAGGCGAAGGCGTCGACGTCACCCTCGGCGGCCAACTCAAACTCACCGCCAAGCCCAAGCAGGACGTGCAGGGTGTCGGCACGATTAAAGTCGTCAGAGGCAAATACAAAGCCTACGGCCAGGTTTGAACATCACCAAAGGCACGGTGTCCTTCGTCGGCCCCTTGTCCGACCCTCAACCTCAACATCCGCGCCGTACGCAACCTCTCGCCCGTCGACGCGGGTGTGGAAGTGGTCGGCAGCCTGAGCAGCCCGCGCGTCACCCTCGTTGCCAACGAGGCCGATGAGCGAAAAAGACAAGCTCTCCTGGCTCATCCTCAACCGCGCCAGCAGCAGCAGCGACGGCGACAACGCCGCCCTCTCCACCGCCGCCAGCGCCTTCCTTGCGGGCAAGCTCAACGACAAAAATCGGCCTGGTCGACGATTTCGGCATGACCAGCCGCCGCAGCCGCAACGCGCAGACAGGCGAACTCAACCCCGCCGAGCAGGTGATCACCGTCGGCAAGCGGCTGACAAGCGAAAGCTGTATCTGGGCTACGAGTTCGGCCTCAACAGCGCCAGCCAGACGGTCAAACTCGTCTACCGGGCTCACGCGCAGCATCAGGGCCATCGCCCGCGTCGGCTCGCAGTCCTCCGGCGGCGAAATCAAATACGTCGTCCGCTTCGACTGACGAAAGGCCGTCTGCAACGCTACAAGGCCGTCTGAAAGCCCGTAGCGCTTTCAGACGGCCTGGTGTTTCTGCGTTTGCACCCTGCCGCCTACCGCCGTTGCAAGCGGCGAAAAGGCCGTCTGAAAAAAACCGACGGCGGATTTCAGACGGCCTCAAAAAAACGCGCCACCGTTGCAAACCGCAAAAGGCCGTCTGAAAAAGGTTTCAGACGGCCTCTGCGTTTTCTTCCGCTCAGCGGCAGGCTTCGATGCACTCGCGCACCAGCTCCGTGCCCCGGTAGACCATGCCGCTGTACAGCTGCACCGCCGTGGCGCCGAGGCGGAGTTTTTCAGCGGCGTCGGCTCCGCTCGTGATGCCGCCCACGCCGATGACGGGGAGTTTGCCGTCGATATGCTGCGCCAGAAGCTGCAAGACGCGGTTGCTTTTTCGCGCACGGGTTCGCCCGAGGCCGCCTGCTTCGGCGGCAAGCGGGTGGCTGCCGAGGGCGGTTTTGTCGATGGTGGTGTTGGTGGCGATGATACCGTCCATTTCCACTGCTTTGACGACGCGGGCGATGTCGGCATTTGCGTTTCGTCCAAATCGGGCGCGATTTTTGACGGCGAGGGGGACGTATTTTCCGTGCGCGGCAGAGAGGTGTGCCTGTTTGTCTTTCAGGGCGGCGAGCAGGGGCGGTGAGTTCGTCTCCGCCTTGCGCTCGCGCAGGTTTTTGGTGTTGGGCGAGGAGATATTGACGGTGATGTAGTCGGCGTGGGCGTAGGCTTTTTCGAGGCAGATCAAATAGTCGTCGGCCGCGTTTTCCATCGGTGTGACGGCGTTTTTGCCGATGTTGATGCCGAGGATGCCGCGGCGGCGGCTTTTTCAGGTGGCGTATCATCGCGTCGATGCCTTCGTTGTTGAAGCCCATGCGGTTGACGATGGCGCGCTGTTCGGGCACGCGGAACAGGCGCGGCTGCGGGTTGCCGCGCTGGGGTAGGGGGGTGACGGTGCCGACTTCGACGAAGCCGAAGCCCAGCGCGAAAAGGGCGTCGGTGTAGGCGCCGTTTTTGTCGAGGCCGGCGGCGAGGCCGACGGGGTTGGGCAGGGTCATGCCCATCAGCGGCGTCGGGCGCGTGTCGCGCTCCACGGCGGGCAGCAGGCCGCAGCAGGCGGCGGTTTTTCAGGGCGTTGAGGGCGAGGTGGTGGGGCTTTTTCGGGATCGAGGGCGAACACGAGGGGGCGGAGCAGGGAATACATGGTTGGAGGCCGTCTGAAAAAGAAACGGGCGGATTCTACCGAATCCGTCCGTTTTATCAATGATGCCGCCGTGTTTAAAAAGCCGCGTCGGCCTTCGAGAAAAGGCGATTTCGTCGGGCGTGCTTTTCGCGTCCCAGCACGGCGTTGCGGTGCGGATAGCGGCCGAAGCGGCTGATGACGAGACTGGTGTTTGAGTTCGAAATCCAGCGGGTTGCCGGGGGCGTATTGTTTGAAGACGCCGACGGCATGGGCGTGCACTTCGGGGCTTTCGCTGTGCATGAAGGGCATGATGACAAACTGGCGCTCGTCGGGCGTCATCGAGGCGAAGCCGGGGCGGGTGATGGCTTCCTGCGCCAGGCACAGCGCGGCCAAGTCCTGCGCGAAAGCCTGCGGGCTGTTGCGGAAGAGGTTGCGCGAAAACTGGTCGAGAATGATGATTTCGGCCAGCCTGCCCTGCATGGTTTTTGCGCCAGCCCGAAAGTTCGCCCGCCGCCGCCTGCCGCCACAGGGGGAAGAAGAGGAGGCGGATTTTTTCGTCGAATTCTTTGCTTTCGGCAAACCAGTAGGGCGGCTTTCTTCGGAAAACCAGAAATCCAATACGGCTTGTGTGTCGATGGTCATTGTGTCGTTCCTTTTTCTGTTCGGAAAATGCGGCTGCCGCCTGTTCGGACGGCTTCAGTGTACTTTCAACAGCTCTACTTCAAACACCAGCGTGGCGTTCGGCGGAATCACGCCACCCGCGCCGCGAGCGCCGTAGCCCATTTCGGGCGGGATGGTGAGCTTGCGTTTTCCGCCTTCCTTCATGCCGGCGAAGCCTTCATCCCAGCCGCGGATAACCTGACCTGCGCCGAGTTTGAACTCGAAGGGCTGGCCGCGGTCGAGGCTGGAATCGAATTTGCTGCCGTCGGCGAGGCGGCCGGTGTAGTGGACGCTGATGCGGCGGCCTTTTTCGGCTTCGGCGCCGCTGCCGGTTTCGATGTCTTCGATGATGAGGCTCATGATGTGCTCCTTTGTGTCGGTTGGGAAACGGGAGGCCGTCTGAAAGGCGTGTGCTTGTTGCAGACGGCATATGCGGGCGCATTGTAGCAGGGTTTGGCGCGAGGCCGTCTGAAACGGCTTTCAGACGGCCTTTTTTTGTTTTCACTACCTTGAAGCCCCGCTTTCAGACGGCCTCAAGTTTGGCGAACGCGGTATCCAGCTCTTTCACGCCTTGTTTGCCGAAATTGATGGTCAGGCGGGCGGGTTGCCCTTGTCGGCGGCGTCGATGATTACGCCCGTGCCGAATTTGGCGTGGCGCACGTTTTGGCCGATGCGGAAGCCCGCGTAGCTTTGCGCGGGTTGGTAGTTTTCGGCGGGGCTGCTGCGGCGCAGCGGGGAGCGTCGGCAAAGGCGGCAGATTTTTCGGCGAGAGAGAGTGCAGCGCGGGGCGGGATTTCTTCGACAAAGCGCGACACTACGCCGAATTGGGTTTTGGCCGTGCAGCATCCGCTGTTGCGCCATGCTGATATACAGCCGTTTGCGCGCGCGCGTGATGGCAACGTACATCAAACGGCGTTCTTCTTCGAGGCCGCCGCGCTCGGCCAGCGAAAAGCTCGCTGGGGAAGCGGCCTTCTTCCATGCCGGTGAGGAACACGGTGTCAAATTCCAAGCCTTTGGCGGCATGCACGGTCATGAAAGCAGTACCGCGTCTTCGCCTTCGCCCGCCTGGTTTTCGCCCGATTCGAGCGCGGCGTTGCTTGCAAAAAGGCGAGCACGGGAAAGGCGGGGTCGGCGGCGGCGTTGTCGGGCAGGGATTTCAAAATTGCTTTCTTCGGGCTTGAACGCGATGGCGGCGTTGACGAGTTCGTCGAGGTTGTCGAGGCGGTCTTGGTGGTCGCCTTTTTGCGTTTGGTAATACTCAACCAAGCCGCTGTCGCGCACGATGCCGGACATGATTTCGGCCAGCGGCATCTGGCCGATTGCGTACCAGGTTTTCAATCAGGCGTACGAAGGCGGCGACTTTGGCGGCTTTCGCACCGGCGGCGCAGGCGGCCTGCCAGAGGATATGCCCATTTCGGACGAGAGCCGTCTGAATGTTTTTCAATCGTGCGCACGCCGATGCCGCGCGGCGGCACGTTAATCACGCGCAATAGGGGCGTTGTCGTCGTCGGGGTTGACGGCGAGGCGCAGGTAAGCGAGCGCGTGTTTGATTTCTTGGCGTTCGTAAAAGCGCAAGCCGCCGTAGATTTTTGTAGGGGCAGGCCGCTGCGGAACAGGGGCTTGTTCGATCACGCGCGATTGGGCGTTGCTGCGGTAGAGCACGGCGGTTTCGCGCAACAGCTTGCCTTCGCGGTGCAGGGGCTTTGGTTTCTTCAACGACAAACTGCGCTTCGTCCAGAATCGGAGGGCGCGGAGAAAAAGCGGATTTTTGTCGCCCGCTTCGGCATCGGTACGCAGGTTTTTGCCCAAACGATCGCCGTTGTTTTTCAATCACGGCGTTGGCGGCGGCAGGATGTTGCCCACCGAGCGGTAGTTTTGTTCGAGCTTTTACCGGCGCGTCGATGTGAAATTCACTGCATCAGTGCTGTCATGTTGCCGACGTGCGCGCCGCGAAAGCGGTAGATGCTCTGGTCGTCGTCGCCCACGGCAAACACGGCGGCGTGTTCGCCCGCCATCAGCTTGAGCCATTTGTATTGCAGCTTGTTGGTGTCTTGGAATTCGTCAACCAGAATATGGTTGAAACGGTTTTGGTAGTGCGTACGCAGGATTTCGTTGCGCGCCAGCATTTCGTAGCTGCGCAGCACTCGAGCTCGGCAAAAATCGACCACGCCTTCACGTTGGCAGATTTTGTCGTATTCGGCGTAGCACTCAATCATGCGGCGCGTGTGCGGGTCGGGTGCTTCGAGCGCGTCGGCACGCAGGCCGCTTTCTTTTTGCGCGTTGATAAAGCCCTGCAATGAGCGCGGCGCGATGATTTCTTCGGCGATGTTGAGGCTTTTGAGCAGGCGTTTGATGAGGAAAGCTGGTCGCCGCTGTCGAGGATTTGAAAGGAAGACGGCAGGCCGGCATCGCGGTAGTGCAGGCGCAAAAAGCGGTGGCACAGGCCGTGGAACGATGCCCAGCCACATGGCGCGCACGTTCACGGGAATCATCGCGCCCAGCCGCGTCTGCATTTCTTTTGGCGGCCTTGTTGGTAAACGTTACCGCCATGATGCTGTGCACGCTGGCCTGGTTGGTTTGCAACAGCCAGGCGATGCGCGTGGTGAGCACCGCGTTTTGCCGCTGCCTGCACCGGCCAAAAACGAGCGCGGAGTGCGGCGGCCAGGTGACGGCGGCGAGCTGTTCGGGATTGAGGTTTTTGCAGCAGGGCGGAGGGGGATTCGTTGGGAAACATGAGAGGCCGTCTGAAAAAAATCGGAAAGGGCGTATTTTAGCGGATTAGGCCGTCTGAAAATGCGTTTGCGGGTTTTCAGACGGCCTCTGCAGATGGGGCGCGGACGGCGGACGATACGCCCCTGCCGAATGTCGGAGGCCGTCTGAAATTCCGTAGAAACGGTTTTCAGACGGCCTTTTTATGTTTTGCTCTGCGCCGTTCAAACGCGGCTGCGGTTGGCGTCGGCCAACAGGGCGAGCAGCTCTTCGGTGGTGTCCCAGCCGATGCAGGCGTCGGTGATGCTTTGGCCGTAGGGTTTCGGGTTTGTCCTGACGGCCTTCGACGAGGTGGCTTTCGACCATCACGCCCATGATGTCGTTTTCGCCGTTTTTGAGCTGCTGCGCCACGTCGCGGGCGACTTCCATCTGGCGGGTGTAGTCTTTGCGGCTGTTGGCGTGGCTGCAGTCGATCATCAGCTTGGGGTGACGTCCGCTTTGGTCAGTTGCTCAGATGCTTCGCGCACGAAGCGGCTTTTCGTAGTTCGGCTCTTTGCCGCCGCGCAGGATAACGTGGCAGTCAGGGGTTGCCTGCGGTGTGGACGATGGCGGAATGCCCGCTTTGGTGACGGACAAAAAGTGGTGCGGATGACTGGCGGCACCGATGGCGTCGATGGCGATTTTTGAGGTTGCCGTCGGTGCCGTTTTTGAAGCCGACAGGGGCAGGAGAGGCCGCTGGCAAGCTCGCGGTGCACCTGGCTTTCGGTGGTGCGCGCGCCGATGGCGCCCCAGGAAATCAGGTCGGCGTAATACTGCGGCGTAATCATGTCGAGAAATTCGGTGGAGGCGGGCATGCCGAGATTGTTGAGATCGAGCAGCAGGCGGCGCGCCTGGCGCAGGCCGTAGTTGATGTCGAAAGTGCCGTCCAGATGGGGGTCGTTGATGAGGCCTTTCCAGCCGACGGTGGTGCGCGGTTTTTCAAAAGTAAACGCGCATGACGATGAGACGGCTCCTGTTCGTATTGTTTTTAAGGGCAGCAGCTTTTGCGCGTATTCGAGGGCGGCAGCGGGGTCGTGGATGGAGCAGGGGCCGATGATGGCGAGCAGGCGTTTGTCGCGGCCGTGGACGATGTCGGCGATTTGGCGGCGGGTGCCGGCAACGAGTTCCTGCGCGGCGTCGCCTGCGGGCAGCTCGTAGAGGTGGGCGATGGGGGGGAGGAGTTCGGCGATGCCGCTGATGCGGATGTCGTCGGTGCGGTTTTTTTTGGTCATGGCGCGGCCTGTTGTTTTTATGATGAAAGGAGGCGAAGGATAGCGGCGGCGGCGGGGAATGGCAAGCCGCGCGGTGCTTCTTCGGCAATAAAATTGCTTTGTTATGCTTTTTTATCCGTTTTGTTATTTTTCAGGCTGTTTTTCTTTTTGTTTTGGCATTTTGTTGCGCATCAGGCCGTCTGAAAGGTTTTAGACGGCCTGATGCGGAAAGTGGTGCGGGATTCAGAGCAGCTTGTCGATGCGGGCGATGCCGACGGCGTCGGGGCCGATGTGGGCGCCGATAACGGGGGAAATGGGGAAGGCTTTGGGCATGATGCCGGTTTTGCGGTGCAGCCTCTCGGCGAGGTTTTTCGTAGAGGGCGCGGTTGCCGCCGTAGAGGCCGTAGAGGCGGACGGGTTTCTGCCGCCGAGGGCGGCGGCGGCGCTTTCCACCAGCGCGTCGAGGGTGTTTTCCGTTTTGCGGCCGATGTCCACGCGCGAGAATTGTCCGTCGTAAAAAGCGCAGCACGGGTTTGAGGTCGAGCAGGCCGGCGACGAATTTTTCCGTGGTGTTGAGGTGCGGCGGTCGGCGCAGATGGGCGCGGCTGTGGACGCTGAACACGATTTCGGCGCCGGGTTTGAGGCGTTCGAGGTGTTCGACCACGTCGGCGGCGGCAAAGCCCTGGCGCAGCAGCTTCACCGCTTCGAGGGCGAAGTGGCCTTCGGCGATGCAGGCGGTGCCGGTGTCGACGATGTAGGTTTGGATGTCGCGCGCCGTTTCCGCCGCCACTTTTGCGCACGGTGTTAACGGTGTCGCTGATGCGGCCGCTGAGGGTGGTGACGATGATTTCGCGGTAGCCCGCGTCGCGTATCTGGCGGAATAGGGCGCGTACGGCGGCTTCGGAGGGCGGCGAGGTGCGGGTTTCGCCTTCGGGGTTTTCCGTCTGGCTCTGGTAGAAGGCTTCGGGGTGCAGGTCGAGGCCGTCGGCGTAGACGAGGCCGTTCATGTGGATGTTGAGGCGCAGGATGTAGAGCAGGGTCGTCGAGGTCGGAGACTCGTCCGAGCGAGCCGGTGGAGGTGGCGACGACGGCGCAGCGTATGGGCAGTTCGGTAAGCAGGGGCGGACATGGCGGGACGGCGGGAGAAAACGGATGAAAAACGAGGCGCGGATACTAAGCGTTTGCGCGGCGGCTGTCTAGTGTAGAAAACGGTTTAATGCAATGAAATTTATCCGAAAAATGCGGATGATGAGTTTTTGTGCGGCTAAACGGGGCGGGTGGCGGAAAACCGTGTTTTCAGACGGCCTTTTCCGTCTCAGCCGCGCGCTGCCAAGCCTGCGCCAGCCGGTCGAGCGCGAAGGACACGGCCTCCCGCCGTATTTCGTCGCGGCTGCCGTGAAAAATGCGCGGTGCGGGCGGTTGCGCCTGCGTCGATGCCAAACCGAAGCACACCGTGCCCACCGGTTTTTCCGCGCTGCCGCCGCCCGGGCCGGCGATGCCTGTCACGGAAAGGGCGAAGTCGGCTTGCGCCGCTTTGAGCGCGCCCGCGGCCATTTCGCGCGCCACCGTTTTCGCTGACCGCGCCTTCGCGCCGCAGGCTGTCGGGCGAGACGCCGAGCAGCTTTTGTTTCGCTTCGTTGCTGTATGTGACAAAGCCCGTTTCAAACCAGGCCGAGCTGCCGGGCAGATGGGTGAGCTATGCCGAGAGCAGCCCGCCCGTGCACGATTCGGCGCAGGTGGCTTTCAGACGACCTGATGCCAGGGGCGGCGGTGAGTGCGACGAGTGTGTCCATAAAGAATGTTCCGTAGTTGCGTCGGCCGATTGTATGGCAAGTCTGCGGCGAACGCACGGGCGGCATGGCATCGGGCGCGTGCGTTCGGGTATAATTCTTATTTGTAAGAATCTGCACTGAGGCCGTCTGAAAACGAAGTCAAACAGCGCTTTCAGACGGCCTCGAATCAAAAACAACGGACACAAGGAGCTAACATGAAACACCCGAAAACCCGGAGCCGCCGCCGTCTGCTGCAAAACGCCGCCGCCCTCTCCGCCGCCGCCGCGCTGCCGCCTGCGGCAAAAGCAGCGATACCGCCGAAAGGCGCGAAGGAGAGGCCGTCTGAAAGCCAAAGCGAAGGCGGGCGGTTTGCCAGCCACAGCAAACCGCCTACGACTGCTACGGCACGCACCAGGCAGGCATCACCACGCCGCACCAGCCCTTCGGCATCCTCTGTGCCTTCGACATCACCGCCGCCGACCGCGCCCGCCTGATCGACTTTTTCGCACCCTTACCGCCCGCATCGAATTTCTCACCCAAGGCGGCGAACTGAGTCGACGGCGACGACAAACTGCCGCCCGCAGGCAGCGGCCTGTTGGGCAAAGTGCTGCCGCCCGACGGCCTCACCGTCACCGTATCCGTCGGCCACAGCCTGTTCGACGGCCGCTTTCGGCCTCGCGAGCAAAAAGCCCAAGCATTTGCAGGAAATGAAAGACTTTCCCAACGACAGAATTGCGCAAAGAATGGTGCGACGGCGACATCGGCATCAAATCTGCGCCTTCTCGCCCGAAACCTGCCAAAACGCCCTGCGCGACATCATCAAAAACACCGCCAAATACGCCGTTATCCGCTGGACGGTGGACGGCTGGCTGCTCAAGCCCGAGCCCGGCGCCATCGCTGCCCGCAACCTGTTGGGCTTTCGCGACGGCACGGGCAACCCTGACGTCAGACCCCAAAATCGCCGACCAGGTTCTGTGGACGGGCGTGGCGGCCAACAGCCTCGACGAGCCCGCGTGGACGAAAAAAACGGCAGCTATCAGGCCGTGCGCCTCATCCGCCACTTCGTCGAATTTTTGGGACAGAACCCCTGCAGGAACAAAAACGCCATCTTCGGCCGCGAAAAATACAGCGGAGCGCCGCTGGGGCAGAAAACACGAAGGCGAGACTCCCGATTACGCCAAAGACCCCGAAGGCGAAGTCATCCCCAAAGACAGCCACATCCGCTTGGGCGACCCGCGCGATCGAGTTTATGAAACGCCACCTGCTGTTCCGCCGCCCGTTCAACTACTCGCTCGGCCTCGCCAAAAACGGCCAGCTCGACGTCGGCCTCATCCTCGTCATGCTATCAGGCCAACCTCGACGACGGCTTTATCTTCGTGCAAAACCGCCTCAACCTCGAACCCTTGGAAGAGTATGTCAAACCCTTCGGCGGCGGCTATTTCTTCACCCTGCCGGGCGTGGAAAAAGGCGGCTTCCTCGCGCAGGGGCTGCTGCTCGATTAAAACGCCGCACCATCGGCGCATGAGGGCCGTCTGAAAGCCCGAAAAGGCTTTCAGACGGCCTCTGTCCATCGGGTTTTCTGCCGTAATGCCCGCGCGTACACGGGGCAGCTTTCGTCGTGCGCGCCTTTGAGATAGCCCGTGCTCATCAGAAACTCGCCGACGATTTCGCCGCCGACGAATTTGAAATGTTTTTTTAAACAGTTTGACCCAGTCGTTTAAGCTGCGCGGATGGTGCGCGTCGAGCCAGTTTTCAAACGAGCCGTATTCGCGCTGCAAAAGCCAGAATTTGATTGGCGTTGAAAATGGCGGCATTGATTTTCAAACGGTTGCGCACGATGCCCGCGTCGGAGAGCAGGCGCGCGCGGTCGGCTTCGTCAAAGGCGGCCACGGCGGCGATGTCGAAGCCGCAGTAGGCCGCATCAAAAGCGGCGCGTTTGTTTAAAATCGGCGTCCAATTCAAACCGGCCTGATTGATTTCCAGCACCAGCCGTCTGAATAATTCTTTGTCGCTATGGATTGGAAAACCGTATTCGCAGTCGTGGTAATGCTGGTTGGGGTCGCCGCTGCCTTCGGGCAGGGCGTTGGCAAAAATCACGCAATAGCTCATGTGTGTTTCTTTGTTTGAAAAGTTTTAAAAGGCCGTCTGAAAAACCTGTTGGGACTTTTCAGACGGCCTTTCGGTCAGTTAGCCCAACGGGATTTCGCTCATTTCTTCAAACACCGCTTGCGGAAAAATCCTGCCGCAGGCGCTGTTGCCAGATAGGCGGCGGTGTCGGCTTCGATAAGGGGTCGCTTGCGGGGAAGCGGTTGTAGATCAGCATGGCCACGGGAATGCTGCGCGTTTGGCAGGCTTCAAGCGAGAGCAGGGTGTGGTTGATGCTGCCCAGCCGCCCGGATGTCAACAATACCAGCGGCCAGCCTTCGCGTTCGAGCAAATCCAGCGTGGTGTCTTGCCCGTTAAGCGGTACGGCCAGGCCGCCTGCGCCTTCGACGAGGACGAGATCGTAACGTGCAGCCAAGGCTTCGGCGTGGCGGGCAATGAGGCCGCTGTCGATGTGCTCTCCCGCTATGCGGGCGGCCAGATGGGGCGAGCAGGGATAGGGGAAAAGGTAGGGGCAGGTTTCGCCTGCGAGGTCTTCGGGCAGCGGCGCGATGCCTTGGATACGGCGGTGCAGCGCGAGGTCGTCTGAAAAAGCCGTTGCAGCCGGTTTGCACGGGTTTGAAGGTAATCACGCGCAAGCCCTGCTGCATCAGGCGTGCAGCCAGATGGCCGGTGGCGTAGCTTTTGCCGATGCCGGTGTCGATGCCGCCGACAAAAACAATCTTGCCTTTGAGGCCGCTTGAAAAGCAGTTTAACGTTCATATTCTTCCCCTAATGCGCCGATGAGGCCGTCTGAAACCTGCGCCAGCTCGTCGGGGAAATGATGTAGGGCGGCATGGTGTAAACAGAGTCTGCCAAACGGGCGCAGCCAGATGCCGCGCTCGACGAATTTGGGCTGCAAACGGCGCAGGTTCACAGGTTCGTGCATTTCCACCACGCCGATGGCGCCGAGTACGCGCACGTCTTTTACCGCCGCGATTTCACGCGCGGGGGCGAGGCCGTCTGAAAGCTGCCGTTCAATCCGCGCGACATTGCTCTGCCAGCCGTCTTCCAGCAGCAGCTTCACCGATTCGGCAGCCACGGCGCAGGCGAGCGGGTTGGCCATAAAGGTGGGGCCGTGCATAAAGCAGCCCGCCGCGCCGCCGCTGACGGTGTCGGCGATGTGTTTGTGCGTTACCGCCGCCGAGAGCGTGAGATAGCCGCCGGTTAAGGCTTTGCCGAGACACATGATGTCGGGCACAACACCGGCGTGTTCGCAGGCAAACAGTTTGCCGGTGCGGCCGAAGCCGGTGGCGATTTCGTCGAAAACCAGCAATACGCCGTGCCGGTCGCACAGTTCGCGGGCAGTTTTCAGGTATTCGGGCGAATAAAAATACATGCCGCCCGCGCCCTGTCGACGGGTTCTAAAAATCAGTGCGGCGATTTCGTGCGCGTGTTTTTCAAGAGATCGGCCAGCGGCGCGGCGGCCTCTTCGCGCCACGCTTCGCCGAATTTCACGCTCGGCTGCGGCAGGAAAAACTGCACGGGCAGGCTGCCGGAAAACAGGCCGTGCATACCGGTAACGGGATCGCACACCGACATGGCGTGCCAAGTGTCGCCGTGATAACCGGCGCGGATGGCGGCGAATTTGTGTCGCCCTATCGATTGAGCGCGTGCTGGTACTGCACCGCCATTTTTCATCGCCACTTCCACCGCCACCGAGCCGCTGTCGGCGTAAAACACGGTGTCCAAACCTCGGGCAGAATGCCCAGCAGCAACTCGGTGAGTTCGCCCGCCGCGTCGTGGGTGAAGCCGCCGAACATCACATGGCTCATCTTTTTCAAGCTGGCGCGCGGCGGCGGCATTCAGGCGCGGATGGTTGTAGCCGTGCACCGCCGCCCACCACGACGACATGCCGTCGATGAGCGTTTGCCCGTTTTTCAAATGAATGCGCACGCCCTCGGCGCGTTCGACGGGATAAACGGGCGCGGGGTCGGCGGTGGAGGAATAGGGATGCCAGATGTGGGCTCGGTCGAGGGTGAGGAGGGTGTCGGTGTTCATGGTTTGGGGGATTGATGGTGGAACAACACAAGCGGGTATTTTGCCAAACTAACGCAAATGCGGTTTGTGAGGCAGGGGTGGGCGGCGAGGGACGGCCTCAGCAGTCTTTATTCAGACCATGCCGAACCTAGGTAGGGTGTGTCGCCCCAAGTCGACGCACGCGGTCTGTGTACCGCACAACCAATCCGAGAGTTCGCCTGCGAATCCCAAACCGCGTGTGTGGCTGCGCCACCCCCTACCTTCGCGACAGAGGCCGTCTCCGCCTGCACGGGGATGACGTTTCTGAAAAAGTGTTTTTGGTTGCGCCGAAACTGCGTTTTAACTTCGTTGAAGCTACGCTTTCAGACGGCCTCAACAGTCTTTGCCGGTGATGCGGAAGGGGCGGCGACAGGGACGGCCGTCGGCGGCGAGGACATGGAATTCGAGGCGTAGCGGCCTTGGGTGAGGATGTCTCGTTCGGCGCGGCGGCGGCAGCTTTCGCGCACCATGCCGCGCTTCATTTCGGCCTGGGCGCGGCGGCGGGCGGCGGGGGTGATGCCGTGTGTGTTTTTCAGGCGTTTGAGGACGACGGTGTAGACGAAGGTGTCGTCGGCTGCGCGGTAGCGGATGTCGCGCACGGCCACGTCGGGGTCGTCGTCGCGGTTGGCGCGGCGCAGCATTTGCGCGGCTTTGCGTCCTTCGGCGTCGCGCGCGCGCTGCTGAGGCCGGCAAGCTGGCGGCCGAGCGGCGGTTCGTCCGACTGGCGGGCGCAGGCGGCGAGGAGGGCGAGCCAGAATCAAGGGCGGTTTTGTTCACGGGAGCTCGCTTTGTGCGGGGAAACGGTTGGTTTTGCACCGCTGCGTGTCCGCGTGTTCGGAAACGTCATCCCGCACAGAGCGGGGACGGCCTGAATCCGTTGTGGCGCGGTGCGGCTTGGTTGCGCTTTGCAATACGCGTTATGCGGCCTTCGGCGGCGGGTGTTTCCTGTTTCGAGGCCGTCTGAAAAACGGGTTCAGCCGCTGCTTTGGTGGTCGCGCAGGATTTTTTTCGTACACAGCTTCGGGCGAGGTAGCGGCGGACGGTGTCGCGCCAGCCGACGGAGAGCCGACCATGCGCTGACGAGGTGGACGACACTTCGGCGTATTCGCGCGGCGGAATCAGCAACACGGTGGCGATTTCGGGTTGGAGGTCGGAATTGATGTGGCGGATGGTGCGTTCGTATTCGTAGTCGAAAGCGCTGCGGATGCCGCGCACGATGTAGCCCGCGCTGACGCTGTGGGCATAGTTGACGAGGTGGTTTTCGTAGGAATCGATGCGCACGTTGGCAAAGGGCGCGGTGATGTCTTCGAGCATTTTGCGGCGCTCGGCGACGGTGTGGGTGGATTTTTGTCGGGATTGACGCCGATGGCGACGATGAGTTCGTCGAAGAGCGCCTGCGCTTCGCGTATCATCCACAGGTGGCCGTTGGTAGGCGGGTCGAAGCTGCCGGCATACACGGCGCGGCGCAGGGCTTTGGTTTGCATATTGTTTTTGGTGCTTTGGTGCAGCTGGTGGGAGGGCGGGCAGGATGGCGGGATTGTGAAGAAATGTCAAAAGGCCGTCTGAAACCGTAAGGGCTTTCAGACGGCCTTTTCTGGAGCTGCTAGTCGTCGCTGCCGGCGAGGGACAGAAGGATATGCAGCAGGCTGCTGAAGAGGTTATAGAGGGAGATGAAGATGGACAGCGCGGCGCTGATGTGGCTGTCTTCGCCGCCTTCGATCACTGTGCGGGTCTGCCACGCGGTCATGATGGGCTGAGCAACGAGCGAAACCGCCTGCAATGGCCAGGCCGAGGCAGCGAATGCCCGGTGCGAAGTTGGCGATAGCGGCTATCATCGGGACGATGGCGCCGATGGTGAGGAAGCGGCCGAGCGCGTTGGTGTTGATGTTGGCTTTCTGCGCCATTACCGACATGACGCCGAAGATGGCGGCGGTCGATCAGGGCGGCGGTGCCGACCAGTCCCACACCGCCGGGGATGCCGAGGCTGTATGTGCAGCAGCGGCGAGATCGAGGGCGCCCATGCCGAAGGTGAAGACCATCGGTGAGCCGGCACCGACGTTGCTGTAACGGTTTTTCTCAATCAGGAAAATCATGCCGTAGAAGAAGGCGAGAACGGCGATGAAACCCGCCCAACGGTTTGCCGGTGAGGGCGTAAACGTTGAATCTGGTGGCGGCTGCCGCAAATGCGCCCAACGCACAGGGGATAAGGACAGCGCCAGGAGGCCGTAGGTTTTGCGCAGAACGGTGCTGCGCTGTGCGCCGGCGGGGTTGGTGTAGTCGTAAACATCATTTTGCATGGTGTCGTTCCTATGTGTGGGTTGGTAAAAACGCGCGATTGTGACAGCAAGCGGCTGTTTGTTGAAGTGTGCGTCAGTTGAAACGAAGATATGGCGCGTTTTTGCGGAATTTAAAGTGTGTTGTCGTGTTTTTGTCCGCGCAACGGGGAACAGGCTCAGGGCCGTCTGAAAACCACAGTGGGCGCGGGCGGACAAATCGCACACGGCGGGCAAAGTGGTATCATCGCGGCTGTTATAGGGTAGCCAGGTGCCCTGCGGCTTTGCCGCCGCACCTATTTTTCAGACGGACGCAGAGGGCCGTCTGAAAACGTGATATCCGGCCTTGCCGGTAAAATCGGAGAGAAACAACAGCATGACTTATCTGAAAAAAGCTTTTCGCCCCAGCCTTCGCCGCGCTCGCCCTGTTGTGCGCCGCGCTGCCGGTTCAGGCCGCCAACAAAAAGCCGAGCCGAAAACCGCCGCCAAAGGCAACCAAGGGCAAAAAGACAGTGCCGACAGCAAAAACAGCCGCCGCGAAAAAGCACCAGCAAAGAGCCGACGAAAGGTAAAAAGAAGCGGTAAAAAGGTAAAAAAAGACGCGGGGCAGGGAGAACAAAAACGCCAAAAAGAAAGCGCCCGCCAAAGAGGACAAGGCCAAAGGCGGTAAAAAGACAGCGCCAAAGACAAAAAAGAAACGACCAAAGACAAAGGACCGCAATGCCAAAGACAGCAAACAGAAAAGCACCGGCAGGCAAAAGCGGACAGACAAAGAAGAAGAGCAAAAGGCCGATACGGCAAGAAGGACGAGACGGTAAAAGCCGCACAGAAAAAAGAACCGGCGAAAAAGATGCGGCCAAGAGCCTGTAACAAAAGAGCCGGCCAAAAAGGACGCGGCTAAACACGAGGACGCGCCGGAACCGCAAAAGCCCGAAACCCCGCCCGTGCGCGATTTTTATCCGCCGCGAAATGCTGTTTTCCGCCCGACGCGCGGACAGTGGCGCCAAAAACAAACCCGGTTACGACAGATCGGCGATGCAGGGCTTTGGTCGAGACAACAGGCCGAAAAGAAAAGCAGAAGGAAGGCAGGCGGCCAAAACCGCAGAAGCGGCCATGCCTTCGGGGTTCGCCCGTTTCCCGCCGCGAGGCCGACGAGTCGATCGGCAGCGCGATGGGGCTGCTCGGCGTCAGCTACCGTTTCGGCGGCACATCGGTCAGCAGCGGCTTCGATTGCAGCGGCTTTAGCACGCACATTTTCCGCAAAACCATGCGGGTCAACCTGCCGCGCACGTCGGCCGAACAGGCGCGGATGGGCGTGGGCGTGTCGCGCAGCGGTGCAGCCGGGTGACATGGTGTTTTTCCGCACCTCACGCGGCCGCATTTCGCACGTCGGCCTCATATCGGCAACAACCGTTTCATCCACGCGCCGCGCACGGTGAAAGAGCATCGAAATCACCAGCCTGTCCAACAAATACTGGGAACAGCCGCTATGCCCTGGCGCGCCGTGTCAAACGTTTCGACTCCGGCCGCTTCGCCAACTGACCGAAAGAACTTCCGCCATGCCCATGCCCGAAATGCCCAAATGGTACGGCGACGACGGCAGCGTCGTTTCCTGCACCGAGAAAATTAAAGTGATGAACGAAAAATATGAACGATCTTCCAACTCGCGCAGGACGCTTTCGAGGACGCGCTGCTGATGGGCTGCGGCGAAAAGCAGTTGCGCGAATGCTGGCCGCACTGGTGGCGGGCGTGGAAAACCCTTACCGTTCAGGAGTAGTAGGCCGTCTGAAAAGCCAGAAATGCGGTGTTTTTGTGAAACGGTAAGGGAATAGGGAGGCCGTCTGAATATTCGACGACCTTTTCGATACCTGCTGCCCGTGCAGCGAGGCAGGTTGGGGATGTTTCAGGCCGTCTGAAAAGCGGCAGTCGGACGTTTCAGACGGCCTCTTCTGCTATAATCGCCGTCCCGACAAACTGCAAAGGAAAACCGCGCGACCCTCAACAGCGCTTCCCGCGCTGGACACCGCGCTGGCGCACCGTTCCATCCGCCGCTTTACCGAACGGCCCGTTCCCGCCGACATGCTCGCCGCCGTGCTCGAAGCCGGCCGCGCCGCTTCCACATCGAGCTATCAGCAGAACAACAGCGTCATCCGCGTCAGCGACCGCGAAATCCGCAAGAGTTGCGCGAAATCTGCGCCTCCGAAGGCGGCATGGGGCATGCCTATGTCGAGCATTGCGCCGAGTTTCTCGTGTTCTGCATCGATGCCGCCCGCCATCACACGGTGGACGCCCAAGTGCAGACCGACTGGACGGAAGTGCTGCTCACCGGCGCGATTGACGCGGGCATTATGGCGCAAAACGTCGTGCTGGCCGCCGAATCGGCTCGGCCTCGGCGCGGTGTATATAGGCAGCATCCGCAGCGATATCGCCCGCGTCGGCGAACTGCTCGGCCTGCCCGAACACACCGTGCCGCTGTTCGGCCTCTGCCTCGGTTTCCCCGACCAGGAACCCTTGCAACGCCCGCGCCTGCCGCTGGACACGCTGGTGTCGGAAAACCGCTACCGTCCGCCTCCGCCGGGGTGCTCGCGACCCTACAACGAAGAGGTGAAAACCTATTACCGCGAACGCAGCGGGCGGGATTTGGACTGGGCGGGGCAAATCGCCAACACCCTCGCCCGCCCCGTGCGCCCGTTTATGCTCGGTTATCTGCAGGGCAGGGTTTCGCCAAACGCTGAACCGGTTGGCAGAGGTCGTCTGAAAAGGCGGCCGGCCGCATCGGCGAAGAGGCCGTCTGAAAGATTCGTTTTCAGACGGCCTTTTTGGTGTTTTGTCTGCCTGTGTCGGCGCGGAATGCTTGACACCTGTGCCGCTGTCAGGCTTGGTTTGAGGTTTGCGCTTTGGCTGTTTGCGGTTTAAAAGGCCGTCTGAAAACCGTATTTCGGGTTTTCAGACGGCCTTCACTGCTTTATCCGCCTGCTGGCGGGGTGCGGCGGAACTGCGTTTTCAGACGGCTTAGTTCAGACCGAGTACGCCGCGCAGTTGCCCAGTTCTTCGGCCAGAGTGTTGATCGGGGCTTTGGTACGAGTACGGTCGGCTTCCGACAGTTTGTCGTGGGTTTCGAAGCCGTCGCCTTTTTGTATTTCGCCAGGATGTCGTTGATCTGTTTGAAGTTAGCATCGACGGTATCCAGGAGGGCTTTGTCTTTTCGGCAATCATCGGACGGAAGAGTTCGACGATTTTCTGCGAGCCGTCGATGTTGGCCTGGAAGTCGGAGAGGTCGGTGTGGCTGTAACGGTCTTCCTCGCCGGTGATTTTGGTGCCAGCCACTTCTTCGATCAGCGCCGCCGCGCCGCCCACCACTGCTCGGCGGGAAGCTCAATACGTCGATTTCGGCTTTCAGCGCTTTCACGTCTTTATCGAGCTTGTCGGCGGTTTCTTTCACTTTGTCGTCGATTTTGTTGTCCACCCACAGCGCGTGTTCGATGCGGTGGAAACCGGTGAAGGCGTCGTCTTTGGCTTTTTCTTTGTAGTCGTCTTCGCGCAGAGTCGATGGCGGGATCAAGCTCGTTGAACAAACCGGCAATCGGCTCGATGCGTTCGTAGTGGACGCGGGTGTCGGCAAACAGGGGCTTTGGCTTCGTCAACTTTGCCCGCTTTCACGGCGGCAGCGAATTTCTCGGTTTTTTCAGCCAAGAGCTTGGCCTCACCTTGAACATAGACTTTGTAGTCGGCCAAAGGCTGCGCCAGTTTGGCCATGTCGGCCTGCGCGGGATCGGCTTTGAAGCCGCTGTCGGTGACGACCAGTTTGCCGCGCGGGTTGGTCAGCAGGCCGCAGGTCATTTCGTAAGTGCCGGGCATTAGGGTAACGGTCATTTTGTCGGACAGGCCGGGGGCGATGTTTTCGCGCTCGTCCACCACCATCACGCCTTCGAGAATCTCCCATTCCAGCTTGCGGCCGCTGTTATTCTTGATGTTGAACACGGTTTTGCCGCTGGGCACGGTGAGTTCCATCGGATCGCAGGCGGTGTCGGTAACGGCGATGTTGATGCTGCCGTCGGCATTCGGCGCGGCAGCCGCACCGGATGCGGCTGCTTCCGCCTGATGCGGGCGCGGCGGGTTTGTCGACCTCGGGCGGCTGGCGAGCTGCCAGTCCCATAGCCAGTAAAACGGATAAGGTGATGCGTGTCATATTCATAAAAACTCCTTAACGGGAAGATGAAGCGGCTTGGCTACCGCGTAAGAACCAAAAACAAAAGCAGGAACTAAATAAACTACATACCACAGAACATCGCTGACGGTCGGATGGTCGGTATAACCGAAAACCGCCCATCAGCACGCCCAAAGGAGCTGTCTTCATGCAGGAATCCGGAAAAATCGGCAATCACCTGCTGGCCGACATTCCACACGCCCGCCTCATGCGGTGCGCGGAACGAACCCGACAACAGCCCGGCGGCGACGAAAATCAAGACACACACCGTCCAACGGAAAAATTTCCCCAAATTCAGACGAATGCCACCCTGATACAGCAAAACCCCGACTGCAGCGAGGCCAAAAGCCCGGCCGCCGAGCCCAGCGGCACACGGCTGTCAGGGACTTTGCGTGAACACCACAATCAGGAAAAACACACTCTCCAAAGCCCTCGCGCATCACGGCCAGCCATCAGTACCAAAAGCCCAGCCCGAACCGCCCTTGTTGAGCGCAGCCTGAATCGAGTCCTGCAACTGCTGCTTCATCGACCGCGCGGCCTTCTGCATCCACAGCAGCATATGGGTCAGCATGCCCACAGCCAGCAAACCGATCGTGCCGACAACAAATTCTTGCTGCTTCTGCGGAATCTCGCCCGTGATACGGTGGATGGCAAAACCCAGCCCGAAAGCAAATCAGCACAGCCGCCGCCACTCCCAGCCACACCTTCGGCATCAAATCATGATGGCCGGACTGTTTCAAAAATCCGGCCACAATCACCGACAATCAGCGCCGCTTCGATACCCTCGCGCAGCATAATCAGAAAAAGCAATCAACATAAAAATTCGTTCCTGACGCATGGTTAAAAATACGCAAATATTATCGCCGCTTCACGGAGCGAATGCAAACGGTTTTTCAAGATATTTGATGCCGAAAGGGTTTTTCGACCGTGCAAACCGTCGGCTACAAAAACAGAGGCCGTCTGAAAACAACCGCCGCACATTTGGGCAGAAGCTTTCAGACGGCCTCTCGGTTCTGTGGCTCCTAGCCGTAATTTTCGTCACGGATTGGCGCGCAGAATTTGCTGTCTTTAAGAAGGCCATGTACAAGGATGCCGGTTTGCAGACCTAACAATCCCACTGATACGTTTTCAAACAAACATGCAGCTTTCGTCTTTCAATTCCACCCCTTCATCGCGCAGCAAATCTGCCTGCGCCGCCCAACGGCACCAGCCGCCCTGCGGCATTGACCGCGGTGACAAGGATAATCGCCGTAATCCGCCGCATGGCGCAGCACGCAGCCGACCAGGCGGGCGTTTTTGTCCCTGCCGATCAGGCGGGCGATTTAGCCGTAGTGGCGACTTTGCCAAAAAGGGGATTTCGGAGACGGCGGAAAAGGATTTCGTAGGCTAGGGTGGTGGTTTTGAGGTGCATAGATAAAGTTGGAACATGAAAGCTATGAGACTTGCATTATTTGTTAAATTTTTATAAGGGCTGTACCAGATAAGCAGTCATGTTAGACTGCAAAAATGAAGATAACCCGTTGTAAACTAAAAAGAGTATTCAAAAAGAAAAATGCTTCAATTTTTTGTACTCGAAGTTGCGCGCCGTTCGGCTGCCGATATTTTGGGTATTCAGCCCAACTCCGCCATTCTGTTCTACCGCAAAAATTCGTATGGTTACTCAGCCATTATCTGGCCTTGGTTTGCCGATGAGGTTTTTGAGGGCCCTGTCGAGTTGGACAAAAAGTTATTTCGGCGGACGGCGTAAAGGCAGAACGCGGTCGCGGTGCAGCAGGAAAAGTGGCTGTCTTCGGCATTCTGAAACGCAACGGACGGGTCTATACCGTGTCGTAGATAATGCCAAGTCCGATACTTTGATGCCTGTTATCAAACAGAAAATCATGCCGGACAGCATTGTTTACACGGATAGCCTGAGCAGCTATGACAAGCTGGACGTAAAAGCGGTTTTATCCATTACCGTATCAACCATTCCAGGAATTTGCAGACCGCCAGAACCACATCAACGGCATTGAGAATTTTGGAATCAGGCAAAGCGCGTCTTGCGCAAAACACAACGGAATCGATCGCAAATCTTTCCCGTTGTTCTTGAAAGAATGCGAATTTCGATTTAACTTCGGCACACCGTCCCGGCAGCTAAAAATCTTGCGGGGAGTGGTGTGGAATTTAGGAGCTAATCTACGTCAGCCCCTAAGAAAGAGCTACCTGAAAAATGGTTTTCAGGTAGCCTTTAGTGTCAAACACGATACAAAGAGAATGATTTCAGGCTGCTGCGCGGTCAGATTCTGCCGACTGGTTATCCTGAGTTTGCTCGCGCACCGCATACCACAACGCCGCCATATGCTTGCACGCCCAGCCATAAGGACAATCGCAGCCCCCGTCCTTAATGTACAAATCACTATCCAGCTTCAGCCATACCGAATAGTTTTCCGAACCGCACACCTCCGCCCGATAACGCCCGGCGGAAGTTTTTGGACATCGCGAACCTTACCCTGCTGAAAATACAGCGAGTCGCGTTCGGCGATGTGGGGCAGGAAATAGGCGGGGCAGAGTGAATACCGGACATGGTTTGCTTCAAGAGTTGTTGAAACATGGGAAGTTTACTGGTTTAGACGACGTTTGGGGAGAGGGTAGAGGGAAGATTTGTTTTGTAAGGAGGCAAAAGGTCGTCTGAAAATGGGTTTCAGACGACCTTTTGGGGTGGTTGAATACAGGTTAAGGCTTACGTTTAGGAATATTTCTATAATGATTTGCTTGAATTATATTTTTCAATATTAGGTCGTTGGTTTTCTATCTTGTGGTAAATAAATAGTTCTATTAGCAAATTGTTCCAAGTAATCTATTCCATCTAATTGATTAATATCATGTAACTCTTTTTCTTTTATTAGGTTTATCTGCATTTTTAAAATCTTCATCTATATAGATTAGTGAATTATCGTAGGGCTCTATGTGAAGTTGGATTTAAGGCCAAGCCACTTTGTAACATGGTCTGTACTAATATTGCTAGCAACTGGAAGTATGTGTGCTGCATCGAGTAACTATTGCTATACGAAATTGCGCATCTATAATCGTAAAGCAGCGAGTACAATTTTTCTAAATTTTAGATTCTCGGAGATAATTTTTGCATTTTTCTGCACAATTAATTTTCTTTCTAAAGGTAATGTTTCAATATCTCGTTCTATTTCATTTATAATTTTTCATTTGTATTATTTTCAATAGAAGCTAGTTAATAAAGGAACAATCTCTACATTGCCTGTTTCATGTAGTTCTTTAGCATTTAAAACAATATTGAATAAATAAATCTGGACGAACACCAATTGCAATCTCACTGTTATCTTTGGTATAAAATCCAAATCCATCTTGTAAACCTGTATCAAGAGCATTCAAATGTAATTTGAATGGATGGGGACCAACCGAAAAATGTTTTATGTTTTTCAAGACTAAATCCTGCAAATACATTTTTGTGTGGGAGAGTAACCCATTAAAACAGTATATCCATTTGGATTTATTGCAAGAGGAGAATTAACAGAAGTCATTTGAATTCTAAATTCTCTAGATGAACGTTGTCCTCTACCATGAGTAACTGTCCAGATATAAACCCATAATTCAAAAACGGTTATCTTGGAATTGAACAATAAATTTATAAGGTTTATTGTTCCTCTCGAGAAATATGCACTACCACCTGATGCTTGAATAGCATCGGTAGAGATCTCTATCATTTGACGTTGACGTGATTGCAGCCATAATAATTTCCTAAAATTTTTATTTAGTTATTGGGCGTCTTGTTTTTCCCGCCATCTGCTGGTAATTGTTCTTCATTAGAAAGAATATCAACTCACTGCCCCATAATGAGGGCTGGATGTGAGATAGTATAGTTGTTGTTTTTAACTATATGTTGAACTGGAAAACGTAGTTTCGCTCCTTCTATATAATCTTCTTCTAATTCGACACAAGCCCATTTACGATTAAGTCGCTCTGCTGCTTCTCCTGTAACACATGAACCACCAAAGGATCAAGCACCATATCTCCTTCATCAGTCAACATTCGGATAAACATTTCAGGCAAATCTATTGGAAATCTTTGCAGGGATGTGGTTTGATACCTTTTTCTTTGCATTTTTAAATAGGGAGAATTACTTTCAGTATTAGCAATAGCAATTAAATTTGGAGGAATTGCTGCACCATTGTTAGAAGAGAACTTATCACTAATATCATGACCACTTGGGCGTAATTTAGCATCATAACCATTTTTAACAGCCCTTTCATCGCATCGCTGTATGGGATCAATACCCTACGATTGCTTGCTTTGGGGCCAAGGTGTTTTTGATAGCCACCAAACGCAATTAATTGCATCCTTTACACGAATCCTTCTGATATTAACCCATTCTGCTGGGTGGGCAGGTTTTGCAGGATTCCACCAAAAATCTTGTGCTAAATGGAGACCAAATTCCTTACATAGCATTATTAATAATTCGTAGTGATACAGTGAACGTGTGGGTTGTCCTGCTAACCATGCACCACCAATATCAATAACCAGTGAGCCGTTGGAGGCTAGAATTCGATGGAACTGTTCTGCAAGTAAGCGAACCAATCTAAGTATTCATGTGCATCAACATTGCCATAATCTTTTTCTTACTAAACCAAATGGTGAGAAGTCATAATAAGATTAACTGTTTCATTGGGTAGATATTGCATAATCTAATGAATTTGCATGGTAAAATATTACTAATTTGGTTTGGAGAGATGCTTTCATTTAGTTGTGACTCTGTTTAAATTAACGAATATTGTACTCAATTTTAATGTCCATTTGTTATCTACTTAAAAATTAGATATTTTATAATCCTTTCAACCCCTCCCACTCCTTCATCAACCTCTTCACCGACACCGGATACGGCGTCTTCAATTCCTGCGCAAACAGTGACACCCTCAATTCCAATCATCCATCTAAACGCAGTGAGGTCGTCTGAAACAGGCAATCCTTGTTCTCACCAAGCCGTCGGTTTTCCTGCCACATTTGTTCCAGTTCTTGAATATCGGCTTCGCGGGCTGCGTCGCGGGCGGGGTTGCCGCTGTATTTTTCTGAGGCGCAGGGTCGCGGCTTGAGGTAGATGGGGAGGCGCGGCCATTGTGCCCACGGGGTGCGAGGTGGCGAAGCCGGCGGCGAGGCACAGTTTTGCGGGCGTTGGCGCATGAGGTGGGTGAGCGGTGTGTTGCCGAGTTTGCCGTTCAGTTCGGCGTAGACGGCGGCGGTTTCCTGCAAGTAGCGGCCTGAGGCGCTTTGACGGCGGGCAGGCGGCTGCGAGCGCGTTTGATTTGTTCTTTGAAGTGCTTCGTTGCGCGGCGGCTCGTCTTCGCTGATAAAGGCGCGGTCGCAGAACGGCTTGGGTGAGGTCGTCGCGCGAGGGGTGTACGGCGTTGATGTGTTTGAGCAGCATGGCGGCTTGGGTGAAGCCCTGGATGCCTTTTGTTCAGGTCTTTAACTTGTTCTTTTGTTGTAGTTTCGCGAGTTCGATCACGCCTAATCTGTGGGCTTGTTCGGCGGCGGCAGACGTGTCGAACAGGCGCAGGGCGTCGGCCGTCTTTTTTCTTTTTGCAGGCCGAGGGTAGCCGGTGGCTGCTGTTTGCCGCGTGCGAATTTGATGGATTCGGGCGGGGTGCCGATGTCCCACATGGTAACGTTGTCGCGCTCGAATTCTTGGGTGTTGTCGCGGAAGGTGGTGGCGGCGGCTTTGCCAAGTTGTTGTTGGTTTGGATTAAATCGCGCCCCATGGCTAATTCTTGCCCGCCGTCGTCGATGATGCGGAGGTTGAAATAGCGGTGTTCGGGCAGCCTGAACGCGGCCCATTCGTCTTGGTTGATTTGCTCGGAGTATGCGGATGTCGCCTGCGGTTTTGGCGATGGCTTGGGCGAGTTGGGGTAGGATGGGGGCGTTGTGGTCGGGGTTTTGGCTTAAAATTGGGTGATGAATTCGGGTACGGGCACGCAGATGCGGCGGATTTGTTTGGGCGGTGCTGACTTTGCAACTGTTTTCTCGCGTATCATGCCGGGCCGAGCCATTCGAGGGCGGCGGGGCTGATGCGGTTGAGCACGGTGAGCGGCAGTGTGAGGTAACGCCGTCGGAGCGGGTGGTGCGGCTCGAAGCGGTAGCTGAGTTTGAATTTGCCGTCTGCGGTTTGCCAGTGTTTGGGGAATTGTTCTTCGGTGATGTGCGCGGCGGCGTGCTGCATGAGGTCGTCGCGGGTGAGAAAGAGCAGGCGGGGGTTGTCGCGCTCGGCGGTTTTGAGCCAGGCGGCGAAGGTGCGGATGTCGGCGAGGGTTTTCAGACGGCGTTTGGGGTTTTCAGGCTGCCTTTGGGGTCAGTCTGAACGGTTTTCAGGCTGCCTTTTGGGCTTTCAGGCTGCCTGCCTGACGAACCATGCGGTAATTGGTCAAAAACCAAGCCGTTGCGCGGGATTTGGTTTTTCGTGTTGCCGCACAAAGCCTTGTTTTTGGAAAAATGCCAATGCGGCTTTGGATGCGTCTACCGTTATGGTTTTGCCGCTGTCTGCCGATGGCAAAACGGCATTCAGCAGCGCGGTGGCGATGCCCTGCCGCTGGTGGTGCGGGTCGGTATAAAAGGCGGTTTAGGTAGCTTTTGTTCGGGCTGGTATTCAATGAAACTGAGCACGCGCCCGTTGTGCGTGGCGACGCGGACGTACCGCCGTCGATGTGTTTTTGCCAGAAATCGGCATCGTCTGCGCCTTGCAGCCACGCGCTTTTTCCCTGTTCGCTGTAATGGCGGTTTGAAATGTGCTGCACGGCGCGGCGGAATAATTCGGCAACGCAGCGGCATCGCTAGTTGTGGCGGGGCGGATGTTGGTTTCAGGCAGCCTGAAAGGCCGTCTGAACGGTTTCAGGCTGCTTTTGTGACATTTTTGTTGGGTCGCGACCCAGCCTGCCTTATTTTCAGACGGCAAAACCGCATTTTCAGGCTGCCCGACTATCTCGCCGCCGCTTTTAAACACAGTTTTTGGAGCAGCGCGCATCGTAAAACTCAAACAAAATCTCATCGTCCACCAACACATCTTGGCGGCGCGATTTGTGTTCCAGCTCGGCGACTTCGCGGATCAGTTTTTGGTTGTGCACGAAAAACGGCGCGGTGAAACTGCCCATTTCTTGGGCGACCAATGCGCTGCGGATAAAGATTTCACGGGCTTCTGCGGGGGCGATTCTGCCGTAGGCGACGGGGCGACGCGGCAGCACGGTCGAGGCCATAAAAGCGTAACGCGTCTCGCTGGCGACGACTTCGCCGCGCTTTTTGCTCCCAATGCGGCTCAAAATAATGATATTTCACCAAATGCGGCGCTTCCTGCTCAATCCATTCGGGCTGAATCGCCGCCACATCGCGCGCGTAAAGGCGCGTGGTTTCGGTGAGCTCCGCCGCCATCACCCATTTGGGCTTGCTTTTGAACAGCGCGGACGCGGGGAACAGATGAAAACGGCTGCCGCGCGCGCGGTGTAGTCGTTGCCGTCGGGCGATTTCATGCCGACGTTGGCAATCAAGCCCGTGAGCGAGGGCGCGGTGGGATTTGTTCGTAACACGCTTCCTTTGGCGGCGCGGCGCTCCGGCGCGAGCGTGTTTTTGTCAACTCTTTTGTTTTCAGACGGGCGGCAAGGTCGGCGGACTGCTTTTCAGACGGCGTTTGCGTTTTTCAGGCTGCCTGAAACCTGCGGTGCGGCAGCTTCGGGTTTGCGAAACGCGCTCTCATATCGGTCAAAACCCATTTCAATGGCAATGCAGTGCGCCAGTTGCGCGTGACAGCTCACGCCATTCGCGCATCACGCAGGTGCGACAGAAAATACTGATGACACCACGCCACCATCTGGCGGTTCGACAAACCTTTTGTCGCGCTCGCGTCTGGAAGCTGTCCCAAAAATATTCAGGTGAGGCAAGAAAATCCGACTGCTTGTCGGCAACCGCTCATGCGCCTTAGCGGCGGCTTCGCGCGCTTCCAGCGGCTGCCTCGCGCGGGTCTTGAATGGAAAGCGCGGACACAATCACCAGGATTTCCGCCATACGGTCGATGCTTTGCGCCGCCAGCAGAATGCGGGCGACTTTCGGATCGATGGGCGGGCGTGCCATTTGTCTCGCGATTTTGGGTCAGGCGGTAGCGGGGTTTCAGGCTGCCTGAATGGTGTTCGAGACGGCGTGTTGGGGGTTTTGGTCGGGTGGGTTTGTATGGCTTGCATAGTGGGTTTGGAATGGAAATCGGTTTCAGGCTGCCTTTGCGGCGCACATTGTTTTTCAGACGGCATAGCTTATGCCGCACTCCCGCGCAGGCGGGAATCTTAGTGGATATTCGGCAATTTTTAAAACAATTCGTTGCTCAAATTCTGCAAGGTCCCGCCTGCGCTGGGCTGACGGCGGCGGGTTTCAGGCTGCCTGAGTGTTGCGCAGGGCGTGCGCTGTTTTCAGACGGTATCGGTATTTTTCAGGCTGCCTGAAAAGGCCGTCTGAAAACCAAAAACCTACCCCCGCGGCAGCATGGTGCGGAAGGTCAGGTTGATGCGCGGGGTGTGGATTTTGCTGCTTTTCATAATGGCGTGCCGCCAATGGCTTTGCGTGCTGCCGCGCATCACGATAAGCTGCCCGTGTTGCAGCATAAGCTCGCGTTTTTCCTGCGTTTGTTTGTGTTTGAAGGCGAATTTCCGCGTCGCGCCGAAGCTGACGGATGCGATAACGGTGTCTTTGCCCAGGCAGGCTTCGTCGTCGCTGTGCCACGCCATGCCCTGGCTGCCGTCGGCGTAGCGGTTGAGCAGGCAGGAGTTGAAGCGGACGGGGCTAACGGCGGCAATCTGTTGTTCTACCTGCTGTTTGATGTCGGATAGCACGCTGTCAGCGGGGCGGTGCGGGTGGTGCCGGAATAGGTGTAGGCAAAATTTTGCGCGCCGTACCATGCGACGTGGCGAGGCGAATGATGTGTTTGCCGTAGATAACGGCTTCATCGTGCCGCCATGCGATGTTGTGCTCAAATAGGGCAAGGTAATCATCAGCTGCTGCGGGGTGAAAAATGACGCCGTAGTCGTTGACGATGCCGTCGTGAGGGCAGCAGGTTGTCGTCGGTGGGGACTGAAACAGGTTCATGCTATTCAACTTGTTTCAGATTGCGTAAAGGGTTTCTCAAATAAATCTCCTTCCAAATACTCTCTCCTGTTACGCCACGCGACTCCATAAAAAGGAACGTAGGAGTAAAATCTGTCATATCTCCATAAAATATCTTCATTCCTTTTAACCATACTGCATCACTTCGTCACAGAGAATGATTTCTTCTGGAATGTATTTGGGTTTGGCATGATAGAGATAGCCTTGATTATGCAGGACATATTTTAATTTGTTTATTCATATGTGGAATTTATTTTTGAGGGGTAAGCAGTGGCACTTCGATTACTACTTGCCGGTAGGGCGAGGCTGAATAGGTTCATGTTGATCTCCGAATTCTTTTCCTAGCAGGGCGATTTTCCGCCCGCGATGCCATGCGATAGCCGCCCAGCATGCCGGTTTTGGCGGATAACGCGGTGGCGCATCAGCACGGCGACGGGGTTAGCTGCTAACCGCAGGTGCCGACGGCGCGGCGTGCGAGCGTTGGGGTGTCCGGATCGGCGGGCGGGCGTAGCAAAGCGGCATGCTTTCCCACGGCATTGAGCAAAAGCCTGCCAGACTTTTGAGTTGGAACGGCGTGCCTTTGATGTGCAAGGCGATCCGGCTGCTGCGGCGGCTGTTGCAGGGGCGTGCAGGGGCTTGTGCGTGCATCGGGGGTGGCGGCATTGCGCAATTCGGCGTTGGGGAACAGGGCGCGCAGGCGTGCGCTTTCTGCCGGCAGGGGTCGTCTGCAAAACTCAAAAAAGATGCCGCCCTTTGCCGGTGTTGAGCGACCAACACGCTGCCGTGAGGCTGGCGGCGAGCTGCCAGTCTGTTGCAAGCCGGCGCCGCCGTTTTTGTATTCGCCGGGGGTCATGCCTTCGATGGTGGTAAAGAGGTCGTGCAGCCGCCCGGTGCCGCTTAGGCCGCTTGCCAGCGCGGCATCCTGCACGCTGCCTTGGGCGTGCAAGATGCGCTGGCGTTTTCGATGCTGATGTGTTGCAGCATCGGACTGATGCCCGCCCACTGCTGAAAACTGCCGCTGCAAGTGCTGGGGCTGATGTGGACGTGCGTCGGCAACGGCGGCAAGGTCGGGCTGCTCGCGGTGGTGGTCGTAGAGAAACTCTATCGCGGCGGCGATGCGGGCGAACTGGATTTGGTCGGCGGTGGTCATGGGGTGGCTCTCAACTCGGTGTAGGGTGCGTCTTGACCCGCCGTTTACAGGACTCTCTTTAAATACAGTCGCAAAGGTCGTCTGAAAAAGTGGGTCGAGACCACCCTACGCAATCCGCTGCAAGTAGGTCGGGCATTTATGCCCGACATTTGTGTTGCCGGTGTTTGTCGGCATAAAATGCCCGACCCATGCCACTGTTGCTGAGTGGGAAACACAAAGGTCGTCTGAAGGTGGTTTTTCAGACGACCTTTTGCGAACAGCGGGTGGTTTAATCTGGATGGCTTACACAGCATCGCCGACCACAACGGCGTGTTCGCGGGAAAATCTGCCATTGTCCGTTTTCGGCGGGGCGCAGCATCAGCGTAACAACGATTTTCTTTTCGCCTGCGCCCAAATCCATCCGGCGGGTGGCGGTAATACAGCCAGACCGTTGTTCCGCTGCGTAGTTGAACTGCACGGCGGTGATGAGCGGCGGGGCGTTGTTGTCGCGCAGTTGGCGAAAAACGCCATATTCTGCTGGTAGTCAAACGTAGCATTTCGCCGTTTTCCTGCACAATCACATCTGCAAATCGGGGCGGCACTTTTCCAATGCTTCCAAACGGTAATGGCAGCCTGAATCGATCAGACGGCGCACGGTATCGGTTAAGTGATTGTTAATCATCGAATATTCCTTTGTGTGTGTGTTGGGAAAGCGGCATTTTACAGGATTCAGGTTGTTTTGTCGGGCATCATGTCCGACCTGCGCCGCTGCGGTTTTCAGGCTGCCCGAGCTGCGCCGCTGCTTTTTCAAACACCAAATCGACAAACCAAACGCGCCGGCACTGAGTTTGCCCGATTTGCTCACTGCCAATCTTGGCTGACTTCCCGCACACAGCACAGCGGCAGGGGTTTCGGCGAGACGGCGGATGTCGGCGGCATCGTAGAGCGTGAAGCCGTATCCGGTAAGGGGCAGACTCTGCATAAAGGCGCGTTCGCAGAAGTTGAGGCACAGCCGCCCGCCGGGCGCAGCACACGGCATTCGGCAACACAGCCTGCGGGGCCTGCCAGAAAGTAGCTAGTGCTGACCGATGGCGGCATGGAAGACGCGTCGGCAAAGGGCAGGCTGCCGCCGTCGTGACGGGCGAAGTCCGCCATGCCCGCTTCGATAAACGGGGCGTTGAATGAGCAGGGCTTCTGATGCATCGGTTCGAAATCTCCAAACCCGTATAGTGCAGGTTATCGGCTTGCGACGGTATCCAGCCGAGCGGTCGCCGTTGCCGCAGCCGATTTCCAAAATGCGTGCGCCCGCTTGGATTGGCGCGGCGAAATGCTGCTGAGGATTTGGGTGAGGTTGCGGGTTCATGGCGTGTCGAGCGCGCTGCGCCTGTTTGCCGTGCGGGCACGCGCAGTTGGGCGGCTGATTTCTTGCGGGGTGGGCATCGGGATGTCTCCTTTTGTGGTTTGCAGTGGGTTTTCAGACGGCATCATCAGACCGTCTGAAAAATGAGGAAACTGGTTTCAGGCTGCCTTCGGGGTCGTCTGAAGGCAGTTTGCAGGTCGGACATTTATGCCCGACGCTGTTGTGCTTTTATCGGGTATCAATACCTGACCCTGTGCCGCTTGTTCCACCATTTCAGACGACCTTTACGGCTGTATTTTAAGGAAAACGGTAAAACGGTGGGGCAAGCCCCACCCTACGCAATTCTATGTTTGTCAATGGATATGCTTCGCCCGATGGCGCTTTGCAGAGGCAGCCTAGAAAAACCCGTCGGGCAAAACGAAAACCGCTACTTCACCGACGAATTGCCGCCGTCCGCAAAACAGCGATCGCCGGTAACAAAACCCGCCGCCGGGCTGGCAAAGAAAGGCGATAACCAGGCGATTTCTTCCAGGGCTCGCGATGCGTTTGACCGCGTGCAAAGCCCGCCGCCACGCCTAGTTCGCGTTGCCCGCCATATCCGTGTCCGCGCGCCCGAAAGCGACCGCATTGGCACGGATGCCCTGCGCCGCTAATCGGCGGTAATGCCCTTGCCAACGCGCGCAACGCCGCCTTTGCCGTGCCGTACGCCGACAGGTTCGGCAGAGCGCGACGCTGCCGACAAGCGGACGTAAACACCAGCGCACCGCCGCCGCGCCACCAGCATGGCGGGAATCTGGCTGCGTCGCCCACGCCGTGGTCAGATTGCTATCCAGCGTGTCGCGCCATTCATCGGGCGACAGCTCGCAAGCAACGTAGCGCGCAGTGCGCCGACATTGTTGACCGCAATATCCAGCCCGCCGAAAGCCTGTTCCGCCGTGCGCTACCACCGCCGCATGGGTTTCAGGCTGCCGCGCGTCTACCTGCCACCGTTTCGCCCTGCCGCCCGCTTCGCGTATCAACGCCGCCGTCTGCGCCACCCGTCCGCCCGCCGCGCACAACACCACCGCCGCGCCCTGTTTTGCCAACAGCAAGGCCGTTGCCCTGCCAATGTGACGATGCGCCGATAACGGCGGGCAACTTTTGCCGTTCAGGTTCAAAAATCGTTTTGCATGGTTTTTCCTTTTCTGTCGGTTGCTTTAATAACAGAGCCGATTTTAAGGAAAAAGACGCGATGCAAACGACCCGGTCTCTGCGGAGTTTTTCAGGGCTGCGCTTTTGGGGTCTTTTCGGACGACCTTTGCGGCAGCCTGAAGTGTCTGAACTATACCCCCGCCAGCGTCGTTCCCGCGCAGGCGGGACCCGGTGAATCTAACAATAATTTGTTTTTCAAAATTTCCGAGCATCAAACAAGATTCCCGCCTGCGCGGGAATGACGATAGCCAGGCGGGTTTGCGCCTGATAAAAAGTTTCAGGCTGCCTTTTGGGTTTGTCAGACGGCGTATCGGTTATCTCACTTGCTGTGTTGTAGAAAAACAACTCACGGTCTTTAACCATCAGCACAACCACAAACAACAGGAAAATCAAGGTTTGTATGATTTTGGTGTCCGGGGTGCGTGTCAAAGACTCGTTAGCCGTGTTGGCAGCCATGAAACAGCACGCTTATCAAATATTGCGTCCGAATTTGCAGGCACAGCCAGTTCATAATCAGCATCAAACACAAAATGCGCTGGCAGCATTCACCGACGCCAACGCGCCTTCGGCACCACGCCGTTGCTGCTGGTAATAGCTCGACAACCAGCGGCAGATGCCACACTGTCACGCCGAAAATCGGAAGCGGAAAACAGGCTGAATTTTCGCAACAGCGCATCCGTGCCATAACTGTGTCGCCAATTCTTCAACCAGCAGGGCAAACGTCAGCACAAAACCATGCGGATACAAAGGCAGACTGAAGACGGCTGCCCGAAATATGAAACTGCGCTAGCTATACCCAAACAATGCAGAAAACCGCCTGCGCCGCCGCTAATCGAGCCGTCGTCAGCGGCAAAATCAGCCCGACGCAAGCGGCGGCGAAAAATGCTGGCGCAAAGACGGGCGGCGTTTCAAAATCATTCCATAACTCAGCATTTTGGCGAGACAAATACAGCGCCACCAGCATCGGCACACCAAGCCCGCAATGCCCAAAACAGTTTGCCCGGTTTGCATGGCAGGCGTCTGCTCCGGGCAGATGGCTCAAATACGCCATGCCAAACCACAACAGCTGCGGGAATCAGCATGGACCAAAAATAGAAGAAAACGGGGGCGGTTGTGCCCTTGCTTGGGATGTTCACTGGTCTGCCAGCTATGTGGGTTTTCACAAAACACAACATTTTGCCTTTTTCAGGCTGCCTATTTCTTGTAGGTCGGGCATTCATGCCCGACGGTTTTCGTTATCGGAAATTGTCGGGCATAAATGCCCGACCTACCCTTCAAACGGCCTCTTCCACCGCCCCCAATTCCAGCAACACCTACCGACCCGTCGCTGATATACCGCTGCTCAGGTGCTTCGAGGGCGAGGGAACGCGGCGACATCGCGCCAGTTTCAAAGCAGCCATGCCGCAGAATCACGGCGGCGAGGTTGCTCCGGACAATTCGGGGTCGGTGAACGGGCTGCGCTGGTTGAAATCGTCGGCGTACGGGCGGATGCACACGCCTGCGGACGACGCGTCCGCATCGCCCTGCCGCGTCGCGGGCGGCGGCTTGGGGAGATTTCCACCCGAAGCTGCTCGACTTTGGCGTGGGCGGGTAGCGTTGATCGCGTGCCAAAGCCAGTGTCGATCACGCATTTGATGCGCGGCACGGTGAGCCGAGGTTTCCGGCGACGTTGGTGGCGAGAATGATGCGCCGCCGCGAGCCGCTGGGGTGGAAGATTTTGTGCTGTTCCTGCGCGGAAAGGCGGGCGAACAGCGGCAAAATGTCGTCGTTTTTGCGTAAAGGCGATTTTTCGCAGGGCTTCGGCGGCTTCGCGGTTCGCGCTCGCCGGGCGGAAAAACGAGGATGTCGCCTTCGCCCAAACGCGCCAACTCGTCCGCCGCATCGACAATCGCTTCGAGATGTCGATTTCCGCTTCGTCTTCGTCGCGCCCGTTAATCGGGCGGTAGCGGACTTCACGGATAGGTGCGCCCGCTCACTTCCAGCACAGGGGGCGTTTTGAAATGTCGGGAAAAAGCGTGCTCGGCATCAATGGTGGCGGAGGTGATGATGACTTTTAAATCGGGGCGGCGCGGCGGGAGGCTGTTTCAAATAACCCAACGAAAATCAATATTCAGGCTGCGCTCGTGCGCTTCGTCGATAATCAGCGTGTCGTAGGCGGCGAGGTAGCGGTCGGTTTGAGTTTTCCGGGCGAGCAGGATGCCGTCTGTCATCAGCCGATGCTGGCGTCGCGCGAGTGTTGTCGTTAAACCGCGCATGGCAGCCCACCGCCTGCCCAATCGGCTGCCCTGGCTCTTCGGCAATGCGCTCGGCAACGGAACGCGCAGCAAGACGGCGCGGCTCAGTGTGCCCGATCAAACCCGCCGCCCCGCGCCCGAGTTCTAGGCGATTTTGGGCAACTGGGTGGTTTTGCCCGAACCCGTTTCGCCGCAAAATAATCGTTACTTGATTGTTTTTGAATCGCGGTTTTTGATGTATTTAAACGCTCGTGCACGGGAAGCGTGTTATCAAACTCGGACTTGAGCAGACTGACGGGACGCTTGGTATAAATATCGTGGGATTTTGGTATTTGCGCTCCACGCTGGCGATACCGCCAAACTTTTCAGGCTGCCTGAATGCACGTTTTGAGAAAGTGGCGGTCTTTTGCAAAAGGGTTTGGTCTAAATCGGGCTGGACATGGTTTTGCGTGTGAAAATTTGAGTAAAACAAGGGTGGAATTGAGCAGAGGCAGCCTGAAAAACGGGTTTCAGGCTGCCTTTGGGGCTTCAAACGGCATTCAAGGCAGCCTGAAAAGCAGTTAGAGACCTTTGCAAAATACCTTTCTTCACCTTTTCCGCTGACAGCGGAACCCAAAACACAGGTTTCGGCTGTTTCGCCCCCAATACCTCCTGATTTTTACCCAAATACTTTTATAATCCTCCCCGGACGCCCCATAATCAGACATCCGGGCCGCCGCGCAGGCGGCAACAGACACACTAGCCTGTTGGCGGCTTTCAACAGGTTTAAACCCACATCGCCTTCAGATGGCTTTTGCACACTCACTTTAATCAGCCCAAAATAGGCTGCCCGGGCGTAGCGATTTTCACGGTGGCAGCGTACCGAGCTTTGTTCGACCACATAACGGGTTTTCGACAAATATCGGTTACGTTTGGTTTTGCGCTTCAATCAGCGGACGGTTGCGGTGGGGCTTTGCGCATAATGCCGTCCAACAACTGGTGTTCTTTTCAGATGTTGCCGGTTTTCCCTCTACTGTCACAGCCTTTTGTCGGCATAGACGGTCGTATCTTCGGTCAGACCTTCCAACAAAGGCGACAGGTGATTGCACTCATGGGTATTGGCGGGAGTGATGTGCAGTTCTCGATATAGCCTTCCTCATCGGTACGGGTATGCTGTCGGTAACCAGTTTGTATAAACCGTTTTCTTTTGGTCCAGCGAGCATCTTTTTGTCTTTACTCGGTGTGGTTTGACCGCTGACTTGTCCTTCTCGTCATCGGCTTCTAAAGCTTGACGCTGTTTTGGCTGTCGGCGGTTTTGAATAATGGTGGCGTCATGACGGCGGCGGATGCTTTCTACTTTTAGGTCGGTCAGTTGGCGGTTAATCGGTTCCAGCAATTCGGACGGGGTCTTGTCTTGCGCCAGCCAGTTGCGGTAGCGGCATGGTGCTGCTAATCGGGGATGCTCAGTTCGTCAAAACGGCAAAAACAGGTTGAAGCTCGACGCGGGGTGATGAGGCTGTGTTCGAGCTCGGATCGGAGAGCTGTGCATTGGCCGAGCAGGACGGCCTTTGAATATGGACAACAGTGGATGGGCGGACGGCCGCGGTGGTCTCTAAGGTAACGGGTTCTTTGACGATTCAGGGTATTGTTCGATCGGCTGCCAATCAATCACCTGATCCAACTCTGTGAGTGGAAGCGGTCGATGTGTTTGGCAATCATGGCTTCAGTGCGGTTTTGCCGGGAAAGAAGGTGCTCATGAGAAATTTCCTAAATATCTTAGGGGCTGTTGACATTCAATTTTTCACAGTATCATACAGATATGACCAGATATACTCTATCCGATGCCCAGTGGGCGCCATCGAACCGCTTTGTCCGGGTAAACAAACCGACCGGGTAAAACCGCAAAGACAACCGCCTGTTTCTTGAGGCCGTACTGTGGATAGTCCGCACCGGCGGTCCGTGGCGCGATCTGCCACAGGAGTTCGGCAACTGGAACAGCGTTTATCGCCGCTACCGCCGGTGGGTGCAATTAGATGTTTTCAAAAATATTTTTCACACATCTGAACACAAATGCCGACTATGAATACACCATGATAGACGGCACCATTGTCAAAACCCATCGGCACGGTCAGGGCGCAAGAGGGGACGCTCAAACGGGCAATCGGCCAATCCAAAGGCGGGATGACGACCAAAATCCTTGCCCTGACCGATGCTTTGGGCAATTTATGTGATTTCATACTGCTGCCCGGACAGCGCAACGACATTTGCGGCGTCCTATCACTGATTAAGGATAAAAGCACGGTGCACTGCTTGCCGACAAAGCCTTTGATGCAGACTGGCTGATTAAGGAACGACATGAAAGGGTATCGAGCCCGTTATCCCCCACGCAAAGGTCGTGACACGGAGAGGTGTTATGACCGTGGAGCTACTAAAATGGCGGCATCTGATTGAAAACTGGGCTGTCCTAGATAACTCAGGATAAATTATCTATTACCAATTGTTTCAAAATGGAAATTTGAACTTTTATTTCACTGTTGTTAAAACGCCATTCTGCACTCCTCAGACACAGGCTTCAAAATGCTCTTTCGGGATGCTCGATTAGAATTTGACAGCAAATGCCGTTTTGCCTGACTCAAAAAGTTCTCGATTCCGTTGATGTGGTTTTGTTTTTTCAGCAAAATGTGTGCGGTGGTTGATACGGAAATGGCTAAATTCGCTCATCCATCACGTCATCAACCCTTGTGGTGAATCCGCATAAACAATGCTGTCAGGTTTAACCTGCTCCCGAATAATCGGCAACAAGCTTTGCCGTCTCGCGTGATTGAGTACGGCAACGGTGTAAACCTTGCCGTTGCGCTTCCACAGCCCTGAATACCGCGTTTTTCCTGCTGCGCCACGAGCCGCGTTTGCCTTTGTGGTGTCCGCCAAAAGTAGCTTTCGTCACTTCACTTCGCCATCAAACATTTCCGAGATGGCTGCTGTTTTGGGTAAATGAGCAGCGGCGTAGGCGATGGAAGTAATACGCAGCCGATGCTTTTTGTTGACATTCGCCAATTCGGCAGCCGTACGGGCGGTTACGCCTGCTACAGAATAGCTCAATCAGTTTGTTTTGTTTGTACTGACTCAGACGACTTTTTCTCATAAGGAAAATTCTAACTTAAACGGAATCTCCTGAGTTATCTCAGGACAGCCCCAAACTTTTCTTCAAGCCGAGCTCTTTTTAGATAAAACGTCGTCTCGAACGAATTCAGGCGGCGTTTTTGTTTTCAGGCTGCCTTGCCGCGTTCTTTGTGTCCATCGCCCCACGCCTTCAAGGCGAGCAGCACCGGTGCAAGCGTTTGCCCGTAGGCGCTCAAGCGGTATTTCGACGCGCGGCGGCACTTCGGCGTAAACAGTGCGTTCGATGATGCCGTCGGCTTCCAGCGCGCGCAGTTGCGCGGTCAGCGTGCGCTGCGACACCGCGGGCAGAATGCGGCGGATTTCGTTGAAGCGCAGCACGCCGTCGCTATGCAGGCGGTAGAGAATCGTGCCTTTCCACTTGCCGCCGATAACGGCGAGCGCGGCTTCCACCGAGCAGCCTTCGGCGCAGTCGAATGCGCGGTGTGCGGTTTTGCCCATGATTGTTCCTTGTGTGATGGTTGGATGCCGTCTGAAACGGCTTTCAGGTTGCCTTACAGCTTGTAAAACACTTTCATCGCCGCCCACAGGATTTCAGGCTGCTCTTTTATCACTTCGTGCGCGGCAAACGGCACGTTCATCAGGTGCGCTTCAGGTAGGGCTTGGCGCAAGCTGTTCAGGGCTTCGGCGGAGAGCAGGAAATCGTCTTCGCCGCGCACCGCCAGCACGGGGGCTTTGATGTTGGCGCTGTTTTCATTCGGGAATCCCGCCGCCGTGTCGTCCGTCCACAGGCGGCGCAGGTCGGCAACCAGCGCGTCAAATCGGGGCGGGGTTGTGTGTTTTGGTAGGCGGCAACCTGTTCGGACATCTGCCCGCGCACGTCGGCAACGGTGAGGCTTGCCATCATTTCGCGCGGGGTGTCGCGGCTATGCCATTGCGCGCCGACGGTCAGCACGGATTGCACGCGGGCATCGGCGGCGGCGATGCGGTAGGCGGTTACGCCGCCGTCGCTGAATCCGAACAGGTGAAACTGGCGCAGCCCGACGGCTTCACAATCTGCCGCGCGTCGTCTGCGGTTTGGGCGTAAGTCAGCGGCACGTCGCCACGCGCGTGGAGCGTCCATGTCCGCGCGTGTCAATGGCAAGGATGCGGAAATGCGCTTGCAAGCGGGGCAGCAGCGGGGCGAAATCTGCCACCGACCCCAGTCCGCCATGCAACAGGACAATGGCGGGCGCGTCGGCTCTGCCGCCGAGTTGGTAGGACAGTTCGGCGTTTTGGTAATGCAGGGTTGCGGTCATGGGTTTGCTCCTGTTTGGATTGAAATGGGATGTTGTGCCGCTGCGTTTCGGTGCGGCAAGGATGGGGCGCCAATGCGGATAAAGTGGCAGCGGCGGTAATTTTTGAGCAGGGTGCGGCGGGTGGGCATGATTGTTTTCTTTGCAGTACCAATAAGCAACCTACTGAAAAATAAGTGCGTTCTTAACAAACGCGCGCCCGATCTCATGATGCCCGCTCCTTTTACACAACCGGCAGACGCATCAAATGAAAGCCATCGGATTCAACCGCCCGCTGCCCGTTAGCGATGAAAACTCGCCTGCTCGACATCGAGCTGCCCACGCCGGAACTGCGCGAACGCGATTTGCTGGTCGGAAAGTGCGCGCCGTGTCGGTCAATCCCGCCGACGTCAAAGTCCGCGCCGCGCATACGCCTGCCGCAGGGCAGTACCGCATTTTGGGCTGGGATGCGGCGGGCGTGGTCAAAGCCGTCGGCAGTGGCGTGCAGCATTTTCAGGTCGGCGACGAAGTCTATTACGCCGGCGTGATTAACCGCCCGGCTCGTATGCCCAGTTGCAGGCGGTGGACGGGCGCATCGTCGCCCGCAAACCGCGCACGCTCGATTTTGCCGAAGCAGCCGCATTGCCGCTGACCGCGCTCACCGCGTGGGAAACACTGTTTGACCGCCTCGACGTGAACAAACCCGTCGCCGGTGGCAGTCGCGCCTTGCTGCTGGTGGGCGGTGCGGGCGGCGTCGGCTCGATCACCATCCAGCTGTTGAAAACGCTCACCGACATCCAAAGCCATCGCCACCGCCTCGCGTCCGAGAAAGCGAAGCATGGCTGCGCCGCCTCGGCGCGGATTACGTCATCAACCACCGCCACAGCCTGCCCGAACAAGTGGCCGCGCTCGGCATCGGCGCGCCGTCGTGGGCGTTTTCCATCAACCACAGCGCACACTACCTGCCGCAACTGGCAGAGCTGCTCGCGCCGCAAGGCCGTATCGCGCTGATTGACGACCCGGACGTTCTCGACGCCAACCCGTTGAAAGGCAAAAAGCCTCTCGCTGCACTGGGAATTCATGTTCACCCGCCGCTGCGCGAAACCGCCGACATCGCGCGCCAAGGCGAAATCCTTGCCAAAGTCGCGCGGCTGGTGGACGAAGGCCGCCTGCACAGCACCACCACGCAAACCATCAACGAGCATCAACGCCGCCAACCTGCGCCGCGCGCATCAGCTGGTAGAGCGCGGCGACATGATTGGCAAGGTGGTGCTGGCGGGGTGGTAAGGCAGCGTGAAAGCATGGTTTGACTGCCAAGCAGCCTGAAAACCGAAAACGGGGTTTCGGCTGCTTTTGATAATCAGCCGTCTGAGCCCGAAAACCCGCTTTCAGACGGCCCTCCGCATGACAGCGTGTAAAAAGCAGCCTGAAAACTCGCTTGCTTGTTTTCAGGCTGCCTTTCTTTCGTCTTATTTGATATTCAACGGAATGCGGTACAAGCGCGTGGCGTCTGTTTTCGCCGTTGGGCGAGCGTTTGGGGACGATGGGTGGTTGATCTCTGTGGAATCGATGCCGAAATCGTCATCGTTGATGCGATCCACAGCGTTTTGCCGCCGTCTGCCAACACCTACATGCCTTCAAATTTGGACGATTGGAAGTCCACGTCTTTTTCACGTCGCTCACCAAAATTTTTGCTCACAGGGCTTGATGCCGGCGGCGGCGAGTTCTTCCCAGGTGTTTTCTTCGATGGCTTTTGCCGTTCACTTTCAAGCCGTTTTCGCTGTCTGCGGGGTCGGAAACGTCGGTGGCGCCGCGCAGGTCAATCAGGTAAACGTGTTTCACGTCTTTGCCGTTGTGTTCGTCCACCAAGAAGCGGTGTTCGTCGATGGCGCGGATTTCGGAGTTTTTCAATAGTTGCCGCCTTGGCGGGCTACAGGTATTGACTGGTTTTGCCTGTTGCCAAATCAAACGACAAGATGCGCGTTACCGATTCGTACTTCGGCTTTGCCGGGGTTGTGCAGGGCTCGATTGCATGATGCCGACCAATACGCGGTTGCTCGGCGTGGTGGTCAAGCCTTCCGCGCAGCGGTTGGGGCGCAGATAGCCGAGTACGGCGGGCAGGCGGCGGCCGTTGGTTTGCACGCCGCGCGGGCTCATGCCGCTCGAGCTCGAAGCCGTTGCGGTCGGGAGTGCACGATGTGCGGGCCGTATTCGTCGGACACCCAGAAAGTGCCGTCTTTCATTACCGCCAGCCCTTCGCTGTCGATGCCGGTGATGTCGCGCTGCAGGGGGCGTTTGTTTGCATCCACCACGGTTTCTTTGGATGTGCCGTAGCCTTTGGGGTTGGGCAGGCCGGTGAGCGGTTTTGCCGTTGGCGTCTTTGAGCGGGATGTCGCGCAGTAATCGTGCCGTTGGTTTTGATTTCAAAATGGCCGATGCTCGGCGTGAAGTCCGGCTGCAGGAAGATTTTTGATGTTTTCGCCGCCGTCGGCATTGGGGGCCCGCGGTCGGTTAAGCCGTAAAAGCGGTTGGGGTTTTGCGGGTCGGCATCAATGGACGAGCCGTAGCCTTTGTAAACGGCACGCCCTGCACTTCGCGGATTTTTCCACGGGCATGGGGATGGTTTTCGGCAAGGACGGGATGGGTGGCGAAACAGGCCGATAAGGGCGGCAAGAAGGGTTGGTTTCATAATTTCCATTTGTTAACTTAACTCAAGGTTTTGTAAAAACCGAGATATTCTAATTTATTTCATGTTTAAGAGACAAAAGGAAAAATTGCGCTCATGTGCTGCTGTTTTACCCCAATGGTGCGCGATGTTCAAAGTTTTGCCGCGTGGATGCTTCAATCCGGCAGATGCTTGCACGGCCGGCGGGGACGTCGGATACGGGTATCCGGCTACACGCCGAAAGGCCTTCTGAAAGCCTGCAAAATCTGCTCTCAGACGGCCTTCGCCTGTTCGCGGTATGGCACGGCGAGCAGGTGCGCAACCGAGTACTTTAGCTTTCAGGCTGCCTTTATCGTGCGGATGACCTGCTACGCCAACGGCTTTGAGCAATTCGTCCGCCGCCAAAATGCCCAGCGCGTTGCCCCTCGCCAAGGGACCGTCGCCGGTGAGCAGATATGCGGTCTGCATCACGCTGCCGTCGATGGAAATTGCTGTTTTTCTACCACTACGCCTGTCTCTTCTAGGCGTTTGGCGAGCAACCACGGTAGTTTGCCCGGGCATAGCCGATGTCCAGATTCGCGCCTTCGTCCAAAGGCGTCGGGGAACAGCACTGTTTCGTAGCCTTTTAAATGGAATTCGCTGTCGGCGCGGCCTACGGCGATGGCAGCCAGCGCGGCGGGGCCGTGGCATAGGGGTGATGATAAATTTGTCGTTCGCCAACGCCCAATCCAGCAGGCGCTGCAGTGGCGGCTTTCAGGCAGCTTGTTGAACGCGCCGTGGCCGCCGGAATCAGCACGGCGATGTAGGGGGAATCGGAGCGGCTACTTCGTCCGAAAAATGTCGGTGCAGCGCGGGTTTGTCGAGCTTGGGCAGGTATTCGGCGTAGATTTTCGGCGATGGCTTCGTCTTCGCCAGCATCGCCCACATTTCAAATTTGGCGTGGTTGCCCGACAGGTGGCGACGTCGATTTCAAAGCCTGCTGGTGGATGTGCAGCATCGGCAGCAGGGTTTCCACGGGGTGGTTGCCGGTGAGAGAGAAATTTGCCGCTTTTGCATTTGCAGATAGCGCCCGTCGGTGGCGACCATCAGCACTTTGAATTTGCCGCCGGTGTAGGGGCTGCGAATTTGGTGCTGGCGGTGGTTGGTTTTTGGGGCGCGGTGTATTGGCTCAAAAGAGTAGTCAGAGGAAAAAGGCGTCGTGCTCGGCGCGGTCGGCGACGGGCTGGCTGTAATTCTGTCATGTTGTTTCTTTATTTGAGGTGGGTGAAAGCGGAGGTTATAGGTAGAGTTAATTGTCTTGCCTAAATCGTTTGTTTAAATATGAACAGGCCGTCTGAAAAGCTGTTTGGAGCTTTCAGACGGCCTTTGCTGCATGAGAAATGGCGCAACTCAGACGATGCGTGCCCTGTAACAGGTCGTTCATATTCGCGGCGCCGACCAGGAGGCCGTTTTCGTCGACGGCGAGCAGGCCGGAGATGTTGTGGCGCTGCATTTCTTTCAGGGCTTCGGTGGCGAGTTTGTCGGGGTGGATACTTTTGGGTTCGGCGTGCATCACGTCGTGACGGTGAGCCGGTGAAGATTCGCTTTTGGAACAGGCGGCGCAGGGTCGCCGTCGCATGATACGCCTTTCAGACGGCCTCGCGGTCGGTGACGGCGAGCATGCCAGTCCTTTTTCGCCTCACGCGTGATGACCACGGCGTCTTTCAGCAGCGTGCCTTCGGTGACGGCGGGGGAGTGTTTGCCGCCGTGCATCAGGTCGGCCACGCGCAGCAGCAGGCGTTTGCCCAGGCGTCCGGCGGGGTGGCTGAGGGCGAAGTCTTCGCGGGTGGCAGAGCGGGCGCGCAGCGGGGTGACGACCAGCGCGTCGCCCAAGGCCACCGCGGCGGTGGTGCTGGATGGGGGGCGAGGCCGAGCGGGCAGGCTTCCCGCGACACGGCCGCAGTGAGGTGGATGTCGGCGTGGCGCGCCATGGTGGATTCGGGGTGGGCGGTGATGCAGATGAGGCTGATGTTTTTGCGTTTGAGCGCGGGCAGGATGGCGGAGATTTCGTCGCTTTCGCCGGAATTGAAATGGCCAGACACCACGTCGCCGTCGACAATCATGCCCAGTCGCGCGTGCGCGGCTTCGGCGGGGTGGACAGAAGGCGGGCGCCGCGGAGGCGAGTGTGGCGGCGATTTTGTCACGACGTGGCCGGATTTGCCGATGCCGGTCACGACCAAGCGGCCGGTGCAGTTGAGGATGGTGTCGGCGGCTGCGGCGAAATTGGCGTCGAGGCCGTCTGAAATTTCGCGCAGGGCGGCGGCTTCGGTTTGTAAAACTTCCTGCGCCCAGCGGATGACAGTAGTGTTTTCGGCTTTGCATAAGTCTGTCTGTTTTATAGTGGGGACTGTGCGTTACGATTTATCCCCTGTCATTACATTTTCGAGAACGATGAGCATTTTAACGGACGTGAAAAACTTAGCCAACAAATCTGGCTCGACAATCTGTCGCGCTCGCTGGTGCAAAAGCGGGGCAGCCGCGGATGCTGGAAGAGGGCGTGTGGCGTTACCTCCAATCCCGCCATTTTCCAAAAAGGCTTTTGCCGCCGACCCGCTGTATGCTGAAGACGTGGCGGCGCTGAAAACGCAGAACCTCACCGCCAAACAGCGTTACAGAAACGCTGGCTGCGGCCGACGTGCGCGCCGCCTGCGACGTCTGCTTGAAAGAATACGAAGCAGATGGCGGTCGCGCGGCTTCGTCGGCTCGAGGTGTCGCCCGAACTGGCGCACGACGCGGCGGGCACGGCAGCCGAAGCGCGCCGCCTGTTCCGCGAAAATCGGCCGTCCGAACGCGATGATCAAAAACTCGCCACCGACGCGGGGCTGGCGGCCTTGGAAACGCTGGTTTCAGACGGCCTCAACATCAATCTGACCCTGCTGTTTTCCCGCCGCCAAACCGTCGCGGCCTACGAGCCTATGTGCGCGGCATTCGCGCGCGGCTGGCGCGCGGCGAAGCGGTTGACGGCATCCGCGTGGTGGCCAGCTTCTTTATCTCGCGCATCGACAACGCGCTGGACGGCAATCTGCCCGCACACCTACGCGGCAAAAACTGCGGTTGCGCTGGCCAAAGCGGCCTATGCCGACTGGCAGGACTTTTTCGGCAGCACGGAATTTGCCGTTTTGGCAGGGCAGGGCGCCAACCGTGTGCGGCTGCTATGGGCGTCCACCGGCGTGAAAAATCCCGCTTATCCGCCGACGCTGTATGTCGACAGCCTGATCGGTGAAGACACCGTCAACACCGTGCCCGAAGCCACTTTGCAGGCTTTTGTTGCAGGCGGCACCGCCCGCGCTGCGCTGGCGGAGGACGCAGACGCTGCCTTTGCCGTGTTGGCAGAAGTTGCCGGTTTGGGCATAGATGTGGAAGCGTTGGCCGAACGTTTGCAGCAAGACGGACTGGCGCAGTTTGAAACCGCTTTCGCCGAACTGCTGGCACCGCTGGCCTGATTCTGCTGCAAGCCGAAGGCCGTCTGAAAACCCGGTTTCAGGTTTTCAGACGGCCTTTCCGTCCTGCGCCGCCTTTATAGAGTGTGTTGACAATCACGCCTTGCGGCGGTATTTTTGGTAACCACGCCTCGCCGCGTCAAAAATGCTCGCAAGATGTCCAATCTTGCTGCGCTTTTTCTTGCAGGCGCGAATTTTTCCTCAAAACCGCTTTCAGCAAGCTGAATGTCAACGCACCCGTAGTCTGTTGACATTCTGCCAGCCTTAAAACCGTAGTAGCCAGATAAAATGTTGGCAGCAAAAGATTCATCCGTCTTTCTCACAACGCATCGCAATCTTTTTAAACTCCTTTATTCGGCAGAAAAAGTTTTCAATCAGATGCCGCCATTTGATTTCCCACGGTCATAACACCTCTCCGTGTTACGACCTTTGCGTGGGGATAACGGCCTGATACCCTTTTGTGTCAATTCCTTAACTCAGCCAGTCTGCATCAAAGGCTTTGTCGGCAAGCATGCACCAAAGCTTTTTATCCTTAATCAGTGATAGGACGCCGCAAATGTCGTTGCGCTGTCCGGGCAGCAGTATGAAATCACATAAATTGCCCAAAGCATCGGTCAGGGCAAGGATTTTGGTCGTCATCCCGCCTTTGGATCGGCCGATTGCCTGTTTGAGCGTCCCCCTTTTGCGCCCTGACCGTGCCGATGGGTTTTGACAATGGTGCCGTCTATCATGGTGTATTCATAGTCGGCATTTGTGTTCAGATGTGTGAAAATATTTTTGAAAACATCTAATTGCACCCACCGGCGGTAGCGGCGATAAACGCTGTTCCAGTTGCCGAACTCCTGTGGCAGATCGCGCCACGGACTGCCGGTGCGGACTATCCACAGTACGGCCTCAAGAAACAGGCGGTTGTCTTTGGCGGTTTTACCCGGGTCGGTTTGTTTACCCGGACAAAGCGGTTCGATGGCTGCCCACTGGGCATCGGATAGGGTATATCTGGTCATATCTGTATGATACTGTGAAAAATTGAATGTCAACAGTCCCTGGTGAGTCAAAATAAAAAGATACAAGGCAGCAAGCCGCAGATAGTACGGCAGTATGGTGCTGGTTTTCTTGTCGTTTTTAATGCCGTAGAAACGACCCTCTTTGAGCTAAGGCGCAGCATTTTTATTTTGGCGCACTGTTGGCCGTCTGGTGTTTTCAGACGGCTGCCTGCTGCGGCAGGCTGCGGCCGTTCAAACTTATCAAACCCGTACGTTCAGACGGCCTGCCGGTTTTAAAATACGGAGTCAAAACCCTGCCGGAAAAGCAGGGTTTTTGCAGAAAAACGGATTAACGTTTCGAGAACTGTTTGGCGCGGCGTGCTTTGCGCAGACCCGGTTTTTCGCCCACTTCGCGGGCGTCGCGGGTAACTGAAACCGGCTTGCGACAGCGCGGATTTTCAATGCGGCGTCGTAGTCGATCAGCGCGCGGTAATGCCGTGGCGGATGGCGCCGGATCGGCCGGTTTCGCCGCCACCGGTGACGTTGACTTTGATGTCGAAGGATTCGGCATTTTCAGTCAGAACTAAGGGCTGGCGCACGACCGTGCGGCTGGTTTCGCGGGCGAAGAATTCGTCGACGGGACGGCCGTTTACGATAATCTGGCCGCTGCCTTTTTGCAGGAATACGCGGGCAACCGAACTTTTGCGGCGGCCTGTGCCGTAGTATTTACCGTTCATGTTGCGTCCTTATTTCAATTCCAAAACTGGGCTGTTGTGCGGCGTGTGCGTGTTCGGCACCAGCATACACTTTCAGTTTTTAATCATGCGCATAACCCAAAGGGCCTTTTGGGCAGCATGCCTTTAACGGCTTTTTCCAAAGCGCGGCCGGGGAACTGTTCCTGCATTTCGCGGAAAGTGCGCTCGTAGATGCCGCCGGGGAAGCCGGAATGGCGGTAGTATTTTTTGCCTTCGAATTTGGCGCCGGTTACACGCAGTTTGTCGGCGTTGATGACGATGATGTAGTCGCCGGTGTCGACGTGCGGAGGGTATTCGGCTTGTGTTTGCCGCGCAGGCGGCTGGCAACTTCGGCTGCTGACCCAGAACTTTGTCTTCCGCGTCGATCACAAACCATTCGCGCTTCACTCGTGCGGTTTGGCTGAAAAGGTTTTCATAAGGATTGATCCAAAGAGATATAGAAAGTTGTGGATTTTAGTGTCTTATCGGAAGACTGTCAATCTGAAGTGCAGGAGAATCCTGCGGGTCGAGAGAAGTGGGAAAAGGAAAAAGCACCGTATGGATTCGGTGCTTTTTAGGGATTCCCCGCGGCGCGGCGTTTCGGCTCAATCCGCTTGAACCTTTGTCAAACAAGGCGGCTGTCTCGGGCAGCTTCGGTGGCAAGTTTCCCGTAGGAACGCTCGCGCCTGCTGCATCTCCTGACAACCTGAAGCGAACTTATTGGTTCAAAGGGAATGTATGCCTCGGCGCTCGCCGCAGGGAAAAGGGGTGGAGGTTGGTTTGTCAAGGCACTTTGGCCAGTGCTTTGTCGCACACCTCTGTCATATGGGTTATTCTACGCTCAAAATCCCGCCTATTGCCAAACCGTCTTTCATCGACATTTTCAGCAGGTCGTGGACGACGTCTGAGGGCGGCGATGATGATGATTTTGTCGCTTTCGACGATGCGTCCGCCGCTTTCCACGGCTTCGATTTTTTTGTTGAGCATGTCGAGCGCCTGCAAGAGGGTGTCTTTTTCGGAGGCGGGGGTGCCGATGCTGAATGTGCGCCCCATGACGGAGACGGGATTTGTTCGATGCTGCTCATGGTTCTGCTCCCGGGTTGTGTGCGGCGGTTTCAGACGGCCTCCTGCGGCAGGCGGCCGGACAGGCGGCGCAGTTCGGCGGCGGTGTCGGCCAGGAGGGCGCGGTAGGTTTTTGGTTTTCGGCGCTCAGGGCGTCGATTTTGCTTTGCAGGTCTTCTTTCAGTTTGCCGACCTGCACCAACAGGGCTTTCGCCCAATTCGTCGACGGCGGCCTGATGCTGGTCGTCTTTGCGTTTCTGTTCGGCTTTGAGGCGGACGCTTTTCAAGCTGCTGTTTGCGGCTTTCGCTGAGCAGGGTTTCGAATTTCGCGATGTTTCGGTAGACGCGGGCTTCGAGTTTGTCCAATGGTTTGTTCATGTTCGGCTCCTGAGGCTGTCTGAAAGTTCTCAGACGGCCTTTTTCGGTTTACTCGGGTTTGGTTTCGCGCAGCATCGGCATTCGGCAGCGTCGTGCCGTGGTTTCGCCGCGCGCACGAGTCTGTGCAGGGCTTGGGTGACGGGCATGTCGATGTCGTGGCGGTGGGCGGCGCGCAGGACTTCGTCGATGGCGGGCACGCCTTCGGCGACGTGGGCCGATTTCGGCGAGGACTTGGGGCAGGGTTTGCCCGCGGCAAGGCCGAGGCCGACTTTTGCGGTTGCGCGAGAGTGCGCCGGTGCAGGTCAGATGAGGTCGCCCATGCCGGCCAGCCCCATCATGGTTTTCGCTGCGCACCCATGGCGACGGCGAGGCGGGTACTTCGCCGCCGCGTAATCAGTGCGGCACGGGCGTTGAGGCCGTATTCGAGGCCGTCTGGAAAGGCCGGTGGCGATGGCCATGACGTTTTTCACTCGCGCCGCCGATCGCCACGCCGACGGTGTCGGTGTTGGCACAGAGGCGCAGGACGGTGGTGTTGAGTTCGTGGGCGAGGCTGCTTTATCCAGGCTTCGCTTTTTCGGCGGCGAGGACGACGGCGCAGGGCAGCTGCTCGCGCGCCAGTTCCTGCGCGAAACTGGGGCCGGAGAGCAGGCCGGTTTTGTCGTTTTCGGGCAGCACTTCGCGCAGCGCTTGGGTGCGGCAGCAAGCCGGTGTCGAGTTCGAAACCTTGCAGGCGGCGAGAACGGGACGCCGAATCCCTGCCGCTTTGATTTGTTCCGCCGCGCCGCGCAGTCCGGCAACGGGGTGACGATCAGCACAAGCGCCGCTGCCGTTCAGGGCGGTGGCGGGGTCGGCGTGCACGGTCAGCGCGTCGGGGAAGGGGAAGCCGGGGAAGTAGCGTTTGTTTTCGCGTTCGGCCTGCATGGCGGCGGCGTTTGTTCGCGGCTGCGCGTCCACAGGGAAACGCGGTTGCCGTGCCGGGCGAAGTGTAGGCGGCTGGTGCGCTGCCCCACGCGCCTGCGCCGATAACGGTGATGTTCATGGCTGCTGTCCGTCGGCGGACGGTCTGTTGCAAACGGGCGGCATTATGGCATTTTTGAGGGGGTTTTCTCAAACTGAGGCGGAGCGGTGGGAGGCTGTTTGCGAAAAATCTTTTGTCGTCGGAAGGCTGTTTGAAGTGGAGATTCAGCGAAGTTCAAACTATGTTTAAAGGGTTTTCAGACGGCCTTTGCTTGAAACGGTGAAACTGCGTGCGCCGCAGGGTGACGACCTGACTGCTGCTTTTCAGACGGCCTTTTTGTGCTGCCGGAAGCCGTTCCTGCCTGTGCGGGAATGCCGTTTCTGAAAACGGTTTGTTCGAGCGCGTCGGCGAATGCGGCCAAATCGCGCCGCCATTGCGCGGCGTTGTTTTTCTGGAAAAATATAGTGAAAGATGCGGGGCGTTTTCGACGTGGCAGCCGTAGCTTTGTTCTACCGGCAGGACGGACAGCTCGCCCATGCCTTCGAATATCAGGCGGACGGCGGAGGGTGCGGCGGGATGGCGCAGCGTCCAAAACGGCGGAAAAGCGTCCGCCGTTGCCTGCGGATTCGTCTATTCGCAGGTTGCGGGCGGCGAGGTGCGGTATAAGTCGTCGAGGTGTCGCCGCATGGTGTGGCCTTCTATAAAGATAAAGGCCGTCTGAAAGCGGCTTTCTCAGACGGCCTTGCGCTTAGAAGTCGGAGGCCGTCTGAAACCATGTCTCAAAAGCTTTCAGACGGCCTTTCCGTGCCTTATTCCACTGTTACCGATTTGGCTAGGTGCGCGGCTTATCCACGTCGGTGCCGCGTGCGAGGGCGGCGCGTGGTAGGAAAGAAGCTGCACGGGGATGGTGTGCACGATGGGCGAGAGCGTGCCTGCGCATGGCGCGGGGTGCGGATGACGTGTACGCCGTTTGATTCGGTGAAATTGCCGTCCAAATCGGCAAAGACAACAGTTCAAAGCCGCCGCGCGCGCCCACTTCCTGCATATTGGCTTTTGACTTTGTCCAACAGCGCGTCGTTGGGTGCAATCACGACTACGGGCATATTCGTCAACCAGCGCCAGGGCCGTGGTTTGGCCGCCTGCGGATAGGCTTCCGGCGTGGATATAGTGATTTCTTTGAGTTTTTAACGCACCTTCGAGGGCAATCGGCAGTGGATGCCGCGCCCCAAAAACAGGGCGCTGTCTTTTTGGCAAACTTTTTGCGCCCGCGGCGATTTGCGGCTCGAGGTTGAGCGCGTGCTGGATGCTGCTGGGAGCTGGCGCAATCCCGTCGAGGGAGTAGCTGCGCGCCTGTTCTTCGGACACGAAGCCGCGCAGTTTGCCCGAGGTTACGGCCAGACCGGAACAAGACGACCAGCCTGGTGGTGAAGGCTTTGGTGGAGGCGACGCCGATTTCCGTACCGGCGCGGGTGCACAGCACCACCCGCTTTCGCGCGGCAGGGCGGATTCCATCACGTTGCACACCGACAGGCTGTGGCTTTGGCCGAGCGATTGGGCGTATTTCAGGGCTTCCATCGTGTCGAGGGTTTCGCCCGATTGCGAGATGGTGACGACAAGCTGTTCGGGGTCGGCAATCACGTCGCGGTAGCGGTATTCGCTGGCGATTTCGACATCGGTGGGGATTTTGGCGATGATTCGAGCCAGTGAGCGGGCGGTGAGCGCGGCGTAGTAGGGACGTGCCGCAGGCGGGGATTTTGATGCTGCGGATTTTTGCCGAACACGTCTCGTGCGGCCGCGCTGAAGTTTTCGGCTCGAAGCCGCCGTCGATGAACACTTCGGCGGTGTCGGCGATGGCGCGGGGCTGCTCGTGGATTTCTTTTTGCATGAAATGGCTGTAGGGGCCAAGCTCCAGCGAGGCCAACGATAATTCGGACACTTTGACTTTGCGATCGGTCTGTTGCCGGTTTTTGTCAATCAGGCGGCGGATGCCGTCTGAACCGATTTTGAGCGATGCTCGTCTTCGAGGATAAACGATGCGTCGGGTAAACGCAATCACGGCCGATACGTCGGAGGCGATAGGGTTTCATCGTCGCCCAATGCCACCAAAGCGGGCAGCCCATGCGGGCGACGACCATTTTCGAGACGGCCTATCCTGCGCCATCACGGCAATGGCGTATGCGCCGTGAAACGCGCGGCGGCGGTGATGCACGGCGGCGAAAAGGTCGCCGCCGTTTTGCGTGTATTCGTGGTTGATGCTGTGGCAATGACTTCGGTATCGGCTTTGCGATTCAAAGGTGTAGCCCAAGCCTTGCAGGCGTTCGCGCTCGGCTTCGAAGTTTTTCGATGATGCCGTTGTGCACCACGGCGATGTTGCCGCCAGAGATGTGGGGGTGGGCATTAGGCTCGGTTACGCCGCCGTGGGTTGCCCAGCGCGTGTGGCCGATGCCGGTGTGGCCGAACAGTCTCTTTTCACGCGCCGCGTCTTCCATCGAGCTCGCACGCGGCCGACGCGGCGCACGCGCTTGATTTTGCCTTCGGCGTAAACGGCGATGCCCGAGGAGTCGTAACCCGGTATTCGAGGCGTTTGAGGCCGTCTGTTAAAAATCGACGACATTATGATTGGCGCACTGCGCCGACGATACCGCACATAATCGTTCCTTAGTATCAGATTGGAGCGGCTGCTCCGTTAGGTAAAACCCGCGCCGCTGACTTTCAGACGGCCGCGGGGCGAAAAGGGGAAACGGGTTTTCACTTCGTTGAAGCTGCGCTTTCAGACGGCCTTTTGCTGCGTTGCACCCGCATCGGAGGCCGTCTGAAACCCTATTTGCGTTCTTTCAGGCGCACCCAGCCTTCGATTATGGTTTGGCGGGCGCGGGCGAGGGCGAGTTTGCCTTCGGGGCAGTTTTGGGTAATCGCGCTGCCTGCGCCGGTGGTGGCGCGGCTGGCTACGGTTACGGGGGCGACGAGTACGGTGTTGGAGCCGATGCGGACTTCGTCGCCGATGACGGTGTGGTGTTTGTTGACGCCGTCGTAGTTGGCGACGATTGTGCCGGCGCCGATGTTGGTTTTGCGGCCGACGGTGGCGTCGCCGATGTAGGTGAGGTGGTTGGCTTTGCTGCCTTCGCCGAGGGTGGCGTTTTGACTTCGACGAAGTTGCCGATGTGTACGCCGTCGGCAAGGCGGGCGTTAGGGGCGCAGGCGGGCGTAGGGGCTGATGTGGGCGGCGGCGCCGATTTCGCAGTCTTCGAGATGGGAGAAGGCGGCGATTTTGTGCCTGCGCCGATTTTGGCGTTTTTGATGACGCAGTTTGCGCCGATTTCACGCCGTCGGCCAACTCGACTTCGCCTTCGAGCACGACGTTGACGTCTATCACGACATCTTGGCCGTGTTTCAGACGGCCCCGTAAGTCGAAGCGGGCGGGGTCGCGCAGGGTGAGGGCCGGCTTTGAGCAGATCGGCGGCCTGCTCGGCTTGGAAGATGCGTTCGAGTTCGGCAAGCTGGACTTTGTTGTTGACGCCTGCGGCCAGATGGGAGGCGCGCACTTGTACGGGTGTACGGCGATGCCGTCTGCTACGGCCATGGCGATGAGGTCGGTGAGGTAATATTCGCCTTTGGGCGTTGCCGTTGGAGAGGCGGTTGAGCCAGCCTGCCAGATATTTGTTGGAGCAAGACGAGAATACCGGTGTTGGTTTCTTTTGATGGTTTTTGTGCGGGTCGGCGTCTTTTTCTTCGACGATGGCAATCACTTTGCCTCGCTTCGTCGCGCACGACGCGGCCGTAGCCTGCGGGGTCGTCGGGCAGGTCGGTCAGAGGGCAACTCTTTGCCTGCAGCATCGAGCAGGGTTTGCAGGGTGGCGGTGTCGGTAAGGGGTACGTCGCCGTAGAGCATGAGGGTGAGGCCGTTGTCGGGCAGGTGGGGCAGGGGCGGTTTTGACGGCGTGCCGGTACCGAGCTGCTCGGTTTGTTCGACCCATGCGATGTCGCGTTTGATGGTGTCGAGCACCTGCTCTTTGCCGTGGCCGATGACGGCAATGATTTGGGCGGGATTGAGCGCGGCGGCGGTGTCGATGACGCGCTCGAGCATGGCGGCCGCCGATTTGGTGCAGCACTTTGGGCATTTTGGAATACATGCGCGTGCCTTTGCCGGCGGCGAGAATGACGATGTGGAAGGTTGGGACGGTTCTGCGGGCATCTCTTTTGCAGATTGTGCGGATAAGGGGAAGGCCGTCTTAAACGGCTTGCGGCTTCGGACGGCGGGAAACGGGGAAAGGCTGTCTGAAAAAACGGTTTCAGACAGCCTTTGTGCCGCGGGGCGGCTTATTGCGGGCGGATTTTTCCCAGTGCGTGCCGCGTACTTCCTGTTCCTGACCGCTGCGGGCGGGCAGAACGGCGTGTTGTTCGGGCGAGACGATTGTTGCGCATATTGCGCGAGTAGGTGCCGTCCTGATAGGCGACGCCTGTTCCGGCGGGGTATTTCTGACGCAGGCGCGGTGCGGCCTTCGCTGTTTTGTAGGTTTCCCAAGAGCAGGCGGACAGGGCGGCGAGGAGGGCGAGGGGGAGCAGGTAACGCATGGTTTTTCCTTTTGAAAAACGCATTCTAGCGGATTTGGCGGGGGAAAGACAGCCGCAGAAAGGCCGTCTGAAAGCAGGTGCGGCGGGCGGAACGCGCTTTCAGACGGCCTCTTGCGCCCTGCGGAAACTCACTCCGCCGCAGGCGTTTCCGCAGCGGGTGCGGGCGGCGGTTCCTGCCCGTTTCGGCGGCGACGGCGGTTTCTGCGGCAACGGTTTGCGCCGGTGCGGCGGGAACGGGGAAGGGGACGGGTGTCGGCGCGGCGGACGCAGGCAGCGGCGGCAGATAGTTTTCGGGATTGACGGCCTGGCCTGCGGCGCGCACTTCGAAATGCAGTTTCACGCGTTCGGCATCACTGCTGCCCATCAGCGCCACGGTGTCGCCCGCGCGCACGGTTTGGTCTTTTGTACCAAGAGTTTGTCGTTGTGGGCGTAGGGCGGTGAGCACGCCGCCGCCGTGGCTGATGAGGACGAGGGTTGCCGTAGCCGCGCACGCCGTTGCCCGCATAGAGCACCTTGCCCGCGGCGGCGGCTTTCACAGGGTCGCCCGCGCTGCCTGCGAAATCGACGCCTTTGTTCGCACCACCGAAACGGGCGAGGACGGATTGGCGCTGGGCAGGTGCATGGAGAGTTTGTTGGTTTGCGGCATCGGGACGGCTTTTGCCTGCGGCGGTGTCGGACGTGGCGCGGGGCGTTTTGCCGACGCGCAGCATCTGGCCGACGGTAATTTTCGACGGGTCGCTGAGTTTGTTCCATTTGGCCAGCGTGGCGGGCGACTGGCCGACGCGGGCGGCGATGCGGTGCAGCGTGTCGCCCGGGCGGACGCGGTAGTAGCCGCTCGGAAGCGGGATTGGGAGGCGCAGGCCGCGAGCAGGAGCAGAGCGGCGGCGGAGAAGGTTTTGAGTGGGGCGGGAAGCAGTGTTTTCATGGCGCAAAGCATAGCAAAAGCCGCCGAGCTCGTGAACAGGGCATACGGGCAGACGCGGAACGCAGACGCCGCTGCGCCGCGCCGCCCGATGCCGTTTGCGCCGCGCTTTCAGACGGCCTCCTGCACCGCGTTCCCCGCCGCCCCTGCTTTTTACTTTACCGCACATCGTCGCGCTTCTGCGTTGAAAATCACCGCTTTTGTCTGTATGTTTCGCCCTCGCAACCACTCATTACAAAGGACAAAACTATGCGGAACGCCGGTATCGGTTTTCTTGTTTTCATCATCGCTGGAAATTCTGTCGATCGCCCAAGTGGCGGGCAGAATAGAGCGGCGCCCGCCATCTTGCTGATGGCGCTCAGCGCGATGGCGGGCGTGTTCATGCTGCGGCGCATGGGGCTGCCGGGCGTGCTGCTGGCGGCGGCTGCCGTGCGCGGCGGCGGCAAAGTGTCGGCCTACCAGCTTTTGTGGCCAGTGCGCTATGCCGTGGCCGCCATGCGTGCTCATCAGCCCGGGTTTTGTGTCCACCGCTGCTTGCCGTGCCGCTGATGCTGCCCTTCAAAGGCGGCTCGCCGGTGGAACAGGCGCAGGGCGCGGCGCAGTTCGGCGGCTTCGGCTGCTCACGGCGCGGCGGCGCGGACGACGACATTATCGAAGGCGATTTCCACACGGTGGACGGCAGGCCGTCTGAAAAACGGCACAAACCGCCGCATCGAAGACCGCAGCTGTTCTTAAAGCCCGCGTTTTCAAACCAAAATCCCGCAGAGGCCGTCTGAAAACACACAATGCCGCCGCGTGCAGCGACAATTTTCAGACGGCCTGCTTTAATTTTCAGACGGCCGCCCATACCTACCGCGCCGTTCCAAACTACCCGCAAAAACACAACCATGAGCAACGCGATTTTTACGAAACACCTGGCGTCGCCCGCAGCGCCACCGACGACGAAATCACAAAAGCCTACCGCAAGCTGGCGATGAAATACTCATCCCGACCGCAACCCGGCGACAAAGCGGCCGAAGAAAAATTCAAAGAAGTGCAAAAAGCACGACACCTTGTCCGACAAGAAAACGCGCCATGTACGAGTCAATACGGCCACACGCTGCTCGAGCAGGGCGCGGGCGGCTTCGGCGGCGGAGGTTTCGGCGGCTTCGGCGGCGCACTAGGGCTTCGATTTCAGCGACATTTTCAGTCATCAGATGTTCGGCGGCGGAGGCGAGCCTCGCGCCAGCAGAGCTATCAGGGCGCGGATTTGCGGTACGACGGTACAAATCCAGCCTCGAAGAAGCGGCGCAGGGCGTGAAAAAACGCTTCACCATACCGACCTACGAAGACTCGTGACGTCTCGCCACAGGCAGCGGCGCCAAACCCGGCACGTCGGCCACCACCTGCTCCACCTGCCGCGGCACGGGCACCGTCCACATCCGCCAGGCCATCTTCCAAATGCAGAACCTGCCCCTGCCCGCCACGGCAGCGGCAAAGAAATCAAAGACCCCTGCGTCAAATGCCGCGGCGAAGGCCGCGTGGAAAAGCGAGCAAAACCGTCGAAGTCAACATCCCCGCCGGTATCGACGACGGCCAGCGCATCCGCCTCTCCGGCGAAGGCGAACCCGGCCGCAACGGTGCACCCGCAGGCGACCTCTACGTTGCCGTCCGCGTGAAACAGCACAAAATCTTCGAGCGCGACGGCGTTGACCTGCATTGCGAACTGCCCGTCAGCTTTCACCGTCGCCGCACTCGGCGGCGAAGTGGAAGCGCCCACCCTCGAAGGCAAAGTCAAACTCACCATCCCGAAAGAAACGCAAACCGGCTGCCGCATGCGCGTCAAAGGCAAAGCGCATCAAATCCCTGCGTCTCGGGCGCTGTTGGCGACCCCTACTGCCATGTTGTCGTCGAAACCCCGTGTCAATCTCACCGACCGCCAAAAAGAGCCTGCTGGAAGAATTTGAAAAATCTCCACCGGCCTCGACCGCAGCCAAACCCGCGCAAGAAATCGTTTTGGGACAAGGTGGAAGACAAAGTGAACGACTTGTTCAACTAATCTTGTCGCCGCTATTGCCGAATGGGAGAAAGGCCGTCTGAAACATCTCAGACGGCCTTTCTGCAACCCGTTGCCTGCCGTTTTAATTTTGTTGAAACTGCGCTTTCAGACGGCCTCGCCGCAGGCGCGCGCCAAAACCGTTCCGCATATATAATCGCCGCCGTTTTGTCCGACAAACCACCTCATGCGCCGCAACGTTTTCATCGCCGACCTCCACCTATCCGACGACACGCCCGACCTCAACCGCCTGTTCGGCAGAGCTGCGCGGCTGGGAAAACGATACCGACGCGCTCTATATATTGGGCGACCTATTTGAAGCCTGGCTGGGCGACGATATGCCCGACAAGGCGGCGCAGGACGCGGCGGCGGCGCTGAAAGCTTTTTCCGCCCATACGCCCGTTTATTTCATCTGCGGCAACCGCGATTTCCTGCTCGGCAAAAAATACGCCGCCGCCGCAGGCATGACTCTGCTGCCCGAGACGGAAGAATTGGTGCTTTACGGCAAAACCCGCCTGATTTCCCACGGCGACGAAATGTGTACCGACGACACCTCCTACCAACATTTCCGACGCGTCATGCGCAATCAAGCCGTGCAGAAAATCCTGCTGTCGCTGCCGCAGAAATGGCGCAGGAAAATCGCTGCCGATATGCGTGCCGCCAGCAAAAAGCGCAAACGCGAAATCGGCATGGGCAGCATCTCAGACGTGACGCAAAAGGCGTCTGCTAGCCCTGTCGCGGCATCCGCAGGCCGAAATCCTGATCCACGGCCACACCCACCGCCCGGCTGTTCACCGTCACACCTGCGGCAGCTGAACTCGTTACGCGCTACGTCTTGCCCGACTGGCACGACGGGCGCGGCGGTTTTTGTCGGTATCGGAAAAGCGGGGTTGCGAAATCCTGCCCTGGTTTTGCATGAGGCCGTCTGAAAAGAATGCGTGCAAAAGCGCTGGGGAAGGGTGTTTGGATAAAAGCCACATTTTCATCGGTTTGCCCGGCACAAACGGCGTGCGGAAAAATGTGTGCTTGCTGCGGATTGCGGGTTTGTGGTATAAAACCGCGTTTTACTTTTTCAGTAGTTTGGAGTTAAACCATGGCACGAGTTTGTAAAGTGACCGGAAAACGCCCGATGAGTGGCAACAACGTGTCGCACGCCAATAATAAGACCAAACGCCGTGCCTAACTTGCAAAACACGCCGTTTTTGGGTTGAGAGTGAAACCGCTGGGTGCGCCTGCGCGTATCCACGCAGCATTGCGCACCATCGACAAGCTCGGCATCGATGCCGTTTTGCCGATCTGAGCGCGCGCGGCGAAGCTTGATTTTGAAGATTTTCGATTATGAATTACTGCTATGCGCGATAAAATCAAACTGGAATCGAGTGCCGGTACTGGCCACTTCTACACCACAACCAAAAACAACGTACCATGCCCGGCAAGCTGGAAATCGATTTCTGATCCGCTGCCCGCAAACACGTTATGTACAAAGAAACAGCTGAAATACTGGTTTTCGTCAAAACCGCATAAAGCCGATGGCTGTGCGGTTTTTTGACGGTTTTCAGACGGCCCTGGCCTGCCGAATCCCACATTCGACGGTTTCATGTTGCTGCTGCCAATATTGTTATGTTAATATTTGCAAATGCTGACAATCCAGGCCGTCTGAAAACAGTTCTCGCCGCACCGCCGAAGCGGTGGCAGGATTGCTGTTTTCGCGACGGCCGTCCGAAAGCGAGAAAACCATGAATGCTGCTGTGATTGCCGTAATTGTGATGCTCGCGCTGTCGCTTTTTGCGCGTACACGTTGTGTTGAGCCCTCACCATCGGTGCGCTTTGTCGGCGGGCTTTTTGGCCGGCATGCCGCTTGCCGACGTGACTGGCGGACGACAAAGTGGTGCAGGAAGGCATCATCACCGTGTTTCAAACCGGCCTCTGGCGGCGCGAAAATCGCGCTTTCATATGCCATGCTCGGCGCGTTTGCGATGGCGATTACCCATTCCGGCCTGCCGCAGCAGCTGGCGGGTGCGGTGGTGCGCAAACTCAACCGCTCGGAATCGGACGCGGGCAAACTCAAATGGGGGCTGCTGCTGCTGATTCTGGCGATGGGCGTGATGAGCCAAAAACGTCGTCCCCATCCACATCGCCTTTATCCTGATGATTATCCTGCCGCTTCGCTGGTGTTTAACCGCCTAGAAAGTCGACCGCCGCCTGATTGCGCTCGCGTGATAACCTTCGGCCTGGTTACAACCTATATGTTTCGCACCCTACGGCTTCGGCGCGATTTTTCTCAAACGAAATCCTGCTGGGCAGCATCGAGAAAAGCGCTGGAAACGTCAAACACATCAACGTGATGCAGGGCGATGGCCATCCCTACGCTGGGCATGGTGGTCGGGCTGTTGCTCGCCTTTTTGTTCGTTTCCGCAAACCGCGCGTGTACCAAAGCAGAGAAAATCAGATTGGCCGACAACCAGCGCTGCCGACACGCCCGCGCCCTCGTCCTACCGCAGCTTGGTTGCTGCCGTAGCGATTGCCGTGTGCTTTGTCATCCAGTTGGTTTATAAAGACGCGCTTTTGCTCGGCGCGATGGTGGGCTTTTGCCGTATTCGACGACGCTGGGCGTGGTCGAAACGCCGCGATGCCAACGACGTGTTCGGCGAGGGCATCAAAATGATGGCGATGGTGGGCTTTATTATGATTGCCGCGCAGGGTTTCGCTGCTGTGATGCAGGCCACCGGCCACATCCGCCGCTGGTTGACGGCAGCATGCAGATGTTCGGCGGCAGCAAAGGCATACGGCCGCGCTGGCCATGCTCTTGGTCGGTCTTTTTGCAACGATGGGCATCGGCCCGTCGTTTTCCACCCTGCCGATTATCACCGCGATTTATGTACCGCTGTGCATCAGCCTTGGCTTCTCGCCGCTGGCCACTGTAGCGATTGTCGGCACGGCAGGCGCGCTGGGTGATGCCGGTTCGCCCGCGTCCGATTCCACGCTCGGCCCCACCATGGGCTTTGAACGCCGATCGGCCAGCACGACCACATCCGCGACTCGGTTATCCCCACCTTCATCCACTATAACATCCCGCTGACCATCGCCGGCTGGATTGCCGCCATGGTATTGTAAATGAACGACATTCAAGATTTGGAACACCGCATCACCGAGCTGAAATCTCAGACGGCCTTTACAGGACGATTTGATTACCCGCCTAAGCGACACCATCGCCCAAATGCGCCAAAACGCTCGACTTGCAGCAGTCGCAACTACGGCTGCTCTACCGCCGGCTAGCAAGACAAAAGCAGCGGCGAAGCTGAGCTCTACAGCCTGCGCGACGAAATCCCGCCGCATTATATAGATTAGCCGCATTATTAAACACGTCAGCGCAAAGGCCGTCTGAAAAACCCCTGAAACCGTGCTTTCAGACGGCCTGAACGTTCCTATAGCTTGCACAAGTGCCTGCTGCGATAATCCGCCGCTTGCCCTGCAGTGGTGCATTGAAAGCTACAGGTACAGTCCCTGTGCCCGCTAACATAAAGGACATTCACATGAAACAGAGGCATTCACGATTACCACGAAGTAAACGTTACCTGCTCCCTGCGGCAACAAATTCGTGACCCAATCCGCCATGGAAAAAGAAAACTTCAACATCGAGGTTTGCTCCAACTGCCACCCTTCTGACACCGGCACTCCAAAAATCGTCGACACCACCGGCCGCGTCGACAAATTCAACAGCAAATTCGGCAACCTGTTCAAACGCGGTTAAACCGCCGAAACCTGAGACTGCTTACCGGCAGTCTCTTTTTGTTTCAAACGGCTCTGCCTTGCTATCATGCCCGCTTTTTCAGACGGCCTCAACCCATGAACCGCTTCAACCTCATCATTATCGGCGACGAAATCCTGCACGGCAGCCGCCAAGACAAACATTTCTCCTTTTTCAAAAACCTGCTCGAAACACGCGGCCTCAAGCTCAACCAGGTGCAATACCTGCCCGACGAACGCGGCCTGCTGGTAAGGCAGCTTTCCCGCAGCTTTTCAGACGGCCTGCCCGCCGTCACCGGCGGCATAGGCTCGACGCCCGACGACCACACCTGCCAGGCCGCTGCCGAAGCCCTCGGCCTGCCGCGCTGGTGCGCCATCCCGAAGCCGCCGCACTGATTGCGGGTGTTACCGCCAAGCGCGGTGAAAGCCCTGATTCTCCCGAACACCGCCAACGCCTGAAAATGGCCGACTTCCCGCAGGGCGCGGACATCATCCCCAACAGTTTCAACAATATCGCCGGATTTTCCATCCGCGAACATTACTTCCTGCCCGGCTTCCCCGTGATGGCGCACCCGATGGCCGAATGGGTGCTGGAAAACCGCTACGCCGACCGCTTCCACCGCCTCCGCAGCGACGGGCGCGGTATTTGGATATTCGGCCTGCCCGAATCGCGCATCACGCCGCTGATGGAGCGTATCGAACGCGATTACGCGGGTATCCGCACATACAGCCTGCCCAGCGTCGGCCGCACCGAAGCCGACGGCAGCCGTGTTGCGCCGCATATCGAGTTCGGCATCAAAGCCGAGGTGCGGCCTGCACGCTGCTTGATGAGGCTTTGGGGAAAAGGCGTTGCGCGAATTGGACGCGTTGGGTGGCGAAATGCGTGAAATCGCTTAGGAATAAAGCCGCTTTAAGGCAGACGCCGATATGTCCGAGGCCGTCTGAAAAAAGACGCGGCGGAGCATGATAAGAAAAGGCCGTCTGAAACTTTTCAGACGGCCTTGATTAGTGTGGTGCAATGCTTAGTGATGGTGGCCGTGCGGGCCGTGGACGTGGCCGTGCTCGGTTTCTTCTTTTGTCGCTTCGCGGATGCTGTCCACCTTCGCTTTGAAACGGATTTTCATGCCTGCCAGCGGATGGTTGCCGTCGACCACCACTTTGCCTTCGGCCACATTGGTCACGCGGAAGATAACCACGTCACCGTCGGGCATGTCGGCTTCAAACATCATGCCCGGCTTCACTTCGGCGGGGAAAGCGTCGGCCGGTTCGATGCGGATCAGCTCGGGATCTTGCTCTCCGAACGCGTCGTCGGGTTGGAGCACAACATCTACTTCGTCGCCGATGTTTTTCTCGTGCAGGGCTTCTTCCACCAGCGGGAAAATGCCGTCGTAGCCGCCGTGCAGGGTAAAACGATGGGCTGCTGCGTTTCATCGATGAGCCTGGTCGTTGGCGTCGAACATTTGGTAATGCAGGCCGACAACGGTGTCTAATCATGGCTGTCTTTCGGAACAGGCTGTAAAAGCGCGCATTGTATCGATCAAGCCGCAGGCGCAGATGGTTTATTTCGGCCCGTTTTTACGGTGCGATCCGAGTGTTCTGCGGGGATGTGCGGATGTTGTTGCGTTTTTGCTACCGGAAAAACAGAGATGGATGGGCTTGGGAGGGCGGTGGACGGGATCAAGGACGGCGTGAAAAATAAAAACAGTATGTTTCAAAAGGTTTTTATTGGAGCCGTACGGGAAATGCGGTTTCGCCTGCGTGCTTGCGGCAGCGCTCTGACGTGCCGACGGAAAACGGCGGATACTATCCCGTCGGCACAGCGACAGAATGTGACGCAAATCAAAGTATGATTGATTTTTGCACGGTCTGATAGGCATAATGGCGGCCGTTCAGCATAAATCCGCAAAAGCCCGCAACGGCAGCGCTGTTGTAGGGGCGTTATTATTTGCTGATGTTTTTGGTTAATTTATCTTTTGCAATAGGTGTTTTAAAAATGAAAAATCTCTTTGGCCGCTACCCTGATGTCCCTTGTTCCTGGCCGCTTGCGGCGACAACGCTGCAAACAACGCCGCTTCTGCCGTTGACGCTGCCGCTTCCGAAGCCGCCGCTTCTGCCGCTTCCATGGCTGAAACTGCCGCTGCTTCCGCAACCGAAGCTACCAGCCGCTGCATCTGCTACCGAAGCTGCCGCATCTGCTGCTGAAGCTGCCGCTTCCGAAGCCGCTGCCAGCAAATAATCGGGATTTTCCTTTGCGACAGAGCGCTCGGCGCTCTGTTTTGCGATAGCGCAAAGGCCGTCTGAACGTTTCAGACGGCCTTTGCGCCTTTTGTTCTGAAAACAGCGGCACGAATCGGAACGGCGTGCGGTAGGCGCTGCCATTGCGTCCCGCTATATAATCCGCCGCTTTGCCCGACAGCCTTGAAACGATTATGCCCGCCGACCCTCAGCGAACTGGCTGCCCTTTTTGCACGAAGACGAAATCCTGCGCGATGCCGACGCCCTGCTCACCGACCAGCGCCGCCGCTACACGGGAAAAGCCGCATTGGTGCTGCGGCCGCAAAGCACCGAATCGCGTGCAAAAATCATGCGCTTTTGCTTTGCAAACCGCATTCCCGTCACCCCGCAGGGCGGCAACACCGGCCTGTGCGGCGCGGCCGTGCCGCAGGGCGGCGTTCTGCTCAACTTAGGCCGTCTGAACCGCATCCGCAGCATCAGCGCCGCCGATAACGCCGTCACCGTCGAAGCGGGCTGCATCCCGCAAAACGTCCAACAGGCGGCCGCCGCAGCGGGGCGGCTGTTTCCCTCAGCCTCGCCAGCGAAGGCTCGTGCCAGATCGGCGGCAACATCGCCTGCAATGCCGGCGGCCTCAACGTCCTGCGCTACGGCACCATGCGCGACCCGTCCTCGGCATCGAAGCTGTTTTGCCCGACGGTGAACTCGTCTCCCCAAACTCGTCCCCTGCACAAAAACACCACCGGCTACGACCTGCGCCAGCCTCCTTATCGGCAGCGAAGCACGCTCGCCGTCATCACCGCCGCCACCCTCAAACTCTTCCCTCTGCCGCAAACCTGCGAAACCGCCTGGGTCGGCGTCGACAGCATCGATCGCGCCGTCGGACTCCTCGCCCTCGTGCAACAACGCTTCGGCGAGCGGCTCACCAGTTTCGAGCTGGTCGGCAGCCGCGCCTCGAACCTCCGCCGCCACAGCCGCAGCACCGCCCCTGTTTCCGCCCCCTGGCACGTCCTGCCTCGAACTGGCCGACGCCGAACCGCGCGACGACCTCGGCGGCCCTGCTCGCCGAATACCTGCTGCAACACGGCTTTGACAACAGCGTCCCCGCCCAATCCGCAAGCGAAAGGCAACCCTGTGGACGCTGCGCGAAAACATCTCCGCCGCCCAACGCAGTCTCGGCGTCAGCATCAAACACGACATCGCCCTGCCCATCGAGCGCGTCGCCGAATTTGTCGGCAGCTGCGGCGCCGCGCTGCGCCAAGCGTTCGCGGGCATCGACATCGTCCTCTTCGGCCACCCTCGGCGACGGCAGCCTGCACTACAACACCTTCCTGACCGCCGCGACAGGCAACGACGCCTACGCCTATGAATACGCCGTCAACACCGTCGTTTACGAACACGTCCTCGCCTGCGGCGGCACGATAGCCGCCGAACACGGTGTCGGCATCGTCAAACGCCACTGGCTGCCCCGCGTGCGCAGCGCGGGCCGAACTGCGGCTGATGGGCGCCAGTCAAAGCCGCCTCGACCCGCACAACATCGCATGAACCCCGGCAAACTGCTGCCCGATTGAATCCCGGAGGCCGTCTGAAAGCATTTCAGGACGGCCTGCTATAATCCGCCGCTGCAAAACAGGGCATACCGACATGGAACAAACCGTTTACCTCTACACCGACGGCGCCTGCAAAAGGCAATCCCGGCACGGGCGGCTGGGGCGCACTGCTGCGCTACGGCTGCCACGAGAAAAGAACTCAGCGGCGGCGCGCGCGACACCACCAACAACCGCATGGAGCTCACCGTGCCGTCATCGAAGGCTCAAAGCCCTCGAAACGCAAAAAGCCGCATCGAAATCTGCACCGACTCGCAATACGTCAAAAATGGCATGGAAAGCTGGATACGCGGCTGGAAGAAAAACGGCTGGAAAACATCGGCCAAACAGCCGGTGAAAAACGAAGACCTGTGGCGCGAACTCGACCGCCTCGTCGCCGAACACGACGTCGTCTGGACATGGGTCAAAAGGTCATGCCGGACATCCTGAAAACGAACGTGCTGATGCTCGGCCAACCGGCAGGCGGCAGCGGCAAAACAAAGCGGCGAGAGGCCGCAGGAGGCCGTCTGAAAATGGATTTGGAACAATCGGCAAACGCGGCAGCCGCGCCGCTGCCTCGACGCCGACCCGCAGTTGCAATTTCTCCTGCAAAGCGCCAAAGCGTGGCGGCGAGCTCGATAACATCGTCAACAGGAATTGCCCGCCAACCCTGCATCCGCACGTTCAGACGGCCTGCATCGAAGAGGGCGCGCTGGCGCTGCTGGCCGCCAACAACATGGCCGCCTCGCGCCTGAAAATGATTGCCCCGCCCCTGCTGCCGCGTTTGCGGCAGCTACAGCGATCTGATACAAAGCGTGCGCGTCAAAACCGTGCCCAAGCCCGCCGCGCCGCCGAAAGAAAACAGCCTGCGCCTCGAGCGCAGCCGCCGCTGAGTTTCCGCCGCAGCGCCGAACAGCCTGCAACACCATCCGCAACTGGTCGCCGCTCTTCGCCGATTGGCGGGCAAATATCAAAAATAATTATCTTTCGTCGGGGGTTTCGTGGTAGATTCCGCTTCTGACGCCCGCGCTCGCAGAGGCCGCAGGCGGAACGGGGGCAAGAGTCAGACCTTTGTTTCCCGACTTTATTTTTAACATCATCAGGAGATGAAACACGAAGGCATACTTAGCACTGATTTCCGCAGCCGCACTGGCGCTGAGCGCGTGTGGCGACAACAAACCGGCCGAAACCCCTGCCGCGCCGCCCGCCGCTTCCTCCGAAGCCGCGCCTGCGTCTGCCGCCTCCGAAGCTGCGCCCGCTGCGCCCGCAGCTTCTGAAACTTCCGAAGCCGCGCCCGCAGCATCCGCCGAAGCTCCTGCCGCCGCAGCCGGCGCGTGCGAAACCGTGGTCGAATCCCAACGACATGATGAACTTCAACACCAAAGAACTGGCTATCGACAAAACCAACTGCAAAGAGTTCAAAGTCACCCTGAAACACACCGGCAAAATGCCGAAAAACCGCAATGGGTCACAACATCGTGATTTCCAAAGCCGAAGACACCCAGGCCGTGATTAAAAGACGGCGCGGGCGCAGGCGCCGACGGCGACTACGTCAAAGCGGGCGACGAGCGCGTGATCGGGCACACCAAAACTGATCGGCGGCGGCGAAGAAACCAGCGTCACTGTCGACACCAGCAAATTCCGCTGACGGCGGCAAATACGAGTTCTACTGCTCCTTCCCCGCCCACTCCTCGCAAATGCTCGGCCACATCACCCTGAAATAAGCCCCGCAGATGCCAGACGGCCTGCCATCCGGCAGGCCGTTTCGTTTGTTTGCGGCACGCGGAAGGGCGTATACTCCGCGCCTTTCGCAAACCAAAAGATTCAGGCCGTCTGAAAACGCGGGCGCCGCCCGCAGGCTTGGCGGACACGGTTTTTCAGATGGCCGCAAGGAACGACAGACATGAACCTTTTCAACACCCGCAGTGTCACTTTCGACGAACCCATCGAAATGCTCTATGCCTGCCACGGCAAAGTCCGCCGCTTCTGCGAACAGGTCGGCATGCTCGACGGCTACATCGCCGAAAAACGGCCGCAACGACATCGTCTTGCGTACCATCCGGCCAGATTGCGCAGTATTTTCGACGTTGCCGCGCTGCTGCACCACGAAGACGAAGAACTCGATTATTTCCCGCTGCTGCTGCGTTACGCGCCGCAGGCGCAGGCCGATGTGGACGAGCTGCTGCGCCAGCACGTTATCCTGCATGCCAACTGGGCGGCGGTGGCCGGAGAGTTCGCCAGGCTGGAAGCCGACGAACACTACCGCCCCGATGCCGCCGCCTTCAAGCTCTTCGTCGACGGCTACGCCGTGCATCTGGTTTTGGAAGAAGGCTTGTTCGAGCTGGGCAAAACGCATATTCCCGCCGACGAATTGGCGCGCATCGGCAAGAATATGGCGCAGCGGCGCAAGCCTAAGGCCGTCTGAAAGCCCCTGATGCGGCTGTTCCATACCCTGCAAGACCTTGCCGCCGCGCTGCCCGAGATACCGCGCAACGGCCTGATCCTGATTCCGGAAACGGTTGCCGTCCTTATCCACCCTGTCCTGCACGGGGCGTTTTCCGCCCTGTTTTCTCCCAAAGCCCGTTTTTATCGTCCAAGCCGCCGGCGAGAGGCGCGCTTTGCTTATCGCGCATGGCTGTCCGTGCCCGTATTCGCCCGCATCGCGCAAGCCCTGCCCGCCGCTGTCGGCGACAGGCAATGGCAGGCCGCGTTGTCCGCCTATTTTTGTGCTGCCGCCTGAAATGCCGACGGCGCAAACGCGGCACCATCCCGCGCCCCTGACTCTCGCCGCCGCTGCCCGACGAGGCAGCGCGTTTAGCCTGGTGGGCGCAGTGCGTCCGCGCCTACTTGGATTTGTGGGGAGGCGATCGTCCGTTTTTCCCCGTTTCCCGCGCCGATTTGGCTGACTGCGAACGGCGTATCGGCTGCCCGCTGCCGCCCGTGCTGCGTGCCTACGAACATATCGGCGTGCAGTATCTGGCTTGGACAATTTATACGCCCGAGCTTATCGGGCCGCTGGCCGATGCTTGTCTTTTGGTTGGACGGTATTTGGGCGGAACTGCCTGCCGCCGAAGCCGACGCAATCCTCGCACAGGCCGACGGGCTGCTTGTCTTCGGCGAAAGCCCGGACGACGGCAGCCTGTGGTGTTTCCACTGGAACACCGGCCGCATCTGGCGTTGTGACTGCGGCGACGGATATTTGACGCAGGTTTCTGCCGACGCGGGCGGCTGGCTCGATGCGGTGATGATTCTGTCGGCGGCACGGGCGAACGGACAGGAGGATGGGGCGGCCGCAGCGCTGTTGCGGCAGAGATTGGGGCGGCGCGGCTGCGGATAAGTTGGTGGGGAAGGCCGTCTGAAAGCGTTGAGGCCGTCTGAAAGGTGAGGCCGTCTGAAAGGTGAGGCCGTCTGAAAGGTGAGGCCGTCTGAAAGGTGAGGCCGTCTGAAACGGGAGGTGCGTTTCAGACGGCCTTTTTCTGTATCCGCGCGGCGTCTGTCTGTTTTGGGACAAAACGGCGGAGGCCGTCCGAACCGGTTTTTCAGACGGCCTCCATGTTGCTGCGGGGCGGGGTTTAGTTTTCCCCTTCTTTCTGTTCTTCCTGCGCTTCGGCGCTTTCGTTTTCCAGGTTGTCGATCAGTTTGCCGAGCAGGCGTTGCAGTTCGCGGTGGTCGGCTTCGTCGAGGCCTGCCCAGATGGGGCTGCGTTTTTCGGTGATTTGCGGCTGCATGCGGCGGATGAATGCTTCGCCTTCTTCGGTGAGTTTCAGCACGGTTTGCCGGCGGTCTTGGGCGTTGCCGCCGCGTTCGACCCAGCCGCGTGCGACCATGTCGTCGGACAGGTGGGTGGCGCTGGTGCGGGTGAGGCAGAGCAGGTCGCTCAGGCGCGAGGGGAGGGTCTCGCGGTTGGGGGCGGCGTAGAGCGAGGCAGGGCGAACCAGAGGTTTTCGGTGATGCCTTCGGCTTTGAGGCATTGGTTGAGGTTGGTGCCGAGGCGTTCGGCGGCGAGGCGCACCATACGGAAGGTGAGGGTGCGGTCGAGGGGGAAATCGGGCAGGTTTTCTGCGAGGACGGTGAGTTGTTTGGCGGTTTCGGTGTGGGAAAAGGTCATGCTGCTTCCATACTTTCATTAATGCGGCCTTCCGATGCTATTTTGCTTAAAATCATCGGTTTTGGCGGTGCGGTATCATAAAACGGTAACAGGTAAACAAGTGTTTTGCCCGATAATCGGTTGCGGAATTTTTAAGCGGTAGGAAGCGGGAGGCCGTCTGAAAGCGTGCGGGCGGCTTGGTGTGTTTCAGACGGCCTCCTGCGGCGGCCGGGTGCGGCGGTCGAATGCTTCGAGCGAGAGGTTCATGCTTTCGAGGCCGGGGGTCGCGATTTGCGAGGACGGCCTGGCCGACGGAGTCGCCGGGGTCGGCAGCGGGGCGGTAGACGAAGGTTGGAAGAGTTCTTCGAGGCGGATGTTGGCGGCTGTGGTTTTGAGTACCCAGCCGAGGTTGCCGTGGTGAGATGTAGCCGTACCGCGCGAGTTTGTCGAGCAAATCGCCCAATCTGTCGTAGCCATGTCGATGTGGCGGCGGAAGTCTTGGATGCGCAGGGTTTGTCCGCTGCTTTGTGCGCGGTTGAGCAGCAGGAGGATTTTCAACACGTCGTCGAAGCGGCCGCGCGCACCGAAGCTGCGGCGGAAGGCGTCGCCCTGCCAGTAGGACAGGGGAGGTGAAGACGGCACCGCCCAGCAGGGAGCATCCACAGCAGGGTTGAGCCACATGAGGGAAGACGGGCACGGCGGCGAAGGCGCCGTAGATGAGGTGTAGCTGTTGAAGGTGCCGATGTACCAGGCGAAGCCGCGCCGCAGCAGATCGAGAAGGACGGCGGTGAGGGCGGCGCCGATGAGGGCGTGGCGGGCGGGGACGTAGCGGTTGGGCACGAGGTGGTGAGAGCAGCCAGAGGGGCGGCGGTGTCGAGGGGCGAGCGAGCCGGCGGTTTTGAGGCCGTCTGAAAGCCAAGCGGGCAGGGCGGCGAGGCTGCTGTGCGAGGCAGAAGTTCCCAAACGGAGAAGGCCGCGCCGACGGTGAGCGGGGCGAAGGTGAGCAGCATCCAGTAGACGAGAAACTGCATCCACAGCGGGCGCAGGTTTTTGACCTGCCAGATGCGGTTGAAGGTTTGGTCGATGGTGCGGATGAGCAAAACGGAGGTGACGACGGGGAAGGCGATGCCGATGGCGGTGAGGTTGGCGGCGTTGCTTTGGAAGCGCGCGAGGTATTCGCGCACGACGCCCGCGCCCTGCGGCACGAGGTTGCCGTCGATAAAAGCCGAGCACGGAGGCGGACAGGGCGGTCGTACATCAGGAAGGCCGAGAGTATGGACAGGACGACGGTCAGCACGGGCACGAGGGCGAGCAGGGAGGTGAAGGTGAGGCTGGCCGACACTTGCGGCACGTCCACTTCGTCGAAGCGGCGGTAGAGGAAGGCGGCGAAACTGAAGGCGCGGGATTCGCGCACGGTGTGCCATGAGAAGGTTTTCCGCATGAGGGTTCTCCGTGGTGTCTGTTTGCCTGTGCGGTTTGCGGCCGTCTGAAAAGGCGGCGCGGGCGGTATGGGAAGCGTCAGGCCGTCTGAAAACGGGGAAACGGGTTTTGACTTCGTTGCAACTTCACTTTCAGACGGCCTTTCGGGTTTCAGACTGTCTTTTGAGGCCGTCTGAAACGGCGGAAGCTGCGCTCCTTCTCCCGTGCGGGCGCAGAGGAGGGTGAAAAAGGCCGTCTGAAAACGGGGAAACGGGTTTTCAGACGGCCTGATGCTGGGTGGCGTTCAGTTGAGGCGGTTTTGCCCCGCCATTTCGCGTTCCCATTCGAGTCGGTAGTTCATCAGTTCGCCGTAGCCGTCGATCATTTCGGTGCACTGCATCTGTTCGGCGGCATCGAGGATGTCGGCCAGCACTTCGACGGGTTCGATTTCAGGCCGTAGAGCCCGCGGGTCGAAGTCGATGCCCAAGAGCACGGCGTCCTGATCCATGCCCACCAGCCATTCGTGCAGGAAAAAAGTCCAGCGGCAGCTCGTCGACTTCGTGATCCGCCCATTCGTCGGCAATGCGAGGCTTCGGCTTGGGCGCGGTCGTGCCAGACGCAGAAGACGGGCACGGGTTCGCCGTCGTCTTCTTCGTATTCGGCCGACGGGCATTCGGCAACGTCGTCTTCGGGGGAGACCAGGGTGTAGAGGGTGCGGCTGCCGAGGGCGGCACGGATAAAGCGGTTGTATTCTTCGTCGTCGGGGTGAGGGAACATGGGTTTCCTTTCTGAAAAGGCCGTCTGAAAACGGTTTATTCGTCTGCCGCGCCGCCCGATTCGGTGGCTTCCATTTCGGCTTTCACTGCCTGATAGAGGGCGCGGAAGTTTTTCGGCGGCTTGTTCTGCTCTTTTTCTTTGCGCGCGTTGCGGATGAGGGTGCGCAGCGCGGAGAGGTCGGCCTGCGGGTGGGCGGCGGCAAATTCGGTAAACGCTTCGTCGTCGGCAAGCGGGTGTTCGCGCATCTGCTCGACGCGCTGCAAAAGGCGTTGTGCGCCTGGTTTTCGCCTTTGAGGCGGGCGAGAAATTCGCGGATGGGCTCGGGGGTCGGTGTCGCGCATCAGGCGGCCTATGTATTGCGCTTTGCCGTTTCAGGGCGCTGTTGAGGTGATTTTTGTAGTCGCGCACGGCCTGGTGCAAATCTTCGGGCAGGCCGATCAGCGTTTCCGCCGACAGGCGCGATCGGCTCCATGCCCAAATCCTGCAATTCGTTCATGCGTTTTTCATTTGGGTTTTGCTGACCCATTCTTCCGTGTCGTTTGCGCTCATACGCTTGGTTTCCGCTGTTTGGCAGGGGCGGCATTTTAGCAGCAATGCGGCTTGTTTTTCGCACAAAAAGCGGGTAAAATGCCGTCTGAAAACCCCCACCACGGAGCATTTTATGTTCAACCACGCCGCAGGAACTGACGGATTTGTGCGCCTTCGCCCTCGATGCCGCCAAACGCGGGGGCGCAAGCGCCGCCGAAAGCCGATTTGAGCGAATCGCTCGGCCAGAGCGTCCAAGTGCGTTTGCAGGAAATCGAGCAGATCGAGCACCAGCAGGGACAAATCCCTCGACATCACGCGTCTATCTCGGGCAAAGCAAAGGCCGCGCCAGCACCGCCGACTTCTCCCGCCGCGCCATAGAAGAAACCGTGCAGGCCGCCCTCGACATCGCCCGCTACACCGCGCAGGACGACTGCGCCGGCCTCGCCGATGCCGAATTGATGGCCACCCGCTTCGGCGATCTCGACAAATTCCATCCGTGGGACTTGTCCGCCGAAGAAGCCGCCGAACTCGCCCGCCGCTGCGAAGCCGCCGCCCTCGACACCGACCCGCGCATCAACAATTCCGAAGGCGCGGGCATCCAGACCTCGCACTACCGGTTTGCCTACGGCAACGGCCACGGCTTTCTGCAACACGAACGCGGCACGCGCTACAGCGTTTCGTGCAGCGTTGTCGCCGCCGACAGCGACGGCGCCATGCAGCGCGACTACTGGTACGACCTCGCCCGCAGCAAAGAAGAGAACTCGACAGCATGGAAAACATCGGCCGCACCGCCGCCGAACGCACCGTACGCCGTCTGAACGCCCGCAGCCTGCCCACCGGCAGCGTGCCCGTCCTCTTCGACGCCACCGTCTCCGCCGGCCTTGTCGGCCACATCGTCGGCGGCCTCTCCGGCGGCGCGCTCTACCGCCAGAGACAGCTTTCTCGCCGACAGCATCGGCAAAAATCCTGCCCGAATTCCTCAGCCTGCGCGAAGAGCCGCACATCCCCCGCGCCTGGGGCAGCAGCTGGTTCGACAGCGAAGGCGTCGCCACACACCCGCGCTTCGTTATCGAAAACGGCGTCGTGCAGGGCTATTTTTTATCGTCGTACAGTGCGCGCAAACTCGGTATGCAGACCACGGGCAACGCGGGCGGCGCGCACAACCTGATTCTCAACGCCACCTGTCCGACACAGGCCGACCTGCTGCGCCAAATGGGCAGCGGCCTGCTCGTCACCGAATTGATGGGGCAGGGCGTCAATATGCTCACCGGCGACTATTCGCGCGGTGCGGCAGGCTTTTGGGTGGAAAACGGCGTGATCAATATCCCGTCGAAGAAATCACCATTGCCGGACGCTTGCAGGGATATGCTGCTTGGTATTGCGGGCGTGGCCGACGACGCCCTGCGCCGCTCCTCGCACAAAGTCGGCTCGATACTGATGAGACAAAATGACCGTGGCCGGGCAGTAGCCGCCGCGTTTGCCCGTAAGCAAAGAGGCCGTCTGAAAAGCATAGGGCGGCCTGAAAACCGCTGCGGAGTAGGGTTGGGCATTGATGCCGACATGGTGAACCGGATTTGTCGGATATACCCCGAACTTGTATCTTCCTCCCAACAGGGGTAAACCCGCGATTACCCCCACCGGTATGGCGGCATTCTGCATCCGACCTTTTATCTGCTTTCAGACGACCTTAAACTTGAACCGCGTGCGTGGCGAAACCACACCCTACAACTTACACCACCCCACAACAAAAACGCCCCGCCAAAAACAAAAGGCGGGGCATCTGCATAATCAATAATCTTTACAAAAATTTGCGTGCAGTGTGCAGTGTGCGGTGTGCAGTGTGCAGTGTGCAGTGTATGGCAGTGTGCAGTATAATTTTTAACAATTTTCATTGATTTGAACGGTATTTTTAACAACTTTTTATGGATAAAAACATGAAAACCAACAAAATCTTACAAATTGCAATGATAATAACTTGCTCGCAGCACCAATGGCAGCATCCGCGTATGAATTGGGGGAGAAAGGCATAAGCGCAGATGCCAAGTTATACAACCAAATAGGTTATGACAGCACGGGTCGTTATGAGTATTTGAATGGCAGAGCACAGGAATCTTTGGTTAAAGTTAGTGGCAAGGGTGCTGCTAAAATAGGGTAAAAACCAAGTAAGAAACGGGTTGCGAAACAGGCTAAGGGAGAACCTGCTGTTGGAAGTAAAGAAATGGAAAGCTAATGTAAGACGTTGCATATTGAAAGCAGCAAGGAAACGTGAAGCTGACCGCAAGGCTGGACGTAGTGTTTTTGATGAATATCTATGATTAAAACATCATCAATAAAAAACAGTGCCCAATGGGCACTGTTTTTACATCTGATATTGCTGAGAGTTTCTTTGGTTTTTCTTCAACCGTATCTTGCTGGCTATGAACATCGACAGATTTGGTGTGGGTTTGTAGTTTTTGTGCTCCATATTACTAGGGTGTGTTGACATTCAGCTTGTCAGCACAACCTAACGCGCGATGCCGCTGGCGGTAGGTTTCGACATCGAGCACGCAGATGGGAAAAGAACACGCCCGCGTCCGGGATGGTTTTGCACCGCCGCTCAAGTCCAGGCACAGATCGTCGTAGAGCCATGCCTGCACGCGCCATGCCGAAAAAGCGGCCGGCAGCAGAATTAGAAACAGAATCCGGCGGATGTAAATTCGTTTTTTTAACAGTGTTTATAGTCGGCTTTCGGGTTTGTGGAAGGGCATTGCGCTGTAAGGCTGTCTGAAAGGGTTTCAGACGGCCTTCGAACTTCAGGCTGCCAAAAGCGATAGGTCGGGCATTCATCCCCGACATCTTACTGAACCGGGATTTGTCGGGCATAAATGCTCGACCTACGGAAAATGCTTACCAAGGCTGCGTAGTCGAGCCGATGGTGAACTCGCTTCTTGCCGTGCGCGAGCTGCCCTTTGCCGTGCGCGGCTACGACAAGCTCCTCGTCTGGCACGAGCGCAGCCACGCCGACCCCGCGCAACAATGGTTGCGCGAACAGCTGGCAACAACTGCAAAGGCCGTCTGAAAGGGCAGGGCGGACAGACAAAAAGGCCGTCTGAAAAGCCCTTTTCGGGGTTTCAGATGGCCTGATGCAAATCTTGTGCCGCAACTTTGCCGTTTGCATCAATAAAATAAAGAAGAGACAGGGCCGTCTGAAAGCGACTTTTTGCTTTTCAGACGGCCTGTGTCGGATAAAGCGGAGCGGTGTTTCGCGCAGCCTGTTTGCAAACCCAAATCGGGAAAAAGGCCGTCTGAAAAAACCTTTTCGGCTTTTCAGACGGCCTCTACCCGACAAACAGTACGGTGTTACAGCGAGCCCAAGATAATCCGCAAGACGCGGCGCGAGGGGTTCGAGCCGCGCCCCACAGGAGTTGGTCGCCTACGGTAAACGCGCTGATGTATTCGCCGCCCATGCCGAGTTTGCGGATGCGGCCGACGGGTACGGACAGCGTGCCGGTGACTTTGGCGGGAGTCAGCTCATGGATGCTGGCTTCTTTTTCGTTGGGGATGACTTTCACCCAGTCGTTCGCGCCGGCCAAGATGCTTTCGATTTCGGCCACAGGCAGGTCTTTTCAGCTTCAGGGTGATGGCCTGGCTGTGGCAGCGCATGGAGCCGATGCGCACGCACGGGCCGTCGATGACGAGTAGGATTCGCGCGCTGCGGCCGAGGATTTTTGTTGGTTTCACGCCGCCTTTCCATTCTTCTTTCGACTGGCCGTTGCCCAAATCGGCGTCAATCCACGGAATCAGGCTGCCTGCGAGCGGTACGCCGAAGTTGGCTTTGGGGTAATCTTCGCTGCGCAAAAAGTCGGACACTTTGCGGTCGATGTTGAGAATCGCGCTGGACGGGTCAGCCAATTCGCCTGCGACTTGTGCGTGAATCGCGCCCATGCCGCTGATGAGTTCGCGCATATTTTTGCACCCGCGCCGGAGGCAGCCTGGTAGGTCATGCTGGTTGCCCATTCGACGAGGTCGTTTTGGAACAGGCCGCCGAGTGCCATCAGCATCAGGGAGACGTTGCAGTTGCCGCCGATGTAGTTTTTCACGCCGTTTTTGCAGACCGGCATCGATGACGTTGCGGTTGACGGGGTCGAGCACGATGATGGCGTCGTCGTTCATGCGCAGTGAGGATGCGGCGTCAATCGAGTAGCCGCTCCAGCCCGAACCGCGCAGGTTTTTGGTACACGGATTTGGTGTAGTCGCCGCCCTGGCGGGTAACGATGATGTCCATTTTGGACAACTCGCCGACATCGTTGGCATCGAGCAGCGTTTTGGCGGCCTGGCCGAAATCGGGCGCGGCGCCGCCTACGTTGGATGTGGTGAAGAAATACGCGTCGAGGGATGTGGGCGAAAGTCGTTTTTCTTCGCGCATACGCTGCATCAATACCGAGCCGACCATGCCGCGCCAGCCGACGAAAACCTACTTTCGTGATGTGTCTCCGTTTGGGTGTTGGTGAAGAAAGGAAAGCGCGCGTTTTAAACCTGCGCGGGGAAAAAGTAAAGTTTTTATGCGGCACTCTTTTTCAGACGGCCTTTTTGGGCTTTGAGGCCGTCTGAAAAGGGTGTTTTCCTGTTTCAGACGGCCTTTGCCGGAAGGGTTGACGCCGCGGAATGGAGCCGTCTGAACGGGTTTCAGACGGCCTTGGTGCGCTTTATACGGTTTGCGAGTATTGGGCGGTGGTTTCGCGGTGGCGCAGGTGGTAGTCGAAGACCATGGCGATGTTGCGGATGAGGAAGCGGCCTTTGGGGGTGACGGTGAGGCCGTTGGTTTTGAGTTTGACCAGGCCGAGGCGTTCCATTTGTTCGAGGTCAGCCAGTTCGTCGGCGAAGTATTGGGAGAAGGGGATGGCGAAGGTGTCTTGGTAGACGCGGAAGTCGAGGCGAAGCGGCACATGAGGTCTTGGATGATGTTGCGGCGCAGGATGTCGTCGCGGGTGAGGCGGTAGCCGCGCATGATGGGAGGTGTCCGGCGTCGAGGGCGGCGTAGTAGTCGGTGATGTTGCGCTCGTTTTGTTCGTAGGGTGCAGCCGATTTTGCCGATGGCGGAAACGCCGATGGCGACGAGGTCGCAGTCGGCGTAGGTAGAGTCGCCTTGGAAGTTGCGTTGCAGAAAGCCTTCGCGCAGGGCGACGGAGAGTTCGTCATCGGGTTTGGCGAAGTGATCCATGCCGATGAAGACGGAGCCTGCGTCGGAGAGGCGTTCGACGGCGTATTGCAGGATGTCGAGTTTTTCTTCGCTGGAGGGGACGGCATTGGTGTCGATGCGCCGCTGGGGTTTGAAGATGTGGGGAGGTGGGCGTAGTGGTGAGGGCGAGGCGGTCGGGGTCGAGGGAGAGGACGGTGTCGATGGTGGGCTTGATGCTTGCGAGGGCTTTGGTGGGGCAGGCCGTATATGAGGTCGACGCTGACGGATTTGAAGCCGGCTTCGCGGGCGGCTTCGATAACGGTGCGGGTTTCTTCGACGCTTTGGATGCGGTTGACGGCCTGCTGCACTTTGGGGTCGAAATCCTGGATGCCGACGCTCATGCGGTTGAAGCCGAGGCGGCCGAGGTGGTGCACGGTTTCGCGGCTGACTTTGCGCGGGTCGATTTCGATGGGTATTCGCCGTCGGACAGGAGGTTGAAGTGGCGGCGTATCATGGCGAAGACGCGGTCGAGTTGGCCGTCTGAAAGGAAGGTGGGGTGCCGCCGCCGAAGTGGAGTTGAGCGAGATTTTTGCCTCCGAGGTGGGGGCGAGCAGTTCCATTTCGCGTTCGAGATAGCCGAGGTACTCGTCGGCGCGGGTTTTGTCTTTGGTGATGATTTTGTTGCAGCCGCGGTAGTAGCAGATGGTGTCGCAGAAGGGGATGTGGATGTAGAGGGACAGGGGGTTTGTTGAGTGCGCCCGCTGCTGCTGAGGGCGAGGGTTTCGATGTATTCGTTTTCACCGAAATCTTTGTGGAAGCGGTCGGCAGTGGGGTAGGAGGGTGTAGCGCGGGCCGCTGGCGGGGAGTGAAGCGATGAGGTTGCGGTCGAATTCCGGCTTTTCTTTGTTGATTATGTTGATGATTTTTCATGCGGAAGGGTTTGATGTTGGTAAATGTATGGTGGTTTGCTAGAGATGGCACAAAGCCAATGATGATACTGATATTAGTCAAGGCGAATTGTATACTGGTTTGCCTCCAGGTGCAAAAATTAAGGACTGTAACCAGTATGGTCACACACGCTGCTACAACCGATGAAGACGCTTTGTTCGACCTGTTCGCTGCGCGAGCCAACGTCCTGCCCGTCGGCCTGCGTCCCCAATAGAATTCGAGCAGTTGGACACCGTTATCCGACAGAGCCACAGGCTGAAAAAGGCGAGTTTCTGTTCCGTTCGGGCGAGTCTTTCCATTCCCGCTTTTCGCCATCCGCACCGGTTTTTCAAAACGACTGTCGCTTCGCAGGATGGTCGCGATCAGGTAACCGGTTTTTATGTCCGGTGAATTGATCGGGATGGACGACATCTGCACCCATGCGCACACCTGCGATGCGGTGGCTTTGGAGGACAGCAGGGTGTGTGAGCTGCCGTTCGGCCATATGGAGGAGTTGAGCAAAGTCATTCCGAGCATCCAAACGCATTTCTTCCGCCTGATGAGCCGCGAGTTGTGCGCGATCAGGCGTAATGTTGTTGTTGGAGCGTATGCGCGCCGAAGAGCGGATTGCCGCCTTTTGCTGAACTTGTCGCAAAGGCTGCACCACAGGGGTTTTGCCGCCAACGATTTCATCCTGCGTATGTCGCGCGAGGAAATCGGCAGCTATTTGGGGCTGAAGCTGGAAACAGTCAGCCGCACGCTTTCGCGTTTCCATCAGGAGGCTGATTTCGGTGGAGCACAAGCACGTCAAGTTACTGAAGCCGGAAGTATGAACAGAATGGTGTCCGGCGGTACGCACGCCGTCTGAAAGGGCCGTCTGAAAAGCAAAAGCACCGTGAAAACTTATTCTGCGGTGCTTTTGCTTTCTCAAACAACCTGAGATCTATGCAAAAAAGCCCTTCCTTCGACAGCCGGAACCCAAAAACAGGTTTTCGGCTGTTTTCGCCCCCAATCACTCCTGATTTTACCCAAATATCCCCTTAATCCTCCCCAGATACCGGATTATCAGGCATCCGGGCCGCCTGCAGGCGGCAACGAGGCACCAGCCTGTTAGCCGCTTTCAACAGGTTTAAACACATCGCCTGAGACCTTTGCAAAGATCCCCCAAATCCCTAAATTCCCACCAAGACATTTGAGATTTCTCATGAGCACCTTCTTCCAGCAAACCGCTCAAGCCATGATTGCCAAACACATCGACCGCTTCCCACTATTAAAGTTGGATCAAGTGATTGATTGGCAGCCGATCGAACAGTACCTGAATCGTCAAAAGAACCCGTTACCTTCGAGACCACCGCGGCCGTCCCGCCTATCCCTGTTGTCCATGTTCAAAGCCGTCCTGCTCGGACAATGGCACAGCCTCTCCGATCCAGAACTCAGAACACAGCCTCATCACCCGCATCGATTTCAGCCTGTTTTGCCGTTTCGACGAACTGAGCATCCCCGATTACAGCACCTTATGCCCGCTACCGCAACTGGCTGGCGAAGACGACACCGTCCAGGTGCTGGAACGAGTTAACCGCCAGCTGACCGAAAAAGGCCTAAAAAAGTAGAGAAGCGTCCGCCGCCGTCATTGACGCCACCATTATTCAAAACGCCGACGGCAAACAGCGTCGAGGCCATGAGAAGTCGATGAAGAAGGGCAAGTCGGCGGTCAAACCACCGAGCAAAGACAGCGATGCCCCGCTGGACAAAAGAAAACGGCCTCTGCAGACTCGGTTTTGCAAACGACATACCCGCTACCGATGAGGAAGGCTATATCGAGAAACTGCATCACCCCCGCCAATACCTAGAGTGCAACCACCTGTCGCCTTTTGCTGGAAGGGATAGCCGAAGGCACGACCGATCTATGCCGACAAAGGCTCGACAGTAAGGAAACCGGCAACATCTGAAAGAGGCATCGAGTTACTGGACGGCATTATGCGCAAAGCCCACCGCAAACATCCACTGTCGGAAGCACAAACCAAACGTAACCGATATTTGTCGAAGACCCGTTATGTGGTCGAACAAAGCTTCGGTACGCTACACCGTAAAATTCGCGCTATGCGCGGGCAGCCTACTTCGGACTGAGCAAAAGTGCGTGCGCAAGCCATCTGAAGGCGATGTGAACCTTTTAAAAGCCGCCAACAGGCTAAGTGCGCCTGTGCTGCCTAAAAGGCGGCCGGATGCCTGATTAATCAGGTATCTAAGGAGGATTAAGGGGGTATTTGAGTAGAATCAGTGGATATTTGAAATAAAAACAGCCGAAAACCTGTGTTTGAATTTCGGCTGTTGGAGGAAAGATTTTGCAAGGGTCTCTGCCCGTAGAGACAAGCATATCTGCTTGTCTTACAGGGCATTCAAAAACCTAATCGGCGGTAGAATGAACCGGGTCAAGCACCGCACTTTTGACAAAAGTAGCTAGATTTTGATATAGGCTAAAATCGATAATGACTTAGCCTTTTTCATCGAGACTTGATTAGTTGTTTGTTGTTAATGCGCCTAAATCTTTATCAACTAGAACAAACCTCACCATCTTCACCAAGAAGATTTAATTTATCAAAAATTCCACTGAATAATTTTCTTCTTCTTCATTTGTTCAGCCACATACCATTGTGAAGTTAAAGGCAGAGTAGTCTTTCCTTCAAAAGTTCTACGCTGAATTCATTGATTTTTAGAAGTGATGCTTTTCATGTTCATAAGTTAATTCAAGTACTTGTTTAATGATGAAGAAATGTGAGGGTGGTTCATCAATTTGTGTGATGATAGCCAATGCGCCGGTCTCATTTAAATAAGTGAAGAGTTTACGCATATGCTGCATTTCCTCAGCCGCGTGCTCTGATAAAAATTTTGCTGCCAACTTCGAAACCTTGTTGTTCGCACCAGGCGCTCGTTTGTAAATATAAGTTAGAAGAATAAAACTCTAAATTCATTTGATCATTTTAATGGTTAATCACGCTATTTGATAACGTTTTATTTCTCTATTCTATAAAAGTTTTTTGAATTCACGATCAATGTGGTAGGCGCTGTACCACTTTCACCAAGAAGTTTGGATTTATCAACAATACTGTTAAATAATTTTTCTTCTTCATGCTGTTCAGCTACATACCATTGTAAGAAGTTAAAAGTAGAGTAATCCTTTTCTGCAAAAGTACTCTCAACTAACTCATTAATTTTAGATGTCACTAGTTTTTCGTGTTCAAGTGTTTGTTTCAAAAACTTCTTTTAATGAAGCGCTAATCGTGTTTAGGGGCGTCAATTTTACCCTAACAAAGGCATTCCACTGGTTTCGCTCACATAAATGAAACTTTCATATGTTCAATTCTTCATCAGCGCTGACAAGTAAAATGCTGCAGCGCCTTCATAACCATGTTTATGGCACCATGCACTCATTTGCAAATAGACATTTGATGAATACAACTCGAGATTAATTTGTTCGTTTAATTTTGCTGTAATTGACTTACTTAGCATAACTAACTCCTTTTCTTAATGCGGTTAATAGATGTATCAATACAAAATTTGTATTTGCGGATGAATTTTACTCATTTAGTGAGAATAGTCAATTTTATTTTATCAATTTTCATGCAACCAAATTAATTTAAAAGATTTTTATAAATAAATCATTCATCTTGGTTCATTTTAATGAAATGGTTATCAATATCATACACTTCTCATTCTCTAGAGAAATGATGAGAGGTGTTGGAAGGAGAATCGTAGATTTCAAAGTTTTTGCTCTCACTTGAGACCTTTGCAAAATTCCTTTTTCACAACAGCGAAACCTAAACACAGGTTTTCGGCTGTTTTCTCCTCAATCACTCCTGATTTTGTAAATACCTATAATCCTCCCCGGATACCTGATTATCAGGCATCTGAAAGAACATCGGTTGTTGGACGGCATTATGCAAGCCCACCGTAACCGTCCGCTGACGGAAAAATCGACAAAGCGTAACCGGTGACTTTATCGAAAACCCGTTATGTGGTCGAACAGAGCTTGGACGCTGCCGTAAATTCCGCTACGCCGGGCAGCCTGGCCGGTCTGCTGTAAAGTGGGTGCGCAAAGCCATCTGAAGGGCGATGTGTTTGAACCTGTTGAAAGCGGCTAACAGGCTAAAGTGTGCCTGTTGCCGCCTAGCGGCCGGATGCCTGATTAATCAGGTATCCAAGGGGAATTAAGGGGGTATTTGAGTAGAATCAGTGGATATTTGAAAACTAAAAACAACCGAAAATCTTTAATTAGATTTCGGCTGTAGGGAAAAGGAATTTTGCAAAGGTCTCGGCCTTTACTTTCTCAAATCTTATCCATATAAACAATAAAATGTGTATAATAACAGCCTTTCGAAATATGATGAGAAACTCAAAATGACCACAAACCACAGCTCAAACCCATTGTTTATCTATTCTTTTAATCAGCACCCCATCCTCTCCCAAAGCGCATGAAAGCCGAGGCAGTCGGTTGACTTGGAAGAGTTACCGTCGTCGGTAAAAGAAAAGCCGTCCGCGCGCCACTTCGGGTCTGTTGCACGCTTCGACCGCCTCCGACAAAATCATCTCCGGCGATACTTGCCGCCAAAAAGCCGTCAACTTGGGTGATGCTTTAGACGGCGTACCGGGCATTCATGCCTCGCAATACGGCGGCAGGCGCATCCGCTCCCGTTATTCGCGGTCAAACAGGCAGACGGATTAAAGTATTGAACCATCACGGCGAAACGGGCGACATGGCGGATTTCTCGCCCGACCATGCCCTGATGGTGGACACCGCTTGTCGCAACAGGTCGAGAAATCCTGCGCAGGGCCGGTAACGCTGTTATACAGCTCGGGCAGTATGGCGGGCTTGGTGGATGTTGCCGACGGAAAAATCCCGAAAAATGCACTGAGAAACGGCGTATCGGGCGAACTGGGGCTGCGTTTGAGCAGCGGCAATTTGGAAAAACTGAGCATCCGCAGGCATCAATATCGGCTTGGGTAACAACTTCGTGCTGCATACTGAAGGCTTGTACCGCAAATCGAGGCGATTACGCCGTACCGCGCTATCAAAAAGAAGAGGCCGTCTGAAACGACTGCCCGACAGCCATGCCGATTCAAAAACAGGCAGCATCGGCCTGTCTTGGGTTGGGGATAAAGGTTTCCTCGGAGTGGCGTACAGCGACCGTCGCGACCGCTACGGCCTGCCTGCCCACAGCCATCTCTACGACGACTGCCACGCCGACATCATCTGGCAGAAAAGGTTTAATCAACAAACGCTATTTGCAGCTTTATCCGCACCTCTTGACCGAAGAAGACGTCGATTACGACAATCCGGGTTTGAAAGCTGCGGTTTCCACGACGATGATAATGCACACACCCCATGTCCACAACGGCAAGCCGTGGATGAGACCTGCGCAACAAACGCTACGAACTCCGCGCCGAGATGGAAGCAACCGTTCCCCGGTTTTCGAAGCCCTGCGCGTACACCTGAACCGCAATGACTACCGACGAGAAAAAAGCGGGCGATGCAGTAGAAAAGCTTCTTCAACAATAAAACACACAGACGCCCGTATCGAGTTACGCCACCAACCCATAGGCCGTCTGAAAGGCAGCTGGGGCGTGCAATAGTTTGGGACAAAAATCCAGCGCGCTTTCCGCCATTCCCGAAACCGTCCAGCAACCGATGTTGATTGACAACAATGTGCGCCATTACAGCTTTTTCGGTGTAGAACAGGCAAGCTGGGACAACTTCACGCTTGAAGGCGGCGTACGCGTGGAAAAACAAAAAGCCTCCATCCAGTATGACCAAAGCATTGATTGATCGGGAAAACTACACAACCAACCCCTGCCGACCTCGAGTGCACCCGCCAAACCGCCCGCTCGTTCGCACTTTCGGGCAGCTGGTATTTCACGCCACACCACAAACTCAATCTGACCGCCTCCCATCAGGAACGCCTGCCGTCAACGCGAAGAACTGCCGCACACGGCAAAGCACGTTGCCACCAGACACCTTTGAAGTCGGCAACAAACACCTCAACAGAGCGTTCCAACAATATCGAACTCGCGCTGGGCTACGAAGGCGACCGCTGGCAATACAATCTGGCACTCTACGCAGCCGTTTTCGGCAACTACATTTACGCCCAAAACCTTAGACGACGGACGGCAAATCCATCGAAGACGACAGCGAAATGAAACTCGTGCGCTACAGCCAATCGGCGCCGACTTCTACGGCGCGGAAGGCGAAATCTGCTTCAAACCGACACCGCGCTACCGCATCGGCGTTTCCGGCGACTATGTACGAGACCGTCTGAAAAACCTGCCTTCCCTACCCGGCGGGAAGACGCCTACGGCAACCGCCCACTCATTGCCCAAGCCGACCAAAAACGCCCGCGCGTTCCAGCCGCGCGACTCGGCTTCCACCCTGAATGCCGCGCTGACCGACCGCATCGAGTGCCCATCTCGACTACTACCGCGTGTTTGCCGAAACAAACTCGCCCGCTACGAAACGCGCACGCCGGACACCATATACTCAACCTCGGCGCAAATTACCGCCGCAATACGCGCTATGGCGAGGTGGAATTGGTATGCATCAAAGCCGACAATCTGCTCAACCAATCCGTTTACGCCGCAGCAGCTTCCTCTGATACGCCGCAAATGGGCGCAAGCTACCGGCGGCGTGAACGTGAAGTTTTAAAATCGGACAGGCAGAGACCTTTGCCATTCCTTCTCCTCCCAACAGCCGAAACCTAAATAAAGATTTTCAGCTGTTTTTGTTTCAAATATCCACTGGTTCTACAAATACCCCCTATAATCACTTGGATACCTGATTAATCAGGCATCCGGGCCGCCTTTTAGGCGGCAACAGGCACCACCAGCCTGTTGGCCGCTTTCAACAGGTTTCAAACACATCGCCTTCAGATGGCTTTGCGCACTCGCTTTAAGCAAACCCGAAAATAGGCTGCCCGGGCGTAGCGGAATTTACGGTGCAGCGTCGAAGCTCTGTTCGACCACATAGCGGGTTTCGACAAATATCGGTTACGTTTGGTTTGCGCTTCCGTCAGCGGACGGTTGCGGTGGGCTTTGCGCATAATGCCGTCCAACAACCGATGCTCTTCCAGATGTTGTCGGTTTTCCGCACTGTCGTAGCCTTTATCGGCATAGACGGTCGTATCTTCGGCAATGCCTTCCAGCAAAGGCGACAGGTGGTTGCACTCATGGGTATTGGCGGGGAGTAATGTGCAGTTTCTCGATATAGCCTTCCTCATCGGTACGGGTATGTTGTTTGTAACCGAGTTTGTAGAGGCCGTTTTTCTTTGTCCAACGGGCATCTTTATCTTTGCTCGGTGTGGTTTGACCGCTGACTTGTCCTTCGTCATCGACTTCTATGGCCTGACGCTGTTTGCTGCCGGCGGTTTGAATAATGGTGGCGTCAATGACGGCGGCAGATGCTTTCTCTCCTTTTAGGCCTTTTTCGGTCAGTTGGTGGTTAATCAGTTCCAGCAATTCGGACAGGGGTGTTGTCTTGCGCCAGCCAGTTGCGGTAGCGGCATAAGGTGCTGTAATCAGGGATGCTCAGTTCGTCAAAACGGCAAAAACAGGTTGAAATCGATGCGGGTGATGAGGCTGTGTTCGAGTTCGGGATCGGAGAGGCTGTGCCATTGTCCGAGCAGGACGGCTTTTGAACATGGATAGCAGTGGATAGGGCGGGACGGCCGCGGTGGTCTCGAAGGTAACGGGTTCTTTGACGATTCAGGTACTGTTCGATCGGCTGCCAATCAATCACCTGATCCAACTTCAATAGTGGGAAGCGGTCGATGTGTTTGGCAATCATGGCTTGTGCGGTTTGCTGGAAGAAAGGTAGCTCATGGAAAATCCCTAAATGTCTTGGTGCGAATTTAGGGGATTTTGAGAGATTTCTCCAAAGGTCTCGGCCTAAAGTCGAAAAGTCTTCGACAACGGGTGTGTACAGCAGCTGGTCAAGCCGCGCTTTGTTTAAAGACGGTCGAAGAGTTCGATAAAACCGTGAACATATCACGCAGGTAGCTGTCGCCGCGCAGCAGCAAAGCGTATGGCAGGGGTTCAGTGAGATAGGGAATGTCGACCAGCGTCGGATCTGCGTCTGTGACCGTTTGTCGTGAGGCCGGTTTGGCCATCAGACCGATGCCCAGTCGAAACGGACGTGGGTTTTCAGCGCATCGTTGTCAGCCACCGAAACGGCGGCTTCCGGTTCGGCGATGTCTGCCTTGGCGAACGCGCGCGAAAGCACGCTGCCGCGCGTGAAAGCCGATTCGTGGAGTGATTAAGGATGGAGGACGCGATGTCGCGGACTGGACGTAGCCTTTCGCGTGGTCGAGCGGCGGATGGTCGTTTGGAACGAGCGGTGCCATGCTGCCAGGCTCCGAACGAAATGCCCGCCGCGGCTCCGTGCCGCCGTGAGTCGGAAAGGTTCCGATGTCACAGCAAAATCCGTCAGGCCGTCTGGAAACCATGCCGGCGGTTTCCTCAGGCCGTTCCCTGGCGGACCAACCAGCCGACTACTTTCAGGATAGGCTTTGGCAAACTGCGGCGTCACTACCGGCGGCGGAACGTAACGCGCCAGGTGTGCGTGGCCGCGATGAATCGTAGTACGCCCCAAGACATGCTTGGCCAAACTCGCTTGCCGATGTTTTTGATGTGGATGTCGTGCCGAAATCCTCTCCGGCCGTCTGCAAAACCGCCGTTTCAGCTGCGAAACCGAAAACGATGCGCTTGCCGCTGCGGATAAAGATGCGGATGCCGAGTTCTTCCTCACAAAAGGCGGATTTGTTTGGAAACCCGGGCTGCGACGTAAACAGCGCGTCTGCCGCTTCAGAGACGATTGAGATTGTGTTTGTAGACTGCGAGCGCGTAGCTGGCTGATTTGCAATTTCGCCAGTATGGCGTCGGGGATACAGAAGTCGGGCTGCGGACTTTAACGCAAAAACAAAGTCGAATGTCGGAAAACGACGGTAAATAAAGAGCCGGGACGCCGTACCGACAAAGCGGACGCAGGTGCTTTGAAATGGAAAGTTCTAGTTTGTTTTGCGCAACTTTAATAGCCAGCCGGTGGCGTTTTTCCGGTAAATAAGTGACAGAAAATTGATTTTTCGGCGTGATGCGGCGCGCACTAGGAAACGGGCTGCCGCCCGCACAGAGAGGCGGTGGGATATTGACGAGTTTCGCATCAGGATTTTTATAGATGCGGACTTAGCCGCATTCTGGTTGCCGTCACGCGCTGCGGCCTGTGTATTGTGACTTGTAAATGGTCTCACCAGGTCATTGCATTAACAATCTTTTGATGGGGGAATAATAATGACCAAAGACAGCTTAAATTACGTGCATTAATCGTTGCGCTATCCTTCTGCCAACGCTTTGTGCAGCCAGTGAACCACATACCGCAAACACAGCTACACCGTCAGCCACCGCCTGTCTCCAGGAAATCGTCCGCAACAACTACGAAGAATGCTGGAGAAATACTTGTTTCGATAAAGACCCAGGCCGCGTAGAGTGTGGCGATGCGGTTGCCCAGCACCTGCCGCTCCCGAGAGATGGCAGACGCAAACCGCTGCATTGTCTGCCAAAGCCCTGTTTGGTTTCGATAAAGAGACAATCTGCGTCCGCGAGGCGGTAAAACTCTGGGCTACGCCCAGCAGCACACGTCTGTCCAACGGTCCGATTCAAAAGCGTCCGTGTCGAAAGGTCGCCACCGACTTTATGGGTTCCGAGCAGTACTCAACCAGGCTCTGTGCGAGCGTCGATGCTAATGTTAGTTTGCTAACTACTTGGTTAACCAAGGTGTTCCTGCCGGTAAAATTTCTGCTGCCGGTTTGGGTGAGTCTCGGAGCTCAGATGGCTGCTACTTGCAGCCAAGCCGGTTGCAGGCGAAAAACTGTCTAAAGCCAAACGTCGTGCACAGGCGATCGCATGTATCGAACCCGACCGCCGTGTGGATGTGAAAATCCACGGCGTGGTTCCAGCGTCAAGGTTCTACCGGTGCTGTTGTCAGCCAGCGTACTGCCAGCGACAACTTCACTACGTTGCCGGGGCGAGCGTTCCAGCATCCACGGTTACACACCGTTGGTAAGATGATTTTGACCCGCAGTGAATGCGGGTAATCTTTGTCAGTTTTATACGACCCTGTTTTGTTTATACGATGTGTTTTTAAAACGCATGAAGAATAGCCGAAAATAGAAAATGAAATACATGGGGCAGCCGAAAATGAACGAAGTTCCGACTTTATCAAAACCTGTCTTGCAAATAGTAGCGAAAAGACAAGGCGGTGCTGCTGTTGAGGTTAGCGATGATGCCGCTGTGGTTCGTCCCGATCTGAGCGAGGATTTGTGTGTCAACGACTGATATGTTGCTGGAGGAGGCATTTCTTTGCCGATGCGGCGCCGCTGGGATGTGGCGCACAAGGTTTCTGGCAGTCAATTCTGTCGGACGCCGCGGCGATGGGTGCGCGGCCGCGCTGGGTGTTGCTGAGTGCGGCGCTGCCCGAAAGCTGGATGCAACATGGCTGCGCTGCAATGTTTGCGACAGTTTTCGCTGCTGCCGAATACCACGGCGTTTCGCGAGTTAAGTGGGGATACCGCAAACAAAGGACGTCAGTCTTCAGCACGTCCACGATTATCGGCGATGTGCCGCAGGGGCAGGATTGCGCCGCAGCCGCAGCGCGGTGGGCGACGATGTTTGGGTGTCAGGGCATATCGGCGGCGGCGGCAGCTTGCAGCATATGCTGGGCAAGGCGGTTTGCCCGAACCGGCCGCAGAGCATTGCCGCTGGGCTCTGCTGCGCCCCGTGCCGCGTGGCTTTGGGACGGGCACTGTTAACGGCTGGCCAATGCACCGCGCAGGATAGTTTCAGACGGCCTGATGATACAGATTTGACGCATATTCTCGATGCATCGGGCGTCGGCGCGGAGATTGAGGGAGGAACGGGCTGCCCGTTCTCGCCTGTCTTGCGAAGTGCCTGCCGAAGTGGTGCGGCGGCTGTGCGTGCTGGCAGGCGGCGACGATTACGAAACCGCTGTTTACCCGCTTCTCCGGCGCGGCGCGCGAAAGTGGAAGCAGGCGGCGCGGCAGTGTCAAACGGAGGTCTGCCGCATCCCGGCAGGAATGACGGCGGCGCAACGCGGCCTGCGGGTGCGCGATGCGGCGGGGCGGCACCATACGCTTGGCAGCAGCGCGCGTGACGGTTACGACCATTTGCGCCTGAGCGGCCGCATTTTGAAAACCGTTCGGGTTTCTGACGTGCGGCCATGCTGTCAGCGGTTCGCGCAAAAGCCTCTAGAGGCGATATCTTCGTGGGAATAACGTTGTTGAAAGCGAAGGTTCAATGGGTGAAATCGCGATCTGTGCTCTGTCCAGACCGTCTGAAAGTTCTTTCAGACGGCGCTCCCATCCGCAACCCGTAGTCCGCCTCGGCGGATAATTTCCGGCTTGGCGGCAAAGCGGAGCCAGCGCACGCGTTCGAACGCCATCAGCGCCGTCAGCAGCGACGGCGAGGCCGACCACGAACCAGAAGCGGTCGTAGAGGCATGCCTTGCCCAGCAGGGCCAGCCACGGCGATGGGAGGTAACCCACCGTCTGCGCGCCATGCCCGACAGCGCGGCCGTGGTGCGGCTGTCAGGCGCGCAGAGCAAAGCAGCATCAAAGGCCGAGGAAAAACTGCCCGAAACGCGCCCGCCGCACAGCATCACCCACAGCCACGCGCTGCCCGCAGGCGCGAGGCCACAAAGCAACGCGCCAGACAGCATCAGCGAGGCCGTTTGCCAGATTGAAAGCTGCCTGCGCCCGCTGCGGGCAAACCGATACCGCCACTGCCGCCAGGCTGCCAGCCAGCGATGCCGATTTGGAGCAGCGAAACGCGACTGCCCGCCGCTGCCGCGTCTGCGCCCCTTTTTCGTCCGCAGCGAGCGGGCGTTCACCAGCGTGTAAAACAGCAGCGACTGCGCGCCCGCAAACAGCGCTCAAACCTTACCACAGCGGCGGGCGGGTTTCCACGCGTAGGGCCGTCTGAAACCGCCGTTTCAGACGGCGCTGGCTACCTGGCGGCAGAGCGGCAGCCGGGCGGCACACGCGGCGCAGCGCGGCAAACAACCACACCGCCAGCGACCACTGCCAGCCGAGAACGCACCGCCAGCGTGGCACGGCGGCGGCTACGGCGGCCAGCGCCGACGACGGCGACATCCCGCACGACGCAGCGTGCCCACCACCAGCCCGACGCGCAGCAGCGGGTGCGTTTGGCCAACGCCGGCAGCAGCACGTGCCCATCGCCACCGCCGCCGCCAGCAGCGGCGTGCCGAGTGCCGAAAGCAGCGTTCAAGACGGCACGGCGCACCGCCATGCCCGCCGCCATCAGCGCCGCCGCCGCCGCCAGCACCCTTTCCGCACCGAAACGGGCGGACAGGCGCACCGCCAGCGGCGAAGCAACGCGAACGCCAGCATCGGCAGCGCCACTGCGCCGCCCATAAACCGTGCCCGAAGCACTTGCCCAAATCCGCCCGTATCTCATCCCCACCAGCGGCCCCAAAGCGGCCAGCGGCGCGCGCAGGATTGGCCGCCAGCAGCCGACAACGCGCAATCAGAAACAGAACCAGCGGCGCGGTATTGCGTGCAGTCTTCATTGCGGTCTCAAAACGGTTTTTCGAATCGAGCAGCAGCGTCACCTGGCCCGTCGTTTGCACAGCGAGCACACTGCATATGCGTGCGGAAACGCCCCTCGCACGCGGATGCCCCGATCGCGCAGCATCCTGCGCCGTCAAAGATACAGCCGCTCCCGCCTCGTCCGGGCTTGGCGGCGGCAGGCAGACGGCCGCCTGCCGCTGCGCCTTCAGTCGCCGAGCAGCGTGAACTGCGATACCAAAAGCTGCCGCTCCGCCCGTTTCCCGCTGGCGACAGATTCCAGCTGCCCGCTTCGTCTTCAAAAAGCCCGCAGGCCGGCGGTTTTGTCGGCGATATAGCGGGCGTCGTCTTCGCCAGTCGTCCAGCCCACGCCCAGCAGCACCAGAGGCCGTCACGAAATCCTGCGCGGCGGTTCACAGCCGCCCGTGCAATCCCGGCTTCAGCACGGGTGACTTTTTGGATAACGCATGGTCGTTCGTTCCTTTCGTGCACATCGTTTTCGTTAAGGATTGTATAGTGAGCCAAAATAAAATCTCTACAACGTTGCTGCCTTAGCTCGAAGAGGGCGGTTTGCATACGGCATTGGAAAGTACCAGAAAAGCCTGCCCGTACTACACCTACGACTGTCTGCGGCTTGCTGCCTTGTATCTTTATTTTGGCTCACTATAACGCATGCCGCCGCAAGTTCCCGAACGTGGGAAAAGCCGATGGAGCGCCGTCAGAAACGCGGAAACGAGGCATTTCAGACGGCCTCTACCAGTTGCGGGGCGGGCGGACAGGTGTCTGCCCGGTTGATATGTATTCCGCATAAAACGGTTGCATATAATCGCGCGTTTTAACGCACAGGAAACAGAAAAGCACAAAAGAAATTGTCTTTGGCGGTATTGGGCGGCGCTGTTGCTGGCGGCTCGCGGCGGTCTGAGGCAATATGAAGGCAGTGGAGAGCGGCAGGGGCGACGGCGACAGCGGCCCGGACGTCATGCAAATCGTGAAAAGAAGCCAGCCAAAACCTATCTGCTCAATGAAAACCGCAACCGCAAAGGCAAGTGCACGACCTCGTCTCTCTTAGCGAAAGACGACGGCACGCTGGCCGTGAGACGCCAGCTTCGCTTGCAGCATCGCATGAATGGTGCTGTCGGAAGACAGCAGCAAAACCCTGCGTGCGGAACGCGGGGCATGATGGCCGAAAATCAGTGTAGGAAGATTTTACGGCGGCATCCGGCAGCAAGTCGAGCAGGAAAAGCGCCAGCGTTACGCGAAAAACGAACGGCTTTGCGAAGCGATGGAAAAGAATACCGCGCCGGAGAGGATGCCCATCCCCAGCCATAAGCAGTGAGCGGCGGCGCGGAAAGCTGAGGATCGGTGGCGTGAAGAAGATAAAGCGTGAAGAGAAGTTTAAAGCCAGAAACGCGACGCCATTGACCACTGCCATTTTCTGATTTTCTGACCCACTGACGTTTTACAGACGCTGCCTGCGGACGCAACAGCCTAAGAATAAACTGCTACCGTTTGCTGAAGGCGGCGGCGGTTTTGTATGCAAGAGCACATACAGAAAGTGCGGTTTCAACGGTGTTAAAAGCCAGAAACGAGGCTTTCGAAGACGGCCTTTGCTATGGCTGGCAGGCGCAACCCCGAATCTGCTCGAGAGCGGCGTTATTTCCACGCGGGCGGGAATCTGTGGCAGTTCGACGATTCCGTATCGCTAAAAGATTTCGTCTGCACACGGGAATGACGGTGCTGCCAGTTTCAACGTTGGCGGCTTTCAGACGGCCTTTGGTCTTGAATGCCACAGGCGTTTGTCTGCATAGTTTTCTCTCAAAACCCGCGATGCGCCGCTTTGGCGTACACGCGACGCGGCGGCGAAGCGGCCGTCTGAAAGCCGTGTGTGAGGGTGTGTTGCGCGGCAAATGCACGCCGGGTTTATGCAGCTGCCTGGCGTTTTCTTTGTTTCCGGTATTACCGAGGCCGTCTGAAAGGTTTTCAGACGGCCCTGCCAATGATGACCTATGAGTAGCGGGCGCGGCGACTGCCATGCGTTGATTTGGGGTCGACACTGCGCGGCTGCATCCCGATGTTGAAGAGGGTTTGCCGCTGTCGGCGCGGGATGGCGGCATCTCCCGCCTGCCAGTCAGTCCGCGCCATGGCGAGCGCAGGTTGGCCTTGCCGCCCTGTTTGCAGGCGATGATGCGCCGCTGATGCGTTCCTCGCCCAGGCTGATGCTGCCGCAGTCGGGATTAGTTTCCGTGGCGAGGGTTGAGCACCAGTCCGCCGTTTAGTAGCTTGGATGCGGACGGCGTAGTGCAGGGGTGCAGCCTGCCAAAAGCCAGCAGAGGATAGATGAGGGAGAGGTTTCATATTATTACCGTTTTGTGTTTCGGCTTCGCGGAAGACTGCAAAACCGCTTTCGGAGACGGTCCATTTTCCGCGCAGGCGGGGAACGGCTTAAAAGCAGTCAGGCCGTTTCAATGAGTGCAGACGCCGATTTCGCGCCCGCCGTCGCATAAGGGAAGGCGAGAACCCGCTTGCGGCAGGTGGTTGCAGCGCGGTTTCGACGAGGGAAAGAACACGCGGTCGGCGATAAATGATTGGGCGTTCTGCTCGTACGCGTGTGCTGCTTCGTCAAACTCAAACCACCACTGCTCCACGCGTCTTTGCTGTCGGACAGGCGAAAGCTGGAGTGCTGAGGCGGGAAACATATGCTGCGGGCGGGTTGGGTCGTGCCAGCGGATACGGCAGCGCAGGAGGGCGGTTGGCATTTTCAGACGGCCTCTTCTCATCATCGTGGCCAAACAAAGTGTTCGGTTTGACGATGTGATTGCCCCGGTTAGATGGTTTCATCCGGCTGTTCGAGTCAGGCCGCGGTTCCGTTACTGCAATCGTGCGGGCTCGGCGGCCTGCAAGGGTGATTTCAGCGGGAGGCGATGGTCATCAGGGCCGACGCCGCCGGGAACGGGGTAATCATCGCCGCTCGTTCGGCTGCGGCGGCGAAATTCCACGTCGCCGCACGGCGAGCCGTCGTCAAGCGGTTGATGCCCACGTCGGTCACTACCGCGCGGGTTTGATCCGCGCAGCGGCAAGTTCGGTATAGCCCGCCAGCTACGACGATGTCCGGCCTGCGCCACTTCGGCGGCGGTTTTGCGTTTTGCTGGCGGCAGACGGTGACCGTGGCGCGGGCGAGCAGCAGTTCAAAAGCTCGGGCGGCCGACGATGTTGGACGCGCCGACGACCACGGCTTTTTGCCTTCGGGCTTGATGCCGTAGTGTTCCAGCAGCGTCACTGACGCCTGGGCGTGCAGGGGCGCGACAGCAGCATTTTCACCGCCAGCCGCCCGACGTTGTAGGGATGGAAGCCGTCGACGTCTTTGTGCGGCGCGATGCGTTCGAGCACGGCCTGGCTGTCGATTTGCGGCAGCGGCGGCAACGCAGACGGGGATGCCGTCCACGGCTACGTCGCGTGGGTTTGTCTACCAGGTTTAAAAGTTCGTCTCTCTGCGGTATCGGCGGGCGAGCTCGTAAGAAAGCGACTCGAAAACCGACTTTGGCGCAGGCGGTTTTTGTTGCGTACATACACTCGGCTGGCGGGGTGGAACCGACCAGAACCACAGCCGGACAGGGGCGCACGCAGCCCTTTGCGTTTGCTTGCCAGACCTTCTCCGCCAATGCGGACGGGGCGTTGCTGCGATACGGCTTTGCCGTCGATAAAGTTGTGCGGACATCGGAAACCTTTCGTTTGTGCGGATGGAAAAGCGCGCATTATGTCATGTCCGCAGTGCTTTTCACGCGCGGAAAAGGCCGTCTGAAGAAAATAAATGCGTTGCGAAATAAAGGTTAAACAGGCTGTCTGAAAAATACGCCGCCTTTGCTGACGCTTTTCAGACGGCCTGTATAGTCGCGTCTTCTCGATCGAGGGCGTAGCGCAGCCAGTTAGCGCATCTGCTTTGGGGAACAGAGGTCGTGAGTTCAATCCCACCGCCCGACCAGATTCCCGACGAAAACAAAGCCCGAAAAAGTTGATGCGCCCGTAGCTCAACCGGATGGAGCACCCACCTTCTAAGCGGGCGGTTACAGGTTCGATTCACTGTCGGTGCGCCAAAACGGCAGATTTCAAATTAAAGTTTTTGTGGTGGCTGTGAGCTCAGTTGGTGAGAGCCCAGTTGTGATTCCGGTTGTCGTGGGTTCGAGGCCCCATCAGCCACCCTAACATACAAACCCGTTTCTGTAAGTAGAAACGGGTTTTCTGATTTCCCGCTGTTTCGGGTGCAAGGCCGTCTGAAAACAGTTGCCATGCTGCGCACGCAGTGAGGCAGAGGCTGCTTCCGTTGCCGTTATCCCATGCTTTCGGTGTGATTTTCGCGCTTTTTCTTCCGCCCGGGAGCAAAACATGGAAACTTGGCCTCTGCCGCGTTTGAACAAAAATCTGCCCGCCGAAAGAGATTGGCGGTGCGGATAGCCGAACTGCCGCGCCCGCTGGTGTTCTACCAACGGCTGTTTTTGACATCCTGCACAGAGGGCATGTCACTTATTTGGCGCGAGGCGCGCGCAACCCAGCGCAGCGATGGTGCTGGCCTATGAATCACCGATGCTTCGGTGCGGCGGCAGGGCAAGGGTGGCGACCGCCCGATTAATGGGCTGGCCAACCGCGCGGCCGTTGCGGCGGCTTTGGCCGATGTCGATTTGGTGACCTGGTTTGACGAGGATACACCTGCCGAGCTGATCGAACTGATCAAACCCGACATATTGGTCAAAGGCGGCGACTGGCCGGTGATCGTCGGTGCAGGAGAAACGCTGGCGCGCGCGCAAAAGTGCTTTTCCATTCCCTTCCGCCAAACATCCACCACGCAGACGCTGGCGAAAAATCCGCCCGGAGCAAAAATAAAAATGCAGGAGGCGCATTGGCGGCTGCTTGGCCGCGCTTTCAGACGCCTGCCGCAACATGTCTCAACTGGCGCGGCAGTCGGCGAGAAGCTCGCAGCGGCAACGTGCTGAAAATGCCCAGCCATATCCGCAGCCCTGCTGCGCCAGCGACGAGCTATTGGCGCCTTTATCCGACCACTTAGCGGTTTTTCTGCGCAGAGCCTTGCCGCCGCCGCGCGCGGGTTTTCCGTCGAACTGCATGCGCCTCCGTCGAGCAACGATGTCACTGCATGCGCAGGCCAAACAGAATATCGCCTCCGTCCACCGCCGCCTCTGTCTGGTGCACGAACAAACGCCGCACGGGCGCGGCGGGCAGGGGCGCAACTGCGCAGCCGCATCGGCGATGCCGACATTCAGCTTCAGTTGGGTGTTCGATACTTCGAGCGCGAAAGCAGGCGCCTTGTCCGGTGGTGGGGCTGGCCTGCCGCAACGCACTTGCCAAGCGAATGTCGCCGCGCAGGTTAAATGGCCGAACGATTTGGTGGCGGAGACGGCAAGCTCGGCGGCATTCTGAATGGAAACCGTCCGCGCCGAAGGCCAAAACGGCTGCCGTTATCGGCATCGGTTTAATTTCGTCCTGCCCAAAGAGGTGGAGCACGCCGCCTCGGTTCAGGCCGTCTGTAAAACCGCGCCGCCTGCCCGCAGACACATTGTTGCAAGCACTAACAAAAGAGGCTGGCCGATGATGCCGCTGTTTTCGCCGAACACGGCGCCCCTCTCGCGCCAACTATTCGCAGCCAACCGCGACTATCGGGCAATACGTCCGCCTGCTGCTCGACGGACAGGCGCTGGAGAGGGCATCGTGGCGGGGGTGACCGAACAGGGCGCTGCGCCGCAAACGGCAGAGGGCGCGAAAAACAGACGTCTGCGGTGAAATCAGCCTGCGCCGCCATCCCGTACGTTTGGAAAACGCTCCGCCGTTGTTGTTGCTCGACGGCGGCCCGGCCGTCTGAAATGGGCGTGGCTGGAAGCGGCAGGCTCGGCGCCGTATCAACCGCCCTCCGCGATTTGAACCCGCTGGGCAGCTTGGCGGCAGGAAGGCAGCAGGAGATGCCGTTATCGTCGGCAGCGCCGCTGCGGTGGAAAGAAAAACTGGTGGGCGCAGCTGGGCAGGCCGGTCAGCTGGCTGTCCTCAATGGCGCAGGCGCTCGGCATCCGCAACCACTACCGCAATCCTGCAGACACGGTGTCGACCGCGGTTCAACGCTCGGCAGCCGTATGTTCAGCACCAATGCCTGCGTGGTTGTCGACCGCGCCAGCCGTTACCATCGACGCCCTCACCGACGACAACCACTATCTCGGCGGCAGCTTCATGCCCGGTTTCCATCTGATGAAAGAAGCGTGCTGCAGAAAACCGCCAACCTCAACCGCCCCATCGGCCGCGCATGTCCTTTCCCACACTCACCCCCCAACGCGCTGGCGGGCGGCATGATGGATGCCGTATGCGCCATCAGCGTGATGCACGCCGTTTGAAAGAAAAAGTGGGGCGGAAAACCTGTCGACATCGTTATCACGGGAGGCGGAGCGGCCAGGTGGCGCAAGCCATGCCCGCAGCCTTCGCCTCGAAAACAATATCAAAAGTCGTGGACAACCTCGTTATCTACGGACTGTCAAGCTGGGTAGGACAAGAATGAAATGGCTGTTTTTGCCTCGTTGCGCTTAACCTCATCGTATTCGGCGGCACAACACTCCATAAAATCGCTCGAACAGGAAGCCGAAAATGATCGCGCGGCGTAAAGCGGCGGGCGAGAAACTACCGCTGAACCTCGGCTTCGCTGGCCGAGCCTATGGTCAAACCAAAAGGCGCGCATGGCCGTCTGGCGCGCGCATCCGCTCCCGCTCGCGACTGGCTGCACGACAACGGCGGCGCACAAGACGTATTCATCGAGACCCACCGATACGGAAGAAGACGTTGCCAAAACGCATTTTCGAGCGCGAAGATATGGCGGAAGAAAAACAAACGCCTTGCTGGGGAAGAAGCCGATCGCCGTAACCGGCAAAACAGAGGTTTGCCGACGGCGGCCGGGTTCATATCATACGGCGAACAGTCCGCACCGTCGGCGGCAGGCGGCAGACAATGCACGGCCACAGCCAACGTCGACCATGCCCGGAAGACGATTACCACCGCATCAAAGGCCTGCTGGCAAAATGGCCGCACGCTGCCAACCGGACCGTCGAACGCCGCGAAGCCTCGAAAAGCAAAACCACCTGTGCGTGCGGACGCCGATACAGACTGACGCAGGCAGCCAAATGCAGAGCATTGCGGGAAAAAGGCTTTTAATACCGTTCTGATGGAAGGTGGAATCAGCGTCGGCATCCGCGCCGACCGTGCGCAGGCGCGGCGCTGCTGTCCCGTTTGCAGGGCGCGGGTTTCAGCGGGCGGCACCGTGAAATCAATTCCGCAGGCTCAGGCGGGCAGGCGCAAAAATGCGGGTGACGTTTATGACCGTCAACGATGCCGATGCAAAAGCCATCCATCGTCGGCAGCTATGGCAGAGCTAAAGCCGCAACAAATGCTGACCGTGCCGCCAGGCGAAAAGGCCGTCTGAAATACCAGCCTTTATGAAAATCAAAAGGACGTGTTTCAGACGGCCTTTTGAGCAGCTTTTCTGACTGCCTGCGGTTAAAGCGTACCAAGGCAACAAATCAGCAAAACGCTACGGTTGAGCCGACTGAAAGCTGATAAACAGATAACAAAATGAAATTTCAGCAATAAATTGAAAATCTGTTGGATAGATCCCACACTTTTTGCCGCATCCGTCTGACAAAAGGGCACTAAAAGTTTGTTTTCTGAGCAGATATATAGCAGTCATGTAATCCCGATTCGTGGTCGACGCAACAACAATCAGGTCATCGGTTCTGCCTGACTTTTTCTTAAAACATAGAAAAGGAATACAGCAATGAAAACGATTGCTCTGTCTTTGGCCGCTTTTGTCTTCTACTGCACATGCGACTGTGACTTTGCAGTACTATCAAAGCCGGTGTTGAGACTGTGCGTGTCAAAACAAACTACTAAAGTCAAACAACATCAAGGTCATACTAAAACCCAGATTCAAGACTTTGACCCATATCGGCTTTCAAAAGGTCATAAAAACTTGGGTAACAGCCTGAATGCAATTTGGAAAAGTTGAATCTAAAAACTTCATGTGAGGCAATAATGCGGAGGCTGGGGTAACCGCCAAACTTACATCGGTTTGGAAACTACTGCCGGTACTATCCGCGCGGTAAAATCGACTCAACTGGACGATATGGACAAAGTTGATGCATGGAATACTCAACAATGCTTTGGGTTTGGGTATATTTGACCCATACCGGTCAGAAAATTGTTTCCGTCGTCCCGGCAGCCCGTATTTGCAGGTTTCAGTGCAAACGTACAGTTCAGTCCGCGTGACAATGCTGTAAATACTGTTCGCGGTATTCGTAACCCGACTTCCGGTCGTGATGATAATGCAAAAGACAATGCAGCTTACTATGCTGGTTTGAACTAGAAAATACTGGTTTCTTTGCTCAGTATGGTTTCGTTCAGATCTTGCCCTATGTAACTGCTAATGGTAAACAAACAAATGACCAGCTCACCGTGTGAAGCTGGCTACGATGCCAATAATCTGTTTGTCTGGTGCTGCTTTACCAATATACCAACGGCTGGGATAGCCCTAAAGAGCTATAAAGCTGCATTGGCAAGCAATGAAAAGTACGATGCTAATGAAGCTAGTTCCGATAAAACTGTTGGTTTGAAAACTCATGAAGTTGCCGTAACTGGTGCATACACTATGGGTAACGTTACTCCGCGCGTTTCCTATGTCACGGCTCCAAAGCTAAAGGCAAAGGTCTCTCAGATGACAAGCACGACATACTCGAGTACAACCGTTGTTTTAGGTGCTGACTACGACTTCTCCAAACGCACTACTGCTTTCGCTGAAGCTGGTTGGTTGCGTGCTGGTAAAAGACAACAAAACCGAAACAACTGCTGGTTTTGGTTGGACTGCGTCATAAGTTCTAATCTGATGATTGGATGAAATTGAAGAGCCTGCGAAAGCGAGCTCTTTTTAATATCAAAGAGCTGTCTGAGAAAGCATGTGACTCTCAGTAAATCGATTTTTCAGACGGCCTGCCCATATATACAACGCTACCTACCACAGACGGATAAAAGAATAAAAAGTGGCCGTTTCCTGACCTTATAATCGCCTTCTGTTTCCGCTACAATGCGAACATTCTTTTCAGACGGCCTCAACCATAAAAGGCCAGTGTCTAATCCGACTCAATACAAAACCGGAATAAAAACATGACCGATTACCGCAAAACCGTTAATTTATTGGATACGCCGTTTCCCATGCGCGGCGATTTGGCCAAGCGCGAACCCGCATGTAGCTGAAAGTTGGTACGAACAGAAGCGCTATCAGAAGCTGCGCCAAATTAGCGCAGGCCGTCCTAAATTTATTCTTCGACGGCTCATATGCCAACGGCGATATTCATATCGGTCATGCCGTCAATAAAATCTTGAAGACATTATTTTGCGCAGCAAAACGCTGGCTGGGTTTGATCGCTTATGTGCCGGGTGGGGACTGTCACGGTCTGCCGATTGAAGTGATGGTGGAAAAACTGCACGGGCGCGATATGCCCAAAAGCCAAGTTTCATGACTTTGCCGCTCTGCAGTCGAACAGATCGCACGCCAGAAAAAGGACTTTTTATCCGTTTGGGGTGTGTGGCGATTGGGATAATCCTTATCTGACTATGGATTACCAAACAGAAGCCGATACAGTGCGCACTTTGGGCGAAATCTACAAAGCAGGTTATCTCTATCGTGGCGCAAAGCCCGTCCAATTCTGCTTGGATTGCGGCTCGTCGTTGGCCGAGGCCGAGGTCGAGTACTAAAGACAAAATTTCCCCGGCCATCGATGTGGCGTGTTTGTTCAAAGACCATACGGCACTGGCGGCACCTTTCGCTTGAACAAATCGAGGGCAGAAACCTTTGCCGTGATTTGGACAACCACTCGTGGACGCTTCTGCCAGCCAGGCTGTTTCCGCAGGCGTCGATATTGTTTACCAACTGATTGATACGCCGAAAGGTAAAATCGTTTTGGCCAAAGACTTGGCACAAGAAGCTTTGGTGCGCTACGGTTTTCAGACGGCCTCACAGTGCTGGCCGAAACCACGGGCGGGAGGCTCGAAAACCCATCTGAACCATCCGTTTTTAGAACGGGATATCCTGATGCTCCAATGGTGACTCATGTCACCACCGAGGCCAGTACCGGTTTGGTACACATACCGCGCCCGCCCACGGCGGAAGACTATTTTGTCTGCCTCAAATCGGCATCGAAATGATTAATCCATCAGTACCCAAGGGCGCTATATCGCGGGTACGCCGCGTGTGGAAAGGCTATGTGAGCGTATGGGAAGCCAACCCTGTGATTGTCGAATGGTTGCAGGAAAACGGCGCTGCTTTGCCGACAGCAAAATCGAACAGCTGCGCCCACTGCTGGCAGCACAAAACGCTGATCTACCGTACCGGACAATGGTTTATCGCAGACCATGGGCGACGGAAAACCCTGCGCAACAAAGGCATTGCAGGCGGTGGACGACACCGATTTTTCCTGCGGGGCAGGGGCGCGTTTGCAGGCCGCGGTACGACCGCCCGGTGGGTGGTTTCCGCCAGCGTGGGGTACGGCGTATGACTGTTCTTTGTGCACAAAGAAACGGCGACCAGCATCCCAGATTCCGCCGCGTTGCCGAAGCTGCCGCTAAGCGCACTCGAAGAGCATCGAGGCATGGTCGACTCTTGAGCGAAACGCTCAGTCCAGAAGACTGCGAGCAGTATGACGACCCGACACCATGGATGTATGGTCTGATTCAGGTTCCACCCATTATTCTTGTTTTTGAAGCAGCGCAGCAGCGGCTTGGCCTGCCGATCTGTATCTCCGAAGGCAGCTGACCGTAGCACCGCTGGTTCCAGTCTTCCGCGCTGACAGGCTGCGCAAACCTCAGGGGCGGGCACCTTGCAAGTGCCAGCTTTTGACCCACGGTTTTGCTGTCGATCAAAAACGGCAGAAAAATGTCGAAATCCTTTAGGCAGCGTCGTTGCGCCGCAAGAAGTGTATAACGAGATTTTGGTGCCGATATTCTGCGCTCCGAGAACACGCAGCCACCGATTACAGCGGCGAGCTGGCGATTTCAAAAGAAATCCTGAACGGGTGACCGAAAGCTACCGCCGCCTGCGCAATACCCTGCGTTTTCTGTCGCCAATCTGAGCGACTTCAACCCGATTGAAGATGCCCGTGCCGCGAGGCCGATATGGTGGAAATCGACCGCTATGCAGCTGGTGCTAGCGCGCAAATTGCAGGAAAAACTGGCCGGCGATTACTAGTCCGCGCGCTATGCCTTCCGCTGCGCCGTGCAAGACATCGCTAGCTCTGTTCGGAAGATTTGGGCGCATTCACCGCGAGAGTTCTGGAAAGGACAGCCTCGATACTGACCACAGCGGCACGCCATGCCCGCCGCAGCGCGCAAACCGCGCGTACCATATCACCCGCAGCCTTGTTCTGCTGAATTTCACCGGATTTTGTGTTTCACGGCCGAAGAGGCGTGGGACATCATCGGCGGCGGCGCGAGGAGAGACAGCGTGCTGTTCCCACTTGCACGCATTTCCCGCAAATGCCCGTCGCCAGCGAAGCAGAGTTAGTGAAAACGGCGGGCAGTCACCCGAAGCACGCAATGCGGTTACCGCCGCCATCGAGCGCTGCGCGTCGACAAATCCGTGAGCTACTTTCGCCTTGCAGGTTGGGCGTGTCGCTGACGCACCGGAGAAAGTGGCCGCCGCGCGCGAGGCTTTGGGCGAAGAATTGCGTACGGTTTTGCCTGCTGGTTTCCTCGCTGTACCGACGTTCAAACGGGCGCAGAGCTGGCTGTGGACATGCCCGGCGTGAGCGGCGGAAGAAAGACGCAACGCCGCTGGCATCATACCGCTGATGTTGGAACGGCTGCCGCTGACATGGAAGAGCCATCGCCCGCTGCCGACAAGCCGTTATCGACGGACAAGCGCGAAAGCGCGCCGCTAGTGTCTCACGTTTGGCAGACTGATACGGAGGCCGTCTGAAAGCGACAGTGGTTCTCTAGACGGCCTGTACTGTACAGTAAAGGCATAAAAACCATCCATACGCGTGCACATGCGTTAGTCACGACCGTTTGTTTTTATAACCGATAAAACCAAAAGTAATAGTTGTTATGGCGGCTGTAATACAATCGCCCCTTTTTCTACGCAAACCACTCGCTTTCTGAAGGAAGCATAAGTAAACGCCTGATGCATATGACTCGCAGGAAATTCTGGATTTCTGGTTTGATAAAGATACGCGCCGCCATTGGTTTTACGGAAAGCCAGTAGCCTGGATTTTGAGAAATCCGGACGACCTACGAGCGGATTTTCCCGTGATGCTGTGACTGCATGAATTATCCGATTGGCGCGATACCATTCAGGGATCGTCTGGCCAGGAAATCAGTGTGCGGACCGGTTTCAGCGCTATCTCGCGGCAAACCCCATAGCTTGCGCGCGGTGGATCGCATGGCGCTACGTATTGGCGCAGGAAGCGGTCCGCCATCAGTCTTTTCCGTTGCGTTTATGGAAGCGCGTCAGCGCCAATTCGTCCTGATGCCTCTGCATAGTGAAAAGCCGCAATATCCCATACCACCACTGCAATGGGCTAGCTGTTCAACGTTTCGGCGCACGCGCAAAGCGCCGTTGTTGGAACAGCAGCGCACATCGGTTATCGACCGTTTCGACCGCCACCCGCACCGCAATAAGATATTGAAACGGCAGCTACGCCGGAAGAGCCGCGTTCCTCAAACTCTATCCGAGCGGCTTCAACCGAGTGAAGACGATGACGACGACGAATAAACAATAATATCGGCTGTATAGAGGCCGTCTGAAAAGCCCGATGCTTTCAGACGGCCTCTCACGTACAATTTCCGTTTCATTCCAACCGTTTTTAGGAGAAACACCATGTTCCGACACATCGAATTTTATCCCGCGATCCGATTTTGAGTTTGGTGGAAACCTTTAATGCCGACCGGCGCGAGAAAGGTTAATCTAGGCATCGGTATCTATTTTGACGAGAAGGCCGTCTGCCCGTGCTGCCTTCAGTGCGTTCGGCCGAAGTGGAGCGGGCGGCAGGCTCATCCGCGCCTATTTGCCGATGGAAGGTTTGCGCAATACCGCAACGCAGTGCAAAAGCTGGTTTTCGGGACGGAAACCCGCTGTTGCGCGAGGGCAGGGTGGTGACGGTTCAGACTGGGCGGTTCTGGCGCGCTGAAAAATGAGGCGCGGATTTCGCACCGCTGGTTTCTGGTGCGAAAGTCTCATGTCAGCGATCCGACATGGGAGAACCATAAGCCTTTTCTCGGGCGCAGGATTCCGAAGTCGGCGCTATCCGTACATACAACGCGGCCGACGGCAGCCTGCGCTTTGACGATATGCTGGCTTTTTGCCACATTGCCCGCCCGCGTGTTGTATGTGCATCCGTGCGCCATAACCCGACCGGTGTCGGTTTGAGCCGCAGTCAGGGACGAATTGCTGGAAGTGCTTTGCGGAACGTAGCCTGATTCCGTTTATGGACATGGCTTATCAGGGATTCGGTAATGATTTCGACAATGATGTATGCGCGCGCCGTGCGGCACAAATCGGATTGCCCTTGTTTGTTGCTAATTCGTTTTCGAAAATCGTCGCTAAACTATGGCGAGCGCATCGGCCGGACTGAGGTGGTTTGCCGAGCAGGGAGAAAGCGGCTCGTGTTCGGCCAACTTAAAGCCTGCGTGCGCCGCATGTTATTCCAGCCCGCCAGCACATGGCGCGTTGTGGCTGCTGCAGTGTGGATACGCGCCGCAGCGGATGCATGGCGCGAGTGGCGGAGACGACGTGGCGCGCAGATGCGCGGCAAGCTCGCACGATGCGGCGGTGTCTGCGCTGCATGCAGGAGCGGCGGCCGCAGGGAAATTTCCCCTGATTTGTTGCCAGCAGCGCGGGATGTTCGGTTATACGGGATTTTTCTGCGAGCAGGTCTGCGGCTGCGTGAAGAGAGTTTGCGCTTTATCCTGGTGGAGTTCAGGGCGGATGTGTAGCTGGCAGGCTTTAATGAGAAAAGAAATGTCTCGCGCGCTGCCGATGCGTTTGCCGCCGTGTCGAGGTAGCGTTAGAGGCGAAAGCGCCGTCAGAAAACCTTATTGTGCGTTTTCAGACGGCCTAATGCGCAGCTATGAATTCATTGGGTTGTACAGCGCAGGCTTTGTCCATGTTCTCAGAGCGGTGCATATGGCCCGCTTTCCAAGCACCATGGCGTTACTCAATATTGCCTGATGGCATTGTCGCTGTGGGGAACAAAGGATAATCGAACGGTCTTTGCGTTTTTCTCACGGCTCGTGTTTGCATTTGTTGGTGAAACGCGGTCGCCGACGGCGCTGACTACCGTCGATCGGGTAGCAGTCGAATTCCGGCCAAAGACAGGCGAAAGCCAACGCGCTTTCGCCACCCGAGGGTAGCGTTTGACGGGCTCGTAAAGATAGCGGCCGAGTTCGAAAATTCTTCGTAAACTGTTTGCATAGTCGATATCGACATCATAGATGCGGCAGATGAAGCGCAGGTTGTCCATCCCCGTCAGGCTGCCCTGAAAGGCACCTGAAAAGCCAGCGGCCAAGAAATGCTCATCGTGCGTCGGATTTCTCCTTCGGTTGGCGGTTCTGCGCCGCTAATCAGGCGGATAAGCGTGGATTTTCCGGCTCCGTTGCGCCCGAGAATGCCGATTTTTCACCTTTTGCAGTGAAAATTGATGTCGTCTTTAAAACGGTACGTTTTGCTCGAGCGGGTTTAGTATTGTTTGTAAACGTGTTCTACGAGAGATCATTGCGGTTCCACCCCTTTGCTGAATTGGGGCAACCATGGCTAGGCCGAGGAGCAGCAAGACTAGGTCGCATAAGATGATAAACCACGGGTTTTCATAGGTGACCGAATTGCCGCCGAAATAACCTGCGCGGAACATTTCCGTGCCGTGCACCATCGGAATCATCAGTACATAATGTGTATTTGCTGGGGCAGGTTATGTACAGAATAGCCCTTGAAATCGGCATCATCACAAAGCTGAGACTGTTCCACACTTTGCTGAACGGCTCGAAGCGAAACGCAACCGAGCAGATGACCAAGCCCAGCCGATGGCAAAATACGGACATTAGCAGCCAGGCCAGCAGCATGTAAAAATATCGGCGGGCGGCTCTATCCATTGCACGCAGTCAATACGCCCATAATCAGGATTTGGGCGATGGTTGCCCAATTTCAAAAACATCCGGGCTAGAATGGTGTCCAATGCGCGGACATTGCGGTGGTAGAGCAGGCTGGCATTGGCGCTGATCGAACCGATGGCGCGGCCGGAAGCGATGCGCCACATCATCATCATCGGATAACCGGTAATGACGAATGCGATGATGTTCAGCAGAAACATTGCTTGCCCTGAAGAATTTCACATCAGACAATAACCACTGTGAACAGCGAGGTCTCGACAAACAGCCATAAGAAACCGATATTGTTGCGTCCGTAGCGCTGATGATTTTCGCGCATCAGAAGGGCGCCGATTACCCGTTTTTGAATCGCCAGGATCTGCGAAGCGAAGTTTTGTATGCTTTCTTTCATCAGTTTTTATGCTCGCGTATGGCTGGCCGACAGCAGGCTGGCGATGCCGTAGATAATCAGCCGATAATGAAAGTGGCAACGATGTTGTACAGCCGGGCGGGCTTTGCGCCAGATCGGGTTTGCTGGGTTGGAAATGACTTCAAAGATAAAGCTGCTGCCGGTCGGCTTCCGCTTTAGCGTTTTCCAATAGTAATGGCTGCTGCCAATTGTTTTCAACCGGCTCGTTTTCCAGATAGATGCGCTGGTATTCCGACGCCTGACTGCTTAAAGAATGGTCTCCTCCCGAAATGGCACGCAGCCGGGCAATTTCTTTGGCGCAGGCTTTTTCCCGGGCGGTCAGACCGGAAATTTGCGGTTTTCCGGGGTAATTGCTTTAACCTGATCCAGACTAGGTTTGGATGACAATCAGCTCGTCTTGCAATTTTGATACCAAACCGAGTTGCACATCAGATTGCGCTTTTAAATCGAAGATACCGTTTTAATTCTGAATCTGGTCCAGTTGCGATGTAGCCTCTTTCACCTGTTTTTCTGCAGATGCTACGACTTCTTCCGCATAACGGATGTGGTGTCTTTTCTAGACGCGTTCGTTCAGTTGATTAATGAGTGCTTCCCCTGTTTGAGCAAAGCTTCATTGATTTTCTTTGACTCTTCGGCATCAAACGAGGTGACATTCAGGTTTGAGATCCCCGAAACCGAATCAAAAATGAATGCCGATTTTCTCTCTGTAATACTGATAAAACGCCTCGTTTTCTCCTGTTAATCAAACGCATTGCCAGCGGCTGAAGATATCTCCTTTTGTTTCGTGAGGGTCGACGCACCGGCATCATTGGTGCATCGAGCGATGAGCGCGATTGCATATATTCCTGCACGGTATAGATGTCGTCTTGCGAACGTAGAATCCCGAATTTTGCAGAATCGCCCCAAACCGCTTAATGAAGCCTGATTTTTGGGCGAGCGTCAACGAAACTGGATTAGGAGATAAAGTGTGTTCCGAAGCAATCAATCGAGAAATATATCACCGAGCAGATGGTGGGTGCAGCTACGGTTACCAAAAGCGGACTGATTTTTCAGAATGTTTTGCTTCTTTTTGAGAATCGGCTTCTCTGCCGATGTCGGTTTCTCTCAGAGGTTTAGAAAAAGTTCAGCATTTGATCCGAGACATAATCTAAAAAGCTTTCGTGGTTACTTGGTCAGATTATGTGATGCTGTTTGCCACTAACCACAGGAGAAAAAAGACAAAACGACAGGAATTTTTGAACTTCTGCCAAAGATTGCGTTAGGAGACATAAACCACATCTTTGTTTTTATAGGAAAACGCTGCATCCAAAACAGAGAGTTGGCATCGGCCAGATTCAAACGGTAAACGACAGAATTTCCGCCGTATGAGCCGTAACCTTGAGCAATCCGTTTACGGCTGCTCGGGACGGCAATTCGGACAGGGGAGCATAACGGAAAACAAACACCGGCGCGTCGGCACGTCCGTCCTGCAAACCACCCACACGGCCTACAGCTTCGGCTAACGACAAACCTTTCACGGAAAAACCGATTTGCTGGGTTCGCCCGACAGCGCCCATCGATGTGAAAACTGCTGGGGTTGGTAATCATAGTGACAATGTCACCGCGGCGAAGCAGGATGTTTTGTCTTGGATCGGCTACCAAATCCTCTAACGCAACTGTTTTTGACCTGATTGCCCCGCGTCAGCTCAACATTGGTGCTTGTACATTGGCGGTCGATCCGCCAACGGCCGCTACTGCATCTGGCACCCGTTCTCCTGCCGTGAGTCAGAGGCATGCGGACGCTGTTGCCAGCACGGATAACGGAAACGGTTGCAGCATTGTTCTGTACTATTCGGACGATAACTGCGGCTGGTTCGCCATTTTTCGAACGGCCTCTAATAGCATCCTGCACCTGTGCCGGTGTTTTTCCGACAACCGAAACATCGCCGATAAAGGGAACAGAAACCATCCCCTTGCTACTCACCATCTGATCAGACAATTTGGCCTGCCGCGCTACCGAGCCTACTGAAGATAGGGCCCCGAATAATGAGGCAGGAGCTTCCCAAATGGTAATGTCCAGTGTGTCGCCAGTGGATAATGCCTCCTGATGCTCACTCGCTATTAAACCGAGTGAAAGACGACCGTTTTGGTTTTGATAGAGATTGAGCAATGGTGTTGTCCACGTCTATTAATTCAACGGAGGGCATCAAAACTTTATTGTTTTGGTATCTGAGCAGGCAGCAATCTTGTTGGTTTTCGGACCAGAGGAAGGAATAAAGGAGCAAGCGAAAGCGTTAAAAAGAAGTAGATATGCTATTTTTCATATTCTTTTGAAGGCTGTAGCCTTAGAAAAATATATAACTCACTAATATGCTATATAAATATAAATGGCAAAATCAAGAAGAAGCTTTAGTTAAAAATATGGAATAATAAAAAATAATACTATTAAATATAGTTTTATAGTTACAGTATTCTTTCAATTTTTAGGGATACAGTTAATGAAGTATATTATTTTTCAATACCCAAGCTGATAGCGTCCAATAACATCAGATTCGACTCATATTTCGTTATCTTCTAGATTTCTAGTTATAGTGATGCCATTTGCCAATTTTATTTCTAATGAAATTTGATATTTTTCCTTTTGCTATATTGGAGATATCAATACCATTATACTGATATGTAGTAAACCATGCTGTCATCACATAACTAGGATTTTCCATCGAAAAATTCTTTTAGTTAGATTAGGGCGGTGTGCTTTTGCAAGATTAAATTGTAAATAAGATTTATTATAGAGTGGAGTAGATAATCGACTTCTGAGATATTCTGCGATATTATATCCACGTAATAAAGCAACTCCTTCAATAAATAGTCGATTATCAGCAATTTTTGCCATACGCATATCAGTACAGGTTCTCCACTAGGAGTATGATTAGCGAAAAGGGGTTTACTGAAAAACTCGACTTTCCTCGATTATATCTAGGAATAGCATTATTGGCTAATGCATAATATATACTAACAACAAAGCAACATGATGTCCTGTTACTTGATTATGCCCACGGACAAAAAGAGTGAATATGTTTTTAGTAAAGTTGAAGTACTATATTTTATCATTAAGAAAAGGGAGCAATTTCAGTAGGATACTGAATATCAGTTTCAGAGTTAGCAGATAAATATTGCGATCTAATTTTTGTGTCTGACCGAGTAGTTTAATAATTAGATTATTTAAATATTGTATATTTACGCTAGTATATGACTTACCCATCATATGTTCAGCCACATGCTTCCAGTCATTATCAATATAGTTTCCAATATAGATTTGTGGTACAGTACAGATAATGTTTCTAATACCCAGTTTTAACCCATAGTAAAGTGCGGCACTCCCTCCTTTGAAAACTAGTAACTGTAACTTGATCTTTCTCCATTCCCAGTTCTTTCATTTTTAATATGGATAAATTCTATTACAGCATCTTCTATTTTGAAAATCCATATTAATCACACAGGTAGTAGTGTACATTTCTTCAAAATCATCCCCAATCCAAAAATGTCATGAGACAATCTTGTAAAAGCATTAGTAAAATCATAATTTCAAGATTATGATTTAAAATCCTGAAAATACAAAAATAGTATGATGAAAATCATATTTTGATGGTTTATGATAATATTTAATTGTTACGCCGTTAGATGCTTTGTAACTCTGCTCGATTTTATTTATGCTCATTTCTATATTATCTCAATGGTCTAGAATAGGAGTTGTAAATATAATTCTTTTACTCTATTTGTAAGTTTTCTACTTGTTGCTGATTCATATCTTCCAGTATGTATATTTTATTTCTATACTAGAGTTTGAAGCAGTTAAGAATTTCTTTGTATATTCGTTCACAATTTTTCCATCCCTATAAACAAATGTGTTTTCAATTATTTCCCTATATTTTTAGGAAAATCGTCCCTGCTGGTTCAATATCATTGATATATTTCTAAACAGTTCTGTTTCATTATATGCGATCATTCCAAAACCGTGATCTTCATATCTAAAATATCCTTCCTTTGAAAGTGATTATTTTAAATTCTTCAATATCAAACTGATAATAAAGTGTGCCCTTGTTCGGAAGGCCATATCAGGTAATTGATGAGTAATCTGTAATTAAAAATGCTGCTTCTGCTAAGCATCCTGAATGAAAGTCTTGTTTTTCCTGGGAAGGTTAGATATATCCAGGCAGATTAAATAAGTGAAGATATTCTGATATATTTGGATGGGGTATAAAACTCTATTGTATATTTATATTTTTTGCAATATCTTTAAGTGCTACTAAGAGCATAATACCAGTGTTTAAAGGTATAGAGTACCTTCAAAATCATTATTAAATTCTCTCTGCATACTACCCTCTTTAAAATTCTAACTATATTATTACGCCAGGTAGGCATAATTAGTATATTTTTCAGTTTTCTTTTTAGTTTTCTTTTGTAATAAATAGTCATGTCTCCTGCTAAACCTGTAAGTTTTACTTCGTAAGTATATTTGTATGGTGAATCAATGCTACTAATATAATTAAACTCATTAATAGTGGAGGTAATAAATAAACTAATTTTTGGAACATGATTTAACCATTCAGATAAATTATGCCATTATAACTTCATGTTGTAAGAGGACAAATCGTTTTTAATGTATCACTACCTGAATAGCACATCAGGGTATCTATCTGCATTAGAGATCAAAACTACTGATGACGCGGCTAATATTTCTTCAAATAAGACCTTTCCAAAGGGGATTAGGTTAAATCCTTTCAGTAGTCTATCCCAATCCTTTGAGTTTCTATTTAAAGGCAAGTATATAGTTTGGTTTTGGAGTGATTATCCTTCATGTATCTATAGAAATGTTCGGCGTTATCATCTGACGACAGTATCACGGTCTAGAAACCCAAGGAGCATCAATCTCTCTGTTGGTTCAAAAATTAAAAGCTATTTTGTATAGGTATAGTGTCAAGATATTCTTTCTTTGCATGGCTAATGCAGGAGATTGAGATTTGATTGTTAAGCGGGTGTCGGAAAGGATCTACGGAAGACATACATGATGGTATTCAGTTAAGAAGAGAATGATACTCCAAGTTTCGCATGTATTATTATAAACCGTGGACTTACAGATCGTACCGTTTATATGAAATCAATATTATTGGAGGTGTATGAAGATGCCGGGTGAATTAATTTTCTTTCTATATCAAAATTATCTATATATGCCATGGTGAAATTTGGATATTCGTAATGCTAGCATACAATATTTGAGAGTAGAATGAACATCCATGCAAATGGAAAGCTCCTTAGTGATATTTTCCAATAGAATTTAAAAACATTCCTTAAATAAGGATTCCTCTTTCTGATGATTAGATAAAAATGATAAATCATTTTATGTGATGTAGCAATCTTTTAAATATTGGATTGCCATAAAGGTAAATTGTATATTTTTAGGAGATTATGGCTGTTATTCTCGTAAGATAATCATTAAACATTTGTAAATAACCATATTTAAAACATCTATATATTTTTCCGTCCATTGGTTATGTTGTTGTTATGACAATTATCCTGTCGAACCTATAAAAATAATGGGGAGTCAGATGAAAAGTATGTGTTGTCTTGGGATTTTTAGAAGAAGATGTTCTGAAACAAACTTTCCATCTTCAAGCATGGCTTCAATTTTGGGATAAAATTTTATATTGTTTTCTTGAATTCTTTTGACTGGTTCAGGCAGGTGCAAACAGATAATTGTATTTGATTACTAGGATTCTTTCAATATTAATTTTCTCATTATTTTTACTGTTAAAACAATAAGAAAAGGTGGAGTCGTATCAACAAAATGCTTTCTTTTCTTTCTCTTTGTATGCACAGCCAAAAGAAACCGATAGTATAGAAATATCAGGATTGTCTAAAAGTATGCATTATATATAGTTCGTGCTAACAAAATCGTCAGGATCAATAAATGTAACATTTAGTGCTTTGCATAGTGCATACCTATGATTTCCTAGCGAGAAGCCTGACCATTATGTTTTTGGTAATAGTATTGTATGTTATGCGGAGTATGCCATTCTAAAATAATATGAGTTATCCTATAGAACCATCATCAATACAAATTATATATATATTTTCTTAAAATCTAAATGCTGTTTTACTAGGCTTGATCATTAAGGTACTTTTCTGTATTGTACACAGCAGTTATTACAGTAAATTTATCAGGTTGATTATTTATTGAATTATGGAAATAGTTAATTTCTTATTGCACCTAATCTTTTTATACAAAATCTTTACATAATTTTTGGATTATTTTTAAGTACTTTTTAATTAAACTATTAGAATTTTTCCTTGCTAGCCACTTAAATAGAGTGGTAAGTTTTTAAAAGTTATTTAGAAATAACGAGTAATCTTTAATTGCTCCTCTACTATTGAAATCGTTGGCGCTTAAAATGAATGAGAGTTTGCGCTGATTATTTTTCCTTTCTGTGAGTTTTTGGTACTGTGCTGTGGCGTTGCTTATGAGCGGATATTGAAGTAATAACAAATTTTCCCGAAGCAGGAACAGATTTCCTTCAAGATACATCAGCCAGGGTACAAAAGAATGCTTGGCGAGATTCAAATCTTGGTTAGGCGTAGCTTGTTGGGTGGCGGGAAGGCCTCAATATCTGCTTGATACGTGCCATGGCTAACTCTCGTAATGCTAATGGCACATAAGTATGAACCAGAGGTGCATCTATGTTTATATTGTAATGTCTCTTCAACAATCACGATACCGTTAAATGAGGGCTGCTAAAGGTGGGTGTCAGTTCCCTTTTCCTACATTTTCCGCAGGCTTTTAGTAACAATAAAAGATTGAAGCAATATTGTTGTTGCGGAAGAAATGCTGTCTTTTGCAATGGTCTTGCAACAAAAGCGTATCATTAAAAATGAGATGAAATTTTCACTTAAGTCAGAGAATACAGGTGCAAATGTGCTTCAATTATATAGTGAATTAAAGGTAGGTGGGTAGGAACCTGTCCAATAATTTCTCTATGATCAATGATGTGGACATTGTGGTATCTGGCATTAAGCCATTCCGGCGTTTGATTGTCAGTAATATAGATGTTACGTATCAAGGCAGGTATTTAAGGACACAGAACAGAATAATATAATTCGTTGTGGTTCGCAAATCGAGGCAGGATCTCAGCGTGGCGCCCACTGCATAACCACGGACGACTCTCTTGTGAGGGCTGTCTGAAATTTCTCCTGCCAAACAGGGTCGTGATTATTCTTGTGTAAACACTGCGTCAGTGGGAGTAGTCGGAGGCGCTGCTGTTTTGTGCGTCTTGCTTTTGAAGAAGCTCGTCATGACGAATCAAAGGAATTATGATGCATCATTTTCCGGGATAAGTAACTTCGTTATTAATGATTGGATATGTTTGTTAGGTAATCCACGACATGCCTGGATATCAGTTTTAATAATCAGATGCATTGGAATTTTATTATAAATATTTATAATATGTTATTTTAGAGACTAGATAAAACTGTCTGATCTTTTTGTTTGTCTGTGATACTGCGGCGAATAATGGCAGCATTGTTGCATTTATGTTGTTTAAGTATATTTAATGCAGTTTCGACATTAATCATGCAGCGGGCTTCAGGTGCACATAATCGGGATAATAAACCAGCGTCCCCGTTATCAGCTGCCATGGTTCCAACTTGCGGCTGCGTCAGATAGAGCAGGGTGTCTTCGGTCGGCAACCGGCGCATGAAGGGCGAGCCGCGTAGCAGCAGACTTTTTGCCGCGCAGCAGGAAGCTAAAGCCGAAGTGGTGAGGTTATGGTGTGCCGCTATCGTCGGCGTGTTGCGCAGGCAGGTGAGGATGTCGGCCTCGAGGGGCAGTTTGAGGTCGGCGTAGCGGGCGGCATCTTCGGCGGAGATGTGGCCGGTGCCGGTTGCGCGCGCGGCGACGTCGGGGTGCCGGTTTGCCCAAACGATAAAGGCATCCGGTTTTGCGTTCGCGTACGGTTTTGAGCGGGTCGAGGTTGCGGCAGATTTGCGGCGAGCCGTAGCGGATGGAGCGTCGTCTTCGGCAGCCGCACAGGATAACGGTTTTATCGGTTTTGAGCACGCTAAAATTTGTGTTGCCGACGTTGTGTTTGCTGATTTTGTTTCTGTGAGTGCGACATTTGCAACGTAACAGAGGCCGTCTGAAAATCCTGTTCGTCGAAGACTTGGTTTTGACCAGGATGTGTTCGAGGCTGACAGGGTTTGCAGGTTGAAATAGATGCATGTCGTCGATAACGAGAGACAGCGGCGGCACGAGTTGGAGCCGAGGCCGACGGAGCGGATGAAGCCGTCTTCCGCGCAGCACCTTGGCGGGATGTGTGTGTCCGCGCGGAAACGGATGATTTCGTCTTTGCCGTTGCCCTATGCCAGCAGGCGGGCGTCGGCGGGTGAGGTTTGCCTGCCAGTTTTCACGGAGTTTGACGAATTTCAGACGGCGCGGTACGTTGAAAAACGGTTTGACCACGCGCGTTTCCAGCGACATGCACGCGGTATAAGCTGCCGCGCAGTTTTCGTTGGTTCGGCGGACGGTGGCGAGGTAGTCGATGACATGAGACGAGGTTGCCGGTTTCGCCGGTGTTGTAGAGTTGATGTGGCGGCTGTGTATTGCGGGTGAGCGGCGGCAAAAGAGCTGCGGCAAGGGTTCTCGGTGCGCGGCGCTGTTGTTCCTGCCAGGTTGCGGCATCAGGATGGCGGTCGTCGCTGGTGCTACATCACTGCATACGTAGCAGGCCGAAGGTGACGGTCGGTTTGCCGCCAGAGCAGGGCTTCGAAAGCCCATGCTGCGAGGTGACGCGATGAACACTATCAACGGCTTGCAGCGGGGAGACGGGATTGATGTCTTCTGCCAGCGGGCGGACGCGTTCGTGTTGCGCCAAGCCGGTCAGATAACCTTGTTTTTGCCGCTAGCACATCAGGATGGGTTTTGATCCAGATTTGCGCCTGCGGGTTTTCCGCCAAGGCGTCTGAGCACATGCGCTCAGATGCGCTTCACGTCGAGCTCCGCCGTGTGCGCAGCCATGTCGCCGAAGGTTTGGTCGACAAACGTTTTCCCGCTAGCAATGCGTAACTTCCAT